>Ga0326721_10000012_pt1 | contig 194195 bp, 189 predicted proteins | sample SGPome_FD_203951 | JGI IMG/M metagenome (GOLD analysis project Ga0326721, IMG submission 203951) | Soil microbial communities from Southern Great Plains, Lamont, Oklahoma, United States - SGP_1_2016 | ecosystem: Engineered > Artificial ecosystem > Soil microcosm > Unclassified | place: USA... | reverse complement strand
GCTCGCGGTCCGCGCCGGCGGTGGGGCTACCGCGTGACCAGCGATGCGTTCAGCGAGCGCACCAGGTCGGTCGCGAACATCTCCGTCTCCTGCGGCGCCTCGGGGCGCGGGGCCTCGGCGGCGGCGCGGCCGCGCGCGCCCCGGCCGCGTCGCACCGAGTCCAGCACCGACTCGGCGCCCAGCAGCGTGCGGGCCTGGCCGCGGTCGCGCGCCGTCTTCACCGCGCGCTCGGCGGCACGCTCCGCCCGCTCGAACTCGCCCAGCTGGGCGGCGCCGTGGGCCAGCTCCAGCAGCACCTGCGCGGCGTTCTCGGTGCCGTCGTCGCGCGCCAGCCCGTCCCACACCTCGTCCCACGTCTGCTCGAACTGCCGCCGCTCGCCGGCACCGGCCGCCGCGCGCACGATGTTGGCCAGCGCCACCAGCCGGTCCTCGTGCCGCGTCATGTGCGGCAGCAGCGCCTCGAACACGGTGAGCGCCGGGGCGAAGTGGCCGCGCTCCACCCAGAAGTAGGCGATGTCGTTGGCCAGCGCGGGAAGGCGCGGGTGCTCGGGGCCGTAGCTCTCGAAGGCGCCGCGGGCGTAGCGCTCGGCGTCTTCCTTGTGGTTCCCCGCGGCGGCGATGACGAACAGGTCGTGCAGCGCCGAGCCCTGGATGGCGCGCAGCGAATGCCGCCGCGCCGCGCGCAGCGCACGCACGTGGAACCGCCGCGCCGACGGGTAGTTGCCGCGCTGCATGTACAGGTTGCCCAGCCCGGAGAAGGCCAGCGCGTAGCTGGTCCAGTCGCCGCTCTGGCGCGCCAGGGCGATGGCGCGGCGGAACCAGGTCTCGGCCCGCGCGTACTCGGCGCGCCGCCGGGCCACGCGCCCCACGGCGTACGCCGCGCCCGCGTCGTACGGCACCGTGAGCGCCGCCGCCTGCGCGTAGGCGATGGCCGCGGCCGTGTAGCCGTGCCCGTCGGCCCAGTGCGCGATGTGCTGGCAGGCCAGCTCCACCGTTTCGGCGCGCGCCGTGTCCGGCCCGCCCACCATGCGCACGATGGTCATCAGCGGGCTCTCGAGCTGCACCTCCACCCCGGCCGAGCGGATCAGCCCGTGCAGCAGCGCGTCGGCGCCCGGCTCGAACAGCCCCACGCGCTCCTCGGGGGTGAAGCCGGCCCACAGCACCACGTCGCGCGCCGCCTGCCACAGGAGGAACCCCAGCGGGCCGCCGATCTCGTCCAGCACCGCCATCCCTTCGAAGTTCTCGGCTCCCGTGGTGATGGCGGGCGGAGTGCGCCAGCGGCGTGCGGTGCGCCGGACCGGCGGAGTGAGTCGCTTGGGTCGCATCGGGCGAGGCTCCGGACGTGCAGCAGGTTTTGAGGGGAGGGTCCCGGACCGCAGGATTTGAAATTGTACGGTATGATAAGCCGCAACCCCCTGCCGCGCCATACTCTTACCCTCCCCGGCCGGGAAAGCGCCCACCTGCTTCGGGTAACGTGAGGCGCATTCGGATCGCACCTCAAACGGCCACGACGCCGCTACCGACCGGCCTTAAGATCAAAGTTCGGGAACGGATGAAAACCACGCAAGTCCGCTCCCAACCTTCCTTCCGCTGCACCGGGGGCCCGGTTTCGCGGCCCGGCGGGTCCATCGCGGCGAACCTTTCCCGCGCTGGCGCAATGTGGCGGGTTGTGCGTGAAGGGGTCCGGAGCGCACGGAGGCCAAGGTGGACGAACCCGGGACGCATCATCCGGAAAGGACCTCCACTCCGTCTCCACCCGTTACCGACGGCGCGGCCACTTGCCGATGGGGAGGCCCGGCCGCATCCTGTAATCCCCATCCGTTCCGGCTCGCACGCATCGCTTCCATCTTCCTCCACAAGACGATCCATGAGACTTCGCTCCCCGCTCGCCGCCGCGGTCCTCACCGCGCTGGCCGCCTCGGCGCTCGCCGCGCAGGACAACCCGCACGCCTTCGGGACCGCGGGGAACACGCCGTTCGCGCTGAAGGGGCAGATCTACTACCTGGACGAAGGCACGGACCACCTCCCCGACTTCTCGCGGCTGCGCCCGGTGGGAACCATCTCCACCACCACGCTGAACGTGCCGGACCAGAGCTTCGAGGTGGGCTTTCCCGGGGTTACGGACCGGTTCGAGTGGTTCGCCATCGACTACCGGGGGGCGGTCGTGGCGCCCGAGGCGGGGACGTACCGCTTCCGGCTCACGTCGGACGATGGGTCGCGGCTGATCATCGACGGGCGGCAGGTGATCGACAACGACGGCGTGCACGGGCCCGGCGCGGTGGAAGACTCGGTGCAGCTCGCCGAGGGCGTGCACTCGATCGAGGTGCAGTACTTCCAGGGGCCGCGCGTGCAGGTGGCGCTGGTGCTGGAGATCGCCCAGGGCGGCGAGGACTACCAGCCGATGGACTTCGCGCGCTACGGCGCCGCCACCTTCCGCGACGAGGGGAACCGGCTGGTGGCGCAGCTGGGCGGCAACGTGCTGTTCGACACCAACAGCTCCGTGCTGAAGCCGCAGGCGCTGGCCGCGCTGGAGGAGCTGCGTACCTCGATGATCGCGCCGTATCCGGACGCGAAGGTGACGGTGGAGGGCCACACCGACAACGTGGGCGGCGACGCGGACAACCAGCGCCTGTCGGAGGCGAGGGCGCAGTCGGTGGTGCAGTGGCTGGTGCAGCACGGCGTTCCCGCGGCGCGCCTGGAGGCGCACGGCTACGGGAAGACGCGGCCCGCCTTCCCCAACGACACCCCCGCCAACCGCGCGAAGAACCGCCGCATCGAGATCATCGTGCAGAAGCAGTAGCCGAATTGTCGGCGGGAGCTGCGAACGGCGGCGGATCCCATCCGGGTCCGCCGCCGTTCGCGCAACTTCGATTCGCCCTCAGCCAAATGTGATCTCCCCTGTCCTGATCCACGCCGCAACCTCGGCGAAGTGGGCGATGATCACCTCGTGGTCCGTCGTGCGGTGGATCGCGATGCGCCCCGGTTTCACGATCTGCGTTCGGTAATTCAGAAAATCCGCGAAATTGCCGGTTGCGACTATGTCCGCTCGGCCCACGACTGCCGTTTCCAGAACGCCTGCGTCTTCATCATCGTGCAACGGAACCATGCCCGTTCCGCCGAGAACCAGATATGGAGCGCTGCCGCCTGGCGCCGCGGTCGCAAGTTTCGCGATGTGTTCGACGTACCCGCGTGCGTCCGTGGCACCGATTTCGAGATCGGTGACGAGCACCTTCTCGAGGCGCGAGAGCATGGCCCAGGAGATCACTATCTGTGTCGCGCCCAGCGCGCAGACACCCCTCGCGGCGGTGAGGGCCAGCAACTGCGATGCGGTGTTGGTCCGCCCCGCGTTCTCCGAAAGGAACGCGGCGCACCAGACATTCAGATCGATGCACAGCCGCAACGCACCCACCACCTCCGCGGCAGCTGACGGCTCGGCACTCCATCGGAGCGGCGTCACCGGGCGCGGCGCCGAGGCTGAGGCGCGTCCTGCTGCGCATCGGCCGTCTCGCTCCGCGAGCGAGCCGAATTCGGCTTGCGGACCTTCCTCGATGTAAGCCGGACGGCCTCAGCCATGATGTCGTCTTCGGTCTGCAGCGACGTGCCATAGACCTGCTTCAGTCGCGGCATCATGCGCCGAACGGAAGAGTGGTATCCCACTTCGAGGATCGCCCGGGTGACTTCGCGCAGCATCCGGTCGTACTCTCCCGCGTCGCCGAGCATCTCGAGCGAACGCAACGTGGAGTGCGCCTCGCCGGGCAAGCGGGCGTACAGCGCCAGCGCGGCGGCCGCGATCTGCGATGGCTTGCGCTGCTCGACCTTCGCGAGGTGCTCCACCAGCCTGGCCGTTTCCTCGTTCGTGTAGGCCGAGATCGTCTTTCCGGGCATGGAATCCTCCATGTTTCAGAGTTTCTATAGAAATAATAGGATCTCTGAATGGTTCTGCCAAGCCTCTGATTCAAGGAAGCCGAAGCGGGATTGTGCTGTCGCGGGCCTACTCCTTCGCGGCGCGCTCGGTGACGAAGACGGCGGGGTCGAGCTGGTCCACCTCTTCCTGGCGGCCGTCTTCCCAGCGGACCACGGCATACAGGGCGAACGATTCCACCACCACGCCGGCGTGGCCGCGGACGTGCTGAACGGCGTCGCCGGACTTGAGGAAATGGCGGGACTCCAGTTGCGTGCTCACGGACCTCCCCGGGGTGTCGTCTGCGCGTGGGCCATCAACTTGACGCGCCCTCCCGCCGCGGGGCAACTTCTCCCCCGCCGGACATTCCTGCCGTAGCCCGCAACGCGCCGCCGACCGTGAACCAGCCCTCGCCGCCCGACGTCATCGAATCTCCCCGCCTGCTCGTCCGCACGCTGCGGCCGGGCGACGAGGCGCGCCTGCAGGTGGTGTTCGACGCCGCGCCGGACTGGCACGCCGCGCTCGGCCGCCCCGCCGACCCCGACGCCGCCGCGCGCGAGATCGCCGCGTCGGCCGACAAGGCGGGGCGCGAGATCGCCGTCATCACCCTGCGCGAGGGCGGCCAGGACGTGGGCGCCATCGGGTGGTGGCGCGCGAACCCGGAGCCGCACGTGGCGCTGCTCGGCACGCTCGTCATCACCCCTGCGTACCGGCGCTCCGGGCTGGCACGCGAGGCGCTGGGCGCGGTGGAGGCGTGGCTGGCCGAGGGCGGCACGACGGAGATGCGCACCGCCTTCGCCCGCGCGCTCCTGCCGCTGCATCCGCTGGTGAAGGCGCTGGGGTTTCGGGAGATGAGCATCGCCGAGCACCAGAAGCTGGGGTTCGCGGGGGCGGGCACCTCGCTCTGGTCCAGGCCGCTGGCGGCGGGATGACGGCGATCGTCACCACCTTTCCGCTCCCGGACGCGGCGGCCGCGCTCCTCTCCGAAGCCGGCACCGTCGCCGGGCCGGACGGGTGGCGCGACGCGCTGGGCGACGCGGAGGCGCTGCTCTGCCTGCTGACCGAGCGCGTGGACGCGGCGCTGCTGGAGCGCGCGCCGCGGCTGCGCATCGTCGCCAACGCGGTCGCCGGCTACGAGCACGTGGACCTGGCGGCGTGCGCGGCGCGCGGCATCATCGTCACCAACACGCCCGACGTGCTGACCGAGGCGACAGCGGACCTCACCTGGGCGCTCATCCTGGCCACCGTGCGCGGCCTGCCGCAGGCCGAGCGGAGCCTGCGCGCGGGCGGGTTCCACGGCTGGGGATTCTGGGACTATCTCGGGGGCGACCTGGCCGGCGCGACGCTGGGGATCTTCGGGATGGGACGGATCGGGCGGGCGGTGGCGCGCCGGGCGGCGGGGTTCGGAATGCGCGTCGTCTATCACAGCCGGAGCCGTTTGCCGGTGGATGAAGAAGCGCGGCTCGATGCGGAATTCGTCCCGTTCGGCGAGCTGCTGGCGCGGAGCGACGTGCTGACGCTGCACGCGCCGCTGACACCGGAGACGCGTCACGCGATCGACGCCGGCGCGCTGCGGCGGATGCGCCCGGGGAGCTACCTGGTCAACACCGCCCGCGGCGCGCTGGTGGACGAGGCGGCGCTGGTGGACGCGCTCCGCCACGGACTCATCGCCGGCGCCGGGCTGGACGTGTACGAGCGCGAGCCGGCGATCACGCCGGGGCTCCTCGATCTCCCCAACGCCGTGCTCCTCCCGCACATCGGCTCGGCCACGCGCGAGACGCGCACGCGCATGGCCATGCTGGCCGCGCGCAACGTGCACGCGGTGCTGAGCGGGCGCCCGCCGCTGACGCCGGTGCGCCCGTGAGCCCGCGCGACGACGCCCGCCGCATCCTGCACGCCGCCATCGCCGCGGCGGACGCGCGCGAGGCCGTCCGCCGCGCGCTGCGGGTGGAGGGGGACGCACTGGTGGTGATGGACGCCGAGCGCGTCGGCCTCCGCGGCGTCGAGCGCGTCTGGCTCGCCGGCGCGGGAAAGGCGGCGGCGGGGATGGCGCTCGGCGCGCGCGAGGTGCTGGGCGATCGCATCGCCGGGGGGACGATCACCACGCGCGACGGATACGCGGCGGCGGTGCCGGGGGTGGAGGTGTGGGAGGCCGCGCACCCGGTTCCGGACACGCGCGGGCTGGCCGGGGCCGCGGCCGCGCTCGCCGTGGCGAGAGCGGCGGGCGAGCGCGACCTGGTGCTGTGCCTGCTCTCGGGCGGCGCGTCGGCGCTCTGGCCGTGCCCGCCGGACGGCGTGTCGCTCACCGACCTGAAGGCGCTCACCGGGGCGCTGCTCCGCGCCGGGGCGGCGATCGGGGAGATGAACACCGTGCGCAAGCACCTGTCGCGCATCGCGGGGGGATGGCTGGCGCGGGCGGCGCACCCGGCGAGGCTGGTGACGCTCGCCGTCTCGGACGTGGTCGGGTCGCCGCTGGAGGTGATCGGGAGCGGGCCCACCGTGCCGGACCCGACGACCTTCGCCGACGCGCTGGCGGTGGTGCGCGGCTACGAGATCGACGCGCCGCCGGCGGTGATGGCGTACCTCGAATCCGGCGCGGCGGGCGAGGCGCCGGAGACGCCCAGGCCGGGCGACGCGGCGTTCGAGCGCGCCTCGGCGCACGTCGTGGCCGGCAACGCCGACGCGCTCCGCGGCGCCGCGGCCGAGGCGGAGCGGCTGGGCTACCGCGCCGAGATCGTGGCGGACGACCTGGAGGGCGAGGCGCGCGAGGTGGCGCCGGAGATCGCGCGGCTGGCGGTGGAGCGGCAGGCGGCGCTCGCGCCCGGCGACCCGCCGCTCGCGCTCCTCCTGGGGGGCGAGACGACGGTGACGGTGCGCGGCCGCGGCGCCGGTGGCCGCAACCAGGAGCTGGCGCTCGCGCTCGCCATGGAGCTGGAGGGCCGCGACGGCGTCGTCGCCGCCGCGCTGGGGACGGACGGGACGGATGGCACCACGGACGCGGCCGGCGCGATCGTCGACGGCGGCACCGTGGCGCGCGCGGCGGCGCACCGGCTCGACGCGCGCGACGCGCTGGACGCCAACGACTCGCACCCGCTCCTCCGCGCCACCGGCGATCTGCTCGTCACCGGGCCCACGGGGACGAACGTGTGCGACGTTGTGCTGGTGCTCGTGGTGGCACCGGGATTTCGGGCGCAGCCGATCACCGGCGACTGAAGTCGCAGCAACAACGACGGGAAGCCTCGCAAACTGCGCGAGGCTGTTCGGCTCGTCGGCGGCTACGGTGCGGTTTCGACTTTCATGGACGCGCAGCGCGGGGACGAGTCAGGATGACGTCTTTGTGTGGTTCTGTGGTGTTGTGACGGCCTCCCAAGCCATCATACCAGACGAACCGCGGGGGCACCGGCCGGTGCCCCCGCGCTTTCGCTATGGCTTCGGTGCGCGGCCGGCGGCGAGCTGGCGGAGGATGGAGACGAGGTCGCCTTCGGGATAGTGGATGTTCGTCACGCGCCACCCCGCGTCGGAGCGGGCGAGGCGGACGCGGAGGTTGGTGCGCGCGCTGTCCTGGCGCACGACGACGCCGACGGTCGCGCTGGCGCCACCACGCGTGGCGGGGCCGACCTGGAAGGCGGTCATCTCGTCCTGCGCGTTGGTGAGCGGGTCGAAGTCGAGGCCCACGATCTCGTCGGCGTTCGCCTCGGCGGCGCGGATGTCGGCGTCGATCAGCGCGGCGAGGTCCGGGGCGAAGAGCGCCCGCTGCCGCTTGTACGTCCGATCCCAGTTCTGCTCGTGCGCGAAGTGGTCGCGGTAGAGCGTGGTCACCACGGCGGTGGGGTCGGGCGGGGCCGCGTTCGCCCCGGCGCCACAGGCCTGCGCCGCAACGGCCAGCGCAAGCAGCGATGCGGTGATGGAGAGACGGCGCGACGCGCGGCGGCGGATGTGAGCGTGAGGGTTCATCGAGCCTCGTGCAGGGTTGGGGAGGCGAGGCCTGCAGGGATTTCGTACCCGGATGCGTGAGGGATGCGCGCCCGAAGGGCCGGGAACCCGCCGCGCCGCGATGATGCCGCGGGTCCTGGGAAATGCCAGCCGCGGCGGGGGCCCGGCGCGGTTGGCAACAGTCGTATCGTTGCCTACCGCGCGCGCAGCCCGTTTGGGCGCCCCGGCGCCCAACACGCCCGAATCCTGCCGTTCATCATCTCTATCCGCATCAATTACCTGGCGTTGGCGGCGCGGATGATCTCGGTGATGATGGGGGTGGTGCCGTCGATGATGAACTGCACGGCGATGACCGTCACCAGCAGCCCCATCACGCGGGTCATCACGTTCAGCCCCGTCTGGCCGAAGAAGCGCACCAGCCGCGGCGCCGCCGACAGCACCGCCCAGGTGATGGCCAGCACCACGACGACCGCCGCGAACACCAGCCCCACGCGCACCGGGGTGCCGGCCTGCGTCATCAGCACCATCACGGTGGTGATCGCGCCCGGACCGGTGATCATGGGGATGCCGAGCGGCGTGACGCCCACATTCTCGCGCACCCGGCCCTCCTGCTCCTCCTCTTCGGTGGCCTTGCCGCGGCTGCGCCTGGCCTGGAGCATGTCCATCCCGATGCCGAAGAAGATGACGCCGCCGGCGATGCGGAAGGCGTCGATGGTGATGCCGAAGAGCTGGAAGATGGCCCCGCCCACCAGCGCGAACACCGCCAGGATCACGAACGCCGTGACCACGCCCGAGCGCAGCGTGCGGCTGCGCTGCTCGCGCGTGTAGCCGTCGGTGATGGCCAGGTACATCGGCGCCGCGCTCAGCGGGTTGATGATGGAGAGCAGCGAGGTGAAGCAGAGGAGCGCGAACTTGGTGAGCGAAGGTTCCATCCGACGGAGTGCGAGAGTGCGAGAGTGCGAAAGTGCGAAGGTGCGAGAGTGGGTCGTCGCGAGGCACCTGTCGCGTAGCGTATCGGGCGGAGGGGTGGGCGTCAACGGAAGTGCGGGAGTGCGTGAGTGCGTGAGTGCGTCAATGGACTTCGGGTGTGGGAGGAGCTTCGGTGCATCGGCCGGCATCGCGCCCTCTCCGGCCGGCCGGGGCCGTCCACCTCTCCCGTACCGGGAGAGGTAGCTGGACGGGCATCCCGGCACATCCGAACTGTTGGCGTGAGCATGGTTTGCAGGGTGCACCGCCGCTGGAGAGCCCCCCTCGCCCGGTACGGGAGAGGGCGAGCGCTCTAAGGCGCGGGGAGAGGGCGGCGCGGACGCATCCGAAGCGCGCCGGAAGATGGATGGCGATGGGGGATGGAGGATGATCGCACTCGGGTGATTCCCCGGATCGCCACGCGGAGGGATCGGTCCGTGTCGCGGGGGCGACGGTTCGCACCGGGGTGGTTGGATGGGGGATGCGGCGGGCCGATGTTGCTGCTCACGAGGATGCCCGGCGCGGCGGACCGGCCGCGGCGGGCCCGTACCCCTGCCGAGGAGGCAATCATGAGCGGTGCATCTCGTCTCGTCCGCCGCGGGGCGCTCCCCGCGCTCGTGGCCGCCGCGCTGGCGTTTGGCGCCGCGCAGGCGCTGGCCGCGACCCGCGACGCCACCACGGGCGCGAAGTCGTGCAGCGAGGACCGCTGCGACGCGATCTGCGTTTCGCACGGCCACGCGGGCGGCGATTGCGCGACCGGCGCCTGCCGCTGCTTCGACTGAGCGGCATCTTCCCATCACCCGCAAGAATCCATGAAGAAGCTCTCGCTCCACCTCGACAGCCTGGCCGTGCAGTCGTTCGCCACGGGCGATGCCCCGGGCGGCGCCGGGACCGTGCACGGGATGTCGAGGCCCACGGCCGGCCCCACGCAGAGCCCGTTCATCTGCCCCGACACCGAGTGGTGGTCGTGCGGCATCGTCTGCCTGGACACGCTGGAGACGAACCCCTGCAACTGCTGACGGGGGATGAAGATGCAGGGAGACGAAGACGGCGGGGCACCCGGATGGTCCGGGTGCCCCGCCGTCGGTCGTGGGGAATGGGGATCGCTGCGCGGCCGCGCCTACGGGCGGCGGATCAGCATGCGGCTGGTGGCGCCGGCGAAGCGCGCGGCCAGCCCGTCGTCCGCGGATTCCAGCACCGCCCAGACGGAGTCCGCGCGCGGCGAGTTGCGGTGCAGCGCCACGACGGTGAACGGCGCAGCCCTGCAGTCCCACGCGGGCGGCGCGTTCGCGGCGGCGACGGCGGCGATGCACGGCGCCAGCCGCTCGCCCGGCCGCGCGAGCGCCAGCGCGGGCGACTGGTCCGCGCGCGCGGCCAGCACGATGCGCACGGTGCCGGGGCTCGGCTCGCCGGTGGAGAACGGCGCCACGTCCACGTGGGTGACGGGCGCGCCCTTTCGCCGGGGCTTCACCAGGTGCTGCCCGACCAGCGCCGCGCGGTCGGGGAGCTTCTTCCGCGCGCTGTCGTCCGGCGGCGCCAGGTCGGCCGAGTCGAGCTGCGCCAGCGCGGCCAGGTCGCGCGCGGCGGTCCACTCGGCGGGCTCGCGGCGCGTCCACGGCGCCTCGCCGCGGCGGCCGACGGCGATCCCGGCCCGCGCGAGCAGCACGGCGTACGCGGCGCCCAGCAGCCAGGCGGCGAGCCTAGGGGTGAACATAGGTCACCCTCCCGTCGTCCAGCAGCTGGTCGGTGAGGGTCAGCGTCTCCCACAGCCGCCGCTCCGCCTCCGAATCGGCGGGGAGGGGGAGGTGCAGCGCCTTCAGCACGTCGAAGCGGAAGAGCTGCACCGTGGCCGTGACTGCCTCGCCGTACACGCGCAGGTTGGTGATGGTGGCGCGGTAGAAGAGGAGCGCCGCAAGGGGAAAACCCAGGCCCGTCAGCAGCAGAACGGCGATGCTGTGGCCCCTGAACCCCAGCCAGAGCGTCCAGAGCGACGCCACTCCGCACGCCATCGCCAGCGCCACCGAGACGTCGAGCTTCAGCCGCGCCTCCTCCAGGATGGGGCGGAAGTGCTCGTCCTTGGCGGCCGAGTGCTGGAGCTGCAGCCACATCAGCTCGGGGTCGAGCTGGTAGCGCGAGAGCGCGTGATCGCGGTACAGCTCGGCCACGTTGGCCATGCGTGTGGGCCCCACCGCGGCAAGGTCCAGCGGAAAGCGCATCCGCCGCACCGAGAGCGTGCGGCTGTACTCGTTCTCGGCGCGCGCGCGGGCCAGCGCGGCCAGCCGCGAGAACCCGACCTGGAGGTTGTCCAGCTCCTTCTGCGGGGCCACGGGCGCAAGGGCGAGCTCCTTCTCGAGCTTCGCGCACAGGCCGTCCAGCTCCGCCGCCTCCACCGGCTTCAGCCCGCGGATGCGGGCCCGGACGGCGTCGTACTGCTTCCGCAGCGCGGCCGACGGCGCCACCGGGGCGACGCCCGTCTTCGCATCCCCCTCCGCGCGGGCCCGGCTGAGGCGCTTCTGCCACGGGAGCGCGTCTCCATCCCCATCTCCATCTCCATCCCCACCTCCGGCCGTGACGGCCGCGGGAAGGACGGCGGGAGGGGGGGATGCCGGCGGGCCGAACAGCCAGCGCGCGAGCCGGGCGAAGACGGACTGCGGCGGGGCGGGCGCCTGTGGGAGGGCCGGCTCGGGATCGGGCTCCGGCTCGGGCTCGGCGTCCGGGAAGGCGATGCGGAAGGCGAAGACGCGGAGCTCGCTCCGCTCCACGTCCGCCTCCAGCTTTTCCAGCTGGCGCTGCTGGTCCCGCGACATCCACCGGCGGAGGAAGCCGGGGAGCGCGGTGCCCTGCAGGAGCGCGCGCCACCACGGGTTGGCGCTCCAGAAGACGAACCCCATCATCGCCACGACCACCAGCAGCGCGCCCGAGGCCAGCGCCTGCCGCCCCGCGTCCATCGCGCGGAAGGCCTCGACCTGGCGGTAGATCCACTCGGAGCTGTCGTGGCCCGCGATCAGCGACACCGCGGCCAGGAGCAGGACGGGAAAGAAGCCGGCGAGAAGGTACGTCTTCCCGAACAGCCCCGCGACGCGGTCGATGATGCTGCCGAGGCCGGCGATCATCCCGGGCCCCCGCTCAGGCGCAGCGCACGCGCGTGCTGCAGATCGGGCACGGCCTGCCCTTCGGCGCGCGGTGGAGGTTGCGGCAGCGGCACACCTCGCCCGAGCTGCGGATATCGTGGGCCAGGGTCTCGTGCCGCGTCACGATCGTCACCATCGCGTCCAGGTCGCGAGGCGCGAGGGTGGGCGAGGCCACCACGTCGCCGTCGTCGCCCTTGTCCTCCGCATCGTCCCCTCCGCGCCACCCGGCCACATCGATGCCGTAGCTGGAACCGGCTTCGTCCAGCACCGCCTGCCAGTCCTCCACCTCGGCGTTGACCACGTGCAGCGGGAAGCTGGAGATCTGGTCCACGCGGTCCAGCCCCTGCTCGATCCCCTCGTCCACGTCGAGATTCGTCACCAGCACCGGCTCGCGGCCGGGCGCGGCGACGATGACGGCGTGCACGCCGGTGGACGCCATGCGCCCGAACACCTCGGCGAGCGATGGATCGCCGGCGATCAGCGGAAGGTCGATGCGGTCCATGGGATCGATCCGGGAAGGTGGGGAGGAGCGCGGGAGATGAAAGGCGATGCAAGTGCATCCCACGATAATGCGCCGCAACGCAAGTGCAATGAAATCGCCGCCGGGGTCCGCGCACGGGGAATCATGGCGCGCGGCCGGGCGAGGCTGGATCTCACGCGGAGCCCGCGGAGACACGGAGGTCCTGTCCATCTCCATCCGCGTCTCCGCGCGGGATCGCACGAGATTCGAGGGACGGGTGGATCCATTTTTCAGCCCGAGTCCCGATCGTACTCCCGTACTTTTCGTGCTTCCGCTCTACACCTCCGCGGCCACGTGCTCGATGGCGCGCTCGGTGGGGTTGGGATTCTCCAGGTGGTCCTGCTCGTCGCGCTGGCCCTGCAGGGCGATCTGGGTCCACTGGGCCAGCACCGGGCCGCTCTCCACCAGCGCCACCAGGCGCGGGTCGAACTGGTGGCCGGCGCCCTCGTCCAGCTTCTCCAGCGCCTCCTCCACCGGCATGGGCCCCTTGTACTTGCGCGGCTGCGTCATCGCGTCGAACACGTCGGCCACGGCGATGATGCGCGCCGCCAGCGGGATCTCGTGCCCGCCGATGCCGCACGGATACCCGCTGCCGTCCCAGCACTCGTGGTGGCTGCTGACGATCTTCTGGATGCCGGGGTGCATCTCCTCCAGCGGCTGGAGGATGGTGGCGCTCAGGTGCGGGTGGTGCTTGATCTCGGCCCGCTGCTCTTCGGACAGCCGCTTGCGCGAGTGCACGATCAGGAAGAAGCGGTCGTCGATCTTGCCCATGTCGTGCAGCAGCGCGGCCACGCGCAGCGTGGCCAGCTCCGGGCGCGAGAGCCCGCCGCACGCCCCGGCCAGCACCGAGGTGAGGTCGGCCACGCGCCGGCTGTGGCGCGCGGTGACGGGGTCGTCGGCGGTAAGCGCGTTCAGCAGCAGGTCCACCAGCTTGCGGTGCATCTGCCGCGCCCAGCGGTCGCGCCGCAGGGCGTCCATCAGCCACGCCAGCCCCACCAGCGTGGCGGACGCGACCGCCGCTCCGGTGAGCGTCAGGGTATCCTTCTCGATCTCCAGCTTCGCCATTGTAGTCCGCCCGGGTGGTCAGCGGGTTTCCGCATCGTCAGGGGCGGGCGCAGCTTGCACAACGTACGCCACGGCTTCGGGTTCCGCGCCGGCGGCACCACGGCGGCGGCGGTCCCTCCCCGACGCGGCGCATGGAGCGACCGGGTGAGACGTGGATGGAGCGGCATCTTGCATGGAGACGGCCGCGGCTGGATCGTGCCGCGACCCGTCAGAGCCACGCGAAATCCGGAGCCCGAGGGATGACGACCGTTCTGCTGCTGACCATCTCCAACGTCTTCATGACGTACGCCTGGTACGGCCACCTGCGCCACCGCGGCGTGCCGCTGTTCACCACCATCCTGCTGAGCTGGGGGATCGCGTTCTTCGAGTACTGCTTCCAGGTGCCCGCGAACCGCTTCGGCTACGGCCGCTTCACCGCGGCCGAGCTGAAGACGCTGCAGGAGGTGATCTCGCTCGTCGTCTTCGCCGTCTTTTCCGTGCTGTACCTGCGCGAGGAGTTCCGCTGGAACTACGCGGCGGGGTTCGTGCTGATCATCGCGGCCGTGTTCGTCGTCTTCCACAAGTGGTGAGGGAGATGCCAACACCGGGCTGGTACTCGCCCGTGCCTTGATACACCATTCGTCGGGGGATGAGCTGCCCGAGGGAACCGGGAGGTGGACCATGGCCACACCGTCACGTCTCGTCCGCGGCGCCGCGATGGCGCTCGCGCTCTGGGCCCTGGCCTGCCGCGGGCCCCGCCCCGGCGACCCGGCGCCCGAGCCGGTTGAGCCTTATCCACCGGGCCCCGTGGCCACCGGCCACGCGCAGGTCGACGGCGACGAGGCACGGGACGCGCGCGTGGTCCGCGCGGAGGAGCTGCTTCGCGGCCGGGTGGCGGGGGTGCAGGTGACGGTGCTCCCGACCGGCGGGATCTCGGTGCGCATCCGCGGGCGGACGTCGCTGAGCGCGAGCGAGGAGCCGCTGTACGTGGTGGACGGCAGCACGGTGCACGCGGAGCCGGGCGGCGCGCTCACCTGGCTGGACCCGCACGACATCGACCGCATCGAGGTGCTGAAGGACCCGGGCGAGACCGCGTTCTACGGCGTCCGCGGCGCCAACGGGGTGATCCTCATCACCACCAGGCACTAACGGCGGGTGTCTCACGCGGGCGGCCCAACGCTGGGTCTCCGCGCGCCGGTTACCGGCGACTGAAGTCGCAGCAACAACTACGGAAAGCCTCGCAAACTGCGCGAGGCTGATCCGCTCACTCCGCGGCATCGGCGCGCACGACCGATCTCTGATAGAGCTTCGGCCGCGGCGACGCCTGTTTGTGCGGCACGGGACTCGCGGCGCGGGCGCCCCCCACGTCCGCGCTCGCCGCGGACGGCCCTGCATCACTCCAGCGGGAGGCCGTGACGATGAGAAAGATCCGCCTGAACCCGGACCAGCTCCGCGTCGAGTCGTTCGCGACCCGCGCCGCGGCGCACGAGCGCGGCACCGTGCGGGCACACGACGACGCCAGCGGCCCGTCGTGCCCCTACGCCTGCACGCTCGACGAGCCGACCTGCAAGGGCCCGCTGTGCAACACCATCCCCGCGCTCACCTGCCTCTGCTGAGCGGCTCCGGCGGAGCAGGTGTCGCGCGGAGACGCGGAGACGCGGAAGTGGCCGGGCACGCACCTCCGCGCCTCCGCGTCTCCGCGTGAGATGCAGCGATGCCGAGGGGACGCGGATGGCGGCGGCGTCCGCACGCGTCTACTCTTCCGGAACGGACCAGACGACGACGAGAGGACGAGTGGACGACGTGAAGGTGGGGACGGGCGACGGGCCGCTCTGGCGCGCGCCGTCGCAGGAGGAGCGGCTGGCGGAGCTGGTGACGGAGGACGCGGCCACGAAGGAGGCGCCGCTGCGCCGCGACGTGCGCTCGCTCGGCATCCTGCTGGGGCGCGTGCTGCGCGAGCAGGAGGGCGACGCGCTCTACGCCGCGGTCGAGGAGCTGCGCGGGCTGCTGATAGAGGGCCGCGGCGAGTCCGCCGGCCGCGACCCGTCGCCCCCCGCGCTTTCGGACGCGGGGATGGACCGCGCCTCGGCCATCGTCGCCGCGCTGGACGTGGAGCAGGCGTACGGGCTCACCAAGGCGTTCTCCATCTACTTCGAGCTCACCAACCTGGCCGAGACCGCGCACCGCGCCCGCCGCCGCCGCGCCGCCGAGATCCACGCCGAGCTTCCGCCGCAGCCCGGCACCTTCCGCGGCACCCTCCTCCGCCTGCGCCAGGCCGGGCTCGGGCCTGACGAGGTGCTCGCGCGGCTGGCCGAGGTCGCCGTCATCCCCGTCTTCACCGCGCACCCGACCGAGGTGTCGCGCCGCACGGTGCTGTTCAAGCGCGCCCGCATCGCCCGCGCACTGGCGCGCATCGACCGGCTGCCGCTCACGGACCGCGAGGCCGCGCGGCAGGAGGAGGCGATCACCGCCGAGATCACCGCGCTCTGGCAGACCGACGAGGTGCGCCGCAGCCGGCCGAGCGTGCGCGACGAGATCCAGATGGGGCTGGACTACTATCGCCGCGTGCTGATCGAGACCGTCCCCGGCCTGTACGCCGAGCTGGCGGACGGCTTCCGCGCGGAGTATGGCGATGCACCGGCGGCCGCGTCGCTCCCGCCGGTCGTCCGCTTCGGCAGCTGGATCGGCGGCGACCGCGACGGCAACCCGTACGTGACCCCCGAGGTCACCCGCGCCGCGCTGCAGGCCGCGCGCGAGACCATCCTCGACCGCTACGTCAGGGCGCTGGAGCAGCTGGTGGAGCGGCTCAGCACCTCCACGCTGCAGACGCCCGTCTCCCCCGCGCTGGCCGCGGCGCTGGAGCGGTACGCCGAGACCAGCGCCACGCTGGACCCCGTCCCCGAGCGGCGCTCGCAGACCGAGCTGTACCGCCGCTTCCTGGGCTACGTGGGCGCGCGCCTCCGCTTCGCGCGCGACGACCCGCATCACGCCCTCGCCTACGCGTCAGCGGCGGACTTCGCGGCGGACCTCGCGCTCGTCCGCGAATCCCTGGCCGAGAACCGCGGCGGCCGCCTCGCCGAGCTCCTCATCGACCCGCTGCTGCGGCAGGTCGAGACCTTCGGGTTCCATCTCCACACCCTCGACGTCCGCCAGCATGCGCGCCTCCACGCGAAAGCGCGCGAGGAGCTGCTGGGCGTTGCGGGAGATGCGGGAACGCTCCCCGATCCCCCCTCCGACGAGACGCGCGCGGTGCTGGACACGATGCGCGCCGTGGCCGACCTGAAGCGCCGCTATCCCCCCGAGGCCATCCAGACCTACGTCATCAGCGGGGCGACGTCGGTCGACGACGTGCTCACCGTCGCGCGCCTGGCCGAGGCGTGCGGCGTGCGCGTGGCCGCGGAGGGGGAGGATCCGGGGGTGATGCCGGTGCCGCTCTTCGAGTCCATCGACGACCTGCGCGCCTGCCCGGAGATCTGCCGCGAGCTGTGGACGCGCGCCGACTACGCGCGGCTGCTGGACAGCTGGGGGCGGCGGCAGGAGGTGATGCTGGGGTATTCCGACAGCAACAAGGACGGCGGAATGCTCACCAGCACCTGGGAGATCTACAAGGCGCACCGCGCTTTACATGAAGTCGCGCGGGAGACGGGGGTCACGCTGCGGCTCTTCCACGGGCGCGGAGGGACGGTGGGGCGCGGCGGCGGGCCGACGCACCGGGCCATCACCAGCCAGCCGCCCGGCGCGTTCACCGGCCACCTGCGCCTGACCGAGCAGGGCGAGGTGCTGAACTGGAAGTACAGCGACACCGTGCTGGCCGAGCGCAACCTGGAGCTGATGGTGGCCGCCGCTCTCGACGCGCTGGCCAACCCCTCGCATCCCGACGCTGCGCGCGCGGAGGTGTGGGACGCCGCGATGGAGGCGATGTCGGCGGACGCGTATGCCTTCTACCGCGAGCGCATCGCGGAGAACCCCGACATCCTCGCCTACTTCGAGCAGGGGACGCCGGTGGCCGAGCTGGAGCACGCGCGCATCGGCTCGCGGCCGTCGAAACGGGGGAAGAGCAGCGGCCTGGGCGACCTGCGCGCGATCCCCTGGGTGTTCGGGTGGATGCAGAGCCGGCACGTGCTGCCGGCGTGGTTCGGCGTGGGCCACGCGCTGGAGCGCTTCGCCGCCCGCGGCGCGGACGAGGCGGCGCTGCTGGGGGAGATGACGGACACCTTCCCGCTCTTCAACGACCTGGTCCGCAACGTGGAGGTGGGGCTGGCCAAGGCGGACCTCTCCATCGCGCGGCGCTACGCCGGGCTGGTGGAGGACGAGGGCCTGCGCGAGCGGGTGTTCGGGATGGTGGAGGAGGAGCTCGTGCGCACCCGCGACGTCGTTCTGCGGATCACCGGGCAGACGCGGCTGCTGGAGGAGAACCCGGTGCTCGCGCGCTCCATCCGCCTGCGCAACCCGTACGTCGACCCCATGAGCCTGGTCCAGGTCGACCTCCTCCGCCGCAAGCGCGCCGGCGAGGAAAGCGACGCGCTGAACTACGCCCTGGCGGCCACGATCAACGGCATCTCCGCGGGGCTGCGCAACACGGGGTGACGACAACCGGCGAAGGACCGGATTGGCGAAAATGCGGCTGAAGCCGCGGCTACAACGGCACGCAGTCCGCCTTCGCGCCGCCTTCGCGGACTTCACATCCGTGCCGACGGAACATTGGTGTGGTCAGGCGATGTGGCCGAGACCGGCGACTGATGAAGTCGCAGCAACAACAACGGGAAGCTTCGCAAACTGCGCGAGGCTGTTCGGCTCGCTGCGCAGCATCGGCGCTCACGACCAACTCCCGCGAGATGAAGATTTCCCGGAGACGCCAGCCCCTCGTTGACGTCATCCTGAGGCCGGCCACACTGTACTGTGGGCCACACGAGTCTTTGCAGGCCGAAGGATCTATCGCATCCCAGCACGTGATCCCGTCAGACGCACTTCGTTTCGGAAGATCAGGAGAGATGGATGACCGGCGGTGATCTGTGGGCATCGGACGACGTCCAGGCGTGGCGCGATGCGCTGGCGTCGTATGGAGATGTGATCGAGCGGCAGGGGGTGAAGTCGCTCGCGGAGCACGACCGCTGGGTCCACGACGAGCTGCCGGGGCTGATCGCCGCGCGCGAGCCGGCGCACGTGACGCACGCGGAACTCGTGCGCGTAACCGAGTGGAAGATGGCGCGCGGGATCTGGCGCGCGCGGAACCTGGCGCTGGTGCGCGGCAACGACCCCGCGCTCGTCGAAAAGACCAGCCGGGACGCGTTCGGGAAGATTCCCCATCCCAGCGACCCGATCGCCATCCTGTCGAAGCTCGCCGGCGTCGGGCCGGCTACGGCGTCGGCGGTGGTGTCGGCTGCGGCGCCGGACATCTACCCGTTCTTCGACGAGCTGGTGGCGGCGCGCATCCCCGGGATGGGGCAGGTCACCTTCACCCCGCGCGAGTACGCCCGCTACGCCGAGGCGATCCGCGACCGCGCCGCCCGCCTGGGCCGCGGCTGGACGCCCGTCGCCGTGGAGCGCGCCATCTGGGCGCACGTGGGCGGCAAGGTGGGCACCGGCCGGCGCAAGGCGAAGCGCTCCTGATCTTCCCTTGCCAGACGTGGTATCTTCCTCCTGCGCCCGGCCCGCCGCGGCGCAGGAGAGATGTTTTCGGACCCGTGAAAGGAGGATGGGATGCAGGCTCGACTCGACGCCATGAAGGCGGCACCGGGCGCCTACCGCGCGCTGGCGCAGCTGCAGCGCTACGTGGACGGCACGTCGCTCGACCACGGCCTGATGGAGCTGGTGAAGATGCGCGCGTCGCAGATCAACGGCTGCGCGTACTGCATCGACATGCACGGCAAGGACGCGATTGCCCTGGGGGAGGACCCGCTGCGGCTGCTGGCGCTGAACGCCTGGCGCGAGACGCCGTTCTTCTCCGATCGCGAGCGCGCGGCGCTGGCCTGGACCGAGGCGGTCACGCTGGTGAGCGAGGGCCACGTTCCCGACGACGTGTTCGAGGAGGCGCGAGCGCATTTCAGCGAGGAGGAGCTGGTGAACCTGAATATGGCGGTGGTTGCGATCAACGCGTGGAACCGCGTGGCCATCCCGTTCCGCTCCGTTCCCGGCGAGTACCAGTCGCCGCACGCGCGCAAGGAAGAGCACGCCGCCGTTCCCGCGTGACGGAATCCGCATCTTCATGACACGCACGGCCCCGGATCGCTCCGGGGCCGTCGTCATTTCGCGGATCATATGACACGCACGACCCCGGCTCGCTCCGGGGCCGTCGTCATTTCGCGGATCAGGTACCCCCAACTGCGTCATCAGGGGCGATGGAGATCGCCTCACCTGCGTCGCCCATCGACAATCATCCCTCTGCAAAAAATCCGCGATACTCATCGCATGCCGAGCCCTCCACGGCATTCCCGCCGCGTCCCGGCAGCGGGGAGGTGTCCCCGCGCGCCCAGGCCTCCTGAGTCGTCCCCGCCCTGCGCGCGTCCAGGGAGGACGAAAAGAGTTCGGTCGTGAGCGCGGATGCCGCGGGGTGAGCGGATCAGCCTCGCGCAGTTTGCGAGGCCTTCCGTGGTTGTTGCTGCGACTTCAGTCGCCGGTGATCGGCTGCACTGATAGCCGAAGGGGGAAGCAGCACCCGCCGCTTCCCCCCCGTCCATCCCGCCGTTGAAGCCGGTCAGGCCATTCCGCCCGCGGCCATGCGCTTCAGCACGCCACCCGCGGTCTTCTCCAGGAAGGAGGCCATCGCCAGCTCCTCCTGCAGGTTCTCCTTCAGGATTCCGGCGCACTCCCGCTCGCCCAGCGCGTTGGCCACGGCGATGGCGGTGCGGTACGCCGCGATCTCGTAGTGCTCCACCCGCAGCCCGGAGCCCAGGTCGAAGGCGGAAAGGAGCATCTTCGAGGGCTTCTCCTCGCTCTTGAACGAGTCGTGCTCCTCGATCAGGCCCAGCGCGGCGTCGCACTTCTCCGCCTTCGGCTTCTCGCCGATGGCGCGGAAGGCGTCGTTCAGCCGCTCGATCTGGCCCTGCGTCTCGTTCACGTGCTCCTCGATGCGGGCCTTCACCTCCGGGTCCTGCGCCTCCTTCGCCAGCGTCTTGGTCGCCTTCAGGAAGGCCTTCTCGGCGAAGAGCAGGTCGCCCAGCTCGTGCTTCAGCAACTCCCGCATCTCCGTCGGCTCCCCGCCGCCGCGCGTCTCCGCTGCCCCACTGGCACGCGAGGACGAGCCGCCGCTGGAGCGGGTCGACGAGCTCTTCGTCGCACGCCCGTTGCCTGCGCCGCTGCTCCCGCCGCGCGACGAGCTGCTGCTCCTGGACGAACCGCTGCTCTTGGATGAGCCGCCGCTCCTGGACGAACCGCTGCTCTTGGACCCGCCGCTCTTCGACGACGAGGTGCCCGAGCGGCTGGACGTCTCCCGCGCGGTGGTGCCGCCGCTCTTCGACGAGCTCTTCGACGACGCGCTCTTGCGGGTGCTGCTGCTCCCGCTGCTCTTCCGCGACGAGCTGCCGCCGCTCTTCCGCGACGATGAGCCGCCGGAGCGCCCGCGGCCGCCGCTTCCCTCGCCGTCCTCGTCGCCCGTGCGGCGCACGAGCTTGTTGAAGCGGTCCAGGTCGCCGCCGCCGTGGCTCATGTCGCGGTGCAGGAAGGCCAGATCGCTCTCGTCGAACTTCTGGAACCACTCCTCCCACTCGATCCGCTCCAGGCTGCCCGCCCCGGAGTAGCCGGGGAAGTCGACGCGGATGAGGCCCGCGTCGTCGTTGCCGCTCTCGGTGCCCGCCACGCGGGCCGGCCAGCCGCCGCGCTCCTCCACCCACTGGCGGATGAAGTCGTGGTCCGTGGTCGTGTGGCCGCTGCGCTCAGTCTTCGCCATCCCCGTTCTCCCGTCCCCTGGACTCGAAAATCGCCGCAATCAGGCGCACCCCTTCGGCATTACGCGTGCCGCTATGTCTACATCGCACCCAGATAGTGCGATTCCGGCATCGCCAACTGCGTCATCAGGGGGGATGGAGATCGCCTCACCCGCGTCGCCGTCGACCATCATCCCCCTGGAAAAAATCCGCGATACTCATCGCATGCCGAGCCCTCCACGGCGTTCCCGCAACCTCCCCGCGCAAGCAGGCATCGGGGCCAATGGCGAGTGCCACCGGCCCCGGGGTGGTCGCGGTGAAGCCTCGCGGGGTTTGCGAGGCTTTCCGTGGTTGTTGCTGCGGCTTCAGCCGCCGGTGGGGGGCGCGCCGTTGCTGCTCACCAGTGGCGCGAGCTGCGCCAGCACCGCGGGAACGTCGTCGGCCAGGATCACCACCAGGTCGCCGGGCTCCATCAGGTCCATCGCGCGGACCAGGGCGGCGTCCTCGAACTCCACCGTCTCGCGGCGGTCGGCGCCCAGGCCGCCGCGCTCCAGCCCCTCGCCGATCAGGCGCGACACCTCGCCCGGCGGGCGGCCGCGGCGGTACTGCTCGGCCTCCTTCACCACCACGTAGTCCAGCACGGCCACCAGCTCCCCCAGCTCCCGCAGGTCCTCGTCGCGGCGGTCGCCCGGCATGGTCACCACACCGATGCGCCGCCCGCCGGGCATCCGCGCCACGAACTCCATCAACCCGCGGATCGCCGCCGGGTTGTGCGCGTAATCGACGATCACCGTCCCCCGCTCCGTCCGCATCACGTTCATCCGCCCCGGCGTGGACGCGGCCGAGGGGATGAAGGTGCGCAGCCCCTCCGCGATCGCCTCGGCGGGGATGCCCTGCACGTGCGCGGCGGCCACGGCGGCCAGCAGGTTGCCCAGCTGGAAGCGCGCGGCGCCGCCCATCGCCAGCGGCACGTCGGCCACGGCGATGATGGGGATGCGCTCGCCGTCGCGGCGGCCGCGGTGGACCACGATCCACTCGCCATCGCCCCCGTCCTCCACCACCACGGCGATGCCGCCGCGCGACAGGTGCCCGGCCACGGCGGGCGAGCCCTCGCCGGCGATCGAGGTGAGGACGACCGTTCCCGGCGTCCGCTCGCGCATCGGCAGCACCAGCGGGTCTTCCGCGTTCAGCACCGCGAAGCCGCCGGGCTTCACGATCGCGGGGACCACCGCCTTCACCTCCGCCAGCTGCTCCACGGTGTGGATGCCGCGCAGCCCCAGGTGGTCGGCGGTCACGTTCAGCACGATGCCGACGTCGCAGGCGTCGTAGCCCAGGCCGGAGCGCAGGATGCCGCCGCGCGCCGTCTCCAGCACCGCCACGTCCACCTGCGGGTGCGAGAGGATGACGCCGGCGGCGAACGGGCCGGTGAAATCGCCCTCCATCAGCAGCGTTTCCTGCAGGTAGATGCCGTCCGTCGTGGCCAGCCCCACGCACGCGCCCGTCCGCCGGAAGAGGTGCGCGATCAGGCGCGTGGTGGTCGTCTTCCCGTTCGTTCCCGTGATGCCGATGACGGGGATCTCGCCCGTGCTCCCGGGCGGGTAGATCCAGTCCACGATCGCGCCGGCCACGTCGCGCGGCGTGCCCTCGTCCGGGTCGGTGTGCATCCGGATGCCGGGGGATGCGTTGACCTCGATGATCGCCGCGCCGTTCTCGTCGAAGGGGATGGAGATGTCGGCGGTGAGCACGTCGATCCCCGCGATGTCCAGCCCCACGGCGCCGGCCGCCAGCACGCAGAGCGCCGCGTTGCGGGGATGGATCTCGTCCGTGCGGTCCACCGAGGTGCCGCCGGTGGAGATGTTGGCCGTGGCGCGCAGAAACACCGTCTCCCCCGCGGCGGGAACGGTGCCGAGCGACCGGCCGGTGCGCGCCAGGAACTCCGCCGTGATCTCGTCCAGGGGGATGGGGACGAGGGTGCGATCGGGGTTCATCGGCTCGCGGCGGGGATCGAGGTTCGTCTCCTCCGCCAGCGCGCGGATCGTCCTCTCCCCATCGCCCACCACCCGCGCGGGGATGCGCTCGGTGACGGCGGCGACGCGCCCGTTCACCACCAGCACGCGGTGGTCGCGCCCGGCAACGAAGCGCTCGACCACCACCTGCTCGTGCAGCGTGGCCGCGTCCTCCCACGCGCGCTCCAGCGCCTCCGCCGAGTCGATGCGGCCGGAGATGCCACGGCCGTCGTTGGCGTCCAGCGGCTTCACCAGCACGGGAAAGCCCAGCCGCTCCGCCGTCTTCATTGCCGCCTCGACACTCGTCGCCACCTCGCCCTGGGGGACGGGGATTCCGAAGCGGGTGGAGAGGACGTGCTTGGTGCGGTGCTTGTCGGAGGTGAGGTCGGTGGCCAGGACGCTGGTGAAGTCGGTCATCGAGCCGTCCAGCCGGCGCAGGTTGCGGCCCAGGCCCAGCTGCACCGCGCGCTCGCCGGGAAAGCGCCGCACCGGGATCCCCCGCCGCCGCGCCGCCACGAGGATCGCCGACGCGGTGGGCCCCGGGTGCACGCGGCAGTGGATCTCGCGCAGCACGGCCACGGCGCGCTCCGCGTCGGCGGGCTGGCCGGCGAGGCAGCGGTTCAGCAGCGCTTCGGCCTCGTACAGGCTCTCGACGCCGGCCTCATCCTCGGTGTAGCCGACGGCCACCTGCGGCGCGTCGCCGTGCAGGCCGGGGAAGACGCGCACGAAGCCCGTCTCCATCCCCGCGAGCGTCTGCAGCGCCGCCGCGACCCGGCCCACGAGCGAGGCCCAGGCGGTGGGCGGCGCCGCATCTCCCGAATCGGTTTGCGCGGACAGCGTCGGGAAGGCGGCGGCGAGCTGCCGGGCGAGGTCGGGGATCGCGGCGGGCGGCCGCGCGGCGAGGGACGGCGCGAGCTCGACCTCGCACGCGGCAACGGGGTGCGTGGCCCACAGGCTGGGCCCGCGCAGCGCGCGAACGCCGCGCAGGCGGATCTCCGGTTTCGCGTCGCTCAAGCGTCCTTGCCCGGCGCGCCGTGCGAGCCGGTGCCGCCTTCGGCCGGCGGCAGGTCTCCGGCCGCGGGCCGGGATGCGGGCGCGCAGTCGATGCGGCGCGAGAACGTGTGCCGGGGCTCGGCCGGCGCGGTGTCGGGCGCGGCCGAGGGTCGCGTGGGGGGCTGGGATTTCATTGAACGGGCACTGCGTTGCAGGATGATGAGGGAATTAGCCGGCTCCATCGCGACGCATCGGCGGAGCCCGTTCAGTAGCACCGCGCGTGCCCCGCGCGCAAGGAAGCGGGTCGCGGGCGGGACCCGCACCGGCGGCTGAAGCCGCAGCAACAACTACGGGAAGCCTCGCAAACTGCGCGAGGCTGGTCCGCTCACTCCGTGGCATCGTCGCTCAAGCGACCTGCGTGGCGCGGGGGGACGACTCAGGATCACGTCTTTCCTCGCCGCATCAACCCCGACGTCATCCTGAGGCCGCCCACGCCGTATCGAACGTCCACACGAGAGGTTGCAGGCCGAAGGATCTATCGCCGCCGCAGCACGTCATTCGGCAAGATGCACTGATCTTCCGCCGCATCTGGTATTACGTCAACGGATTCGATCAGGGGTGCCGATGCTAGATGACATTGGTGGTTGGGAGACGTGGTGATGCGTGGGCTGCTGCACGGGTGCGTCGGGGACGCCGGGAGGGCTCGACATGCGATGAGGTATCGCGGATCTTTTGTGGAGAGGTGACGCGGGTTGCGGGGGCGATTCGACAGGCTGACGTGCTTGGAAGGTATGGATCCTTCGGCCTGCAAATGATTTCGTGGGAACGGATTGCGGTGTGGCCGGCCTCAGGATGACGTCACCTTCTTGTCTCCTCCCAGTTTGCGATCTCCATCCCCTGATGGCGCAGATGCAGGGTGCGTGGCCGCGGAGTTGCCCGAGACTGCGATGGGGGCGACGAGGATTACCGGACGGAACGGAGAAATGGAATTTCACTACGCGGATGAATCGGATGCGGCGTTCCTGGCCGACATCAACCGGCAGCTGATCGAAGACGAGTGGGACGGCGGCGGGATGTCGCTGGCGGGGCTGGAGAAGCGGATGCGGCGCTGGCTGTCGGAAGACGAGTACAAGGCGATCCTCTTCCAGGAGCGGGGGACGACGGTCGCCTACTGCATGCTGAGCGTGGATGAGGACTCGGCGTACATCCGCCACTTCTTCGTGCTGCACGAGCACCGCAGCGGCGGCGTGGGCCGGCGCGCGGTGGAACTGCTGTTCCGCGAGATCATTCCGCCGGACGTGCGCGTCACGCTGGACGTGCTGGCCAGCAACCGCGCCGGCCACCGCTTCTGGCGCTCCGTCGGCTTCACCGACTACTCCGTCCGGATGGAGCGCGATCCCGCGGCGAAGACATCATCGGCGGAGCCTCCCCCCGCGGGCCCTCCCCCCGCGGCTTAGGCCGCGTACCCCCTCCCGATAACGGAGGGGGTAACTTCGACCGGGGCGCGCGGGCGGGGGTGAATGCCTCGTTTTTCGTGTGGCGCGGGGCCCATTGAAGCATCGTGGCGCTCTGGAGTTTCTTGCGCGGAACGCACGGCCGTCCGTGCTGCACGGGTGTGGCGGGATCGTTCGGGAGGGCTCGGCGTGCGATGAGTTATCGCGGATTTTTTGCAGAGGGAGGATTGTCCCAACGCGCCACGGGTTGGGTGGTCTCGAATCCCCCCTGATGACGCAGTTGAGGATATCGGGGCCGCGACATTGTCGGATGGCGCGGCCCATTTCTTTTGCGGAGCTATGACTTGTCGTCGTCGCCGTGGCGTTCGTGCTCGTCGTGGTCTTCGGCCTCCGCGCCCGCGGGGGTGACGAGGTACCACTCGCCGCCTGCGTCCTTCACGTCGTTGCCGCGCGGTACGTTGCCGCCCCCGTCGGCGGAGTAGTAGTAGAGCGGATGCTGGTTGTAGGTGATCTGCGAGCTGCCGTCGCGCCGCTTCGATACGCCGAGCATGGACGACTGCACCCCCGCCGCGCCCGCGGCCGCCGCGCCCTGCGCGCCGATCAGCGGCGGCCAGAGCCCGGCGCACGCTTCGTAGCACGCGCTCTCGCCGTTCTTGTCGGCGGTGTACATGTACAGCGGGCGCCCCGTGCGGTCGGCGATGAAGGTGCCCACCCCGGCCGCGTTGCCGGTCGTCAGCTGCACGCCGCCCTGCGCAGCCGCGGCCGCGGTGTCCGTCCCGCCGGGAGCTGTCACCGGAGTGGCGGGAGCCGGCGCGGCCGCCGTGCTCGCGGTGGAGTCCACGTTGCCACCGCCGTTGTCATCTCCATCGCGGTCACCGCCGCACGCGGCGAGCACGCACATCGTCATCGCGCCGCTCAGCGCGAGGATCTGCCGTCGGTTCATCTTCCCCCTCCTGGCGTGGGTCGTGGGAACTTCGGATGGAGATCGGATCCCCATCATCCGACAGATCACGGCTTGGGCTTCGGCTTCGGGGGGAGGACGTCCCTTCCGCCGCCCGATTTCTTCCCGGACTTCTTGCTCGGCAATCCTCCCGGTCCCTTCTTTCCGCCCCCGCCGCTCTTCGATCCGCCGCCGCTCGTCGCCATCGCAACCTCGCTTGGTTCAGGATCCGCGGATTCGCTGACGCGTCCGTCACCCGCAAGATCGCAACCGAAACGGCCTCGTTGCTTACGGCGCCGCGACGCGCGTGAACGTCTCCGCCGGGGCGTTGCCGTCGGCCACCTGGAAGCCGGTGACGGCGCCGCCGGATTCGCGGAAGGTGATGATGAGGTGCGGCGTGTTCTGGAAGCGGAAGCGGTTGGGGCCAACCGGGAGCAGGGGGATGTCGCGCCCGAGGAAGACCTGGTGCAGCCGACCTCCGGCCACGCGCATCTCCACCGACATCGCCATGCCGTGGAACTGGCCGGAGTAGTGCCCGGCGAAGCGGGCGAGCGCCGCCGAATCCATCTCCATCACTCCGCCGGAGGCGATCGCGGTGGGGAACGGCGGCCGGGTGACGCGCTCCATGCACGAGGCGTCGACCGCCTTCGCGTCCGCCGTGCGGATGAAGGCCACCTGCAGGGCGACCCAGCACTCGTCGGCACCCACCAGGCCGTAGGTGGAGTGCCCCGCGCTGGGGATCATCACCAGCCGCCCGTTGGGGAAACCGCGCAGCATCCGCCGGGCATGCTGCGGCGCGGTGGCGGGGTCCAGCTGGCCGTTGACCACGAGCACAGGGACCTCCGAGCGGATCGGGTCGGCGAACGACGCGGGGAGGGTGGGATGCGGCCACGCGGCGCAGGCAGCCTTCTGGTCGCGCACGCGCCAGTCGCCGAACCACCCCCCGCGCGCCAGCCGCGCCGCCTCGGCGGTGTCGACGAAATCCACGTCCTCGGGACAGGTGACGGCCAGGTAGTCGCCGCGGCTGGAGCCGCTCACCATCCCCATCCGCCAGTACAGCGCCTCTTCCGCCGCCGGCCCGAAATCCCCCCGCGCCGCGCGGTTCACCACCGCGGGGATGAGCGCCGACGTGCTGGCCACGTAGGCCATGTACCGCAGCGCCTCGGCGAAGCGCTCGCGCGACAGGCGCACGGTGGCCACCCCGCCGCTCTGCGGATCGACGACCGTCGCCTCGGCGGGGCCGGCGTCCAGACGGCGCAGGCTGGCGCGCAGGTCGGCGGCGGGGTCGGGGAAGGCGGCGTGGCAGCCGGGGTCGCGCGCGCAGCCGGCGAACACGCCCGCGATGGCCGCCTCCGCATCTTCGGCCACGGTGAGCGGGTAGCGGATGTCGGTCGGCACCGCGCCGAACATCAGGATCGCGCGAACGTGCCCGGGGTGGCGGCGGAGGTAGACCAGCGCCGTGCGCGTGCCGTACGACTCGCCGAACAGGTCCAGCCGCTCGTAGCCCAGCCCCGCGCGCAGCTCCTCCAGGTCGTCCGCGACCGGCGCGGAGGCGTACCGCGTGACGTCGGCGCGCGGCTGGAGCGCGGCGGCGCAGCGGGCCACGCCGTCGGGCGTGAAGAACTCGACCAGGTAGCTCTGGAGATTGCCCGGGGTGGAGATCTCGCAGGGGAGCGGGTTGGAGGCGCCGGTGCCGCGGCTGTCCATGATCAGCAGGTCGCGCGTGTCGCGGGCGCCGGCGAGCCGCTGCGCCGTGAAGGCCGCCTCGTCGGTCGACGTCTCCCCCGGCCCGCCCGCGAAGTAGACGATCGCCTCCTTCGCCGCCGCCGCGCCGGTGGCGGGGATCACCACGAAGCGGATGGGGATGCGGCGCCCGCTCCGCGCCTCGCGGTTCTCCCACACCTGCAGGGTGCCGCACCGCGCCGGCCCGTCCAGCTCGGGGATGGTGCACGGCTCGGTGTTCAGCGACGGATCGGCGGTCTGCGCGACAGCGGTTGCGGCGCGCCCGACCAGGAGCGCCAGGGCGGCCAGGGCGAGGCGGGACGATGCGCGGGCTCGGTTCATCGGCGGGTGCGGTGCGGGTTTCCGGCGGGAACGGCGGATGGAGATGGGATGCGTCCCCACTCTACGAGGTTCGGACCGTCGCGGGTTTCGCGGAGGGAGATGGGGATCATCGTTCCGAGGTGAGCGCTTCCACTCATGCCGAATCCGGGAATTCAGTTCGTGCATCCTCGCCGCCTCTACCGGACGTCATCCTGAGGCCGGCCACGCCGCAACCCGAATCGGTGCAAGCGCTTGCAGGCCGAAGGATCTATCGCCGGTGCAGCACGTGATTTGGCGAGATGCACTGATTCGTCCGCATGATTCGGTATCATCCCGTTTCCGAAGCGCACGTGCGGTGACGGGCTATGGATCCTTCGGCCTGCCGTCCTGGGTGTGTGGATCGGCTCCGTCGTGGCCGGCCTCAGGATGACGTCTCTGGGCGCGGTCAAATCACATTCGATCTCAGAACGTGAGCGTCACCGACTCGATCTCCACGCCGCAGGTGCCGGGGCGCGGCACCGCGCCGGGCGGGCGGCGGAGCGAGAACTGGATCCGCTCGATGACGGGGAGGCGGATGGTGTCGCCGCTGCCGCCGCGTCCCTCGGCCGGGGCCATCCAGTAGTTCCACTCGCCGGGATAGCCCTCGGGGAGCATCACCGCGCGCGCCGGGCGGAAGTCCGCGAGGGGGATCGTGCGCTCCGCCCACGTGGAATCCACCGCCACGGCCGCGCTCCACCCGGTGCCGTCCTTCTCCACCAGCGTGAGATGGACGGTCTGCGCCGGGCCCACGCCGCGCAGCCGCACCCGCACGCCGGACGCGCGACTAACGTCCGCCGCGCGCGCCTCGACGCGCTCCGCGATCACCAGCGACGCGGTGTAGTCCTCCGGCGAGAAGCCGCCGACCACGGGAAGCTCCAGGTGCAGCGCCGGCTCGCCCGTGGCGGCGGACGGGACGATGCGGAACAGGCCCTGCCGGATCGCGTCGCCGATGCGGCTGAACGCCAGCCGCGGCGCGTCCACCCCCGCGGTGAAGAGCCGCAGCGGCGTCCCCGGCCGCACGACCTCCGTCGTCCAGTACCCGTGGCCGGAATAGTCCCACTCCCACGGCCGCCGGCGCACGCCCTCGGGGTACGTCATCGCCCACAACCCGCGCGTGAGGGTGACGGCGTACTCGTACGGGCCCGCGAGAAGCGAGTCGGCGGGGATCGCGGCGCGATACTCGTATCCCCCCGCCGCCCGCATGGCGTAGTGACGGAAGGAGGAGACGCCAAGCGGACGGATCGACAGCGTCACCGAGTCCGGCCGGCCCGCGGCGGCCACCCGCGCGCCGATCTCGATCGCCGTCCCCGCCAGATACTGCGGCCGCGCGATGGGCTCGACCTGCACCTCGGCCGTGTCGCGTGGCGGCGCGTGGTACTCCGCCATCCCCACCCGCCCGATCCACCGCGGCAGCGTCGCCGGAGCGACGTCGCCGCGCGCGGAAAGCAGGTATACGCCGGGGGTGACGGTGAAGCGCCCGTCCTGCGCCCTCGGGCTCGCATCCAGATCCCCCGCGAGCGCGCGGACGGAGAAGGACGGGCCCAGGTCGGGGAGGGAGATGCGCATCTCCCACGCGCGATGGACGGCGCGGGTGACGATCCTGTCGCGGCTTGGCATCTCGAACGGGTCGCGGATGGGGACGGCGTCGGGATACACCTCCAGCCGCCAGACGCCCGGCCGCACGCGGTCCAGGAAGTACACGCCCTCGCCGTCGTAGCCCACGACGGGCGACGAGCCGTATCCCGCGACGCGCGCCAGCCGCTCCGGGTGCGGCGGCACCGTCCGCGTCGTTCCCGCGTAGAGGAACGCGTCGTCGGCGGCCAGCTCGCCCAGGTTCTCCTCGTAGCTCACCCGGAAATCGCCGAAGCGCGTGTTCGCCGGGTAGGCGCCATACTGCTGATTCCGCGGCAGCCGCCGCATGGCCTCGGCGGCGATCACGGCGCTCATGGCCTTGCGCGGCGTGTACACCAGGTTCAGGTAGTGCGTCTGCCACCCCAGGTTGCGCGAGGCGGTGCCCAGCATGTCGTACGCGAACATGGCCGCGAACTGCGTTCCCACCGAGCGGAAGGTGCGCGCCATGGCCGGATACATGTACCCGGTGCGCAGGTCCGGCGAGTCGAACTCGTAGACGATGCGCGGCATCCCGGCCAGCCGCCGCACGCGCAGGCTGTCGTACGCGTCCACGCCGCGAAGGTAGTTGCCGCGCAGCTCGTGCCCGGAGTTCAGCCCGGTGGGGTACCAGCCGAAGGTCACCCCCTGCGCCCGCGAGCCGCGGATGGCGGCGGCGATGCGGAAGTCTTGGCTGACGTTGTAGAAGATGAGCTTGCGGCACCCCGTGCTCCGCACCGCGTCCGCCAGCGCGTTTATGTAGCGGATGGAGCCGGGCAGGTCCTCGGGGTGGTGCCAGGGCTCGTTCACCAGCTCGATGAAGAGGATGGCCGGCTCGTCCTTCAGCGCCACGCCGGTGTACGGGTTCACGTGCCGCAGGATCTGGCGGAGATAGTTGGCCTGCGCGGCGATGGCCTCCGGACGCGTGCCCAGCCCGCCGCGCCCGTACACGCGCCCGAAGCCGGGGAACACCGAGTCGCCGAGCGCGTCCGGCCATCCCGCGTCGTACGTCTGGATGGGGCTGAACAGGATGTAGATCCCCCGCTCGCGCGCCTTCGCCACCAGGTAGTCCATCAGGTCCAGGTGGTCGTTGCGGATCAGGTTCCCCGCCGGGTCCGCGCTCTCCCAGTCTCCCCAGAACGCCACGCGCACCCCGTCCCACCCCATCCGGGCGAAGTGCGCCATGTCCTCGTCGATCAGCTTCCTGCGGTCCAGCCCGAGGTAGCCCGCCGCCCGGTAGTCGGACGCGGACGGGAGCGTGTAGTTGGCCCCGAACAGCGCCACCTCGCCGCGGTCGTCCGTCCACCGCACCACCCCCGCGCGGTCCAGGAAGACGTCGCGCGTCGCCGCCCGTGGCGCGCCGCCGTTCTGCGCCCCCGCGACCGCGGGGACGAGGAGCGTGAGGCCGAGCAGCATCCGCGCGAAACGAGGCATCGCACCAGCGGGGGCAGGGGGAGATGGGGATGATGGGGATATCGTACGTCCCCCTGCGCCCGATCGCACGGGGGTGGACGCCGGGCGCCGATCGTGCATGCCGACGGCGGGCGATACGAGACTGAACCACGGGAAGGGTGACGAGGATGCTGCTGGAGGGAAAGGTCGCGCTGGTGACCGGCGCGTCGCGCGGGATCGGGGCGGCCACCGCGCGCGAGCTGGCCGCGCACGGGGCCGCCGTCGGCGTGAACTGGTGGCGGAGCGAGGCCGCCGCGCGCGACGTCGTTGCCGCCATCGAGGCGGCGGGCGGCCGGGCGCTCGCCCTGGGCGCCGACGTGCGCGACGCCGACGCGGTGCGGGCGATGACCGACCGGCTCGCGGCGGAATTCGGCGGGGTGGACGTGGTGGTGAACAGCGCGCTGCACAACTACCGCTTCGATCCCGTCGCCAACCCGCGCTTCGAGGCGATGGAGTGGAGCGGCTTCCAGGACCAGATCGACGGCACGGTGAAGGCCGCCGTGAACACCTGCCAGGCCGCGCTCCCGCACTTCCGGGCGCGCGGCGGCGGGCGCGTGGTCAACATCCTCACCAACCTCATCACCAACCCCGTGGTGGCCTATCACGCGTACACGACGGCCAAGAGCGCCATGCTGGGGTTCAGCCGCAACCTGGCCGCGGAGCTGGGGCCGGAGAACGTGACCGTGAACATGATCGGGGGCGGGCTGATCATGGGCACCGCCGCGTCGGAGCCCACCACGCCCGAGGTGCAGGAGATCGTGCGCGGCGCCACCCCGCTGCGCCGCCTCGGCCGCCCCGAGGACGTCGGCCGCGCCGTGGTCGCGCTGGCGTCGGACCTCATGGCCTTCGCCACCGGCCAGTACATCGCGATCGACGGCGGGCTGACGATGCCGTGATGGGCACGGGCAGGGCGAATGAATTCGCGGCAACAACGGCCCGAAGTCCGCCTTCGCGGACTCGCCGCCGCACCATCGTGGCGGCTCCAGGCGGACGGTGCTCTCCTCGCTGAGTTCTCCCCTCCCCCGCGGAGCGGGCGGAGGGGCCGGGGGAGGGGGCCGGCCGGGCAATCAGGGTGCTTCGGACTCGCGCCGTCCCCTGTCCCCTCAATCCCCGAACGAGATACCGAGCTGGCGGGCGGAGACCACCATGTCGTCGTCCAGGGGCACGCGCTTGATCTCGGAGATGGCCTCGGCGAGGGGGACGGCGCGGACGTGGGCGCCCTGCAGGGCCACCATCGTCCCCAGGCTCCCCTCCTTGATGCAGCGCACTGCCGCCGCCCCGAAGCGCATGGCCAGGTTGCGGTCGTACGCGATCGGGCTGCCGCCGCGCTGGATGTGGCCCAGCACCAGCGGCCGCGTCTCCTTGCCGGTGAGGATCTCGATCTCCTCGGCCAGGCGGTCGGCGATGCCGCCGTAGCGCCCGCTCGCGTCCACGTAGCTGGGCTGCCCCCCGGCCGGGCTGGCGCCCTCGGCGGCCACCACGATGCTGAAGCGGCGGCCGTGCTGGTCGCGCTCGCGCACCTTCTCGGCGATGCGGTCCAGGTGGTACGGGATCTCGGGGATCAGGATCACGTCGGCGCCGCCCGCGATCCCGCTCTCCACCGCGATCCAGCCGGTGTGGCGCCCCATCACCTGCACCACCATCACCCGCTGGTGCGCCTCGGCGGTCGAGTGCAGGCGGCCGATGGCGTCGGTGGCCACCTCCACCGCCGTCTGGAAGCCGAAGGTGACGTCCGTCGCCCGCAGATCGTTGTCGATGGTCTTGGGCACGCCGATCACCGGCAGCCCCTTGCGGTGCAGCGCGTGGGCGATGTTCAGCGACCCGTCGCCGCCGATGGCGATCAGGGCGTCGATCTCCAGCCGCTGGAAGGCCTCGATGATCTCGTCGGAACGGTCCACCTTCCCCCACGTGCCGTCCGGCTGGCGCACCTCCAGGCCGAACGGGTTGCCGCGCGTGGTGGTGCCCAGGATGGTGCCGCCCAGGTGGGCGATGCCGCGCACGGCGTGGGCGTTCAGCGGAAAGACGCCCGCCTCGCCGTCGACCTCGGGCTCCAGCACGCCCATGTAGCCGCGGCGGATCCCCAGCACCTCCCACCCCTCGTTCAGCGCCGCCAGCGTGGCGGCGCGGATCACGCCGTTCAGCCCCGGCGCGTCGCCGCCGCCGGTGTTGATCGCAATGCGGCGGATGCCGCGTCCCCCGTCGGCCATCGTCTCCCCCGGTCCCCATCCGTGGCGCCCGCCGTTTGCGTGGCGCGCACAAGATTGCCCCCGCACCCGTCGCCTGCAAGCGACGCTCCGGCGCCGTTGCCACCGGGTGGCGCGCAAGGTATGCTGCACCGCGAGGCCTGCATCTCCCAAAGCGCGATCAGGGGGATGAAGATGGCGGATGGGTCGAGGAGGACGGTGGATCGGGGATACCGGCGGGTCCTGCCGGCCGCGTCCCGGTGCGTGCCCGCAGGATGCGGGTGCGGGGGAAAGATGCCACTGAAGTGGCGGCTACAACGGCACGCAGTCCGCCTTCGCGGACTTCCCCTGGCCGGCATTCGCTCGAATCCGATGCTGCGGTGTACGGAGCCCCAGCCGGGGAGCGCGGAGACCACTCTCGCACTCTCGCACTTTTCGCACTTTCGCACCCTCCGTCCATGCCGACCGAAGCCGAGATCCGCAAAGCCCTGCGCACCGTGAAGGACCCGGAGCTGAACCTGGACCTGGTGGTGCTGGGGCTCATCTACGACATGAAGATCGACGGCGGGAAGGTGGAGGTGACCATGTCGCTCACCTCGCCCATGTGCCCCGTGGCCGGCGAGCTGCTGGAGCAGGCGCGCGCCGCGGTCGAGTCCGTGCCCGGCGTGGAGAGCGCCGACGTGGAGCTCACCTTCAGCCCGCCGTGGACGGCCGACCGCATCCCCGCCACCATCCGCGCCGCCCTGGGGCTGTAGCGCGGTGGAGGTAGGGAGATTCCCCACGCCGCTGCGGTGAAATCCGCCGATTGTCGCGTGGGGGCGCGGGTGGTAGATTGGCGCCTCCCAGGGGAATCCCGGGGAAGGCGAAGTATACGACCGAACTCTCGTGAGGAGACGTAGATGCGGATGACGAACCGGCTCCCGCTGCTGGGCATGGTGGCGCTGCTTGCCGCGTGCGGCGGCGGGGACAAGACGAGCGACAACGGCGGCGCCGCCGCCGGCACCGACACCACCACGGCCGCCGCGGCCCCGGCCGCCGCGCCCGCCCCCGCCGCGGCCCCGGCCGCGCAGGGCAACGTGGTCGAGGTGCACATGGTCACCACGCCGGACGGCGCGAACGGGCACTTCGAGCCGGCCAACGTGACGGTGAAGAAGGGCGACACCGTGCGCTTCATCACCGACGGCAAGACCGTGCACAACGTGTCGTTCCCGCCGGCCGAGAACGCGGGGAAGGCCAACCTGCCCCCGACCGGCACGTACCTGACCGCGCCGAACCAGAACTACGACGTGTCGACGGCCGGCATGGACGCGGGCACCTACAACTTCCAGTGCGACCCGCACGCCCCCATGGGCATGAAGGGCGTCCTGACGGTGCAGTAAGCCCCGGGTGAACATCAGGTAGATGGAAAGAGGAGAGCCGCCGGATCCATCCGGCGGCTCTCCTCTTTTCCTGTTCGATGGATGCATCCCGGGTCCGCCCGAACCATGGGTGAATTCACCATCAGGAAAAGAGGGGGGCCACGCCGAGCAGCAGAGAGAGGATCCTCTGCTTCTCCGGGTGAACCAGGTCTTGTAGCGAATTCGGTATTATCCCGGACTTCCAGACGCGAGCCGAAGCATCCCCGCCACTGATGTGTGCCGTTGTAGCCGCGAGTTTACTCGCATTTTCGCGCAATCCCGGATCGTCCATCAGCCTTGCGCCGGCGCTGGCGCTGGCGCGCAGAAGACGGTGGTGCGGTCCACGCCTGTGTTCGACGACCCGTTCTGGCGCGCGACCACGGCGATCTCGTAGAAGCCCTCGGCGGGCATGGTCCACGCCGCCTCGAACTGGCTGGCGGTGCCCGCGTACGACATCGGCACGGTGGCGGCGAGCTGCGCCGGCTGGGCCTCGTTCAGCACGTAGACCAGCGCGGTCACGGTGAAGTCGTCCTGCGGCCATACGGCGGTGCCGTCCGGCGGCGGGCTGGTGATGGGGCAGCCGCACATCATGGCCACGTTCGCGCGGATGGTCACCGGCCCCGGCGCGTTCAGCGAGGTGTGCGTGGGCGGGTTCACGATCTCCACCAGCTGGCCGGGGATCACCACCTGCACGCCCTGCAGCCCGGCCAGGTCCATCCCCGGCGCCACCCACTGCTGCACGCTGGCGCGGCGGGCGGACTGCAGCGACCCCAGCGGCCCGTACGCGGTGATGTCCAGCAGCCGCGGCTCGGCCAGCTCCATCTTCACCGTCATCACGGACGACTGATCGACCGGAACGGGGGTGCCCCAGTCGCGCGGCATCCCCATGATCTTTCCCGTCACCCCCGAGCCGCCGCGCACGCGCTGGTGCGCGATCAGCTCGCCGGTCACGGCGTCGCGCACGGTGATCTCCGCGCCGCCGATGTCGTTCCCCAGGAACTTCCCTCCCGCCGCGATCGCGCGCACTTCCATGGTCGTCTCGGGCATCGTTCTTCGTGCCGGGTGATGGAAATGGAGATGAGTGGAGATGATGCATTCCGCGCCCGCCTTCGCCGCCCTACATTCGCACGCCGCATCGTAAGCACCACGCGCGAGCGACGGCAAGCACTCAGCACTCAGCACTCAGCACTCAGCACTCAGCACTCAGCACTCAGCACTCAGCACTTGGGACTCAGGACTCAGGACTAAATCCGTGACCACCCGCCGCCCGCACCGCACCCTCCCGCCGCCCGAGGCGCTGGACCACCTCCGCCGCGCCGATCCCGTCCTGCGCGGGGTGATCGACCGGCTGGGGCCGATCGAGATCACCCACGAGCCGGACCTGTGGTGGTCGCTGGTGGACGCCATCGTCAGCCAGCAGGTGTCGGTGTACGCGGCCGCGGCAATCGTCGGCCGCGTCGCCGCGCTGGGCACCAGCGGCCGCCCCACGCCCGCCGAGATCGCCGTCACCGATGAGGACACGCTGCGCGGCGCGGGGCTCAGCCGCCCCAAGGTGAAGTACATCAAGGACCTGGCGGTGCGGTGGGTGGATGGGTCGCTCCGCCACGATCTCATCCCCTCGATGACGGACGAGGAGGTGATCGCCGAGCTGACGCAGGTGAAGGGGATCGGGGTGTGGACCGCGGAGATGATCCTCATCTTCACCCTCGGCCGCCCCGACGTGCTGCCGGTGGACGACCTGGGGATCCGCGCCGCCGCGCAGCAGCTGTACGGCCTGCCCGAGCGCCCCGGCCGCGACGAGCTGCTGCGGATCGGCGAGCCGTGGCGGCCGTGGCGCACCCTGGCGTCGCGCTACCTCTGGCGCAGCCTGGGCAAGACGCCCGTCGTCGCCCCCGACGATCCCGCCGCGGCGAAGCTGGCTCCGTAGCCGCGCCTCCAGGACCCGCGGGATTCGAGTCGCGGGCGGGATCATCTCGTTCCACTGCTTCGCGTTGCGATGAGATCCGGCACGGTGTCTGGTGTTTCCTGCTACACATCTTCCAAGTCGTTGAAAGAATTCGAGATGCGTGGCACCTCCGAAATCCGGGTTTGGCACGTGATTTGAGATAACCCCAAGCGCAACTTGGTCTTGTGGGCTAAGCGCGACGAGGCGCCCTGCGGTGGGGCGCCTCTTGTGTTTTTTCAGGGGAAAACTCGACGAGCGGAGGGGACCATGCACGCGACGAAGACGCTGGTGGCCGCGGTGGCGGCGACGCTTTCCCTGGGGGCCTGCGCCACGGCCGGCGGCGGCAACGTTCCCTCCGCGATGTACCTGGCTGACGGCCCCTCGGCCACCACGTCCGCCCACGCGTCGTCCGTCTCGGCCTCGGCCCGCTCGCAGGCGCCCACGGCCACGCTGCACGTGGAGAACTACAACTGGATGGACGTGGTGGTGTACGCGGTGCAGGGCACCAGCCGCATGCGCCTGGGGCAGGTCACCAGCATGAGCAGCGCCGACTTCCGCATCCCCAGCCGCTTCCTGGCCGGCGCCGCCGACAACCTGCGCCTGCTGGTGGACCCCATCGGCAGCACCGAGGGCTACATGACCGACGGCATCGTGGTTCGCGGCGGCGAGCGCGTGTCGTTCAACGTGCAGAACGCCCTGCAGTTCAGCAGCCTGATGGTGGGCACGCGCTGACCTCCCGGCCCGCGGCGGCGGGGCCCGGCAACGGGCCCGGCCGCCGGGCGCGCCCCGCTCCCAATCCGTTTCCTTCCACTCTTGCCAACCGGACCCGTCCGGTCTAGACTGGCGAGTGTCCAAACAATCCAGAAGGACAAAGTGGCCTTAAGGCCAATGCAGAGCCGGAGATGGACGACCGGCAGCACTCGACGTGGCGCGAAATTCCCGTCGAGGAGCTGCGCCGTTTCATGGCCGAGCTGGTGCAGGACAGCAACCTGCGCGAGGCCGGGCGGCTGATCCGGCGCGGGCGCGAGGCGGTGCGCAAGTTCGTCTCGGGCGACATCGAGATGCCGCACGACCGCACCCGCAAGGCCATCGCCGTGCTGTACCAGCAGAAGTACGGCACGGGCGCGCGCAGGATGTCGGAGGTGGCGCAGGCCACGCCCACGGCCACGCCGCTGAAGCTGATCCTGCCGCGCGGCGTGGAGCGCGCCTCGGCCGAGATCCGCGCCGCCTTCGACCCGCTGCGCCCGAACGGCGCCGAACTGCCGCCAACCACCGCGGCCATCGAGCGGTGGCTGCTTCGGCGCGTGAAGGAGGAGTACGCGGAGGAAGTTCCGTACGCCCGCCCGCGCCAGCGCGCCCCGCGCAAGAAGAAGCCGCCGCCGGACGCCGGGTAATCCGTTGGCAGGGGGATGAAGATGAAGCCGCGTGGACGATCCGTCCGCGCGGCTTTTCGTGGTTCCGTGGCTGATAATCAACCACTTGGTGGATGATGATCAACCATCGCGTGGCCGATTTTCACGCCGCGGCTCCGGGCATCGCGAAATCTCACGCGGAGACGCGGAGGAGCGGGGCAAGCACCTCCGCGCCTCCGCGTCTCCGCGTGAGATCCAGCGGCGTCGGAGGCGCGGCGGGACCGCTGTCGCAGCGCGCTGTGCTTGCACGTTCTTCATCCGATAAAATGGGTGCCGGTCCATCTTCCCCCACCGCTCGATCGTCATGCGATTTCCGGTTCTCCTCCTCGCCCTGGCCGCGCTGGCCGCCGCCGCTCCCGCCGCCGCGCAGGCGCGCACCGAGATGCGCTTCGCCACCGCGCCGCGCGCGGAGGTCGCGCCGCCGGCGCTGCTCGCCGACACCCTCCCCGCCGCGGGGGACGCCGCGGTGCGGCGGGAGAGCCGCGGCGGGCACGTGGCGGGGCGCAGCGCGTTCGGCGCGCTGGGGTGGTTCGGCGGCGCGGCGGCGGGCGCGCTGGTCGGCATGGCACTCGTGAACTCCGACGGCGGCGGCGAGGACTGGGAAGACCTCACCGGCCTGGTGCTCGGCGCGGCGCTGGGGAGCACGGCGGGGAGCGGCGTGGGCGCGGCGCTGCCGCGGTACGGCTCGCGGTGCGGCTTCGGGAAGCGGGTGGGGAACGGGATGCTGGGGTCGCTGGCCGGCACCCTCGTGGCCGCGACCGTGGCCAACGCCACCCATGAGAACGGCGCCGCCATCATCATCCCCATCGGCAGCTCCGTCGGCGCCGCGCTGGCCGTGGGGTGCTGAGCGGCGAAAGATTCGCCGCTTGGCGCATGACCACAATCCCCAATCATCCGTGCACTACAAACGCACGGAGAGACGTCATCGTGAGGCCGGCCACACCGTCCTTTGCCAGCAAGAGTGGTTGCAGGCCGAAGGATCCATACGCGAGGCCGCACGTGCGCTTCCGAATTGCACCACCGGTCTGCGAATTCGGCATGGAACTCGGCGTTGAGACTGTCCCCGTGCATCCCCACGACCCCAGTGCGGGCGGACACGCTCTCAACTGCGTCATCGGATGGATCTGGTGAACGACGAGCCGCCAGTGCGTAACCGCGACTGGGGCCGAAGCCGCTGATCGGATCGTGGAGAGCCGGGGTTCCAATCTGGCGCCGGACCGATATTTCGGAAATTTCCGACATTTCGATTGGGAACGAATGATACCGGATCTGGCTATCATCTGTGCATTACAAACGCACAGAGACGTCATCCTGAGGCCGGCCACAGCGTCGTTGTCCCTGCACGAGCGATTGCAGGCCGAAGGATCTATAGGCAAGGTTGCACATGCGCTTCCGGATTGCACGATCGATCTCCGAATTCGGTATGAGAGGCCATCACACCGCCGCCACGGCGAGATATCGGCGGGCGGACGCCAACGCCGGTCTGTGCCCCGCCATTTTCCGATGACTCAGTTTGCGAAATGGCGGCGAGCGCCGATGCCGTGGAGTGAGCGGATCAGCCTCGCGCAGTTTGCGCGGCTTTCCGTAACGCCAGCGTAAGCGTGAACGCTGCAGGCACTTAGCGTCTCAGCTTCTCATTGCTGCCGTTCCTAGGATCAGCTCCGTTCGAACTGTTCTTCCGGGCGCTCTGGACCGCTTCCCGCCTTCCAGGGCGGACATGGTGTGCGGAGCGTGGGAATGTCTACGTGGTCGTACAGGCGGCGCATCGTCTCCCACGTGGGGCGGGCGGAGCCACGCCCGGGACTCCGCCTTCGGCAGTTACGCAATAACCAGCCTAGTCGTCACCGTCATCACTATCGTCGCTCTCTTCCCGGCCCTCAGTTTCCGTAGTCGTTTCCTTGACGTTCTCGCCAGCGGCGTCTTTCTCAGGACTGCCGAAGGTGTCGGTCTTCGTCCTGGTTTCACTCGTACTCTTCTCGGAGTACTCTTTGTCCTGGTCGCCCATAATCCGCTCCAGAGCCAGAGGAATGAATGCGGGCAGATTTGCCCAATCTTTAGGCATCGCTACTCCCGTGCCACCAAGTCGCTTTAGATGCTCAGCCCGCGACTTCAGCGCGCTCCGGTTCGCCTGGCCGACCCGGGTGATTGACCGGGCGGCGAGCGACCGCTATCGATTCACCCTCCTGATCGCCCCGACGACTCTTCCCGCGCCGCCGTTTCGTGCCGCATCCGCTTTCGCTGGGCGTTCTCGACATCGAGATCCTCTCGGGCCACCGCCGCCACGAGGCGGGAACGCTGCTGGAGTTCCGCGACGAGGCCGAGGCACACCGCTTCCTGCGCGGGATCTTCAACGAGCCGCGAAGCCTGGACGTGGTGCGCGCGGCGCTGGCCGAGGCGGTGCTCGGGCGCGACCTGGCCCGCGCCGGCCGCGGCGAGCTGCTGGCGCTGCTGGTGCGCGAGGTGGCCGCCGGGCGGCTGCGGGTGGCCGCCCGGCCGCCCCGCCGCGTCCTCGACATCCCCGTCCCGAAAAGCACCGCGGCCGCGCCGTCTGCGCCGCCGCCCGCGCAGGCGGCGCAGAGCACCCCCGCCGACACCCAGCCAGCGGCCGCCGCGGCCGCTCCCGCGGAGGAGGAGCCCGCCGCGGCGGACGACCCCGAAGCGGCCACCGACGCGCAGGCGCAGGCCGAAACGCTGAAGCAGGCGGCGGAGAACGGCACGCCCTTCTGCGAGGAGTGCGAAAAGCTCCGCAAGGAACGCGAGGCGGCCGCCGCCGGCCAGCCCGCAGCCGCCGCGGAGCCCGCCGCGGCCGCCGAACCGGAATCGTCCATCGATTCGCAGGCGCAGGCGGTAACGATGAAGCAGGCGGCGGAGGACGGCACGCCCTTCTGCGAGGAGTGCGAACGGCTCCGCAAGGAGCGCGAGGCCGCCGCCCAGCCCGCGGGGGTGGCCGCGTGAGCGCCGCGCCCGAGACGGTGGACGCGCTGCTGGAGGCGCTCTTCCGGCGCGCCGACGACGGCACGCCGCTGGACGCGTACGCGGTGCTGGACGGCGCGCGCAACCCGCGCATCGCCGAGTGGATTGGCAGGCGGGCGATGGACTACACCTGCCTGTGGGCTGGGCGGCTGGACCCGGCGCTGCGCGAGGTGGCGCCGTACCTGGTCCATCTCCACCGCCGCGAGCCGTTCACGCGCGAGCTGCTGGAGCGGATGTGGGGCGACAGCTGGGGCGTGTTCGCCACCGCCAACGCCACCATGGAGCAGCTGCGCGTGCACTTTCGCCGCCTCCTGCGCGTGCGCGACGAGCGCGGGCGCCGCCTCCTCTTCCGCTGGTACGACCCGCGCGTGCTGCGCGTCTACCTTCCCACCTGCACCGCCGCCGAGCTGGGCGAGATGTTCGGCCCCGTCGAGCGCCTCTTCGCCGAGGCCGAGGGCGCCGCGGAGCTGACCAGCTTCCGCCGTGTGGGCGTAACACTGGAGACGCTCGCCATCCCCGTGCTACCCCCGCCCGACGCGGGGTGAGGCTCCGGCGACGGGTCGCCACGAGCCGCGCGGCCATCGAGCCGCGCGGTTTCTTTCGTTTCCGGAAATCGGCTTCACCGTGGACCCCCGCGTCCCATGCGTAGAAACATCCAGGGGGGCGGATGACGAAAACGCATGAAGGCAAACATTTGGATTCATCCACCGCACCCGTTGCGGCAATTCACGTTGCGAAAAGTAGACACACGGCTTTCTTGACTTATAGGGAACTGCTACTCAGTATAGTGTCACCCTACGGTCATACGCGGCTTCGCCAGCGCGGCACTCGCTGCCGCTCACTCCACACGCTGGACTCCCGCACTCCACGCCCTGACCGCTTTTCTTTCGACCCGGACGCCGCCCGACGCGGCGCCCGGGCCGGACCTTCGCCGCCCCCCTCGACGCAAGTCCAACGGCACGCGAGCGATGCTGGAGCTCAAGGTCCTCGTCGAAAAGCTCAACCCCGTCTGCCGCCGCGCGATGGAGCAGGCGGCGGCGCTGTGCGCGCGGCAGACGCACCACGACGTGGAGGTCGAGCACCTCCTCCTTTCCCTGCTCGGCATCCCCGGCGCCGACGCGCCGCGCATCGTGCGCCACCTGGGCGTGGACCCGGCGATCACTTCCCGCGAGCTGACCGCCGCGGTGGACCGGCTGCGGCGCGGCAACACCCGCACGCCCGCCCTCTCTCCCCATCTCCTGCACCTGTTCGAGCGCGCCTGGCTGGCGTCGTCGCTCTACCTGGGCGATGGCGCCATCCGATCGGGCGCCATCCTGGCCGCGGCGCTCGACGACGAGACGCTGCGCGGCGTTCTCCGCGGTTCCGCGCCGTCGCTGCTCCAGATCCCCCGCGAAACGCTCCACGCCCGGCTGCGCGAGCTGCTGCGCGCGGACGGCGGCGAGGAATCGGCATCCCCCGCATCTCCATCTTCATCCCCCGCTTCTTCATCTCCTTCGTCCGTCGACGGCGGGACGGGGGCGCTGGAGCGCTTCACCGTGGACCTGACGGCCGAGGCGCGGGCGCGGCGGATGGACCCGGTGCGCGGGCGCGACGCCGAGATCCGGCAGCTGGTGGACGTGCTGATGCGCCGCCGCCAGAACAACCCGATCCTGGTGGGCGACGCGGGGGTGGGGAAGACGGCGGTGGTGGAGGGCTTCGCGCAGGCGATCGCCGACGGGCGCGTGCCCGCGCCGCTGAGGAACGCGAGCGTGCGGCTGCTCGACCTGGGGCTGCTGCAGGCGGGCGCGGGGGTGAAGGGCGAGTTCGAGGAGCGGGTGAAGCGGGTGATCGAGGAGGTGAAGGCCAGCCCCGAGCCGCTGATCCTGTTCATCGACGAGGCGCACGCGCTGATCGGCGCCGGCGGCGCGGAGGGGCAGGGCGACGCGGCCAACCTGCTGAAGCCGGCGCTGGCGCGCGGCGAGCTGCGCACCATCGCGGCGACCACCTGGCCCGAGTACAAGAAGCACTTCGAGAAGGACGCCGCGCTCACCCGCCGCTTCCAGCTGGTGCGCGTGGACGAGCCGGACCTGGATTCGGCGATGGAGATGCTGCGCGGGATCGTGGACCGGCTGGAGCGGCACCACGGCGTGCGCGTGCTGGACGAGGCGGTGCGCGACGCGGTGAAGCTCAGCCACCGCTACATCCCCGCGCGGCGGCTGCCGGACAAGGCGGTGAGCGTGCTGGACACGGCGTGTGCCCGCGTGGCCATCGCCCGCGGCGCCACCCCGCCGCCCATCGAGGACGCCGACCGCCGCATCGGCCGGGCGGCGCTGGAGCTGGAGATTTTGCGCCGCGAGCAGGCCGCGGGGTCGGACCATCGCACGCGGGTGGAGGAGCTGGAGGACGTGCTGGAGGCCGCCCGCTCCGCCCGCCGCGAGCTGGACGACCGCTGGCGCGCCGAGCGCGAGCGGGTGCAGGGGATCGAGGAGCTGCGCGCGGAAGCGGGGGCGCTTCCCGCGCACGCGCCGGCCGCCGAGCGCGACCGCATCGCCCGCGAGCTGCACGCGCTGGAGGCCGACCTGGAGGCGGTGCAGGGCGCCGAGCCGCTGGTCCCCAGCTGCGTCTCGTCCCGCGTGGTGGCCGCCGTCATCTCCGGCTGGACCGGCGTGCCCGTGGGCAAGATCCTGAAGGACGAGGTGCGCGCCGTCCTGGCGCTGCGGCAGATGCTGGAGGACCGCATCGTCGGCCAGCCCGAGGCGCTGGAGACCATCGCCCGCCGCATCCGCACCTTCCGCGCGGCGCTCGACGATCCGTCCAAGCCGGTGGGCGTCTTCCTCCTGGCCGGCCCCAGCGGGGTGGGAAAGACGGAGACGGTGCTGGCGCTCGCGGACTATCTCTACGGCGGCGAGCGCAACCTGGTGACCATCAACATGAGCGAGTACCAGGAGGCGCACACCGTCAGCGGCCTGAAGGGCGCGCCGCCGGGGTACGTGGGCTACGGCACCGGCGGCGTGCTGACCGAGGCCGTGCGCCGCCGCCCGTACTCGGTGGTGCTGCTGGACGAGGTGGAGAAGGCGCACCCCGACGTGATGGAGCTGTTCTACCAGGTGTTCGACAAGGGAACGCTGGAGGACGGGCAGGGAACGCCGGTGGACTTCCGCAACACGCTCATCTTCCTGACCTCCAACGCCGGCGCCGACGAGATCGCGCGCATCTGCACGGGCGGGCGGCGCCCGCGCGCCGATGAGCTGGCCGATGCAATCCGCCCCGCGCTGCTGCACTGGTTCCGCCCCGCCTTCCTCGGCCGCCTCGTCGTCGTCCCCTTCTACCCGCTGGGCGACGGCGACATCCGCGAGATCGTGGAGCTGCGGCTGGCCGAGGTGCAGCGCCGCTTCTGGGAGGCGCACCGAGCGGAGCTGACCTACGAGGACAGCGTGGTGGACCACATCGCCGCGCGCTGCACCGAGGTGGAGAGCGGCGCCCGCAACGTGGACCACATCCTGAGCCACCATGTGCTTCCCGAGCTCAGCGCGCTGGTGCTGGAGCGCATGACGCGCGGAAGCCGCTTCGACGCGGTGCACCTGGCGCCGGGGCCGCAGGGCGGGTTCCGGTTCGAGCTGAGCCCGGGGGACAGGGGACGGGGGACGGGGGACAGAGCCCAGGTGTCCGTGCCCGCGATCGCCTCCTACGACGATCTGGCGGCGGAGGTGGGGGGATGAGGATTCCCGCCGGCCGCCGCACCTCTGCCGGGAGGCGCGCATGGCGCTGAGCCAGAACCGGTTTCCCGTGGTGGTCGACACGCCGCTGGGAGCGGACAAGCTGGTGGTGAGCAACGTCCACGGCGAGGAGCGCATCTCCGGGCTCTTCCACTACTCGCTGGAGATGCTGAGCGACGACAGCGCGCTCGCCTTCGACAGCATCGTGGGGCAGGGCGTCACCGTCTCCGTCTCGCTCTCCAACGGTGACAAGCGGTACTTCCACGGGCTCTGCACCCGCTTCAGCCAGGCGGGCACCACGGCGCGCGGCACCGTCTACCACGCCGAGCTGCGCCCCTGGCTGTGGATGCTCACCCTCACCAGCGACTGCCGCATCTACCAGAACAAGTCGGTGCCCGACATCGCCAAGGCCATCTTCGGCGAGCTGGGCTACACCGACTTCAAGGACTCGCTCACCGGCACCTACGACGCCCGCGAGTACTGCGTGCAGTACCGCGAGACGGCGTTCGACTTCATCAGCCGGCTCTTCGAGGAAGAGGGGATCTTCTACTTCTTCGAGCACGCCGACGGCAAGCACACGCTGGTGCTGGCCGACGCCACCAGCGCCCACGCCGCCGGCCCCGGCCAGGCCAGGGCGCGCTACGGCACCACTGGCACCGAGCAGGAGCAGGACGACACGGTGACCCGCGTGGCGCTGGAAGGCACCGTCATCCCCAGGAAGGTGACGCTCGACGACTACGAGTTCACCACTCCCTCCACCGACCTGAACGTAAGCCAGGAGGGGTCGCTCTTCACCACCGAGATGCGCGACTACCCCGGCAACCACGCGGCCACGGCCAAGGGCGAGACGCGGGCGAAGGTGCGGCTGGAGGCGTGGGAGGCGGCGCAGAAGACGCTGCGTGGCGAGGGCAGCCACCGCGGCTTCACCGCCGGCTTCAAGTTCACGCTGGCCGGCCACGTCCGCGACGACGTGAACGGCGACTACGTGCTGCGCTCGGTGAGCTTCAGCGCCGGGCAGGACCACTACAGCAACTCGTTCGAGGCGCTTCCCGCCGCCACCCTGTTCCGCGCGCCGCGCGCCACCCCGCGCCCGGTGATCCCGGGGACGCAGACGGCGCAGGTGGTGGGCAAGAGCGGCGAGGAGATCTGGACCGACCAGTACGGGCGGATCAAGGTGCAGTTCCACTGGGACCGGCTGGGCACGAACGACGAGAACAGCAGCTGCTGGATCCGCGTCGCGTCCGGCTGGGCGGGGAAGGGGTGGGGGGCCATCCACATCCCCCGCATCGGCCAGGAGGTGGTCGTCTCCTTCCTCGAGGGCGACCCCGACCGCCCGCTCGTCACGGGAAGCGTCTACAACGCCGAGCAGACGGTGCCGTACCCGCTGCCCGACGAGCAGACCAGGAGCACGCTCAAGTCCAACAGCAGCAAGGGCGGCGGCGCCTTCAACGAGATGCGCTTCGAGGACAAGAAGGACTCGGAGGAGATCTACGTCCGCGCCGCCAAGGACATGAACATCTCGGTGAAGAACGACCGCACCGCCACGATCGACGAGGGGAACGAGACCCTCACCGTTACCAAGGGAAAGCGCGAGACCACCGTCAGCGAGGGCGACAACCTGCTCACCGTGACCAAGGGGAAGCGCGAGACCACGGTGAGCGAGGGCGACAACCTCCTCACCGTCACCAAGGGGAAGCGCACCGTGACCGTGGGCGAGGGCGACGAGACGCTGACGGTGAGCAAGGGGAAGCGGACCGTGACCGTGGACGCGGGCGACGAGGCGCACAAGGTGGGCGGCAAGCGCACGGTGGAGGTCACCGGCGCCGAGACGCACAAGAACACCGACAAGTTCGACCACTCCACCGGCGGCAACTACACGCTGAAGGTCACCGGCGACCTGGTGATCGAGGCCACCGGGAACGTGACCATCAAGGCGGGGATGGGGATGACGGTGAAGGGCGGGACCACCATGGCGCTGGAGAGCGGAACGTCGTTCAGCGCCAAGGGCCTCTCCGTCGCCGTCGAGGCCTCCGCCGCACTCTCCGCCAAGGGCTCCGCGTCGACGACGGTGGAGAGCAGCGGGATCACGCAGGTGAAGGGAAGCCTGGTGAAGATCAACTGACGGTGCGGAAGTGCGGAAGTGCGGAAGTGCGAGAGTGCGGGACCTGGCAATCACCTGTGCACTACGAACGCACAGAGGGACGTCATCCTGAGGCCGGCCACACCATCCTTGTCCAGCACGAGTGGTTGCAGGCCGAAGGATCTATAGGCGAGGCCGCACGTGCGCTGCCGGATCGCACGATCGATCCCCGCCGCATCGAGCCAGGGGGATCGGTTCGCCGCTGGATCACATCGCCACGCCTCACCGCCTCTCATCTCCCGACGTGTTACAGGGTGCAACGGAACGTTGCAGGCGCGGTGGGACGCCCGTCCTCTTCCCATCTCCCAAGTAGTTCATCCGCATTGGTTTATGATAGATCGGGCATGGGGAACGGACGTTGCCCCTGGTGCAGGCCCCGGCGATCGACACACCGCCACGCTCCGCTGAACTCCGCAGGCTGATGACCGACCTCGCCCTTCCCGCGCTGACCATCCCCCGGCTCCCGGAGCCGGTGGAGGCGCTGGCCCACCACGACAACGGCGCGCTGATGGAGCGCGCCACGCTGGTGGACGGGAAGCCGCACGGACTGGTCGAGCAGTTCACCCCCGCCGGGCTGCCGCTGCGCCGCGCGCGCTACCGGATGGGCGTGCTGGAGGGTGAGACGGTGGACTTCGACAAGGAGGGGCAGCCGCTCCTCCGCGCCAGCTACCGCGGCGGGAAGCTGCACGGCGAGCTGCAGAGCTACGAGGCCGGCGCGCTCCGCTTCCAGGGCCAGTACCTGATGGGGATGATGGACGGCGAGGCGCGCACCTGGACCCCCGAGGGCACCCTCGGCGCCATCATGCGCTACCGGGCGGACCTCGCCGAAGGAAAGTGGGAGTACTTCGACGCGAAAGGGCGCACCGTCCGCACCGCCGAGTACCGCGCCGGCGTCCTGCACGGCGACGTGCTGGACTACCGCCCCGACGGCACGCTGCGCGAGCGGACGCCGCACGCCGCGGGACAGCCGCACGGCGAGGTGACCAGCTTCCACCCCAACGGCAAGCCCCAGCGCAAGCAGAAGTTCCGCGCGGGGAAGCCCGTGGGCGAGCCGGTGTGGTACGACGAGCGCGGGCGGAAGACCAGCCCGCCGCCGAAGTCCACCGGCGAGCTTCCGCGCTGGCAGCGCGCGATCCTCCGCATCACCGGAAAGAAGAGGTAGAGGGCAATGGGCATGCAGGTCTGCATGGGAGCCATGATGCAGTGCAGCTTCGGGGTGGCGCCGAGCACGCTCGTCGTCCTGCCCGCCAACCGGGTGCTCGCGGGCGGGCCCCCGGCGGCCAACATCATGGACCACGTGCCGATCCTGAACATCCCTCCTTTCGGGATGTGCCAGTCGCCCTCCAACCCCACGGTGGCCGCGGCCACGGCGGCCGCGCTGGGGGTGCTGACGCCCATGCCGTGCGTGCCGGTGACCGCCGCGCCCTGGATCGTGGGCGCGCCCACGGTGCTGATCGGCAGCATGCCGGCGCTGAACGACAGCTCCAAGCTGATGTGCAGCTGGGGCGGGGTGATCCAGATCACCAGCCCCGGCCAGACCACGGGCCAGATTCCCTGAAGTACCCACAATGACCGGCGAACGGTGGAGCGGGCGATGAGATACCGGTTCAGCCTCGGGCGCGGTGAAGCCGCGATGGTGCTGGGCGGCGCCACCACGGTGGGCGCCCTCCTCTTCGCCACCGGCGTGATGACGGGGATGGCGTTCGGGCGCGGCCACACCGCCCAGCCCGCCGCCGGCGCGGTGCTCGTCGCCTCGCCCGACGCCGCCACGGCCGCCGATTCGGCCACCATCGCCCGCGCGGTGGCCGACAGCGCCGCGGCCATGCAGGGCGCGCCCTCCGCGCCGGCGCAGCCCGCCGCCTTCGCCGCTCCGGCCGACGGAATCGGCGGCCCCGCGCCGGACGACGCCACGGCCATGAACGCCGACGGCTGGTCGGTTCCCGCCGGGTACGCGGCGCCCGCCGGCTCGCCCACGCGCTGGACCACGCTCCCGCCCGCGGGCGGCGCGCAGGCGGCCGACCCCGCTACGCTCGCCGCCGACCCGGGCGCGACCCGCTACGCCTCCGCCGACGCGGGCACCGCGACGGCACCGCGCAGCCGCCTGGCGCCGCCGGAGCCGCCGTACACGCCCCGCGCCGCGCCGGGCGAGGCGCGCTTCCGGGCGTACGACGGCGGGTCGGGGCCATACGCGCTGCAGGTGGGCCGCTTCCGCGAGGAAGAGGCGGCGCTGAAGGTGGTCGACGAGCTCCACGCGCGCGGCCACGACGTGTACGTCTACACCACCGCCGAGCGCGGCGGCCCGCTGTTCAGCGTGCGCATGGACCGCTACGGCGACCGCGAGACCGCCATGCGCGCCGCCGAGCGGCTGGAGCAGCGCGAGCAGCTGGCCGCGGTGGTCGTCCCCACGGAGCAGCGCTAGGTGCAGCGGCGGACGGGGTTCGGCGCGCGCCTGCAGCGGTACTTTCGCGCCAGCGGCGTGATCGCGGTCCTGCTGGTGGCCGCAGGGTGCTTCGGGCGGGGGGGGATGAAGGGCTACTCCGTGGTGGTCAGCCCCGTCGCGAACGGGAACAGCCCGGTGCCGGTGGAGATGGTGGCGGTGTTCGACAAGAAGATGGTGGCCGAGGTGTCGGGGCTGACGGCGGCCGACTGGTTCCAGCGCCGCGAGCAGTTCGGGCGCGACTACCCGGAGCGCTGGCATTCGAAGCGGTGGGAGTTCGTCCCCGGCCAGAGCATGCCGCTGCACGGACTGGAGAAGGAGCTGCGCGGCGCCCGCGCCCTCTACCTCTGGGCCGACTACCCCGGCGAAGGCCCCCACCGCGTCCGGCTGGACCGCTTCAAGTACGTGGTGATCGAGTTCGGCGAGAAGGACGTGACGGTGCGGAAGGTTCGATAACGAAAGTGCGTGAGTGCGAGAGTGCGGAAGTGCGGAAGTGCGCACCGCCGCAGGGTCCCACACCGATGTGAAGTCCGCGAAGGCGGACTGCGTGCCGTTGTAGCCGCGACTTCAGTCGCATTTTTCGCCGCCCACCCGGCACAAGGCACAAGGCACTCAGCACTCAGCACTCAGCACTTAGGACTTAGGACTTGGCACCTCAGGCCTCGGCACCCGGCCTCAGGCCCCAGCCGAACCCCAGACGTAACCCGAAGGACGAACAAGGCTCATGACGCAACACGGCTCGATCCCCGACGAAGTGATGTGGGAGGAGGGGATGCTCCTGGCCCCGCAGCACTTCCAGCAGCTCTCCATCCGCACGGAGGAGATGCTGCACTACCACGTCCGCGCGGCGTCGCCCTTCCACTGGGGCGTGCGGCGGATGCGGTCCGAGGTGCTGCCGGGCGGCGTCTTCCGCGTCACCGAGCTCGAGGCGGTGATGCCCGACGGCCTTCCCGTCCTCCATCGCGGCACCGAGAAGGAGGCGCTGGAGATCGACGTGCGCAGGCTGGCCGACGAGGCGCGCCCGCGCCCCGTCACCGTCTGGCTCACCGTTCCCGTCCGCCGCCCCGCCGACGAGCCCTTCGAGGGTTCGCTGCGCCGCTACGAGCCGCTGGAGGCCACCGAGGTGGTCGACGAGAACACCGGCCAGGGGAAGCACCCCGTCCGCCGCCTCCGCCCCCGCGTTTCCCTGCAGGCTGGCCCCGCCCCGTCGGGCGCGTACGTCTCCTTCCCGCTCGCCCGCGTCACCGTGGCCGACGACAAGCTGGCGCCGACGGACTACGAACCGCCGCGGATCGGCATCGCCCCCGGCACCTTCCCCTACGACGACTGCCGCGAGCTGGCGCGCCGCATCCGCCGCAAGGCCGAGGTCCTGGCCCGCCGCGGCGACGACTCGGAAAGGACCGAGACGCAGGTGCAGGCGCTTTCCGCCGGGCTCCCGCAGATCGAGGCGGTGCTCGACGCACCGCCGGGGATGCACCCCTTCGCCCTCTACACCGCCGCCTGCGCGCTCGCCGGCGCGGTGGCGGGCACGGCACGGCGCACGGTGCCGGGGCCCTTCCCCGCGTACGACCACGACGAGCTGCGCGCCACCTTCGCCCCCGTGCTGGCCTTCTGCGAGCAGGCGCTGGAGCGGGTGAGCGAGACGCACGTGGGCATTCCCTTCGCCGCCGAGGGCGAGGGCTTCTCCCTCGTCCTGCGCGAGGAGTGGCTGCGCGGCGGGCTGACCGTGGGCGTGCTGGCGCAGGGCGGGGCCACGGAGGGCGAGGCAGCGGAGTGGCTGGAGGAGTGCCGCATCGCCAGCGCCAGCCGGATGGACTCGGCGCGCGACCGGCGCATCGCCGGGGCGGCGCGCGAGAAGGTGCGCGACACCGGGCGGCTGGGCTTCGTCCCCGAGCGCGGCGAGGTGCTGTTCCGCATCGAGGCCGACCCCGACGCGGTGGCCGCGGGCGAGGCGCTGGTGGTGGTGAACCCGCGCGACCCGTCGGGCCGCCGCCGGCCGCGCGCGATGGTGCTGTACACCCGGAGCGCCTGAGATGCCCGCCGCCGCCGTGCAGACCGAGGACGCCTTCGTCCTGCAGTGCTTCCGCGAGTTCTACGCGCAGGTCATCCGCCTGCGCCGCGGCGTGCTCTCGAACCCGTGGGGAATCGCGCAGTCGGGGAGCAGCCCCGAGCGCGACGAGGCGCTGCGGCAGGGCGCCGCCCAGCGCGTGAGCGACCTTCTCCTGGCCACCCTCGAACGCCAGGCGCTGGAGGCCGGGCGCCGCTCCGGCGAGCCCGGCGCCGAGTTCTACCGCGAGGCACAGTACGTCATGTCCACGCTGGCCGACGAGGTCTTCCTCCACCTGGAATGGGAAGGGCGCCACACCTGGGCGGCCAACCTGCTGGAGACGCGCCTCTTCGGCACGCACGTGGGGGGCGAGACCTTCTTCCGGCGGCTCGACGCGCTGCTGCACGAGCAGGACGCGGTGAAGCGCCCCGTGGCCGGGGTGTACCTGATGGCGCTCTCGCTGGGCTTCCAGGGGCGCCACCGCGGTCGCGATGCGGCCGCCGTGCTCGCCGACTACCGGCGCCGCGCCTTCGCCTTCGTGTTCCCGGGGCACCGCTCGGTGCTGAAGGGCGAGCGCAGGCTCTTTCCCGAGGCGTACGAGCACACGGCGGCGGGGGGCCAGCCCATCCGCCTCCCGCACGCGCGGCGGTGGATCGTGGCCGCGGCGGCCGTCCTCCTCCTCTACCTCTTCGTCAGCCACCGCGCCTTCGTGGGCGCCACCACGCAGACGCGCACCGCCACGGCCGGCGTGATGGCGGCCGAGTCGACCGTCACCGCCGCGCGGAGGGCCAGATGACCCTCGCCATCCTCCTGGCCCCCGGCCTCCGCGGCGCGCTTCCCTTCCTCCTGGCCGGCACCGTCCTGCTGGTCGCCGCGCTCCTGCTGTGGATCGCCTCGGTGGTCCGCCGCGCGCACGAAGCCGCGGAGTTCGAGGGCGGGGCGGCGACGGGCGACGCGGCCGCCGCGGCGGTGCCGGAAGTCGATCTGGACGCGCTGCACCTGAAGCTCCGCCGCTCGTTCCGCGACGGGCTCGCGCAACTCCGCAAGATCCGCGGGCGCGACGCGCGCTACGATGTGCCGTGGGTGCTGGTGGCCGGCGAGCCCGGGTCGGGGAAGACGGCGGCGATGCTGGGGTGCGGGCTGGAGCGCCCGTACGACGAGGCGGCGCCGGGGAACGAGCCGGCCTCGGCGCGCGACCCGCTGCGCTGGGAGTTCTACGACCGCGGCGTGGCGCTGGACCTGAAGGGCGACCTGTTCCTGCGCGCCGACGGCAGCACCTACGAGGAAGGGTGGAACCACTTCCTCCACCTCCTGGCTGAGCACCGCGGCCAGCGCCCCCTCGACGGGCTGGTCCTCACCCTCCCCGCCCCGGTGCTGCGCGGCCCGGCGGCACGCGAGCAGGCCGCCGCCCGCGGCGAGGTGGTTTCGCGGCGGCTCAGGGAGATGCAGAAGACGCTGGGGATCCGCATCCCCGTCTATCTCCTCGTCACCCGCTGCGACGTCCTTCCCGGCTTCGCCAGCATGGCCGCGCAGCTCCCGGCCGAGGCGCGCGAGGAGGCGTTCGGGTGGTCCAGCCCGCAGCACGTGGACGCCGCCTTCCGCCCCGAGTGGGTGGACGCGGCCCTCGAGGAGATGCACGCCGACCTGCTGGGCACGCAGGCCGAGCTGCTGTCCGAGGCCACGGACCCCGACGGCGTGTTCCAGCTCCCGGGCGAGGTGAAGGGGCTGGCGCCGGGGATCCGCGCCTTCCTGGAAGAGGTCTTCCGCGAGAGCGTGTACCACGAGTCGTTCTCCTTCCGCGGCCTGTACTTCTCCGGGAGCGCCGACCCGGCCGACGCGCTGACCGCCGCCGCCGCCGGCGACTCGCCGCAGGGCGACGCGACGCTGCCGACGGCCGACGACCAGGACGCCGACGGCGTCAGCGACTCCGCGGGCGTGGCCGCCGAGCCCGAGCTGGCGCGGCCGGTGTTCCTGCGCGACTTCCTGGGCGAGAAGGTGTTCGCCGAGCGCAACCTGGCGCGGCGCGCGGCGGGCGGGCGCTTCGGGCGCGACCGGCGCGTGGTGGCCGCGCAGGCGGCCATGGTGCTGCTGACGGTGGTCGGCGGGCTGGGGCTCTGGCTGGACAACGGGCGGCTCGTGCGGCGCGACGCCCAGACCGCCACCCTGCTGAACGGCGTGGCCGCGCGCGTGCGCCCGCTGCGGCTGCGCGACGGCCAGACCGACATCCTTCCCCTGATGGACGAGCTGGCGCGCATCGACCCGCGCCCGCTGAAGTCCTGGTTCGCCCCCACCTCGTGGGTGGACCCGGTGCGCCGCCGCGTGACCCGCGCCGCCTCGGGCGCCTTCAGCGACGTGATCCTGCCCGCCATGCGCGACTCGCTGGAGCAGCGCGCCGAGCGGCTGGCGCCCACCGGCCACGTGCGGCTGATCGACCTGCAGTCGGGCGACGTGTCGGGCGGCGTTCCGGTGACCGGGGCCACGGTGCAGCGCTACCTGGCCGACCTGGGCGAGCTGTCGGCCAACGTGCGCCGCTTCAACACCCTGGCACGGCAGGACAGCGGCAGCGTGGGCATGCTGGACAGCGTGGCCGCCTACGTGTTCGGCGAGCGCCAGGCGCGCGGCGACAGCGACCCCCGCGGGGTGATCGCCGGGGCGCTGCGGCGCTCGGGGACGCGCCCCATCACCGGTGCGTCGCACACCGACGTGGCGCTGGCGCGCGCCGACTCGCTGGTGAGCGCGGCGTACGACGGGCTGCTGGACCAGGTGCGCGGGCTGCGCGACGACGTGAACGCGGCCGAGGGCGCCGGGCCGGCGCAGCTGCCGCTGGATCAGTACCGGCGGATGGCGGGCCGCGTGGACTCGGTGCGCGGCTACGTGACCAGCGACTGGCTGAACCCCGCGGGCGGCCTCCCTCCGGAGCTCGCCCGGCTGCTGCGCGCCATCCCCAACAGCGAGGTCATCAGCGGGCAGACGCTGGCGCGGGCGTTCCCCAGCAGCTTCGCCGGCATCCGCAGCGCCAGGCTGCAGTCCGCGCGGCAGACGCTGGGCGACGTGTACTCGGCCGCGGCGGGAACGCCCGACAGCGCCGCCGCGTTCGGCGACGACGGCGGGAGCGGCGCCGCGCTGGCGCTGCGCACCGCGCTCGACGCGCTGAAGGGGCGCAGCTTCATGGGCACCGGCGGCCCCGTCTCCCTCCTGGCCCCGCAGCCCGCCGCCACCTGGGCGGTGTGGAACGTCCGCGCGCTCGACGACGCGCTGGGGATGTTCGCCGAGTACCAGGCGTACAGCCGCGACCGGCTGAACGGCGTGAATCCCGGCGCGCGCAACCTCGTCCAGGGCCTGGCGACGGTCGCGCTCGAGGCGCGGATGACGCAGGCCGTGGCGCGTGCGCGGGCGTGGGTCCCCGCGGCGCGCCCCTTCGGCCTCCCGGCGCGCGAGCGCGACCTGCGCACCCGCGCCGACGCGCTGCGCCCCGCGGCCACCCGCATCCTGCGGCTGATGGCGGCGTTCGACTCGCTCCACCTCACCCGCCCCTACACCGAGCTGGCCTCCATCCTGGTCGACCAGGACGCCGAGCTGCTGGCCGACGCCGAGAAGCTGCTGGCCGACAGCGGCCCGTACGCGCCGCTGGACCCCGACTTCAGCTGGTGGAACGGGCAGAAGCCGCTGGCGCCGCAGACCTTCGGCGCGGCCGACGCCGAGGAGCTGGAGGGCTACCTCTCGCTGCAGCGCACGCGCGTGGCCGCGGTGGCGCAGGGGATCGCCGCGCCGCTGCTGGCCGACTTCGAGTCGCCCGCCTTCGACGCCTACGACCGCGACACCGGCGTGCGCGGGCAGAACGGCCCCGCGGCGGCGGTGCGCTGGCGCGGCGTGGTGCAGGCGCTCGACGGCTACGCGGCCAAGACGCCGGGGAACTCGCTGGTCGCGCTGGAGCAGTTCATCCGCACGGGGATGGACGGCGTGGACCTGGGGGGATGCGACGCCTCGCTCGGCCGGCGGCGCGCGGTGCTGGACCTGTTCGGGCAGCTGCGCGAGCGGCTGCGCGACCCGCTCGCCGCGCGCTGCCGCACGGTGGCCGCGACGCGCGTGGCCGGCGCCTACAACCGCCTGCGCGCGCAGTTCCAGACCGAGCTGGCCGGGCGCTTCCCCTTCGCCGCGCCGGGAGCGGGGAACGGCGACGCCGACGTGGACGCGGTGCGGCGCTTCTACCGCGCGCTGGACCAGCAGGCGTGGGCCGACTCGCTGGTCCGCAGCGGCACCGCGGGCGTGGGCGGCCCCGGGAGCGACGCCGCGGCCTTCCTGGAGGAGATCGATGCGGCGCGGCCGTTCCTCGCCACCCTTCTCGGCGCGGACACCACCGGGCAGCCCGCCTTCGTGGTGATGGCCGAGTTCCGCGCCGCCCGCGCCCGCGAGCGCGGCGGCGAGCAGATCGCCGAGTGGTGGCTGGAGGTCGGCGGCGACCGGCTGACGGCGCGCGACTCGGTGGGCGCCGCCACCCCCTGGCGCGCGGGCGACGCCGTCCGCCTGGGCGTGCGCTGGGCCATGGACAGCCCGCTGCGCCCGGTCCCCACCGGGCTGGCCGCGCCGGGGCGCGTGGCCGACCGCCAGGTGTCGTGGAGCTTCGGGGGAGACTGGGCGCTGCTGCGCCTCATCTCCACCCTGGGCGCGACCGGCGCCGAACTGGGCTCCACCCCGGCCCGCCAGCGCCACATGCTCGCCCTTTCCATCCCCACCGTCCCCGTCGTGGTGGACAGCACCCTTTCCCCCGAGCGCGCGCGCGTCTTCGTCCGCGTCCGCCTGCGCGATCCCGTGACCGGCGCCGAGCGCGCGCTGCCGGCGTTCCCGCCGTACGCGCCGGCGCTGCGCGGGGGCAGGGGAGAGGGGACGGGGGACAGGGGACAGGGGGGGATCCGGGGCGGCGACCAGATGGTTGCATCGGCCAACGGAAGGACAAAGTGGACTGATGGGGGGATGGATCGCTCCCGATCTCCCGATGACGCGGTTGCGGGGCAGAGGACCGCGCCGTCGGCGGCGATGCGCTGGTGGACGCGGCTGCTGGGGTGGTGGAAGGAGGCGGGGCGATGAGCGCGGTGATGGAGACCACGGGGATGGACATCGAGCGCTTCACCCGCCCGATCTCCGCCGAGAAGCCCGCGGGCGAGTGGCTGCGCTACGACCCCGTGTACGGCCAGCTCCGCGAGGCCCGCCGCGAGGACGACGCCACCGTGCCGCAGGGGCAGTGGACGCGGGAGCTGAAGCGCGCGGACTGGAACGGCGTGGCCGCGCTCTGCCTGGAGGTGCTGGAGAAGCGCTCGCGCGACCTGCAGGTGGCCGCGTGGCTGATGGAGGCGTGGATCCGCCAGCGCGGCTTCGGCGGCGCCCGCGACGCGATGGCGCTGATGGCCGCCATGTGCCAGGCGCAGTGGGAATCGCTCTTCCCGCCGCTGGAGCCCGACGACGCCGACGCCCGCAACGCGCCCTTCGTGTGGGTGAACGAGAAGCTCAGCATCCTCCTGACGCTGGTCCCCATCACCGCGCCGGAGACGGCCGACAGCGAGCGCTACGACTGGGCGGACCTGCAGGAGGCGCTGCGCCGCGAGGCCAGGGCCGAGGGCGCGCCCGCGCCGACGCCGCGGCGGGGCGACCCGCCGCCGGAAGCGGCCGAGGGGCCCACGCGCACCCGCTTCGCCGCCTCGGTCTCGCTCACCCCCGCGGCCTTCTACGGCGCGCTGGCGGCCGACACGGCGGGCGCGCACGCGGCGGCGGCGCGGCTGCAGGAGATCCTGGACGCGCGGCTGGGCAAGGACGGCCCCACGCTGGGCCGCCTGCTCGAGACGCTGCGCCAGGTGGCCGCCTGGGCCGCCGACGAGGCCGAGGCGCGCCGGGTGGAGGCCGTGTCGGCCGCGCTCCCCGCCTGGGCCGCGTCGGAAACGGCGCGCAAGGCCGCCGCGGCGGTCCCCAGCCTTCCCGCCTGGGCGGCGTCGGCGCCCGAACCCGCAGCCCCCACGGAGGAGCCGATGGACGCACCCGCGCTGGTGCCCGCGCCGCCCGCCTTCGCGCCGCGCGCCGCCGGGCCGGTGAACAGCCGCGAAGAGGCCTACCGCCGCCTGGGCGAGGCCGCCGAGTACCTGATGCGCACCGAGCCGCACTCGCCCACCCCGTACCTGGTGCGCCGCGCCGTGGCGTGGGGCGGCAAGAGCCTGGCCGACCTGATCGAAGAGTTCCTGCGCGACGGCTACGACCTGAAGACGCTCCGGGTGTTCCTGGGGCTCGTGGACGAGACCAAGCGCTGACGGGGGCGGCCCGAGAGCCGCCCGGCAGTTCCTTCACACCGGTGTCCCCCCTGCCGACCCTCAACATCGTGAGGGGAAGCGATCATTACCGCCCTGCCCCAAAGGAGCAGCCCCATGAAGGAGAGCATCCAGCACAAGCTCGACCGCGTCCGCCCCCCGCGCGTCCAGATCACGTACGACCTGGAGCTCGGCGGCGCCGTCCAGCGCAAGAGCCTGCCCCTGGTCATGGGGATCATGGCGGACCTGTCGGGCCACCCCGAGAAGCCGCTGCCGGCGCTGAAGAAGCGCAAGTTCGTGGAGGTCGACCGCGACAACATCAACGAGGTGATGGCCAAGTCCGGGACGCGCCTGGCGCTCTCGGTGCCCAACCGGATCACCGGCGAGGGGAACCTGCAGGTGGAGCTGGGCTTCAGCAGCATCGACGACTTCGGCCCGCTTTCCATCGTGCAGCAGGTGGAGTCGCTGCGCCGCCTGTACGAGCAGCGCCAGCGCCTCAGCGACCTGCTGACCAAGCTGGACGGCAACGACGAGCTGGAGAAGCAGCTCTCGGCCGCCAGCGACGACGAGCTGAAGGAGATCAAGCAGCTTTCGGCCGGCGAGCCCGCCGAGGCCACCGCGTAAGCGGCATCCACCGACTGACCCCCATTCGAACCGGAGAACCGAGATCATGTCCGAGACCGAAGCCGCGGCCGGCGGAGCCGCCACCGAGGATGTCACCGTCCTCGACCGCATCGTGCGCGAGGGACGGATGGCGCGCGACCCCGTGCAGGTGCAGATCGCCCGCTCGCTGGTGGGCGAGTACGCCGCCCAGGTGCTGGACCAGCACATCCAGAAGAAGGAGAACCTGGCCGCCGCCATCCAGGAGCGTATCGCCGAGATCGACGAGACCATCGGCGCGCAGCTGAACGCCATCCTGCACGACGCCCAGTTCCAGAAGCTCGAGGCCACCTGGCGGGGGATGTTCTACCTGGTCATGGGCACCGACACCGGCACCCAGCTGAAGCTGCGCGTGCTGAACGCGACGCGCGACGAGCTGCAGAAGGACCTGGACAAGGCCGTCGAGTTCGACCAGAGCAACCTGTTCAAGAAGATCTACGAGGAAGAGTACGGCACCTTCGGCGGCAACCCGTACTCGGTGCTGCTGGGCGACTTCGAGTTCGGCCGCCACCCGCAGGACGTCGCCTTCCTGAACAAGGTCAGCGAGGTGGCCGCGGCCGCGCACGCGCCCTTCATCGCCGGCGCCAGCGCGCGGCTGTTCGACATGGACAGCTTCACCGAGCTGGCGGTGCCGCGCGACCTGGCCAAGCTCTTCGAGAGCACCGAGCTGGTGGGGTGGCGCAGCTTCCGCGACACCGAGGACTCGCGCTACGTGACGCTCGTCCTCCCGCACATCCTCCTCCGCCTTCCCTACGGCCCCGACACGCTCCCGGTCGACGGGCTGAACTTCAGGGAAGACGTGGACGGCCGCGACCACGGCAAGTACCTGTGGGGGAACGCGGCGTGGGCGCTGGGACTGCGCATCACCACCGCCTTCGCGCAGTACGGCTGGACGGCCGCCATCCGCGGCGTGGAGGGCGGCGGCGTGGTGGAGGGGCTGCCGGCGCACACCTTCCGCACCGACGAGGGCGACGTGGCGCTGAAGTGCCCCACCGAGATCGCCATCACCGACCGGCGCGAGAAGGAGCTCAGCGACCTGGGCTTCATCTCCCTCTGCCACTGCAAGGGAACGGACTACGCCGCCTTCTTCGGCGGGGCGACGACCCAGAAGCCCAAGGCGTACAGCACCAACCAGGCGAACGCCAACGCGCGCCTGTCGGCCACCCTGCCGTACCTGATGGCCGCCAGCCGCTTCGCGCACTACCTGAAGGTGATGATGCGCGACAAGATCGGCTCGTTCTCCAGCAAGTCGTCGATCTCCAAGTACCTGAACGACTGGATCGCCGAGTACGTGCTGCTGAACGACGACGCGCCGCAGAGCGCCAAGGCGCGCTTCCCGCTGCGCGAGGCGCGGGTGGACGTCACCGAGATCCCGGGGAAGCCGGGCGCCTACAACGCCACGGTGTTCCTGCGCCCGCACTTCCAGCTCGAGGAGCTGACCGCCAGCATCCGCCTGGTGGCCGAGCTGCCGCCGCCGGCCGCGGCGTAAGCCCCGGCGCGCGGGGAGACGCCGTTCCGGGCGGAGTACGAAAGTACGAAAGTACGACACCGGACGGCGCCCCGCGGGCTGATGCAGGCGCACTCACGCACTTCCGCACTCCCGCACTTTTCCGCGGGGATGCTTGAACCCGAACGATTGCCTGAGAGGGAGCTATGCCCGACGTAATCATGGTGAAGATCGAAGGCGTGCCGGGGACCAGCCAGATCGACGGCTACGCCGACCAGATCGAGCTGCTGAGCTACAGCCACGGCGTGAGCCAGCAGATCACCGGCGACATCACCAACACCGAGCGCACCAGCGGCCGGCCCATCCACCAGGACTTCCACATCACCAAGTACCTGGACAACTCCACGCCGCTGCTGAACCAGAAGTGCTGCGAGGCTACGAACCTCGCCGCGGTCACCATCACCATCGGCCGCAACGACGGCGGCAAGGTGCTGCCGCTGATCGTGTACACGCTCGAGGACGTGCTCATCTCCTCCGTTTCCGTGGGCGGCGGCGGCGGCGACAAGCCGGTGGAGAGCCTGAGCCTGAACTACGCCTCGATCAAGTGGGACTACACGGGGCAGAACGAGGAGAGCGGCCAGAAGGGCACCGTCTCGGGCAGCTGGGACGTGACCGCCAACAAGACGCTCTGAGGTGCGCGAGGCCCGCCGCCTGCGCGGCGCGCGGGCCCTGCTCTTCGAGCGGCTGGTGGACATGGACCACCGGTCGCGCGGCGAGCAGGACCCCGCGCGCGTGCTGGACCCGCAGGAGCTTCGCGTCTCCGTGCGCCGCGAGCTGGAGCGCCTGCTGAACACCCGGTGCGCGCTGGCGGCGGAGGTGCTGGAAACGCGCGAGCGCACCACGCTGGAGTACGGCCTGCCGGACTTCGGCCACCTGCAGACGCGCGACACCGGCGCCCACAAGCTGATCGCCGAGGAGGTGCGCCGCGCCGTGGCGGCGTACGAGCCGCGGCTGAAGCAGGTGACGGTCGCGGTCGAGCGCTCCGCCGGCCCGGACGAGGAGCGCCGCCTCACCGTCCGCGTCGACGCCATGATCGTGGTCGGCGACGTGATGGAGCCGGTGAGCTTCGTGGGGCTGGGGGTGGGGGGAAGGTAGATCGGGGATCGACGAGCTGATCGCGAGGAGGGGCGGCGGCTCGTTCCCGCGGCATCGCGCCCTCTCCGGCCGGCCGAGGCCGTCCACCTCTCCCGTACCGGGAGAGGTAGCTGGGCGAGCACCGCGGCGCGGTGATGACATCGGCGCGACCCAAGTGTGGAAGCGCGTGGGTGCTGGCTCGGGCCACGCGCGCCGCCATCGAAGTTACCCCTCCCGTCATCGGGAGGGGGTACGCGGCCCCAGCCGCGGGGGGAGGGCCCACGGGGGGAGGCTTCGCGCACCGTCGGCTTGGAGTGATGGAGCCGAAGCAGCTACGCAGCCGAGCAGTCCAGAAGCCAGCAGTCGAGAAGTCAGCAGACAGCAGTCTGGCAGTTACGCAGTCCATCCACCACGCAGGAACCCAACACGCATGAGCACGCGCGACGCGGACGAGCTGCTGGCCTACTACCAGGCGGAGCTGGGCTACCTGCGCGAGGCGGGAACCGAGTTCGCGCACCGCTACCCCAAGGTGGCGCGGCGCCTGGAGCTGGGGCTGGACGAGAGCCCGGACCCGCACGTGGAGCGCCTCATCGAGAGCTTCGCGTTCCTCACCGCGCGCATCCAGCGCTCCATCGACGACGAGTTCCCCGAGGTCGCCGCGGCGCTGCTCGGCATCCTGTATCCCCACTTCCTGTCGCCCATCCCCTCGCTCAGCGTGGCCTCGTTCGAGGTGGACCCGCTGCAGGGGAAGCTGACCACCGGGCACCTGCTGAAGGAGCACACCCCCGTCTTCGCCAACACGGCGCAGGGGCTGCCGTGCCGCTTCCGCACCTGCTACCCGGTCACGCTCTGGCCGCTCTCCGTCGACTACGCCGGCTTCGAGGCGCACGACCGGCTGCGCGTGCCGGCAAACGTGCGCACCGTGCTGCGCATCCGCCTGACCGACCCCGGCGACCCGCTGTGCGAGCCGGACCGCCTGCGCTTCTACATCAACGCCGAGATGCGCAGCGCGGCCACGCTCTTCGAGCTGATCTTCGGCAACCTGGTGGGCGCGCTCATCGTCCCCGGCGGCGACGGCGAGCCGGTGGAGCTGGGCGCCGACGCGGTGCGGCTGGTCGGCTTCGGGCGCGACGAAGAGGTGCTGCCCTTCCCGAAGCACGCCGAATCGGCCTACCGCCTGGTGCAGGAGTACTTCGCGTTCCCGCGCAAGTTCTTCTTCTTCGACGTGGTGGGGCTCGACCGCTGCCCGCCGGCCGCGACGCGCGACCTGGTGCTGCTGCTGGACCGCAAGCCGCCGGAGTGGCTGAACGTGGGCGCGCAGAACTTTCGCCTCGGCTGCACGCCCGTCATCAACCTCTTCCGCAAGCCCAGCGAGCCGCTGCGCCCGGACCATCGCACGGCGGAGTACCGGCTCGTCGCGGACGCGCGGCGCGAGCACAGCACCGAGATCCACAGCGTGATCCGCGTCACGGCGACCAACGAGGGGGCGGCCGAGTCGCGCGAGCTGGCGCCGTTCTACTCGTTCCGCCACGGCCGCCGCGAGCGCGCCTACTGGTACACGCGCCGCGTGCCCACCCGCCGCCGCGACCTGCCGGGCACCGAGCTGCACGTGGCCTTCGTCGATCTCGACCACAACCCCACGCTCCCCGACGAGCGCACGGTGTGGGCCGACACGCTCTGCACCAACCGCCGCCTGGCCGAGCAGCTGCAGCCCGGCGACCTGCTGCAGATCGAGGAAGAGGCGCCGCTGCACCGCATCCGCGTGCTGCACCAGCCCACGCAGCAGCAGGACCCGCCGCTGGGCGGCGCGACGATGTGGCGCCTGGTCTCCACCCTTTCCCTGAACCACCTCTCGCTGCTGGACGGCGGCCCGGCGGCGCTGAACGCGCTGCGCGAGATCCTGTCGCTGTACGGCGCCGGCAGCCCGTCCGCGCGGCAGCAGGTGGACGGGCTTATGGAGATGCGCACGCGGCGCGTGGTCCGCCGCGCGGGCGAGGGCGACTGGCGGGGGCTGTGCCGCGGCACCGAGGTGTCGCTGACGCTGGACGAGGAGCGCTTCGCCGGCGGCAGCGGCTTCCTGATGGGGGCCGTGCTGGCGCGCTTCCTGGCGCTGTACACCTCCATCAACTCGTTCACGCAGACCGTAATCCGCAGCCGCCAGCGCGAGGGCGAGTGGAAGCGCTGGCCGCCGATCGCCGGCGAGCAGCCCGTCCTGTAGCTCGCGCCGCTTTCCCTGATGCCGAACCCGCATCCCCGATTTCCCATGCCGACCTCCGCGTCGCCCCGCGGCCGCGCCACCCGCCCGGGGGTGAGCGTTCCTCGCACCCGGGTGGACCGTTGACGGTGGCCACCGAGCGCCGGGGGGCCACCCGTCCCGCGGCCGAGCGGCTGCTGGACCCCGACGAGGCGCCGCGCTTCGACTTCCTGCAGGCGGTGCGCCTGCTCGAGGTCGTCCACCGCCGCCGCGCCGAGGCCGCGCGGGGGCGCGGCAAAACGCCGCCCGACCGCACCATCGCGGGGAGCGAGCTGTCCGCCGCGGTGCGCTTCAGCTCGCGCGTGTCGCTCGGCTTCCCCGCGTCGGACCTGGCGTCGGTGCAGGAGCCGGAGGAAGAGGGCGGGCCCTTCCGCGTCACCGTGGACTTCATGGGGCTGGCGGGGCTCTCCGGCCCGCTTCCGCGCCCGCTGACCGAGCTGGTGATCGAGCGCAGCGCGCGCGGCGACGTGGCGTCGCGCGCCTTCCTCGACGTCTTCAACCACCGCCTGGTGGAGCTGCTGTACGCCGCGCGGAAGAAGCACCGCCCCTCGCTGGCCACCGGCGCCCCCGAGACCACGCGCGTGGCCGACGCGCTGTTCGCGCTGGTGGGACTGGGGACGCGCGGGTTGCGCGGGCGGATGCAGGCCCGAGGGATCCCCGACCGCGCGCTGCTGACCTACGCCGGCCTGTTCTCCCAGCGCCCGCGGTCCATGCGGGGGCTGGAGACGCTGCTGGAGGACTACTTCGGCGTGCGGGTGCGCGGCCACCAGCTGCGCGGCCGATGGGTGGCGCTGGAGGCGGACGACTGCACGCGCATCGGGGTGACGGGAAAGAGCCGCGGGCTGGGGCGCGACGCGGTGCTGGGCACGCGCATGTGGGACCAGCAGGCCGCCTTCGAGCTGGAGATCGGGCCGCTGGACGACGCCCGCCTCCGCGACTTCCTGCCGACGGGGACGGCGTATCTCCCGCTCTGCGAGCTGGTGCGCTTCTGGGTGGGGCTGGACCTGGAGTTCACCCTCCGCCTGGTCGTCGCCAGGGACGCCGTTCCCGCGGCGGCGCTGGGCGGCGGCTCGCGGCTGGGGTGGACCAGCTGGCTGAAGACGGCGGACTTCGCCGCCGACGACCGGCAGCTGGTGCTGGACGAAGGGGAGACGGTGCCGGACGCGCCCGCGCCGCGCGAGATCGCCGTGTTCCGGCTGGTGGGCGGGGAGTGACGGGGGCGGAGCTTCCGCCCGATCGTGCGCGGGGCGAGCCCGCGTTCATCTTCACGGAGGGAGAGATGCCAACGCCCGTAGACGACGTGACCCTGGAGCTGAAAACCTTCCGCGAGCAGATCAACCATCTCGCGCGCAACAAGAAGACGTACGTGCCGCTGGACCACAACGCCTGCATCGTGGTGGTCGACTACCACAACACGCACCTGCAGCCCGACGTATACTACGCCACCTCGGCCAACTCGGCGTTCACGCGCAACCAGCAGGCGGTGCTCGAGGTGGCGCCCGTGGTTCCCGAGCCCACGTGGATCTCGCAGACCGACGTGAACCACCGCAACCACACCGAGCCCAAGCTCTTCTACAACCTGATCTTCGACAACCTGCAGATGGTGAGCGGCGCGGCGGTCATCACCCTGGCCACCGAGCGCGACTGCTGCAGCAGCTGCCTGAAGAACACGCTGGTGCAGGTGAAGGCCGTCTTCAAGAAGCTGCGCCCCGACGTAACCTTCCGCGTGGTCGAGTACGCGGCGCAGGACAACAACGGCGCGGCCCAGTGGAAAACGCCCAGCGTCTCCTTCTTCACCCCGGGCGCCAGCAACTGACACCGCGGAACGACACCGCCCGGCGCCAAAGCCGCCGGGCCCCAACGAACACGTGGAGGAACCATTGCCGGACATCCTGGTGGACATCGGCCGCCCGTCGGACTACGGGCACCTGCTCGACACGCTGCTGAAGAAGGTGGGCACCGGCGGAACCACCTCGGTGGCCATCCGGCTGGACGCGCAGGACTCGGCGGAGTTCCAGGTGCGCAACGCCGACCTGTACATCGTCGCCTTCCGCAACACGGTGGCCACCGCGTGGCATGCGCTCTCGTCCGAGAACTACAACGACATGGCCGCGCCCGACACCGTGTCGCGCGGCGAGATCCGCGACGCCATCATCGACTCGGCCACGTGGGCCACGGTGAACACCACCCAGAAGGAGAAGTACCTCAAGCTGCTGATCTTCGTGATCTCCGAGGCGGCCCGGTTCATGGTGGTGCGCTTCGCGGTGAACCGCGCCGTCACCGGCCGGCAGAGCTTCCACTATCGCCACTTCGTGCTGATCCTGCGCAGCTGGAGCGCGATCCGCGGTCGGGTGGGGCGCGCGCTGATCACCGTGGCCGACATCCGTGGGCACATGCCGGCGGTGAAGCCGAACTACGACACGTCGGAGGCGTGGACGTACCTGCACGGGCAGAACCTGCTCTTCGCCTGAGGCACGGAATGCTGACCATCCGCGACGAGCAGGCCGCGCGCATCGAGGCGGCCGCGCTCGAGCGCTTCGCTCGCGCCCTCCTCCCCGGGCTGCGCCGCGCCTGGCCCTCGCGCTGCGCCGGGGTTTCCGACGCCGAACTCCTGGACGACCTGGTGGACGGCCTGCGAACGGCCCGCGGCGCGGGGCTCACCGGGCGCGACGCCATGACGACGTTCGCGCACCTGCGCGTGCGCTTCGGCTACCGCTTCCCGCACCCGCCGGCCTTCGCGTGGGCGCACGCGGTGCTGGCCGATCCGCGGCTCGACGCCGACGCCAAGCTGGCGCGGCTGGCGGATTGCATCCGCCGGGGCGCGGGCGCGGGGTGGAGCGGTCCGGCGGAAGGGTAGACCGCTCATGCCCCGCATTGCCATCCCCCTGCGCACCCCCGGCGGGGGCGACTGCTTCTTCCACGCCGTGGCCGCCTCGCTGGGCAAGCTGGTGAACAACGAGACGCACGCGCGCGACGTCCGCCGCGACGTAGCCACCTATCTGGCGTCGCGGCTCTTCGCCGGGCCCAACGACGACCTGGCCACGCTGACCACCGCCGTCACCACCGCGCCCGGGCTGGCCGGCGTGGGCGGGATCGCCCCGCAGGCGGGTGGCGAGGCCGACGCCATCCGCAAGCTGTGGCGCTCGCAGATGAAGAACGCCGTCCCCGCCAACGGGAATGGGGTGCCGCTGGCGGCGTGGGTGGTGTGGCTGCAGTACTCCGCCTCCGAGATTGCCGCGGGGCGGGCCAACCGGCCCGGGTGCGCCGCGCTGCTGGCCAACCGCTTCCTGGACTACGTGCTGTGGGGCGACACCGATGTGTCGGGGCACGCGGTACAGAATCACTACGGGCGGCCCGTGGTGGTGTACCGCGACGGCGACAACCGGGAGAACGTCGAGCACGACCCCGCCGTCAGCATCTACCACACGCCCAACCCGGCGCACTTCTCGGGGGTGCGCTTCGTGGACCCCGCGGAGGACGACGTCTGGGACGAGTCGCTGTACCCCACCCTGTACGGCGAGGACGCGGACCCGGTGGCGCGGGCGAAGGAGTGCCCGCTGCAGAAAGGCAGGAAGAAGACTCCCACCCTGATCGTGGTGGACCCGAAGGCGGTGCTCGCGCACGCCCGCGCGCCCAAGTCCATCTCCACGCAGTACTCGCCCCCGCCCATGTCCATCCCGCGCGGCACCCTGGCGCTGCGCCTGCTCGACTACATGCTCACCGAAACCCGCCGCGTCATGGGGGCAAGCGCCCGCTGCACGGCCGTGGTGCCGATCGACTTCACAAAGTTCAAGAATCCGCCGGTATACGTGATCTCTTCCAACCGCGCCTCCTGGCTGGCGCAGGTGTTCTGGTCGGGCGAGCTGTTCGTGGGCGGCCTGGTGAAGGGCGGCGCCGGCCGCGCCGTGATCTTCGTGGTCGACGCGGGCGAGGCGCTCCGCTACGCCAAGGAGCTGTCCATCAAGGAGGCTGCGAAGCAGGGGGTGTACCTGCTCGCGGTGCGCGGCGGCTTCGGAATGTCGATGAGCCGGCACTGCGCGCTGCGCCACGCCGCCGCCAACGGCTTCGGGAAGGCGTGGGTGTTCGACGACAACGTGGCCAACCTGGGAAAGGGGACGATCGCCGACGTGGACGACGACCTGCTGGAAGACGTGCCGGCGGTTTCGTACTCGTCGCGCACGCCGCTGATCCTGGAGCGGGTGGTGGGCTTCAACCTGCAGTGGATGAGGAAGCTGGACGCCAACTTCTGCCCGTTCTTCGCCTATAACAAGGACGACAAGTCGCTGGAAGAGGTGCTGAAGCAGAAGGGGTTCGACTACGGGATCACGCCGCACCCCACGCTGGGGATAGAGCGCCCCGGGGTGGTGAAGGTGGACAAGGGCACGTTCCAGGCCGACAGCGACATCGACAAGAATGCCATGAAGCACCGCATCGCCGTCGAGGACGAGATCGCGCTGATGCCCGTGTGGGAAACCGCCGAAGCGGAGCAGGTGGAGGTGATGAAGCTGGTGAACGGCCACGCCGGCCGCCGCGACCTGATGAAATGGCAGGAGCACGTGATGTGGGCCATCCTGCGCAACCCCGTGGCGGCGCAGGCGTTCGCCAAGTGGTTCTCCGACGCCGCGCTCGACCTGGAGTTTGCCTGACCCGGCGGCGGGCCGGTCCGGCGTCGCGGCGGTCCGGCTCTGGCGCGGCGGTTTCCGTGCCGCCCGCCGCGCCCGGCCTGGACCGCGCTCAGCCTTCCCGCGCCGCCGCCTCGCCCGCCGGGTCCCGCCGGCTGGCCTCCGCCTGGCGCGCGTGGATCAACCCGATCCCCAGCAGCCCCGTGGCGGCCAGGGCGAACAGCACCTCGAAGCTCTCCAGCGCGTAGCGTCCGATCTCGATCATCGTGCCCATGGCCCCCTCCGGACGGATGGACGTAAATCGAAGCGGGACACTCGCCTAGCATCTCTCGTGCCGGATTTCCCATCTCCCGAAACAGGATGTTTCACATAAAGACGCGGAGACGCGGAGATGAGCTCTCCGCGTCTCCGCGTCTCCGCGTGAGGCCCTGCTTTCCGGGAGTTTACGACGCCGGGGCGATGGCGGGCGCGAGCTCGGCGGTGCAGTGCGGGCAGCGCGTGGCGGCCAGCGCGATGCTCTCGCGGCAGAACGGGCAGTCGCGGCGGTCCGGCTCGGGCGCGGCGGCTTCCCTGCGGCGCAGGCGGTCGTACCCCTGCACGATCAGGAACACGGCCCAGGCCACGATCACGAACGCGATCAGGTTGTTGATGAACGCGCCGTAGTTCACCGTGGCCGCGCCCGCCGCCTTCGCCGCCTCGAGCGACGGGTAGTGCTTTCCGTCCAGGGAGACGAACAGGCTCTTGAAGTCCACGCCGCCGGTCATCTTCCCGATCGGCGGCATCAGGATGTCGTCGACGAAGCTCTTCACCACCGCGCTGAACGCCGCGCCGATGACGATGCCGACCGCCAGGTCCATCACGTTGCCGCGGGCGACGAACTTCCGGAACTCGTGGAACATCGGGGTCCTCCGGAGGGGATGGGGACGGACGGGAGATGGGGACCACGCTAATCGTCCCCTCCGCCGCGCACAACGTAAATCTTCCCCACACGCGCGGGATGCGGCGCCGCGCGGGCGGCTTGTGTTCCCCCGCCGCCGCGCCGTATCCTCCCCGCGCTCCTTTGCCCGTCGTTCCCATCGATCGATCCCGAGATGCCCGACCTGACTTCCCGACTCCGCGGCGCCGCGATCATCGCCGCGCTCGCCCTCGCCGCGGCAGCATCGTCGGCGGATGCGCAGCGGTCCGCGCCGGCGGTGACGGTGCTGCAGCTGAACGACGTCTACCGCATCGACGCGGTGGAGAACGGGCGCGCCGGCGGCATCGGCCGCGTGGTGACCCTGGCCGCGCAGGCCAGGGCGCGCGGCGAGGAGGTGCTGGTGCTGCACGCCGGCGACGCCATCGCCCCCTCGCTGGAAAGCCGCTACTTCGCGGGGCTGCAGATGATCGACGCGCTGAACTACCTGGCCGGCGTGGCGCCGATGGTGTTCGTCCCCGGCAACCACGAGTTCGACGAGCGGCGCCCCGGGATGGCGGCCGAGGCGGTGAAGGCGTCGCGCTTTCCCTGGCTGGCCGGCAACGTCGTCTTCGCCACCGGCGACACCGCCGCGGACCGCCGCGTGGGCCGCGACACCGTCATCACCACCGCGGGCGGGCTGAAGCTGGGCATCTTCACCCTCACCTTCCTCGATTCCCCGCGCGACTGGGCGCGGCCGGACTCGGCGTTCGTGCAGGACGCGGAGCGGATGATCCGCGGGCTGGAGTCGCGCGGCGCGGACGTCATCGTGGGCCTCACGCACCTCACCCACGACACCGACCGGGAGATCAGCCGGCTGCGGCGCACTCACCCGCGCTTCGCGTGGATCTGCGGCGGGCACGAGCACTTCCGCCTTTCCGACCCGCTCACCGACGGCACCGCGCTCATCACCAAGGGCGAGTCGAACGCGCGCGGCATCTGGCGCGTGACCCTGTCGCGGCAGGGGCGGCGGGGCATTGCGCGCGCCGAGGCGGTGGAGGTGGACGAGCGGATCGCCGTCGACCCGGGCTACCAGCGGCAGGTGAGCGAGGCGTGGGCCGCGCGGCTGCGGCAGAAGGTGCCGTTCATGGACGTGGCGATCGGCCGCGCCGACACGCTGATGGACGCCAGCGAGGAGACGGTGCGCAACGCCGAGAGCGCGTGGGGGAACTGGCTGGCGGACCAGATGCGCACGGTGTATCCCACCATGCCCGCCGACGTGGCGGTGCTGAACGGCGGCGCCATCCGCATCGACGACGCGTTCGGCGGCGAGGTGCGCTGGGAGCACCTGGCGCGCACCTTCGGCTTTCCCACGCGCGTGGGGCTGGTGTCGCTGCGGGGGCGTGACCTGCGCGAGACGGTGCTGGAGCGCTCCGTGAGCGGCGGGCGCGGCGAGGGGCGCTTCCTGCAGGTTTCGGGGATGAAGGTGCGCTTCGACCGCAGCCGGCCCGAGGGGCAGCGCATCCTGGACGTGCAGGTGCAGCGCGGAAGTTCTTGGGCGCCGCTGGCGGACGACAGCGTGTACGTGGTGGCCGTCCCCGACTACATGTACGGCGGCGGCGACGGCTACACCTTCATCCAGCGCGCGATCAGCAGGGTGCCGCCGGGGCCGGACCTGAAGCTGGCCGCCTTCGACGCGCTCACCGCCGCCTACGCGCGTGGCGAGGCCATCTCCCCCCGCGTGGAGGGGCGCCTGGTCGACGCGACCCCGCGCGGACCGGAGAACTGAAGAAAAGAAATCTCACGCGGAGACGCGGAGACACGGAGAACTCACCGCCGAACGGAGTTCTCCGCGGCTCCGCGTCTCCGCGTGAGACCTGCGGTCCGGAGGGCTTGCAGAGGGGCGTAAACAGGTGAATTATCCCCCTCCGTCCACCGCCGGTTCCGCTCCGCACGACCAGGATTCCCGACCGATGTCCGATCCGCAGACCGCAGCCCCGCCGCTCGCCATCACCCCCAGCGAGCGCGTTCTCCTCTTCGGCGACCGCTTCAGCAAGCCCGCGGGAATGCTGGGCTACGGCGAGGTGGTGCTCAGCTCCGGCAACAAGGTGGACGCCGAGGGGCTGGCCACCAGCCTGATGGCCGCGGCGTTCCTGGCCAACGAGCAGGCCGGCGCCATCCGCCTGGAGCTGCGCCCCGGAAAGGCGATGTTCGGGCTGATGAAGACCGAGCACCTGCACGCGGTTCCCGGCCAGCGGCAGGTGGGCTGGCCCGAGGGGTCGCTGGAGCGGGTGATCTCCATCTCCGTGCAGAACGCGCCCAAGGTGGACGACCTCGTCTCCGGGATCCTGCAGCAGCGCAGCCAGAGCCCCGCGCAGACCATCTGCTCGCGCGTGAAGGCGGGGCTGGCCGCGCGCGGCGTGCTGGCGGCCGAGGAGAAGAAGACGCTGAAGATCTTCACCAGCGTCACCTACTCGCTACCCGACCACGCGCGCCGCGCCGCCGAGCAGGGCGGCACCGCGCACGTGGAGCAGATGCTGAACGCCACCCAGCACCAGCGCCCGCAGATCTGGGCCCAGCTCACGCGCAACATCAAGTCCGCCATCACCGCCATGACCGAGTCGAGCGACTGACGCGCGAGAGCCAAGCTCACAACAGAAGGATTCATGCAGAGAAGCAGAGCAGCAGAGAGACCTCCTCCGCTGCTCTGCTTCTCTCCATGAAACCTTCTGTCGAGCCGTCCTGCCCGAGGATCGTACCGGAAGTGGGCCGACTCACGGAGCGACGCCGAAGCGAACTCGGAGTTCATCGACGCTCATCCGGATACCGAGGCCCGCCTCGATCCGCTGCTCCGCCTCGCGCAGCCTTCGTCGGATCTCCGGATTCTTCAGGATCATCTTCGAGTCGTTCCGCCCGAAGTTGACCCGGCGGAAGCGGCCGACGTTCCTCAGTTCAGTCATGGCCCCCTGCGCTCGTGGAGGTTCATCATCGTCATCACTCAAGACCAAGCCACTGCTGGAATTCACCAAGACTCATCTCGATCCCCTTGCCTGCTTCGCTGTCCCGCTTCGCCTGCAAGAGCATCCGGTGATAGTGCGGGTTCTTCAGGATCGTCTTGTAATCATTCCGCCCAAAGTTGACCCGGCGGAACTTGCCGATGCTCCTCAGATTCGAGCCCCTCCCCTGCTCAAACATCGGACCTCCCGGAGCATGTGAATCGGACGGCCGTTCATCTCCCACCCGCGGCTGCGATGGCGGGCGTCTCCACCCAGTCGGCGATGAAGATGTTGGTGTCGCCGCGGGTGGCGGAGTGGCGGTTGCTGGCGAAGACGAGCTGGCGCCCGTCGGGGCTGAACATGGGAAAGCCGTCGAACTCGGGCGAGGCGGTGATGCGCTCCAGACCCGTGCCGTCGTCGCGCACCATGTACAGGTCGAACTCGCGGCCGCGCGGGTCGCCGTGGTTGCTGCTGAAGATGATCCGCCGCCCGTCGGGGTGGAAGAAAGGCGCGAAGCTGGCCGCGTTCAGCCGTGTCACCTGCCGCTTGTTGCTCCCGTCGGCGTCCATCACCCAGATCTCCAGCGTGGTCGGCCGTACCAGGTTCTGGCGCAGGAGCCCGCGGTAGTCGGCTTCCGCCTGCGCCGCCGCCGGGTGCGAGGCGCGGTAGACGATGCGCCGGCCGTCGGGGGAGAAGAAGGCGCCGCCGTCGTACCCCGGCTCGTGCGTCAGCCGCCGGACGTTGCCGCCGTCGGCGTCCATCGCGTACAGCTCCAGGTCACCGTCGCGCACGGAGGTGAAGACGATGGTGCGGCCGTCGGGCGAGATGGTGGCCTCGGCGTCGTAGCCGGGCGCGTCGGTCAGCCGCTGCAGATCGCCGCCGTGCAGGTCGGCGGACCAGATGTCGTAGTCGTACAGCGCCCAGACGTAGCCCTGGCTGTAGTCGGGGCGCGGCGGGCAGGCGGTGTCGGCGGCGTGGGTGCTGGCGTACAGCAGGCGGTCGCGGCCGGGGTAGAGGTAGCCGCAGGTGGTTCGCCCCGCGCCCGTGGACACGCGGCGGAGATGGCCCCCGCGGGTGTCCATGGTGAACATCTCGTCGCACGGGCGGGCGCCGGGGCGGGTGGACTGGAAGATCAGCCGCTTCCCGTCGGCCGAGAAGTAGGCTTCCGCGTTCTCGCCGCCGAAGGTGAGCTGCCGCACGTTGCGCAGGTGCGGCTCGCCCGCCACGCCCGCCACCGGCCGCGCCGGCGCCGACGCGCACGCCGCCACCGCGGCGAGCGCCGCGACCGCGAGCAGGGGCGGGGGGATTCGGGAGATGGTCATCGATGGATCGATCGGGTGGGAATGGAGATGGGTGCGCTTCGACGGCCCCGCGGGCCCTTTCCCTGGCTGTCCGGCGCGACTGCGTCGCGTCCGGACAGCCTGTCCCTCCCCCCAAACTGCCTGGGGGACGGGACGGCTCGCTTCGCTCGTGACTGCGGACGATACCTGGATGGCGCGGCAATATGCCTCCGGGGCGACGTCATCCTGCGCACTTCGCGCGATCACGCGATGGATGAATGCAGGCATCCTCCGGAGCCGGAGCCGGCTGCCGAGCCGAACAGCCTCGCGCAGTTTGCGAGGCTTCCCGTGGTTGTTGCTGCGGCTTCAGCCGCCGGTGCGGGAGCCGTCAGCCAGCCTTACGTTCCGAACTGCTTGCGGAGGTTGGCGAGCTGGGCGGCGGAGCGCTGGTCCAGCGTGGTGCCGAAGAGCTCGACCATGCTGTCCAGGCTGTATCCCACCAGGAACGCGTTGAAGACGAAGCCGGTGGCCAGCGGCGATCCCGAAACGGCGTACACCAGCCCCAGGTACCCGATCAGCGCCACGACCACGCGGAACAGCACGAACCCCAGCCGCGCGTTCAGCAGGATCAGGAAGCGGTTGATCGGCAGCCCCGGCGGAAGCGCCCCCTGCGAGCGCAGCCCCTTCGCCATGGCGATCACCCCATGCACGACCACGCCGGCGAGCACCGCCATCCACCCGATCTCCAGGTCCGCCAGCGGGCGCGCATCGAGCGGGGGAAGCTGCTGCAGCCCCCACACGACCGCCACGCCCAGGGCGATCATGCCGAGGACGTACACCAGAGAAAAGCCCTGCCGCAGGCCGCTCTTCCGGCTGTCGTAGCGGTAGACCAGCCCGCTGACGGGGTCCACGATCCCGCCCGCCGCCTTCAGGAACGACGGGCTCCAGGCCAGCTGGTCCAGGATCTTCTGCCGGTCGTCGGCGTCGGGGACCTCGTCCTCGAACACCGCGTGGAAGGGGATCGCGTACCCCGGCTCGCTGAGCTCCAGCCAGTCCTTCAGCCGCTCGGGCACGGTCCGCAGGCCCGTCCAGTAGACGATCTGCCGGCACTGCGCGTCCAGCAGCCCCAGCAGCTGCAGCTGCTCCTGCGCGTCGTACTCGGCGTGCGGGTCGCGCAGCAGGCGGTTGGCCTGCATCTGCTCCCACGTGTTCTGGATGTGCCGGATCGCGTCGTCGCCCACCAGCGGCGCGATCAGGTCCTCCATCTGCCCGCGCGTGCGGTCGATGTAGTCGGCGTAGGCGGACATGGGCGCGTCGCCGGACCGGATGGCCCGGAGCACCGAGCGCAGGTCGCACGCCTCCGCGCTCACCAGGCGCAGGTGGTCCACCTCGCCGGGCGTCCCGGGCGGGGTGGGCGCCGCGCGCCTGGGCGCGGGAGTCCGGGGCGGCGCGTTCCAAGTCACACGCGGCGATGGTTCCGGATCGGGTGTGGCCAGGAATGCTTCGACCCTGGGGGGAGGTGCGGCCATTCCGTGGAATCGGGGATGGGGGAGGAGGGGCGGCGGACGGGGATGCCGCCTGCACGCTAGGGCCGCTCCGCGGGATCAGCAAGGTGATCGTTCGCGGGCGGCCGCGGCGGTTCGTTCGGGAGATGCGGAGCGCGGACGGGCTAAGGGTACAGCAGCTCTTTCGTCCATCCCCCGTCGCGCAGCGTGTACAGCTCGCGCTCGTGGAGGCGGCTGGGGCGGCCGAACCAGAACTCGATGCGGTCGGGGACCACGCGGAAGCCGGACCAGAAGGGCGGGCGGGGGATCTCGCGCCCCTCGTACCGGGCCTCGGCCTCCTTCACCCGCTCCACCAGCGTGTCGTACGAGTCCAGCCGCGTGCTCTGGCGCGACGCCCACGCGCCGATGCGCGAGCCGCGCGCACGGCTGGCGTAGTACGCGTCCGCCTCCTCCGGCGTGACGGGCTCCACGCGGCCCTCGATGCGCACCTGCACCTCCATGGGCTGCCAGTGGAAGCAGAGCGCGGCGAACGGGTTGGCCGCCATCTCGCCCGCCTTGCGGCTCCCCAGGTTGGTGTAGAACACGAACCCGGCCTCGTCGAAGTCCTTCAGCAGCACCATCCGCACGGAGGGCCGCCCGTCGGCGTCGGCGGTGGCCAGCGCCATGGCGGTGGGCTCGTGCAGATCCGTCTGCCGCGCGCGCTCGAACAGCTCGCCGAAGCGGCGGAAGGGCTCGCCGAACTCCGCCGCCGTGACGCCCGCTTCCGTCACTGCCGCCCTCCGGTGCGCGCGGCCGGCGCCACCGTGCGGAAGGGCACCGTCGCCCGCGTGCGCTCCCACTGCAGCGCCAAGGTGTGGGCGCCGCCCCGCCCGCGCTCCAGCGCGATGGTGAACTGCTCCACCGGCTCGCGCAGCGTGGTGACCTGCATGGGGATGCGGACCAGGTCGCGCGCCGGCTCGTACTGCGTGCCCCACTGCCCGGTCTGGCGGTTGACGATCAGCGTCCACCCGCCGGGCGAGGGGATGGTGTACAGCGTGTACGTCCCCCGCGGCACGGTGGCGTTGCCGATGCGCAGGTCCACGTCGGTGACCAGCGTGGTGGCGGCGTTGGCCCCGGTGCGCCAGACGCGGCCGAACGGCACCAGCCCGCCCATGATGCGGCGGCCGCGGGCCGACGGGCGGCCGTAGTCCACGTACACGCGCTGGTTGGGCGCCAGCTCGAAGCGCGCGGTGTCGCGCGGGCTCAGGATGCGGCCGGGCTGCGCGGGCGCGTCGTGGCGCACCTGCGCGGCGGCGGGGGCGGCGGCCGCGAGCGCGGCGGCCAGCGGCAGGGCAAAGCGGATGGAGATGGAAAGTCGCACGAGAAGTCTCCCTGGGTGGTTCGGGTTCAGCCCGGATGTTACCGGAGATGCGGAATCGGGGCAACCGCCGGGCGCGCCGCTTGCCGGATCGGCGGATGGATCGCTTCTTGGAGGAGATCTCTTCATCCCGTGACCGGAATCCCCATTCCTCCGAACGATGCGCGTCCGCACGCTTCCGATCCTCATCCCCACCCTCGCCGTTCTGGCGGTCCGGCCGGCCTCCGCCGCGGCGCAGGAGGACAGCGCCTTCTCCGGGTCGCGGCCGGGGTGGAGCCTGGAGCGGACGATGCGCGAGTTCGCGCGCGCGCTGGGCGGTGATGCGCCGGGATTCTTTCCCGCGCGCGGCGACTGGACGTGGGTCGTCACGCGGCGGTATCCGGAGGGGCGCGACCGCCCCACCGTCTGGCGCTTTCCCGCCGCGCAGACGGACTCGGCCATGGCGCCCGGCGGCCCCGTCTGCGACTCGTTCCACTCCGGCGACAGCGTGATGCTGGGGACGCTCGCCGACGCCGGCGACGGTCCGTGGCGGCGGGTGCGCGGAACGCGGTTCGTGGCGCCGGGCCGGGCGGCGGGCTCGCCCGTGTGGGTGGAGTGGCGGCGCGAGGACGGCCGCTGGGTCGTCTCCGCATACGGCGAGGAGGCCGGCTTCGTTCCGCGCCTGCCGGGGCGCGACGCGGCCGAGGTGGCGTCCACGCGTGGCGACGCGCCGCTGCGGCTGCCGCTCCCCGCGGACGCCCCGGTCGCGGCGGGCGCCGCGTGGTACGAGAGCAACGCGCCGATCCGGGTGGCGGGGCAGCGGATGACGCGGTGGGGGCTCCCGCGGCCGCTGCGGGACGGCGAGGTAGTACGCTACTCGAAGTACGAGGGCGTCGCGCTGTACGTGGAGCCGGAGGTGCGGGGGATTCCGCGGACGGTCTGGGTCCCGGTCGATCGCGCGGGGATCTTCCAGCAGTACGTGAACCAGATCGGCAACGGCTGCGAGACCTGAGGTCCCGCCCGTCTTCATCATCTTCCGAAACTCGTCTTCCATGCGCCTCTCCACCGCTTCCGCCGCGATCCTCGCCTGCCTGCTCGCGCTCGCCGCGCCGTCGGCCGCGCAGACCGCCCGGCCCGCCGGCGCGGAGGGCGAGCACCTGCTGCGGTACGACGGGGTGTACCAGAGCGGGCATTCCGAGCCGCGGGTGCCGGGGACGGAGTTCGGTCCCTGGAGCTACCTGCGCTTCTATCCCAACGGCACGGTGGTGACCGTGGCCACGAGCGGGCGTCCGGAGGACCTCGGCTGGCTCAAGATCACCGACGAATCGTACTTCAGCGGCAGGTGGGCGCTGCAGGGGAACGTGCTGTCGTTCTCCGTCCGCGGGGGGAACGATCCCGCCATCGACTACGTCGGAACCGTCGTGGGGGACCGGCTCTACCTCCACGTCCGCTCCCACATCAACGGGTACCAGGGCGACGAGGTATACCTCTTCTTTCCCACCGCCTGGGCCGCACCCGCGCCGGAGTGACGCCGGATCGGAGCCGGCCGGATCCGGCAGGCCGCTTACGCGGAGTGAAAAGGTCCTGGCGCAGCCCGAGCACCGGCGACTGAAGTCGCAGCAACAACTACGGGAAGCCTCGCAAACTGCGCGAGGCTGATCCGCTCACTCCGCGGCATCGGCGCTCACCGACATATCGCAAACTGCGTCATCGGAAGATGGTGGGGCGCGGACGGGCGCTGGCGTCCGCCCGCCGATTTCTCGTCGCGGCGGCGTGGTGGACCCTCTCATTTGGCCCCGTCGATATGTCGGAGATTTCCGACATATCGATCTGGCGCGAGATGGAGGCCCGTCTCTCCGCGATCTGATCAGCGGCTTCGAATCAGGCGCGGGTACGTGCTGGCGGCTCGTCGTTCACCAGATCCACCCGATGACGCAGTTGAGAGCGTGTCCGCGTGCGCTGGAGTCGCGGGGATGCACGTGACGGTTTCGACCGTCGAGCTCAGGGGTACCTGGATTTCCGGAAGAGGTAGAGGTAAAGCAGCCATGGGCACAGCGAGAACCCCATCACCGCCAGCAGGAAGGCCCCGACGCCGGGGCGCAGTCCCTCTCCCGCGTGGCGCGCCAGCAGGTCCTGCCGGATCACCAGGAAGAGGATGACGAGCAGCGGGATCGTGATCCAGCAGGCGGCGCGGGCGATGCGGTTTCCCCAGCGGTGCCCGCCCAGGCTCATGAGCGCGCCGATCATCAGCAGCACGTAGCCGAACGAATAGACGGCGTTCGACATCTGCCGCGTGTCCTCGTTCGCCGGGTTTTCCGCGTGCCCGTGCGCCCAGACGAGCGTCAGCACGCCCAGCACGCACGCGATCACGATCCCCGCGATCGGCTTCGGCTGCGCGGCCGGGCCGACCGGCGCGGATGGCGGCGTTGCGGTGAGCGCGTGGATGGGGCGGCCGCAGTGCGGGCAGGCCGGCGCGGCGCTAGACACCTCGCGGCCGCAGTCGGGGCAGGCGATCAGGGGCATCTCGGTAGGGAAAAAGGATTCGGGAAGAGCGGAAGAGCTTGCGAGCAAACGACATACGGAGACGCGGAGGCGTTTGTTTCCACGCCTCCGCGTCTCCGTGTGAGCTCAGGGGATCACGCGCCGCGCGCGAAGAGCTCGCAGGCGCTGGCCAGGTCCACGTTGCCGCCGCTGATGACGATGCCCACGCGCTTCCCGGCGAACGCGCCGGGGTCCGCCAGCAGCGCGGCCACGGGAACGGCGCCGGACGGCTCCACCACCAGCTTCATCCGCGTCCACAGAAAGCGCATCGCCTCGACGATGTCGGACTCGGAGACGGTGCGCATCTCGTCCACGTTCTGCATCACCAGCGGCAGGGTGTAGCGGCCGAGCGACGGCGTGCGCAGCCCGTCGGAGATGGTGGGGGGATTGTGGACGGTGTGCAGCTCGCCGGTGCGGAAGGAGCGCGTGGCGTCGTCCGCCCACTCCGGCTCCACGCCGACAACGCGGCATCCCGGCGCGGCGGACTTCACGGCCAGCGCGGTGCCGCTCAGCAGCCCGCCGCCGCCGCAGGGCGTCATCACCACGTCCAGCGCGCCGGTTTCGGCGATCATCTCCAGCGCCGCCGTCCCCTGCCCGGCGATCACGTCGGGGTGGTCGTACGGGGGGATGAGCGTCATTCCGCGCTCGCGCTGCAGCTCCGCCGCGATCTCCTCCCGCGATCGTCCCGCGCGGTCGTACAGCACCACCTCGGCGCCGTAGCCGCGGGTGCCCTCGATCTTGGGCCCCGGCGCGTCCTCCGGCATCACCACCACCGTCTTCACGCCGAGCAGCCGCCCGGTGAGCGCGACCGCCTGCGCGTGGTTGCCCGACGAGTAGGTGAGCACGCCGCGCGCGCGCTCCTCGTCCGACAACCTGGAGACGGCGTTGAAGGCGCCGCGGAACTTGAAGGCGCCGCCGCGCTGGAAGTTCTCGCACTTCAGGTAGACGCGCGCGCCGACGCGCTCGTCCAGCGTGCGGCTGTGCATCACCGGCGTGGCGTTCGCGTTCCCGCGCAGGCGCCCGGCGGCCGCGCGCACGTCCGCGGCGGTGGGGAGGATCAGGTTCGTTTCAGTCGTCGACATGCAGCCAGTCCAGCTCGGTTCCGGGGGCGAAACGGTCGATCATCTCCCGCACCCGCTCGGGAGCGCTCAGCAGGCGGGCCACCTCGGCCAGCATCTGCAGGTGCTCGTCGGCGCGCTCGGCGGGGCTCACCAGCAGGAAGATGAGGCGGGCGGGGTGCCGGGCGCGAGGGAACTCGACCCCCTCGCGGCTCACGCCCAGCAGCAGCACCGGCCGGGCCAGCCCCTTCAGCCGCACGTGCGGCAGCACCACGCCCGGCACCAGCTCCGACGAGAACTGCTGCTCGTTGCGCACCACCACGTTGGCCACCTCGCGGGCCACGTCGCCATCGAACACCCCCTCCAGCAGCCGCCCCACCGCCGCGACGAACGACATCGCCCCCAGGCGCACCACGCGCTCCGGCGCCACGGTGTCGGAGATCCGCGCCGCGCCGTCGGCCGCCAGCTCGGGCTCGGCGGGGTAGAGCAGGAGGAGCGAGCCGGGGACCAGCGCCGCCAGCTGCTCGGGAAGCCGCACCAGCCGCGGGTGCCACGCCAGCGTCCCGCGCCGCGCGCTGGCCAGAACGACCAGGTCGCTGGGCCGCACCATCGCCCCCACCCGCTCCAGCAGCTCGCCCCACCCCTCCACCCGCTCCCACGCGGCGGGGAGCGCGGGCTTCACCGGCGCGTGCAGCGCCTTCAGCCGCTCCGGCTCGCCGCCGATGGTGACCGCGGCGAGCTGGGCACCGGCGCCGGTGGCCAGCAGGTTCACCGTCCGCAGCGCCTCGCCGAAGCCGGGGTGGCGCTCGATGGCCGGGGGGAGGACCAGGACGACGCGCCCCGCCGTGTTCACCGGGCGCGTCAGCCGCGCCGCGGCCACCGCCTGCCGGGTGCGCTGGAGAAGCTGGTCCAGCACGCCGCCGAACAGCGCCTGCCCCGGCCCACGCCGCGCGTTCCAGCCGAGCACGACCAGGCTCCCGCGCGTCTCCGCCACGCCGCGCGCGATTCCCGCGGCCACGTTGGGGTCCACGCGGGTGAGCGGCACCACCGGCACCTCCGCCGCCGCGGCGTGCACCACCGCGTGCGCCAGCACCTTCTCCGCCTCGGCCACTTCCGCCTCGGCCTCGGCGTCGCTCCCCTCGCCGCGCACCACCATCAGCGGGTGCACCGGCTCGTCGGTCCCCGCGCCGCGCAGGATGAACGCCAGGTCCATCAGCGTGTCGGCCGTCTCCGGCTTGGAGAGCGAGACCACGATGCGGCGCGGCGCGGCCCGCGGATCGTACGGGCGCTGCTCCTCGCGCAGCGCCACCCGTCTCCCATAGCGCTCCACCGCCCACGGCCCGGCCAGGCAGGTCACCAGGATCATCAATACCACGCCGTTCACCTCGGCCTGGTCCAGCAGCCCGGCGTCGAAGCCGACGAGCACGATCGCCAGCGTCCCCGCCGCGTGCGGGACGGTGAGGCCGAAGACGGTCCAGCCCTCGTCCGCCGTCCACCCGAACACCTTCTCGGCCGCGAACGACGCCAGCCACTTGCTCGCGACCACGCCGGCGGTCAGCGCCGCGGCGATCCCCACGGCGCGCCCCTGCAGCGCCCGCGCGTCCACCAGCATTCCCACCGACAGCAGGAAGAAGGGGATGAAGATGGCGTTGCCGGCGAAGTGGATGCGGCTCATCAGCGCGCCCTGCGCGGGGATCAGCCGGTTCAGCGCCAGCCCCGCCAGCAGCGCGCCGATGATGGGCTCCACCCCGCCGAAGTGCGCCGTGTACGAGGCCACGAAGAGGGCGGCGAGCACGAAGATGAACTCCGTGGTCCCGTCGGCGTCCACGGTGCGGAAGAACCACCGCCCCAGCCGCGGCAGCCCCAGCATCACCGCGGCCACGTAGACGGCGAACGGGATCGCCAGCCCCAGCCAGAACGCCGCGTCCAGCGCCCCGCCGCGCGACTTCACCACGATGGCCAGGACGAGCAGCGCCAGCACCTCGGTGAGGATCGTTCCCCCCAGCGCCGCGGTGACCGCCGCGTTGCGCACGATCCCCAGCCGGCTGGCGATGGGGTACGCCAGCAGGGTGTGCGACGAGAAGACCGAGCCGATGAGGAGCGCGGAGGGAAGCGCGTAGCCCAGCGCCATCGCCATCCCCATCCCCGCCATCCCGGGGAGGAGGAAGCTGAGCGTGCCGAAGCCGAGCGAGCGGGCGCGGTAGCGGGCGAACTGGTGGAGGTCCAGCTCCAGGCCGACCAGCAGCATCAGGTACAGCAGCCCCACGGTGCCCAGCAGGACGATGGTGTTGCTGCGCGCCAGCAGCCCGGCGCCGTGCGGCCCGATGGCCGCGCCCGCCACGATCAGCCCGATGATGCCGGGGATGCGGAAGCGCTCGAAGAGGAGCGGGACGACCAGGAAGACCAGCGTCGCGGTGGCGACGACCAGCACCGGGTCGGTGAAGGGGAGCGTGAGCGGGGCGGCGAGCAGCATCGGGGCGACCTTTCCTGGGCCGGGGTGGACCGCTTCCCGGTTCAGGGAGCAGGGACCGACGCCCCTCTCCGAACCAAACCTCTCGAACGAAAACCGGCTACGGACGGCGCCAGGGAACCGGGCGCCGGACCTTCACCGCCACCGTGGACCCGTGCGCCGCCCGCACGCGCGAGTCCACGTAGCGCACGATCATGATCAGGATCACCGCGGAGAAGATGGATCCCAGCACCCCGTTGTGCTCCGCGATGTCCGACGCCAGGGACGCCACGACCGCCACGACGGCGAGCGCCGCCACCACGCGCGTGGCCCAGGGGCGAACGCGCCACAGCGCCTCGATGGCCACCGCCGACGCGCCATCCCCAGGATCGTCAGCACGGCGCCGACCGGGTCGTTCCGCAGGCCCGGCTGCCTGTTCGCGAGCTCGACCACCCCGCCGACCAGGCCGAGAGCCAGGATCACGGCCAGGATGGTGAACCCGCGGGGCCGCTTCACATCGCCCTCCGCGCGCCGGTCACGGCTGGGGACGCGGCACGCGCATCCCCGCCGGCGGCCCGAACCGCTCCTGGATGCGCTGGTGCACGTAGAAGGTGCACATCGCCAGGAACCCCGCCAGGAACAGCATCCCCAGCACCGGCACCACCTCCAGCGGCACCCGCCAGCGGACCACGAGCAAGGCGACCACGGCGGCCGAAAGGAGGCCGGACGCGCGCGTGGCCCACGGCCGCACCCGCCACAGCGCCTCGACGGTCACCGCCTTCAGCGCGGCCACGAGCAGGGCCAGCATCCCCTCCAGCGGCGTCTGCATCCCCGACGCGGGCCCGGCCGCCACCAGCGCCACCAGGTTGCCGCAGAGCTGCATGGCCAGGAACACGGCGAAGATGGAGAAGCCGAGCGGGCGCTTCGTCGCGGCGCTCACGGGCTGCGGCCGGGAAGCGGGCGGCGCCGCGGCGTGGGGCGCGCGGGGAGCATGCCCTGCGACCGCGCCTCGTCGTGCACGTAGTACAGGATGGGGATGCAGAATGCCAGCATCACCCCCATCAGCGTGACCGCGATCAGCAGCCCCGAGCCTCTTCCCAGCGCCGTGCCGACGAGCAGGATGACGCCGCAGAGCCCGGCCACCAGCGCGAGCGACGCGCGGTAGAACCACGGCCGCAGCCAGATCAGCGCCTCGGATGCCACGAACGCCAGCACCGCGATGGCCGCCACCGCCGCGCGCGCCGCCACGGTCTCCGGGGTGCCGGCGGTGAGCGCGAACAGCACCACGAGAAGCACCGCCCCCAGCAGGCCGGAGAGCAGCCCCAGCAGCACCAGCCCGAGCGGCGTCCGCATCACGGCACCTCGCCGCTCACGGCTGCGGCCGCTGCCGGGGACGCGGGCGCAGCCGCGGCTGCCCGGCGGCCGAGGTGCGCGCGTCGTCGATCACCGCCAGCCCCGTCACCCCCACGAACGCGGCGCCCGCGATCTCCAGCAGCGCCTTCTCGAGCTCGCCCCGCGCCAGCAGCGCGCCGGTGGGGATCAGGATGCCCATCGCGGTGCAGAGGGTGAGCGCCTGCGCCGCGCGGAACGCCCACGGGCGGCCGTGCAGCATGGCCTCGGCAGCGATCCACGCCAGCGCGCAGGCGCAGGCCACCGCGCCGCGGAAGGCCACCTCGCCGGGGCGCAGGTCCGCCGCGTTCATGGCGTACACCAGCCACGCCAGCAGGGCGCCGTACACGCCCAGGCAGAGCGCGGGAACGGGGCGGCTGGCGGAAGGGTGGGCCATCGGCGCCTCAGGGCTGCGGGCGGGGATGGAGCTGCGGATGCATCCGCCGCAGGTAGCCCACCATCGGCAGCACCGGGAAGGCGATGAAGCCGGCCGCCAGCAGCATCCCGAACGCGCCCAGCAGCTCGCCCATCAGCAACCCGGCCAGCGCGGGAACGACGAAGCAGCCGATGGTGGACCACGCCAGCGCGGCGCCGGCGCGGTACGCCCACGGCCGCACCCGCCAGATGGCCTCCGCGGTGACGAGCGCCAGCGCGCTCAGCAGCACGCCGGCCCCGCGGAACACCACGCCCCACGCGTTCCACGCGCCGGGCGCCGCGGGATACACCGCGAGCGCCGCCAGCACCACGCCGATCACGGCGGCGCAGAACGCCAGCCCTGCGTATTCGTTCGGCCTTTGCCGCATCGCTCCACCTCCGCGCCGGGCGGAAACGGGTTCAGTACTTGGGGATGGACGGGTCCACCTGGTCGCTCCAGCCCAGGATCCCCCCCTTCAGGTTCAGCAGCCGGTCGTGCCCGTGCCCGCGCAGGAGCTCCAGCGCGCGGCCGCTGCGCGAGCCGGAGCGGCACATCAGCACCACCTCCTCGTCCGCGGGGATCTCGTCCACGCGGGTGGGAAGCTCGCCTAGGGGGATGAGGCGCGCCCCGTACGGCTCCAGGTTGCCGTTGTCCCACTCGTGCGGCTCGCGCACGTCGATGATGGTCAGCTTCTCGCCGTTGTCGAGCCGTTCCTTCAGCTCGGTCGGGGTGATTTCGGGGATGTCGGGCATGGTGATGGTTCGTGGTTGAGTGCTGAGTCCTGAGTCCTGAGTCCTGAGTGCTGAGTGGACGGCGGCGACCGGGTCCGGTGCCGCGCTCGCGCTCTTCGCAACCTCATTCCGCCGGCGCGGAAAATCAACCCGTGCGGCGCGGACGGGAGTCACGGCGCGGGTTTGCGGACCACGAAGTGGAGATGGTCGGCCGCGTCGCGGTACTGCGGCATCTCGCTGGTCTCGGCCGCGAAGGCGAGCACGTTCGCGTACGCCTCCGCATCGTCCGCGGCCAGCGCGGCGAGCTGCGGCGCCATGCCGCCGCAGAAGCCCTCGGCGCCGGCGTAGGTGGCCACCTCGAAGCCGGCGGCGCGGAGCTCGCCGGCCGCGGCGGGCGGGGTGCTCCAGTGCGTGGCGGTGAAGGCGCGCAGCTCCCGGGCGGTGTACGAGCGCGGCTCCATCAGCGCGCGCGGGAAGGCGGCGTCGCGGTACCAGCGCGGGAAGTCGTTGAGCCCGGTGCGCAGCAGCCCCCACGAGTTCAGGTACGCGGCGATGGCCACGCCGCCCGGCCGCAGCACGCGCCGCAGCTCGGCCAGGGCCTCCATCCGCGCGTCTCCGTCGGCAAGATGGTACATCGGCCCCAGGAAGAGCGCCGCGTCGCACGACGCGGCGGCGAAGGTGCCGAGGTCGCACGCGTCGGCGGCGTGGAAGCCCTCCGCGCGCAGGCCCGCGTCGTCGAAGGCGCGGCGGGCGCGCTCCAGCAGGGCGGGGGAGAGGTCGGCCAGCGTCACGCGGAAGCCGCGGCGCGCCAGCTCCAGCGCGTACCGCCCCGGCCCCGAGCCGATGTCCAGCACCTCGCCGCGCGGCGGGAACCACCGGTCCACCAGCCGCAGCGTGCTGGCCATCTCCACGCGGCAGAGCGGAAGGTCCAGCCGCTCCCACTCGCTCTCCACGTTCCGCTCGTAGAACTCCCGCACCTCCGAGCTCATCGTCCCCTCCGGTCACTGTCGTCCGATCCCGGCCCGCATTCAGGATAACGATCGTGCGCTCCGGCGACAGCCGTGCGGCCGGGATCCTCCGTTCCCTCCGGTCCCTCCGTGTGATCCCTCCAGCTTCGCTGATCTCACGCGGAGACGCGGAGTCGCGGAGAACTCATCTTCATCCCCTCCCTTTATCTCCCGGGCACTCAGCACTCCGCACTCGGCACTTCCCTTCCATCCCCGCAAACCCATGCCGTGCCCTTGTATACGGCCGCCGCAAGGGCTAGAGTTTCCGCGTCGGTACATGCGGTGGAAGCCTTTCGCTTCCGCCGACCGCTGAACCACGCGACGGCCCGGCGGCCGGGGAAGACGGCAGGCAGTGCAGACCCTCATCGATTTCGTTCTCCACCTCGACAAGCATCTTGCCGAGCTGACCCGCACGTATGGCGGGTGGGCGTACGGCATCCTCTCGCTGATCCTGTTCTGCGAGACCGGGCTGGTGGTCACCCCTTTCCTTCCCGGCGACTCGCTCCTCTTCGCGGCGGGCGCGCTGGCGGCGGCCGGCGGCGGGCTGAACGTCTTCTACCTCTGGCCCTGCCTGCTGGTCGCCGTGTTCCTGGGCGACAACGTGAACTACTGGGTGGGGTTCCGCCTGGGACGCCGCGTATTCCGCCCGGACGCGCGGGTGCTGAAGACGAAGTACCTGGAGCGCACGGAAGCGTTCTACGCGAAGTACGGCGGCCGCGCGGTGGTTCTCGCGCGCTTCGTGCCCATCGTGCGCACCTACGCGCCGTTCGTGGCCGGCGCGTCGCGGATGCCGTACGGACGCTTCCTGGGGTTCAGCCTGGCCGGATCGTTCGTGTGGATCACCCTTTTCCTCTTCGTCGGGTACTTCTTCGGGAACATCCCGGCGGTGAAGGAGAACTTCATGGTGGTGATCCTGGCCATCATCCTGATCTCCGTCATCCCCGCGGTCGTGGAGATCGTCCGCGCCCGCCGTGCCGAGCGCCCCGCCTGATGCCGATGCCGATCCGCGCACGCCTGCTCGTCCTTCTCGCCGCCGCGGCGCTGCTGGCGCCCGCCGCCGCGCGCGCGCAGGACCCGGCGCCGCGCGACACCATCCACCTGGGCGCGGCGCCGGGGGATACGGCCGAGCTGCCGGCCGACAGCGCGGCGCGCCCGGGCCGCAACCCGCGCTGGGCGCAGCCGTTCGCGGTGGAGACGAGCGGGCAGGTGGCCGCCCGCCCGCCCGCCCGCGACGTGGTGTGGCTGAACGCCGACAGCGTTCGCGCGCGCCGCCTGGCCGCCGCCGCCGCGCGCGACAGCGCCGAGCAGGACGAGGCCGACAGCGCCGCCGCCGAAGCGGACTCCGCCGACGCTGCATCCGACTCCGCCGAGGCCCCGCCGCCGCCGCGCACCCGCCGCGCCGCCGCGGACACCACCGCATCCGGCCGCCGCACCGGCACCCGCACCGCCTCCCGCGACACCGCCGCCACCGGCCGCCGCACCACGGGCAGCCGTACCGCGCGGGCCGACTCGGCAACGACGACGCGACGGACAACGTCGCGCGACACGGCGACGACTCGCCGCTCCACATCGCGGGATACGGCGGCGACGCGCAGATCCGCATCGCGCGACACGGCGTCGCGGGCGCGGGGGGCGACGAATCGCCCGCGGACGCACACGGTGGCGTCGGGGGAGACGCTGTACGGGATCGCGCGGAGATACGGCGTGACCTCGGCGCAGATCCGCGCGCTGAACCCGGACCTCGACGAGACGCTGGACGTCGGCACCGTGCTGCGCCTGCCCGCCGGCGCGCGCGCACCGGCGCAGTCTTCCGTGCGACCCGGTTCGCCGGACGATGAGGATCGGCCGGCCACGGCGCGGCGTCCCTCGCCTTCGCGCGCGGACACGGCGTCGCGGCGCACGGCCACGCCCGCGCGGACGCCGGGGCGGCGCACGCACACGGTGGCCGCGCACGAGACGCTGTTCGGCATCGCGCGGAAGTACGGCGTGTCGGTGGATGCCATCCGCCGCGCCAACCGGCTGGAGGGCGACGCGCTGCGCCCCGGCCAGACGCTGGTGATCCCCGCGCCGGTGCCCAAGCCGTAGCCAAACGCGCGGCGTGGCGCGATTCCTCCGTGGGGTGATGGGCAACGAGCCGCCGGGGCGATCCATCACCCTCGGCGGCCGGAGTGGTGCGGTCAGGCGGAACACGTGAACGGGGGTGGACGATGGCCAATGCGAACGGGCCGCGCGCGGAGATCCTTCGCTCGCGCGACTTCATCGGCTGGGCGGTGACGGCGGCGAACGGCGCCAACGTGGGCACCGTGAGCGACATCCTGATCGACCGGCGCGGGCAGGTGCGCTACCTGGCGGTCGATCCCGGCTTCTTCAAGAAGTCCTACCTTCTCCCCGTCGAGGCGCTGGAGTGGGGCGAGGGCTCGCTGCAGACCTCGTGGACCGACGCGCAGGTGAAGCACCTGCCGCCGTACGACGCCTCCGTGCCGCTGACCGCCGAGGTGCTGGGGGAGATGAACCACGCCTTCCCGCGCTTCTACGGCGAGCACGCGGGCACCGCCTACGAGCCGGGCGAGGGCCCCAGCGTGGTGCCGCTGAAGGACGCGCGCGACTTCCGGCTGGCCAGGGGCGCGCCGAACCTGAAGGGGTGGGCGGTCTACGGCGGCGACAACGAGAAGGTGGGCACGGTCACGCAGATGCTGGTGGACCCGGTGGCGATGAAGGTGCGCTACCTGGACGTGGACCTGGCCGACGACCTGTTCGGCCTGGTGGACGACCGCCACGTGCTGGTGCCGCTGGAGGCGGTGGAGCTGCGCGACCGCAGCCAGGACGTGTGGGTGCAGGGGCTGTCCGGGCGCGACATCGCCCGCCTGCCCGCGTACCTGGGCGGCCCGGTGGACCCGCTGCTGGAGCAGGCCTCCGAGCGCGCCTTCCGCCTTTCCGAGCAGCGTCCGCCCGTGCTGGTGCAGGCGGATGAGGATGCTGCCGCCGAGCTTCCGCCCCCGTCGCGGGAGATGGACATGGTCCCGCGCGACGCCGAGTTCGCCGCCCCGCCCCCGCCCGCCGACGCGCCGCCCTCGCTCACCGGCGACCTGACGCCGCACGAGCGCCCGCCCATCGTGGTAGACGAGGGTCCCGGCGCGGCCGGCATGCCCCCTCCGCTCCCCGACGAGCACGGCGAGCCGCCCCTGGTCCCGTACGACCCGCCGCCGGACGAGCGCGACCGGTCATAGGATATCGGAAGGGCCGCGGAGGAATTTCCCCGCGGCCCTTTGCATGGGTGGCTCCCCGCTACCCGGAATGGAATTCCGGGGCAACAAAAGCACAAAGTCCCTCCGGGACTGCAGCCTTCCCATCTCCGCGCGGGGAGGCCCGGGCGCAGCCGCTGGTGGTGTCGGCCGCGCCGAGCGTGGCTCGCCGCCCCGATCCTTGGAAGCAATCCCGCAGGGACTTGGTGCTGTTGTTGCCCGCCAATTCATTGGCGGTCGGCGCAGAAGAGCCGCGGAGGGAATTTCCCCGCGGCCCTTTGCATTGATGGCTCCCCGCTACCCGGAATGGAATTCCGGGGCAACAAAAGCACAAAGTCCCTCCGGGACTGCAGCCTTCCCATCTCCGCGCGGGAGAGGCCCGGGCGCAGCCGCTGGTGGTGTCGGCTGCGCCGAGGGTGGCTCGCCGCCCCGATCCTTGGAAGCAGTCCCGCAGGGACTTGGTGCTGTTGTTGCCCGCCAATTCATTGGCGGTCAGCGCAGAAGAGCCGCGGAGGGAATTTCCCCGCGGCCCTTTGCATGGATGGCTCCCCGCTACCCGGAATGGAATTCCGGGGCAACAAAAGCACAAAGTCCCTCCGGGACTGCAGCCTCCGCATCTCCGCGCGGGAGAGGTTCGGGAGCGGCCGCTGATGGCGGCGGCCGCGCCGGGGTTGGCTTGGCGCTCCAATGGCGGGCAGCAGTCCCGCAGGGACTTGGTGCTGTTGTTGCCCGCCAATTCATTGGCGGTCGGCGCAGGAATAGCCTGCGGAGGAATCTCCCCCGCGGAACTTTTGATGGTGCAGCGCCTCAGGTGGTCCGGTGCACCAGCGTCGCGCTCGCCTGGTCGGTGGGCTTGATGATGACCTCGTCGATGCAGACGTGCGGCGGGCGCGTGGCCACCCACACGATCGTCTCGGCGATGTCGTCCGCGGTGAGCGCCGTCATCCCGCGGTAGACGTTCTTCGCGCGCGCCTCGTCGCCGTGGAAGCGGACCACGCTGAACTCCGTCTCCACCATCCCCGGGTCCACCGTGCTGACGCGGATGCCGGTGCCGAGGACGTCCATCCGCAACCCCCTCGTGATCGCCCCCACCGCGTGCTTGGTGGCGCAGTACACGGCGCCACCGGGGTACACCTCGTGCCCCGCGACGGAGCCCAGGTTGATCACGTGCCCGCGCTTCCGCTCGGCCATCCCCGGCACCACCGCGCGGGTGACGTAGAGCAGCCCCTTCACGTTGGTGTCCACCATCTCGTCCCAGTCGGCCGGGCTCCCCTCCCAGAGCTTGTCCATTCCGCGTCCCAGGCCGGCGTTGTTCACCAGCACGTCGATCTCCCGCCACTCCGCCGGCAGCCCGGCGATGCGTTCCATCACCGCGGCCTGGTCGCGAACGTCCAGCTCCAGCAGCAGCACGTCGGTTCCCGCGCCGCGCAGCTTCTCCGCGGCCTCCTCCAGGCGGCCGGCGCGGCGCGCGCACAGGATCAGCCGCGCCCCCTCCTCCGCGAACGCGCGCGCGCACGCCGCGCCGATCCCCGCGCTGGCGCCGGTGATCAGGACGGTTCTTCCGGACAGCTTCATCTCGATCCCCCAATCCCTTTGAAAGTCAGAGAGGGGTGATTCTACCGCGGCCGCCGTGCGCGAGCCAGCCGTCGCGAGTCCAACGATGCAGGGAGACGCGGTCAGACGGGGAGCGCGCAGCGGGGGCAGGCGGTGGCGCCGGGCGGGAGGGTTTCGCCACAGCGGGGGCATGCGGAAAGCTCGGCGGGCGCGGGCGGCGGCTCCGGCGCGTCGTCGGCGAGCTCGATGGCCTGCGTTTCCGCGCGGATCAGCCCCGTCAGCACGGCGGCGATCGCCTCCAGCTGCGGCGTGACCAGGTTCGCGGGGACGGCGGGGAGGGTGGCGAGGACCAGGTCGCGCGTGCCCTCCGCGCCGGGCGGGCTCCAGTTGACGCGCAGCGTGGGCGGGCCCTCGATCTCCGGCCACACGTCCACCCGCAGCACGTCGCGCACGGGGAGGGGAACCGGCGGGGGCGGCTCGGCGGTGAGCGGCGCCACCCACACCCGCCCGCCGCCCACGAACAGGTCCACCGGCCGCGGCGACAGATCTCCCAGCCCGGAGACGTAGCGCAGCCGCGCGATGAAGGCGGCGTTGCGCGGCATCCCCGCCTGGTAGCGCGCGACCATCACCTTGCTGCGCTGCACGGCGCGGGCGCTCGGCTGCCCCTCCATCACCCCCGGCGGGAGCTGGCGGAACGCCGGGCCGGGAAAGCGCGGCCCCACCCCCGCCGCGCGCGACGCGGCGCGGCGGCCCAGCAGCGTCCACGCGCACACCAGCGGCGGGATGAACGGCAGCACCACGATCAAGCCCCACCCGTCGGCCGGGATGGTGAGCGCCGCGATGGCCACGAGCACGAACCATCCCACGGCGGCCCCCAGGCACCCCGCCCACCAGCGGGACTTCGCCAGGCGCCAGGTGCCCCACGCGAGCGCCACGATCGCCACGTACAGCACCCACCACGGCAGCGTCGGCGCGGTCTGGGCCTGGAGGAACACGGCTGCCACCATCATTCCCCCACTCCCGTTCTCTGGGTTTCTATCGCGGCCGTCACTCCCTGGACCACCTCACCGCGGGCGAGGTCCCAGAGCATGGTGATGCCGTTGTCCCTTCCCGGCGAGCGCGTTTGAAGAGCATGTGCACGCCGGGAAGAGACGCCAAGCCTCTGGCCCACCAGAAACTGAAGCCGGTCATGCTGGCTGGAGAGAAATCTTGCGAGAGACTCACGTGCCGCGGCCTTGCCTTTCGCCCGACGCTCGATATCCGCCGCCAGCGGGCGCCAGACCTCGGCCCCCAGCTCCACGCCGTCTCCGGGGATCTTCTCCAGGGCGATGGGGAAGACGGCGACCCGCTCTACGTACGACGGTACATGGTCGCGGAGGATGACCACGACGCCGAGAAGCACGATTCCGCCGTCGTCCCGCTGCGCCGGACCCGGGAACTCCGCGGCTGCGGGCTCGTCGCCGCGGAGCAGGGCATCGGCCTTCGAAGGCGGGAGGCGAACGAGCTGGCCATTCGCGGCGGCGAGATAGTACCAGGTTGTGGATGAGATCCCCGATGGCATCCGGATCTTGCGGAAAAGCTCCGCACGTGGATCGATCATGCCGAGGAACATCCGGATCCTGTGCACGGCGGCGTTCAGGTCGCGCACGGGTAAATCCATCTCCGCCGCCATGCGCGCGAACGGAGCGATCCAGTGCTCGTGCGCCTCGACGAACGGCGGCCACGCGTGAGCGCCGCGGAGGGTGAACACCCGCTCGCAGGTCTCGCGGAACGCGGGAAAGTGAGTGATCAGCTCCGTGAGCAGGAGGAGGTCGACCAAGTCCCTGAAGCGGTCGTTCTGCCGTCCTTCGGCAGCCGGCAGGGTCATGGCGTGGATCTTCTGCGCGGCCTGCACATACAGGGACAGGCATGGCAGCCGCTCCGGGAAGCCGAAGCAGAGCTCGCGAAGGTCGATCGCCTCCACCATCTCGAACTCGGCCGAATCTCCCTCGCGCCGGCTCAGGTCGATCTGGATCCGCGACCATCCTCGCCGCGCGTATTCCACCGAGACCTCCACGCGCGCGCCTCCGCGGGGGAGCGGGCGCGGGTCGCCGTGCCTGCGGAACGAAAAGCCTTCGAACGGCACCGCCAGAGCGGTCTCCAGCTCGGCGATGGGGTCCGCGGTGGGGTCGTTCAGGACCAGGTCGAGGTCCCGCGTAGCCCGCGCTCTCGACCGAAGCCGCAGTTCCAGCGCAACGCCGCCCTTGATGGTGAACCGGGGGCCATCAGCGGCGAACCCGGCGCGCTCCAGCGCGCCGCCGAGTGCCATGTACGCCACCCAGCGGCGCACCCGCACCGTGTCCTGCCCGATCTTCCGCGCGTAGGCGTCCACCCAGCGCGAGAGCATCTGGTTCGTCTTCGGCGGCGTTCGGGTGCGAGCCGGCATCTCTCACTCCGCGAGGAGTTCGGCGCTCAGGCGCCCGGCGGCGGGCTCCGCCAGCAGACCTTTGCGCCGGGCTTCATCGATCGCCTGGCGGACGAGCTCGGGCCCGAGGTGCGCCGCGGAACAGTCACGGATGGCGCGCTCGAGCGTGGTGACGGGAATCCCTTCGAACGTGTCGAGGTCCGCGGCGTCCAGGTCGGTCCGGTGCAGCACCAGCCGGCCCGGTACGCGGCGATGCGTCCTGAAGCGGCGCGGTACCGTGATGTGCACGGCGGCCGGGCTCACGTCCGACACCTCGTGCAGCGCGAGAACGGATTCGTGCGAGACCACTCCGCGCACCCTCCCCGGCCACAGCGCCGCTTCCATGTACGACCCGAGCGGAGACGATGGATAGTGGACGAGCCGGTAGACGCCGTGGCTCACGCGCTCCGCGCTGTTCCGTCTGGCCATCATTACCAACGCCATGGTGCTCACGCCCCAATCCCGGGCCTGCGCCGTCGTGAAGTAGCCGTGCTGGTCGGCGGCGAGATCCTGAAGCGAGCGGTACGACGAGCCGGGCATAGATCCAGAGGGTTTGCGTACGGAACCTAACATAACGTTAGATATCGTACGCGCAACTCTCCCGTGAGCGGGGGCACGATCACCGCCGGGGGCGGCCGGCGCCGCTGCCGGCGCGGTGGCGCAGGAAGTAGGCGGCCGCCTCGGTGCGGTTGCGCACGCCCAGCTTCAGGTAGACGTTCTGCAGGTGGAACTTCACGGTGTTGTCGCTCACCCGCAGCCGCGCCGCGATCTGCGCGTTGGTCAGCCCCTCGGAGACGAGCGCCAGGATCTCCATCTCCCGGTCGGTGGGCTGGCTGGGCTCCGACGGGCGGGGCGTGCCCAGCAGCCACCGCCGCGCCGCCGCGGGAAAGACGAGCTGGCCGCGGTACACCTACCGGATGGACGCCACCGTCTGCTGCGGCGGCTCGGTCTTCAGCGCGAACCCGCTGGCGCCGCCCTCCAGCGCCGCCCGCATCGACTCGCCGTCGCTGTACGCGGTGAGGACCAGGACGCGCACCCCGGGGTGCGCGGTGCGCAGCGACTCCAGGCACTGCAGCCCGCCCATCGGCCCCATCTCCAGGTCCAGCACCACCACGTCGGGGCGATGGCGATGCACCGCGTCCAGGCACACCCCGCCGTCCTTCACCGCCGCCAGCACCTCCATGTCCGGCTCCGCCTCGATCAGCGAGCGCAGTCCTTCGAGGACGAGCTGGTGGTCGTCCGCCAGGATGATGCGGATCTTCTCCCCGCCCCCGTTCCCCGCCGTCACCGCTCCTCCCCGGGCACGATGGGAACCTCCACGGCGATCATCGCCCCGCGGCCGGGCTGGCTGCGGAGGCGGAAGCGCCCGCCGATCATCTCCACCCGGTCGCGCATCCCCTGCAGCCCGTAGTGCTTCTCCACGGGGACGGTGCGCGCGTCGAAGCCGTGGCCGTTGTCGCTCACGCTCATCCGCAGCCGCCGCTCGCCGCGGCGGACCACGGGGCGCAGGCGGACGACGACGCGGTTGGCGCCGCCGTGGCGGTAGGCGTTGGAGAGCCCTTCCTGCAGGACGCGGTAGAGGCCGATCTTCACCGGCAGCGGCACGTCCGGCAGCGGGGTGCGCACGTCCAGCTCCAGTTCGGTGTCGGTCATCGCCTCGTGCTGGAGCGCGAGCCCTTCGAGCAGGGTGACCAGGCCGCGCGCCTCGAACTCGGGCGGGCGGAAGGCGCCGATGAAGGAGCGCACCTCGTTCAGTCCCCCTTCCAGCAGCAGGCGGATGCGCTCGGTGCGCTCGGCCACCTGCGGATCGCGCACGCCGGCGGCGTCGAGCGCGCGGCCCAGCAGGTCCAGCTGGCTGAGCGCGGCGTACATGTGCTGCACCGGCCCGTCGTGGATGTCGAGCAGGATGCGCTGCAGCTCGCGCTCGGTGACCTGCATCATGCGGTGCGACGCGCTGATCTCGCGCCGCTCGGCGACCGGGGACCGCGGCATCGGGGGGATGGAGGCGGTGGGGGCGTGGGCCGGGACGGTTGCAGGGGAATCTACCGCGCGGGCGGTTCTCCGTCACGGAGTGCGGAAGTGCGGAAGTGCGTGAGTGCGTGGGGTCGCGGGGATCCAACGCACTCCCGCACTTCCGCGCTCACGCACTTTCTTGTAATCGGTTGCAAACGGATGGAGCGCGGCCGATGTTGTCCCCGAACGGCCGCGGCCCCGCCGATCCCCCGGCGGCCGCGCACCCCGATCCCGGCGAGAGTTGCGAATGACCATCACCCGCGTACCCCTTCGCGAGCAGGTGCACCGCGCGGTGGTGGGCCGCATCCTCCGCGAGGAGCTGGCGCCCGGCTCGCGCATCAGCGACTCGGTGATGGCGGCGGAGCTGGGCGTCAGCCGCACGCCGGTGCGCGAGGCGCTGCTGCGGCTGGAGCGCGAGGGGTTCCTGGAGGTGGACATGGGGCGCGGCTTCTTCGTGAAGCCGCTGTCGGCCACGGAGATGCGCGAGGTCTACCCCATCCTGTGGACGCTGGAGGTGCTGGCGCTGCGCTCCCTGCCGCCCGTTCCCGCACCGGTCGTCGCCGAGCTGGACCGCATCAACGCGGAGATGGCGGAGGTGGGCGACGACCCCGAGCGCCGCATCGACCTGGACACGGCGTGGCACCGCACGCTGCTGGAAGGGTGCGGCAACCAGCGGCTGGTGGAGATGATCGCCAGCGTGAAGGCCGTGGTGCGGCGCTACGAGTACGCGTACATGCAGAATTCCGGCTTCATCCCCGTCTCCACCCGCACCCACGACGACATCGCCCGCGCCGTGGAGCGCGGCGACCTCGAATCCGCGGCGCCGCTGCTGGAAAGCAACTGGCGTTTCGGGATGGAGGAGATGCTGGAGTGGCTGGAATCCGGGCGGTAAGGAAGGTGTGCGCTGACCCGGAATGAAATTCCGGGGCAACAACAGCACAAAGTCCCTCCGGGACTGCAGCCAGGCTATTCCTTCGCCAGAGACCCCTCACCGCGGTCCGCCGCGATCTTTGGCCCGCGATGAAGGTGCCCGGCGCGGTGATGCCGAGGCTGCAGCGCCTCCCCGGAATGAATTCCGGGGCTACGACAGCACAAAGTCCCTCCGGGACTGCTGCCAGGCTATCCCTTCGCCAGAGACCCCTCACCGCGGCCCGCTGCGATCATTGGCCGCAATGAAGGTGCCCGGCGCAGTGATGCCGAGGCTGCAGTCCCGAAGGGACTTTGTGCTTTTGTTGCCCGCCAATTCATTGGCGGGTGGCGGCACCGGTGAACAGCAGTTGCCTGCTCAAAGCCGAAGTGCGCTGGGCCGCCAGAGCTCAGCGCACTTCCGCACTCACGCACTTTCCGTCGTCCGCCGCGCCTCGATGCGGTCCACCGCGCGGTGGGCCAGTCCGCGGAGGACGTCGAGGTCGGCGTCGCTGAAGGTGCGCGCCTCGGTGCCGATCACGCACAGCGTTCCCAATGCGTGGCCGCGCGTGGAGACCAGCGGGATCCCCGCGTAGCAGCGGATGCCGTCGTTCGCGACGAGCGGGTTGTCGCGGACGGTGGGGTGCGTGGTCGCGTCTTCCACCACGAACGGCTCGCGGCTGGCGACCGCGTTCGCGCAGAAGCTCCACTCCACCGGCGTCCCGCGCGACTCGGCCATCCACCCCGTCAGCCCGTGGTGCGCCGCGAAGAACTGCGCCTCGTCCAGCACCACCGTCACCATCGACATCGGCAGGCCGAGCCGCGCGGCCGCCTCTTCCGCAGTCTGCTGCAGGATGGCGTCGACCTCGGGCGTCAGCAGGTCGAGATCGACGATCTCCTGCAGGCGCCCGGCCTCGGCCAGCGCGGCGTCGCCCGCGGCCACCTGCGTGCGCCCGGTCATCGCCCGCCTCCCGCGTGCTCGCGGTTCAGCAGCAGCCAGGTGCGCGAGCGCACGGCAAGCGAGGTGCCGATCGCCCGCTCCGGGCCGCTGCCGGTGAGCAGCTTCTCCGCGATTCGCAGCAGTTCCTCGGGGGTCAGGCGGTGCACCTTCTGGCGGTCCACCCCGGCCTCGCGGCAGGCCCGCAGCCACGCCTTCGTGGCGCCGTCCACCCCCAGCACCCGCGCAAGCATCGTCACCGCATCGTCTTCGTTGGGGGGCGCAAGCCCGTATCGCTGGATCGTCCCGTCCATTCCGTGTCCCCTGATGTACGGTCGGCTGAATTGAGGATCACGAACCTGCCAGCGCGCGCGCGGCGCGTCAACCGGCGGTTCCGTGCCGGGCGCGCGTCTGGTATCTTCGGCGGGGGATTGGAAGCGTTCTACGCGGACGGAGGAGGGCGGGGTGGCCACACGCACGATGACGGTTCCCAACGTGGTGGTGGTGGGCGGCGGCTTCGGCGGGCTGTGGGCGGCGCGCGCGCTGCGCCGGGCGCCGGTGGTCGTCACCCTCGTCGACCGCCGCAACCACCACCTCTTCCAGCCGCTGCTGTACCAGGTGGCCACCGCCGCGCTCTCTCCCGCCGACATCGCCGCGCCCATCCGCAGCGTGCTGCGCCGGCAGAAGAACGTGGAGGTGTTCATGGGCGAGGTGGTGGACGTGGACCGTGCCGCCCGCCAGCTCCTCCTGGCCGACGGCCAGCGCATCGCCTACGACTACCTGATCGTGGCCACCGGCGCCACGCACGCCTACTTCGGCCATCCCGAGTGGGAGCCCATCGCCCCCGGCCTGAAGACGGTGGAGGACGCGACGGAGATCCGGCGCCGCTTCCTGCTGGCCTTCGAGGCCGCCGAGCAGGAGCGCGACGAGGTGGCGCGCCGCGCGCTCCTCACCTTCGTGGTGGTCGGCGCCGGGCCCACGGGGGTGGAGATGTCGGGGGCGATGACGGAGATCGCCCGCAAGTCGCTCACGCGCGACTTCCGCCACATCGACCCTTCCAGCGCGCGCATCATCCTCATCGAGGGCGGCCCGCGCGTCCTGGCGGCCTACGACGAGAAGCTCTCCGCATACGCGCAGCGTGCGCTGGAGCGCATCGGCGTGCAGGTGCGGCTGAACTCCATCGTCACCAAGGTGGAGGAGGGGGGCGTGTGGGTGGGCGACGAGTTCATCGCCGCCCGCAACGTGGTCTGGGCCGCGGGGGTCACGGCCAGCCCGCTGGGGAAGCGGATGGACGCGGAGACGGACCGCGTCGGCCGCGTGAAGGTCCAGCCCGACCTCTCCATCCCCGGCGACCCGCGGGTGTTCGTGATCGGCGACCTGGCGTGGCTGAACGGGGATGACGGGAAGCCGCTTCCCGGCGTGGCCCAGGTGGCGATGCAGCAGGGGCGCCAGGCGGCGAAGAACATCGCCCGCGACCTGCGCGGCGAGCCGCGGCTTCCCTTCCACTACCGCGACAAGGGGAGCATGGCGACGATCGGCCGGCGCGCGGCGGTGCTGCAGATGCCCAGGCCGCACGTGCTGGCGAAGGGGTGGTTCGCGTGGATGGCGTGGCTGTTCATCCACGTGATGTCGCTGATCGGCTTCCGCAACCGCATCTCCGTCTTCATCGAGTGGGCGTGGAACTACCTCACCTGGCAGCGCGGCGCGCGGCTGATCACCGGCGAGGTGTCGCCCGACCTGAAGCCCGAGGGCTACCACGCGCACGAGCTGAGCCCCTCGCCCGACACGCAGGCCGCGCACGACGCCGGCAACCGCGCGGCCGAGGACGAGCGCGGGTGGATGGGCGGCGACGTGCACCAGGCCGCTCCCGCGCCGAAGGGTTGATGCCGCCGCGCGGGTGCGTGCGCCGGCTGGAGCGCTGGCTGGCGGCCGAGGGCGCGCGCCTGGAGCGCGTCCGCTACGCCCGCCCCGAGGCGCGCGGCGAGGTCGACGCGTGGCGCGTCACGCCCGCGGAGCCGCGGGCGCGCGTGGTGGCCGCGCACGGGGCGGGGAACGACGCGCTGTATCCCCAGATCGCCCTCTTCAAAGCGCTCGTCCGCCGCGGCGTGGAGGTCTTCTCCTTCGACGCCGACGGCCACGGCGCGGCGAGCACGACCGTCTTCTCCCCCGAAGTCGTCCCTTCCGCCATTGCCGCGGCGGTGGAGGAGGCGGAGCGGGGGCGGGACGATCTTCCGCTCCACCTGCTCGGCCACTCGTTCGGCGGCTCGCTCGTGCTGCACGCGCTGGCGGCGGGCTCGGTGCCGCACGCGCAGTCGGGGATCGCCATCTCCGCGCCGGTCGGCGTCGCGCTGAATCTGCGCGTGGCGCTGGGCGAGCTGGGCGGCTTCCTGCGCGCGGCCACGCTGGGGCAGCGCGAGCACTACGGCGTGTGGGGCACCGTCCCCGCCGTCGGCCCGCTGAAGCGCCGCGCGTATCCCATCCGCGGCGCACAGGATGCGGGCGCGCCGTTCGCCTACGTCGCCGCGATCCGGCAGCTCCTCGCGCGCCTCGATCTGCCGCGGACGGCGGGGGATGTGGCCGCGCCCGTGCTCCTCGTCTACGGCACCGCGGACCGCCTCGTCCCGCCGGAGCAGGGGCGGATGCTCGCGGATCTCATCCCCAATTCCGATCTCCTCGAAGTCCCCGGCGCCACGCACTGGAGCACCGCGTTCGCGGAAGATGCCCTCGCCCGCGCGGCGGCGTGGATCGGCGCGCACCCGGCGGTGCACGCGTGAGGCTGGAGCAGGCAATCACCCGCTCCCCTGTCCGCTCCCCGGAATGGAATTCCGGGGCAACAAAAGCACAAAGTCCCTCCGGGACTGCGGCCTCCGCATCCCCGCGCGGGAGAGGCCCGGGCGCAGCCGCATTCACAAAACGCAGAGAGAGACGTCATCCTGAGGCCGCCCACACCGTGGATGCCGCCACACGAGCGGTTGCAGGCCAAAGGATCGATCCATGGCCGGGGCCGCACGTGCGTTGGCAATGCGCGACCGATCTCCCGAATCCACGTACGAGGGGTGGGAAGATTGGAAGATGAGGAGATGCGAAAGATTCCAAGGATGCGAGTGATCCCGGTATCGGAAGCACCAGAGCCGGTCATCCAAAGGGATGGCGAGGCGCGAGTCCGCGAAGGCGGACTTCGGGCCGTTGTTGCCGCGAATTCATTCGCCCTTCCCGGGCCCGCGGGAGCGCCCGCGTGACGGATCATCTCCCGCTCCACCCCCCGCGCCGGATCGACGTCCACACGCACCTGACCGGCGTGGGGACGGAGGATTCCGGCTGCTGGAGCGCGCCCAGGCTGCGCAGGCGCTTCGCGATGCGCGTGCTGCGCTGGATGCACGGCGTCACAGAGGAGCACCTGCGCACGAGCTTCGACGCCGACTGGGCGGAGCGGCTGGCGGATCGGGTGCGCGCCAGCGAGATCCACCACGCGGTGGCGCTCGGCTTCGACGGGGTGTACGACGCGCATGGGCGGTTCGACGAGGCGCTGTCGCAGATGATCGTGCCGCCCGCGTGGGTGTTCGAGGTGTGCCGCCGCCACCCGGAGCTGCTCCCCGGCCCGTCGGTGAACCCGCATCGCGCGGATGCGCTGGAGCGGCTGGAGGAGTGCGTCGAGGGCGGCGCCGTGCTCATCAAGTGGCTCCCCGCGACGCAGCGCATCGACCCCGCGGACCCCGCGATCGATCCGTTCTACGCGCGGCTGGCGGAGACCGGCATCCCCCTGCTCGTGCACAGCGGCGGGAGCGAGAACACCTTCGCGCAGGTGGACGCGCCGCTGAAGGACCTGCGCCTGCTGGAGCGCCCGCTGCGCGCGGGGGTGACGGTGATCGTGGCGCACACCGCGGCGCCGGTGCTGTACGCGCGCGACGAGGACCAGGTGCCGCTGCTGAAGGCGTGGCTGCGCGAGTTCCCGCGCCTGTGGGTGGACAACTCGGGGATCAGCAACCTGTCGCGCTTCCCGCACCTTCCGCGGTTCGCCAACGACCCGGAGCTGGTGCCGCGCACCCTCCACGGCAGCGACTGGCCGGTGCCGACGAACGCGTTCTACTACGTGCAGCAGCTCGGCCGCCGCCGCATGCTGTCGCTGGAGCGCGAGAAGAACCCCATCCAGCGCGACGTAGCCATCAAGCGCGCCCTCGGCTACCCCGACGAGGTGCTGACGCGGGCGAGCGAGGTGCTGCCGAACCTGAGGCGGTGGGTCGGATCGACGAAAGGGTGATGGGAGATGGAGATGGTTCGGTGCGAAAATGCGACTGAAGTTGCGGCTACAACGGCACACAGTCCGCCTTCGCGCCGCCTTCGCGGACTTCAACTGCGAAAAAATCTCAATCGTTGGGCAGATGAACATCATTAGAAGGGCCGCGCTGCTGGCGGCCGTTTTCGTTTCGATCGGGTGGATCCCGGCCCGCGCCCAGCTCCGGCCGCTCGACGCCTTCGACTGGCGGCTGTTCGACGGCGATGGTGTGGTGATGGGCGAGGTCGGCGGCGGGTGGATGCGCGACCAGCGGGCGTCCCTGGCGGGGACGGAGGGGACGCTGGTGGAGGCGGGCAGCTTCCGCGCATTCTGGCGCACCGGCCGCGTGGTGATCGAGGCGGGCGGCACGGTGCAGCGCTTCTTCCGCGAGGACGGCCGATTCGCGCCCGCCGACCCGGAGGTCACGCCGGACGCGGACGGGCGGCGCCACGACGCGGGCGACTACCGCATCGCCACGGCGGTGCGGCTGACGGGGGAGGGTGCGCCGGTGGTCGCCGTCCTCCGCTTCGGCACGCGCCTGCCGACCACGGACAACCGCGTGGGCCTGGACCGCGACGCCACCGACTTCTTCGCCACGCTCGGCGGCCGGGCGAGGCGCGGGCGTGTGGCGGTGCAGGCCGAGGCGGGTGTCGGCATCTTCGGCACGCGCGACCCGGACTTCGAGCAGGACGACCTGCTCGTGTACGCGCTGAAGGCGGAATACGACGGCGGCCTCGTCGCCCCCGCCGTGACGGTGCTGGGCCAGCAGGTCGGCGCCGGGCACCACGAGATCCGCGGCAACGAATCGCTCGGCGAGGTCCGCGCCGGCCTCCGCATCGGCCGCCGCGAATACCTCCGCGCCGAGATCGTGCACGGCTACACCGGCTTCTCCCCCAGCTGGGGCGTTCTCGTGAGCGCCGGTGTCGTGCGGTAGACGGCGCATCGGACGAGGATGCCATCGGGTCGCGCCGCCGTCCGATCTGCACCGATCTGATGTCCGCGAAGGCGGACTGCGTGCCGTTGTAGCCGCGAGTTCACTCGCATTTTCGCGATCTCCATCTCCGCTATTCCGCCGTTCGGCATCCAGAATGCTCGCATCTACCGAATCCGGCGGCGGGAGTTCGGTGCGATGCGGCGGCTCACGTGCGGTACCGGCTATAGATCCTTCGGCCTGCCGTCTCAGGTGTGACCGCAGGTTGTCGTGGCCGGCCTCAGGATGACGTCTTTGTGCGGTTCTGTGAGTTGATGATGATTGCCTGATCGGACCGTCGCCGGCACGAAATCTGCTTTACATCGCAAAGCACTTGACAGGCGCCGGAAACCGTCGCATCATCCGGGTACCATGGCGAAGAACATCCCGTTCCGCAGACCCCCGGAGGAGCCGCCGCTCGAGCTGCACGAGCGCGCGATGGACAACCTCCGCTTCATCCGCCAGACGATGGAGCGCGCGGGGAGCTTCACCGCCGTCTCCGGCTGGGGGCAGGTGGTGATCGGCGTCACCGGCGCGCTGGCGGCGTGGCTGGCGTCGCGCCAGAGCAGCCCCGAGAACTGGCTGGCCACGTGGGTCGTGGCCGCCGTCGTGGCCATGGGCATCGGCGTGGTCACCACCGCCATGAAGGCGCGGGCGATGGGCGAGCCGATCCGCTCCGGCCCGGGGCGCAAGTTCATCCTCTCGCTGGCCCCGCCGCTGATCGCGGGCGCCATCCTCACCCTGGTGCTGTTCCGCGCGGGGATGACCGGGGTGCTGCCGGGGATGTGGCTGCTGCTGTACGGCGCGGGGATCATCACCGCGGGCACCAACTCGGTCCGCGTGGTGCCGGTGATGGGTGGGTGCCTGATGCTGGTGGGGATCGCGGCGGTGCTGGCGCCCGCGGGGTGGGGCGACGCGTTCATGGCCGTGGGGTTCGGCGGGCTGCACGCGGTGTTCGGAACCCTGATCGCGAGGAGGTACGGTGGCTGACGCGGCACGCAGGGCGGCGGCCGACCCGTTGCGCAGCGTGGCCGGCGGCGCCGAGGCGGGCGCGCCGGAGCTGGACCGGCTCATCCACGAGCGGGTGCGGCTGGGGATCGTGAGCGCGCTGGCGGTGAACGACTCGCTGGCGTTCAACGAGCTGAAGGACATGCTGGCGCTGACCGACGGCAACCTGAGCGTGCACGCGCGCAAGCTCGAGGAGGCCGGTTACGTGGAGTGCACCAAGAAGTTCGAGGGGCGCGTCCCCCGCACCGAGTTCCGGCTGACCGATTCCGGCCGCGGCGCGCTGGAGGCGTACCTGAACCACATGGAGGCGATCATCCAGGCCGTCCGCGACCGCTGACGGGTGGGATCGCCATTTTTTTTGACCAGACACTTTACGATGCAGAGCACTTTAGGCGCGGGAAGAGGCGGGCTGCACGCAGCCGTGATCATGGACGGCAACGGGCGATGGGCCACCGCGCGCGGGCTGCCGCGGGTGGCGGGCCACCGCGCCGGCGCACGGGCGGTGCGGCGGGTTGTCGAGGCCGCGCCGGGGCTGGGGATCGCCACGCTGACGCTGTACGCGTTCAGCTCCGACAACTGGCAGCGCCCGCCGCGCGAGGTGGGCGCGCTGATGCGGCTCTTCCGCTCGTACCTGGCCAGCGAGACGGCGAAGCTGATCGAGAACGGCGTGCGCCTGACGGTCATCGGCCGCCGCGACCGCCTTCCCGACGTCCTCGCGCGCGCCATCGCCGGCGCGGAGGAGGCCACGGCGGGCGGCCACCGCCTCCATCTGCGCCTGGCCATCGACTACTCCGCGCGCGACGCCCTTGTCCGCGCCGCCGCCCTGGCCGCCGGTCGCGAGGTGGAGCGCGGCGAGTTCGCCGCGCTCCTGGGCACCGCCGCCGGCGCCGCCGAGCCCGCGCCCGACGTGGACCTGCTGATCCGCAGCGGCGGCGAGCAGCGCCTGAGCGACTTCCTGCTCTGGGAGTGCGCCTACGCCGAGTTGTACTTCACCCCGCGCCAGTGGCCGGACTTCGACGCCGCCGCGCTCGCCGAGGCCGTCGCCGAGTTCCACCACCGCGAACGGCGGTTCGGGCGGGTAATGGAGAAAAGTGCGTGAGTGCGGAAGTGCGGAAGTGCGTGAGGCGCGCACCGCCGCCGGCCCGCAGAGATGTGAAGTCCGCGAAGGCGGGCTGCGTGCGGTTTTAGAACGCGACTTCAGTCGCATTTTCGCACGCCAGAACTCAGCACTCAGCACTCAGCACTCAGCACTCAGCACTCAGCACTCAGCACTCAGCACTCAGCACTCAGCACTCAACACTCAGCACTTAGGACTTCAGTTCACCTTCACCGACAGCCGGTCCAATGCAACCGCTCTTCAACTTCGTCGGCAGCAGCGCGCCGCTCTCGGTGCTCGCGTTCCTGGGGACCGCGGCGGCGCTGGCGGCGCTGGCGGTCGCGGCTGTGATCCTGCTGGCGCGGCGCAACCGGTTCGCGGCCGGGCGGGTGGCGATGGCGGGCGGCGGGATCGCGGCGGCGTACGTCGCGGCGCTGGCGGCCTTCTCGCTCGCCAGCGGCGCGCGCCAGGTGGAGCCGGGGAACGCGAAGTACTTCTGCGAGCTCGATTGCCATCTCGCCTACGCCGTCGTCGGCTCGCGGCGCGTCGGCTCGCTCGGCGGCACGCCGGCGGACGGCGCGTTCGAGGTGGTCACGCTGAAGGTGTGGTTCGACCCGGGCACCACCTCTCCCCGCCGCGGGGACGCGCCGCTCACGCCCAATCCCCGCGCCGCGCGGCTGGTGGACGCGGCCGGCCGCTCCTACGCGCCCTCCGCCGAAGGGCTGCGGGCGCTGGAGACGGAATGGGGCGCGCAGGCGCCGCTCTCCCGCGCGCTGCGGCCCGGGGAGTCGTACACCACCTCGCTGGTCTTCGAGGTGCCGGCCGCCATGCGAGCGCCCGAGCTTCTCCTCACCGAGGCCGATCCCGTCACCCGGCTGCTGATCGGCCACGAGAACAGCTTCCTGCATCGCCCCGTCCCCTTCCGCCTGGCCGATTCGTCGCCCAGCCCGGCGGTGCGCGGATGAGCACGTACGACGTCGTCGTGATCGGCGCCGGGCTGGCGGGGCTGGAGACGGCCCGCCGACTGGCCGGGCGCGGGCAGCGCGTCCTCCTGGTCGACCAGAAGACCGCGCTGGACCGGTCCGTTCACACCACCGGGATCTTCGTCCGGCGCACGCTGGAGGACTTCGACCTCCCCGAGGACTGCCTGGGGCCGCCCGTGCGCCACGTCGTCCTCTACTCCCCCCGCGGCCGCGCGCTGCCGCTGGAGAGCGCGCGCACCGAGTACCGCGTGGGCCGCATGGGCGCGCTGTACGGGCGGATGCTGGACTCCTGCGTCGCCGCGGGCGTCGAGTGGGCGCCCGGGACGCGCTTCGCCGGGCTGCTGGACGACGGGACGCACTCGGTGGTGGTGCTGGAGACCGGCGGGCGGGGATGGAGCGCCCGCGCGCGCCTGGTCGTCGGTGCGGACGGCGCGGCGTCGCGCGTGGCCCCGGCGCTGGGTCTGAGCGTGAACCGCGAGTGGATCGTGGGCGTCGAGGAAGTCTTCCGCGTCTCCACCGATGGCCCGCCGTGCTTCCACTGCTGGCTGGATCCCGAGCTGGCGCCCGGCTACCTGGCCTGGGTGGTGGCCGACGGAGAGGAGGTACACCTGGGCGTGGGCGGCTACGCGGCGCGCTTCCAGCCCGCGGACGCGCTGCGCCGGTTCCGCGAGCGCGTGGAGGACCGCTTCGGGCTGCGCGGGAAGATGGCGGACGAGCGGCGCGGCGGGCGCATCCCCGTGGGCGGCGTGCTCCCGCGCATCGCGTCGCCGCGCGGGCTGCTGGTGGGCGACGCGGCCGGCGCGGTATCCCCCCTCACCGCCGGGGGACTGGACCCCTGCATCCGCCTCTCCGCCCTGGCCGCGCGCGTCGCCGCGGACTTCATCGCGACGGGGGACGAGGCGTCGCTCACCGCTTACTCCGGCGGCGCGTTCCGGCGGCGCTTCCGCTCGCGGCTGCTGCTGCGGCGCGCGCTCGCGGCCGTCCGCTCCCCGCTCGCGGCAGAGATCGCCATCGCGGCGCTGCGGTCGCCGCTGCTGCGTCCCCTCGCATCGCACGTCTTCTTCGGCCGCGGCTCGTTCCCGGACACGGGCGAAGAGCGCGGCATCACCCCCATCACCCCGCGTTCCGTGAAGACGGGGCGCGCGCAGGAGGCTTCCGTCGCATGAGCGAATCCGTCCTTCCCGCCGCCGCGGCCATCGCCCAGCCGCCGGTGAGCACGCGCACCCGCCACGGCCTGGGCGTCGCGGCCGCCGCCCTGGCCCTGGGCGCGCTGGGCGACGGGCTGCTGCGGCCCGTGCCGTGGGGGCTGAACATCGCGCTGTGGACCGCCGCGCTCGTGGTGGCCGCCGCGTCGCTGCAGCGCTGGGCGGAGACGGAAGATGCGGTGACGGAGTGGATTCCCGTCGCGCTCTCCGTCTCCGCGCTGATGGCGTGGCGAGACTCGCCCACGCTGAAGATGCTGGACCTCACCGCGCTGTTCGTGGTCCTGGGGCTGGCCGTGTATCGCTCGAGCGGCGGGAGCGTGCGGGTGGCCGGGCTGGCGCGCTACTGCGCCGGGCTGGCGGATTCGCTGTTCCAGGCCACGTTCGGCGCGGCGCCGCTCCTCTTCCGCGACGTGAAGTGGGGCGAGCTGCCGCGCGAGGGGTGGACGCGCCACGCGCTGTCGGCCGCGCGCGGGGTCGCCATCGCCCTGCCGCTGCTGCTGCTGTTCGGGTCGCTGCTGATGGCGGCCGACGCGGCGTTCGACTCGCTCGTCTCCGCCACCTTCAACCTCGACGTCCCGCTCGCCACCTCGCACATCGTGCTGGCGCTGGTGTTCGCGTGGGTGGCCGCGGGGGTGCTGCGCGGGCTGGTGCTGCGCCCGCAGCCGAAGGAGATCGCCGCCCCGGCGCCCTCCGATCCACCGTCGCTGGGGATCGTGGAGGTCGCCACGGTGCTGGGGCTGCTGGACCTGCTCTTCCTGGCCTTCGTGGTGCTCCAGCTCCCGCACTTCTTCGGCAGCTACCAGAACCTGCTGGCGCCGGGGACGGGCACCTTCAGCGAGTACGCGCGGCGCGGCTTCTTCGAGCTGTGCGCCGTGGCCACGCTGGTGCTGCCGCTGCTGATCGGGATGCACTGGGTGCTGCGCAGGGCCGAGCCGCGCGCCGAGCGGGTGTTCCGCATCGTGGCGGGGGTGATGGTGGGGCTGGTGTTCGTGATCATCGCCTCGGGGCTGCACCGGATGGGGCTGTACCTATCCGCGTACGGGCTGACCGAGCTGCGCGTGTACACCACCGCGTTCATGCTCTGGCTGGCGGCGGTGCTGGGGTGGTTCGCGTGGACGGTGCTGCGCGGCCGTCGCGAGCGCTTCGCCTTCGGCGCGCTGACGGCGGGGGTGGAGATGATCGTGCTGCTGCACGTGGCCAGCCCCGACGCGCTGATCGTGCGCGTGAACGCCTCGCGCCACGAGTCGCCGGTGCGCTTCGACGCGCTGTACGCCGCCTCGCTGAGCGGCGACGCCGTTCCCGGGCTGCTGGCGCGGCTGGACGCCGTTCCCGCGGACGGGCGCTGCGCCGTGGCCGGCCGGCTGCTGCGCGACTGGAGCGGCGCGGACGAGGACTGGCGCGCGTGGAGCCTGGGCCGCGCGCGCGCCGTGCAAGCCGTGCACGCCCGCGCCGCCGCACTGCGCGCGATGTGCCCGGCGCGGGTGGCCGCCCGATGAGCGCCGCCTCCGCGCCCGTGCTGGCGCTGCTCCCGCCCGGTCCCGCGCCTTCCCCGGTCTCCGCGAGCCTCGCGGACCGCGCGCGCGTCGTCCGCCGCACGCGCGCCGGCGCCACGGCGGTGTGCGTCACCGGCGCGCTGCTGCCGCTGCCGTTCGTGCTGATGGAGCGCTGGATCGGGGAGGGGCAGTACCTGGGGATAGTGGGCTCGTGGCTGTTCCTGTTCGGCATCGGCGGCCTGGTCCTCTTCATCGTCGCCGTGAGCCAGCGCACCCGCGACGACCTGCGCGCGATGCTGGTCGCCATCGCCACCTTCGTTGCCGCCGTCGCGCTGCTGCCTGCCGCCGGGCGGGTGGGAACGGAGGCGTACGTCTCCACCCACGCCGTGGAGCTGGACGCGCTCGCCGCCCGCGTCCGCGCGGAGTGGCGCCCCGCGCCGCCCGACGGCCGGCTCGACGAAGCGCAGCTGGCCCTCCGCGCGGAGGCGCGGAGGCGGAATCTCGGCAGGCCCCGGGTGGTGGACGGCGGCATCGTCTTCCAGAGCGGCGAGCTCTTCGGCTCCGACCTCTTCTACTCCGACGGGGTGAAGAACGACGCGGCGTTCCAGTGCCGCGACCTGCGCTCGATCGGCGGGCGATGGTACACGGCCAGCTGTTCGGGGCCGGGGAGCGAGTGAGGCGAAAGAGGGTTGCGGCGTGGCCGGCTGAATAGAAGCGCGCGATCTGGCTTCCTCACCGGCGGCTGAAGCCGCAGCAACAACTACGGGAAGCCTCGCAAACTGCGCGAGGCTGTTCGGCTCGGACGCTGGTTCCGCCCGCTGGGGACGCCTATCAGGATGACTTCTTCGGGGGATGGTGTGGGGACGGGGATGATGCGGATTCGCGCTCATGCCGGACCCGCGCGGATGTGATGTCCGCGAAGGCGGACTGCGTGCCGTTGTAGCCGCGACTTTAGTCGCATTTTTCGCCTCCCCCGCTAGGAAACCTCCATCTCCTAAAACAAAGACGCCGGCAGCGCAATCCGCTGCCGGCGTCTCTGCATCTCCATCTCCCAGCGCCGTCAGTACGCCCGGGCGAACACCGCGTCGGTGGTGGCGGGGCGGCCGTCGATGACGCAGGCGCTCTCGGTGCCGCTCTGCTCGAACGGCAGGCAGCGGATGGTGACGCCCAGGTCGCGCGCCTTCTCCTCGCACGCCGCGTCGCCGCACCACTTGGCCACCACGAAGCCGGGCTGCTCCGACGCCGCCGCTTCGTTGCCGGCCTCGGCGAAGAAGGCCTGGAACGCCTCGAAGGTGGTGATGTCGCGCCGGGTGCGGGCCCGCTGGAAGGCGCGCGCCTGCTCCAGATATCCGGTCTGGATCTCGTCCAGCAGCGCGCCGACGCCGGCCACGAACTCCCCGCGCCCGCCGCGCACGTACTCGGTGGGCCCGCGGTCGCGGCGCAGGTAGCTCACGCCGTCGTTCGCCATGTCCTTGGGGCCCAGCTCCAGCAGCACGGGCACGCCGCGCTTCACCCACTTCCACTTCTTGTCGCGCGCCTCGTACAGCGTGTCGTCCACCAGCACCTCGACCGGCCGGCCGCCCGCGAACGATTGCGCGCGCACCTCGTCGGCCACTCGGCGGGCGTAGGCCAGCACCTCTTCCCCGCCGTCCTTGCGCAGCATGGGGACGATGACCACCTGGTGCGGGGCCACGCGCGGCGGCACGCGCAGGCCGTTGTCGTCGGCGTGCGTCATCACCAGCGCGCCGATCAGGCGGGTGGAGACGCCCCACGAGGTGGTGAAGGCGTGCTCGGTGCCGCCCTCGGCGCTCTGGAAGGAGATGCCGAACGCCTTCGCGAAGTTCTGCCCCAGGTAGTGGCTGGTGCCGGCCTGCAGCGCGCGCCCGTCCTGCATCATCGCCTCGATGCAGTACGTGTTCTCCGCCCCGGGGAAGCGCTCGCCCGGCGTCTTCTCGCCGGGGATGACGGCCACGGCGAGGTCCTCTTCCACCACCTTGGTGTACACCTCGTGCAGGATGCGGAGCGTGTACTCCATGGCGTCGTCGTGCGTGGCGTGCGCGGTGTGCCCCTCCTGCCACAGGAACTCCGTCGTCCGCAGCAGCACGCGCGGGCGCAGCTCCCAGCGCACCACGTTGGCCCACTGGTTCAGCAGCAGCGGCAGGTCGCGGTAGCTCTGCACCCAGTCCGCCATGCTCTCGCCGATGATCGTCTCCGACGTCGGGCGCACGATCAGCGGCTCGGCCAGCTCGCCGGTGGGCACCAGCTTGCCGTCGCGCGCCTCCAGGCGGTGGTGCGTGACCACCGCCATCTCCTTGGCGAAGCCTTCCACGTGCGCGGCCTCGCGCTCCAGGTAGCTGAGCGGGATGAAGAGCGGGAAGTACGCGTTCACGGCGCCGGCCTTCTTGATCTCGCGGTCCAGCGTGCGCTGCAGCTGCTCCCAGATGCCGTAGCCCCACGGCTTGATGACCATGCACCCGCGCACGTGGCTCATCTCGGCCACGTCCGCGTCGCGGACCACGGCCTGGTACCACTGCGCGTAGTCCTCGTCGCGCGTGGGGGTGATGGCGGTGCGCTGCGCGGTGCCGCCCTTCGTCTGCTCTGCCACGGTGCCCTGCCGTCGGAAATCGGGATGAATGCCGGAGACACAAAACGTCCTCCGCGTCGGGGCGGAAGGACGAGTATCGGCAAGCATACCATCGCGGCGCGGTTCGCCGCAAGTAAAGCTGGGGATGATTCCCGTCGGACCGGACCGCGGAATCGAATCCCCAACGAAGGGCATCACGCGGAGGGAACGGAGGAAACGGAGAGCCGCCGTCGTTCCTCGATGATGGTTGCCTTCGGCGCGGCAGGCGGCGTACCGTTGTCCATCCCCCGTCGACCGTCCTCTCTCTCCCCGCCCTCCATCTTCCCATTCTGCCGATGAAGCTCGCCTGCGCCTTCCTGATCGCGATCCTCCCGGCGTCCGCCGCGGCGCAGCGGGTAACGGTGGATTACGCGCTGGCGGTGGATTCCGCCGACCTCTCCGGGTACGCGGTGGAGATGCGCATCCACCACGCCCCCGACACGCTGCGCCTGGCGATGGCGGCGCACCCCGAGTACGACGAGCGCTTCCGGCGCCAGGTGCGCGACCTCCGCGCCGAGGGCCGCTCCGGCGCCGCCGCGGTCGTGCGCGAGGACAGCGCGGTGTGGCGCATCGTCGCCCCCGGCGGCGAGGTGACGGTGCGCTACCGCATCGAGCTTCCCCCGCCCGCCGACGGCGCGCGGCCCTCCTGGGTCCCGTTCCTGGCGCCGACCGGCGGCCTCGTGGGCGGGCCGCACAGCTTCATGTACCTGCTGGGGGATGAAGATGCGGCGTCGACCGTCGCGCTGCGCCTTCCCGCCGGCTGGGACGCGGCGACGGGGATGGAGCCGGCCGCGGCCGCGAACGCGTGGCGCGCCACGAAGTTCGCGGAGGTGATGGACGGCCCCATCCTCGTCGGCCGCCTGCGGCGCTGGCGGTTCGCGGTGGACGGCGTGCCGCACGACGTGGTGTACTGGCCCCTCCCCGGCGCCGCCCCCTTCGACACCACGGCGCTGGTGGACGCGCTGCGGAAGATCGTGGAGCAGTCGCGCTCCGTCTTCGGCGCGCTGCCGTATCGCCGCTTCGCGTTCCTGCTGCGGGACGGCGCGTACGGCGGGCTGGAGCACGCCACCTCGACCACGCTCGGCGCGCCCAGCGCCGAGCTGGCCGGCGACCGCTCGGACTTCCTCCTCTCCGCGGCGCACGAATACTTCCATACGTGGAACCTGGTGCGGCTGCGCCCGGCCGGATGGGGCGGGCTGAGCCACCGCCCGCCGGCGCGGACGCGCGAGCTGTGGTGGAGCGAGGGGGTGACGATGTACTTCGCGGACCTGGTCCTGCGCCGCGCCGGTCTGCTGCCGGACGCGCCCTCGCGGCTGGAGGCGCTCCGCGAGCAGCTGTCGCGCTACCTGGACGATCCCGGCTTCGCGCGCATCTCGCCGGAGCGCGCGAGCTGGACGGCCGACGATCCGCCCGGCGCCGACGGCGACTACCGCGGCGACCACTACCTGCAGGGCCAGCTCCTCGCCGCCGCGCTGGAGCTGGTGGTCCGCGACTCCACCGGCGGCCGCCGCGGGATGGACGACGTGATGCGGACGATGTACGCGCGCCACGCCGGACCCGCGGGCTTCGCCGGCGCCGACGTGGAGCGCACGGCCTCGTCGGTCTGCGGATGCAGCCTCCATCGCTTCTTCGGCCGGCACGTGCGCGCCGCGGAGCTGCTGGATTTCGACGCCTACCTGCGCCCGCTGGGGCTGCGCGCGCGGATGGCGCTGGAGCCGGTGCGCGGCCCCGCGGGCGAGCCGCTCCCGGACCTGCGCGTCTGGTCGTATCTCCCGCCCGGCGAGCCGCATCTCGCGCTGATCATCACCGACGCGCGCGGAACGTGGGCGCGCGCGGGCCTGCACACGGGCGACCGCGTGGTCGCGCTCGACGGCGTGCCGATCGGCGACACGCGCGCGTTCCGAACCACGGTGCGCGCCCTCCGCGTCGGCAGCCGCGTCCGCGTCGACGTCCTCCGCGCCGGCCACCCGGTCCGGGCGGACGTGGAGATCGGGAGCTACTCGCGCCGCGCCGTCACCCTGACCGACCTGCCGGCAGTCTCGCCGCGCCAGCGCCAGATGCGCCAGCGCTGGCTGGATGCGACGCCGTGACCGCCAAGAGGAGGGATTCGCAATGAAGCGGACGCTCGCCATCTCCATCGCCGCCGTTGCGCTGCTCGCCGTCGCGAGCGGGGCGGATGCGCAGCGCGCGGGGCAGGTGTGCGCGGACCCGGCGCGTCCGTGCGCGCGGGGATTCAGGCCGAACGAGCTGCCGTTCGTGCTTCCGCGCGACAGCGTGGCGCGCGCCGAGTTCCGCTCGGAGCCGTTCTACGCGGTGATCCTGCGGAGCGGGCCGCGCTGCTCCATCGCCGAGCGCGAGCGAGTGGCGGCGCAGGCGCTGTTCCCGGGGCGCAAGGTGTTCTCGCAGCGCTTCGAGTGCGACGTCGACCAGAGCGCGGACGACGAGGAGAGCGGGATCACCTACACCAGCGTGGCGGAGCGGACGGCGTTCCTGGCCGTCTACGCCGGCGCCACCCGCGAGCAGGCGCTGCGCGTCCTCGCCTCCGCGCGCGGCCGCTTCCCCGGTGCGAACCTGCGGCGCATGCAGGCCGTTCTCGTCTATCCCTGACATCGCTGGATCTCACGCGGAGACGCGGAGGCGCGGAGGTGCTCGCCCATGCACCTCCGCGTCTCCGCGTGAGCCATCGTTTCATCCCCCGAGGAGCCGAAGGATTCCGGGAACGATCTCGATCTCCATCTCGCGCGCGTCCTCGTACAGGATCTCGCCGTCGGCGTGCACGGGGAGCGGGGTGTCGCTGGTGATGCGGACGCGGCGGGCCAGGCGCATGTGCACGCAGCTGGCGCCCACGTGCGTGCCGCGCAGCGTGCGCGGGAGGAAGCCGAGGATGCGCATCCGCGACAGCCCGTCGCAGACGCAGACGTCCAGCGCGCCGTCGTCGATGCGCGCATCGGGGCAGATCCAGAACCCGCCGCCGTGCCGCCCGCCGTTGCCGACGGTGACCAGCGTCAGCGGCCGCTCGATGACCTCGCCGTCGATCTCCACGCGCATCACCGGCGGGCGGAAGGAGCGCAGCACCCGCGCGAGCGCCCACAGGTAGATGCCGATGCCGCGGCCGCGACGGCCGCGGTTGGCCTCGACCGCCACGCGCGCATCGAGGCCGACGCCCACCCCGTTGGTGAACCACGTCCCGTCCACGCGCCCCACGTCCACCCGCCGCTCGCCGCGCGAGGTGATCCGTCGCGCCGCCTCGGCGGGGTCGCGCGCGAGCCCCGCCAGCAGCGCGAAGTCGTTCCCGCTTCCCACCGGCACGATCCCCATCGCCGCCGCCGGCGCGCCGCCATCGGAGGCGCGGAGGATGCCGTTCGCCACCTCGTGCACCGTCCCGTCGCCGCCGAGCGCGAGGATGGCGGGCCACCCCGCGCGCGCCGCCGCCTCCGCGAGCGCGATGGCGTCGCCATGCCCGCGCGTCTGCACCATCTCCACCTCCGCGCCCGCCTGCGCCAGCACCCCGCGCACGACCTCCCACGCCCGCACGGCCGCCCCACGCCCCGCCACGGGGTTCACGATCGCGTAAAAGCGCTGCATGAGGAGAATGAGATTCGGGAGATGTAAAGAGAGGCAGTTTCGACGGATAGATAAGCTGCGCCGCCACATCCGCCGACGCGAGCCCTCTTCAGGCTTCTGCGTGACGCGAGGCCCACGGAAGCATCCGCGCGCGCTCTGAAGTTAGCCGGGCGGGCACGATGGCGGCGCCCAGCGCAGATCCCATCCAGCTACCTCTCCCGGTACGGGAGAGGTGGACGGCCTAAGCCGGCCGGAGAGGGCGCGAGGGCCGGAGTCCGCGCGCAACCGCCAATCCAACGCTGAGTTCTCCCCTTCCTTCGCAGCGAGGAAGAGGCCGGGGAGAGACCCAGCCGGGGAGCGGACGATTTCTTCCGCCCACCGAATCCCGTCCACACCGATCTCTCCCCGCCCTCTTCGCGCCGCACGGGGGCACCTTCGCCTCCGCTTCGATCCCCGGCGGCCGTCCACGGTTTGAACGTTCGCCCGAGATCCGGATCCGGAAACGCGGATGTTTGGGCGTGCGCCCTTCTCCCGCCACCGCGCAAACATCGCCGCCGCATACAGTTGGGAGACGGGCCCGCCGCACAGGCTTGTGGAAAAGCTTCTAAGTGCACGCCGAGCACACGTTTACAGCCGGAGCAGAGACTTGATTCGGGTAATCTTCGGGATTATCTTTACCGAAGATACACCGAAGTAGCTCCGAAGGACCCAGGCCCCGCTCCAGCACCGATGGGAGGACCGAACGATGGATGAGACGACGAGCCCCGTGCCCCACTCCAGAGAGGCCACCGTGCAGCACCTGCGCGAGATGGCCGCCGCGCGCGTGGACAACACCTCGCTGCGCGGCGTGGCGCGGGAGATCGGGATGAGCCCCACGGGACTGAAGAAGTTCCTGATGGGCACCGCTCCCTACTCGCCCACGCTGCGCCGCCTGCGCAAGTGGTACCTGCAGTACGCCGCCCTGCCCTCGGCGGAGGTGACGTACCAGGACGCGTCGGCCGCGCTGGTGGTGATCACGCACGACCTGTCGCCGGACCCGCGCCGCGAGGTCAGCGACTGCGTGCTCGACTGCCTGGCGCGCGGCTACGACGCCACCGGCCGCTCGCGCCCGCGCTGGGTGGCCGAGCTCCGCGCCGAGTACGGCACGCGCAGGGCGAGCTGACCGGCTGAGAATCGCCGGCAGGACGGCCGGACGGCAGGACAATCATACAGCGGGGCCGCGCGAAGGCGCGGGGGACACCACGTCCTCCGCGCCTTCGTGTCCCCCGCGAGGACGCATCAGCCGCCCACGCGCAGCACCTGGTCGCCTGCGACCACGAACACCCGGTCCCCCGGCTCGACGGCCACGTCCGCCGTGCCCGTGAACGCGCCGAACGCGGGAAGGACGCCCACGCGCGCGCCGAAGTGGAAGCACGGCAGGCGCTCGCGCTGGCGTCCCGCCCCCCGCAGCGTCACCGACGGGTGCACGTGCCCGGCGAGGACGTACCCCGCCTCCGCCTCGAAGGGATGGTGGGCGAGGAGGAAGGGCAGCGCCGCGCAGGGCGCCTCGCAGCAGTCGATGCCCAGCTCGCCGGGCGGGTCGCCGGCGTGGCGGTCGTGGTTGCCGCGGATCAGCGTCACCGGCAGCGCTGCGTGGCGGTCGCGCCACGCGCGGACGGTGTCGAGGGTCGCCGGCTGCTTCGACGAGCGTGCGTGGAAGAGGTCGCCCAGGATCACCAGCTTCGCGGCGCCGGTGCGCTCCAGCGCCCGCGTCAGCCGCTCCAGCCCCTCCGCGGTGGTGCCACCGGGAACGGGGACGCCTGCCGCGCGGAACGCCGCCGCCTTCCCCCAGTGCGGGTCCGCCACCAGCAGCTCCCCCGTCAACGGACGAAAGAGCGCGCGCTCCGCCAGCAGGAGCACGCGCTCGCCCGCCACCGTGGTTTCCAGGTCTCCCACCGCCGCCGTCCTCAGGGTTCGATCACCATCCGCTGCGCCGCCCACACGCTCACCTTCCCCGTTTCGTCTTCCGCGGGAAGGTAGCGCAGGTAGGGCACGGTGGCCGCCGCCGCGTCCATCGCCGCGTGGCTGGTGGACGAGATCACCTGCCATCCCCCCTCCGGAACGCGGCCGTTCTCCCCGATCCGCACCCACAGCACCACGGTGTCGGCCGCGGATGACACGGGCGGCGGCGTGGCGCTCCCGGCCCGGACGAAGGCGGCCAGCGCCTGCGCCACCGTGGCGTCGTCGCTCAGCTGCGGCGGCCGCGGCACGTCGGCCATCTCGCGCAGGCGCGTCCCGCCGTCGTCCGCGGGCATGGGCGCGTCCCCGTCGTCGGGAAGCGGGGGGATGGCGCCGTAGCGCGCCTGCGCGACGGATTCCGAGCGCACGTCGGGAAGGAGGTACGCCTCCCAGCTCCGTCCCATCGGCGGGCCCTGGAGCTCGGCCTCGGTGGCGGCGTCGGGTGACGGCTCGCCCGCCGCGGGCTCGTCCGCCGGCACCACCACCTGCGTGTAGTCGGGCGAGGCCGGCTTTGCCCGCGAGCCGCCGTGCGGGAGCGAGAGGATCGTGGCCGCCAGGATCGCCATCATCAGCCCCGTCAACGCCGTGGGCCACTGGAACTGGCGGAAGCGCGCGTCGGTGAGCGCGTAGGCCGACCACAGCAGCCCCAGGAGCCCCAGTACCGTCACCGTCCCGCCGAACAGCAGCATGACCAGCGCGGTGGGAATGATGACGGCCGGGTTCAGCAGCCCGCGCGGCCCGAACACGGCCGGGAGCGGCGCGGCGGGCGGAACGAACGGCGCCGGCGCCTGGCGCACGCCGAACGGCGAAACGACCGGGGCGGAGGGAGATGGCGATGCCGCGCGCGCCGCCGCCGCCGGGCGCGGAAGCCGCCGCGCGCGCACCGGCGGCGCCGCGGGGATGCCGATGGGGAAGGGGTCGCGCCCGCCCAGCAGCCGCGCGCGCTCGCACCACGGGCACCCCTCCGGCCCCGCGGCATGGCGGTGCAGCGGGTTCGCCGCGCACTGCGCCAGCCGCGCCTCGGCCGCCTCGAGCGCGTCGCGCCACTCCGCGGCGGACGGGCGCGCCGCCGGGTCCGCGTGCCCGTCCACGAACGCGCGCAGGAACAGCCCGCGAATCTCCGCGTCCAGCGTCTCGAAGCGCGGGGAAAGGCGCGGGGGATGGCAGTCGTCGTCGTCCCGCGCGTGCGGGAAGCGCCCGTCGCGGATGCGGTCCTCCACCGGCGCCGCGTCGGCCCCCGGCTCCATCCGCGCGGCGAAGGGGTGCGTCCCCTCCATCAGCAGGAGGAAGAGGACGACGGCCAGCCCGAAGCGGTCGTGCTCCGGCGCGCGGTCCACCTCGCCGAAGCTCACTCCCTGCAGCTCGGGCGGGGTGAACTCCGGCTTCCCCACGCGCGAGCGGAAGACGGCGCCGTCCGGATCGCGCACCTGGAACGAGTCCGCGTCCACCAGCGTGACCGCCGCGTCGTACGGGGCCACCAGGATGTTCGACTCGTTCACGTCGCCGACCACGTACCCGGCGGCGTGCAGCGCGTCGAACGCCGCGGCCAGGTTGCGCCCGGCGCGGACCAGCAGGCCGAAGTGGAAACCGGGCGCCTGGGCGCGGCGGGTGACCGGGTTGTAGAACTCGAAGACGCGCGGCCCCTCGGCGAACGGCATCACGAAGCCGGCGAAGGCGCGGCCGCCCAGCAGCAGGTCCGCCGGCCAGGCGATCGCCGTCCCCCGCGGCATGGCGGGCGGATTGGCCAGCATCAGCCCCAGCTTGCGCGCGCGCTCGATGGCCGGGTCGTGGTAGACCTTGGCCACCAGCGAGCGGTCGTGCGGAAGATGGTAGACGACCGCCTCGCCCCCGGCGCCGATCTCCAGCGCGGGGTCCAGCACCAGCTGCTCCAGCGTGGAGCGGCGGCGGAAGAGGAGGAGCGGCGGGGCCACGTCGGTCATGGGGCGAAGCGGATGGTGGTTTCCACCCACGCCGCGATCGTCCGCCCGCCCGACACGGCGGGGTCGAACCGCATCTCCGCCACCACGTCGCCCGCGGGGCCGGCGAGCTCGGAAGCGCCCGCATCGATGATGCTGAGGGTGCCCACGTCGGGCGACCCGTCGTCGCGCACCAGGAAGCGCACCCGCACGTCGGCCGCGATCCCCGCGTCGCGCAGCACGGCGGGGTAGCGGCGGGCGACCATGGCCGAGACCGCGTCGCGGTTCAGCAGGCGGGGCGCTTCCGTCGTGACGGCGTCCAGGTCCGGCACCGTTACCGCGCCCACGCCGCTCCCGTCCTGCATCGCCGGGTAGTCGATGGGGGTGACGGGGACGTCCAGGTCGTCGCGGGCGAAGGCGCCGGAGAGCGCGCCGCCGCCCACCACCGCCCAGGCGATCATGAGGATGACGGCCCAGACGACCGTGGCCCCGCGCAGCCGCACGCCGCCGCTGAACACGCGGCGGAGCGCCAGGAAGAAGATCATCAGCCCCGCCATGCGCACGCCGCCGGTGGCGCCGAACAGGCAGGTGAGCGCGGCGGGCGCCATCCACACCAGCGGGTTGCCCATCGCCGCGGGCCCGAACGCCGGCTGCGCCCACGCGGGAAGCGTGGCGTACGCGCGCTGCATTCCCATGCGCGCGGCGCGCACCACCAGCGGCGGCTGCGCGGGAACGGCGGGCGCGGCGGGCGCGAACGGCGCCGCGGGCGGGTGGGGCGCGTACGGCTGCGCGTGCGCAAGCTGCGCGGGGCGCGGGCGCGGCGCCGGCCGCGGCGTGTCGTGCGCGCGGGCCAGGTCGACCGTGGCGGGGAAGGGGTCGCGCCCCTGCAGCAGCCGCGCGCGGTGGCACCAGGGGCAGAAGTCGATGTGCGGCCCGAAGCGGTGGCGCGGGTTGGCCCGGCAGGTCACCAGCCGCGCCTCGGCCGTCTCCAGCGCGGCCAGCCACTCCGCCGGGGACGGGCGCTGCCCCGCGTCGGCGTGCGCGGCCACGAAGCAGCGCATGAACAGCACGCGGACGGCGGGGTCCAGCGACCAGAACGGCGGCGCCAGCCGCGGCGGGCGGCACTCGTCGTCGGGCCGCGCGTGGGGGAACAGCCCGCGCGAGATGCGCTCCTCCACCGGCGGGATCTCGCCCCCGTCGCCCAGGCGGCTGGCGTACGGGTGCGTTCCCTCCATCAGCAGGAGGAAGAGGAGGACGGACAGTCCGAAGCGGTCGTGCTCGGGCGTGCGGTCCACGTCGGCGAAGCGCGCGCCCTGCAGCTCCGGCGGGGTGAACTCCGCCTTCCCCACGCCCGAGCGGTGCACGATGCGGCCGAGCGGGTCGCGCACCTGGAACGAGTCGGCGTCCACCAGCGTGACCGCCGCGTCGCGCGGCGAGACCAGGATGTTGCTCTCGTTCACGTCGCCGACCACGTAGCCGGCGGCGTGCAGCGCGTCGAACGCCGCCGCGAGATTTCGTCCGGCGCGGTGCAGCCAGGCGTAGTCGAAGAGCGGCGCGGTGCGGCGGCGCGAGATGGGGTTGTAGAACTCGAAGATGCGCGGCCCCTCGGCGCGCGGCATCAGGAAGCCGGCGAAGCGGCCGCCGTTCAGGTCGGTCAGCAGGTCCGTGGGCCAGGCGATCGACACGCCGGGCGGCAGCGCGGGCGGCACGTCGATCATCCGCGCCACCTTGCGGGCGCGCGCCAGGGTGGGGTCGTGGTACAGCTTGGCCACGAGGGACGCGTCGCCCGGCAGGCCCAGCACGCGCGCCTCGCCCCCCACGCCGATCTCCAGCGCGGGGTCCAGCGCCAGCGGCGCGCCGTCGGAGCGGCGGCGCAGCATCAGCGCGTGCGGGGCGAGGGCCAGGTCAGCCATGGTCGCGCGTCACCAGGACCAGGGTCAGGTCGTCGTCCGAGCGCGCGGCCACCCGCGGCCCGGCCAGGAACTCCGCCAACTGCTCCTCGCCCGTGCGCGCGTCGTGCTGCCCGGCCGCGAAGGCGAAGAGCGGGGCGAAGAAGGGCTCGTGCGGCGTGCGCGCGGGGTGCTTCAGCGCCAGCCCCTGCAGGCCGTCGGTGAAGATGGCCAGGTGGAGGGCGCTGCCCCGCCACGTGGCCCGCTGCGCCGCGTCCACCGCGCCGGCGGAGGTCAGGAAGACGGTCTCGTTGGCGAACTCGCCGCTGGTGGGCGCGGTCAGCGCGCGCATTCCCTCGCCGTCGGCGGCGATCACCGCGCCGTCGCCCACCTGCGCCACCGCGACCGCATCCCCCGTCACCACGCAGGCGATGAGGGTGGTGGAGAGCTCGCGGATCTCCACCCCGCGCGCCCTAGCCTCGGCCTCGACCGCGACGAGGGCGGCGCCCATCGCGTGGTCCAGCGCGGTGGTCCAGTCCCCCTCCGCAACGGCCGGGGAAGAGGAGACGAGCGAGTCGACCGCCGCCCGCGCCGCCGCCCGCGCCCCCGCCTCGGCGTGCGCCGCCGACCCCGCGCCGTCGGCCACGGCGATGGCCACCGCGCCGCCGGGAAGGCGGCGCCAGGCGTGCGCGTCCTGGCAGGGAAGGTCGGTGCGCGCGTGGCTGGTGCCCCGCACCGAGGCGCCCAGCACGCGCCACGCGGCCGCCGGCGCGGCGACGGACGGGCTCACAGCTCGGCCCACCCGGTGGGCGCCAGCTTGATGGTCTCGTCGGGCCGCGAGTGCGCCACCGACTGCATGCTGCGCGACAGCCACACGAACATCTCGCGGAAGTCCAGCCCCTTCAGCCGCAGCGGCTGGCGCACGGCGATCCTGGCCAGCGCCTCCATGTTGGCGTTCTCGACTCCCACGGCGAAGAAGGCCACCTGCTTCTTCGTTTCGGCCTCGCGCAGGCGCTGCGTGGCGCGCTCCACGGCCTCGGGGGGCTCGCCCTGCGGCTCGCCGTCGGTCACCAGGAAGATCCAGGGGCGGTAGTAGGCCACGTCGTAGGCGCGGTAGCGCTGCTTGCGCTCTTCCACCATCTCCAGCGCCTTCTCGATGGCCGCGCCGATGTGCGTCATCCCCTCGGCGTTCAGGAAGGGGATGTCGAAGCGGTCGGGGCTCACGAAGTCCTGCACCACGCGGATGCGGTTGTCGAACGCGACCACGGCCACCTCCACCCGGCGCGCGGCCAGCGGGTCCACGGCCAGGTCGAAGCGGAAGGCCTCGAGGCCGGCGAGCATGGCGTCCAGCGGGGCGCCCTGCATGGAGCCGGACGTATCGAGCAGGAGCACGCACGGGCAGCGCGGCTCGGGGTTCTCGGCGAACTCGACGGCGTCTTCCAGCTTCGCGAGCAGCGACATAGGAAAGGGACCTCCATGTCCCGGTGGTGGGGCGCGGCGGACCCGGCGGGGCGGCGCGCGCCGGGCCGTCGAATTTCGCCCGAATCCGTTGAAAACACAAGCGTTTCCGCGAGGCGGCCGCCAGCCTCGCATCGCCATCTCCCGACGGCGCGGCGGCCGGATGTTCGGGCCGATGCCGCCAATCGTGCAAAACCCTCACCGCACCCGGCGCGGACACATCACCGCGACTTTAGGATGCATCCTGCCCGCCTGGCTGGCCCCGTCCCCCGGCCCCTCCGCCCGCTCCGCGGGGGAGGGAGAGCTCATCGCGGAAGAGGCTTTGGCTCGTCGCCCGGATACGTGGCGGCAGTCCCGCAGGGACTTCGTGCCGTTGTTGCTGGCGAATTCCATTCGCCTGACCGGGCCGGCGCGGGTCTACGGCTCTGCAATACGAGCCGAGCCGGTTCCGGGTTGCGAGCTGCTCCTCGATCGTCCTCGGTGAGTTCCCGGAGGATACCTTGGCCGGGAGATGAACGTTCGGAGGGGCGACATTCTGAACGTTCGAACGGCGATGTGAACGCGGATGCGGGAGATGGGGCGATCTACTTCTTCTTCGGCCGCTTCGTCGTCGTCGGCCCGCTGCCGCCCGGGCGCACGCGCTGCGCGGGCGGCTTCTTCCTGATGTCGCCGCGGCCGCCGGTGTCGCCCTCGTCGGCGTAGCGCTCCAGGGCCACCTGCATGCGCCGCACGCGGTCGGCGATGGACTCGCTGGTAACGGCCTCGCGGGTGCGGTCCACCAGCAGCGGAAAGGCGAGCGGCGGCGTGCGCGCGGGGTCGGTGATCACCACGCGGCTCTCGGCCAGGCGCTCCAGCGTGCGCCCCAGCCGGCTGCTTTCCAGCTGCCGCTCCAGCACCTCGCGGTGGGCCTGGCTCACGAGCAGGTTGCCGGGGTCGTAGCGGGTGAACACGTCGAAGAACAGCCCGCTGCTGGCCTGGATCTGCCGCGTGCTCTTGTTGGCGCCGGGGAAGCCCTGGAACACCAGCCCGGCCACGCGCGCGATCTCGCGGAACTGCCGCCGCGCCATCTCCGTCGCATTGAGCGACGCGGGCACGTCGTCGAACAGGTTCTCGGGGCGCAGCAGCCCGGCGGCCAGCGCGTCTTCCAGCGGCGCGGGGTCGGGCGACAGCAGCTCGATCCCGTAGTCGTTGGCCGCCATGGTAAAGGAGATGGGCTTCAGGCGCGAGATGCGGTACGCCAGCAGTGCCGCCAGTCCTTCGTGGACAAGACGGCCCTCGAAGGGGAAGAAGAAGAGGTGGTGCCCCTCGCGCGTCTTCACCCGCTCGATCAGCAGCTCGTCGGCGTCGGGGATGTGCGACCAGCGCGCCTGCACGTCCAGGATCGCGCGCACCGCCTCCATCTCCGGCCCGCGGAAGCGTCCGTGCGCCGCCTCTTCCAGCCGCCGCCGCAGCGCCGCCGCCAGCTCCGTCGACAGCGGCATCCGGCTCCCCATCCAGCGCGGGATGTAGGCGCCCTTCGCGGGGGCGCGGCGCACCCACGCCTTCATGTCGCGCACGCGCACGAACTCCAGCGGCTTCCCCGAGAAGACGAAGCGGTCCCCGGGCTTCAGCCGCGCGATGAAGCTCTCCTCCACCGTCCCCAGCCGCGCGCCGCGCAGATACTGCACGGTGATGGCGGCGTCGCTCACGATGGTCCCGATCGCCATCCGGTGGCGCTTGGCGACCTGCCGGTTCTCGACCGTGTAGAGGCCTTCGCGCTCGACCACCCGCTGGAACTCGGGATACGCCTGCAGCGCGTCGCCGCCGCGGGTCACGAAGTCCATCACCCAGTCCCACTCGTCGTCCAGCAGCCCGGCGTAGGCGCGGGTGGTGCGCACCTCGGCCAGCAGCTCGTCGCGCCGGAAGCCGCCGCCGATGGCGATGGTCACCACGTGCTGCGCGAGCAGGTCGAGCGGCCGCTCGACCGGGAGACGGCTCTCCACCGCCGCCGCCTCCACCCCGTCGCGCGCGGCGGCCACCTCGATCAGCTCCAGCGAGTGCGTGGGGACGCAGGTGACGCGGCTCTCCACCCCGGGCCGGTGGCCGCTGCGCCCCGCGCGCTGCAGCAGCCGCGCGACGCCCTTGGGGCTCCCCACCTGCAGCACGCGGTCGACGGGGGAGAAGTCGACGCCCAGGTCCAGCGACGACGTGGCGACGACGCAGCGGAGGCGGCCGGAGCGCAGGCCGGCCTCCACGAAGTCGCGCGTCTTCCGGTCCAGCGAGCCGTGGTGGAGGGCGATCTCGCCGGCCCATTCGGGGCGGGCGGCGAGGATCGCCTGGAACCAGATCTCCGTCTGCGAGCGGGTGTTGGTGAAGACGATGGCGCTCTGCGCGGCGTCGAGGACGTCGAGCAGCTGCGGGAGCATCTGCGTCCCCAGATGGCCGGCCCAGGGGAAGCGCTCGATCTCCGGCGGGATGAGGGAATCGACGACCACCGTCTTGGGGACGAAGCCGCGGACGATGCGCGACGCGCCCGTGCGCGGTCCCGCGCCGAGCAGCGTCTCCAGCGCCTCGGGGAGGTTGCCGATGGTGGCCGACAATCCCCACGTGCGCAGATCCGGGCGCCAGTGGCGGAGGCGCGCCAGGTCCAGCTCCGTCTGCACGCCGCGCTTGGTGCCCATCAGCTCGTGCCACTCGTCCACGATCACCGCGCGCAGGTCGGCGAACAGCGATTGGGCATCGGGCTGGGAGAGGAGGAGCGACAGGCTCTCCGGCGTGGTGATGAGCGCGGTGGGCAGGCGCGTGCGCTGGCGCGCGCGGACCCTGGCGGGGGTGTCGCCGGTGCGCGGCTCCAGCGTCCAGGGGATGCGCAGCTCGCGCAGGGGGAGACGGAGCGCCTCTTCGGTGTCGGCGGCGAGCGCGCGGAGCGGGGTGATCCACAGCACGCGCAGCGGCGGCGCGGGGCGGATGTCGGGCCCGCCGGCGCTCTCGCGGACCCACTCCAGCAGCGGCCCCATCCACGCGGCGTACGTCTTCCCCGTGCCCGTGGCGGCGTGGATCAGCCCGCTTTCGCCGGCCAGGTACGCCTCCCACACCTCGCGCTGGAACGCGAACGGCTCCCACCCGCGCCCCGCGAACCACTCCGCCGCCGGCGCGAGCGGATCGGCCGGCGGAGGTGCGGTGCGGCGGGCGGCGGCGGCGGAGCGGGGCACGGGCTGCGTTCCTCGCGGGAGATGATGAGCTTCAGCGCCCGATCCGAATCCACGGTGATCAGGGGGGATGGATGGCGCGTCCACTCTGTCGCGGAGGCAACGATTGGGCCGTTGTCGTCGATCGCGAGAACTGATCAGGAGATTGGGATGATGGTGTGCGTCCAGGCGACGGCGGGGGCGCTGCGCGCCGGGAGCCCTCATCCCCCCGGCCCCCTTCTCCCGACAGCAGGAGAACGGGGAGACCTGACCGAGAGGAGAAGCTTTCGGCGCACTCTGGATGCATCCTGCTCGCTGGGCTGGCCCCCTCCCCCGGCCCCTCCGCCCGCTCCGCGGGGGAGGGGAGAACTCAGCGCGGGGAAAGCTGCGGAGCGCGCCGCGATACCGGTGTGGGCCACGCATCACAGAGAAAGAGAAGCGTGCGGAAGATTCCGCGCGCCCCGAACGAAGTTACCCCCGCCCGTTATCGGGAGGGGGTACGCGGCCCCAGTCGCAGGGGGAGGGCTCCGCGGGCGCCGCCGAAGCGCGCAGGAGGAAGGAAATCGCTGGAGTTTCCTGAATCCCCCCGCTGTTGTTAGGGAGACGATCAGTCCACGTCGAGGATGCGGACCAGCACGGCGGTGATGTTGTCGCGGCCGCCGCGCTCGTTGGCGCCCACGATGAGCGCCGCGACCATGTCGGCCAGCTCGCCGGGGCGGTCCAGGACGCGGCGGATCATGCGGTCGGTGAGCATCCCCGTGAGGCCGTCGCTGGCCAGCAGCACGATGTCGCCGGGGAGGAGCGTGCCGGCGTAGACGTCCGGCTGGTCCAGCGAGTCCGCGCCCAGCGCGCGGGTCAGCACGTGCGACAGGTGGTGGCGCCGCGCCCCGCGCTCGGTGATGCGGCCGGCCTCGACCTCGCGCTGCACCCAGGTGTGGTCGCGGGTGACCTGCTCCAGCTCGCCGTGGCGCAGCACGTAGCCCCGGCTGTCGCCGATGTGGCCCAGCCGGAAGGTGCCGTCGTCGCACAGCACCAGCGCGGTCATGGTGGTGCCCATCCCCCTGGTCTCGGGCTTGATGGCCGAGTAGTTGACGATGGACATGTGCGCGTTGTGGAAGCTCTGGCGCATGGCCTCTTCCAGCACGTCGGTGCGCAGCCCGCCGTCCACCCCCTGCCGGAGCGCCGACCCCACCGACTCGGTGGCGATGGCGCTGGCGATCTCGCCCGCGGCATGGCCGCCCATCCCGTCGGCCACCAGGAACACCCCGCGCGGCGCGTCGATCAGGAACGAGTCCTCGTTGTGCGGCCGCACGCGCCCCACGTCGGTGGCGCCGGCCGCCTCCCAGCTCACCCTCACGGCCGGCCGGCCCGCGCGGCGGGCACGTCGGTGGGGGCGGGAAGCTGGCGGGGCACCGGCGCCGGCTGGTTCATCTGCACGATGGCGTACGCCAGCAGCGCCAGCAGGATCACGACGAGCAGCGCCAGCCAGAGCGGGAAGCGGAAGCCGCGCCGCTCCTCCTTCAGCGTGACCTCCTTCGCGGGCGGCACGTACGCCGCGCGCGCCGCCGCCAGGTCCGCCGACTCGACCTCGCGGAACTGCAGCTTCACCCCGCCGAAGCGCACGGCCGCGCCGTACGGCAGCGGCGTGGGCACGTTGGGGGCGAGCTTCACCCCCTCGATGGCGGTGCCGTTGGTGGAGTCCAGGTCGGTGATGCGCCACGCGCCCAGGTCGAACTCCAGCCGGGCGTGCTGCACGCTCACCGAGTCGTCGTCGATCACCACGTCGGCGCCGGCGCCGCGGCCCACGGTCACAACGGGCGCGGGCACGGGGATCTGCTCGCCGTAGCGCGGCCCCGCGGCAACGCCGAAGGTGGCGAGCGGGCCGGCCTGCGGGAGGTTGGTGGCCATGGTCGTGCGTGGCTCCTGGCGGTGGAAACGGTCTTTCGCTGCAACGCTTTGCGGGGAGGCCGGAACGTATCGCGGGGGCGGCGGGAGGGCAAGAACTGAAGTGCGGAAGTGCGGAAGTGCGGAGGTGCGGAGAAATCGTGAGCCGCGCCGCATCGGTGCGGAGACGAGTGTGGTGCGCGCCGCGGAGCCCTCCCCCCGCGGCTGGGGCCGCGTACCCCCTCCCGATAACGGGAGGGGGTAGCTTCGATGGCGGCGCTCGGACGGTTGCGCATTCGTCGGATGAGTGCGTGAGGCGAGTCCCGGACCTGGCATCGCGGCGGCGCTCAGAGGGTGGGCGTGGAGGTCGCCGCGCGGGCAGGATGACGTGGTTCGGCGCGGATGCGGCCCAGCTAATGGACGGCCTCGGCCGGCCGGAGAGGGCGCGTGGGCGCGGGCGCGCTCCGAAAGCCGCCCCGCGATGAGTTCTCCCGAGGACGTACCAAGCCAACGCACTTCCGCACTTCCGCACTTCCGCACTCACGCACTCACGCACTCATGCACTCATGCACTCATGCACTCACGCCTCGTCCCAATTACTTGACGCTCCCCACCCGCCTGGGTATCCTTCGGCGCCCATTCATCCCGCCTCCTTTCCTCATGCGCGGCCACACCCCGTGATCCGGCGCCTCTTCCTTATTCTCGTCCCGCTCGCGCTGCTCGGGCTTCCGGCACCGGCCCCCGCACAGGGGCGCGGCAAGCCGATCGTGCTGAGCACCGGGTGGAAGGTGTCCCGCGGCGACCAGCCGCAGTGGGCCCGCCCCGGCTTCGACGACCGCGCCTGGACGACGGCCGCCGTGCCCGGCGAGTGGGAGAACGTCTTCCCCGGCTACGACGGCTTCGGCTGGTACCGGCGGCAGGTGACGCTCCCCGCCGACCTGCACGGCGAGCCCGTGGGCGTGCTCTTCGCCACCGTGGGCGACGCGTTCGAGGTGTACTGGGACGGCGTGAAGATCGGCGCGCGCGGGGAGTTTCCCCCGCACTTCACCGAGTCGGTGAACCCGTCGCTCTTCCTGGTGCCCGACAGCCTGCTGCGCACCTCGGGCTCGCGGCACCTGCTGGCCGTGCGCATCTACAACGACTACGCGTACGGCGGGCTGATGGGCTCGGTGCGCATGGGCCGCTTCGACGTGCTGGCCGACAAGCGCTCGCCGCGCGACATGGTCATCGGCACGCTGGTGGCCTTCTTCCTGGCCATCGGCATCTACCACCTGGCCTTCTGGGTGCGCCGCCGCGCCGCCCGCGAGAACCTGTGGTTCGCCACCGTCTCGCTCGCCATCTCCATCTACGGTGCCACCTTCAGCGGCACCATCAGCGAGATGGTGCTCCCCTTCACCAACCCGTATCGGCTCGGGCTGGTGGCGCTGCTGGCGGGCGGGCCCTTCTTCGTGGCCCTGGTCTACTCGCTCTTCGACCTGCGCGTGCGGCGCCGCGAGCAGCTGGTGTGTGCCGCGTTCGTGGCGCTCGCCGCGGTGTCGGCGGTGATGCCGCTGGGGCCGCTGGCGCAGCTGAACCGCTGGATCGACGTGGCCCTGGCGGTGGGGATGCTGGCCATCGTGCTGCGCGCCTTCCGCGCGGCCTCGCGCCACCGGCCGCACGCGCGGCTGCTGGTGTTCGGCACCGCCGCCTTCGCCGCGACGTTCGTGTACGACCTGGCCAGCGAGTACGACTTCGTCCCGGTGGCGCACGTGCTGCCGAGCGTGCCGTCGCTCTTCTGGATCGGCTTCCTGGTGTTCGTGATGGCGGTGGGGATCGCCACGGCGGGGAAGTGGGCGCTCACCGAGGTCACCGCGCTGGTGGACCCGCTCACCGAGCTGGCGCGCCGCCACGTGCTGGAGGATGCGATGCGCCGCGAGACGGAGCGCATCCGCCGGTCGGGGGGGACGATGGCGCTGGTGCTGATCGATCTGGACTTCTTCAAGCAGGTGAACGACGCCTACGGCCACCGCACGGGGGACGACGTGCTGGCGCGCGTGGGCCGGCTGCTGCGCTCCACGGCGCGCAACATCGACCTTCCCGCGCGCTTCGGCGGCGAGGAGTTCGCGGTGCTGCTGTACGACAGCGACTTCGACGGCGCGCTGGCGTTCGCGGAGCGCTTCCGGGCCAACCTGCGGGAGATGAGCGTTGCCGCGAGCGGCGGGCGCACGGTGCGGGTGACGGCCAGTCTGGGCGTGGCCGTCGGCAGCGAGCTGGTGGACCCCGCCGCGCTGGTCGAGGCCGCCGACCAGGCCCTCTACCGCGCCAAGAACCAGGGCCGCGACCGCCTCATCGGCATCCAGCTCCAGGCCGGCACCATCCCCGAGCCCGCGCGCAGCGGCGAGGGGTAAGGGTCGGCTTGAGAGAAACTTGAAGCCCCGCGCGCGGATGCGTGCGGGGCTTCGGCGTTCCAGAACATCGATCGAAAGGTCAGCGCTTTCCCGGAAAATCTCGGGGATGCTCAGCCGCGTGCTCGCGCGCCCAGCGCTCCAGCTTCTCGATCTGGCTCTGGGACAGCCGGGGCGGAGGCGGCGTCTCCGGCCGCCGCGGGCCGACCAGCGACGGATGTAAGGCATTCAGGTTCGCCATCTCGTTCCTCGTCATTTCGGAGTAACGGGTGAATACCCGGTTGAGCAAGCTCACCTACCCGTTCCTGATTACCTCGATCACGCGTTCCACCACCCGGCTGCGCGCTTCCGCGCGAAGGACGCCTGCGGTTTTCACCACGAGCGAATCGTGCGCGGTAAAGAGCTTGCCCGGTCGAGCGTAACTGGTTCTCTGCAGCGATCCAGACTCGAAATCACCCTGTGCCAGCTCGATAGCGGAATTATCCGCATAGGCGTTGCTTGTGACCTGACACAGGATGAAGTCGTTCCGGCCGGCGCTGGCAAGGACGACTGCGGGGCGAAGTTTCGACTGGCTGAGATCTGAAAACGGAAAGGGGACGAGGACTACTTCTCCGGCTGAAGGTGTTCCCACGCGGCATCCTCCTCTTCGCGGTTCCAATCTTCGGCAAGGGCTGCCTCGCTCAGGAGCGCGGTAAGATTAGGGTCCTCTGCGGCCTCGTCCAGGATCGTGACGAGTGCGCGCCGCGGCTCCGGGAGGCTGACATCTTCCAGCAGTCGAACATGGCCGCCGGATTCGACAACTGCTTCAACGGTGCGCGGCATCATTTCCTCCCTCATCCGAGTTACCGTGCAAGAATACTTGCACATGAAAGATGCCATACCCAACGAGATTAGCCAAGTTCGGATGCCTTGCGCGCTTCCGGGGCATCCGGTATCCTCCGCGCCATGCCGAACCACGCCTGCACGATGCGGATGCGCTGTTGCTGGTGTCTCCTCCACGCGGAGGGGGCGGGCGGCGGCGTGCGCGCGAGGCGGCGAACCGGCATGATCCGGCGGGGGTAACAGCCCCGAGCCCCACGACGGCAATCCGGCCGCGGCTCCCTCAATCTGACGGAGCGGCGGCTTTTTTCTTTCGGCAGACCCGAGGAGATCCGAATGCCCGCCACGCAGGAGCGCCCGATCGCGCTCTTCCACGAGCACCCCGACTGGTTCCGCCCGCTCTTCACCGAGCTGGAGCGGCGCGGCACGCCCTTCGTCCGCATCCCAGCGGCCGAGCACCGCTACGATCCCGAGGCGGCGCCGCCGTACTCGCTGGTGTTCAACCGCATGAGCCCGTCGGCGTACCTGCGCGGGGCGGGGAACGCCATCTTCTACACCCAGAGCTGGCTGGACCACCTGGAGCGCAACGGCGTGCGCGTGGTGAACGGCCGCGGCGCGTACGCGGTGGAAACCAGCAAGGCGGTGCAGATCAACCTCCTCCGCCGTCTGGGGCTGCCGCATCCCAGGACGCGCGTCATCAACCACCCGTCGCAGGCGTTCGCCGCGGCCGAGGGGCTGCGCTACCCCATCGCCGTGAAGCCGAACATCGGCGGGAGCGGGGCGGGGGTGCGGCGCTTCGACTCGCCGGAGACTCTGCGGCAGGCGTCGGAGGACGGTTCGCTGGACCTGGGGATCGATTCCGTCGGCCTGGTGCAGGAGTTCGTGCCCGCCGAGGAGGGGCGCATCACCCGCGTGGAGGTGCTGGGGGGCAAGTTCCTGTACGGCATCCGCATCTACACCCCCGGCGACACCTTCGACCTGTGCCCCGCCGACGTCTGCCAGCGGGTGGACGGCGCCGAGCTGAACCGCATCGCCTGCGCGGTCGACGCGCCGAAGAACCGGCTGCGGGTGGAGGGCTACACCCCGCCCGCCGAGATCATCGGGCAGGTGGAGCGGATCATGGCCGAGGCGGGCATCGAGGTGGGCGGGGTAGAGTACTTCGTGGACTCGCGCGACGGGAAGCACTACTTCTACGACGTGAACGCGCTGTCGAACTTCGTGGCCGACGCGCCGCAGGTGGTGGGCTTCGACCCGTTCCAGCGGCTGGCCGACTACCTGGAAGCGGAGGCCCGCTGATGCGCTTCGGCTACTGGATGCCCGTGTTCGGCGGGTGGCTGCGCAACGTGGACGACGAGGGGATGGAGGCCAGCTGGGAGTACGTGAGCCGCCTGGCCCGCCGCGGCGAGGAGATCGGGTTCGACCTGACGCTGATCGCCGAGCTCTTCCTGAACGACATCAAGGGCGCCGACGCGCCCACGCTGGAGGCGTGGTCCACCGCGGCGGCGCTGGCGGCGGTCACGAAGACGCAGGAGATCATGGTGGCGGTGCGGCCGACGTTCCACCCGCCGGTGATCTTCGCCAAGCAGGCGGCCAACATCGACCGCATCAGTGGCGGGCGGCTGTCGCTGAACGTGGTCAGCAGCTGGTGGGCGACCGAGGCGCGGAAGTACGGCGTGCAGTTCGACGTGCACGACGACCGCTACGCCCGCACCCGCGAGTGGCTGGAGGTGGTGAACGGCGTGTGGTGCAGTCCGTCGTTCACGCACGAGGGGCGATACTACAAGGTGGATGAGGCCGTGCTGGAGCCCAAGCCCGCCTCGCGCCCGCGGCCGACGATCTACGCCGGCGGCGAATCTCCCGCGGCCAAGGAGATGATCTCGTCGATGTGCGACGGGTTCCTGACGCACGGCGACCCGCCGGAGAACATCGCGCCGAAGGTGGCCGACATGCGCGCCCGCCGCGAGGCGCTGGGGCTGCCGCCGATGGTGTTCGGCGCCGCGGGCTACGCCATCGTCCGTCCCACGGAAGCCGAGGCGAAGCGCGAGCGGGAGCGCATCACCGACGTGTCGAGCGGGAACGCGTACCACAGCTACCAGGACTGGCTGAACAACACGCAGCTGGAGCAACGGGTGAGCCTGGAGGACTACTCGGTTTCCAATCGCGGGCTGCGCACCGGCCTGGTCGGCACGCCGGAGCAGGTGGCCGAGCGGCTGATCGCGCTCGAAGAGGCGGGGCTGGACCTGGTCCTCCTCCAGTTCTCGCCGCAGCTGGAGGAGATGGAGCGCTTCGCCGAGGAGGTCATCCCCCTCGTGAACGGAAGCCACACCGAGGCCGTCGCGGCCTGAGGAAGGGAAGATCTCGTCGCGAATCCGGAACTCCAATTCGTGCATCCTCGCCGCATCAACCCGACGTCATCCTGAGGCCGTCCACACCGTAACCAGCGGCTACACAAGAGGTTGCAGGCCGAAGGGTCTATCGTGAGCGAAGGAATCGCACCGAAGCCCGGCGCGTTCCCCCCAACTCACGTGCGATACGGGCGATAGATCCTTCGGCCCGCGGGCGCTTGTGCGGGGTCGGGCGACGGCGTGGCTGGCCTCAGGATGACGTCTTCCTTGTGCGTCTTCCTTGTGCGTTCTTTCGATCTACACTCCGCAGCCGGCGGTGGCGAGCATTCGGGGGGTGGTGCCGCGGATGCGGTAGACGGTGCTCCAGTCGCCCTCGTAGTACTGCCCGTGCACCAGGATCTCGTACTGGCCGTCGCCGTCCAGGTCGTAGATGCCGCCCAGCGTGAAGGTGTTCAGGATCTCCTCCTCGCTCGTGCGGGGATGGTACTCCTCCTCCAGCATGATCGTCCGCGCCACGCCGCCCACCAGCTTGCGGACGATGACCAGCGAGTAGTCGCCGGCGCGGACGCGCGTCGACTCCCCGGCGGCCTGCGAGCGGGTGGCGCTGAGGACGGCCTCCTCCGTGCCGTCGCCGTCCAGGTCCGCGCGCAGGATGCCGGTGATGCGCACCACCGGGTTCCGGATCCCGTGCCGCACCAGCATCTCGCGCACGGCGTTCTGGTACGCGGGGAGGCTCGCGTCGCCGCGCGTGACGGGGCGCGGGCGCACGTTCCAGCTGCCGACCACCGCCACGTCCCCCACCCCCTCCTCCATCTTCGGCGTCAGCTCGACCAGGTAGGTGTCCGGGCACGGCTCCTCGATGGAGTTCGCGCGCGACCCCGTGGCCACGCCCCGCGCGGCGCCGTTCGCGAACACGCGGTAGCGCTCGCCGCCGCGCACCAGCGACGCGTTGTGCTCGGCGTCGCGCCAGGTGCCGTCCACCACCACGGCCAGCAGGCGGCCGCTCCCCACGTCCAGCACGGGCCGCACGCGCTGCGCGGCGGACGGCGTGGCGGCGAGCGTGAGCATCACGGCGGCAGCGATGGAGATGCGCATGGATGGATTCCGTGGAGGCGGAAACGAAAGCGGCCCCGGGCGCGGTGCCCGGGGCCGGTCTCTCGCGAGGATCACTCCGTGGGCGTCGGCCTGGCGGGGACGGAGCGGATGTACAGCCACACCGCGCGCATCTCGTCGTCCGTCATCAGCCCGCTGAGCGCCCAGGGCATGGGCGGGCGCAGCGCGGTGCCGTTGGGGCGCTTGCCAGTGCGCAGCGCGTTGAAGAAGTCCTGCTCCGTCCACTTCCCCACCTCGCCCGCGGCGGTCAGGTTGGCGGCGGGCGGCATCCCCGGGCCCTCGCCCTCGGCCGCGCCGTTCAGGTCCTTGCCGTGGCACCCCCGGCACCCGCCGATGGTGGCCAGGTACTGGCCGTACTCCACCGTCACGCCCGCCGCGGGCGGCTCGGCGCGAGGCGCGCCATGGGTGATGTGCTCGGCGGGGAAGAGGGGGAGCTTGCCGGCCAGGTACAGCGCCCGGCCCAGCGCCCGCACGTTGGTGGTGGGCAGCTCGCGGTCCACCGGCGGCAGGGTGCGGACGTAGGCGATCACCGCCTGCACGTCGGCGTCGCCCATCGCCCAGTAGTCGGCCGAGGGCATGATGGCCAGCGCGTGCCCGTCTGCGTCCACGCCGTGGCGGATGGCGCGCTCCAGCTGCCCGTCGCTGTAGCGGGCAAGGACGCCGCCTTTCCCCGCGGTCAGGTTGCTGGCGTACACCACGCCCAGCGGTCCCGCGTCCATGAACAGCTTGCCGCCCAGGTCGGCGCCGTGGCAGTCCACGCACTTGGCGATGGCCGTGGCCAGGTGCCGGCCGCGCTCCAGCGCCGCCGGGTTGCCCTGCCCGGTGCGCAGCGGCGCCACCGCCACCTCGTCGTACGCGCGGCGGAAGCGCACCTCGCTGGCGGCGTACACCACCAGCACGGCCAGCACGACCACGAGGGCGAGGGAGCCGACGCTAAGGCCGGTCCATTTCAACAGCTTGCGCATCGCGAATACTCCGGGGGATCGAGCGTGGGCCGGCACGCGCGCGGCGCCGGGGCGGGATGACGGGATGGAGATGGGGATGGCGGTGCCCCGCGCCGGGCTGGAGAGGCGCGGTTGGGGTACAGCGTAAACGGATGGCCTCGCCCCGTCAAGGGAGTCCCCTCCGCCGATCGCCATGCGGGGCCACGGGTTGCGGCCATTTCGTGCCGCCCCGGCACCGGAGGTTCCGCATGGCGATGGGGCGCATCGTCTCCTTCGTCACAAACCCTCACGCGCGCCCGTTCTTCGCGCTTTCATGGGCTCCCCACCGCTCTCCACCTTCCCCGGCTCCCCCCGCCGATGACGCTCCCGCTGAAGACGATCCGCACCGTCGCGGTCGCGCTGGCGATGGCGGCCGCCGCCTCGCGCGCGGCGGCGCAGGAGGCCGCGCTGGTGCTGACGGTGACCGCCTCGGAGACGCAGGCGCCGCTGCCTGGCGCGCAGGTGAAGCTCGACGGCCGCGGCGTGGCCGTCACCGACGCCGGGGGCACGGTGCGCGTGGCGATGGCGCCCGGCGCGCACCAGGTGGAGGTGAGCGCCATCGGCCGCCACGTGCAGACGCTGCGCGCCACTTTGGCCGCCGGGCGGACGGAGGACGTGGAGGTGCAGCTGATGCCCGACGCGGTGCCGCTGCGGCCGGTGACCGCGTCAGAAAGTCGAGGATGGGAACAGGACTTTCTCAGGAGGCCGGCCATGCCGTCGCTGGACCCCGCACCACCGTCTGCAGGCCGATGGATTTATCGCCCCCGCACGTGATGAGGATCCGCTCCACCGACGCGCCCGCCGCGCCGAGAATGCGGTCCCTGATCCGGCAGGCAGCCTGGAGATCGTTCGCAATACTCAATGGTCGCCCCAAGCGTGTGGATCGCGTGGAAGAGGGAAGATTAACGTCCCGCGCGTGCCGGGATCAGCTCCCCGATCCGCCGCCTTCCTCACGTTCCAGGTCCTGCATGCGCAGGCGGAGGAAGTCGTCCAGCGAGTCGTCGGGGACGCGGTAGATCTCGGCCAGGAAGCGGCGCGTCTCGGACTCGTTCCGCTGGAGCTGGCGCAGCATGGCGCCCAGGCGCTCCAGCGGCATCCCCAGCCGCCCCGCCGCGCCGGCCAGGCGCTCGTAGGCATCGCGGCGGGCCTGCCGCTCCTCGTTGGTCTCACCCTCGAACCATGGCTCGCGCACCAGCATCTCCCTCCGTCCCTTTCGCTGTCCCCTGTCCCCTGTCCCCTGTCCCCTGTCCCCTGTCCCCTGTCCCCTGCCCCCTGTCCCCTGCCCCCTGCCCCCTGCCCCCTGCCCCCTGCCGTTCAGCTCCGCGCCCACTCGCCGTACAGCGGGAAGCGCGAGCACATCTCCCGCACCTCGCCGCGCACGGCCGTGGCCACCTGCTCGTCGTCCGGCGCGGCGATCACGCGTTCGATGAGGCCGGCGATGGCGCGCATCTCCGCCTCGCCCAGGCCGCGCGTGGTGAGCGCGGGGGTGCCGATGCGGATGCCGCTGGTCACGAACGGCGACTCGGTCTCGCCGGGAACGGTGTTCTTGTTCACCGTGATCCCCGCGCGGTCCAGCGACTTCTCGGCCACCTTCCCCGTCACCCCCTTGTTGCGGAGGTCCACCAGCATCAGGTGGTTGTCGGTGCCGCCGGACACCAGGTTGAAGCCGCGCTCCATCAATCCCCCGGCCAGCGCCTTGGCGTTCGCGATCACGCGGCCCGAGTAGTCGGCGAAGTCCGGCCGCAGCGCCTCCTCGAACGCCACCGCCTTGGCGGCGATCACGTGCATCAGCGGGCCGCCCTGGATGCCGGGGAAGATCTGCTTGTCGATGGCCTTGCCGTGCTCCTCGCGCGCCAGGATCAGCCCGCCGCGGGGGCCGCGCAGCGTCTTGTGCGTGGTCGACGTCACCACGTCGGCATGGGGGACGGGGGAGGGGTGATGGCCGGTGGCGACGAGACCCGCGATGTGCGCCATGTCCACCATCAGCTTCGCCCCGCACTCGCGGGCGATCTCGGCGAACACCTCGAAGTCGATGATGCGCGGATAGGCGCTGGCGCCCGCGATGATCATCTTCGGCTTCACCTTCACCGCCTGGTCGCGCAGGGCGCCGTAGTCGATGCGGTGGTCGTCGGGGCGCACGCCGTAGGCCACGATGTTGTACAGGCGGCCGCTGAAGTTCACCGGCGAGCCGTGCGTCAGGTGGCCGCCCTCCGACAGGTTCATCCCCAGCACGGTGTCGCCGGGCTCCAGCAGCGCGAAGTAGGCGGCCATGTTGGCCTGCGCGCCGGAGTGCGCCTGCACGTTGGCGTGGTCGGCGCCGAAGAGCTGCAGCAGGCGGGAGATGGCCAGCCGCTCCACCTCGTCCACCACCTCGCAGCCGCCGTAGTAGCGCTTGCCGGGGAGCCCCTCGGCGTACTTGTTGGTCAGCACCGAGCCCATGGCCTGGAGCACCGCCTGCGAGGTGAAGTTCTCGCTGGCGATCATCTCCAGCTGGTTCTCCTGGCGTTCGGCCTCGGCCACCAGCAGCCGGTGGATCTCGGGATCGGCCTGCTTCAGGGCGTCCATCTATCGTCCTCGCACGGTCTCGCGTTCGTGGCTGGTCGGGATGGCGGAAGGTAACCGGACGGGTGCGAGAGTGCGAGAGTGCGGAAGTGCGGAAGTGCGGAAGTGCGGAAGTGCGGAAGTGCGGAAGTGCGGAAGTGCGGAAGTGCGAGAGTGCGAGAGTGCGAGGAGATCGGTCGTGAGCGCCGATGTCGCGGAGTGAGCCGAACACCCTCGCGCAGTTTGCGAGGCTTCCCGTGGTTGTTGCTGCGACTTCAGTCGCCGGTAAGTGGCCAGCCTCCGCACATGAGTCGGCGGCAGGCACCGATTCTTCCCTGAAACCTGCTTTGGGGGATGGAGATGCGGAGATGGCGCGACCGCGTCGGTATCTTCATCTCCATACGTTATCGGTATCGATGGATATGGATTTGTGGATTGGACATATGTGCGCGGCGCTGCTAATCTCCTAGCACCATCTGTTTGCGCGACCCACCCGCCTGTCATGGAGCCCCGCCCGATGCGCTTCTCCCGAAGCATCTTCCGTCTTCCGCTCGTCCTTGCTGCCGCGGCGGGGTGCGCGACCGCGGCCGTGCCCGCCGCCACCGCGCCCGAGGCGGGGAGCGGAGCGCCGTCCCGGCCGCTCGCCGTCACGGGCGGGCGGGGGATCGACCCGGCGAACATGGACACCACGTGCAAGGCGTGCCAGGACTTCTACCGCTACGCCAACGGCGGCTGGCTGGACGCGAACCCCATCCCCGCCGACCGCTCCACCTGGAGCAGCTACGACGAGGTGGGCGACCGCACCACGGCCACCCTCCGCCAGATCCTGGAAGACGCGGCCGCGACCGCCGCGTCGCGCCCGGGGACGCTGGAGGGGCGGCTGGGCACCTTCTACGCGGCCTGCATGGACACCGCGCGCGCCGAGGCCGACGGCGCCGCGCCGGTGCAGGGCGACCTGCGGCGCATCGCCGGGCTGCGCGACCGCGGCGCGATCCTGGGCGAGGTGGCGCGGCTGCAGCGCGCGGGGATGGGCATCCCCTTCGCCTTCTTCGCCACGACGGACGACCGCGACGCCACGCGCAACATCGCCTCGGTGTGGCAGAACGGGCTGACGCTTCCCACCGCCGAGTACTACCTGCGCGACGACTCGGCCTCGCGCGCGCTGCGCGACGACTACCGCCGCCACGTGGCGCGGATGCTGGTCCTTGCCGGCGCGCCGCAGGCCGCGTCCGACGCCGACGCCGCGCGGGTGCTGGAGATGGAGACGCAGCTCGCGCGCGCATCCATGACGCCGGTGCAGATGCGCGACCCCGAGGCCGTGTACCACAAGCTGGCGCCTGCCGGGCTGGCCGCGCTCACGCCGCACCTGGACTGGCCGGCCTTCCAGCGCGCGCTGGGCATCCCCGCCGCGGCGGAGGTGAACGTGGGCCAGCCCGAGTACCTGCGCGCCGTGGACCGCCTCCTGGCCGAGGCGCCGGTGGAGGCGTGGTCGGCGTACCTGCGCTGGCACGTGCTGAACTCCGTGGCCAGCTATCTGTCGAAGCCGCTCTCCGATGCGGACTTCGCCTTCGACCGGCACTTCTCCGGCGCGGCCCGGCGCGCGCCGCGGTGGCGCCGGTGCGTGGGGCTGACCAGCGGCGAGATGGGCCCGGCGCTCGGGCGGCTGTACGGCCAGCGCGTGTTCACCCCGGCGGCGCGGGCGCGCGCCGAGGGAATGATCGCCAACCTGCGCGCGGTGCTGCGCGAACGGATCTCCGGGCTGGAGTGGATGGGGCCGGAGACGCGCGCGCGGGCGCTGGAGAAGCTGGCCACGCTGGAGGCGCGGCTGGGCTACCCCGAAACCATCCCCGACTACAGTGCGCTGCGGATCGAGCCCGGCTCGCTCATCCCCGCCATTCGCGCGGTGGAGGCGTTCGAGACGGCGCGCAACTGGGCCAAGATCGGCCAGCCGGTGGACCGGTCGGAGTGGAGCACGGTGCCGCAGCGGGTGAGCGGGAGCTACAACCCGGTGCGCAACACGCTCACCTATCCCGCGGCCAAGTTCCAGCCGCCCTTCTTCGACCCCGAGGCCGACGACGCGGTGAACTACGGCGCGCTGGGAAGCACCATCGGCCACGAGATCTCGCACGGCTTCGACGACGAGGGACGGCAGTACGACGCCCAGGGCAACCTGCGCGACTGGTGGACGGCCGAGGACGCGGCGCGCTTCAACGCCCGCGCCGACCGGATGGTGGCGCAGTACAACGGCTACGTGGCGGTCGACACGGTGCACGTGAACGGGCGGCTGACGCTGGGCGAGAACATCGCCGACCTGGGCGGGGTCACGCTGTCGTACTACGCGCTGCAGCGGGCGCTGGCCGGCAAGCCGCGGCCGCTGATCGACGGGCTGACGCCGGAGCAACGCTTCTTCATCTCCTGGGCTCAGAACTGGCGCAACAACACGCGCGAGGCATCGGCCCGCACCTCGGTGCGCACCGACCCGCACGCGCCGGCGCGCTGGCGGGTGATCGGCCCGCTCTCCAACCTCCCCGAATTCGCGCGCGCTTTCGCCTGCAGGCCCGGCGACCCCATGGTGCGCCCCGACAGCGTCCGCGTGGAGCTGTGGTGATGGAGATGAGAAGAAGATGATGATGACGAGATTCGTCCGCGCTTCCGTGCTGGGTCTCGCGATCGCGGCGATGCCGGGCCGGGCGGCGGCGCAGGGGGATGCGGAAATCGCGTGGTCGATCGCCCCCACCGGCCGGATGGCGGCGGACACGCGGATGATCACCTTCCGCTACCCCGCGGAGGGTGGACGCACCGGGAGCACCGGCTCCGCGCGCTCGGTGGACGAGATGGCGGGGCTCGATGCGGCCGCGCTCGCCGGCCCGGCCGAATCCCCCGTGCGCTTCACCCTGGCGGGCGATCCGGGGCGGCTGGAGTGCGAGGGGACGGCGGGCGGCGGGCGGGGCTCCGGCCGGTGCGCGTACCAGCCGGCGCCGGGCTTCGCGGGGGAGATGGAGCGCCTCGGCGCGCCGCGTCCGTCGTCCGCCGACCAGCTGGAGCTGCTGATCCACGGGGTGGAGCTGGCTCAGATGCGCGAGCTGCGCCGCCTGGGCTATCGCGACCTGGAGCCGGACCGGCTCATCGCCATGCAGATCTTCTACGTCACCCTCGATTTCGCGCGCGAGGCGACGGCGTTCGGCGACCCGGACCGCTCGCTGGACGAGCTGGTGAGCCTGAAGCATGGCGGCGTTTCCCTCGCGTACCTTCGCGCCCTGCGCGAAGCGGGCTACACGCGCCTCACCTTCCGCCAGATCGAGGAGATGCACCGGCATCGCACCCGGTGATCTGAACAGATGGGGTTCACGCAGAGACGCGGAGCCGGGGAGAACTCTCCGCGGCTCCGCGTCTCTGTGTGCCAGGCAGTTTGAAGCGTCAGCCCCGCGCGCGGGCGGCGTCGCGCAACGCGGCGGCGAATCGCTCCCCTGCGGGCGGCAGGTCGTCGGCGCGGTGGCAGAGGGCGACGAGGGTGGTGCGGTCGGCCGGCCCGGTGAGCGCCGCGTAGGCCACGCCGCCCCAGCGCAGCCGCCGGAACGACGCCGGCGCCAGCGTCACCCCCAGCCCCGCCTCCACCAGGCCGACGATGGTGAGCCATTCGTGCGCCTGCTGCACGATCCGCGGCTCGAACCCCGCCGCCCGGCAGAGCGCCGCCACGCGGTCGTGCAGCCCCGGCGCCACCGCGCGGTGGAAGTGCACGAACGGCTCGTCCGCCAGCGCCGCCAGCGCGATCTCGTCGCTCCCGGCGAGCGCGTGGCCGGGCGGGAGGACGGCCACCAGCTCCTCGTCCATCAGCACCTCGCGCGCGATCCCCTCCTCCGGCGGTGGCTCGCGCGCCACCGACACGTCGATCGTCCCGTCGCGCAGCGCGGCGGCGTGCGCGGCGGACGGGAGCTCGCGCAGGCGCAGCTCCACGCCCGGCGCGGCGTCGCGGAAGGCGCGGATCGCGGTGGCCAGCAGCGCCGGCAGCGTGGACGCGGCGAAGCCGACCGCAAGCACGCCCGACTCGCCCCGCGCGGCGCGGCGGGCCTCGTCCATCCCCCGGTCCGCCTGCGCGATGAGCCGCCGCGCGTGGGCCAGCAGCACGCGCCCGGCCTCGGTGAGCTGCACGCGCGGGCGGCGGACCAGGAGCGGCGCGCCGACGACCGCCTCCAGCCGCTGGATCTGCTGCGTGAGCGGCGGCTGCTGGATCCCCAGCCGCTCCGCCGCGCGGCCGAAGTGCAGCTCCTCCGCGACCGCCACGAAGTAGCGCAGGTGGCGGAGCTCGGGCGTCCGGTTCATCGCGAGGGGATGGGATCGGCGGGCGTGAGGAACGGCGCGGATGCGGACCAACGTAGCCGCCGCCGCATCCCGGCGACAACAGCGCCGCGTCGGAGGGTCGGGGAACAGGAAAACGGAAAAAGGCGAGACGCGGCCGCGTCTCGCCTTCTTCTTCTGGTGCGCCCCGCGTTCCGCGCCAACGGGTCCCCCGGGGCGCGGGAGATCCACATCACCGCGCCCGGTCGTTCATCCTTCCCCCGCTCCCCGCGGCCGGCGAACCGGCGCCGGTCAGGCCTGCGGCGGGCCGGCCTCGTTCGGCACGCGGCGGCGCGTGCCGTCGTCGCGCATCAGCCCCCCGAAATACTGATGCTTCCCCTTCTCCGCGGCGCGAGCGGGCCGGTCGAACGGCGTGGCGCCGAACACCGAGTTCCACATGCGCTGCAGGAACGAGCCGCGCGGGTCGGCGCCGGGCGTCTGCACCGGGACCGCGTGCGAGGGTCCGAGCGGAAGCGCGTCGTCTTCGCGGGGCGAGAGGGCCTGCGGGTCGTTGGGCGTGGGCATGGTACCTCGTTCTCGAGAGGGCCTGCGCGGCCGCCGCGGAAGACGGCCGTCCACTCCATACCCCCCGATCCGGAAAGGGTCCGTTTCTGTTTACCGCACCCGCACGGTCACCCGCACCGGCGTGCCGTCCGGCGCGGGAAGCTCCAGGTGGCGCACGCGGCGCCAGGGCTGGCGGAGGTAGCCCTTGATGGCCATCGACTCGGTCATCACCCGCTCGTCGCGCGGCAGGGCGCGCAGCACCTCGTCGCTCATCAGCACCACCAGCTTGGCGCGCGGGCGGGTGATGGAAACGTTGAAGCGGTGCGGGTCGAGAAGGAATTCCGCCTCGCGCTCGGCGTACTCGCGGTCGGCCACGGCGTACGAGACCACGATCATCTCCCGCTCGTTCCCCTGCATCCGCTCCACGGTGTCGACCACGGGAAGCTCGCCGTACGCCCAGCCCAGCGTGGCCAGCTCGTGCAGGATGGCGCTGTTCTGCGCGCGGTGCGGCGAGAGAATGGCCAGCGCCTGCTCGCGGAACCCGTCGGCATCGTACGCCGCGCCGGTCGCGGGATCGCGCAGCCCCGCGCGCGCCAGCGTGGCGATCCGCGCCGCCAGCCGCGCCTCGAACGGGTTCCGCGCCGTCCCCCGGAAATCCGCGTACGTCAGGAAGACGACGGAGTCGCGCGCATCGAACACCATCTCCCACAGCAGCCGGTCGATGGGATCGGCGAGGTCGACGGACTCGGGCGCGGTGAGGAGGCGCCGCTCGGGGACCATCGACACCAGGCCCGGATAGAAGATGCGGCGCGGGTAGCCGACCAGGGCGGCGTTCATCCGCCGGCTCTCGCGCAGCGCCAGCCGCCCGAAGCGCGCGGCGAAGTGCGCGAACGCCGAGCCGAACAGCGTTTCCGCGTCGTCGTAGCTGCCGCGCACGATGGGCGCGAGCTGGCGGTCGTCGCCGCACACGATCACGCGCCCGCCGCGGCGGATGGACGAGAGGGCGATCAGCGCATCGGCCACCTTCATCTGCGACGCCTCGTCGATCACCACCACGTCGAACATGGGCGACACGGGGACGTCGGCCCCCGCGTCCTCGTCCGCCGCGTCGTTCGAGGCCGCGCGCATCCGCTTCCACAGCGACCACACGGTGGAGCCGACGACCACGGGAAGCGCGGTCTCGTCGGACTCGGCCAGGACCGCCTCCAGCCGCTCGTCGCTCACCAGCTCCACGCCGGCGTCGCCCGCCTCGCGGTCGGCCTCGCTCCCGCGCCCCTCCAGCTTCACCAGCCGCAGGGGGGATGGGATCAGCTCGCGGGCGACGCGGACCAGCACGTTGGCGATGGCGCGATGTGTGGCCGCGCTCACCAGGATGCGGAGCGGCTTCCCCGCGGCCCGCGCGGAGGCGGCCAGGCCCAGGAGCGTCCACGCCAGCAGGTACGTCTTCCCCGTTCCCGGCGGGCCCCAGATCACCGTCACCGCGCGCTCGAAGGCGGCGCGCCAGGCGGCCTCCTGCTCGGCGTTCAGCACCGGGCGCCCGGCGCGCGCCACCGTCTCCGCCCATCCCGCGTCCGCGTCCAGCGGCGCCAGCAGCCACTCGGGGGAGATGGCTCCGTCCAGCAGCCCGCGGACAAAGCGCGCCTCGCCGTGACCGTCGGCCAGGTGGCGGAGGGTGGAGACGACGCGGCGGGTGTTGAAGTCGGCCTCGGCGCGGTCCAGCACGCAGCGGAAGTCGAACTTCAGCAGCCCTTCCTTCTTCAACCGCTCGAACCCGTAGTCGCTGGCGAGCGTGACGCGCGGCGGATCGTGCGCCAGGTCGTACGCGGCCAGCTCCACCATCAGCTTGCGGCGCAGCCACGGCTTGCGGTCCGTTTCCGCCAGCATCTCGCCGTTGTCGTTGGTCAGGACCAGCGCGAACTCGCCGGGGCGGAACTTGGCCTCGCGGCACTCGGGGTCGAACTCGAACACCCACTCGCGGTCGCTCACGCGCTCCACCGGCTCCAGCCCGGTGATGCACTCGAAGCGGCGCGCCCGGTCGCGCGAGGGGAGCGTGTGCAGCGCGCGGATGGAGAGCGCCTCGGCCGCCGCCTCCAGCTCGGTGAAGATGCGCAGCGCCTCCAGCGTCGCATCCGGGATCGGCGTGGCCGACGTCGCGGGCGCGGGGCCGCCGCCCTCCATCCGCATCCGCGGGACGCGGGCGCGCGACGCCTGCTCGCGCACGCCGCGGACGACGGAATCCACCGCGTCGAGCTTGGCCGCCACCGTGCGCTCGATCTCCGCGCGCACCTCGTCCCCCGTCTCCTCGCCCCGCTCCGTGGCGTGCGGGCGGGCGCGCCAGACGTTGTGGATGCGCTCGAAGGCCACCTGGCTGCTGAGCGGCCACCCGTAGTCGGCGCGCGGATGCCAGGCGTGCGCCCGCTCCGCCGGCTTCAGCGCGGCCGAGACGGCGGCGAGGTCGAGGGCGTAGGCGACGGGGAGCGCGAAGAGCTCGGAGACGGCGTCCACGACGACGGTTCCCGGCGCGGCGGCGGCGGCGCGGAGCCCGGCCGAGGCGCCGGCGGTGGAGGGAAAGACGAGGCCGGCCAGCGCGGCGATCCCCGGCTGCGCGGCGGGGTCGGACATGTGGCGGTGCAGCACGCCGCGCAGCAGCTCCAGCTCCTGCCGGTCGTAGACGAAGACGTGCAGCGCCTTCTCCGCGCGCCCGCCGCCGTTCCCCGTGCCCAGCATGGCCACCGCCGTGTCGCGGAGGCGGGCCAGGAAGCCGCGCAGCATCTCCCCCTCGCCGCGCGCGGAGCCCTCGCGGCTGACGACGACGTCCGCCTGCGGGCGCGCCCCGGCCCGCTCCGCGCGGAAGCCGAGCGCGAACACCGTTCCGCTCACGGGGTCGCCCTCGGCGGAAAGAACCACGCGCACGCGCTCGCCGCCGCCCAGCAGGTGCGTCTGCTTCTCCTGCTCCACCAGCTTGCGGTAGGAGAGCGCCTGCGCCCGCTTCTTCAGGCTGGACTCGGCCGATTCAAGCGCGTGGCACCCGGTGTAGGTGTCGCCGCGGATGCCGCGCAGGTTCAGCTGCTTCACCGTGGTGATGCCGCGCCCGCGCAGCACCTGCCGGGCGAGCGGGGTGATGCCGGGAACGCGCGACACGTCGTCGGTCGCGTCGGCCTCGGCGCGGCAGTGCTGGAAGAAGCCGCACCCGGCGCACGCGGGCGACAGGTGCCACGCCGCCTCCTCGGCCCGCAGCGCGGCGATGCGGGGCAGCTCCTCGCGCAGGAAGCGCCCGACGTGGTGGCGGTACGCGGCCAGCGCGAAGCGCCGCGGTGCGCGCGAGCCGCGGTTCCACACCCACCCCCAGCGCGTGTCCACGCGCGCGTCCACCCCGGTGGCGCGGACGATCTCCTCCAGCACCATCGTGTAGAAGGCCACCTGCGCGAAGTGGTGCACCGCGCGCTCGCGCGAGAGCTTCACGTCGATCACTCCCAGCCGCAGCCGCCCGTCGGGCCACCGCCCGATGCGCACCAGGTCCGGCTGCGCGGCGGCGAAGTCCAGCGGCAGCGCGGGGTCGATCCCCCAGCGCGCGGCGAAGGCTTCGGGGTCGGGGATCTCGAGCCGGGGCTGCACCAGGAACTTCACCGGGCCGGGATCGCACAGCGTTTCCAGCACCGCCGCGAAGTCCAGCGGCCGCGCGTCGCCCGCCGGCGTGAAGCCGGCCACGCGCACCGCGTCCGGGCCGAAGCGGCGGGCCAGCGCGGCCGTCTTGCGGCGCTCGAACGCCTTCCCCGCCGCGCCCAGCAGCCCCATCCCCGGACGCACGTGCTGCGGCGGGGCGTCACCCGCGGGCGCCAGCTCCCACCGCAGCTTCCGCTCGCAGCGAAAGCGGAAGAACTGCGCGAGCTGGGTTCCCGTCAGGCGCATGGGCGTGGTTGCCGCGGGGCTGCTCATCGGCAGGATGGCGGTCCTTCGAAAGTGGGGCGGAAGACAGGTATCCTCCTCCGCGCCTGATAAACGCGAAAGCGGACGAAGTTCGCCGGAGCGATGCACATCCCCCCAAAAGACCGCAGCCCCGGCACCTGCGCCGGGGCTGCGGGGTCGGTCCGGCGATGCCGCGGCCGGAAGGGCCTACCAGAACCCGAAGGTGCCGGGGGCGCGGCTGGGGCGCGCGGTGGTCTCCCCCATCTGCTCGGGAAGCTGGTAGCTGCGCCCGTCGCGCGTGGCGAAGTAGATGTGCGACACCGAGCGGGCCAGCGTGTTGCCGTCGGCCCAGAAGGCGTAGAAGCCGGGGTCCGCGTTCACCGGGCCGCGCGCGTAGGTCTGGTTCATGGCCCCGGGGCTGATCCCCATCTCCCGCGTCCAGGTGAGCCCCTGGTCGGTGCTGCGCAGGTACACCATCGACCCGCCGGTGGTGTACGGCTGCGGCCCCGGGTCCATCGGCGCCACCACGCGCCAACTCCCGTCGCTCTCCAGGTACAGCGAGCCGTGGTCGTAGGCGTGGTCGCTGGCGGCCACGTCGCGGTACACCCACTCCGTGCCCGTCCACCGCGCCGTGTGCCACATGCGCGGCACCGCCGACGGGCCGGGAAGGTAGGTGCTGGTGGTCAGGTACAGGATCACCGGGTGCCCCTGCTCGTCGAACTTCAGGTCCTTCAGGTACACCAGCAGTCCCTCTGCCTGGTAGTCGCGCACCAGCGCCGGGTTCTTCGGCGTGGTCACCGGCAGCGTAACCGGCGCGCCCTGCACGGTGGTCCAGGTGGCGCCCAGGTCGCTGCTCTCCAGGTAGTACAGGTTGGTGCGCCCGTTCAGCCCCGTGGCGTTGGGGTGGAAGTCGAACACCGTGCCCACCCGCGAGCCCTGCGCCCAGCTCACCTGGTAGTCGCCCCGCTGGATCAGCGCCAGGCGCCGCGGCTCGGCCCAGGTGGAGCCGTCGGTGCTGCTGGAAACGTAGAGCGCGCGGTAGTTGTACTGCTGGTAGCGCGTGTGCAGCCACACGATTCCCTGCGGCGTGGCCCACGGCTGCGAGTACGAGAAGATGTCGCTGCGCACCCGCCGGAACGCCTCGGTCGAGTACGGGCAGGTGCTGCGGTAGATGTACGATTTGGCGAAGGTGCTGTCGGACGGGCTCTGCTCCAGCCCGTTCCCGTGCGCGTTGGCGAACACGTACAGGTACCCCTGCGCGTCCATCGACAGCGTGGGGTTGAAGTGCCCGTCGGTGGAGGTGCGCGTGAGCACCTTCGTGGGGCGCGGAACGGTGCCCGTGGCGTGGTCGTAGTACGACACCATGTCGGTCAGCTGCCCGCCCGAGTCGCCGCCATACGCGAAGAAGGTGCGCCGCGCGCGCGCCGAGTAGATGGCCATCGGCACGATCTGCTGCGGATAGGTGCCCAGCCCGCCGCTGTACTTCCAGCGGTACGGCCCGGTGACCTCCTCGTTGGAGTACCAGATCCCGCGGTAGCCGGTCTCGTGCGCGTGGATGGCGTTCAGGGTGTCGGTGCAGGGGGGCAGCCCCTGCTCGGCGGGGTCGGCGGGGGGCGTCGTGGAGGCGCCCGTGGGCTCGGCGCACGCCGCCACGGCGTACGCCAGCGCGCAGCAGGCCGCCGCGCGGAGAAGTCTGCGAGTCATCGGGGCAGGAACGGGGGAACCGCGGCGGGTGGCCGCGGGTGGGGAACGGACGACGGATGCGGGTGGTGAGTGCGGGCAAAGATGCCGCAGTTCCGGGGCATCGTCAAGGTCTGCAACAGGGCCGGAACGTCCGGATTCCGGCGGCCCCCGCCGCGGCTGGAAATCTCCCGCAAAAGCCTTGGGGGATGGGGATGGGAGGTACCCGGGCGGACCCGCATCGCCGCGCTTGCGTGCACGCGTGAGAATCGGTATCATTCAGGTCCGGATGAAATCGATTCTCATCTTCACCCGCAGTCCCGACCGATGCTGCTGAAGCGCATCTTCTCCCGCACCAGGGCAACCGCGGCGCCTGCGCGCTGCGCTGGCTGCCCGCTGGCCGCCTGCGCGAGCGGGTGCCAGGCCGCGGTGCTGCGGATGGAGTGCGACGACCACGAGGCGCACCGCCTGCGCGGGCTGGGGCTGTTCGAGGGGAGCTGCGTGCGCGTGCTGGACTCGCAGAACGGCATGCTGCTGGAGGTGAAGGGGTCGAAGCTGGCGCTGGGCCGCAAGCTGGCCGACGCCATCACCGTGCTCCCCTTCGGGGCCTGACGCCTTGGCGCGAAGCCTGTCGGCGCTGGAGCCGGGGGAGCGGGGAAGGGTGACGCAGGTCGGCGGCGACGCCGACGCCGCGCGCCGGCTGATGGACCTGGGGCTGATCCGGGGGACCACGGTGGAGGTGATCCGCCGGGCGCCGCTGGGAGACCCGATGGAAGTGCGCCTCCGCGGCTTCATGCTTACCCTGCGCCGCGCCGAGGCGGAGCACATCACGGTGGAGTAGATGGACCTGATCGAGGCCGGGGCGCCCCCGGCCACCCGCGCACCCTCGCCCGCCCAAGCGCGTGGCGGGGGTTTGCTGCATGTGGCCCTGGTCGGCAACCCCAACACGGGAAAGAGCACGCTCTTCAACGCGCTGACCGGCATGCGGCAGCGCGTGGGCAACTATTCCGGGGTGACCGTGGAGCGCGTCGAGGGCCGGTACCGCGACGCCGCCGGGCGCCCCGTGTCGGTGCTCGACCTTCCCGGCACCTACTCGCTCTCGGCCAACTCGCCGGACGAGGAGATCGCGCTGGCCGTGCTCCAGGGGCGCGCCGAGGGCGTCGACATGCCCGACGTGGTGGTCGTGGTGGTGGACGCGCAGAACCTGGAGCGCAACCTGTTCCTGGCCAGCCAGGTGCTGGAGCTGGGGCTTCCCGCCGTCATCGCGCTGAACCAGGTGGACGCCGCGCTGGCGGCCGGCATCCGCGTGGACCCGGTGGAGCTCACGCTGGAGCTGGGCGCCCCCGTCGTCGCCACGGTGGCCACCAGGGGCGAGGGGCTCGAGCTGCTGAAGCAGGCCGTCGGCAGGGCGGTGGATCTCCCTCCGGCGGAGCGCCACTTCGAGCTCCCGGCCGAGGCCGCCGCGGTGCTCCGCCCGCTGGAGGCGTGCCTCGTCGCCGGCGGGCTGAACCCGTCGGCCGCGGGGATGGAGGCGCTGCGGCTGCTGGCGGTGAACACCATCGGCCCGCACCTGGCGCACGTGGCCGGGCTGGCGGACGCCGTCGAGCGCGCGCGCGCCGGCGCCGAGGCCGCCGGCGTCTCGCCGCGCTCGCTGGAGGCCGAGGCGCGCTACGGCTGGATCGCCGACGTGGTCGAGCGCACGACGACGCGGACGGCGACGGGGAAGAAGACGCTCACCGACCGCATCGACGCGGTGGCCCTGCACCGCGTGTGGGGGCCGCTCGTCTTCGTGCTGCTGATGGCGCTCGTCTTCCAGAGCATCTTCTCGTGGGCCGAGCCGCTCATCGGCCTGGTCGAGGGGCTGTTCAACGGGCTGGGGAGCGCCGTCGGATCGATGCTCCCGGCGGGCGACCTGCGCTCGCTGGTGGTCGACGGCGTGATCGCGGGGGTGGGCTCGGTGCTGGTCTTCCTCCCCCAGATCACCATCCTCTTCCTCTTCATCGGCATCCTGGAGGACAGCGGGTACATGGCCCGCGCGGCCTTCATCATGGACCGCTTCATGAGGAGCGTGGGGCTGCACGGGCGCTCCTTCATCCCCCTCCTCTCGGGCTACGCCTGCGCGGTGCCGGGGGTGATGAGCACGCGGACGATCGAGAACCCCAAGGACCGGCTGGCGACCATCCTGGTCCTGCCGCTGATGAGCTGCTCGGCGCGCATCCCCGTGTACACGCTGCTGATCGGCGCCTTCATCCCGCCGGTGGCCGTGGCGGGGATCTTCAACCTGCGCGGCGTGACGCTGCTGGCGATGTACCTGCTGGGAACGCTGACCGCGCTGGGGATGGCGGCGGTGTTCAAGAAGACGCTGCTGAAGGGGCGCGCACGGCCGCTGATCATGGAGCTGCCGCCGTACCGCCTGCCCAGCCCGCGCTCGCTGGCCATGTCGGTGGGGCACCGCGCGTCCATGTTCATCCGCCGCGCGGGCACGGTCATCCTCTCGCTCTCCATCGTCCTGTGGGCGCTGGCCACGTTCCCGCGGTCGCACCCCGCGCCGGGGTTGACGGAAGAGGCGGCGCAGGAGCAGCAGCTGGCCAACAGCGCGCTGGGGCGGATGGGGCGCGTGATCGAGCCCGCCGTGCGCCCGCTGGGGTACGACTGGAAGATCGGGGTGGGGATTGTGAGCAGCTTCGCCGCGCGCGAGGTGTTCGTGTCGACGATGGGCACCATCTACGGCATCGGCTCCTCCGCCGACGGCACCAGCGGCGCGCTGCGCGAGAAGCTGCAGGCCGAGCGCAACCCGCGCACCGGCGGCCCCGCGTACACGCCGCTGATCGCCACGGGGCTGATGGTGTTCTACGTGTACGCGCTGATGTGCATGAGCACCATCGCGGTGGTGGTGCGCGAGACGGGCGGGGGGCGCAAGGGGATGCAGTGGGCCGCGTTCCAGTTCGCGTACATGCTGGCGCTGGCGTACACGGCCGCGTTCATCGTGTACCGCGGCGGCCTCCTCCTCGGCTTCCACTGATCGGCCGGGCGACCCCAGGAGACGTCATCCTGAGGTCGCCGCCGCACCGAATCGGACGGATGCGCCAGAGTCTGGCGGCGGCCGAAGGATCCATGGCAGGCTCCGGCACTCAGCCTGGAGAAGAGAGGGGATGATGGATTCGCAACTTCTGCAGACGTTCATCGTCGGGCTGATCGTGCTGGCCGCGGCGTTCTTCATCGGCCGCCGCGCCTGGCGCACCGTGTCCGCCGCGCGCGCGCCGAAGGGCGGCAGTGGCGGTACGGGATGCGGCAGCGATTGCGGCTGCGGCCACTGAGCGGCTGGCCGCCGGTGCTCCGCACCCGCCGCCCAGCCGATGCTTTTGCAGCATCCGGAGGCGCCCACGGCATGGGAGCAGCCGTTGCAGAGGATAATTCCCGCATCTATTCTTCAAGTGTTCCGATTGGCACAGCTCGTCTGGCCAGTCCAATTCGTAGTCCCGAGCAGGGAGTCCTCATGAAGAAGAAGCTGACGCTGGACGTGACCACGCTTCGCATCGAGCCGTTCGTGCCTTCGGCGGCCGGTTCGCCGGTCTACGGAACGATCAACGGCTACGAGGGGATGGCCCTGTCGGGCACGTCGCTCTGCAAGCCTACGTTCACGGATGCGCAGCTCTGCGGTCCCTTGACCACGTACCGCTGCGCCTGACGCAGCCCCGGTCACCGCTTCCGCCTTTGGTCCGGCGGGGGACGCCACGAAGCGAGGGCCGGCATCGCGACGATGCCGGCCCTCGATCCATATCCTCACCGCACTTCCGCACTTCCGCACTTCCGCACTTCCGCACTTCCGCACTTCCGCACTTCCGCACTTCCGCACTTCCGCACTTCCGCACTTCCGCACTTCCGCACTTCCGCACTCTCGTACTCCTCGTACTTCCCTTATCGCGCCGTCACCAGCTGCCCGTTGCGCACCATCCCGACCGCGACCTCCTTGCCCACGACGTCGCCGTTGCGGTCGAACTTGATGGTGCCGGAGACGCCCTCGAAGGCGGCGCGGCCCATCCCGATCCCCGCCACGTAGTCGCGGATCTGGCGGCGGCCCGTGCCCGCGTTCTCGATCGCGTCCTTCAGCATGTAGATCACGTCGTACGTCATCGCCCCGCGGTGGTCCGGCAGCTCCCGGAAGCGCTCGCGGTACGACTGCACGAACTGCTGTGCCTTGGGCGCCGGCCGGTCGGGGAGGAAGGCGGAGGAGACGTACACGCCCTCGGCCACGGCGCCGCCGTCCTTCACCCCGGTCAGCCCGTCGCTCCCCAGGATGGGCCCGGTGAAGCCCAGCCGCCGCGCCGCCGCGATGATCTTGATCCCCTCCGGCGCCTGCCCGCCGATCACCAGCGCGTCGGCGCCGCGGCGGAAGGCGCGCTGCAGGTACGGGTCCAGCGCCCCCGCGTCGCTGTACACGGCGGGGAGGAAGGGGTCGCGGCTGACCACCGCACCACCGCCCCGGCCGAAGGCGTCGGCGAAGGTGGCCATCACCCCCTGCCCGTAGTCGTCGTTGGCGTACAGCACCGCGGCGCGGCGGCGCCCCAGCCGCGCCGCCCACCGCGCCAGCGCCGGCGAGAACTCCAGGTCGGTGGGGCAGATGCGGAAGGTCCAATCCCCCGCGCCGGTCAGCTGCGGGCTGCTGGAGGCGGGGGAGATCTGCACCACCGGCGAGCCGCCCACGCTGTCGTTGTTCACCGCGTTGTAGATGGTGGCCGCCTTCAGCGACGCGGCCGAGTTCACGTGGCCGACCACCGCCACCACCGCGGGGTTCTCGCGCAGCTTCTTCGCCACCTCGATGGCCTTCGACGCGTCGCCCTCGTCGTCGCCGAACTCCAGGCGCACGTGGCGGCCGCCGATGCCGCCGCGGGCGTTGATCTCGTCGGCGGCCATCTGCGCGGCCAGCTTCATGGAGCGGCCGTTGGGCTTCTCCAGCGGCCCGGCGATGCCGATCACCACCTCGCCGCCGGACTTGCGGCACCCCGCCAGCGCGGCGGCGGCAAGGAGCGGAAACAGAACCAGTTTGCGGATGTTCATCAGGCTTGCGTGAGGCGCACGGCCGTGTCTTCGGTCGCCGCCGTCGTTCGTGACGGGGACCCGCCAGGGTCGGCGGGGGCGGGACAACGATCTACGGGACTTCGGGACTCCACCTGCTCGACTCCGACCTGCTCGACCCTGCCTACTCCAGCTCCACCCCGCCCACCGCTGCGCGCACCTCGCCCAGCCAGCCGGGCTGCGGGAGCCGCGCGGTGCGGTAGGCCTCCTCCAGGCTCTTCACCAGCGCCTCCAGCGTGGGCCGGTGGCGGGCGGGCGACAGGTCCTGCACCAGCACCCGCAGCACCGCCATCGCACTTTCCGCCGTAAGTCCGCTCTCCAGCCTCCCGGGGCCGTGCAGCACGTACCACCGCTCGACCCTGCGGCGGGTGGCGGTGAGGGGGTGGCCGCTCTCCAGGAACTTCTGCAGCCCGGTGGGGCTCATCCCCACCTGTCGCGAAACGTGCCGGAGCGACGTGGCCGCGATCTCGTCGCGGAGCGCCTGCCTCAGCAATGCGACGGATGTGACCGCGCTGTTCGACACCATTGACGCGGGGCGGCGGGAGAGCTATACTTCAGCCCTGTCCACTTTGTCCACTTGTTGCGGGAGCTACCTACAGGTTAGGACGCCGGACCGGTGCGCGTCAAGAGGAGCGCCCCACGGCGGCTCGCGCAACGCGGAGAACGCGCGGCCCCGGCCGCGCCGGGCGACGGAGAGGGAGATGGAGAAGGACATGGAGACGGTGACGGAAAAAAAAGCGGTACACAGGGCGCGTGTCTCACGCCGTAGCGCTTCGCGGCGGTGGTGCGTTCCGCCCGCGCTGCAGCACGAGCCCGACGAGCTGCTCGAGGCCGTGCAGGTGCTGCAGGAGATGCCCACCCCGGTGGGCGCCATCCTCTGGCAGTCGGTGCGCGACGTGACGCTGTGGGCCGAGATCGCCGAGGACGAGCGCGACGAGCTGTTCGGCATCAACGCCGCGCACCGGCGCCTGAACGAGCTGCTGGCCGCGGGCGCCGAGCCGTCGCTGGAGGTGTCGCTCACCACGCTGGCGGCGCTGGTGGGCTCGCCCGCCACGGCCAACCCCGAGATCGTGTCGCTGGTGTGCCAGCAGATCGCGCGGTGGGCCGAAGGGCGCGGCGCGTGGGGCACGGCCATGGCGTACGCGCAGGCCGCGGCGCTGGCCACGCCGCTGGAGGCGGGGCCCGCGCTCTTCGCGGGGAGCCTGGCGCTGCGCTGGCGGCGGAGCGCGCGCGCGGAGACGTGGCTGCGCCGGGCGATCGGGCTGGCGCGGCGCGGGCGCGTGTGGGAGGCGTACGCGCAGGCGTACGTGGAGATGGGCGCGCTGTACACCCGCCGCGGCCAGCCGGGAACGGCGCACCGCTTCTACGTGCAGGGGCTGCGCGCGGCGCGGCGCCACGGGCTGATCCTGATCCGCGGGACGGCGCTGCACGGGATGCTGCTGCTGGCGCTGGAGGCGGGGCACCTGGACGACGCCGAGCGGTACGCGCGCGGCGCCATGCGCGCGTACGGACGCGGCCACCCGCGGCTCTCGGAGCTGCTGCACGACGTGGCGTTCCTGTTCGTGCGCAAGGAAAGCTACTCGCGCGCCATCCCCATGCTGCAGAAGCTGCTGCCGTCGCGGGTGGAGCCGGTGGAGCGGGCGCTCACTCTCTCCATCCTGGCCCACGCCGCCGCGGGCGACGAGAACCAGCGGCTGTACCAGGAGGCGTGGATGGACGCGTGGTCGCTCATCAACCGCAACCCGGCCGAGGCCGACCGGCACGCCCGCGCGCTGCTGGAGCTGGCGCGCGCCTCCACGCTGTTCCGCGACTGGGCGCACGTGGAGCAGGCCGTGCGCCTGGCCACCTCCGCCGCCACCCCGCATACCGAGCCCGTCCTCACCGCCCAGGTCGACGAGCTCGCCGCCGCACTGCGCTCGCGGCGGGGGTGATCCCGGTGCGGGTGATCCCGGCGCGGTTCCCAGCATCCCCTCCACCCTCCACCTCCCACCCGGCGAATGAATTCGCGGGCAACAACAGCACAAAGTCCCTTCGGGACTGCCGCCTGACCTGGGGGGTGATGAGCCCGCCGCGGTGCGGGGGAGATTCATATCACATCCGGGAACGATGAGGGCCGGCATCGCGGCGATGCCGGCCCTGACGTACTTCCGCACTCACGCACTCACGCACTCACGCACTTTTGCACTTTCCTCAGTCCGGATCGTCGCAGCCCTTCCGCAGCTCGTTCTTCACCCGCTTCCAGGTGCCGCCGTCGTCCTTGCGGTAGGTGACGCGCTGCACGCGGCGGCAGATGCCGGTGGGCCAGACGCGGCGGTCGGTGGCGTAGCTGGTGATGGTGGCGGCGATCTCGCGGTTGTCGGCCTTCACCATGTTCAGGTGCAGCATCACCCCGTACCCCTTGATCCACCGGCCGCCGGTGAAGCCCGCCATGGCCTCGGGGGTGGCGGCCACGGTGCCGGTGTCCTCGAGCATGATGGCTTCCTGCGGCTTGCCGATCTTCTGCGCGCCGGGAACGCCCAGGTGCGCCATCACGCTGTCGCGCTCCAGCCGGGTTTCGGTGAGCTGCCAGCCGCCGCCCGCGAACGAGTTCACGTCGATCCAGAGCGGCCCCTGGGGCGGCTTGGGGGTGGCGGCCTGCCGGGCGTCGGCGTCGGCGAAGCGCACCAGGTCGGGAAGGAAGGCGTAGAAGTCCTGCGCGGTGTAGTCGCGCCCGCCGCAGGCGGCGAGCGTGGCGAGCAGGAACAGGGCGAACGGTCGGACGCGCTTCATCACGTCTCCGGGCGTGGCACGGTGGATGATCCGGGGCATCAGCATGCTACACCTCGCGGGCGGCGGCGCAACCGGCGCCCTTCCCGCGGGGCGGCGCAGGGCGATACAATCTCCCCCGCGTTCCGGTTCCCCGCGATCCCCTTTGGACGAAGCGAGCGATGAAGTTCTGGAGGCTGGCCCCCCGGCACGACACCCTGTGGTGGTGCGTGGAAGGCAAGGACCCGTGGTCGCCGTACCGCGAGCGCGCGTTCGGCTTCGTGGTGCGCGCCGAGGACGGCGAGGCCGCGCGCTGGCTGGCGCACGAGGCCGGCGGCAAGGAGAACGAGACCATCGACGGCGTGGCCCCCTGGCTGGACGCCAACTACAGCACCTGCGAGGAGCTGCGCGACGACGGCAATGCCGAGGTTCTGCTCGTCAACTTCCGCCATTAGAAGAGAAGTGCGGGAGTGCGTGAGTGCGGAAGTGCGCTGGCTCCGTGCGAATAGCAGGCTGCTGCGCTAAAAACGCACTCCCGCACTTCCGCACTTTTTTGCTTCGTCTCCCGAACGCATCGCCGCGGCGGATTCTGACGAAGCTGAAACTCTCCCGCGGCATCCGCCGTACGGTCGAATGCGGAGGCGGTGGGGACACCCGCCCGAGGGGACGGTGGACGTCCACCGCACACACGACTTTCTAGATCAAGGCCGCAATGGCCGGGGAGATACAGATGTTGGAGCAGATCCACGCGACCGCCGAGGACCAGCGCAAAACGCAGGTGATCGTGGCGCTGGGGATGGTGATGTTCGGCCTCTACGCGCTGGCGAGCGCCGCGCTGGGCGGCTGGAGCGGGCTGGCGACGGTGGGAGCGATGGTCGGCGTCGGCGGCGGCGCGCTGCTGGCCGTGGTCCGCAGCCACCCCACGTACGCCACCAAGCGCTTCGCCCACTGAGCGAGCGCGGGGCGCAGCATGACGAAAGGGACCCGGGTGGCCGGGTCCCTTCGTCGTTGACAGAAGTGCGGAAGTGCGTGAGTGCGTTCCGGCGCGCGGCAGAGCTTCTCTCCGCACGGAACCAGCGCACTTCCGCACTCACGCGCTCACGCACTTCGGTTCATCACACCCACGTCCGCTGCAGCGCGCCCACGCCCTGGATGCGGTCCTCGGCCAGGCGGTCCGCGGCCTGGTAGGTGGGCAGGCCCTCGGCCTCGCTGAGCTCGAAGAGGCGCAGGAGCGTGGTGTAGATCTCGCCCGCCTTGCGCATCGAGCGCTCCGGCGTCCACTGGTTCAGCTCGCCGCAGACGTTGATCAGGCCGCCGGCGTTGATCACGTAGTCCGGCGCGTACAGGATCCCGCGGCGGTGCAGCTCGTCGCCATGGCGCTCCTCGGCGAGGACGTTGTTCGCCGCGCCCGCCACGACCTGCACCTTCAGCACCTTCAGCGTGTCGTCGTTGATGGTGGCGCCCAGCGCGCTCGGCGCGTACACGTCCGCCTCGACGGCGTAGATCTCGTCGGGGCCGACCGCGGTGGCGCCGAAGTCGTGCACCACCTTCTGCACGCGCGCGGCGTCGATGTCGGTAACCACCAGGCGCGCGCCCTCGCCCGCCAGGTTCTGGCAGAGGTAGTAGCCCACGTGGCCGACGCCCTGCACGGTGATGGTGCGGCCGCTCAGGTCGTCGCTGCCGAACCGGTGCTTCGCGGCGGCCTTGATGCCGCGGTACACGCCGTACGCGGTGACGGGGGACGGGTCGCCCGACGCGGCGGCGCGGCCGGTGACGTGCTCCGTCTCCATCGCCACGAACTCCATGTCGTCCACCGAGGTGCCGACGTCTTCCGCGGTGATGTAGCGCCCCTTCAGCGTTTCCACCGCGCGGCCGTGCGCGCGGAAGATGGCCTCGCGGTCGGTCGCGCGGTTGTCGCCGATGATCACGCTCTTGCCGCCGCCCAGGTTCAGCCCCGCCACCGCCGCCTTGTACGTCATCCCCCGCGACAGCCGCAGCGCGTCGATGAACGCCTCGCGGTCGTTGTTGTACTGCCAGAAGCGCGTGCCGCCCAGCGCCGGCCCCAGCACGGTGTTGTGGATGGCGATGATCCCCCTGTACCCGCAGGACGGCTCGTTCCAGAAGACCACCTGCTCGTGGCCGTGCTCGTTGATCAGCTCGAAGAATTCCATTCCCGTTTCCGTCTGTCCGGGTGTAGATCGTGGCGCCGGTCATGGCCGGCGGTCTTGCTGGAGGCCCTTTCGTCCCGCTCCGGCGGCCGCCTACCGGTACAGCTCGCGCGCGATCACGGTGCGCTGGATCTCGCTCGTCCCCTCGTAGATCTCCGTGACCTTGGCGTCGCGGAACAGGCGCTCCACCGGGTACTCCTTCATGTACCCGTATCCCCCGAACACCTGCACGGCTTCGGTCGTCACGTACATGGCCGTCTCGCTGGCGAAGAGCTTGGCCATCGAGGCCAGCTGCACCGCCTTCTCCCCGGTTTCCTTCGCCTCGCCGGCGCGGTGGAGGAGGGCGCGCGCGGCCTCGATGCGCGTGGCCATGTTCGCCAGCTTGAACTGCATCCCCTGAAAGTCCCGGATGGCGGTGCCGAACTGCTTCCGCTCGGCCGCGTACGCCAGCGAGTGCTCCAGCGCCGCCTGGGCGATGCCGATGGCGAGCGCGCCGATCCCCAGGCGCCCGCCGTTCAGCCCCTGCAGGGCGTAGATGAAGCCCTGCCCGGGCTCGCCCAGCAGCTGGTCGTCGGGGACGAACATCTCGCGGAAGGCCACGCCCACCGTTTCGGATGCGCGCTGCCCCATCTTGTCTTCCTTCTTGCCGACGATGTAGCCCTCGGCGTCCGTGGGGACGATGAAGGCGCCGATCCCCTTGGCGCCGCGCCGGTCGTCCGGCGTGTCGGTGCGCACCATGGTGACGGTCACGTCGCCGAAGCCGCCGTTGGTGACCCACGCCTTGGCGCCGTTCAGCACCCACCCGCCGTCGACCTTCCGCGCCTGCGCCGCCATCGACGCGGCGTCGGAGCCGGAGTCGGGCTCGGAGAGCGAGAAGGCGCCCAGCAGCTCGCCCCGCGCCATCGGCCGCAGCCAGCGCTCCTTCTGCGCGCCGGTGCCGTGGGCGAGGATCATCTGCGTGGGCAGCGAGTTGTGCACGCTCATGGCGACGGCCACCGACGCGTCGCCGCGGGCGATCTCCTCCAGCGCGATGAGGTAGCTCGTGGTGTCGAGCCCCAGGCCGTCGTGCTCCTCGGGGATGAGCATCCCCAGGAAGCCCAGCTCGCCCAGCTTGGCGACCACGTCGCGCGGGAGCTCGCCCTCGCGGTCCCACGCTTCCGCGTGCGGGCGGAGCTCGTTCTCGGCGAACTCGCGGGCCAGGTCGCGGATCTGCTGCTGTTCCGGCGTCATTTGCTCATTCGTTGAACCATTGTGGACGAGGGAAAAACCATCCCGCCCCTCGCGCCGCTTCCGCCGCGCGCGAGGCCTCGCCCTCCTGCGTCTTCCGATCTGCCTACTCTCCCGATTCCTTCGGCCGCGCCTGGCGGAAGAGGGCGAGGATGGAATCCTCCGGCCCGCCCTCCAGCTGCTTCCGCGCGGCGGCGAAGGGCCAGACGGCGGTGTCGTCGGGCATGCGGACGATCCACGCCTCGCCGGTGTGGCGCCACTCGCCGGCGTACGCGGCGATCAGCGACTCGCCCAGCGCGGCGCCCACCAGCGCGGTGTACTGGTCCAGCAGCTCGGTCTCGACGGGGCGCGCGTTCTCGATGAAGGTGTCGACGAACGCCACCAGCGCCTCGCCGTACTCCGCCGGGCCGCCGTTTCCCTCGATCACCGCGCGGAAGCGCTCCGCCGTCTCCCGCAGCGCCTCCGTCGGATCCGCCTCCGGCGCGGCATCCTCGTCCACCCGGTCCCATGCGTCCCCGAAGGAGCGGAAGAGGGTGGCCAGGGAACCGCCGTCGCCCCCGCGCAGCCGCTCCTCGGTTTCGCGGAAAGGGTGCACGCGGCCGCGCTCGCCCAGCTCCACCGCCCACTCTCCGTCCGCGTCGCTCCACGCGCCGCCGTAGACGGCGATGAGCGACTCGCCCAGGAACGCCCCGACCAGCGCGGTCTGCACGCGCAGCTGGTCGGGCGATTCGACGGGGCGCACGGCGGCCACGTACTGGTCCGCCCACTCCACGCCGGCCGCGTCCAGCTCCAGCTCGCGGCCGGCGTCCTTCGCCAGCTTCACGAAGAGGTCCGACGCCTGGCGCAGGCGGGCGGGGTCGCTCACGGGGCGTACGAGTAGAAGCCCTCGCCCGTCTTGCGGCCCAGCTTGCCGGACGCGACGTACTTCCGCAACAAAGGGCACGGGCGGTACTTGTCGTCGCCCAGGCCGCGGTGCAGCACCTCCATGATGGCCAGGCAGGTGTCCAGCCCGATCAGGTCCGCGAGCGCCAGCGGCCCCATCGGGTGGTTCATCCCCAGCTTCATCACGGTGTCGATGGCCTCCTTCGTGGCAACACCCTCCATCAGGCAGAACACCGCCTCATTGATCATCGGCATCAGGATCCGGTTGGAGACGAAGCCCGGGTAGTCCTGCGCCTCGGCCACCGTCTTCCCCAGCTTCTCCGACATCTCCACGACCAGCCGCGTGGTCTCGTCGCTCGTCGCCAGCCCGCGGATGATCTCCACCAGCTTCATGACGGGGACGGGATTCATGAAGTGCATCCCGATGACCTTTTCGGGGCGCCTGGTCCGCGCGGCGATCTCGGTGATGGAGATGGAGGAGGTGTTCGTGGCCAGGATGGCGTGCGCGGGGGCCGCGGCGTCCATCTGCTCGAAGATGCGGAACTTGAGCTCCGTGTTCTCCGTCGCCGCCTCGATGACGAGATCGGCATCCGCGACGGCGGAGAGGTCGCTGGCGGCGGCGATGCGGCCCAGCGCGGCGTCGCGGTCGGCCTCGGACAGCGCGCCCTTCCTGATCTGCCGGTCCATGTTCCCGGCGATGGTCTTCCGCGCCGCGTCCAGCGCCTCGGCGCGCACGTCGATCATGGTGACGTCGTAGCCGCTCTGGGCGAAGACGTGGACGATGCCGTTCCCCATCGTCCCCGCGCCCACCACCGCCACCTTCCGGATATCCGCCATCGGTTGGTCTGCTCCGATTCGGGTGATTCGATTGATCTGCGTCTCAAGATGCCGCGCGGGCCCTCTCCCTCGCGGGCCCTCTCCCTGGCTGGCCCGGCGCGACTTCCGTCGCTTCGCCGGGCCGCCTGTCCCTCCCCCAAAACTGCCTGGGGGAGGGACGGGCTTCGGCGCGGCCTGCAACCTACAGCTCACTCCGCGGCTACACCGTGGCCGGAGGGAACGGCAGGATGCGGCCCAGCAGTCCCGCAGGGACTTTGTGCTGTTGTTGCCCGCCAATTCCATTGGCGGTTGCCGTGCTGTTGTTGCCCGCCAATTCCATTGGCGGTTGCCGTGCTGTTGTTGTCCGCCCATTCCATTGGCGGGACACCTGAGCCGCGCTCAGAGCACGGCCAGCAGGACGAAGTAGATCACGATCAGGCTCGCGCCCGCCGTGACCGTCCATGCGCCCGGGTTCCTGCGGCCGCGGGCGCGCGAGCCGTCGCGCGCCTGCCGCTCGCGCTCGATGGCGATGGTGGCGCTGCGGTGCTCCAGCACGTCGCGCAGCCCCAGGAAGCGCCCGCCCAGCAGCCCGCTTACGCCGAACAGCAGCACCATCACCCCGGCGCAGAACACCGCCAGCAGCCAGACGCGCGGCCGGTCCACCGCCGGGTCCATCCCCAGCGCGCGGAAGGGGAAGAGCAGCGGCACCAGCGCCGCGAACACCGCCGCGGCCAGCGGCGCGCTCCCCCAGAACACCAGCGCGCGCTTCACGCCGGCACCTCCACGAGTGAGCCGGTGCCGAGGCGGTCGTCCACCAGCGGCCGCAGCGCGCGCATCCGGGCGGACTCGCGCAGGCCGGGCCAGAGCAGGATGAGCGCCGCCAGCGCGAGGATCACGACCGTCGCGGCGATCCCCGCCTCCGGCCCGAAGTCGCCACCGGTGAGCCAGCGCGGGCCGATGGAAACCTCGTTGTACAGCGGCGTGTCGCGCGTCAATCCGCTCACCGGAAAGTCCAGCAGCGCCGACATGGTCCAGTTCCACCCCAGGTGCAGCGCGGTGCAGAACCAGAGCGAGCGCGTGCGGAGATACGCCGCGCCCAGCATCACCCCCGCCAGGAAGATGTTGGCCAGCGCCACCGCGTCGACCGCCGGGTTGCGCGCGTGCCCCAGCGCGAACAGCGCGCTGGAAAGCAGCAGCGCCGGCCAGGCGCCGATCCCCTGCACCAGCGCCTGGAACGCGTATCCGCGGAAGAGCGCCTCTTCGGCGGCCGCGGCCACGGCGAAGAAGACCAGCCCCTGTGCGAGAGCGGCGACATATTCGGTCGTGCTCCCCCCGTCGGCAACCCACCGCGCGGTTCCCGCCACCGCAAGGACGCCCCCGGCGAGCCCGATCGCCGCCGCGCCGAGCGCGAAGCCGATCCCCGCGTCGCGCGCGGCTTCCGGGTCCGCCGCGAAGCCCAGCGCGCCGATCGGGCGCCGGTCCACCAGCCGCAGCATCCCCCATCCCGCCAGCACCGCCGCGGCCAGCTCGACCGCCACCTGCGCGCCGAAGCTGGGGCGCACGCCGGCCGCCATCACCCCCGCGCCCAGCAGGGTGAGGAGGAAGAAGACGCCGCCGCACCACATCGCGATCCGCCACCCGGCGCGCACGCCGTACGGGCCGAAGAAGATGCGCTGCACCGGCGAGCGTCCCGGTGACGGGGCGCCGCCGGCGTTTCGATCGGGGGGATGGAGAACGGGTGCCTCGATGCTCAAGACGCCAATGATGGATGATGCTAAAAAGCGAGCGCCGCCCGGTCGGTGGACCGGGCGGCGCGGATGCTTCGCGTCAGACGCGCTCGACGCTGAGCGCCACGGCGTCGCCGCCGCCCAGGCAGAGCGTGGCGAGGCCCGTCTCCGCGTCGCGGTCCTTCATCGCGTGCAGCAGCGTGGTCAGCACGCGCGCGCCCGAGGCGCCGATGGGGTGGCCCAGCGCCACCGCGCCGCCGTTCACGTTCACGCGGTCCCAGTCCCACCCCAGCCCCGCGCCGTCGGCCAGCGCCTGCACGGCGAACGCCTCGTTGGCCTCGATCAGGTCGTAGTCGCCGATCTCGGTCCCCTGCTTCGCCATCAGGTTCCTCACCGCCTGGATCGGCGCGAAGAACAGCTCCTTCGGTTCCACCGCGCCGGTCGAGTAGCCGGTGACGCGGGCCAGGATCGTGAGGTTGTGGTCGCGCGCGTACTGCTCGCTCACCACCACCACGGCCGACGCGCCGTCGTTCAGCGCGCTGGCGTTGCCGGCGGTCACGCTCAGCTGATCGGCCGTCAGCTCCTTCGGCGCGTCCTTCGCGAACGCGGGGCGCAGCTTGCCCAGGCTCTCCGCCGTGGTGTCCTCGCGCGGGTTCTCGTCCGTGTCCACCGTCACCGATCCCTTGCGGCCGGCGATCTCCACGGGGACGATCTCCTCCCTGAACTTCCCGGCCTTGATCGCCTCGACGGCCTTGCGGTGCGAGGCCACCGCGAACTCGTCCTGCATCTGCCGGGTGATCCCCGCCTTCCTGGCCGTGTACTCGGCGTGCCCGCCCATGTGCACGTCACAGAACGCGCACCACAGGCCGTCGCGGATCAGCCCGTCCACCAGCTCCTGGTCGCCGAACTTCACCCCGTTGCGCATCCCGTAGATGTAGTACGGCGCGTTCGACATGCTCTCCTGCCCGCCGGCGACGAGGACTTGGTTGTCGCCCGCGCGCACCGACTGCGCCGCCAGCATCACCGCCTTCAGCCCGCTGCCGCACACCTTGTTGATGGTGAGCGCCGAAACGGTCACCGGCAGCCCGGCCTTGATGGCGGCCTGCCGTGCGGGGGCCTGCCCCACGCCGCCCTGCACCACGTTGCCCATGATGACCTCGGCCACGTCCTCGACCGCGATGCCGGCGCGGCTCACCGCCTCGCGGATGGCCACGGCGCCCAGGTCCGGCGCCTGCAGGGTGCTCAGGCCGCCCAGGAACTTGCCGATGGGGGTGCGGACCGCGCTCACGATCACGGGCGTCGTCCGCGGGTCACGTGCGATATCGATCATCTCCGCCTTCCGGTTGTGTTGGTCCCGCGCCTCAAGCTCACCTTCGGTGCCGCCCCGGTCTCAGGCGGCTTCCTCCACCTTCGTCCCCCTGCCGTCCGCCACCGCGTATCCCCACGGGGTGAACGGGTCGTGCGTGCTCACCAGCAGCCACCGCTCGTCGGTCGCGCGCTTCAGCAGCGCGCGCTTGCTCTCCAGCGTCACCAGCGGCTCCACGTCGTATCCCATGATCCACGGGAGCGGAAGATGGGCCATCGTGGGCACCACGTCCGCCAGAAAGCACCCGACTTCTCCGTCGGACGAAATCAGGACGGACTGGTGGTGCGGGCAGTGTCCGGGCGTCCGGTACACCGAAACGCCCGGGATGATCTCCACATCCCCTTCCACCAGTTTCATCCGCCCGGCCTCCATCACCGGGTCGAAATTGTGCGGCAGGTAGCTGGCCGAGGTGCGCTCGTTTGCGCGGTGCGCCCACTCCCACTCGCCGCGCTGCACGTGGTAGGTGGCGTTGGGGAACGAGAGCCGCACCTGCCCGTCCGTGTCGCGGAAGGTGTTGCCGCCCGCGTGGTCGAAGTGGAGATGGGTGTCGATGACGATGGAGATGTCGTCCACCGAGAATCCCGCGGCGGCGATCGCCTCCTGCAGCCGGTCGGGATAACGGGCCTCGGAGGACGCGTTCTCGACGCCGTAGATGTCGATGAACTTCTCGTTCTCCTTGTTCCCCAGCCCGGTCTCCACCAGCACCAGCGCGTCCGGTGTCTCGACGAGGAGGCAGCGCAGGGCGAGGGGGATGCGGTTCCGCTCGTCGGCGGGGATGCGCTTTTCCCACAGCGGCTTGGGGACCACGCCGAACATGGCGCCGCCGTCCAGCCGCTGCAGCCCCGCCTCCAGCGCGTGGATGCGCACGCGCCCGAGGGTGCGGGTGCGCACCAGCGTCTCCGTTGCCAGCGTCCGCTCCGTCACCACGCCGCCTCCATCGACTTCGGCGATTTCGTCCGCTTCTTCCGCTGCGCGCGCTTGCCCAGGACCACCTGCAGCGCGTCCCAGTCGCTGGCGCCGCGGTCCTCCAGGATGTCGATCAGCCGCAGCAGGATCTTCGCCGTGGCCACCGCGTCGTCCAGCGCGCGGTGGCGGTTCTCGATCTCCACCCCGAAGTAGTACGAGAGCGCGTCCAGCTTCCGCGACGGCAGCTCGGGAAGGAGCTTCCGCGCCAGCCGCACCGTGCAGAGCTGGCGGCCGGCGGGCGTGGTCCCCGTGGCCTGCTGCATCTCGTGCGACAGGAAGCGCCAGTCGAACGCCGCGTTGTGCGCGACGAAGACGCGGCCGGCGATCGTCTCGGAGACGCGCGCCGCCACCTCGTGGAAGTGCGGCGCGGCGGCCACCATCGTGTCGCTGATCCCCGTGAGCGCCGTGATCATCCGCGGGATCGCGCGGCACGGGTTCACCAGCGACGAGTACGTTTCGGTGATCCGCCCGCCGCTCACGCACACCGCCGCCACCTCGGTCACCCGGTGCCCGCGCTTTGGCGACCCGCCGGTCGTCTCCAGGTCGACCACGACCCACTCTTCGTCCCGCAATGTCCGCAGCGGAAAGGAGATCTGCTCCGGCTGCTCCCCGTTCCACGGCTCCGTCTTCCGCGACCACCAGGGCGGGCGGGCGGCGGGCGGCGGGGCGGGGGAGACGGACGGGACGCGCGGCGCGGCGAGCGTCCACACGCCGTCGGCCGAGACGGCGAAGCGCGGATCGGTGCCCAGAAGCGAAAAGACCGCGGCCGCCGCGGCGCCGTTGCCATGGACGATGCCGAGCACCTTCGCCGCGACTTCCGCCGTCGGCGTGGGCGACTGCAGGAGATCGAGGGCGCGGCGCACCAGCACCCCGTCCTGCTCGAAGCGGACGTTGTCGAGCGGAAAGGCCAGGCTGCTCACCAGATGTCGTCCCGGCAGATGGGGAGCGTCATGCAGCGGCCGCCCCCGCCGCCCCGCACCAGCTCGGCTCCCTCGAAGGCGATCACCGCGCGGTCGCCGTCCTCGATCTCCACCTCGCCGGTCAGGAACTCGATGGCGTCCACCAGCCGGTATCCCGCGCTTTCCATCTCCCGCATCGTGGCCTCGTTGCGCGTGTAGCCCAGCACCACGCCCGGGCGCACCGCCACGAAGTTGCACCCGCTGGACCACTGCTCGCGCTCCTGCCGCGTGGGGTGACGGCCGCCGCACCAGATGGGGTCCAGCGGCAGGTCCACCTTCTTCAGCGCGGTGAACACGTCGTCGTACGCCTTCACCCCCTTCGCGTCGGGCTTGTAGTACAGCACGGGAAGCCGCGCCGGGCCGAAGAAGTAGGGGGGATAGACCACGCACTGGTCGCGGTCCACCATGGTCATGATCATGTCCAGGTGGATCGCGGGGCTCTCGGCGGGGAGGACGACGACCAGCACGTGCTCGATCCCCGCGGTGCCGCGGAGGCCGTCCACCAGCCCCTCGATGGCCGCGGGGCTCGAGCGCTCCGACAAGCCCACCATCGCCAGGTCGGGGCGCAGGATCAGCACGTCGCCGCCCTCGATGGTGTAGTCGCTGCGGTGCTCCTCGGTGCCGTCGTAGATGAAGCCGCCGTTCTTCAGCTGCGGGTGATACAGGAAGAGCGCCTTCATCAGCAGTTCCTCGGTCCACCGCACCGCGTACCGCATGGCGCCGATGATCACCGCGTCGTTCACCACCATCGCGGCGTCGCGGGTGAAGAACAGGTTGGGAAGCGGCGGCAGCTCCCAGCTCACCTTGTGCAGCATCTTCGAGATGGGGCCCATCGGCGCCTCGACCCCCTCCACGAAGCGGCGGATGAGCTCCGGCCCCGGCATCTCCGCCAGCTCGCCCACCAGCGGCTCCGAAGAGGCCACCTCCATCACGCGATTGACGAGAAAGCGGCGGACCTCCGGCTCGTCCACGATGTCGGCCAGCAGCTCGCGCACGTCCAGCACCTCGCAGAAGCGCGAGAGGATGGCGCGGAAGCGCTGGTGCTCGCGGCGCGCCAGCTCCAGGTCGATGATGTCGTCGTAGAGGAACTGCTCGCGGTTCGACGGCGTGACGGCCAGCAGCTCGGCCCCCGGCGTGTGGCAGAGGACCGTCCGGAGCGCCCCGATCTCGGAGGTGACGCGAACGTGGGGGGTGGTCGATGGGCTCGGCATAGGGCGAAAAACTTAGCCGCGCGCCGGAGGGGCGGCAACACGGAAGCCGCCGCGTGGGACGAATGGAGGACGGGGAGTGCGGATCTGCGGAAGGCGGGGACCCGTGATTCGCGCGATCTACATCATAGGAGGCGGGGTGCGGAAAACGTAGACTTCGATCGGACCGGTAGCGGCGCCATCTTCACACCGGAGGAACCCATGGAAGACGTCCTCTACGTGATCCTCATCGTGATCATCGTCCTGGTCGTGATTGTGGTCGTGCTGGCGCTCGTATCGTACGCCCTGGGAGTCTGGTATTCGTTCACTATCCCCAAGAGCGATCCGGTTCCTCCCGGCGGGACCACGCCCCCCGCGGACAAGCCGTGCAGCCAGTGCGACCGCGACAAGGCCTGGTACGCCGCGCAGCCGGGCTGGAAGCAGGTCGCGGTCGCCGTCTGGTGGGCCGCGGACCGCTCCGCCTGCGCGGCGAAGGGGTGCAGCTAAGTAAGCAGTCCTGAGTCCCAGGTCCTAAGCGACGTCGTCCACATCTCCCGTGGGGTCAAGGACTCAGGACTTAAGACTGAGGACTTAGGACTCAGGACTCAGGACTTTTAACTCGACAGAACTTTTGCGCACCGGCTTGGAAGGCGGTCTATCCGTCCTTCCCGTTGGACAGCGCGAAGGAGAGGCCTTCCAGCTCCAGCGTGGGATCCACGCTGCGCAGCGTGACGCCGCGGGGAACGCGCAGCCGCACGGGGGCGAAGTTCAGCACCGCCTTCACGCCGGCGGCCACCACGCGGTCCACCACGCCCTGCGCCGCCTCGGCGGGAACGGCCACGATGGCGATCTCCACGCGGCGCTCGCGGAGCGTGGCGTCCAGCGCCTCGTCGGGCTGCACGGTCAGGCCGCCCCAGCTCTGGCCGATCTTGGCGGGGTCGTTGTCGAACACGGCGCTGATGTGGAAGCCGCGCCCCTCGAAGTCGCGGAAGCTGCTGAGCGCGCTGCCCAGGCGCCCGGCGCCGATCACGGCCACGTTCCACGGCCGCGTGAGCCCCAGGATCTGCCGGATCTCGAGCAGCAGCTCGGGCACCGAGTACCCCATCCCGCGCTTGCCGAACGACCCGAACAGCGACAGGTCCTTGCGCACCTGCGCCGACGTGGTGCCGCCGCGGCGCGCCAGCTCGCCGCTGGAGATGGTGTCGGCCCCCGCGGCCTCGGCCTCCTGCAGAAAGCGAAGGTAGAGCGAAAGCCGGCGCACCGCCGACTCGGAGATCTTCTTCATGCCCCGAATTGCACTGCGACGCGCGGGCCGCCGCGCAAACACCGCCGCCCGCACAAAAGCTTGTGAAACTATTCACAAGATATGCGCGCACCCGGGGCTCGTCAACGTGCGCGTCACGCATGCGGGTGATCCGGTGCGGGGTCCGTCGGTGGAGTTCTACCCACCCTCCTCTGCCCGGCGAATGAATTCGCGGCAACAACAGCACAAAGTCCGCCTTCGCGGACTGCTCCCATGTACTCGTGCGGGCCAGCCGGCACCGCTGTGTGGATGGTTCGGCCGCATGGGAGCCATCCCCGCACCGGGATGCCGGGGGTGAGAGTCCGCGAAGGCGGACTTTGTGCCCTTGTTGCCGCGAATTTATTCGCCGGGCAAGACCGGGGCGGAGCGCGCCGCCTTCCGTCACCCCGCGGCCGCCTGTCCGGCGAGCTCCTTCTTCGCGATGTCGATCCAGGGCTTCTGGGCCTTGCGGTAGTGGCCGGGCGAGAGCCGGGCGTGGCGCACGATCTCGTCGAACAGCGCGTGCGCCTCGGCGGTGCGGCCCAGCTGCTTCAGGACCAGCGCGTACCGGCAGCGCGCCTCCTCGCCGATCACGGGGCGGGCGAGCAGCGCCCGGTACTCGCGCGCGGCGCCGTCCAGGTCGCCGGCGTCGTCGTAGATGCGGGCGCTCAGCAGGAGGTGGTCGTTGCTCAGCATCGACGCGTTGGCGCGCAGCTGCTCGAAGGTGGCGCGCGCCTCGTCCAGCCGGCCGACGGCGTGGTAGGCCGCCGCCAATTCGAAGAGCAGCGGCACGTCGTCCTCGTACATCCCCACTAGCGACTGGCGGTAGAGGGCGATGGCGTCGTCGGCGCGGCCCGCGCGCAGGTAGCCGCGCGCCAGCTCCATGCGGTTGTTGTGGCTGTTGCTGACCGCCACCTGGTCTTCCAGCCGCTGGATCTCGGCGGCGGGGTTCAGCCGCTCCTTCACCCTCCGCGCGGTGGTGCCGATGGTGTTCCGCGCCCGCATCTCCGGCAGGTACTCCACGAACAGGTACACCAGGCTGCCGACGAAGGGGAAGAAGATGATGATGATCAGCCACCCCGGGTTGCCGCGGCGGATGCAGTGCACGGCGAAGAACACCTGCACCGCGATGACCAGCAGCGATACGCCGTAGAACGGGTAGAAGAACATGGATCGAGAGTGTCGCGGGTGGGGCGCTGGCGGGGCGGAGGATCGGATAAAATCAAGGCAAACGCCCCGCGCCGCAACACTCCCGGCGCGGGGCCATTCTTCTATCGCCCTTCACGGTGTCTCGACGATCCTTTCCCCCGGAGGATGCCGGACTCGCGCGAACCGGACGGGCCGGCGCTCCAGCCTCAGTACCGAATCGCGGGGGTCTGGCCGATCTGCTCGTTGCGCTCCAGCACGTGCAGCATGAAGTCGGCGACGTCGGCGCGGGAGATCCTGGGGAGGAGCTTCTTCTTCGCCGCCGCCTCGGCGCCCGTCCTGTACTTCGCGGTCAGGCGGCCGTTGTTCAGACTCCCCGGGCGCACGATGGTCCAGTCCAGGCTGGCCTCGCGGATCAGCTCCTCCGCCTTCTCCTTGTCGGCGAAGATGTTCTTCAGCAGCGACGGGAGGAGGATCCAGTTGTAGAGCGGCCCCAGCTGCCCCTTGCTGTCGCCCACGCCGAGCGACGAGACGAAGATCAGGCGCCGCACCTTCTGCTTCTTCATCGACGCCAGGATGTTGCGCACGCCGTCCGACAGCACCGTGTTGGGCTTGCGGTCGTTCACCCCCAGCGCGCTCAGCACCGCGTCCTGCCCGCGGATGGCCTCGGCGACGGCCTTCCTGTCGGTGACGTCACCCTGCACCACCTCCAGGCGGTGGTGGATCACCTTCAGCTTGTCGGGGTTGCGCACAAACGCGCGGACCGTGTGCGCGTGCCCCAGCGCCTGCTTCACCAGCTCGCGCCCCGTGCCGCCCGAAGCCCCGAAGACCACCAGGTTCATCCGCCCCTCCTCCGCCGTCGGCCGTTGGTCGTTTCGCGCGCGTGCCTCCGCGAACCGTGTGCCGCGATCTCACATCGACCGGCGAAGAGGATACGGATTCGACAGCGGGGGCGGGGATTCGGTATGATGTGTGTCCAGCAGCCTGTTCATCTTCCCGACGCGAGCGCCGCATGCCCGAGCTGCCGGACGTCACCGTCTACATCGAAGCGCTGGAGAAGCGGATCGTGGGCGATACGCTCCTCGGCATCCGCCTGGCCAATCCGTTCGTGCTGCGCACCGTGCAGCCGCGGCCGGCGGAGATGGCGGGGCGGCGCGTCGTCGCCCTGCGGCGCGTGGGGAAGCGAATCGCGATGGAGCTGGAGGAGGAGCGCTTCATCGTGGTCCACCTGATGGTGGCGGGGCGGTTCCGCTGGCTGGCGGCGGGCGCGAAGGTGCCGGGGAAGATCGGCCTGGCGGCGTTCGACTTCACCCGCGGCACGCTGGTGCTGACCGAGGCGGGAACGAAGCGCCGCGCCTCCATCCACCTGCTGGCGGGTGCGGACGCGCTGGCGGCGCTGGACCCCGGCGGGATGGACGTGATGGCGGCCACGGAAGCCGGGTTCGCGGCCGCGCTGCGCGGCGGGCGCCACACGCTGAAGCGCAGGCTCACCGACCCACACGTCTTCAGCGGCATCGGCAACGCGTACTCCGACGAGATCCTGCACCGCGCCAAGCTGTCGCCCGTGCAGCTCACCACCAACCTGTCGGACGGCGAGGTCGCGCGCCTCTTCGCCGCCGTCCGCGACACGCTGGCCGAGTGGACCGAGCGCCTGCGCCGCGAGGCGGGAGACGGGTTTCCCGAGAAGGTGCGGGCGTTCCACCCGGAGATGGCGGTGCACGGGAAGTACGGCCAGCCGTGCCCCGTCTGCGGCGCGCCGGTGCAGCGAATCGTCTACGCCGAGAACGAGACCCACTACTGCGCCCGCTGCCAGACGGGCGGCCGCCTCCTCGCCGACCGCTCCCTCTCGCGCCTGCTCAAGGGCGATTGGCCGAAGTCCATCGACGAGCTGGGGTGAAACGGCGGCGGCGGAAGTTCCACCCGTGGAACTTCCGCCGCTGGAACTTCCATCGCTGGAAGCTCCATCATCTCCCTACCGCTTTACCGCCCGGCCGTGCCCGTGGCGGGGACGAGGCGCGCGATCCACAGCCCCGAGTTGAAGTCGGTGGCGAACACCAGCCCGTTGTGCGGCACCGCCGACCAGGCGAAGGGAAAGTCGCGCACGGCGGCGTGCTCGTCGGTGGTGGTGATCGCCGCCAGCTCGCGGCCGCGCAGCTCGCCGTTCAGGTCGCCGGAGACGTCCACGGCGCGGAGGCCGCCGCTCCACGCGGCCGCGTACAGCGTGTCGTTCTGCACCCAGAACGAGTGCACGCCGCTGTTCGGCACCGTGTAGCTCGCGATCTCCTTCGGCACGCCGGGGTTCGACACGTCCAGCACGTGCACGTAGCCGCCGGTGTCGAAGCGGCGGTTCAGGTCGGCGTTGGGCGGCAGGATCTGGTCGCCCACGAACACGTAGCGCTTTCCCGCGCGGCTGGTGTAGGGGAAGGCGTACGCCGTGTTGCCGTAGCGCTCGCCGTGCCACTGCGTGCGGTAGCGGAAGAGCGAGACCAGCTTCGGCCGGCGCGGCGTTCCCTCCTTCACCCCGTTCCCCACGTCCACGATGGCCAGGCCGTCGTCCCAGTAGCTCAGGTAGGCCAGGCCGTCCTTCACCATCACGTCCTGCAGGAAGCGGTTGGGGCTCTCGGGCACCCCCCATCGCCCCACCTCGCGCGGGTCGCGGGGATCGGTGAGGTCCACGATCGCCATCTCCGACGTGCCGTGGTCCACCACGTAGGCGTAGGTGCCGTCGATCCACACGTTCTGCACGCCGCCGGTGAGCGTCTCCCAGTAGTCGGCGACGGGCTTCGGGTGCGCGGGATCGGCCAGGTCCAGCACCACGATGCCGTTGCGGCGGCTCTGCGCGCCGTCGCGGGTGAGCACCGCCAGCGTGCCGGCCGCGTTCACCGCCACGCCGTTGATCCGCTGCGCGTCCACCATCACCGAGTCGGTGATGCGCGGGCGAGCGGGGTCGCTCACGTCCCACGCGTACATGCGCCCGGCCGCGCACCCCGCGCACGCGCCGAAGGTGCCCGTGTACGCGTAGTCGCGCCCGTCGGCGCCGCGGAACACCGCCAGCGCGGTGGAGCGGGTGTGCGTCACCGGCCCGCGCCCCACCAGCTCGAAGCGCGCCTGCGCCGCGGCGGGCACGGCCGTCACCAGCAGGGTGGAGATGAGGATGATCGTGCGGATCGGGTTCATGTGCGGCTCGGAATCGGTGGATCGCGACGGATGGCGATGCGGGGATGAGCCCGCCGGAAAAGCATTGTCCCGCCGGCCGCGCGCGTCAACAGAACGTCCACCCCGCCGCCCGTCTGACGCGGATCGCCGCGAGGCCTGCAGGGGCCGATGCACAGGGCTCCTGCAAGGGCGACTGAAGTCGCGGCAACACCAGCACAAAGTCCCTTCGGGACTGCACCCCAGCTTTGGCCCCGGCCGGCTACACCGGTGCGGGAAATCTCGGCTGCACCGATACCGGTTGAAGGCCAGGATGCATGACAGCAGTCCCGAAGGGACTTTGTGCTGTTGTTGCCCGCGAATTTATTCGCCGGGTATGGCTGGGACGCGACGAAGCCGGCACCCCCGCGGGATGCCGGCTTCGCTCGTCGATCATCAGTCGACCGTGATCATCGGCGGCGGCATCCGTCAGGAAGACACGGAAGCCGGCGCCCACCCTCGTCTACCGGATCCGCTCCTCCAGGTAGCGCACGACCTCGTCCTGCGAGATGCGGGTCTGCTGCATGGTGTCGCGCTCGCGGACGGTCACGGTGCCGTCGGCCATCGTCTCGCCGTCCACGGTGATGCCGAACGGCGTGCCGGCCTCGTCCTGCCGCCGGTAGCGCCGCCCGATGGCGCCGGACTCGTCGTAGAAGCTGGGGATGCCGCGGGCGCGCAGGTCCTCGTGGATCTGCGTGGCGCGCTCCGGCATCCCGTCCTTCTTCACCAGCGGGAACACGCCGGCCTTCAGCGGCGCCAGCGACGGCTTGATGCTCAGCACCGTGCGCACCTCGCCCTCCACCTCTTCCTCGCGGTAGGCGTTGGCGAGCACCGCCAGCGTCACGCGGTCGGCGCCGGCGCTGGTCTCGATGATGTACGGCAGGTAGCGCTCGTTGGCCTGCGGGTCCACGTACTGCAGCTTCTTGCCGCTGTACTCCTGGTGCCGGCCCAGGTCGAAGTCGGTGCGGTTGTGGATTCCCTCGATCTCGCCCCACCCCTCGTCGCCGATGGTGCCGCCGAAGAAGAACTCCACGTCGCCCGCGGCGCTGGCGTAGTGCGCCAGCTTCTCGTGCGGATGGTAGCGCAGCCGGTCGGCCGCCAGCCCGATGGTTTCCTGATGCCACTTCCAGCGCAGCTCGCGCCAGCGCTCGAACCACTCGCCGTCGGTGCCGGGCTTCACGAAGAACTGCATCTCCATCTGCTCGAACTCGAGCGTGCGGAAGGTGAAGTTCCCGGGGGTGATCTCGTTGCGGAACGCCTTGCCGATCTGCGCGATGCCGAAGGGGATCTTCTGCCGCGCGCTCTGCTGCACGTTCAGGAAGTTCACGTAGATCCCCTGCGCCGTTTCCGGGCGCAGGTAGATGACGTCGGCCGAGTCCTCGGCGGCGCCCTTCTGCGTCTTGAACATCAGGTTGAACTGGCGCGGCTCGGTCCACTGCCCGCTCTTGCCGCAGCTGGGGCACTGCGCGTGCTCCAGGTCCGCCGCGCCCGTCTCGGCCAGCAGGATGTCCACGCGGAAGCGGCGGTGGCAGTTGCGGCACTCCACCAGCGGATCGGTGAAGTTCTCCACGTGGCCGCTGGCCTCCCACACGCGCGGGTGCATGAGGATGGCCGCGTCCAGCCCCTCGATGTCGTCGCGCATGTGCACCATGGCGCGCCACCAGGCCTCCTTCACGTTCCGCTTCAGCTCCACGCCCAGCGGACCGTAGTCCCACACGCTCCCGGTGCCGCCGTAGATCTCGGAGGACTGGAAGACGTATCCCCTGCGCTTGGAAAGGGATACGAGCTTGTCCATGAGTTCGGTGTCCGCCATGCCTGCCTTGCGTCCGTCCAGATTGAAGGCGCGTTCCCAGCGCCGGATGATTCCCGGGGATGTGAAGCGGGGGATATTAGCCGACGCGTCAAGGGACGGCAATCGCGAGGCGGGGCGGCGGGCGGAGCGTGGACGGTGCGTGTGGATGCGGCCCCGTCCGGGGAATGGAATTCCCCGGCAACAACCGCACGAAGTCCCTGCGGGACTGCACCCCGGCTTCACCGCGAGCGGGCGACGGGCGCGGAAAGGTCCGGCCGCACCCAAGGTGCCGCCGCGCCCGGATGCTCGCCAGCAGTCCCGCAGGGACTTTGTGCCCTTGTAGCCCTCCAATTCATTGGAGGGAGCGGGGGCGCCGGATCGGGTTATTCGCTGTTGGGAGCGGACGGGTAGGACCGCCTCAGGCCGCCATCTGCTGCGCCGCCACGGGCAGCTCCAGCCGCGTGAACAGCTCGAAGAGCCGCGGATCCAGGCGGGTGCCGGCCTCGGCGGCCATGATGGAGAGCGTGCGCTCGTGCGGAAAGCCGCGGCGGTACGGGCGGTCGCTGGCCAGCGCGTCGTACACGTCGGCCACGCACAGGATGCGCGCGGGAAGGGGGATGGAGTCGCCCGCGAGCCCGGCCGGGTACCCGCTCCCGTCCCACGCCTCGTGGTGGTGGCGCACCATGGGGCGGATGTCCCACGGGAACTCGATGTCGCCGATCAGCTCCACGCCGGCGTCGGGGTGGCGCTCGATGACCGCGCGCTCGTCGGGCGTCAGCTTCCCCGGCTTGTTCAGGATCTCGGGCGGGACCACGATCTTCCCCACGTCGTGCAGCAGCGCGCCCATGCGGAACCAGAGCAGCACGTCCGGATCCAGCCCCGCCGCCGTGGCCAGCGCGCAGGCGTAGCTGGCCACGCGCTCGCAGTGGCCGCGGGTGTAGTGGTCGGCCGACTCGATCGACTGGCCCCACGCCGCCACGATGTTCACGAAGGTGGACTCCAGCTCCCCCAGCTGCCCGTCCACCTCGGCCAGGTCGCGCCGGGCCTGCAGGCGGGAGAAGAGCCCGTGCGCGCGGTTCAGCGCCTGCAGCGTCTCCCGGTGCTGGTGCCGCGTCCAGTGCAGCCGCGCCTGCTCGCGCGCCGTCTCGGCGCCCAGCAGCAGGTCGCCGCGCTCGTCCGCGATCCGCGCGGCGCGCCCCAGGTTGCGCGCGGCGGCGCCCCAGTCGCCCGTCTCCCGCGCGATGACGCCCAGGTGCTTGGACACCTCGGCCAGCGTGGCCGTCTCGCCGGTGGACACCGCCAGCCGCCGCGCCCGCGTGCACGCCATCCGCGCCTCCGCCCACCGCTTCTGCGCGATCAGCACCTCGATGCGGTTGCCCTCGATCTTCGCCCGCCCCGCCGCGTCGCCCAGCTCGTCGCACACCCGCAGCGCCTCGGCGAAGGCGCGGTCGGCCGCGCGCCACCGCCGCAGGTCGGTGAAGAGCATGGCCAGGTTGTTCAGCGCGTGCGGTAGCGAGGGATTGGTGCCGAGCGTCCGGTGCACGGCCAGGCTCGCGCGATACCTCTTCAGCGCGGTGCGGTACTCGCCGCGGATGTTGGCCACGATCCCCAGGTTCGTCTCCGCCATCGCCACCACGGGCGGAAGGTCGGCCGCCCTCGCCAGGTCGCGAGCGAGCGAGTGGAGACTCTCGGCCCGCTCCAGATCGCCCCGCTCGCGCTCGATCAACCCCAGCAGGTTGTTCGCATGCGCCTCGCCCGCCAGGTCGCCCGCCAGCTGCGACACCGCGAGCGCCGTTTCGGCGATCTCGCCGGCGACTTCGATGGTCCCGCCGTCGAGGTGCGTGCGGGCGATCCACCGCAGCAGCGAAGCCGCCAACGGCTCCTGGCCGGGAGCGCGCAGGCGGAACAGCGCCGCCTCGTAGTGCTCCCGTGCAGCCGGGCGGTCACCATCGCGTTCGGCAACCTGGCCGGCCTCGATCAGCGCGTCGAGCGTGATCGGAGCAGCCGTATCTTGACTGGGGATCATCCAGGAGGAGAGACGAGGCGCGGAAGAGAGAACCGGGGAGGAAGTTCCCGTCTGCCGCGCCTCAGCGCAAGTGCTTCAAAATCGAGGAGATACGTGGTGGCGCAAGCGCAGCGGCCACGTCGTGCACCCCTGTTCCGGATTTCTCAGCGTCCGCCCGCCATGCGGCTTCCCGAGGCCCCCATGTACCCGCTCTTCCTCGTGACTGCGTAGCCCGAGAAGTGGCGGATGGTGAAGGTGGTGCGGAGGCGGAGCAGGTCGAGCGTGGCGGGGCGGGTCTCGCTGATGGTGGCCACGCCGTCGCCCAGCAGCGACGCGTCGGCGAAATAGCCGCCCTGCAGCGGGGTGGAAAGCAGCTGCCCGAGCACGCTGGTGAGCCCCAGGTCCTGCGAGATCACCGGCTCCCTGGCGAACACGATTCCGTGCGGCTCGAACTCGTACGCCACGTTGCTCCCCGCGAGCGCCGTGGCCCGCACCGTCACCGGCGCCGATACCGCGCCCGCCGGGAAGGTGATGCGGAACCCCGCCTGCGGGATGGCGATGGTGCCGCCGGCGCTGCCGATGGTGGCCGTGGCAGTGTAGTTCTGCTGCAACGGTAGCGTGCGCTGCACCACGCTCACCAGGAGACCATCGATGAGCCCGCCGGCGCGGCCCGCCGGGGTGCGCGGCGCGTCGCCGGAGGTGACCGTGTCGTTGCAGCCGGCGGCGGCAACAAGCAGCGCCGCCGCGGCAATTACGCGCAGTGCCGGAGATCTCATGGGAATCGTTCTGGAGAAGGGGAACCGGATTTCGAAGGACGCCGGGAGTGCGGCGGGAGCATAATTATGCATCCGGGCGAATCATCGCGCCAGAGTCTTCTGCTCCCGTCCTGCGTAGCAGTGCAGGCTCCGTGCCGCGGGATGAGCAGCGCTCAGTTGCCCGCGGGTCCGGACGAAAGCTCCGCGATCGCCCGCGCCAGCGCCGCGGCCGGGTCCGCCGCGGCGGTGACGGAGCGGCCCAGGACGACGTAGTCCGCGCCCAGCCGCGCGGCCTCGGCCGGCGTGGCCACGCGCGACTGGTCGCCCGCCGCGTCGCCGGCCAGGCGGATGCCGGGGGTGAGGACCAGCATCTCCTCGCCCGCGGCGCGGCGCACGGCGGGGAGCTCGCGCACCGAGGCGACGGCGCCGGGGATGCCGCACGCCTTCGCCAGCGCGGCGAGCCGGGCGACCTCGTCCTCCGCCGTCACCGCGCCCCGCCCCCACGCCTGCGCCAGCCCGGCATCGTCCAGCGAGGTGAGGACGGTGACGGCCAGGAGCTTCAGCGGCGACCCCGCCGCCGCGTCCGCCGCCGCGCGGAGCATGGCCGCGCCGCCCGAGGCGTGCACCGTCAGCAGCTCCACGTCCAGCTCGATGGCGCTCTTCACCGCGTGGGCCACGGTGTTGGGAATGTCGTGCAGCTTCAGGTCGAGGAAGACGCGGATGCCGCTTCCCCGCAGCGCGTGGACGATGGCCGGGCCCTCGGCGGTGAAGAGCTGCAGGCCCACCTTCACGAACTCCACGCCGCGGCCCAGCCGCTCCAGCAGCGCGAGCACGCCGTCCGCGTCCGGCACGTCGAGGGCGATGATCGGCACGGGCGTCTTCACATCCATCTCCCTGTGGCTGGTGAGAAAACGGCCCGCCGGATGATTCCGGCGGGCCGCTGGCGTCTCGGCCGGGGGGCGAATCTACCCTACTCGCTGGCGGGGCGCACGCCCGGGCGCTCGAAGTAGGCGCGCACCGCGTCGGCCAGCTGCTTTGCGATGGTGGCCTCCATGTCGCGGTCGTTCAGGATCTGCTCCTCGCGCGAGTTGGAGATGAACCCGATCTCCACCAGCACCGCGGGCATGAAGGTGCCGCGCAGCACCGCGAACCCGGCCTGCTTCACCCCGCGGTCCGGGCCGGGGTGGATGGCGCGCAGCCCGTCCTGGATGCGCTGCGCCCACTCGCTGCTCTCGCGCAGGTAGTGGTTCTGGCGCAGGTCGGTGAGGATGAAGCCCAGCGCGTCGCCGTTCGCGGCGTGCTCCTCGTACTGCACCGAGGCGTTCTCGAAGTTGGCCACCCGCTGCGCGTCGGCCGTGCGCGCCTCAGACAGGAAGTACGTCTCGTACCCCTTCTCGGCGCGGCTCTCGTTGGCGTTGCAGTGGATGGAGATGAACACCGCCGGCTGCCCCTCGCCGCGCCAGCGGTTGGCGAAGCGCGCGCGGTCGTGCAGGGCAATGAGGGTGTCGCGGTCGCGCGTCATCCGCACGTCCAGCGTGGGATCGTCGCGCAGCAGCTCCGCCACCATCCGCGCCACCCGCAGCGTCACGTCCTTCTCCCGCGTGCCGCCGGGCCCGCGCGCGCCGGGGTCCACCCCGCCGTGCCCCGCGTCCACCACCACCAGCCGTCTCACCGGCCGCGCCGAGGCGTTCTGCACCGGCATGGCGGACGGCTGCGCGGGGGCCGCCGCTTCCGCGGACGGGGCGCCGGACGTCGCCGCGTCGAGCTTCGCCAGGACGGGGCGGATCGCGTGGTGCTCCGCGTCGGCCATCATTGCCCCGCGCGACCAGTCCAGCAGCGGCCGGCCGAAGAACTCGACGGGGACGTAGAGGATGCCGTCTTCCAGGTAGACCGGATGCTCGAGCGTCCGCGTCTGCCCGGCAATGCGGACGTCGGCGGAGCCCGCGGCGAAGCGCGCCTCCACCCCGCCGAAGCGGGCGGTCACGGCGTCGTCGCCGTACGCCATCTCGGCGCCCATCGTCACCAGCACCGACGCGGGAAGGGCGGCGTAGCCGCGGGAGGTGGATTCGCGCACCTCGACGGGCGTGCGGGCCGTCTCCAGCCGCCACGATGCCGGGGCGGCCTGGGAAGCGAGGGAGCGGGGGACGGCGAGGGAGAGCAGGGCCAGCAGGAGGGCGGCGGGGCGACGGATCATCAGAACTCCTTCTCCTTGAATCCGCGTTCCACGTCGCGCTTCTCGGCGCGCTCGCGCAGCGCGTCGCGCTTGTCGTGCAGCTTCTTCCCGCGCACCAGGGCCAGGTTCACCTTGGCGATCCCGTTGCTGAAGTGGATGTCCAGCGGCACCAGCGTGAGCCCCTTCTGCTCCACCTGGCCCACCAGCTTGCGCAGCTCGGAGCGGTGCATCAGCAGCTTGCGGGGGCGCAGCGGGTCGTGGTTGAAGCGGTTGGCCTGCTCGTACGGCGAGATGTGCAGGTTGTACAGCCACAGCTCGCCGCCGCTCAGCGTGGCGAAGGCGTCGGACATGTTGGCCTTGCCGTCGCGCAGGCTCTTCACCTCGGTGCCCTGCAGCACGATCCCCGCCTCCCAGGTTTCCAGCACGTGGAATTCGTGCCGCGCCTTGCGGTTCTGTGCGGCGATGCGGTCACCGGACCGCTCTTTGGGCTGGGGATTGTTCATCTATCTATGACGCGTGATGTCGGCGGAGTCAATGCCGGTGAATGTTACGTGATTGCAACGAAGTGCGAAAGTGCGAAGGTGCGAGAGCGCGAAAGTCAACGGCGGGTCTCCGCGGGCACCTCGTTCTCCATCGCACATTGCGGGGCCATGACCAGCCGGAGCATCGAGATAGCAATGATGCGAGGCGGATTCGCCCGCCGTCCGCCGTCTCTCTGCCGCCACCGGCCCGGAACGCGGCGCGATGTGCGATTCGTCTGTTTGTGGAATGTATCTCAACATCCTTCACTTCAACAACTTACGGCAGATTTGGAACGCGATGTGCGACGGCGCCCGCCCCGCCTTGGGGGCGGAGGTGCCGCCCCCGCCGGAGGACCCGCCGCACCCGGAGGATTCATGCGCCGCGCCGTATTCCTGCCCCTCGCGCTCGCCACGCTGGCGGGGTGCTCGGATTCCATCGTCGCCCCTGAGCCGGGGCCCGGTCCCGCGCCGGTGCATCTCTCCGCGTCCGCCGAGGCAGGGGCGGTCGTCGCCACCGATGCGCGCACCATCGCCTGGAACGAGGGCGGGGTGCTGTTCGGGCAGAACCTGCCGCTCCCCGACGTGGGCGGCGGGCGGGTGGTGTGGCAGGACGCGTCGTCCGGCGCGGCGGCGGTGCTGGCGTACGACCTGGCCTCCGGCGCGCGGGCGCAGTACGCGACGGTGTCCGGCACCTTCGCGTGGCCCGCGACGGCGGGGCGGTACACCGTCTGGAGCGACGGCACCACGATCTACCTGCGCGACGCCTCCACCGGCACGGCCCGCGCGATCGGCAGCGGGGCGGGGTACACCGCGCAGGTGTCGCCGCAGGGGCGGGTGGCGTACGTGGAGTTCAGCGCCGGCGTGGGCAACGTCGCCGTGTACGACGCGGCCACCGGCGCGACCCACATCCTGACGCACTACACGCCCGACTCCGGCCAGGCGGCGCGCGAGGTGGACGTGGACGGCGATCTCGCCGCGTGGTCCAGCTTCACCACGCGCTCGCCGTACACCACCGCCATCCGCGCCGCGAACCTGGCGACCGGCGAGGAGCGGGAGGTCGTGGCCGTGAACAGCCAGGCCATCGGCGCGCCCTCGGTCTCCACGGGCCGCATCGTCTGGTCGGACGAGCGCAGCGGCAGCTACGACGTGTACCTGTACGACTTCGCGACCGCGACTCAGCGCCGGATCACCACGGACCCGTCGGGACAGTTCAACGCGCGCATCTCCGGCGGCCTGATCGTGTGGGAGGACGGGCGCAACTCGGCCAGCCACTATCTCCCCGAGAACGACATCTACCTGTACGACCTGGCGAGCGGAACCGAGGTGCCGGTGGCGACCGGCCCCAACCACCAGGGGTGGCCGCGCATCGACGGCAGCCGCGTGGTGTGGACGGAGCGCGCCAACGAGCGCTGGGAGATCCGCACCGCCGTGGTCCAGGCGCTCACGCTCGCCACCCTGTCGTCGACGGTCGATGCGATGCTGGCCTCGGGCGACATCGCCAACGCCGGCGCCGCGCGCAGCCTGCAGGCGTTCCTCGCGCAGGCCGCCCGCGCCCACGATGCCGGCGACACCGCGGGCGAGCGCGCCGCGCTGCAGCGCTTCCGCCAGCACGTGCGGCAGCTCGCGGGCAAGCAGGTGAGCGCCGCCGCCGCCGAGCGCCTCACCGCGATGGCCGACACGCTTCTACGCGCGCTGGCCGGATAAAGGAAGCAGGGAGATGAAGAAACCCGCGCCGGGCGAGAAATCTCCCGGCGCGGGTTCGTTGTATCACGAGACTGATCCGTGTCAGTCCGCCGCCTCTGCCGCGCGCTCGAACTGGTCGATCCGGTACTCCGCGTCCGGGAAGTGCGCGATGATCTGAAGCTCGCCCCCCATCGCCTCGATCACGTCGCGCAGCGTGCTCACCCGCACGTCCGTGCGCCGCTCCAGCCTGGACACGTTCGACTGGCGCGTGCCGAGCCGTTCCGCCAGCTCCTCCTGCGTGATCTTCCGCGCGCGGCGAAGGTCGTTCAGCTCCATGGCCGCCAGCATCGCCTCCGTCTTGCGGGCCGCTCGCTCGATCGTCTCCGGAGCGGCCTTTGCCTTGATCTCTTCCCAGTCTTTCGTGGGCATCAGTTGATCTCCTCCTGTGTTCGCAGCTCCGCGAGGTGCTCGTCGTACAGACGGTCTGCGAGCCTGATCGCACGGTCGTACCAGCGGTTGTCTCCGGTCTTGTCTCCGCCCATCAGAAGAATGGCCGCCCGTTTGGGATCGAACGCGTACAGGATCCGGTATGGCCGTCCCGCATGCTGGATGCGAAGCTCGCGCATGTGGGGGTGTTTCGATCCGTTGATCGCGGAGCTGTGCGGGAAGCCGAGGTGCGGGCCGGCTGCTTTCAGCAGATCGACCGACGCGATCACGTCTTCGCGCTCCCGCTCGTTCAGCTCGTCGTACCACGCATCGAATATCAGCGTGCCTCGAACTCTCCACGCCATCAATATACCCCTCCTTGCATATGCAGTAAAGGGAATATCTCTCCTCACGCCGACCCACGCGGCGGGAAGCGCCGCCATGGCCGGCGTCATGGATACGGGAGCGGGAAGGTTAACGTAGTAGATGGATGCACGCGCACTCTGGACAGCCGCAAAGCGCACGCGAGCCGACAGCTTGGAAAGGGTGGCGCGGAGCTTCAGCCGGGGGGATTCGACCGGTCGCGGAGAACGCGGGCGAGGTCGATGAACTTGAGGGCGGAGAAGGTTTCGGGGCGCTGGACCAGGTCCATGCCGGCCGCGCGGCCCACGGCCCCGGCCTCGTCGGGGGTGAGGTCGTACGCGTCGCGGAGGATGCGCTGGAACTGCTTGCGGCGCTGCTGGAAGGCGGCGCGCGTGAGCTCGCGGAGCGCGCCCTCCTCGTCCGGCGCCAGCCGCGGCGGGTCGTGCGGAACGATCTTCACCACGCTCGACATCACGTCGGGCACCGGGCGGAAGGCCTCGCGGCTCACGTTCAGCACGCGGGTGGCGTCGGCCACGGCCTGCACGCCCACCGCCAGCGCGCCGTACGTCTTCGTCCCCGCCTTTTCCAGGATGCGGTCGGCCACCTCGCGCTGCACCATCAGCACGATCACCGCCGGGCGCGGGCGGCGCTCCAGCAGCGAAAAGAGGATGGGGGTGGTGATGTTGTACGGGATGTTGCCGATCACCTTCAGCCGCGCGGGGTCGGTCGTGATGCGCTCCAGCGGGACATCGAGGAAGTCCTCGTTGATGACCTCCACCGAGGGCTCGCCTGCGAACTCCGCGCGCAGGCGGGCAGCCAGGTCGTTGTCGAGCTCGACGAGCACGAGGCGCCGCACCGTCCCGGCGAGATGCTTCGTGAGCGCCCCCACGCCGGGGCCGATCTCCAGCACCTCGTCGTCCGGCCCGGGGTCGAGCGCGGCGACGATCTTCCGCTGGATGTTGGGGTCGATGAGGAAGTTCTGCCCCAGCGCGCGCTTGGCGCGGGGGAGGTCGTCGGGGTAGGGAAGCTGCTTGCGCGGCGGCACCGTCAGAAGCGCAGGACGACGGCCGTGCGGTCGTCGGGGGGCACGCTCCCCGCCTCGCCGATGCGCGAGAAGAGGCGGCGCACGATCTCGTCCGTGGGCTCCGTCCGGCGGCGCGCGACCTCGTCCACCAGCACCTTCTCCCCCTCCACCTCGCCCTTCCCCAGCGCGTCGGACAGGCCGTCGGTGAAGAGGAAGAGGATGTCGGTTCCCCCGATCCACGGCGCCGTGGCCTCGCCGTACTGCGAGCGGTCGATGATGCCGAAGGGCGGATCGGTCACGTTCAGCCGCTGCGGATCGCCGTCGCGCGGGATGCGCCAGGCGTGCGAGTGCCCGGCGTTGGCGTACACGATGGTGTTCTCGGCCGGGTCGATGACGCCGTAGAACAGCGTCAGGTACATCTCCGTGGTCTCCAGCTCGTCGATCAGCGCCAGGTGCGTGCGGCGCAGCACCTCGGCGGGCGGGTCGCCCTCGCTGGCGTGGATGGCCACGGCGCTCATCGTGAGCGCCATGATCAGCGCCGCGCCGAAGCCGTGGCTGCTCACGTCGCCGATCAGCACGCCCAGCCGGTTGCCGGGAAGGCGGAAGAGGTGGTAGAAGTCGCCGCCCACGCTCTCGGCCGGAACGCATCGCGCCGCCACCTCGGCGTAGTTGGCGAACTGCTCCAGCGGGGGGAGGAGCTTCAGCTGCAGATCGTGCGCGAGCTCCATCTCGCGCACGATCCGCTCCTGCCGCAGCGACTCCTCGATCAGCCGGTTGTTTTCCACCGCCGCGCCGATCTGGCTGGCGATGGCCGCGAGCAGCTTCAGGTCGCCCGCGCTGAACCCGCCGGGCCGGCCCGTGAGGTTGATGACGCCTACGGTGCGCGGCTCGCCCTCGGGGGGCGTGTAGGAGACGGGGACGGAAAGGAAGGCGCCCTGCTGCGGCTGCTGCTCGGTGCCGCACTCGGCGCGCGCCCACATCTCCCCCGGCGCCAGGATGATGGGCCGCCCCTCGCGGAAGACCGACGCGGTGACCGAGCAGCGGTCGTCCACGGCGATGGGGCCCACGAAGCCGTCGCCTCCCTCCACCGCAGCCAGGGCGAGCTGGTTGCGCTCGGCGTCGTGCACCCAGAGCGCGGCGCGGCTGGCGCCCAGGATGCTGGCCACCTCGGTGATGATGGTTCCCGCCGCCTGCTCCAGCGAGATGATGGAGCCCAGGATCTCGCTGATGGAGTAGAGGAGGTTGATCTCCTCGTAGCGCTCGGAGATCTCGCGGCTGAACGAGCGGATCTCGTCGTCGTGGCGCAGCACCCTGGCCAGCGTGGACGCCAGGAAGCGCGCCGCCCCTTCGGTGGCCGCCGGGTCGGCGCCGGGGAGCTCCAGCCGGTACTCGGTTCCCGGCACCTCGGCGGTGGCGGCGCCGGGTGCGGTGGCGCCGTCGGCCTCGGAGCCCATCACCACGCGCCACGCGTCACCCGCGCGGGCCCACACGCGCACGTCCTCGCCCCACGCGCGGCGGAGGTCGTCCAGCACCTCGCGGGCGGGGCGGGCCAGCGCGGGGGCGGTGGCGGCGGCAGGCATCGGGGTCAGGAGGCGCGTGACAGCGGCTCGTGGCGGTACAGCACCAGGCGCACGCAGTTGCCGCACCCGGCGAAGTCCACCTCGTCCATCAGCTCGCGGATCAGGAAGATGCCGCGGCCGCCGGGCTCCTCCAGGTTCTCGGGAAGGGTGGGGTCGGGAATGGAGCCGGGGTCAAAGCCGTTCCCCTGGTCGTGCACGACCACGGTCACGTGCTCCAGACGCAGGTCCACCTCCACGCGCACCTTCTTGGCGGGGTCGCGGCCGTTGCCGTAGATCATGGCGTTGGCCAGGGCCTCGGACACGCCCACGCGGAAGTTCAGCGTGAGCCGCGAGCCCTCGTAGCCGTAGTCGCGCAGGCGGGTGGCCAGGTAGCCGATGGCGCCGTCGATCAGGCGCAGGTCGCTGGGAAGCTCCAGCGCGAACTGGGTTCCGTCGCGCCCCTGCCGGTGGGTGGCGCCGCTCTGGTGGTGCTCCATGCGGCTCAGCGGAGTACCGTCGGATGAGGATGGGCCGGGCACCCGCCCGCGGCGCGGTGCGCCCCCCCCGTGGGGGGCACAGCCTGCGCGCGGTGCGTGTGCACGGCCCGCGCGGCGTTCAGAACGCGGACAGCGCGGCGTCGCGCGAGTCGGCGATGTTGAAGAGGGTGTCGAGCTTGGTCAGCTCGAACAGGGTGCGCAGGTCCTCGTTCAGGTTGGCCAGCCGCAGCTCGCCGCTCTGCTCGCGGATCTTCTTCGACAGGCTGACCAGCACGCCCAGCCCGGAGGAGTCGATGTAGCCGGTGTTGGTGAAGTCGATCAGGAACTTGCGCTCCCCGCCCTCGAGCTCGTCGAGCACCTTCTGCTTCAGCTCCTGGCGGTTGCCCACGATGAGCTGGCCATCGACGTCCACCACCACCACACCGTTCTGCTTGCTCGTTCGGAAGCTCATGGCTCCTCTGGCCCATTGGCTGGTTTGTCGTCCGACCCGCAATCCGGGGCCAGCCGGGGCAACGACTGTGCCACCTGCGGCCCATGCGTACGCGCTCCTGCGAAGCTACGCGCGCGCATCCGCCAGCGCAAACGATCCGTAAGGGATGGAGATGGGGTGGGGATGATGATGGGGATGGCGATGACCGGCGCCCCCGCTCGTGATCTGCGGATCGATGGGGACGGACAGGGACGATGGAGATCGGCGGGCGTTGGCGCGGGGCTCGGGCACCGCGCCCTCTCCGGCCGGCCGAGGCCGTCCACCTCTCCCGTACCGGGAGAGGTGGCTCGCGGCGATCTGCGTGGATCGGCGGCATCTTGCCCGCCCGGCTGGGCCGCAGCGCGAGGGCCGCATCGATCGACGCGAGAATGTTTCCGAAGGGCCGCGGTGCTGGAGAGCCACCCCCTCCCGGAACGGGAGGGGGTCGCGCCCTCCGGCGCGGGGGGAGGGCGGCGCGAGGCTGCGAACCACGCTCAGAGTTGGTGATCCGCGGCCGCTTCGAGTTGGGAACCCGCAGCCACTCAGAGTTCGTGGATTCGCAGCCGCAGCGTCACGCCGCCATGAGCGACGTCAGGCAGGCGGTGTTGACGATGTCCTCCACGGTGGCGCCGCGGGACAGGTCGTTGCAGGGTTTCGCGAGGCCCTGCAGCAGCGGGCCGATGGCCTCGGCGTGGGCCAGGCGCTGCACCAGCTTGTAGGCGATGTTGCCCGCGTCCAGATCGGGAAAGACGAGGATGTTGGCCTGGCCGGCGACGCGCGAGCCGGGCGCCTTCTTCGCGCCGATGGATTCGATGAGCGCCGCGTCCACCTGCAGCTCGCCGTCGGCGGCGATGTCGGGCGCCTTCTGGCGGAAGATGGCGAGCGCCTCGCGCACCTTGTCGATGCTCGGCCCCTGCGCGCTTCCCGCCGTAGAGTAGCTGAGGAAGGCGACCCGCGGCGCATCGCCCACGATGCGCGGTCGCGCCTCGGCGGCGGCGATGGCGATGTCGGCCAGCTGCCCGGCGGTGGGGTCGGGGACCACCGCGCCGTCGGTGAAGGTCAGCACCTCCGTCTCGCCCGAGCGGAACGGGGGGACGACCATGTAGAAGGAGGACGAGACGGTGCGGATCCCCGCCGCCGGGCCGACGCCGTACAGCGCGGCGCGGATCACGTCGCCCGTGGTGTTCGCCGCGCCGGAGACGGAGCCGTCCACGTGCCCCGCGCCCACCATCAGCGCGCCGTACAGCAGCGGATCGGCCACGGCGCGGAGGGCTTCTTCTTCCGTCATCCCCTTCGCCTTCCGCCGCTCGAACAGCCGCGCGGCCAGTTCCGCGCGCCGCGGGTCCGTCGCCGGATCGACCACCTCGACGTCCACCACGCCCAGGTCGTCCAGGTCCGCGCGCGTCAGGTCGCCGCCGATGACGAGGGGGATGGCGAGCCCGTCCGCCGCCACCCGCGCCACGGCTTCCAGCGTGCGCGCATCGTGGCCTTCGGGGAAGACGAGCTTGCGCAGCCGGTCCCGCGCGCGGCTACGGATGCTTGCGAGGAAATCCATCGACCGCTCTGTAGGCTCTTGATCTATGCTCCACCATCGCCGCGAAGCTGACGCGGCGCCGGCCGGAACGCAACGTCGCCCGATTCCGTGCCGGGCGGATCGGGCGAATTCCACTGGGTGTTTATCGAGCTATGCGGCGGGACCAATCCGGTATAGCCGGCCTGGCTCGATGTTGGGCAGGAGTTCGCGTAGTTCCGGCATCAGCGGCAGTAGCTCGATGATGCTGTTGGAGCGCGCTACCAATACGACCACCGCGACGGGCAGGTTGTCCGTATTTTGCTGGAATTCCATGTTGGAATCGACGGTCAGCAGCACGTCGAGCCATCTTCTGCTGCACGTCTTAGCAATGCGCCGTTCTTCGTACCTCCCCACCCCAACTCCGGGACCGTCCGGATCACGTGACCCGGGGGCTCGCGACGCAGTTTGCGCGGCGTGCATTCGTCAAGCGGCACGCGCACGGTCACTCAGCGCTTCTCGTGCCTCTTTCAGGGCCGCAATCGCCTGTTCGCGCGACACGGTCGGGAAGTCGTCCAGAAACTCGTCGAGCGGGAGGCCGCTTTCCAGGTAATCGATCAGCGTCTTCAGGGGGACGCGGGTTCCAACGAACACCGGAGTTCCGCCCAGGATGTCGGGATCTTTGTGGATCACGCTCGTCATCTGCATGACTTCACCTCCATTCAGGGAGCCTGCAGTAAGCTAATGTAGCCGGATCTGCACGAACAGCCGCCCGGCCGTTACGTCCAGACTCCCGGTGATCTGGCGCCGCCGAGCTTTGCGTGGATGCGGGCGAGGACGGCGGGGGAGACGAAGGGGGCGACGTCGCCGCCCAGCGTGGCGATCTGGCGGATGAGCGTGGCCGAGACGAAGGCGTGCGCCGGGTCGGGCGCCAGGAAGACGGTGTCGAGCTCCGGCAGCAGGCGGCGGTTCATCAGCGCCATCTGCATCTCGTACTCGAAGTCGCCCACGGTGCGCAGGCCCTTCACCACCAGCCCGGCGCCGCGCGAACGGGCGAAATCCACCAGCAGCCCCTGGAACGCTGCCGCTTCGACGCGCGGCTCGTCCGCGAACACCTCGCGGATCAGCGCCACGCGCTCGTCGACCGTGAACATCCCCTGCTTCTGCGACTGCGCGGAGTGGCCGACGGCGACGATCACCCGGTCGGCCAGCGCCAGCGCGCGGCGGACGATGTCTTCGTGGCCCAGGGTGATGGGGTCGAACGAGCCGGGGACGAGCGCGATGCGGTCGCTCATTCGGGGGCGGGGATGAAGGTGAGCCAGGTGTCGCCGTAGCGGCGGCTGCGCGCGCCCGGCAGGTCGGGAAGCACGTCGTCCTTGCCGTGCTCGATGCAGAGCAGCGCCGCGAACGGCGCCGCGGCGAACGCCTCGGCCAGCTGCCGCGCGAACCCCTTCCCGTACGGCGGGTCGGCGAGGGCGAGATCGTAGGCGCCCGGCCCGAGCGCGGCGGCGAACTTCACCGCGTCGGTGCGGAAGACGTCCACGCGGTCGGCGGCGTCCAGCGCCTTCACGTTGGCCTTCAGCGCGGCGAGCGCCTTCGCGTCCTGCTCCACGAAGGTGCAGTGCGACGCGCCGCGGCTGAGCGCCTCCAGCCCCAGCGCGCCGGAGCCCGCGAACAGGTCCAGCACCCGCGCGCCGCCGAGCCCGGGCGAGACGATGCTCATCCACGCCTCGCGCACGCGGTCGGTGGTCGGCCGCGTCCCCCGCCCCGGCGGCGCCTGGATGGTGCGCCCGCCCCACGTCCCCGCCACGATCCGCATCCAGGCTCCCGATCGGTCTCGATGCAGTGATGCACAGATGCCATGCAGATCTGCAAGATCGCGGACAAACTAAGCCCCTCGCCCGGTTGCGGGAGAGGGGCACGGGTTGTGGCATGCACATCGGCGGCGAATCAGGCCGGCGGCGGCTCGGCGCCGGGCGATTGCACGAACCACTTCTGCAACTCCAGGAAGCGCTCGAAGGTGGCGAACGCATCGTCGGGCGCGCATTCGCGCGTCCAGCGGCGCGGCTCGTCGAAGGCCTCGATGTACTCGAAGGCGATGCGGCCCCCGGGCGTCTGCTCGATGCGCAGGACGTTCGCGGTGCGGCTCACCTCGGGCGTCTGCGAGACGAACAGCGTGAGGTGCGAGGTCTGCCCGAACACGCCGGAGACGTACGGCGACGCGATGATCTGCTCGACCAGCCGGTGCATCGCCGGCTGCCGGCCATCATCGTACCGTCCGGCGATCGCCGCCCACGAATGCGCCGGGTAGCCGGGAGGGAGGTGGCTGAGCGGCCGGCGCAGGCCGGGCCAGGTCTGCGTCTCGCCTTCGCTCACTGCGCGGGCCTCAGGTCCACGATCTTGGCCTGCAGCGAGGCGCGGCCGTTGTAATGGTTCTCTTCCAGCCGGAAGGCGACGTCCAGCGGCCCGCCGGCGACCCAGGGCTCGCGGCCGCGCTCCGCCATCCCGAAGCCGATGGCGTCCATCGTCCGCCCCTGCGCGCCCAGGGTGAGCTTCAGGTGCTTCTCGCCGACGACGCGCGGATCGCCGACCACGCCCACGCGGCGCGCGGCGAACACCGGCGTGGCGTTCCCCATTCCGAACGGGCCGGCGTGGCGGAGCATGCGCGCCAGGTTCTCGTCGGCGTGGTGAAGCTCCACCTCCAGGTCGATCCTCACCTCGGGGATCAGCCGGTCGGGGTCCAGCACGCTGTGCGCGTGGGCGTTGAAGTCCGCGCGGAAGGCGTCTACCCGGTCGGGGCGGATGCTGCATCCCGCCGCCATCCGGTGCCCGCCGAAGCGCGCCAGGTGCCCGGAGCAGGCGCGCATCGCCTCGTACAGGTGGAAGCCGGGAATGGAGCGCGCGCTCCCCTTTCCATCCTCATCCCCCTTGAGCGCGATCAGCACGGTGGGCCGGTGGATGCGCTCGACCACGCGCGAGGCCACGATCCCGATCACCCCCGGGTGCCAGTCCTGCTCGGCGAGCACCACGCCCCAGTCGCGCGCGGGGTCGAAGGTGCGCTCCAGCACCTGCATCGCCTGCTTCAGCGTCTCGCCGTCCACGCTCTGGCGCCAGCGGTTCTCCGTCTCCAGCTGTAGCGCGATCTCGTGCGCCTCGCGGTCGTCGTCGGTCAGCAGCAGGCGCACGCCGCGCAGCGCCTCGCCCATGCGGCCCACGGCGTTGATGCGGGGGGCCAGCACGTAGCCGACCTGCGACGCGCTGACGTCGCCCTTGTCCAGCAGCCCGGTGATCTTCAGCAGCGCGCGCAGCCCCGGGTTGGGCGTCTGGGGCAGCACCTTCAGCCCCCAGCGCACCAGCGCGCGGTTCTCGCCGGTGAGCGGCGCCAGGTCGGCGATGGTGGCGACGGCGACCAGATCGAGGAAAGCGTGCAGCCGGGCGCGGGGGAAGGCGAGCGCGTCCGCCACCGCGCAACAGACCTTGTACGCCACGCCCACGCCGGCCAGCGACTTGTCGGGATACGGACAGTCGGCGCGGTTGGGGTTCACCACCGCGACGCAGGCGGGGAGCGTGGGGCCGGGGGTGTGGTGGTCGGTGACGATGACGTCGATGCCGAGCGAGCAGGCCCGCTCCACCGCGTCGTGCGCCACGATGCCGCAGTCGCCGGTGAGGATGAGCGCGGCGCCGATGCGCTGCGCCTCGCGGATCCCGGCGTCGGACAGGTCGTAGCCGTCCTGCAGGCGGTGGGGGACGAAGGGCAGCGCCTTCGCCCCCATCATCCCCAGCGCGCGGACGAAGAGCGCGGTGGAGCAGATCCCGTCCACGTCGTAGTCGCCGTGCACCAGGACGGTCTCGCCGGCGCGGATCGCGCGGACGATGCGCTCCACCGCGTCGCCCATTCCCGCAAGCGACTGCGGCGCATGGATCTGCCCCTCGTGCGGGCGCAGGAACTCGCGCACCGAGTCCGGCTCGCCGAAGCCGCGCTGCACCAGCAGCCGGCAGAGCGCGGGCGGCAGGCGAAGCTCGCGCGAAAGGCGGTCCACGCGGGCGGCGTCGGGGGCGGCGGGAAAGACCCAGCGGCGGGTCGCCTGGAGGGGGGGCTGCATGGAGTGAAAGCTACTCACGCGCCTCGCCCGGTTCAAGCCGTGGACACAACCGGTTGGGGGAGATGTGGATGGCGGATACAAGAAGATGGACGGGCGGGGAGTCGGGGCGCTCCATCTCCGGAGAATTGAGATTCCCGCGCTCGCCGAGGCTGAGAAGGCGAATGAATTCGCGGCAACAACTGCCCCAAGCCCGCCTTCGCGGACTCCCTCTCCGGCATCCCGGCGTATCACCGGCACACCGGAGTCCGCGGTGAGATGAACCGCGCAGGCGCCGCCGCCGGCGGCCGGGGCGACCCACGCTCGATCAGGTTGAATCCGCCCCGAACACTCAGTGGGCGAAGATGAAGACGACGCCGGCGAGGAGGAAGAGGACGATGAGGCCCAGCAGGATCCCCATGCGCGGGCTGGGGCGCGAGGGGGGGATGCGGGGCGGCTCCTGCTTCACGGGCTGGGACCCGCCCTCGAAGGGCGGCTCGCGGTCGGTTGCCACGTCGTTCTCCATCTCCACCGGTTGATCCATCGTTCGGGCGGCGGGGGATGGCGCAACGGGCGTGCCGGGGGGTTCCAAAAGAAGTCCTAAGTCCTAAGTCCCAAGTCCTAAGTGACTTCAGTGGTTGAGACATCGATCGGCCTCAGCACTCAGCACTCAGCACTCAGCACTCAGCACTCAGCACTCAGCACTCAGCACTCAGCACTCAGCACTCAGCACTCAGCACTCAGGACTTAGGACTTAGGACTTAGGACTTAGGACTAGAAGCTCGGGCAGCCGCGGAGATCGGGACCGCGATGCAACATCGCGCCGCACCGGAACGTAGAACCCTCCGGCTTGCCATCCGCCCCACCCGGGCCGATGTTGCCGCAGCCCAATCCACCGCCGCCGAACCCGACGCGTCTGCCTGATGAAGAAGTGCCGCTACTGCGCCGAGGAGATCCGGGACGAAGCCATCATCTGCCGCTACTGCGGCCGCTCGCAGGACGACCTCGCCCCCACCGGCGAGCCGTCGGCCGCGGCGGGTGCGGCCGCGGGTGCGTCGGCCGGCGCGCAGGCGGACGGGCGGAATCGGCTCCTCATCCCCCTGACGATCGTGGGTGCGGTGGTGGCTGCCGGGATCATCGCGCTGCTCACGCTGGGCGGCGGCGGGCGGCGCACCGCGGGCGCGGCGGGCGACTCCGTCGGCGACAGCCTGCGCCTGGTGCGCGACTCCTTCCCCGCGTTCGCCACGCTCCCCGGCGAGCGCGTGGCCGCGGCGGATCCCGACGAGCCCGCGCCGCCGCCCCCGCCGCCCCCGCCGCCGCCTCCCCCGCCGCCCGCGACCGGCGACGTGGTGGACGTGCCGGAACTGAAGATCGCCGCGGGGCAGTACCACTACTACGGCTTCGAGGTCGCCGACGAGCGCCCCTGCCGGCTGCGCGGCCGCATCGAGACCACCGCCGGCGGGCGCCACGACACCGACGTGATGGTGCTGGACCGCGACGGCTTCGCCAACTTCCAGTACAACCGCCGCTTCGCCACCGTCTTCGCCGCCCCGCGCACCGCGGCGGTCACGCTCGACGTGCCGCTTCCCGGGCCGGGGAGCTACTTCCTGGTCCTCTCCAACCGCTTTTCCACCTTCACCGGCAAGCAGGTGAAGGTGGAGAACGTCCGCTGGATCTGCTCCGACGACCTCCCCGCCCCCGAGCCCGACTCGGCCGCGGCGGAGGGGGAGGACGAGAACCCCGAGCCGTAGGCGCATCGCCCAACCCTTCCGCGTCGGCCCATCCCGCCGCCGCCCGCGCGAAACATCCGTCCTTGACGCGGGGGGAAGCCCGGGCCTACTCTGCACCATCTGCGTAACCGGTTACATCCCGCTTCCCTCCGGTGTTTTCCGTGGCACGACCGTTTCTCTCCCCCGCGGCCGGCGGCGCGTCCGCGCGCGTGACCATCAAGGACGTGGCGCGGGCCGCGGGCGTCTCCGTGGCCACGGTGTCGCGGGTGCTGAACGCCAGCGGCGCGGTGGCCGGCGAGACGCGCGACCGCATCCACCGCGTGGCCGAGGAGCTGCGCTTCATCCCCAACGACGCGGCGCGCTCGCTCAGCACGCGGCGCACGGCCATGCTGGGCGTGCTCCTTCCCGACCTGCACGGCGAGTTCTTCAGCGAGGTCATCCGCGGGCTGGACCAGGCGGCGCAGGCGCGCGGCTTCCACCTTCTCCTCTCCAGCAGCCACACCGTCCGCGACAACGTGGAGGCGGCGCTGCGGGCCATGCGCGGCCGCGTGGACGGCGTGGTGGTGCTCTCGCCCTACGTGGACCTGGCCGTTCTCGCGGCCAACCTGCACGACAGCGTTCCCGCGGTGCTGGTGAACCCGCCGGTGGAGTCGGACGAGTTCGACACGCTGCGGGTAGACAATTACGGCGGGGCGCGGGAGATGGTGAGGCACCTGGGCGCGCACGGGCACCGGCGCATCGCCATGCTCTGCGGCCCGCGGCACAACTTCGACGCGGGCGAGCGGCTGCGCGGCTACCGCGCCGCGCTGGAGGAGATGGGGATCGCCCCCGACCCGGCGCTGGAGCTTCCCGGCGACTTCACCGACGAGGCGGGCTACGCGGCGGCGGAGGCGGTGCTGGCGGCGGATCCCCGTCCGACGGCAGTCTTTGCGGCGAACGACTCCATGGCCATCGGGCTGATCAGCGGGCTGCGGCAGGCGGGCGTCCCGGTTCCCGGCGGCGTGGCGGTGGCGGGCTTCGACGACATCCCCATCTGCCGCTACCTGACGCCGCCGCTCTCCAGCGTGCACGTGTCCATCAGCGAGCTGGGCGCCCGCGCCATCGAGCACCTGGTCCGCGCCGTCGAGGCCGGCAGCCGCCACCCGCGCGCCCGCGAAACGCTGCCGACCCGCTTGGTGATCCGCGACTCGTGCGGCGGCCACGCATAGGAGCGGGAGACTTCACGCGGGGGGCGAATGAATTCGCGGCAACAACCGCACAAAGTCCCTGCGGGACTGCCCCCCCGGCCTCGCGCGGCGGTTCGGACACGGTGCGGGCCGTAATCGCGGGTCCGGCATGGAATACCAGGTCCAGAAAATGAGTCTGTGCTTCCGCGCCGGCCCCGCCCGACGTCATCCTGAGTCGAACACCGCGCTGCGCGCGACCACGGAGGATGAAAGGACAGTGGTCGTGAGCGCTGATGCCACAGAATGAGCGGATCAGCCTCGCGCAGTTTGCGAGGCTTCCCGTAG
>Ga0326721_10000011_pt1 | contig 215362 bp, 175 predicted proteins | sample SGPome_FD_203951 | JGI IMG/M metagenome (GOLD analysis project Ga0326721, IMG submission 203951) | Soil microbial communities from Southern Great Plains, Lamont, Oklahoma, United States - SGP_1_2016 | ecosystem: Engineered > Artificial ecosystem > Soil microcosm > Unclassified | place: USA... | reverse complement strand
AGTTTCGCCACGCGCTGCTTGCGCTCGCGGTTCTTCACCCCGTCGAGCAGCAGCTGGTGGTCGAGCGAGTGGCCCAGGTGCCATTCGCAGGCGCCGTGGAAGACACCCGGGTGCTCCTTCGACATCAGCTCCGCCAGCCCCTGCTCGCGATCCGTGACGATCGCTTCCGTCGCGATTCCGGCGGGGATGGCCCGGCTCCAGGGTCCCGCGCCCATGCTCCACCCCGCGATCCGCTTCGCCACCACAGAGCGGCCGTGGTGCTCACTGCGCCCCAGGATCTGGAGCGAGAAGCGCACCTCACATCCTCGCTCGCCCGGTCCCGCCGGGACCTTGGTTCCGTCCGCCAGCGCCACCTTGCACTCCGCCGCCGGCGTGAAGCGCACCTGGCTGCCGCGCTGCTGAACGCACCGATGCAGCGTCCTGGGCGCCATCGTCGCTCCAAGCCACTCACCGCCGAGCCTGCAGGTCTTCGCGTACGAGAGCTCCGTCACCCACTCGACCAGCTTGCGCTCCAGCTCCTCGGAAACCCGCTGCCGCGGCTTCAGGCCGAGCCAGTCCGCAAACGGGCTCCAGGTGCGCCGGCAGTCGCGGCAGGTGAGCTGGTGCAGGTCGAAGACGAGCACGCCGCTGCTCGTCTTCAGCTTGCGGGATCGCCTCCCACGACGAAGCAGCGTTCCGCCTCCGGCCCGGTGCACGACGCCGCACCGTTCGCACACGATCTCGACGCGACGCACCTGGACGTCTTCGAACAGGAGCTCCTGCACCCGATCGAGCAGTTGAGCGCCCAGTCGCAGCGCGAGCGTCCGGCCCAACTCGGGAAGGCCGCTCACCAGGTCATTGATCGCGAACGACTCCAGTTCTACCTTCAGCAACTGCTGGATACTTGTTTCCAGCACGAGCATGGGGCACCTCCCTTTCTGGCGATTGGGTGTGGTGCCTCATGCTCTTTCTTTTTTGCCGCGTGTCAACGAAAAGCTATGCTATCAGATCCTTCGGCCTGCAATCGATTGTGTGAGATTGTGTCCAGTGTGGCCGGCCTCAGGATGACGTCACTCTCTCACCCCGGTCGCGAGAGGCTTTCGGAAGCGCTGGCGGCGCGGCATCTTGCGATCATCCCCAACATCCCGCGAGGTGCGCCATGGAGCCCACGTTCATCGCGCTGGTCGGCGACCACGACCCGGAAGTGGTCGCGCACCGGGCCATCCCCAAGGCGCTGGGGCTGGCGGCGCTGTCGCTCGGGCGGATGGTGGACGCGGTGTGGGTTGCCACGGAGGAGGTCGCGGCCGACGAGGAGCAGGCGCTGGGGCACGTGGACGCCATCTGGTGCGTTCCCGCGTCGCCGTACCGGAGCATGGAGGGCGCGCTGGCGGCCATCCGCCGCGCCCGCGAGCGCGGGATGCCGTTCCTGGGCACCTGCGGCGGCTTCCAGCACGCCGCGATCGAGTTCGCGCGCAACGCCTGCGGGCTCGCGGACGCCGACCACGCGGAGACGAGCCCCGGCGGAAGCACGCTGCTGGTCGCGCCGCTGGCGTGCGCGCTGCGCGGCGTGGCCGGGCGCGTGCGGCTGGCGGACGGGACGAAGATCCGGGAGATCTACGGCGTGGAGGAGATCGAGGAGGAGTACATGTGCGGCTTCGGGCTGAACCCGGAGTACCGCGCGGTGCTGGAGCGCCACGGGATGCGCTTCACCGGCTTCGATCCCGACGGCGCGGTGCGGGCGATGGAGCTGCCGGAGCATCCGTTCTTCGTCGCCACGCTCTTCCAGCCGGAGCGCGCGGCGCTGCACGGGCACCTGCCTCCGCTCGCGCGCGCCTTCGTCCACGCGGCAACTTCGGCAGCCGCCGCACCGGCCTGATCATCCGAACAGCATCTCATACGGAATCCGGGAATTCAGTTCGTGTATTCTCGCCGCATCAAGCCGACGTCATCCTGAGGCCGACCACACGGGTAACCAGCGTCTAGGCGAGAGGTTGCAGGCCGAAGGATCTATCGGCGCCACAGCACGTGATTTGGCTAGATGCACCGATTCTCCCGCCAGATTTGGTATCATATCACTCAGAAAATCAGGGCAGCGGAGAGAACTCCTCCGCTGCCCTGCTTCTCTGCGTGAACCTTCCGTTCATCCCCGCAGCGGGCGGGCGATGAGGATGCCGGTGCCGCTGCGGAGGGCGGCGACGTACTGCGGAAGCGTGCCGCGGCTGATCTGCACCTGGCCGCCGGAGAGCGGGGCGTGCAGCACGCGCATCACGCCCCGCGGGTCGCGGTACGCCAGCCCGGTGTGCGTGCAGTCCAGCCCGTCGATGGAGCAGGCGAAGCCAAGCACGTCGCCCGTCTGGATGCGGTCCAGCACGGCGGGGATGCGCGCGGTGGGCACGAGATGGCGCGGCTGCGCGTCCAGCCGCCGCTCCATCGCCACGATGTCGCGGAACACGGCGTCGTCCTTCAGCGCCTCGTACGCGGAGCGGTGCGTGCCCATGAAGCGCAGCGGCCGCCGGTCCTCGGTAGCGCCCAGCTCCGGGCCCAGGTCGCGCACCAGTCCGCGCGCGGCGTTGTCGGAGATCCACTCGCTGAAGTAGTGCAGCCGGCTGGCGTACCCCGCCCGCACCCCGCCGCGGTAGCGCATCCGCTCGATCTCGTGCACGAAATCGTCCCATCCCGCCTCCGGCTTCCCCGCCGCGCGGGCGATGGCGAGCGACGACTCCACCAGCGTCACGCAGTCGAAGACGGTGAGGTAGCTCGTCACCGGCTCGTGCGCGGGGGTGCCGCCGGCCGCGGCGAGGTACTCCTCCAGCGTGTGCGCGCGGTAGGGCGTCCCCACCGCCAGCTCGCCCACGCGCGCCACCACGCGCCCCAGCGGCGCCCGCGCGGACGCCAGCCCGTCGCGCCGCAGCGCGCGCAGCCACGCCGCCAGCCGCTCGCGGTCCGCGTCCGCGTCCGCGGCGAACGCGCGCAGGGCGGACGCGGCTTCGAGCGGATCGGCGAGCGCGAATGCGGCCGCGGAGAGCGCGGCGGTGCGGAGGAAAGTGCGACGGGAGGAGGGCATCGGGTGCGAGAGTGCGAAGGTGCGAGAGTGCGAAAGTGGCCGCACGGCGGATCACGTCGCGTACACGGAATCTACCGCGAAGATGCGTGGGTTGGAACGGCGGGAGGATGGTGTGCGCCGGAAGGGCACCGCCGTGACTGGCCACGGATCCTTCGGCCTGCCGGCTCCGGCGAGTGCCCGGATTCGGCGTGGCCGGCCTCAGGATGACGTCTTTGTACCTTTGAATCCGCCGGTGACCATGAGTATCGACCGGATGGACGAAGCGGCCCGGTTCCGCTGGGGAACCGGGCCGCTTCGTCCATCACCATCTACCGAAACGCCTTTACCAGATCACCACGCGGTCGGCCTCGGGGCGGTACATCTTGTCGCCCTCCTTCACGCCGAAGGCGCGGTAGAACGCCGCGTTGTTCACCAGCGGGCCGTTGCCGCGGAACTGCCCCGGCGAGTGCGGGTCGGTGAGCAGCTGGTTGCGCAGCGACGCGTCGCGGTACAGCGTGCGCCACACCTGCGCCCACCCCAGGAAGAAGCGCTGGTCGCCGGTGAAGCCGCCGATGACCGGCGCCTCGCGGCCCTGCAGCGAGTTGCGGTAGGCGCGGTACGCCACCGCCAGCCCGCTCAGGTCGCCGATGTTCTCGCCCAGCGTGAGCTTGCCGTTCACGTGCATCCCCTCGAGCGGGACGTACGCGTCGTACTGCGCGGAGAGCGCGTCGGCGCGCTGCTGGAAGGCGCTGGCGTCGGAGGCGGTCCACCAGTCGCGCAGGTTGCCGGCGCCGTCGCTCTTGCGCCCCTGGTCGTCGAAGGCGTGGCTCACCTCGTGGCCGATCACCGCCACGATCCCGCCGTAGTTCACGGCGTCGTCGGCGTTCGGGTTGAAGAACGGCGGCTGCAGGATCGCGGCCGGGAACACGATCTCGTTGTTGGTCGAGTTGTAGTACGCGTTCACCGTCTGCGGCGTCATCCCCCACTCGGTGCGGTCCACCGGCTGGCCCAGGCGCGCCGTCATGCGGTTCCACTCGTACGCCCCGATCGCCCGCAGGTTGCCCACCAGGTCGCCGCGGGCCACCTGCAGCGCCGAGTAGTCCTGCCACTTGTCGGGATAGCCGATCTTGACCGTGATGTGCGACAGCTTGTCGTGCGCCTGCGCCTTGGTCTCGGGGCTCATCCACGACAGCGAGTCGATCCCCTGGCCGAAGGCGGCCATGAGGTTCTGCACCAGGCGCTCCATGGCGGCCTTGTTCTCGGCCGGGAAGTTCTGCTCCACGTACGCCCGGCCCAGCATCATCCCCAGCCCGCGCTGCACCAGCCCCACGCCGCGCTTCCAGCGCGGGCGCTGCTGCTGCAGCCCCGCCAGGGTGCGGCCGCGGAACTGGAACTGCGCGTTCTGGAAGGGCGTGCTCAGGAACTCGGCCGAGTTGTCGAGCAGGCGCACCAGCATGTACGCCTTCACGTCGGCCACCGGCGCGGCGGCCAGCACGCTGTCGAGCCCCGCGATGTAGCTGGGGGCGCTTACGATGACCTCGGGGGTGTTCAGCCCGGCGGCGCCCAGGTACTGCGTCCAGCCGAAGCGGGGCGCCAGCTTCTGCAGGTCCGCGATGCTCATCTTGTTGTAGGTGAGGTCGCGGTTGCGGCTGCGCACCCGGTCCCACTGGCGCTGGGCCAGCTGGGTCTCGAACGCCAGCACCCGGCGCGCGCTGCCGGCCGCGTCGGGCTCGCCGGCCAGGCGCAGCAGCGTTTCCATGTAGGTGACGTACGCGTCGCGCGCCTGCTGCAGCCGGGCGTCGCTCGACAGGTAGTAGTCACGGTCGGGAAGGCCCAGCCCGCCCTGGCGCACGTACACCGTGTAGCGGTCGGACTGCTTGGCGTCCTGCATCACCCCCACGCCGAAGGGATAGCCCACGCCGGTCTTTGCGGCGGCCGCGAAGAGCGCCGGGTACTGCGCGGCGCTGTTGACCGCGCGGATGCGGGCCAGGTCCGGCCGGATGGGGGTGATGCCCAGCTGCTCCACACGGGCGCTGTCCATGAAGCTGGCGTACAGGTCGCCCAGCTTCTGGGTGTCGGAGCCGCGCGCGCCGTTGGCGGCCACGGCCTGGTCCAGGATCTGGTGGACGGCGGCCTCGCTGCGGTCGGTCAGCGACACGAACGCCCCGAACGAGCCGCGGTCGGCCGGGATCTGCGCGGTGCGGGCCCAGTTGCCGTTCACGAACTGGTAGAAGTCGTCCTGGGGGCGCACGCTGCGGTCGAAGCCGGCGGTGTCCACGCCGAGCTCCTTGACCTGGGCCCCGAGCTGGGCCGCGGCGGCGGCCGTGAACGCCACGCCCAGCGCGGCGCCGCGCAGCCACGCGCGCGGGAGGGTGGTGCCGAGAGTCATGATGCGGTCAGGTTGAGGGTCCTGAGGGGGAGACGGGGGCTGATACGTCCCGCACCGCCGAAGGTTCCGCAAAGCGCGAATCCGCGTTCGCATCCGGAGCCGGGGCAAGGGTGCCTCCGCCATCGCAGGGGTGACGAAGATAAGACGCCTCGCACCCCCGAATCGTTTTTCCACCCTCCTCCACTCGCACCCGGCATGCGGTCGGATCGAGCGCGATTGATGGGCAGATGCTTCATCGTGGCTCCGCTGCGTCAGAATCGCCATCCCCCTCCCGTTCACCTCATGGATCGGGGACGGGACAATCGGCGGGGTGGCGGGTAGATTGCGGCGGGGATGCGGGAGAGGCTACGCTGGAGGGCGAGACGATGGCGGAGGCGGAGATCGCGGAAACCGGCGGGCCGCTGGTGCTGTACGACGGCACCTGCGGGCTGTGCAGCCGCTCGGTGCAGCTGATCCTGCGCCACGACCGGCGCGGGCGCTTCCGCTTCGCCGCGCTGCAGTCGGACGCGGGACGGGCGGTGCTGGCGCGCCACGGCCTCCCCGCGGACCGGCTGGACACCGTGGTGCTGGTGGACGGCGGACGCGCGTTCACGAAGTCGCGGGCGGCGCTGCGCATCGCGCGGGGGATGGACGCGCCGTGGCCCGCGCTGTGGCCGCTGGCGCTGGTGCCGCGCGCGGTGGCCGACTTCTGCTACGACCGCGTGGCCCGCAACCGCTACCGCCTGTTCGGCCGGACCGAGGCATGCATGCTTCCGCCTCCGGAGGTTCGCGCGCGCTTTCTTTCCTGAAGCGCGCCCTTCGCGGCTCATCCGCCCGGGGAGGGTGAAGATGAAGCGCCACAACGTGATGGCCGCGCTGCTCGCGGCCCCGCTGGCCGCCTGCGCGTCGGTGAGCGCGGGAGAAGAGGCCGGGTCCCGGATGGAGACCACGGACCCGTCCACGGTTCCCGTGTACTCCATCGGCCAGAAGGTGCCCTGCGGAATGGTGCGCCTCACCGAGGTGCAGGCGGGCTCGGTGGCCGGGCTGCGCTGGGCCGCGCTGCAGGTGCGCGGGAACGCGGTGGTCGGCGTCCGCAGCCGCCTGGTGGTTCCCGAGACGACCCGAGCCACCTACCGCCGCATGGCCGGCCCGGCCGCCGTGCGCGTGTACCAGGGGATGGCCGTCCGCCTGGACGACCGTTGCCACGCCTGACCCGCTGATCCACTCCACCCGCGCGCCGGGGGGACCCGCTCTCCCCGGCGCCGCTGGCGTCATGACACCCGGACCCCACCGTCCATGCCCGTGATCCGCCGCTCCGCGCTCGTTGCCGCGCTCCTCACCGCCGCCGGCACTCCCATGACCTCCCAGGCCCAGCAGCAGCCGCGCGACGTGCAGATCCCGCGGCTCTACGCGCGCGTCGTCTACCAGCCCGGCGTGGTGCGCGAGGACTCGTCGGGCCTGCGCTTCCGGCTGGACGCTCCGGCCGGCCGCGACGCCGTGGCCGCGCGCCCCGCCGCCGCCACCGGCCGGCTGCTGACCGCGGCCGAGCAGCAGCGGCTGCTGGCGCGCCTGGCCCCGCTCGCCGCCGACAGCACGCCGGCCGACGCCTTCAACTTCCCCGCGCAGACGCTGCCGCCGCCGCGCGCCGGCCGCGTCGTGGCCGAGCCCTTCCCCCCGCGCGACACGGCGGCGGCCGGGCGCCCCGTCTCCGCGCAGGCGCCCGCCCCGCTGGACGTGATCCGCCGCGCGCCCGAGGGCGACGTGGACACCGGCGCCGAGGTCACCATCACCTTCTCCCAGCCGATGGTGCCGCTCGGCTCCGTGGCCGACGTGGCGGCGCAGGCGGTGCCCGCGCGGATCACGCCGCAGCCGCCGGGGCGCTGGCGGTGGATCGACGTGCGGACGCTGAAGTTCGAGCCGCGGGGACGCCTTCCCATGGCCACCGAGTACACGGTCGAGATCCCGGCGGGAACGCGCGGCGCGGCCGGCGGGCCGCTGGGCGAGGCGGTGCGCTGGACCTTTGCCACCCCGGCGCCGCGGGCCATCGGCTCGCTCCCGCAGTACGGGACCACGGGGCTGCACCCGGTGATGGCCGTGGCCTTCGACCAGCGCATCGACCCCGCGGCGGTGCTGCGCGCCGTCACCGTGACCGCCGGGAGCGCGTCGTTTCCCGTGCGCCTGGCCACGGCGGCCGAGATCGCCGCGGACGTGGAGCTGAAGCCGGTGCTGGACACGCAGGAGCCGAGGCGGTGGCTGGCCTTCCGCACGGTGAACCCGCTCCCGCGCGACGCGCAGGTCACCGTGGCCGTGAACCGGGGAACGCCCTCGGCCGAGGGGCCGCGGCGCACCGAGGTCCGACAGTACTGGACGTTCCGCACCTACGGCCCCTTCCGCGTCCGCGAAAGCAGCTGCGGCGGGTGCCGGCCGGGGAACCCGTTCTTCGTCCAGCTGACCAACGAGGCCGACACGGCCTCGTTCCGCCCGTCCATGGTCACGGCGACGCCCGCCATCCCGGGGATGCAGGCGTGGGTGAGCGGGAGCTCGCTGGTCGTCTCGGGCGCCACGCAGCCCAACACGCGCTACACCGTCCGCATCGCCCCCGGGCTCCGCGACCGCTTCGGGCAGACGCTGGAGCCCGCGCGGCCGCTCACCTTCAACGTCGGCGCGCCGTACGCCTCGCTCGAGGGGCCCGACGGGATGGTGGTGCTGGACCCGCTGGCCGAGCGCGCCATCTCCATCTCCGCCGTGGGGCACCGGCGGCTGCGGCTGCGGCTGATGCGCGTGCAGCCGGAGGACTGGTTCCGCTTCAGCGAAGGACAGCGAGACCCGGCCACCGGCCGCCGCGTGCTCCCGGGCACCGCGGTGGTGGACCGCGCGGTCGCCGTGGACGCGCCGCTGGGGGAGCCGCGCGAGGTGCGCATCGACCTGGCCCCCGCGCTGGCGAACGGGCTGGGGAACGTGATCGTGGCCGTCGAGGCGCTGGACGGCACGGAGCGGGAGGAGCGCGAGCAGGCCGTGTACACCTGGGTGCAGGCCACCCACATCGGCCTGGCGGCGTTCTCGGACGAGACGGAGCTGCTGGCGTGGGCCACCTCGCTGGTGGACGGCGCGCCCGTCGCGGGCGCCGAGGTGCGGCTGGTCCGCGTGGGCGCGGAGACGGTGGCGGGGGCGACGGACACGCGGGGACTGGCGACGCTGGCGCTCCCGGCGGACGAGGCGGGGCGGCGGATCCTGGTGGCGCGCGCCGGCGGCGACGTGGCATTCGTCACGCCGGGGATCGGGGGATACGCCCGCTGGGCGCGCCGCGGCCAGGGCGCCAGCGCGGCGATGTTCTTCTTCACCGACCGCGGGCTGTACCGCCCGGGCGAGACGGTGCGCTTCAAGGGATGGGTGCGGCGGATGGCGACGGGGAAGGAGGGCGGCCCCGAGCTGCTGCGCGCCGGCGAGGGCGAGAGCGTGGAGTGGACGGCGTTCGACTCGCGGCACAACGAGGTGGCGAAGGGAACATCGCCGCTGACGGCGCTGGGCGGGTACGACGGCTCGTTCACACCGCCCGCGGACGCCAACCTGGGGAGCGGGACCATCGAGGTGCGGATGGTTCCCCGCGGCCCGGCGGGGCAGACGATGTTCAACTTCGGCTACCGGCTGGAGGAGTTCCGGCGCCCCGAGTACACGGTGACGGCCGCCGCGTCCGAGGGCCCGCACTTCGTGGGCGGCAGCGCCGAGATCACCGCCAGCGCCGCCTACTTCGCGGGCGGCGGGCTTCCCGGGGCGCCGGTGCACTGGGTGGTGAGCGCCATGCCGGGCTACTACTCGCCGCCGGGGTGGGACGAGTGGACCTTCGGCTCCAGCCCCGGCGTCTGGCGCGGCGTCTACCAGTCGCGCGGCGCGACGCGCACGGCCACGCTGGACGGCGCCACCAACGCCGCGGGCGAGCACGTGCTGCGCATCTCCTTCGACTCCGCCGATCCCCCGCGCCCCTACGTCGTCGCCGCGCAGGCCACCGTGACCGACGTGAACCGGCAGACCTGGTCGGCCGATGCGTCGCTGCTGGTGCACGCCGCCGCCATCTACGTCGGTCTCCGTCCGCAGAAGCCGTGGGTGAGCGCGGGCGATTCCATCGACCTGGACGTGGTCGCGGTCGATCTCGACGGGAAGCCGGTTGCCGGGCGCACGGTGGAGGTGAAGGCCGTCCGCCGCTCCTGGAGGAACATCTCCGGAAGCTGGGAAGAGGTGGCGGGGGATCCGGTGACGTGCACGCGGCAGTCCGACGCGCGCCCGGTGCGCTGCATCTTCCCCGCGGCCGAGCCGGGGTCGTACGAGATCACCGCGACGACGCGCGACGCGCAGGGGCGGCCGGCGGAGAGCAGCACCACCGTGTGGGTGACGGGGCGCGGCTACCTGGCCGGCCCGCCGGGCGAGAGCGGCGAACGCAGCGTGGAGCTGGTTCCCGACCGCAAGACGTACGCGGTGGGCGACACGGCGCGCATCCTGGTGCGCACCTCGTTCACCCCCTCGCGCGGGCTGCTGACGCTGCGCCGCAACGGCATCGCGCGCACCGAGGAGGTGCGGCTGGACGGCTCGACCTCCTCCTTCTCCGTTCCCATCACCGAGGCCGACGTGCCGAACGTGTGGGTGCAGCTGGACCTGGTCGGCACGAGCGACGGGCGGCACGGCGAGGGCGCGCGCGGCGTGCTGTACGCCGTGGGGCAGACCAACCTCTCCGTCCCGCCGGCGACCAGAAAGCTGGCGGTAAAGCCGCTCCCGCGCGACACCGCGGCCGCGCCCGACGCGCAGACCGCGGTGGGCGTGGAGGTGCGCGACGCCGCCGGGCGCCCCGTGGCCAACGCCGAGGTGGCGCTGGTGGTGGTGGACGAGTCGGTGCTGGCGCTCTCGGGCCACCGCATCGGCAACCCGATCGGCACCTTCTATCCCATGCGCGGGCCCGGGGTGGAGGAGATCCGGCTGCGCGAGGCGGTGCAGGTGGTGGAGCCGGACTTCGAGCCCGCGGCGCACACCCTGGTGGGCCGCGTGGTCGACGCGCGCAACGGCGGGTACCTGGGCGGCGCCACGGTGGCGGTCGAGGGCACGGCGCTGAAGACGACGTCGGACGAGGCGGGGCGCTTCCGCATCTCCAACGTGCCGTCGGGCGCGCACACGCTGGTGGTGACGATGGACGGGTACGCCCCGGCGCGCGAGCGGGTCACCGTGGCGTCCGAGGCGCCGAAGCCGCTCCGCATCTCCCTCGTCCCCGCGGCGCTGGAGCTCCAGGGGCTGGTGGCCACCGCGACGGGCTCGGAGTCCCGGTCGCGCATGATGGCCAGCGCGGCCATGCCCACGGCCCAGTTCGACGCCTCGGCGCCGCCGCCTCCGCCGCCGCCTCCCTCTCCCCCGCCGCCGCCTCCGCCGCCGTCTCCCGAGGGCGCGCCCGCCGCGGGCCCGCAGCCGGTGCCCATCGCGGTCCGCAGCAACTTCGACGCGCTGGCGCTCTTCGCGCCCACGGTGCGCACGGATGCCGACGGGCGGGCGGTGGTGCCCTTCAAGCTCCCGTCGAACCTCACCCGCTACCGCGTGACGGCGGTGGCGGTGGAAGGGGGGACGAAGTACGGCGTGGGCGAGAGCGCCATCACCGCGCGGCAGCCGCTGATGGTGCGCCCGTCGGCGCCGCGCTTCCTGAACTGGGGCGACCGCTTCGAGCTTCCCGTGGTGATCCAGAACCAGACCGGCGCGCCGCTCACCGTGAACGTGGCCGCGCGGGCGACGGGGGTGAACGTGGCCGAGACGGGGCGCCAGGTGGTGGTCCCCGCGCACGACCGGGTGGAGGTGCGGCTGGCCGCCGAGGCGACCCGCGCGGGAACGGCGCGCTTCCAGGTGGCGGCGGCCTCCGCGGCGCTGTCGGACGCGGCCGAGGGGACGCTCCCCGTCTACACCCCGGCCACGGCCGAGGCGTTCGCCACCTACGGCAATTTCGCCGGCGACAGCGCCGTCACCCTGCCGCTGCGGGTGCCGGCGGACGCGATCCCGGCGTTCGGCGGGCTGGAGGTGTCGACCTCCTCGACCGCGCTGCAGGAATTGACGGACGCGCTGCTGTACCTGGTCCGCTATCCCTACGAATGCTCGGAGCAGATCGCCTCGCGGATGCTGGGCATCACCGCGCTGCGCGACGTGCTGTACGCCTTCAAGGCCGACGAGCTTCCCCCGCCGGAGCAGCTGCGGGCGTCGGTCGACACCGACGTGCGCGACCTGGCGGCGCGGCAGAACCCGGACGGGGGATTCGGGTTCTGGCGGCGCGGCCAGCCGTCGTTCCCCTACGTCAGCATCCACGCGGCGCACGCGCTGCAGCGGGCGCAGGAGAAGGGATACGCGGTACCCCCCGAGGTGATGCAGCGCTCGCTGCGCTACCTGCGCGAGGTGCCGCGCAACGTCCCGTCCGACTATCCGGCCGACGTGCGCCGCGCGCTGGAGGCGTACGCCACCTACGTTCGCGCGCGCATGGGCGACGCGGGGGCGGAGGACGCGGTGCGGCGCTTCATGGCCGCGGCCCCGCGCGACTCCATCACCGTGGAGGAGGCCGGCTGGCTCCTCTCCGCGGCCACGGGAAAGGCCTCGCTCGCGGCCGAGCGCACCGAGCTGCTGCGCATCATCAACAACCGGGCGACCGAGACGCCCTCGACCGCCACCTTCGCCACGCGCTACACCGAGGGCGAGTACCTGCTGCTGCACAGCGAGCGGCGGACGGACGGCGTGGTGCTCGAGGCGCTGATCGGCGCGCAGCCGGACAACCCGCTGGTTCCCAAGGTGGTGCGCGGGCTGCTGGGGCACCGCGTGCGGGGGCGGTGGGACAACACGCAGGAGAACGCGTGGGTGCTGGTCGCGCTGGACCGCTACTTCCACGCGTTCGAGGGGCAGACGCCCGAGTTCGTCGCGCGCATCTGGCTGGGCGAGCGCTTCGCGGGGAGCCACGCCTTCAGCGGGCGGCAGGCGGACCGCGCGGTGACCTCGGTGCCCATGCGGGTGCTGCAGGAGCAGCGGCCGGAGTCGGTCACCATCGGCAAGGAAGGGCCGGGGAGACTGTACTACCGCGCGGGGCTGCGCTACGCCCCGCGCGACCTGGACCTGTTGCCGCTGGACGCGGGGTTCGTGGTGAGCCGCACCTACGAGGCGGTGGACGACCCGCGCGACGTGGTGCTGGGCGCGGACGGGCGGTGGCGGGTGAAGGCGGGGGCGCGGGTGCGGGTGACGCTCACGATGACGGCGCCGTCGCGGCGGGTGCACGTGGCGCTGGTGGACCCGCTCCCGGCCGGCTTCGAGCCGGTGAACCCGGACCTGCGCGGCGCGCAGGCCACGCCGCCGGCGCAGGCCGGCGCGCGGCCGATGGACTACGGCTGGTGGTGGCGCACGTACTGGTACCAGCACCAGAACCTGCGCGACGACCGCGCCGAGGCCTTCACCTCGCTCCTGCGCGCGGGCACGTACACGTACAGCTACGTGGCGCGCGCGACCACGCCGGGCCAGTTCATCGCCCCCCCGCCCCGTGCGGAGGAGATGTACTCCCCCGAAGTCTTCGGACGCGGCAAGACCGAGCGCGTCGTCATCGTCCCCGCAGACCAGCAGTAGCGGCTGGGGAGAAGTTCAGCGGTGACGGCAGAAAAGACGGGAATTTCGGTAGATGAATAGCCAAGGGCCCGCGGATGCATCTCCGCGGGCCCTCGGCGTTCGTGCAGCTTGGATGCTTTGGTGAGGGTCACGCGACACACCACCATCCGACGAGTGCGTCACCCTCTGCACGGAGCACACGAAGTTACCCCCTCCCGTTATCGGGAAGGGGGTACGCGGCCCCAGCCGCGGGGGGAGGGCTCCGCCGCGCGCACCGAAGTCATCCCCGCACCGATGCCGAGCGGCCTCGCCGATGCCACGCTCTTCCGCACTTCCGCACTTCCGCACTCAAGTCTTGAGATACGGCCCCAGCAGCCTGTCCCATGCCTCGCGCGTGCGGTCGTACTCCTCGGGGCAGCGCTCGGCGCGCTCGGGGGGGAGGGTGCCGTCGCGGGTCCACTCGGCATAGGCGTCGGGGTCCTGGCCGTAGACCAGGCAGAGCACGTTGTAGAAGCGCTGCCCGTTCAGCGCGTGCTCGTCGGCGAAGGCAAGGTCGTCCAGCTGGTCGTCGTCCGGCAGGCCGCGCACGCCGTTCACCGCCGCCTCGTCGCCATCGTCCGCGCCGTCCACCAGGATCAGCGAGGCGAGCTGGTCCACCGCGTCCTCCTCGCGCCCGGTGATGGGCAGGTCCAGCACGTTCACCAGCGCGTGCCCCACCTCGTGCAGCGTGGTGAAGAGCAGCGCGTCGTTCACCGCCTGGTCGCGGTCCTCGTCGTGCGCGAAGATCTGGTCCAGTTCGTCCACCAGCTCGAAGCAGACGGTCACGGTGCGGTCCTTCGGCTCGTAGAACGAGTTGGACTCGCCGCACTCGGCAAAGGTGAGCGTCACGTCCCGCGGCAGCCGCACCCAGTCGTTCATCCACGCGGCCACGTCTTCCAGGAAGTGCTCCTGCCGGAAGTCGTCCTGCCACTGCGCGAACACCGTGTCGCGCACCGGGCGGTACGCCACGCGGAACTGCCCCGCGCCCACGGCCGCCTGCGGAGCCGCGGGCGCCGCGCGGAAGCCGGGCGCCGCGCCCGGATGCGCCGCCCCCCCGCGCACCCCGCGCCCGTCGCACGCCGCGACCGCCGCGCAGGCCAGCGGCACCAGCGCGAGGGCGGCAAAGCGGGAGCGGAACGGGTTGCGGAGCATCGAGACGGATCGGCTGACACGGGTTCGGAAACGGGCGCATAAATCTGTGCAAACTAATGCGTTTACGCCAGTTGCCTCAGCCGTGGAGGAATTGAAGACAGGTCTTCGAATGGTTGAACACAGCGGAGAACACAGGCGGGAAATTGTCTGCGAAGCGGATTGCGGCGCCCGCGTCGTCCTCGCGCAGAAGAGGCGTGTGAATCAATTCCGCGATCTCGCCGGTTCCCATTCCATGGAATCCCTCAGTTTCCTCGTTCGGGCGAAGCGCGTCCGCATCGATGAATTCGCCGACCACGAAGACGCGCGTGAACGCCCGGCAGCGCTCGCCCGCTGTGGAGTTCGTCGCCTCGAGGAGAAGCGTCGAGACCGGAAGCAGTTTGTGGATCTCCAGCCCCAGCTCCTCCCGTGCTTCGCGGAGCGCGGCGTCCTCGTAGGCCTCGCCCGGATCGACGTGGCCGGAGCAGGTGCTGGTCCACAGCCCGGGGTTCATCGTTCGGCTGGTTGATCGCTGTTGGAGAATCCAGCGTCCCTGCCGATCCTGCGCCAGCACGTGCACCGCTCGGTGCAGCAGCCCGTCGCGGTGTGCTTCGGCGCGCGAGACTACGCCGAGCTCCTGGTCGTTTTCGTCGACGTGATTCACCATTTCGCTCATCACGACTCCCCGATTGTCTACGGCGTCAGCAGCACCTTGCCGAAGTTCTTGCGGTCCTGGATCCAGGCGTGCGCGTCGCCGGCCTTTTCGAACGGGAAGGTGCGGTCCACCACGGGGTCGAAGGTGCCGCCGGCGACCAGCGCCAGGATCTCGCCCATGATTCCCTTCAGCCGCGCGGCCTCGTTCCACAGGTGGCCCAGGTTCACGCCCTGCACGCCGCGGTTGGAGTTCATCATGGGCAGCGGGCGGAAGGCGGGCATCGCGATCAGCCCGCGCACCGCGCCCACGAGGCTGCGCCGCTTCCCCGTGGCCAGCGCGCTCGCGCCGAACACGTACAGGCGGCCGAGCGGCGCCAGCGCGCGGTAGCTCTTCCGGAAGCTCTCCCCGCCCACCGCGTCCAGCGCGATGTCCACCCCGCGGCCGCCGGTGACGCGCTTCGTCTCCGCCAGGAAGTCCTGCGTGCGGTAGTCGATGCAGTGCGCAACGCCCATCTCCCGCAGCCGCGCGTGCTTCGACGCGCTCGCGGTCCCGATCACCTCCGCGCCCTTCCACCGGCAGATCTGCAGCGCCGCCTGCCCCACGCCCCCGGCCGCGGCGTGCACGAGCACGCGGTCGCCCTCGCGCACGTTCCCCAGCGTCACCAGCATCAGCCAGGCGGTGATGTAGTTCACCGGGATCGCCGCGGCCTTCTCGAAGCTCAGCGCGTCCGGCAGCCGCTGCGCCTGCGCGGCGGGCACGCACACCACGTCCGAGTATCCCCCGAAGCGCGTGGTCGAGCCCACCCGGTCGCCCTCGCGAAAATCGGTGACGCCGGCGCCCACGCGGTCCACCGTCCCCGCGACCTCGTAGCCCATCACGGTGGGGAGCGGCGGCGCGTCGGGGTACAGCCCGAGGCGCGCCATCACGTCCGCGAAGTTCACCCCCGACGCGGCCACGCGGATGCGGATCTCGCCGGGCTTCGGCTCGGGGTCCGGCGCCTCGCGCACCTGCAGCACCTCCGGCCCGCCCCGCTTGGTGATCCAGACCTGGCGCATCGGTCCTCGTTTCTGATGTGGAGACGGAGGATGTTGGAACCGCTCTGATATGGGGACGGAGGATGTTGGAATCGCAGGATTGGGGTGTGTTTGCCCCTCAGGCGCCGGTGCGCGTCCCCGTCCCCGCGCCGCCCTCACCCCGCGCCGGAGGGCGCGACCCTCTCCCGTCCCGGGAGAGGGTGGCTATCCAGCATCTTTGCGGTTGTTTGGCCCTTCTTCGCACCCACGCACGGAGTGGCGCCGATGCTTGCCAGCTACCTCTCCCGGTACGGGAGAGGTGGACAGCCTAAGCCGGCCGGAGAGGCGCGATGCCGGGCCGACGAGCCAACATCCGTCTCCCCGCCGAGTCCTCCCCTCCCCGCGTGTCGGTCGGACGGTCGGGGAGGGGGAGAAGGCCGCTATACCGGGCGGGCAGGATCTCTCCAACCCGCCCGGCCGTCATCCCCGTACGAAAGCCGAGCGCACTCCCGCACTTTCGCACTCCCGCACTTTCGCACTTTCGCACTTCGGTTCACAGCCCCAGCACGCCGGTCCCCTGCTCGAACACCACGTCCACGGGAATCCCCAGGCGCGACAGGCGGCCCAGGTCGCCCTGCAGCTCGGGGCGGATCACGCCGTAGCCGGTCATGAACTCGCCCACGCCGGCGTAGTCGCCGTTGCCCTGCAGGCGCAGGATCTTGCCCGCCAGCGCGTTCACCGCCTGCTGCATCTTCTCGAAGTTCACGCGGTACTTCCCCGTGGCCGGCTCGCGGGTGAACGCGCCCTGCTCGGCGAAGAAGTTGAACGTGGCCATGTTCGCCCGCCCGTGCGCGTCGCCCGCGCCGAAGCGCACCGAGCGGAAGAGCCCGGCCAGGAAGGTGACGTAGTTGTTCAGCAGCGGCTCGTTCCCCAGCTCGCCCTGGCGGTTCAGCTGCGTCACCATGTACAGCCCCAGCACGTCGGCCTTCTCCTCCTCCAGCCCGCCGGCGCGCTCCTTCAGCGCCTCGCGCACCGTGCCCGTGCCGTTCACCACGTTCTTGATCCCCAGCCCGTGGGCCACCTCGTGGAACATGGTGTTCTCGAAGAACCCGTCGAAGGTGATGTTGGCCACCTGGTCCGGCACGATCAGCTCGCGGCCGATGGGGAGCATGATGGCGTCGAACTTGGCGCGCATGGCGTTCTTCAGCTGCAGCCGCCGCGTCCCCTTCTGCAGCTGCACCTGCTCGTCGTTCGGCAGGTTGATGGCGATGGTCTTGGCCCCCGAGTTGGCCTCGCCCGCGTAGTACACGGCGTCGTAGGCGTTCAGGTCGCTGTTGCTTCCCGGCACCTCGCGCTTGAACGCCTCCTCCACCGGCAGCCCGCGCTGCAGGGCGGGCAGCAGCTGGACGTAGTGCGCCAGGCGGCGGCTCCACTCGCGGTCCTTCACCAGCACGTACGCCTCGTTGGCCGCCTTGTAGCCGTACAGCGCGTCCTCGTACGTCTCGATGGGGCCGATCACGATGTCGAGCGTGTTGTTCTTCATGTCCATCCAGGCCAGGTCGCTGGCCTGGAAGTCGTCGCTCAGCAGCGCGTCGGCGCGCAGCGTCAGGTAGCGCTTCAGCCCCGGATCGTCGGCCAGCGCGGCGGCCTGGCGCAGCTTGTCCGCCGCGCGCTGCAGGTTGGGGGCGAAGGCGACGTGGAAGGGAACGGCGTACAGGCGCCCCGACTGGTTGCGGCGCACCAGCGTGTACAGGCTCTTCAGCGAGTCCGCGCGCGCGCCGCCCTTGGCCACCTCGGCGTCGAACTCCGCCTTGGTCATCCCCGCGGGATAGTAGTTGGAGCCCTCGTACTTGGCGGCCACGCCGGGGACGAAGGGCGCGTCGTTCTCCAGCCGGTCCCACGGGCCGTAGTTGAGATCCACGTACTGGCGCATCCGCGGGTCGGTGATGCGCCCCATCAGCTCGTCGCGGTTGCCGTACGTCTGCATCCAGAAGATGGCGTCCATCTCCTTCGCCGCGTCGATCAGCAGCGGGATCATCCGCCGCTCGTTGGCGGAGAGCTGGGACAGGTCGGTCGTCAGCCGCACGGTGCGGTAGCGGGCCAGCCGCTGGCCGATGTCCTCCTGCGGCTGCGCGGCCGAGCCGGCGGCGGGGGGCTGCACGGCGGCGGGAGCGGGGGCGGGCTGCGGCGCCTGCGTGCACGCGGCGAGCAGCGCGGCGGCCGCGGCGGCGGATGCGAGATGGCGAGAGGTCATGTCTTCCTCGATTGGATCGGGTCGGTCGTTCCTGCCGGACTGGATCGGAATGGGGGAATCCTATCCGTTGCCGCCGCTCCCGCAAGCGGAGCGCCGCCGTCACCGCCCGTTGATCCACCGATCGAAATCCCCGCGCGTGCCGTTGAAGGCGTTCAGGTCGACGTACGTCTCCACCCCGTCCATCCGCCCGCGGTTGCCGTACTGCCACAGCGTCCACCGTCCCCCGTACCGCGGCGCGCCGAAGATGCTGCGCACCCAGAGCGGGTTCGCCGCCGGGCGTCCGGCCAGGTACGCGTCGTAGAACTCGCGGGTGACGTAGAGCAGCGCGGGCCGCCCGTACGCCGCCTCGACCGGGGCGAGGAAGGCGCGCAGCTGGGCCGCGAGCGAGTCCGCGGAGGGGCGCGCCGCGCAGTTGCCTCCGAACTCCAGGTCGACGGCGGGAGGGAGCGCGGGTCCGGGGAGGGGCGGCGCGGCTGCGAGGAAGTTGCGCGCCTGCGCCTCGCCCGGCGCGCAGAAGGTGAAGTAGTGGTACGCGCCGGTCACCACGCCCGCCCGCAGCGCCCCGGCGCGGTTGCGCACGAAGGTGCTGTCGCGCCACGCCGCGCCCTCGGTCGCCTTGAGATAGGCGAACTCCGCCCCGTCCGCCCGCAGCCGCGCCCAGTCGATCGCGTGCTGGTGGTGCGACACGTCCACGCCGCGCACCGGGTAGCGCGCGCGGCTGGGATAGTTCCCGCGCAGCCACCCGTGCCACACCAGCAGCGCCGCCGCCAGCGCGAGGATGCCGACGGCGAGGAAGCCCGCGGCGGTGCGGCGCGAGGAACGGGATCGGCGTCGGGCCACGTCGCTCCGTCGGGTGGGGGATGGGGATCGGTGGCGCGCGGAGAAGATAATGGACCTCGTCGGAAAAGTGGGTTCTACGCGGAGAAGCAGGGCAGCGGAGAGAACGCCTCCGCTGCCCTGCTTCTCCGCGTAGAACCTCGCGGTTCCGCTACTTCGCCGGCTCGCCGGGGCGGCCGCGGTCGCGCTTCGTCAGGCGGCCGATCTCGATGTGGACCTTGGTCAGGTCGCCCGAAAGGTCGGTGATGCGCTCGGTCAGGTCCAGCACGGCACGCACGCCGTCGCCCCACACGTCGGCCACGTAGCGGTCGCCGGCCCGGAACATCACCCGCTGCGCTTCTTCCAGCGTCTGGATGGCCTCCCAGAGCATCTCGCGGGCGTTTTCCAGGTGTTCCTGTGCGCTGGGCTGGTGCTCGGCCATCGGGTGGGCGACGAAAGGTGGCGGGCGATGGTGAATGGGCGGCCTACAACCTAGCGCATCGCGCCGCCGCCGTCACCCGCGGGCGCCTACTTCGGATACGGCTGCATCGTCACGAGCCCGGGAACCGCACGGAAGTGCTTAAGATTGAACGTGCACAGCGGCGCGCCGCTGCGAAGTGCCGTCGCGGCGATGAGCGCATCCAGCAATCCCAGACTGTGGGAGAGGTGAAGTCTGGAGAAGATCTCCAGCGCTGCCGCGCACCCGCGCTCGTCAGGCCAGACCACCGCCATCCGCGACACGAATCGCAGCGCCTTCTCCACCTCCTGCGAGTTCCTCGCCGACTGCACCAGCTCCATAACGACGAAACCTGGAACAGACGGTTGCTCGCGCAGTCCGTCCAGCCACACCGCGGCCGGCGCGTAGCCACGCTGTACGTCGATCAGCACATCCGAATCGAGCAGAATCACGTCATTCGTGGGTTCGGCGTTCGGCGCGCTTGCGCAGTTCCCGAGCATACTCGACCGAGTCAGTAATATCGGTACGATAGCCGATCAGACCCTCGCGCCTCCAGAAGTCGACGAGTTCCGCCCCGGTCTGCGCGACGCGGTTCGGAGAAGCCGAGCTCTGCGTGAGCATCTGCACCACGTAATCCGCGAGAGGAACCCCAGCCTCGGCAGCCTCCGAAGCCAGCCGGCGCTCAAGATCGCCGGGCAGCTCCAATGTAAGACTCATGATCACTCTCCTTGCGTCCGACGATCTGTTTGCCTGGTCGCGATCCATTTCGCAACGCGGGTGATACGTCAACCTGCGGACGTTGTGCCAGCGCGCGTCACTTTCATCGCTGGCCCAGCGTCGCCAGCCGCTCGGCGGCGGCGGTGAGCGTCGCGTCGGTCTTGCAGAAGCAGAAGCGCACCTGGCGGTCGCCGCCCAGCTCGCGCGCGTGGTCGGCGAAGTAGAACGACGAGCCGGGCACCACCGCCACCCCCACCTCGCGCACCATCCAGCGCGTGAACTCCACGTCGTCCGCGTGCCCCAGGTGCGCGAAGGGGGTGATGTCGGTCATCACGTAGTACGCGCCGTCGGGGTCGGTGAAGCCGAACCCGGCGGTGCGCAGCGCGCCCAGCATGAAGTCGCGGCGGCACTGGTAGGCGGCCTGCAGCTCGGCGTAGTACTCGCGCGGCATCCGGAGCGCCACCGCGCCCGCGGCCTGCAGCGGCGCGGCGGCGCCCACCGTCAGGAAGTCGTGCACCTTCCGGATCGCGTTGGTGATCTCCGGCGGCGCGATCGCCCATCCCACCCGCCACCCCGTCACCGAGTACGTCTTCGACATCGAGTTGATGACCACGGTGCGCTCGCGCATCCCCTCCATCTGCGCCATGGAGATGTGCTCCACCGTGCGCCCCTCCGACGGGTAGAGGATGTGCTCGTAGATCTCGTCGCTGAAGCAGAGCACGTCGTGCTCCACGCACAGCCCGGCGATGAACTCCATCTCCTCGCGGGTGAACACCTTTCCCGTGGGGTTGTTGGGGTTGCAGAGGATGATGGCGCGCGTGCGATCGTTGAACGCCGCGCGCAGCTCGTCGCGGTCGAAGTGCCAGTCCGGCGCGCGCAGCGGCACGTAGCGCGGCGTGGCGTCGGAGAGGATCGCGTCGGGCCCGTAGTTCTCGTAGAAGGGCTCGAAGACGATCACCTCGTCGCCCGGATCGACGGTCGCCATCATCGCCGCGATCATCGCCTCGGTCGAGCCGCAGGTGACCACGATCTCGCGCTCGGGATCCACGTCCAGCCCCAGGTACCACTGCACCTTGTCCCGGATCGCCTCGCGCAGGTCCTTGGCGCCCCAGGTGATGGCGTACTGGTTGATGTCGGCGGCGATGGCGCGCGCGGCGGCCTCCTTGATGGCCTCGGGCGCGGCGAAGTCGGGAAAGCCCTGCGACAGGTTCACGGCGCCGTGCTTCAGCGCCTCGCGCGTCATCTCGCGGATCACCGACTCGGTGAAGCGCGCGGCGCGGCGCGACACCTTCGCGTGGGCAGAAACCAGCGTGGACATGGGGATCCGCGGAATGGGATGGGGGATGAAGATGCGTCTCGGCGGCTTCCCCAACCTTCGCACCGATACGGCCGTGCCGCAAGCCGTCGCCGCCCGGGGATGAACCTGCGTCCGGAGACGCGGCGAAACGGGGCTCAAGTAAGTAGCCAGAAGTTTTGTCGATTCGGCAGAAGCGATCCTCATTTCCCAGTGAACTCAGCGCGATCCCCTCAATCTCCGCGTCTCCCCAACGGTGATTTCTCACGCGGAGACACGGAGTCGCGGAGAACCCCGTGCCGTGACGAATCCTCCGCGTCTCCGCGTCTCCGCGTGAGATCAACGATGTAGCGGTCGATCGACGATGAAAGCCGACAGTACGTACCGACTTAGATCAACCCCATTCCGTAGCGGTCCAGCCACTCCGCGATCGGGTCCGCCAGCGTCCGCGGGTCCAGCACGCGGGTGTCCACTGGCACGATTGCACCGGCGGAACGGTCGAACAGCGCGATGGCGAACCCGTCGTCGTCGTGCCGCGCCCGGTAGCGGATCCCGTCGAGCGCGGCGGGGTGCTCGTGCAGCGCGAGCGCCCATGCGCGCGACACGGCGTAGGGGCCGGTACAGACCGCGGCGGTCGCCCCCGCGCGCGCCAGCCCCGGCCCGTGCATCGCCGCCAGGCGCAGGGCGCTCCGCACCTCGATCCCCGCGAGGCTCCGCGCCACCAGGTCCGGCTCCTCGATCACCGTCATCCCCGGCTCGCGCAGGAACGTCTCGGCGAAGGCGACGTGGGGATCCTCGGCCAGGTAGCAGACGCGGAACTCGCCGCCCGGCGCGTCCCACCGCCCCCGTGGAGGCACGCCGGGAGCCGGGCCGAAGAACAGCGGATCCCGCCGCGCCGAATGAATCCGATAGAGCAGCGCGGCGGCCGGGACGGCGTGGATCGGCAGATCGCGCGCGAAAAGGTCCGCCGGCGGATGGGGCGGCGGACCCGGATCGTCGGGCGGAACGGCCGGCGCGGCGCTCACCCCGACTGCTCGCCGTAGCCGGCGACCGCCTCGACGGCGCCTTCGACGTTTCCGCGAACAAGCGCGTCGAGCGGAGATACGCCGCCCAGCGCGTCCGCCGGGGCCACCAGCGCGGAGAGCCGCGTCCACGGTCCGTCGACCCGGAAGGCCGACAGGACGCGGCCGAGCCCCCGCAGCGGACCGTCGGGCCCGAACTGCCCCGCGGGATAGACGAACTCGCCGTTCGCCTGCGCCACCGCGAGCAGCGTCCCGCGTGCGCGGCGCGCATGCACCGCCGCCGGCTTCACCCCCATCAGCGCCGCCACCGCCCCCGCGGAGAGGCCGCCTCCCGCGCGCTCGAGGAGCACGGCCTTCGCCTGTGCGCCGCGCGCCCGGGCGGCCGCGAGCGGATCGCGGGCGGGGGGCGCGAGCGGGCCGACCTTCGCCAGCAGCCCGGCCAGCCCGCCCACGTCGTCCGACGCCGCGAGCGCGTCTTCCACCGCCTGCGCCGGCGCCGAGTCGATCAGCCGTTCCACCAGCGTCCGGTAGCGGACGAGCGCTGCCTCGCGAAGCCGGTCCCGATCCCCATGCGCTGCGCGCAGGCCCGGCACCGAGCGGAGCACGGGGCGAGACGACGCCTCGGGCGTGCTGCGGCTCTTCCTCCGTTGCTTCGATGACATCGAATCCCTCCGGGGCGTTGACACCATGATTCTAGCGTCGATTCCGCAATACAGTCAACATCCTTCCCTGCCCCTCATCTCCCGTTCATGCGGATGTCATCGTGCGGACAGCTTGCGGCGGTAGCATTTCCTCCGCATGGCCACGTCCCCCCACCCCGACGCGGACTTCGTAGACGACGCACTCGCGCAGGCCCGCATCCCCCCACCAGCCGACGCGGACCGGTAGCAGCACCCCAGGCTGGGATCCATGGCCGGACACCAGGTATTCCACGACCCCAGCGGCGGCCGGCGCCGGCTGGTGGCGCGCCTCGGCGCGGGCGCCGCGCTGGCGGTGGCCGTGGTCACCACCCTCTTCGTCCTCACCCTTCTCGCCATCCCGGTGCTCCCGCGGGTGCCGGGGCTCGACGCCGTCCAGCAGCGGCTGCGCCCGCGCGGCGCGCCGCTGCTGTTCGGCACGCGCGCGCAGGTGGCGCGGCACCACATGCACCTGGCGCGGCTGGCGCTCTGGCGCGAGATCCGCCGCGAGGAGCGCGCGAAGGCCGCCCCGCGCCGCCCCCTCTCCGAACCCGTGGTCGCCGGCTTCTACGCGCCCTGGCAGCGCACCGCGCTCAGCTCGCTTCGCGCCAACGCCGACCGCATGACGCACCTGATGCCCGGGTGGCTGCACCTTGGCCCCGACGGCGCGGCGACCGACACCACCGACTGGGATCCCCGCCTCACCCCCGCCAACCTGGAAGTCGTCCGCATCGCCCGCGCGCACGGGCTGCGGGTGGAGCCGGTGCTCAGCAACGCGGCCAGCTCCGCCTTCGACCCCGCGCGCGCCGACTCGCTCCTGGGCGACCCCGACACGCAGCTGCGGGTTGCCCGCGCCACCCGCGACTGGCTGCTGGCGCACCGCTTCGAGGGGCTGAACCTGGACCTGGAGAACCTGTCGGACGAGGGATACCGCCAGCTTCCCGCGCTGGTCGGCCGCTTCGCGCGGACGCTGCACGCGGCGGGGCTCACGCTCTCGGTCGACGTGGAGCCCGCCAAAGCGCAGGTGCCGCTCGAGGCCGTCGCCCGCGAGGCCGACCTGGTGGTGGCGATGGTCTACGGCGAGCACTCCCCCGGTGGCGACCCGGGGCCCATCGCGTCGGCCGCGTGGGCGCAGCCGCTGCTGGAGACGGAGCTGCGCCGCATCCCCCGCGACAAGCTGGTGCTGGGGATCGGGAACTACGCCTTCGACTGGGCGGACGACGGAAAGCCCGCCGCGCCGCTCACCTACCAGTCGGCGCTGCAGCTGGCGCACGCCGCGCGCGCCGATTCGGCCGCCGGCGAGCCGGTGGACTTCGACGCCGACGCGCTGAACCCCACCTTCGACTACGAGGACGCGGGCGGCCACGGCCACGAGGTGTGGATGCTGGACGCCGTCACGGCGTACAACCAGTGGCTGCTGGCCCGCGGCCTGGGCGTGCGCGGTGCCGCCCTCTGGGCGCTGGGATCGGAAGATCCGGAGGTGTGGACCTTCCTGGACCGCCGCCGCCTCGCCGCGCCCGCCGATCCGGCCGCGCTGCGGCGGGTGCGCTTCCCGTACGAGATCGAGTTCACCGGGCAGGGCGAGATCCTTTCCGTGGCCTCCACTCCGCGCGACGGGAGCCGCACGCTGGCGGTCGATCCGCAGAACGGGCTCGTCACCGACGAGCGCTACACCGCCGTCCCCTCGTCGTTCGTGGTGCACCGCAGCGGCTTCCACGCCGGGTGGGTGGCGCTCACCTTCGACGACGGGCCCGACGGCGAGTTCACCGGCGAGGCGCTGGACACGCTGAAGGCGCTGCGGGTGCACGGCTCGTTCTTCCTGGTGGGCGAGAACGTGGAGCGGCACCCCGGGCTGGTGCGGCGGATGTGGGCCGAGGGGCACGACATCGGCAACCACTCGTTCACCCATCCCAACATGGCGGCCATCGGGCCGCGCCGGGCCGAGCTGGAGCTGAACGCCACGCAGCGCGGGCTGCAGGCCATCATCGGCCGCTCCACCCTCCTCTTCCGCCCGCCCTACAATGCCGACGCCGAGCCGCAGACCGCCGAGCAGCTGGACCCCATCGTGGCCGCGTCGCGCCTCGGGTACGTCACCGTGGGCGAGCTGGTGGACCCTCAGGACTGGCGGCTCACCATGCCGGGACCGGACGGCGCGCCCGTCTCCCGCACGGCGGAGGACATCGCGGAGACCGTGGTCGGGCAGGTGCGCGGGGGACGCAGCAACGTGGTCCTCCTGCACACCGCCGGCGGCGACCGCAGCGCCACCATCGCCGCGCTCCCCCTCATCGTCCGCACGCTGCGCGGCGAGGGATACCGCTTCGTCACCGTCTCGCAGCTGCTGGGTGTTCCCCGCGCCGCCGTGATGCCCGCCGTCCCCGCGACCGACGAGACGCTGCTGGGGCTGGACCGGGTGACGTTCGGGACCTGGTTCACCATGGCCAACCTGCTCGGAACCGCCTTCGTCCTGGCCATCATCCTGGGCATCGGCAGGGGGATGGTGCTCACCGCGCTCGCCGTCGCCGCCCGCGTGCGCGAGCGGCGGCGCGGGGCACCCGCGGAGTTCGCGCCGCCGGTGAGCGTCTTGATCGCCGCCTTCAACGAGGAGACGGTGATCGCGCGCACGGTCGCCAGCGTCCTCGCCAGCCGCTACCCCGGCTTCGAGGTCATCGTGGTCGACGACGGCTCGATGGACGGCACCGCGGACGAGGTGGAGCGCGCGTTCGGCGGCGACCCGCGGGTGCGCCTTTTCCGCCAGCCCAACGGCGGCAAGGCGGCGGCGCTGAACCGCGCGATGCACGAGTCGCGCGGCGAGATCGCCGTCTGCTTCGACGCCGACACCGAGGTGGAGCCCGACGCGCTGCGGCTGCTGGCGCGGCGCTTCGCGGACCCGCGCGTGGGCGCCGTCGCGGGGAACGTGAAGGTGGGGAACCGGGTGAACCTGCTCACCCGGTGGCAGTCCATCGAGTACGTCACCAGCCAGAACCTGGACCGCCGCGCGTACGCCCTGCTGAACGCGGTCACGGTGGTCCCCGGCGCGGCGGGGGCGTGGCGGCGCGCGGCGGTCGACGCCGTCGGCGGCTATCGCGGCGACACGCTGGCCGAGGACATGGACCTCACCTTCCGCCTGCGCCGCGCCGGATGGCGCATCGAGAACGAGCCCGCCGCCATCGCGTGGACCGAGGCGCCCGAGCGGATGCGCAGCCTCTTCCGGCAGCGCTTCCGCTGGAGCTTCGGCACGCTGCAGGTGCTATGGAAGCACCGCCGGGGGCTGGGGAAGGATGGGTGGTTCGGCCGCGCGGTGATGCCGTCGCTCTGGATCTTCCAGGTGCTGCTCCCCATCCTCGCCCCGCTGGTGGACCTGCAGATGGGGTACGCGCTGCTGCAGTTCGCCACGGCTTGGGTCACGCGCGGCGTGTACAGCGCGGACTGGCGGCCGCTGGAGCAGAGCAGCCACACGCTGGCCACGCTCGGCTTCTTCTACGCGCTGTTCTTCGCGGTCGAGCTCCTCCTCGCCTTCGTCGCCTTCCGCTTCGACCGCGAGAAGGTGCGGACGCTCTGGTGGCTCTTCTGGCAGCGCTTCCTGTATCGCCAGCTGATGTACGCCGTCCTCTGGCGCGCGCTCACGGGCGCCCTGCGCGGCGTGGCCCACGGCTGGAACAAGGCCGAGCGCCGCGGCACCGTCGTCGCCGCGATCACGGGAACGTAGGGAAGTACGAAAGTACGAGAGTACGGAGGTACGGAACGGCGGCGGGCCGGGCGCGATCCTTCGATGCGCCCGGCCCGTCTCGCGTGCCGCCGTAGCCGCGGCTTCAGCCACAGTTCCGATCGATCCCGATCCGCCCGATCTCCCTCGCATCCACGGCGCTTCCCGCGTCTCCGCGTCCTCCGCGTGAGATCCAGCGATGCCGGCCGTCGCGCGAGGACGGCTGTCACCGCTCCACGGCCACGTCATCCTCCCCGCGCCCGCCGGAAGAGGCGATGCGCTGCGACGCCTGGACCATGCGCAGGAACTCGCCGCGATAGCCGCCGCGGTCGTCGCCCAGCGCGCCGCGGGCCAGGTCGGCCACCGCGCCGTAGCTCGCCGCGCCGCGGAAGCGCGAGCCGCGCAGCAGCATCCCCCACTCCGCCACCGCCGCCGCGAACCGGAAGTCCGCCGACGTCGCACTCAGCGCACCGCCGCGGTCGTGCAGAGGGTGCACCAGCAGCCGGCTCACGTCACCGTCGGGCGCCTTGTAGCGCAGCTTCACCGTCAGCAGCTCGCCGCTGGCCGCCGCGCCGGTGGGGCCGCGCGGCTGCTGGTAGCGCAGGGGGTCGGTGCCCCGCGCGGGGTTGTCGGGCGCGTCGGCGGGGACGACCTCGTACAGCGCCGTCACCGCGTGCCCGGCGCCCAGCTCGCCCGCGTCCTTGCGGTCGTCGTTGAAGTCCTCGGCGGCCAGCAGCCGGTTCTCGTATCCGATCAGCCGGTACGCCTTCACCCGCGCGGGGTTGAACTCCACCTGCACCTTCACGTCCTTGGCGATGGTGAACAGGGTGCCGCCCATCTCCCCCACCAGCACCTTTCGCGCTTCGGCGATGCCGTCCAGGTACGCGTAATTGCCGTTCCCGCGGTCGGCCAGCTGCTCCATCTTCGCGTCCTGCAGGTTCCCCGTCCCGAAGCCCAGCACGGTCAGGAAGATGCCGGACGCGCGCTCCTGCTCGATCAATTGCACCAGCTCCGCGTCGCTGCTCACGCCCACGTTGAAGTCGCCGTCCGTGGCCAGGATCACGCGGTTGTTCCCCCCGCGGACGAAGGCGTCGCGCGCCAGGCGGTAGGCCAGCCGGATCCCCTCCGCGCCGTTGGTCGATCCGGAGGGCTGCAGCGTCTGGATCGCGTCGCGGATGCGGTCCTTCTCGCTCCCGCGGGTCGGCGGCAGCACCATCCCCGCCGCGCCCGCGTACGCCACGATCGAGACGCGGTCCTGCGGGCGCAGGTTGTCGACGAGAAGTCCGAACGCCTCCTTCAGCAGCGGCAGCTTGTTTGGCTCGTCCATCGAGCCCGAGACGTCCACCAGGAAGACCAGGTTCGCGGGCGGGAGCGACGCCGCGTCCATCCGCCGCCCCTGCAGGCCCACGTGCACCAGCCGGTGCGCGGGGTTCCACGGCGCCGGCGCCACCTCGGTGGTGATGGAGAACGGCGCGTCGCCCCGCGGATCGGCGTAGTCGTAGTCAAAGTAGTTCACCAGCTCCTCGATGCGCACCGCGTCGCGCGGCGGCATCCGCCCCTCGGCCATCACGAAGCGGCGCACGTTGGCGTACGAGGCCGCGTCCACGTCGATGGCGAAGGTGGAGAGCGGGTCGGCGCCCGCGTCCTTGAACTCGTTCTCGGCGATCGGGTTGTACTGCTCGCGGCTGAACCCGCTGTCGACCATCGCGTAGCCGCCGGACGCCGAACGGGTGTCCGCCGCCACGCCGCTCGCGTTCGCCGGCGCGACCAGCTCCTGGTATCCCTTCACAACGGGTGGCGGCATCTCCTGCGCGACCACGTCGGGCGCGGACGAAGGCTCGGTCCGCTCCTGCTTGGAGCAGGCGGCCAGCGCGAGGATGCAGAGGAGGAGCGGAGTGGGGATTCGTGCGGTGCGCATGCGGTGCCTTCCGGTCAGGAGTGGGCGAATGGGCCTCGCGCACCGCGGCCGGCATGCGGCCACGGCGTGCACCGGGAGGGGGCATCGGGCGTTCCGGCCGCGTGGCCGTGACCCAAGTGCATCTCCCGATTGCGGTTGAGTCCCTTCCGAACCGGTTCGGCGGAGATCGCGGCCCGCGTTCAGTGCACGTCCACTGAACCCGTCCGCGCGTTCATTGAACGGCGCTGGGGGATGAGATTCTGACGGTGGATGGAGATCGGGCCGCGCGGAGGTGCTCGCCCTCCCCCTCCGTTTCCTCCGTTCCCTCCGTGTGATTCGATTCTGTTCAGCGGTCGATCAGATGAGCGCCGCGGCCTCCGGATGCCGCCGCCGCACCTCGTCCGCCACCTCCGCGTCGTCGCCCATCATGCGGAAGTCGGCGAAGTCGAACCCGGGGCCGACGGCGCAGGTCACCAGCGTGTACGCGCCCGTCGTCCGCGCCGCCTGCCACTCGCCCGCGGGGACCACCGCCGCCGCCTCCACGCCCTCGCCCGGCGCGCCCAGCCGCTCGCGCGTGAAGCCGTCCAGCGCGGCGGGAATGCGGAACAGCTCCAGCGCGTCGCCCTCCACCCAGCTCCACGCCTCGTCGGAGGCGACGCGGTGCCACCGGCTCGCCCCGCCGTCCGCGAGCAGGAAGTAGATCAGCGTCAGCCCGCTCCGCGCCGGCCGCGCGTCGAACGGCTGCACGCGGCGCGCGGAGCGGAAGATCTCGCGATAGAAGCCGCCCTCGGGGTGCGGCTGCAGCCCCAGGCGGCGCACCAGCTCGTCGGCGCGTGAATGCACGGTGTCCTCTCCCGGTTCGGATCGCGTCCCATCGCGGGACACGCAGGCCACCAACCTGCGCGCGCCGCGCGGCCCGCGAAAGTGCGAACGCGGCACGGCGCCTCGCATCTCCCGTCGCCCGATGCACTCCGCCACGCTCGCGCGAGTCTTGCGGCAAAATCCGGAAGATCGGGGCGTGGAGACAGGGAGCGCGGTGCGGCGGGGCTTCCCTCCGCGCCCCACGGAGGTCACTTTCAGGGAAACAACCGTACGCGCGGAGAGTAAGAAAGCACCGCCTCCGCGCGTTACAGGCTGCCACGCCGCGCCGTCCCGGCGCCCGCTGATCCATTCATCCGGAGAACACCGCCCATGCCCGTACGTGGCATCCGCCGAGCTTTCGTCCTGCTGGGGTGCGCCGCCGCCCTGGCCGCCTGCAGCAGCGACTCCACCTTTCCCGCCGAGGCGTCGGGGAGCTTCAAGCTCACCTCGGTGAACGGGAACGCGCTGCCGTTCCAGCTCCCCGGCCTCCCGGCCGGCACCTCGGCGCGGCTCGAGGCAGGCTCGCTGGTCATCCTGGACAACGGCCGCTTCACCGAGACGCTGCAGTACTTCCTGGTCACGCCAGACAAGCCGCAGGGCGCGCCGTCCACGGCCATCACCGTCGGCGACGCCAGCGGGGGCGGCGGCAGCATCACCTTCGAGCCGCGGTTCGAGGACTCGTGGAACGCGTCGTACACCGCCACCACCGTCACCTACTCGCGGCAGGCGAACTCCAACGTCACGCTGTCGTTCGTCTTCACCCGCAACAACTGATCGGCCGCCCCGCGCGGCGGCCGGGAGGCAAGGCCATGCCCCGTGCACTCCGGACCACGCTGGCGCTCGTGCTGCTGCTGGCGCCCGCCGCCTGCGGCCGCGGCGGCAACGCGTCGGCCAATCCCCGCCCGCGCCCGCCGCGCACCTTCGTCACGGTCACGAACCGCGACTTCCGCGCGTACACCGTGTACGTCACCAACAACCTGCAGCGGCAGCGGCTGGGCACGGTGCAGCCGGTGTCCAGCGCCACGCTGCTCATCCCCGTGTCGTTCGTGCAGACGGCGGGCACGGTGCGCTTCATCGCCGACCCCATCGGCAGCGACGCGGTGGCCACCACCTTCAACATCAACGTCTCCCCCGGCGAGACGGTGCAGCTCTCGATCTTCTGATCATCGGGGTTGCAGGGCTGATCTGAACGGCGGTTTCTGGGCGTGTTTGGCGCCGAGGCGCCAAACCGGGCTGCGCGCGCGGTAGGCAACGATACGGCTGTTGCCAACCGCGCCGGGCCACCGCCGCGCCGGCTCTCGACGCGTCTTCCCGGCATGTCCGCGGGCGCGGCGCCGTCCCGGCCCTCCGGGCGCGCATCCCTCACGCAGGTGCGCCTCCGCGGGGCCTCGCGCCGCCGTCACCCCGCGCCGGAGGGCGCGACCCTCTCCCGTCCCGGGAGAGGGTGGCTCGCCGGCATCCGCGCGAGCTGCGAACATCGGCCCACGCTGAGTTTTCCCCTCCCCCGCGGAGCGGGCGGAGGGCCAGCAAGGCGGGCAAGATGCAGCCTTTCAGCGCAGATCTCGCCCAGCTACCTCTCCCGGTACGGGAGAGGTGGACGGCCTAAGCCGGCCGGAGAGGGCGCGATGCCGGGCGACGCACCATCACTCGTTCCCGCGCCGCCGGCCGTTCGCGGCCTTGGTAAAACACCAGTTTTTCGCACGTGCGCGTGCATATACGCGCGCGCGTCAGAGACGGTCTTGCAGGTTCGTTCCACACTGCGCGTTCCCACGCGGACACCTTCGCTCCCCCGACGCATGCTCTCGCGCACCCTCCGCCTCGCGCTTCCCGCGCTCCTCCTTGCCACCGCGCACGCCGCCGCCCAGGCCGTGCAGGGCCGCCTCGTCGACGACGGCGGCGCCCCGGCGGGGCAGGTGCTGGTCGTCCTCGTCGACGCCTCCGGGCGGCAGGTGGCCGGCGCGCTCAGCGACGCCGCCGGCGGGTTCTCGCTGCGCGCGCCGGCCGCGGGGCGCTACACCCTGCGCGCCGAGCGCGTCGGCTTCGAGGCCACGGTCACCCCCGCCTTCGACCTGGCCGTGGGCCAGACGGCGCAGCAGCGCGTCGTCCTCGACGCGCCCCATATCGCGCTGCAGACCGTGGTCGTCACCGGCGAGGCCCGCCGCTGCGAGGTGCGCCCCGGCACCGGCGTGCAGACCGCCACCGTGTGGGAAGAGGCCCGCAAGGCGCTGAACTCGGCCGCGTACGGGCAGCAGCAGCACTGGTTCCGCTACCGCGTGGCGCGCTGGGACCGCGACCTGGACCCGCGCTCCAACCGCGTCATCCGCGAGTCGCGCCGCGACACCGGCGCCGTGGCCCAGCACCCCTTCGCCAGCCCCCCCGCCGCCGAGCTCTCGGCGAAGGGGTGGGTGCAGAACACCCCGGCGGGCACCCTGTACTACGGCCCCGACCCCGCCGCCCTCGTCTCCGACGAGTTCCTCACCGACCACTGCCTGCGCCTGGCCGACAACAGCGACGCGGCGGGCGACTCGCTGGTCGGCGTGGCCTTCGAACCGGTGGGCGGCCGCCGCCTCCCGGACATCCGCGGCGTGCTCTGGCTGGACCGCGCCAGCGCCGAGCTGCGGCGGGTGGAGTACACCTACACCGGCCTTCCCACCCCCGTCAGCCACCCGCGCCTGGGCGGCAGCGTGGAGTACGCGCGCGTGGCCGGCGGGCCGTGGATCGTCCGCCGCTGGTCCATCCGCATGCCGCAGGTCGAGATCCAGCAGGGCGCCCGCACCACCCCCGGCCGCGACGCCGACATCTACACCGCGTACGAGAACGCCCGCCTCTTCGCCATCCGCGAGAACGGCGGCGAGGTCGTCTCCACCACCGCGCAGAACGGCGCCCCCGCGCTGGCCGCCGCCGGGGCCGCCGCGGTCGAAGGCGTGGTGTGGGACAGCACCCGCGCCGCACCGCTCTCCGGCGCCCGCGTCTACGTCTCCGGCACCCCGCTCGAGACGGTCACCGACTCGGCCGGGCATTTCCGCATCGAAGGGCTGCGCGGCGGCACCTACACCGTCGCCTTCACCCACTACGGGCTGGGCCCGGTCGCCGCCTCGGTCCGCCCCGCCACCGTCACCACCCAGGCGGGACAGACCGCGACCGTCGCCCTCGGCGTCCCGGGCCTGGCCACCGTCGCCGCGGCCGTCTGCCCGGACCTGGCGGGGCAGCCCCACCGCGGCGTGATCGTCGGCTCGCTGAAGGCGCAGCAGGGCGCCCCCGCCGGCGCCACCGTCCGCGCCACCTGGGGCGCCAGCGGCACCGGGGCCGCGCGCCGCCCCGCGGGGTACGTGGCCACCGCGGCCGACGAGTCCGGCGGCTTCGCGCTCTGCGGCGTTCCCGAGGGGCAGCCGGTGACCGTCACCGCCGGGTCCATGGCCGGCACCGGCGCCCGCGCCGAGGTGCGGCTGGCCGCGGGCGCGCCGCTGCAGCGCGACCTTCTCCTGGCCCCCGGCGGGGGCGGCGCGGTCGCCGCGGCGTCGGCGGACGGGGGGCCGGCCGTGGCGCTCCCGCGCGTGACCGCTACCGGCCGCGCCGCGCTGGCCGACTTCCAGCGCCGGCGCCGCAGCGGGCGCGGCATCTTCCTCACCCGCGACCAGATCGCCGCGAAGAACGCCCACCGCACCGCCGACATCTTCATGGGAATGCCCGGCGTGCGCCTGGTGGACGACGGCACCGGCGCGCTGAAGGTGCAGATGGCGGGCGCCATCGCCCCGCGCACGCTGGGCGGCGGCGTGCTCCCGCAGACGCACAGCCAGGCCGCCGCGCAGGCGGACGCGCGCTCCGCCCGCAACGCCCAGGAGCGCGGCAACGGCGACCCCGGCGCCACCACGCCCACGGCCGCCGGCCTGGGGGGCGAGGTCGCCGCCGGCCCCATCTCGCAGCGCACGGGCGCGGGCGACTGTCAGGTGCAGTTCTTCGTCGACGGCACGCGCTTCTACCCCTCGCGCGAGGGCGACATCTCCGGCGACGTCCCCCTCGGCCTGGTGGAGGCGGTGGAGGTGTACCGCAGCGTGGCCGAGACGCCGGTGGAGTTCCGCGGCGGCCAGTCGGCCGGGTGCGGCACCGTGGTGATCTGGACCGCCAACGCCACGCGCTGAGCCGCCGCCCGCCCGCTGGCGATCGGGTGCAGCGTGGCGCGGCGGCGGCACTCCGCGCCGTTCGCGGACGAGACGGATTCGTGGGTGCGGAATCCGGGTCCGCCGCGTTCCCGCCGCTCCTTCGGCGGCTCGCTTTATGCTTGATCCACCCCTCCGGCCGGATGGTTTTTCGACCGGCAGCAACCCACCACGGGAGGTCGCCATGCGCCTCGCCCGTCTCCGCTCACCCGCCGCCCTGGCCCTGCTCGGGCTCGCCGTGCTGGCCCCGTCCGTCCGCGCGCAGCAGGGCGCGGGCGAAAGCCGCTTCCTGGTGGTGCACGTCACCGACTCGGCCACCGGCACCGGCGTGGCCGACGCCGAGGTGTGGGTGGGCGGCACCCGCGTCAGCACCGACTCGGCCGGAAACGCCCTCCTCCCCCTCCGCCACGACCGCGAGACCGTGGTCGTGCGCCGCATCGGCTACGGCGACGCGCGGCGCGAGGTGGCGGCCGGCCCCGCGTCGGTCGACGTGGCGCTCGAGCCTTCGCCCGTGGCGCTGAATGGCGTGTCGGCCAGCAGCCGGCGCATGCCCATGAGCCCGCCGCTGCAGCGCTTCTACGCGCGGATGGAGCACGGCCGCGGCTCGTTCCTCACCCGCGAGCAGATCGACCGCCGCAAGCCGCGGCGCCTGACCGACCTCTTCCGCGAGATCCCCGGCGTGCGCGTGGCCAGCACCTCGCGCGGCGACCGGCTGGTGATGACCGGCGCCACCCCCGCCATGTACCGCGTGGACCCGCGCTGGGAGGCGGGCGACTGCCCGGTGCAGTACTACCTGGACGGCGTCAGCTACCAGCCGGACTTCGCCGGCGTCCCCAACGACGTGCGCCCCGACGAGGTGGAGGGGATCGAGGTGTACCGCCGCCTCTCCGAGGTCCCCGTCGAGTTCCGCCGCCCCGGCGCCGAGTGCGGCGTGGTGGTCATCTGGCTCAAGGAACGCGGCTGACCGTCCGATAGGTAAAGCACGCGGAGGAGCGGAGGAGCAGAGGCGGGCACATCCCCCTCTGCTCCTCCGCTTCTTTGCGTGATACCGGATCTGGCCGTGTCCTCCGGTGCCCTCCGTGAGAGCCCCTCGTCGCGTGGAGAGCCAACGACGACGGCCGGCACCGCGAAGCTAGCGGTGCCGGCCGTCATCTCTCCACGAAGGGAGACGGACTACTTCGTGGTCCCCGTCCCCCCGCCGCTGCCGCTGGCCCCGCCGGCCACTCCGGTGGCCTTGATGGCCACCGCACCGGCCACGATCAGCGCCCCGAACACCGCCGACCGCCACGGCGAGATCCGCTTCTGCGCGAGCCCCACCACCGCCGTCCGCGGGAACGCCACGGTTTCGCCCGAGGCGTCCACCCCGAACCCGGTCGACGAGCGCATCCCGAACACCGACAGCAGCATGGAGGTGTCGCGCGCCTGCACCACCTCGCCCTGCAGTTCCACCACGTCGCGCACCGTCACGTCGCTGATGGGAAAGTCCATCGGCCGCGACAGCCGCACCCGCACCGCCGTAGCCGGGGGAGGCGTGGTGGAAGGCGACACCGGCGAGTACGAGAAGCACCCGCCCAGCGCCAGCGTGCACAGCAGGACCGCCGATCCCGATCTCATGCGAACCATCCTTCCTGGGTACCGAACCGGGCGTACGGCCGCCGGTGCGGCGCCCTTACGCGTGAAGCGGAAGGCCGGCCCCGCCCGGGGGCGAGACCGGCCTCCTCCGTCCATCCGTCAGAGCCCGTGCGCGGTCAGGCGCCGGGCAGCCCCAGCACCGTGGCGCAGCTGATGGGGTCGTTGCGGTTCCGGAGGCCGTTGTTGCCGCTTCCGGGCGCGCTCAGGTTGGAGTTGGACTGGCGCTCCGACTGGCCGTACAGGAGGCGCGAAGGGATCGGGTCGTTCTGCACGGGGCTCCCGGCCTTCACCGCCGCCGCAACGTTCGGCTCGCAGGTGCGCTTGTAGTCGTTGAACGCTTCCATGTTCAGGAAGAGCGCGAAGTACTTCTGCATCATGATCTCGTGGAAGAGCGCGCTCCCCGTGAGACCCTGCACCGCCGCGACTCCCGACGTGCCCCAGCGGGCGTTCTGGCACGCCACGCCCGCGTTCAGCGCGGTGTAGACCTGCGCGGCCGTGGCCCCCTGCCGGTACAGCGCCTCGGCGATGATGAACTGCGTCTCCGAGCAGGTGATCAGCGCGATCCCGGCGCTCGCCGCCGCGATCCCGTTGTCGCTGTTCAGCGCGCTGGCGTCGCCGTTGTTCTCGCCCGGCTTCGAGCCCACGAAGTTGTCGTCGCCGTTGGGCAGCGCGTACACCTGCAGACGCGGGTCGCCCCGCGCCGCCAGCGAGTCCACCATCAGGCGGCCCAGCGCCGTGTACCCCGAGCGCTCGCTGTTGAACTGGTACCACCAGTTCGTCTCGGTGGCGGTGCCGCTGTGCACCGACTCCCAGTCGCCCGAGGCCGTGTTGATGCCGTTCTGCGCGGCCGCCAGCGCCTTGGCCACGCAGTTGCCGCCGCAGGCCGTGTTGGCCGCGGTCGCGGCCGCGCCGCCGGCGGCCTGCGCCTCTACCCAGTGCATGTAGAAGCGCGCCTTCAGCGAGTTCGCCACCCGGCGCCACGCCGCCGCGTCGCCCCCGAACCGCATCTCGCGGTCGGCCAGCAGCGCGTTGTCGGAGGCGCTGCCCGCCGCCGCCAGCTGCGCGATCGCCTGATCGAGCAGCGTCTGCACGGCGGCGTACACCACCTCCTGGTTGTCCACCGGCGACTCGGGGTTGGCCGCGCCGCCGCCCGCCTGCGTATACGGAAGGTCGCCCCACATGCTGGACGCCATCCCGAACAGGAAGGCCTCGTGGATCTTCAGCACCGCGCTGGTATGCCCGAGGTTGGCCGAGTCGGCCCGGGCGCGGGCCAGCCGCAGGTCCTGCAGCCCGCCGCCCGGGTAGATCTCGCTCATCTCGTTGTCGAACTCGTCCTCGCTGTACACGTACTGGTCGAGGCTGGAGAACTGGCGGTCGATGCCCGCCATCTGGTTCAGCCACAGCGAGGTCGCGCGTGCCACGTGGCCCTCGTTGAAGAGCCACGTCTTCAGCTGTACCGAGGTCAGGAGCTGGCTCACCGACGCGTTCTGGACCACGTTCTCGTTGCCGGGAACGTTGTTGATGAAGTCCGAGCACGCGCCCAGCGTGGCGGCCAGCCCGGCCGCGCAGAGCGCGCGGCCAACCCCTTGGGTCAGGTTTCGCATGTTGGTTTCAGTCTCCGTGGGTTAGCGGTTCAGGTTCACCGAGATCACCCACGAACGCGTCTGCGGGTTGTTGAAGTAGTCCAGCCCGCGCCCGACGCTCTGGCCCGTGAGGTTCGACTCCGGATCGATGCCCGTGTAGTCGGTCCACGTCTTCAGGTTGCGGCCGCTCAGCGTCAGGTTCATGCTGCTCATGCCGAAGCGGCGCTTCAGCCAGGGCTGGTCGATCGTGTACGACAGCGACACGTCGCGCAGCTTCACGAAGCTGGCGTCCTCCAGGAACTGCGAGAACGGACCGTTGAAGCCGTTGCCGATGCCGGCCTGGCCCCAGCGGCGGTCGATGAGCACCGTCTTCCCCTTGCCGGGGCCCGCGTACGTGAACTGGTCCATGAAGCCCTGCCCGAACGCCGTCTGGATCCCGGCGCCGTGCCAGGCCAGCGTGCTGCGGTGCGTGCCGTAGCTGGTCAGCGCGCCGCGCGTGCCGTTCCAGATCTGGCCGCCCTGGCTGATGTCGAGGAGCCCCGACAGGCGCAGGTTGCCCAGGATCGTGAAGGTGTTGCGCAGGCTCCCGGTCCAGCTCGGGTTGGGGTCGCCCACCACGTGCGAGGTCCCCGACAGGCGCGGGAAGCCGTCCGACGCCAGGAACACGTCGCCCGCGTTGCCCGCTCCCGACTGGGCGTCGATGTCCACGCCGCCCACCACCTCGCCGCGCCCGTAGCGGACGAAGTCGCCGCCGTAGAACACGCCGAACGGCGAGCACCCGGCCCCGTCCACGCCCGGCGCCACCAGCGCCGCGTACGAGCCGCCGGTGCCCGAGAAGCCGTTCAGCACCACGAACTCGGCGCCCTCGAGCTTCTTCACGCACGAGCGGTTGCGCGAGTACTGGGTGTTGATGCTCCAGCTGAAGTTGTCGCGCTGGATGGGGTTCAGGTCCAGCGTGAGCTCCACGCCGTGGTTGTCCACGCGGCCCGCGTTCTGGAACTGGTCCGTGAAGCCGCTGCTGGGCGGCAGGTTCACGTCCAGGATCATGTCGCGGGTGATGCGGTTGTAGTAGGTGAAGCCCAGCGCGGCGCGGCCGCCCAGCACGCCGAAGTCGAAGCCCGCCTCGTACTCGGTCTTCCGCTCGGGCCTGATGGTGGGGTTGCCCAGCGTGACCTGCGAGATCACGCCGTCCTTGCCGTTGTAGATGGTGGTCCAGCCCGCGTTCTGCACCCAGCCGTCCACGAAGGTGGCCTGGTTGAACGAGCTGCGGTCCACGTATGCGGGGGGCTGGCGGCCGCTGACGCCGAAGTTCGCGCGAACCTTGAACTGGTCGATGAAGCTCAGGTTGTCGAACATCGGGAGCTTGCTCACCTGCCAGCTGAAGCCCGCGCCCGGGTACCAGAAGCGCCGCTGCGCGCTGCCGAAGGTCGAGCCGCCCTCGTACAGCACGTTGCCGGTCAGGGTCAGCTGGTCCCACATCGTCATCTCGCCGTTGGCGAAGTAGCCGTCGGTCCGCGTGACTTCCTTGTACTCATCGGGCACCTTGGTCACCGCGAAGTCCAGCTGGTCGGTGCCGTAGATGAGGTTGAAGGCGTTGGTCTGGTAGCGGTTGAACTCGCTGTGGTTCAGGTTCTGCCCCAGCGACAGGCTTCCCACCGCGTTCTCGCCGAAGTTGTGGTTCAGCGTGGCCAGGAAGCGGCTCTCGATCTGGAAGTTCCGCAGGTTGGCGCGGATGACCTTCCCCTCGGGCGTGTCCGACGAGCTCTTGGGGAAGAGCGAGCGGCGGTCGTCGCTGCTGAAGTCGGCGCCCAGGGTGTAGCCCAGGCGCAGCCAGCTGGCGGGCGAGTAGTCCAGGTTCACGTTGCCGAACGTGCGGTTCACGTTGGCGCTGTTGGGCATCTCGTACGCAACCCAGAACGGGTTGTCGAACCCGCGGGCGTTCTCGAGCGAGCCCGTGCACGACTGGTCGTTGCACCGGTACGAGCGGTGGAAGCCGGTAACCGGGTCCAGGTACGGCAGGTTGTTGAACTCGGGCGGAGCGCGCAGGGCGCCCAGCTGGATCCCCGAGATGTTGGAGCCCTGCTGCACGAAGTCGCCCTTGCCGTTGGTGTAGGCGACGTTGCCGCCCACCGTCAGGTTGTCGGCGAACTGGTGCGTGCCCTTCAGGCGCAGCGTGGTGCGGTCGTAGCCCTGCGGGCCCACGATCACGCCCTGCTGGTCCAGGCGGCCCAGCGACATGTAGTAGGTGGTGCGCTCGCCGCCGCCCGAGAGCGTGAGGTTCGTCTCCCAGTGGTTGCCGGTGCGGTACACCTCGCCCGCGTGGTCGAACACCGGGGTGCTGGACGGCAGCACGGTGCCCCACGAGCGCACGCCGGCGGTGGAGCCCGCGGTGCCGCTGCAGGTCTGCGTCAGGTTCGACGCCGGCACCGCCGGGCAGTTGTTCAGGCCCAGGCCGTACTCGGTCTGCAGCGGAACGAGCTTGTTCACCTCGTCGCTCGCGTAGCTCCCGTTGAAGCTCACGCGGGTCTGGCCGCTGCGGCCGCTCTTGGTGGTGATGAGCACCACGCCGTTGGCGCCTCGCGATCCGTACAACGCCGTGGCGGCGCCGCCCTTCAGGATCTGGATGTCGGCGATGTCGGCGGGGTTGATGTCGGCGGCGCGGTTGGTCACCGCGGTGCCGTTGGTGCCGCCGGTGCTCGGGTCGCGGTTCGAGTAGTCGTCGATGCGCGTCGAGCGGTTGTCGATGGGCGTGCCGTCGACCACGAACAGCGGCTGCGTGCCGCCGTACACCGAGGCGGCGCCGCGGATCTGGATGTACGCGCCGGCGCCCGGGTCGCCCGAGGTGCTGGTGACCAGCACGTTGGGCGCCTTGCCGGCGAGGGCGGCCACGATGTTGTTCTCGCGGCTCTCCTCGATCGCCTGGCTGCTCACCGTGTTCACGGTGGTGGTGGCGCGGGCGCGCGTGGTGGCCGTGCCCTGCCCCGTGGCCACGATCTCGCCCAGGCGCAGCACGTCGGAGCCGAGCTGGAAGTTCTGGGTGAGGCTGGCACCCGGGTTCAGCGTGATCTGGCGCGACGAAGAGGCCAGGCCCACGCGGCTGGCGGTGATGGTCACCGTCTGTCCCGCGCGCACGCGCGAAGCGGGCACCACCATCCGGTAGGTGCCGTCGGCGCCCGTGGTCACGCCCACGCTCAGCGCCTCGATGCGCACGAGCACGGCGTTCTCGGGAGCGCCCGAAGCGTTGGTCACGCGGCCGGACACCACCGCCGGCTCCTGAGCCAGCAGCGACACCGGCGCGAAGGCTACCGCGACCAGGATCGCGAATAGCCAGCGGAGTCTGCTCATGAAACGTCCTCCTGGGTTTTCCGGCGGCCCCACTGCGGGGCTCGCCACGATTGGGGGTTCCGGCACGTGTGCGGGAACGGGGCGCCCGTTCGGGGTGCGCCGCGGCCCGCGCCGGAGTGTTCTCGCGGAATCCGCTGCCGGGCGGCGGGGTGCCGGGTCCGGGCTCGGGATTCCCTCTGCGAAGAAACCTGGGTTCGCTGGCCGCCTCCTTTCATGGGGGTGAAGAGCGCGTGGAGCCCGCAGACGATCATACAACGCCCGGGTGCTGGCGGGCGTGACGGACCTGTGGCTTTAGCTGCGTACCGGCTGGAACGGTGACACCGTACGGTACTTCCGGAATGCGCGTGGCTGGGTCTGGAACGGCCTTGCCCGGCGGGGAGCGTAAGCCCCGTGTGGGCGGGGATTTGATTGAGAGGTGACAGGGATTAATAGATCGGGCGTTCGACCATGTCAAGGAATCGCCGCCCGCTCCCGCACCTGGCCGTCCGTGTTCCCGGTAGGCGAAAGTAATACGCTCCCGGCCGAGCGGCGCAAGGGGAGTCACGAAACGGCATCACCGCGCCCGCCGTCCCCGGCCCGTCGGCCGCCGCGTCCGCATCTCCTTTCGAGCCAGCCGCATACGGGCAAGCGGCGATTTCCCCGGCAGCCGCGCCTCATCCCCATCTCCCATCCCCTTCGCCGCCGCCCCGGTGGAGACTGGGCGCGGTGATTTTCATCTCCATCTCAAAGTGACCCAAACGAGGCCCCTCACCCAATGTGAACCTTCCCGTCTTGACTATGGAGCAGCCGGTACTGCTTCCCAGGTTGCCCGCGGCGGGGGATGGAGATGGACGGCGCCGCGAGATGCATTCTCCGCGGCGCCGTTTTGCGTGTGGCGCGTCGTCTGCGGCGGTGGATGGAGATCGCCCACCTGTGCGCGGAGGAGATGATGAGGATCGGAAGAAAGCTGCTCGCGGCAATCGCCGCACTCGCATGCATCGCGGCGTGCACCCCCGCACCCGCGCCGGCGGACGGCGGGCATGCGCGGGCACCCGCATCTCCCCCCGCGTCCCCGCGCGCGGCGCCGGTGGCGGATGCGGGCGCGGCGTCCGAGGCGGAGGCGGACACGGGGCGCATGGCCCGGCTGGAGCGCGAGGTGGAGGCGCTGGTCCACACGGAGGGGTGCACGGCGGGACAGTGCCGCACCGCGCCGGTCGGCAGCCGCCCGTGCGGGGGCCCGCGCGCGTACGTCGTCTACTGCGCAGCCACGACGGACTCGGCGGCGCTCTTCGCCAAGCTGGCGGAGTTGGCGCGCGCCGAGGACGAGTACAACCGCCGCAATGGGATGGCGTCGACCTGCGAGTACCGGATGCCGCCGGGCGTCGCCATCTCCGCCGGCCGGTGCACCGCGACGGCGCCGAGCAGCCCGGGGCCGCAGTGAGGGGCTGATTCCAGACCGCTGTCGATCTTCCGATCTTCCTAACGACAACGAGCGCGCGACCGGATGCCGGCCGCGCGCTCGTTCCACTCAGGACTTTGGACCGAGGACTTACGCTTCCTCGTCCTCGTCGACCACCGGCAGCCCCTCGGGCCAGCCGCGCCCGCTGGGATATGTCTCGCGGGCGTAGCTGGACGGGCTGGTGTACGTGGGCCGCGGCGTGCGAACCGGGCGCTCGCCGCGCTCGAACACGGTGCGCTCGGGGCGCTCCGGGCGCTCGCCGCGGTCGTGGCGCTCGAACCCGCCGCCCTCGCCGCGCGGCTCCTGCTGCGGCCGCTCGGACAGGAGGAAGGTGTTCAGCAGGTCCGGCGTGATGACCGTGCGGTCGTCGGCCTCTTCCCACAGGTCGCGGTGCGGCTGCTGCGGGCCGGTGCCGTGGAACAGGTGGATCAGCACGCCCTCGTTCTTGGCCGCGCGGATGGCCGGCAGGAAGTCGCTGTCGCCGGTGATCAGGATGGCGCGGTGGATCCGCTGCTTCACCGCCAGCATCACCAGGTCCACGCCCAGGTAGATGTCGACGCGCTTCTGCTCGAAGATGGGGCGGTTGCTCTCGCGGTCGGTGCCGCGGTACTCCAGCTTGCCCTCGCGCACCTCGAAGCGGTTCAGGCGGTTCAGCGCGCTGAAGAACCGCTGCTTTCCGGCGTACCGCTCCTCCTCTTCCGGCGTGGGCACCGGGCTCATGTACGGGAGGCAGTGGTAGTAGTAGGTGCGAAGCAGGTCGTCGGGGCGCGACAGCTCGGTGGCCAGCTTCCCGAAGTCGATGCGCGGCGAGCCGCAGTCGCGCGACACGCGGTCGAAGTAACCGCCGTCCACGAAGATCGCGGTTTGACCCATTGCTATGAAGTCCCTCTGCGTGGAAGAAGAAAACCCGCCCGGGAGTGCCGGCGGGTAGATTTATGCGGCGAGGCGTTCCCGCCGTCGCGGCGGGACGCACCCGCCGCCTGCCCGTAGCCGAGAGTTACCGCCGAGGGAGCAGATTGTCAAGCTGCGGCCAAACTGCCGCCGGGTACGCGCCAATCCCGAAAAGCCCGGCACCGCATGCCATCCGCCACCCCATGAACGGCCACCTTGTCCATGCACCAGAATGGGCGCGGCGGGGCGGCGCAGATGCCCGCGTCGCCCCCGCCGCCGTCGTCCGGAACGCGCGTCAGTGCGAGCCGTGCACGTCCAGCAGCTCCACGTCGAACACCAGGGTGGAGTTGGGAGGGATGGGCCCCACCGCGCGGGCGCCGTACCCCAGTTCGGCGGGGATCACCAGCGTGCGGCGGCCGCCCACCTTCATCCCCGCCACGCCTTCGTCCCACCCGCGGATGACGTGGCCGGCGCCCAGCGGAAAGTGGAACGGCTGCCCGCGGTCGCGGCTGCTGTCGAACTTCTTGCCGTCCTGCAGCGTTCCCGTGTAGTGCACCACCACGTGGTTGCCGGACTTCGCCTCGGCGCCGGTGCCCACCACGTCGTCGCGGTACTGCAGCCCCGAGGGGGTCGTCGTCATCCCGTTCTCCGCCACGTTCGCCTCCCGTCCCCTGAGTGAAGATGTGCCGCCCCCGCGGGCGCGTCCGCCCCGGCCGGACCGGCCCGTGCGTCCGTTTTCCGCCGCGGCACGCGAATTCCGGCGCAGCTCTCGGTGCCGGTGGAGCGCTGAACTTCGCCCGCGCCCCGCCCCGCCACAACCCCTTCGCGGCGAGGGCCGAATGGCGCCGCACGACTCGGGCCGGGGCTCACGTCCGGAAGGGAGGCCGACATGCGAAGCATGGCACGGTGGGCGATTTCGGCGGCGGTCGCGGGTGCGCTGGCGTTCGGCGCGGCCGGGGCGGCGGCTTCGCCGGAACCGGCGGCGGCGGGCGGGCGCCAGTGCAACAACGGCGACTGCAAGGCGCTCTGCAAGCTCGACGGCGCGCGCTCCGGCACCTGCGGCGGAGACCAGTGCATCTGCATCTACTGAAACCCGGGGAGGGAAGATGAGGAGAATCCGGGAGATGGCGATGGGCGCCGTGGTCGCGGCGGCGCTGGGGTTCGGCGCGGCGCAGGCGGTGGCGGCGCCGCGCGCACCGGTGGCGGATGCGGCGCGGGCGTGCAAGCCGGGCGACTGCGGCCGCCAGTGCAAGGCCGCCGGCTACGACGGCGGAAGCTGCGCCGGCGGGCTGTGCGAGTGCTTCATCGGCCCGCTACGGTAGCGCGAGGGCGGCGGGAGGGAAACCCGAACCACGAGGGGGGACGATGACGGGACGGATCAGGCAGCTGGCGTTCGCAGCCACGGTCACGGCCGCGCTGGGCTTCGGCGCCGCGCAGACGCTGGCGCAGCCCGCGCGCGCGAGCGGGCCCGCGCAGGTGTGCAACGACCAGACGTGCGCGCGGGTGTGCAGCGCGCTGGGGTTCCACGGCGGCTTCTGCAACACCGGCGGCGGGTGCAGCTGCTACCTGTGAGCGCGCCCCTGGAGCCACCCGTGAACGGGAGAGGGTGATGAGCGGAAGAATCGGCCAGGCGTCGCGCTGGACCCTTGCCGCGGCGGTCGCGGCGGCGCTGGGGTTCGGCGCGGCGCAGGCGGTGGCCGCGCCGGCGGCTCCGTCGCCGCACAGCCCACGGGTGTGCGCCGGGCCCGCGTGCGACCTGCTGTGCAGGCAGCTGGACTACGCGCGCGGGCAGTGCGTGGAGGGCGTCTGCCGCTGCTTCACGCAGTAGCGGGGCGCCCGGTGAGCCATCCTCGACCTGGGAGGGAGAGATGAGGGGACGGATTCGGAAGATCCGGCGCTGGGCGGGCGCCGCGGCCGTCACGGCGGCGCTCGGGTTCGGCGCGGCGCAGGCGGTTGCCGCGCCCACGGCCACGCGGGAGGCGCGCGCGTGCGACCCGGACGAATGCGCCACCTGGTGCGCGTCCATCGGCGGCGTGGGGCAGTGTGTCAACAAGGTGTGCCGCTGCATCATCTGACCGGCGCCGGAAAGCGCTAAGTCTTAAGTCCTAAGTGCTAAGTGCTAAGTGCTTGGTCGCATAGGAAATATGGACGGCGTCACTCAGGACTTGGGACTCAGGACTTAGGACTACTTATTTAGATCGGCGGCGGGCGCCGGAGACCGGATCCGGCGCCCGCCCCGTGCATCACCCCAGCGTGCGGTACTCGCGGCGGTGGTGGACGAGCGGCGGCGCGTCGCGGCCGATCTCCGCGCGCTCGACGCGGCCGATGACGATGCGGTGGTCGCCGCCGGGGTGCATCTCCGCCACCGAGCAGACGAGGGCCGCGAGCGCGCCGGGGAGCACGGGGTCGGCCTGTGCCGCGGAGATCGCCTGGTCGAACGGGAAGCGGTCGGCGTAGCTGAGGGCCAGGCGGCGCTGGTCCTCGGCGAGGAAGGAGACGGTGAACCGGCCGGCGTCCTCGAGCGACGGGAGGAGCGCCGCCTGCTCGTCCACGCACACCAGCACCAGCGGCGGCCGCAGCGACAGCGAGGTGAACGCGCTCACCGTCATGGCCACCACGTCGTCGTCGTCGCGCACGGCCAGGACGGCGACGCCGCTGGTCCAGCACGCCAGCGCCTCGCGGAAGTCGTCCAGCCGGAGCTCGCCCTCGGGCTCCGGCTCCTCGTCGCGCGTGCGGATCGCGGCCACGATGGGGCGGCGGGTCATCGCGGTGTCTCCATCTCCGTCTCGATCTGCATCTCCATCTTCATCCTGGTCACCCTCTCCATCTCCCGATCCCATAAATCGCGAAAATGCGACCAGGAAGCCGCCCTTCACGGAGGCTGTCACCGCCGCTCACCGCAGGTATGGCGCGACGTTGCCGGCGATGATGCGGAACTCGGCCTCGGTGAGCGGGAGCATGCCGTGGAACGCGCCCCACGACTGGCGCAGCGGCGGGTTGCCGCCCCAGCCGCCGTCCGAGCCCCAGAGGATGCGCCGCGGGCCGATCTGCCGGATGCGGCGCACCAGCTGCTCGAGCTCCCGGTCCGGGCTGGTGATGGTCACGTTCGAGGCCACGTCGAAGTACAGGTTGCGGGTGCGCGGGTCGCCCGCGGCCACGGCCTCGGCCAGCGGCGCCATCGCGGCGTCGGCCTCGTAGCCGGGGCCCGCGTCGGTCATGTGCGCCACCTGCACCACCACGTCGGGCGCCTCGGGAAGGATCTGCTCCAGGAAGATCCGCGAATGCGCGGCGCCGTACGACGGGTCGCGCGTCCACAGGTGCGCCACGATGGGCATCCCCAGGCGGTTGGCCGCGCGGAACACCTCGCGCACCCTGGCCACGTGCTCGGGGTTCAGCACGTTCACCCCCGAGTTGCCGAAGTGCAGCTTCAGCCCGCGCATGTGCAGGTCGCGCGAGCAGCGCTCCATCTCCCGCACCGCGTACTCCTTCAGCGGGTTCACGCCGCAGAACGCCACCAGCCGGTCCGGATACCGCGCCACCTCGCGCGCCGTCCAGTCGTTCTCCGCCCGCACCTTCCCGTACTCGTCGTCCACCGGCGGCGCCAGCGGGCTCCCCCACGAGTAGCCGAGCGAGAGCACCACCGCGCGCCGCACTCCGGCCGCGTCCATCTGCGCGATCAGCTGGTCCGCCGTCACCTGCGATGGCGTGGCGTCGGCCGGGAAGGTGGCCGTCTCCGCGGCGACGCGCCACGCGCCGTAGTCGCCCTTCCGCAGCGCGAGCAGCACCTGGCCGAAGTGCCACGGCCGCCCCTCCACCGGCCGCGTGTAGTAGCCCGCCACGTGCGCCGCGGAGCCCTGCACCGCAACCGAAACGGGGGTGATGGTGTACGGCCGCGCGAACAATCGCGCCATGAACGATGCCGCGGTGGAGCCACGCAGCCAGCGCCCGCTCTCCGGATCGAGGACGACGGCGTCCGGCGCGTAGACCCGCGCCAGCGCGAGCGAGTCGTTCCACGCGGCCGCCCGGCCCGCCAGCACGCGCGCCAGCTCCGCGGGAACGTCCACGGCGGGGAGCTGCGACCGGGCCGCGGACCGCGCCGCGAGCGCGGGACTCAGCAGGTGCTGGTGATGTGCCACCACGGGCCGGATCGCCTCCGTGGCCGCCCCGGGCGCGGCGGACGGCGGCGGCGCATTCCCCGCTTGCTGCGGAGCGCACCCGATCGCCGCGAACGCGAGCAGATACGACGCGCTTTTGCGAATCATCGATCGCATGTCGCTGGGGCGATGGGGAAGGAGATGGAATCGGGTCGGGATGAAGATAGCGGCGCTCCCGCGATGCGACACGCCGCCATCCATCGTCTTCGTCCCGGTTCGATCCACCTGCCGGGGATCGGACGATGACGGGTTCGCACCGCGGGAGCGGATGACGTAGTTTGGGGCGGAGCGCCCGGTGCGCTCCTTTCTTTTCGTATCCGTAGCCAGATGATGCTGACCGCAGCCCTCGCGCTCGCCCTGGCGGCGGCGCCCGACACCTCGCACGCGCGGCCGCCCGACGCGGCGCAGGACGCGCCCGCCGTGACCGTGCACCGACAGCCGGCGCTCCCCACGGTGGCGCTGCGCCTTTCCATCCAGGCCGACGACCCGCCGGGGTACGCGGGCGCGGGGCACCTCTTCCAGCACCTCCTTCTCCCCACGCTCGAGGACCAGGTGGCGCGGGTGGGCGGGCGCGTGCAGGCCATCCGCGGCTCCGACGCCATCGTCTACACCGTGGTCGGCCCGGCGTCCGAGCTGGACTACCTCGCCGGCATCCTGCGCTCCACGCTCCGCGCGCCGGCCACCCCCGCGCCGGGGATGCTGGCCGCGCTCGGCGCGCTCTCCGGCGAGCGCGCGGCCGAGCGCGAGACGGCGCCGCAGTACGTCCGCGCCGCGCTGCGCGCCCGGCTCTTCCCCGCCGACCTTCCCGCGGCAGGGACGGACGAGGCCGCCGCGCGGCTGGCGTCGGCGCCGCTGGACGAGGTGTGGAGCGAGATCTACCGCCCCGACCGCGTCTCCATCGTGGCGGTGGGCGACGTGCAGCTGGACGCGGTGCGCCGCGCCTTCCGCTCGCTCCCGCCGCCGGCGTCGCGCGGGCCGGCGTTCCTGCCGGAGGACACCGTCCCCTCGTTCGAGGCCGACACCCCGCAGGCCACGCGCGGGTGGATCGGCTCGGCGTGGGCGGCCACCGACGCCGACCCGGCGGCCCTCTCCGTCACCGCGCGCCTCCTCCGCTCGTACCTGCGGCGGCGGATGACCCGCTCGTCGGTGGACGTGGAGCACTGGTGGACGCACCACGGGCAGGCGCTGGCCCTGGTCGTCGCCACGCCGGACTCGCTCGTTCCCGCCGCGCGTCGCACCGTCGACGGTGCGCTCACGACGCTCGCGGGGAACGTGGACGCGGATGCGGTGCGCGACGCGGCGGCATCGGTGCGGCGCGACCTGCTCTTCCTCTCCCGCTCGCCCGAGCGGATGGCGGAGCTGATCGGCGAGTTCGCGGACCGTGGCGCGGGCGGCGACGGGGTGCAGCAGTTCTACGCCGAGCTGGGCGAGGTGACGGAGGACGACGTGCGCCGCGTGCTGGAGTCGCTCGGCGCGGCGGACCCGGCGAAGGTGTACGTGCCGCCGCAGCGCATCCCCGCCGCGCAGCGCCGCTGATGACGAGCCTCCGCATCTTCCGCGCGGCCGCCGGCGCCGCGCTGGCGCTGGTCGCGCTCGCGGGCCCCACCTGGGCGCAGGACCGCATCTTCGTGCGCACCGAGCCGGGGACGCCCGTGGTCGCCGTGCAGGTGCTGGTCGGCGTCGGCTCGGCGGACGAGCCCGAGGGGCAGGCGGGGATCTCGTACCTGGCCGCGCGCGCGGTGACCGATCCCGCGCGCGGCGTGCTGGACTCGCTGGGCGCGCACCTGGACGTGGACCCGCAGAAGGACGGCGTGGGCTTCACCCTCACCGCCGCGCCCGACGCCTGGGCCGAGGCCACGCGCGTGCTGATGGTGGCGCTCTTCCGCGACCCCGTCGACAGCGCGGCCACGGTGCGGCAGCGCTCGGCCATCGTGCGCGAGCTGGGCGCGCGCGAGTCCAGCCCCGCCGACGCGCTGGAGCGCGAGCGCGAGAAGGCGGTCTACGGCGCGGACCACCCGTGGGGGCGCCCCGCGGTGGGCACGCCGGCCGCCGTGGGCCGCATCCGCGTGTCGCAGGTGGACGCCTTCCTGCGCGGCCAGTTCACCCCGGAGCGCACCGTCGTGGCCGTGGTCGGCCCGGTGTCGGAGGACGAGGTGCGCGAGGTGCTGGCGCCGCACATGCCGCCCGGCGAGCTGCGCGGCGACAGCGTGCCGCCCCCCGCGCCGGCCGAGAGCGCGGTGCACGCGGACTACAACTCCATCACCACCTGGGTGTCGGCCACCTGGCGCTTCGGGCCGGACGCCGACGTCGAGGCGCTGCGGATGCTGGCGCACCTGGCGCTGGACCGCGTGAGCTTCGGGCCCAGCCGGCGCTCCGTCTACAACAGCCGCGCCGAGGTCGTGCAGTACGCCGGCGGCGGCGAGGTGCGGCTGACGGTGGTCATCCCGCCGCGCGAGGCCGAGCAGTGGGCCGGGCAGCTGCGGCAGGCGGTGGGCGACTACGCGGACCAGGCGCTCTCGCCCGGCGTGTTCAACGACCGGCTGCGGCGCTACCGCGGCGAGCGGCTGCTGGAGCTGGACCTTCCCGAGGCGCGCGCGGCGCAGATGGCCCGCTCGGCGCTGCTGGGCGACCGCACCGCCACGCTGGTGGACTTCACCCGCCTGACCCCGCAGCGCTTGCAGGACGCCGCGAAGGGGCTGGAGCCGCCCATCGTCGTCTTCCTCGGCCCCGGCGGCGACCAGGGCGCGTAACAAAACCGCCGCTGCTCCCGTAGGGGGGATTCACGGGCAGGGGAAATCGCCCGGGGTGGCGCGAGCGGAGATGCCGGACAGGGAGTCCGCGAAGGCGGACTTCGGGCCGTTGTTGCCGCGATTTCAATCGCCCTTCAATCCACACTGAGCCTCCCCCCGCCGGGCTCGGCCATCGGGGGTGATGCGGCATCCGGCACAATCGGCGATGACAACGAACGGAGGTGGATCGTGGGATGGTACGTTCTTTACCAGCTGCTCAGCATCGTCGAGCTGCTGATTGTGGCGCGGGTGATTTTGTCGTGGGTGGCCAGCCCGGTGAGCCGCAACCCGTTCGTGCAGTTCGTGCGCGGCGTCACGGATCCCATCCTGTCGCCCATCCGCTCCGTCCTGCCGCGCACGGGGATGTTCGACCTGTCGCCCATGATCGCGCTGTTCGCCATCTACCTGATCCAGCAGATGATCGCGCGGTGACGGAGCGTCGTGCCCGATTCGGGGATCGATCGCGCAACCCGGAGGCGCACGTGCGGTCTCGCCTATGGATCCTTCGGCCTGCGAGCGCTCGCGCGGAGGCAAATTACAGTGTGGCCGGCCTCAGGATGACGTCTCTCCGTGCGTTTGTGATGCGGGTGATTGCCAAGTCCGGCGTCACAGCTCCAGCTCCCAGGTCTCGGCGATGAGGGGAAGGCCCCAGTGGTCGTTCTCCTCCTCCTGCACCATCCGGAACCCGGCGCGCGCGTAGATCCGCCGCGCCACCAGCAGCACGCTGTTGGTCCACAGCACCAGCTTGCGGTACCCCGCCTCCCGCGCGAAGCGGATGCACTCGTCCACCAGGCGGTGCCCCAGCCCCACCCCCCGCGCCGACGGCTCCACCAGCAGCAGCCGCAGCTTCGCCACGTCTTCCGACATCCGGGTGCAGAAGACGGAGCCCACGATCTCCCCCTCGCGCTCGGCGATCCAGGCGCGCTCGCGGCCGGGCTGGAATTCGTCGATGAAGCCGGCCGCCACGCGCGCCACCAGCGCCTCGAAGCGCTCGTCCCACCCGTACTCCCGCCAGTAGAGCACGCCGTGGCGGTGGACGATCCATCCCATGTCGCCCGGCCGGTGCTCGCGCAGGGTGATGGGCGCGTCCGCGCGGCCGCCCAGCAGCCGCTCCACCCGCTGCAGCGCGCCGACCAGCGAGCGGCGGTCGTCCTCCGCAAGCGGCCGCAGCATCTCCGCGATCTCCCCCTCGGCCGCGGCGTTCAGGCGCGCGAACTCCTCGCGCCCGGCGCCGGTCAGCGACAGGTGCGCCTGCCGCGCGTCCTTCTCCGACGGCGTGCGGGAGACGAGCCCACGCTCCTGAAAGCGGGTGAGGATGCGGCTGAGGTACCCCGCGTCCAGCGCCAGCCGCTCCCCCAGCTCCGACGCGGTGATGCGGTCCTGGTGCGCGACTTCGTACATCACTCGCACCTCGGTAAGCGTGTACTGCGTCTGGAGATGCCCCTCCCCCAGCGCGCCCACCCTCCGCGTGTAGAAGCGGTTGAAGCGCCGCATCGCCGCGATCTGTGCCTCCATCTCGGCCGGATCCATCGCCATCTCCCTGTCTCGGTGAATGCGTGACAATTCTGAGATAAGGAGGATGATTGACGGAGTCAACTATTCTCGTGTGGGGAAGGCGCCTGAGGCCGCAGTAACAACGACGGAAAGCCTCGCAAACCACGCGAGGCTTCGGTGCTTCGAGGGCGGACGCAGGGTGCGCGTCGCCCTCGAATCGCTATTCAGATCTGCGGGGTGAGCCAGTCCATGCGGGGGACGCGGGCGGGCTCGCGGAACGGGCCCTCGCCCAGGCGCCGCCAGAGGCCGCTTTCGGCGACGGTGCTGTAGAAGTAGAACGAGAACCCGTTCACCCCCAGCTCGCGCCCGATGCGGATCTGCTTCTCGACCTCGGCGTAGCCCAGGCCCGCGAGGATGCCGGCGTAGACGTGGCGGCCGGTGGGGCGCATCCCCGCCACGTGGTCGCGCACCATGCACATCCAGTCGGGGTTGGGCTCCGCGCCGGGGCGGCGGCGCAGGTAGGTGCACGGCTGGTCGGCCACGTAGAAGTAGGTCATCGGCACGGCCACGTCCAGGTAGCCGTCGCGCGCCCACGTCCAGGTGTCCTGGAAGAAGTCCGCCGAGCCGCTGGACGAGGGCCAGCCGAAGCGCGCGCGGTCGTAGATGGGCCACACCGCCGCCGAGAGCGGCACCGGGCGCACCGCGCGGATGCTGTCGTGCACCTCGCGCACGGTGCGGTCCACCAGCTCGCGGCGGAAGCGCGACCACCCCGCCGGGTCGGCCGACGGGTCGCGCCCGAACTCGGCCAGGCTTGCCGAATCCCACCCGAACTCCGGGCCGGGGTAGCGGATGCGGTCCAGGTGCACGCCGTCCACCGCGTAGCGGCGCACCACGTCTGCGGCCACGCGCGCCAGGTGCGTCCGCACCCCCGCGTAGCCGGGGGAGAGGAAGACGTACTCCTCGTCGTTCGGGCACGCCTGCGGCGCTCCGCGCCGCGTGCGCATGGCCCACTCGGGGTGCGCGATCAGCTCGTGGTCGGGGTTCCCCGGCAGGCTGGGCGTCAGCCCGCGGCAGAGGCTTCCCGACTGCGAATCCCACCCCGACAGCGCGTTCAGCCACGCGTGCAGCTGCAGCCCGCGCGCGTGCGCCTCGCGGACGGCCACCTCCAGCGGGTCCCACCCCGGCTGGCCGCCCAGACGGCCGCAGAGCCGCGCCGAGCACGGGTCCAGCTCCGAGCGGTAGCGCGCGTCCGACGGCCCGCGCACCTGGAAGTACACGATGTTGAAGTGCGCGCGGCTGGCGATCTCCATCACCTGCGCGATCGTCTCGGCCGAGCCGTAGTCCCACCGGTTCACCCACAGCGCGCGCGCCTCCTCGGGCGGCTCCCGGTGCTTCGGCGCGGCGGCGGCCGGACGTGCGGCGAACGCGGAGGCGAGCGCCGGGATCCGCGCGTCCGCCGGCGCGGCGGCGTGGCGGATGCCGGGACGCGCTCCGGCAGCGCCCAGCAGGAGCGCGGGAACGGCCGCCAGCAGGCCGATGCTGCGTGTGCTGATCATCCTTCTCGAATCTCCCGGACTACGGATTCTTGAGATGCGCGGAACAAGGCATCTCCCGGACTTCGTCGAGCTTTGTTTTTCGGGTGCCGGGGTTTACCCGCGGGGGCGATGGGTGGTCCCCCGGTCCGGACCTTGCGCCGCCCGGGCGGCATGATCCGCTACGGGCCGGCCGGGTTCCAGTACAAGGACTGGGAGGGAATCGTGTATCCCACCTCCCGCCCGAAGGGTTTCGACCCGCTGGGGTACCTGGCGCACTACTTCGACACGATCGAGATCAACTCCACCTTCTACGGCCCCGCGCGGGCGACCACGGCGGAGAGCTGGGCGCGGCGGGTGGCGCACAACCCCGATTTCCGCTTCACCGCCAAGCTCTACCAGCGCTTCACGCACAAGCGCACCTCCGCGTGGACGCAGGCCGAGGTGGACGAGGTGCGCGCCGGCTTCGACCCGCTGATGGAGCGGGGGAAGCTCGGCGCCGTCCTTCTCCAGTTCCCCTGGTCGTTCCGCCGCACGGACGAGAACCGCGAGTGGGTGGCGGACGTGGTGGGCACCTTCGGCCAGTACCCGCTGGTGCTGGAGGTGCGGCACGAGAGCTGGAACGTGGCGGCGTTCTACGAGGAGCTGATGGAGCGGGGGATCGGGTTCGTGAACATCGACCAGCCGCTCTTCCACGACTCCATCAAGCCCAGCGCGGTCGCGACCTCGCGCGTGGGGTATGTGCGCGTGCACGGCCGCAACTTCCAGGACTGGTTTCGCAAGGACGCGGGCCGCGACGCGCGCTACAACTATCTGTATCCCCCGCACGAGCTGCAGCCGTGGGCGGCGCGGACACAGGAGCTGGCGCGGGAGCCCGCGACGGACGACGTGTTCGTCGTCACCAACAACCACTATCGCGGCAAGGCCGTCGCCAACGCGCTGATGCTGCAGGCGATGGTCGAGGGGAAGCCCGCCCCCGCCCCGCCCCCGCTCTTCGACGAGTACGGCGAGGCGCTTGCGGATTTCGCCGTCCCCGAGGAATTCGCCACGGACGAGCGGAACGATGGGGATGACGAAGACCTCCCCGAAAAACCCGCGCCGGCGAAGAAGAAAACCTCCGCGGCGAAGAAGAAGACGGCCACGCCGAAGAAGAAGACGTCCGCGAGGAAGAACAAGAGCGCCCAACCGTGACCGCGCGATTCCTCGCCATTGAAGGGCGAATGGAATTCGCGGCAACAACGGCCCGAAGTCCGCCTTCGCGGACTCCCTCCCCGGCATTGCCGCGGCGCACCGGCTTCGCTCAATGCTGGCTGGATTTCCGGGCCCCGAGGATGTGTCCCAGACGCGCGAATACATCCTCGCGAGTCCGCGAAGGCGGACTTCGGGCCGTTGTTGCCGCGGTTTCAACCGCCTTTCGCGATCGCTGCGCCCCGGCGAATCAGACCCCCGCGGTCGCCGGTGCGGGCTGCAGGAACTGCGCGGCCACCCATCCGGTCACGTCCGCGACACCGTTCACCGTTCCCTGCGCGCGCACCTGCTTCCACCCGCCCTGGTCGGCCAGCGCGGTGACCACGGTGCCCTTCGGCAGCGGGCTTCCGGCCACCGCCGCGTTCGACGCCGCCGGGCCGCTGCGGATGTTCAGCGTGGTGGCCACGATGAAGCTCGCGCCGCCCGCGGCCGGGGCCGGCTGCGGCGCGGGCCCGGTCTGCGGAAGCGCCGGCACGCCGCCGGGAACGGCCGCGATCACGCTGTCGCGCAGCACCTTCTCCAGCTTCGTCGCGTACCCGGCGATGCGCTGCGCCTGGTCCATCCCGTTGATGATCTTGCGGGCGTTCACGTAGTCGCAGCCGGCATCGTTGATGAAGCGGCCGAGCCTGGCGCCGGTGAACGATCCGTTGCGCATCCCGTACGACATGATCTGGTAGGCGATGTCCGCGTCCAGCGCCAGCTGGGGCTCGTACAGCAGCCGGTTCTTCAGGAAGCTGCCGAACTGCCGGTAGTTCCAGTCCCACGTGAGCTGCACGTAGCCGCGGCCGTAGTACACGTTGGTGAACTGCTTCCCGGCCGGATCCGTCACCGTGACCGGGTTGCCGTACTTGCGCCCCTTCCCCTTCCCGAACTCCTCGATCGGCTTCCAGCGGTCGGCGCACTCGTGCTTCACCGTGGCCAGCATGTAGGCCAGCCAGCGGATGTCGCTGATCTGGGCATCGGCCTCGGCGGCGGCCAGGATCTCGTTCAGCCCGTCGGTCTGCGCCTGCGTGGGCGCGCCGAACGCGGCCGTGTACGAGGCGATGAACTTCGCGCGGTCGAATCTCATGGGAGTGCGGGGGGTTGGATGATGGAGATGGAGATGCGGGGCGGGGTGGGGAACCCGCGCGTGCGCCGGGCGGCGCTGATGCAAAGCTAATCCCCACAACCCGTTCGCGCCACCGGGAGCAAACATCGGAAGCGGACGACGACGTTGATTCCGCGTTCTCGCTTCCTCCAGCGATCGTTGAACTCACGCGAGCCGCGGAGACGCGGAGGTGCAGGGCGAACGCCTCCGCGTCTCCGCGTCTCCGCGTGAGATCCAGCGATGCCTGGAGACGCTGGAACGTGGCTCGCGTCCGCCATCCCCGGGTGTTAGCTTGGCCGCCCGGATCCGCATCTCCCAACCCGCGATTGCTTGAACGATGGCCGACGCGACGCAGACCCTTCAGCGCACCCCGCTCCACGCCGAGCACCTGCGCCTGAACGCGAAGATGGTCCCCTTCGCCGGCTACGAGATGCCGGTGCAGTACCCCAGCGGGATCACCGCCGAGCACAACGCAGTGAGGAGCGCCGCCGGCCTGTTCGACGTGTCGCACATGGGCGAGTTCGAGGTGCGCGGGCGGCGCGCGCTGGACTTCGTGCAGCACATCACCACCAACGACGCGTCGCGGCTCGCCGTGGGGCAGGCGCAGTACAGCACCATGGTGAACGAGCAGGGGATGGTGATCGACGACCTGCTGGTCTACCGCTTTCCCGGGCACTACATGCTGGTGGTGAACGGCGCCAACCGGCACAAGGACTGGGACTGGGCCCGCCGCTGGGCCGCCGAGATCGGCGCCGAGCTGGAGGACAGGACCGACGACATCGCCCTGCTGGCGCTGCAGGGCCCGAAGGCGCCGGAGATCCTGGCGCGGCTGACGGAGACGGATCTGGACGCGATCCGCTACTACCACTTCGAGGAGGGGCTGGTGGACCGCGTTCCCGCCATCATCAGCCGCACCGGCTACACCGGCGAGGACGGCTTCGAGCTGTACGTTCCCGCCGCCCAGGCCGCCGCGCTCTGGCGCAAGCTGCTGGAGACCGGCGCCGCGGACGGGCTGATCGCCACCGGCCTGGGAAGCCGCGACTCGCTGCGGCTGGAGATGGGGATGGCGCTGTACGGCAACGACCTGGACGACGGCCACACTCCGCTGGAGGGCGGCCTGGGCTGGGTCACGAAGCTGGACAAGGGAGATTTCGTCGGGCGCGAGGCGCTGGCGCGGCAGAAGGAGGCCGGCGTCAAGCGGCGGCTCGTCGGCTTCCGCCTGAAGGAGCGCGGCTTCCCCCGCCCGCACTACACGGTGACGTTCAACGGCCAGACGGTGGGCGAGGTCACCAGCGGCACGCTCAGCCCCACGCTGGGCGAGGGGATCGGGATGGCGTACGTCCCGCCGGAAGCCGCCAAGCCGGGGACGGAGATCGGCATCGTCATCCGCGACCGCGCCGTCCCCGCCGAGGTGGTGAAGCCCCCGTTCCACACGAAGGGCACCGTCAAGCGCTGATCGCGCACCACTGCCAATCGAATCGCCGCCGCGCCGAACCATCCGCGGGGCGGCGACTCGTTGCTGTTGAAGCCTCGCGCAGTTTGCGAGGCTTTCCGTGGTTGTTGCCGCGACTTCAGCCGCCTTTCAACCCCGCCGCGCGAGAGTTATCGTTCCACGCATCCCCCACCGCGCCCCGCCCTGCCCCGCTCCGAATGACCGACCTGCACGACCGCCTCGGCGCGCTGTCGCCGGCCAAGCGCGCGCTCCTCGAACGGCTGCGCATGGCGCCCGCGGCCGCCGAGCCGATCCCGCGCATCGCCGGGGCGGCGGCGCCGCTCAGCGCGGAGCAGCGGCGGCTCTGGTATCTCCTGCAGCTCGCGCCGCATCGCCCCATCTACACCATCCCCATAGGGTTCCGCCTGCGCGGGCCCGTCGATGTGGATGCGCTGATGGGCGCCTTGCGCGACGTGGTCGCCCACCACGAGGCGCTGCGCACGGCGTTCCGCGAGAGCGCGGGCATTCCCGTGCAGGTGGTGGGCGACGGGGCGGCGTTCGAGCCGCGCGTCCTGGACCTCCGCGGCGACGAGTGGGCGGAGAGCGAGGCCAACTACCAGATGGACGACTTCGCCCGGCGCACCTTCGACCTTGCCCGCGGCGACACCTTCCACGCGCTCCTGGTCCGCGAGGGCGACGCGGACTTCCGCCTCCTCCTCGGCCTCCATCACCTGGCCGCGGACGGCTGGTCCACCGGCGTGCTGCTGCGCGACCTGAGCGCCTTCTACGCCGCCCGCCTCCGCGGCACGGCGGCCGATCTCCCCGCCCTGCCGCTGCGCTTCCGCGACTGGGCGGCGTGGCAGCAGCGTCCGGACGCGCCGCATCCGGCGAAGGAGGAGGCGTACTGGCGCGGCCAGCTCGACGGCACCCGCCACGTGCTGGAGATCCCTCCCGACCGCACGCGTCCCCCCGTGCAGGCGTGGGACGGGGAGAAGTGGACCTTCGACATCCCCGCGGACGTGACCGCCGCCGTCCGCGCGCTGGCCCGAAGGGAGGGCGCCACGCCCTTCGCCGTCGCCGCCGCCGCGTTCGCGCTCCTGCTCTCGCGCTACGCGGGCGAGGAGGACCTGCTGATCGGCACCCTCCTGGCCAACCGTCCGCGACCGGAGCTGGAGGCCATCGCCGGCTTCTTCGCCAACACGCTGCCGCTGCGCATCGGGCTGGAGGGCGACCCCACCGCGGCCGGGCTGGTGCGCCGCGCGCACGTGGCCGCCGTCGGTGCGCAGGAGCACGCCGCGCTCCCGTTCGACCGCATCGTGGAGATCGCCGGCGTGCGGCGCGACTTCAGCCGGGCGCCGCTGGTGCAGGCGGTGCTCACCTGGGCCGACGCGCCGGCCTCCTCGCTCGCGCTCCCCGGCGTCGCCGTCGAGCCGCTGCACCTGGATTCGCTCACCGCGATCTTCGACCTCACGCTGGCCGTTGAGGATCGCGGCGACCACCTCGGCGCGGCCTTCCAGTTCTCCACCGCGCTCTTCCATCCGCTCACCATCCGCCGCATGGCCACGCACCTCGAGGCGGCGCTGGGAACGCTGGCGATGCAGCCCGACCGGCCCGTCTCCGAGATCCGCCTGGCGTGGGCGTCGGAGCTGCGCACGGTGGAGCGGTGGAGCGCCGCGCCCCCCGCCGCGCCCGCGGAGCTCTGCATCCCCCAGCTGGTGGAGCGCCAGGCGGCGGCGTCACCGGAGCGGACGGCGCTGGTGTGGGAGGATGAGCGAGTCTCGTACGCGGAGCTGAACCGGCGCGCGAACCGCATCGCCCACGGGCTGCGCGGGATGGGGATCGGGCCCGAGTCGCGCGTCGCCGTCTGCCTGGAGCGCACGCCGCTGTTGATCGCGGCGATGCTGGGGGTGATGAAGGCGGGCGCGGCGTACGTCCCGCTGGATCCGGCGCATCCCTCCGCGCGGCACCACGCCGTGCTCCGCCTCTCCGGCGCGCGGATCGCCCTCGGCGGCGGGGCGGCGCGCGCGTCGTTCGGGGGGAGGGAGGGCGTGCGGGTGATCGACCCCGCATCGCTGGACGGCGGGTGCGACGGCGATCCATTCCCCATCTCCCTCCCCGAAAACCTGGCGTACGTCATCTTCACCTCCGGGTCCACGGGCGGCCCCAAGGGGGTGGAGATCGAGCACCGCTCCGCCGTGGCCATGCTGGAGTGGATGCGCGGGCTGCTGACGGACGAGGAGCGCGCGGGGGTGCTGGGATCGACCTCGGTCACCTTCGACGTCTCCATCGCGGAGATCTGGGGGACGCTTGTCTGGGGCGGCACGCTGGTGCTGGTGGAGAACGCGCTTTCGGTTATCCCCCCCGCCGCCCCGCCCGTCCTGGCCGCCGCGATGGTGCCCACCGCCGCCGCGGAGCTGCTGCGCGAGGAGCGCTTTCCGCCGCACGTGCGGACGGTCCTCCTGGGCGGCGAGCCGGTGCCGCTGCCGCTGGTGCGCGAGCTCCACTCCGTCCCCGCCGTGCAGCGCGTGCTGAATCTGTACGGGCCGACGGAAGACACGACGTACACGACGTGCGCCGTCCTGGACTCGCTGGACGAGCGGGTGTTCGTGGGGAAGCCGATCACCGGTGGCCGGTTGTACGTGCTGGACCTGCTCCTTCGGCACGCGGGGGCGATGATTCCCGGCGAGGTGTGGACAGCCGGCGCCGGTGTGGCGCGCGGCTACGCGGCCCGCCCCGCGCTCACCGCCGAGCGCTTCCGCCCCGACCCGTACGGGGCGCCGGGCTCGCGCATGTACCGCACGCTGGACCGCGGGCGCTGGCGGGAAGACGGACAGCTCGACTACCTGGGCCGCGCCGACGCGCAGGTGAAGGTGCGCGGCTACCGCATCGAGCTGGAGGAGGTGGAGCAGGCGCTCGCCGCGCATCCAGCGGTGGCCGAGGCGGCGGCGACGGCGCGCGGGGAGACGGGCGCGGGGCGGCGGCTGGTCGCCTACGCCGTCTTCGCGGGCGGGGACAAGCCTTCCGCGGCGGAGCTGCGCGCGTGGATGCGCGAGCGGGTGCCGGAGTACATGGTTCCCGCCGCGTTCGTGTGGACGGACGCGCTCCCGCGCACCGGGAGCGGCAAGCTGGACCGCCGCGCGCTCCCCGAGTACGACGGCGAGGGCGCCGTGCCGCAGTCCGAGTACGTCCCGCCGCGCAACGAGGTGGAGGTGCGGCTGGCGGAGATCTGGGCGCAGGTGCTGGACGTGGAGCGCGTGGGCGTGCACGACGACTTCTTCGATCTGGGCGGCCAGTCGATCCTGGCCATGCGCCTGGTGGCCCGCGTCCGCGAGGCGCTGGGGACCGACGTTGCCGTGGCCGAGCTGCTGCAGGCGCCGACGCTGGCCGAGATGGCGCAGGCCGTGGGCGGGCGGCGCGACGCGGTGCGGCTGCCGCTGGTGCCGCTGCAGACCTTCGGCGAGCGCCCGCCGCTCTTCCTGGCGCACCCCGCCGGCGGCCACGTGGTCTGCTACCGCGGCCTGGCGGTGCTGCTGGCCACGGAGCAGCCCGTCTACGCGCTGCAGCCGCTGGGCGTGCAGCGCGGGGAGACGCCGATCGCGGCGATCGAGGAGATGGCGGCGTACTACGTGGCGGCGATCCGGGAGATGCGGCCGCGCGGGCCGTACCGGCTGGGCGGCTGGTCGTTCGGCGGCGTGGTGGCGTGGGAGATGGCGCAGCAGCTGGCCGCCGCGGGCGAGGAGGTGGACGTGCTGGCCCTCTTCGACACCGCGCCGCACACGCCCGAGACGATCCGCATGGACCCCGGCGACCCGGCCGAGGTGGTGTGGCACACGGTCGCCGGCGTGGCGGGATACGGCGCCGCCGCGCGGGTGGACGTGGACGATCTGCGCGCGTACGAGGGGCGCGAGCAGGTGCGGCAGATGATCGTGCGCATGGCCGCGCCGGTGCTGCTGGACGAGTCGCGCGTCGACGACATCCTGGCGCTCACGCGGCTGCGCGCCTCCAACCTCCTCGCGCAGACGGCCTACACGCCGCGGCCGTACCCCGGCGCGCTGACCTACTTCCAGACCACGGGAAGCGAGAACGAGCGCGGCCACTCCGACGGCCACGAGTTCTGGAGCGCGCTGGCGCTGGGCGGCACCGCCACCCACCACGTGGGCGGCACCCACGGCACCATCCTCAACGAGCCCTACGTCAACGCGCTCGCCGAGGTCCTGCTGGAGATGGGAGAAAAGAAGAGCTGACGGATCCTCGAGAGATGGCTCTCCAATCCTCCCCCTCAGACGTCATCCTGAGGCCGGCCACGCCAGAACCGGCGTCCACACAAGATTTTGCAGGCCGAAGGATCTATCGCCGATCCAGCACGTCAACCTCGGAATCGCGCCGTGACTGCATCGCACAAGCATGGGCGCGGTTCCCGGACGGACCGTGCTGCCGCGCCCACAGATCCTTCGGCCTGCAAGGTGTGGTGTTGATTCCAGTTGCGGTGTGGCCGGCCTCAGGATGACGTCGGGGTGGGTGCAGTGCGGGGTGCGCCGGGGCGGATCAAAGGCGGGCTGCCTCCGCAGCACGGAACCGGCTTCCGATCCGAACAGCCTCGCACGGTTTGCGAGGCTTCCCGTGGTTGTTGCTGCGGATTCAGCCGCCGGTGCGGAAGCCAGGTGCCAAGCCGAATCACATCCCCCGACAACAAAACGGCCCGGCCGCCGAAGAGGGCGGCCGGGCCGTCGCGTTCACGCGGTGGCGCCGCTCAGCAGCGGTTCAGGTCGCGCGTGACCGAGGCGATGTTGATGCCGGCGACCTGGGTGTTGAACAAGTCGCTCATGCCGCGGGCGGCGATGTCCACGTGGTTGCCGTAGTAGTCGCTGGCCACGCTGTCCTGGAAGGCGATGACCGACGACTTGCTCACCGCGATCACCGGCTTGCCCACCGTGGCGCTGTCCTTCAGTACGCCGTCCACGCGGGTGTTGGTGGCCAGCGCGTCCTTCATGGCCAGCACCAGGTCGCCCTGCACCGAGATGCGGCGCGCCGCCCACTTGTTCCCGTTGCCGTCCTGCACGATCACCTGCACCGTCGTCCCAGCGGCGTCGGTGAACTTGTACGACGCCTTCAGCACCGTGGCCAGCCCGGTGCCGGTGCGGCTGGTGTTGGTGATCACCCGCTGCAGGTACCTGGTGGTGGTGCCCTTCTCCAGCGCGGGAATGGTCACGTCGGTCGACGCGCCCAGCACCACGGCCATCATCTTGTGCAGCGTCACGCCCGGGTCGCGCCCGCCGCTGAGCGACGCGCGCAGCGTGTTCGACACCGCGGTGTGCGTCTCGTCGCTGGCGGTGGCGCTCTCGCCGCAGGCGGCCAGCACGGCGGGAATGGCCGACGCGGCCACGGCGGTCGCGGCGGCCTTGCCCAGGAACTGGCGGCGGCTGGCGGGGCGGTCCATCACTTCGGGAAGGGAATCGGTCCTCTCGCTCATGGGGTCCTCCATGGGAGTGGGATGTTTGCCGGGAGATGCGGCGCGCACGCCGCGGTTGCCCGGCGCGATCGGAATGCTGCTGCGGATGAACGCGAATCCCGGGTGGGGGATGCCGCCGCGGACCGGGGTCCGGGCGGCTGGAGCCGCGTTGCGTGAAGGGGACTGCGCGCGGGACGGACCGGAGGTGCCCCGCGCCTGGCCAGCGGCGCCTGACCGCGCGCCGATTCCGCCACCGGTAGCACGGTGGGGATGGCAAGTATATCTGCAACCGATTTGAAATCAAGCGTCCTTCCGTTCACCGTGCGAACACGGCCATCCCATTGAAGGAACGCCTGATTCCGGTACGCCGGCGCCATCGAACCCTTTGCGTCCTCCCCTTCTCCCGTCTCGCCTCCACCCCTCACGCACCCGCGACGGCGCGCTCCGGATGCGCATCCCCCGACCTCCCGAAATGTCACACGCGGAGACGCGGAGGCGCGGGGAGCTCCCCGCGCCTGCGCGTCTCCGCGTGAGGCTGTCCTTTTACGTCGCGCCGATCAGAACGCGGTGCCGTTCGCGTGCTTCCCGGGCGACGAGGCCAGGCTGCTGATGCTGGTGTGCAGCACGAAGGTGCCGGTGGCGCTGGCGTCCGGGCTGCGGTTCATCGACACCCCGTCCGTTCCCGCGAGCGACGACGAGTAGGCGAAGCTGTCGATCGTCGTCCCCCCGTTCTTCAGGATCACCGAGTCGCCGCCGTTGGCCAGGCTCAGCGCGCCGGTGGACGATCCCACCGCGTTCGTCACCCCGGCGGGGATGGCGGATGCGGCCGCGTAGACGACAATTGCCTTCCCCGCGGCCAGCGAGGTCCCCGCGGCGAAGGTGTGGCGCACGCCGGTGGCGTCGCTGATCGTCCACCCGCCGATCGAGGCCGCGGTGCCGCCCACGTTCACGATCTCCACGAACTCGCCGTTCACGTCGCTCCCCGCCTCGTTGGCCAGGATCTCGTTGATGATCACCTTCGCCGGCGTCGTGGACGCGGTGATGGTGAACGCCGCGTTGCTCGCGTCGCTCGTCGCGGACCCCGTGTCGGTCACGCGCACCTTCGCGTTCGTGCTGGCCGTCGCCGGCACCGTCCAGGTGAAGCTCCCCGCCGCCGCGCTGGTGCTGGAGGTGACCGCCGTCCACGTTGTGCCGCCATCCAGCGTGTAGTCGATCTTCACGTTGGCGATCCCCGACGCCGTCCAGGTGATGGCGTGGCTGCTCCCGCCCGCCCACGACTCGCCGCCGTTGGGCGAGGTGACGGTGAGCGAGGGCGCGCTGCCGCCGTAGGTGTAGCGGCTGAGCACGGGGTAGTGGTCGGAGGTGGTCGTCCCGTAGCTGGAGATGTAGGAGTCGACGCGGTAGACCTTCACCGAGCCCGCCACGTACGTCGCCGCCAGCTCGTTGGTCTCCAGCTGGTGGTCGATCATGTCCGTGAAGCTCACGGTCGAGGCGATCCCCGCGTTCGTCAGCGCCGTCGTGGGGAAGGAGTAGCGCGCCGCGTCGGCGACGAAGTTGGCGTAGGGGCTGGGCTGGCCGGCGGTGATGGAGGTGTCCACGTCGTCGTTCCAGTCGCCTACCACGATCACCTTCTGCGTGGGATAGGTGGCGTCGAGGTACGACTTCAGCGCGACCGCGGCGTTCTGGCGGCGCTGCCAGCTGGCCACGTCGTTGAACGCCTTCATGTGCAGCACGATGAAGACGATGTCCTCGCTGCCGCCGTTCAGCGTCACGTGCAGCTTCACCTCCAGCGGCGGCCGCCCGGCGAAGTCGTTGTCGTTGGCGGTGAGGATGACTTTCGCGCTCACCAGCGAGGCGGCGGCGGTCTTCCACAGCAGCGCGGGCTTCTGCTCGGTGGCCGTGTACCAGGTGGAGCCGCCGGTGACCGCCGCGTCGTTCGCCAGGATGCCGGTGTAGCCGGAAAGCGTCTTCAGCGCGTTCCACTCGGTGGCGTCCACGATCTCCACCAGCCCCCACACGTCCAGGTCGCTGCCGGTGATCACGTCCTGGGCGTTCTGCAGCTGCAGCGCGTCGTTGCTGGGCCCGTTCGACGCGTCGCCGAACCACTCCAGGTTCCAGTTGCCGATGTCGAGCGTCGCCGCCGTCCCCTGCGCGGGGATGACGACCGCCCGTGGCGCGGAGGGAGCGGGCGAGCGCGCGGGCACGGCAGACGGCGTGTCGCACGCCGCCACCCCGAATGCGAGCAGGGCGCCGAGCGAAAGGAGTTTCGAGCGGGTTGAGCGAAGCATCCTCGCACCTCGTTGGGTGATGAGAAACAGGCCGCGCGGCCGTCCCCCGGGAGGGCGGGGAGGACAGGGGATGCAGGGCCATCGGATGGGAGAGCGAGGATATACTACCGTTCCACCGCGCGTTGCGAAACGATGTCGTGTAACGAGAGGGTGAGGAGACGTGCGGGAGTGCGGGAGTGCGGGAGTGCGGGAGTGCGGGAGTGCGGGAGTGCGGGAGTGCGGGAGTGCGGGAGTGCGCTGTTACTTTCGCACTCTCGCACTCTCGCACTTTCGCACGCTCTCCTAGAACCTGACCGCGAGCGACGTCACCGCGGCCACGTCGCTGCTCTTCGGGGCACCGTGGGCCGGGAAAGTGCCGTCGTCCGCGCCGAAGAGGGCGCGGACCTCGGTGCGCCAGAGCGCCGGGCCGCGCGCCACGTCGATCCCCAGCGAGGCGCCGTTGGTGCGCAGGCCGGGGGTGAGCACGCCGTGGCGGTCGTCGTACCGCTCCACCCGGCCGTTCAGCGCCACCGTGGGCGTCAGCGCGTAGCGGCCGACCAGCGAGGCGCCGTACCACGTGTCGCCGTCCTGCGTTCCCACGTCGACGGTGGGGACGACCAGCAGCGGGCCGGCGGTGATGCGCGCGCTCAGGTCGTTCAGCACGCGCAGGTCCTGGTCGCCCGTGGCGGCGCCCGGCTCGCGCCCGACGAAGTTGGAGTACGAGACGATGACGGCAGGCGAGGCCGTCCAGTCCAGCCGGGCGCCCACCGCCTTGTCGTGGTTGTTCTCGGAGATGTTCTGCCAGCCGTTCACCACCACGAACGTGGCGGCCAGCGAGGGCGTGGCCTGCCAGCTGGCGCGCACGCCGGCCTCGTAGTACACGGAGTAGTCGGCCACCAGCGAGCGCGTGTAGGTCGGCTGGTCCATCGAGATCCATCCCTCGCTGCCGATGTGCGAAAGGAAGATCCCGGCGTCCACCCAGAGCGTGGGCGAAATCGCGACGCCGGCCCACGCCTCCTGCACGAGAGGGAGATAGTTGGGCAGCCCCGCCAGCGAGTCCGGCTCGAACGCGTAGTTCACCTGCACGCTGGTGCCGGCCTGCAGCGCCAGCCGCCCGCGCACCGTGGAGGACTGATACTTCGCCTCCACGTGCGCCAGGTTCAGGTTGAACTCGTCATGCCGCGACGCCTGCGTGGTGAACGGGCGGTCGTGCCCGGCGGGGCGGTTGAAGTCGTACGCGTAATAGCCGTCCACGAACGCGCCGAAGGTCACGTGCGCGGTGGTGTCGCCGGCCTGCGCGAGCGCGGCGGCGGGCAGGGCGAGCGCGGCCAGGCTCGCCAGGATCGGCATCTTCATCGGGAGGATCGGGACCGGGTGGGCCGGCAGGATGGGGATGGAGCGCGGACGGCGCGTATCTTACACGCGCCCCATCTCCGAAAACAGCATCATCTTTCACCCCCGTTCGAGAACAGGAGCGCGCCGGCCATGCAGGAAGGGGAGATCACGCGCACGCCGCGGCTGCTGCTGCGGCGCTTCACCCCCGCCGACGCGGCGGAGATGCACCGCATCTACAGCGACCCGGAGGTGATGCGGTTCATGGGCCCGCCCCCCGCGTCGGTCGAGGAGGAGGCCGCCAATCTCCGGGCGCACGCGCGCAACTACTACGAGCGGCTGGGCTTCGGTCTGTGGGCGGTGGTCGAGGTGGAGACGGGGGAGATGATCGGGCGGTGCGGCCTGCTGCGCTCGGAGATCGCGGGGCGGATGGAGACGGAGATCTCGTACCTGCTCGCGCGCCGCCACTGGGGCCGCGGCCTGGCGGCGGAGGCGGCGGCGGCCGTCCTGGCGCACGGATTCGCCGCGCTCGCCCTCCCCCGCATCGTCGCGGTGATCGACCCGCGCAACACCGCCTCCCGCCGCGTGGCCGAGCGCATCGGCATGACCCACGAGGGCGACGTGCCGTACAAGCAGTTCGGCATCGTCCACCTCTACGCCAAGGAAGCCGGGAAGGACCGCTCCAGCGAAGAGGCCAGGGGCGGCTGAAGCCGCAGCATCCAGCAGGCGCAGGAAAGTGATGTATCCCCCCGGGTATTGCAGTTGAAGCCTCGCGCAGTTTGCGAGGCTTTCCGTAGTTGTTGCCGCGGCGCCGCGGCTTCAGCCGCCTTTGCTGCCGCGCCTCCGCACTACTGTGTAACGATGTTGTCCATCCGCACCACCTCGAAGTCGCTCGCCTTCACGTTGCGCAGCGTGGCCAGGTCGTCGTCGCTCCAGCGCGGGTCGGGCGCGCCGGAGACGTACCACGCGCTGCCGTTGTCGGCCAGCAGCATCCCGTACGTCTTCATCGCGTTCAGGATCACCCGCACGTTCGGCGAGAAGCCCGACACGTCGAACCCCGCCTTCAGCCGCACCCGCATCCCCATGGGCGGAAGACCGGCGTCGGTGCGGCTGCTGGCCCAGTGCCGCGCGGGGGCCACGTACGCGCGGCGCGTGACCGGGCAGGTGAAGCGCAGCGCGTGGCGGATGGCCTTCTGCTCCACCACCTCGTCGTAGCGGACCAGGCCGGGGAAGATGGGAAGCCCCGCCGCGTCCGCCGACGTCCACCCGGCCGGCCGCAGCGCGTTGGACGCCAGGTCGAATACCGCGCCCGAGCCCGCGTGCCAGCTCGCGCCGCCGTTCAGCGGGTGCGCGTCGTACAGCTCGTACAGCTTCCAGTTGTCGCGGTCGATCACCAGCACGTGCCGGTCGCCCGACGAGCTCGCGCCGCCCTCGATCGGCGCGCCGGGCGGCACGGGATACGGGCCGGGATCGCTCTCGTCCGCGTAGTCGAACGTGACCGGCACCCGCGCCTGCGATCCGGCGACGACGACGTAGGGGATGCCGTTCGGCGCGCCGTCGTAGACGGTGCCGAAGTCCGGATGCAGCCCGGTCGCGGCGCTTCCGCACGCGGCGATGAGCGTGGCCGAATTCGCGTCGACGGGATCGCCGGAGACGTCGCGGTTCCACGCGTTGTCCGCCGGGAACGGGCGCTTGCCGTGCAGGCTGGCGTTCGCTCCCAGCTCCGGCACCCCCGCGCCTCCGCCGCCGTTCCCGCCCCCATCGCCGCCGCCCGGCGCGGATGGGCTGCCGCCGGAGCACGCCGCGAACGCCAGGAGCAGGGCGATGGGGAGATGGCGGAGGCGTGGAGCGGTCATCCGGACCGGCGTGGGCTCGGGTGGCGAAGGAAGCGAGGGTGGACGACGGGAATGGGATGGAAGATGCCAGCGCCGGCCGCTGCCCCACAATCCCCGCGTCACACGTTCTCTCCCGCATCGCCGCGCGGCGTTAGGTTTGTGCGCGCCCGGCCTCCGGCAACCGCTTCCCCGGTAGATGATGGCGATGCGACCGATCTCCACCGCTGTCGCGGTTCTCCTCTGCGTGCTCGCGGCGCTGCTCGTGCCCGCGGGGCTGTCCGCGCAGGGGACGGGATCGCTGGCCGGGCGCGTGGTTTCCGCGGCGGGCGAGCCGGTGGGGGACGCGGTGGTGACGGCGCGGGGCGCGGCCGGCGGCGAGCGGCGGGCGCGCTCGGCGGCGGACGGATCGTGGCGGATCGCGCGGCTCGCGGCGGGGCGATGGACGGTGCGGGCCACGCGCGTCGGCCTCGCGTCCGCGGAGCAGGCGGTGGACGTGGCCGCCGGCGCGGAGGCCGCGGTGACGCTGCGGATGGCCGAGGCGGACGTGTCGCTCGCGCCCATCGAGGCTATCAGCCGCCGTGACGCCGAGCGCGAGCGCACCCGCTTCGAGAGCGAGGCCGGCATCACCACGCGCGTCATCACCAGCCAGGACATCAAGCTCCTCCCCGGCCTGGGCGAGGCGGACGTCATGCGCGCGGTCGAGGTGCTCCCCGGCGTCGTCAACACCTCGGACTTCTCCAGCGCCTTCAACGTCCGCGGCGGCTCGGCGGACCAGAATCTCGTCCTCCTCGACGGCTTTCCCATCTTCAACCCCTTCCACCTGGGCGGCCTGTTCTCCGTCTTCAACTCCGACGCGGTGGCGCGCGCCGAGCTCCTTTCCGGCGGCTTCGGCGCGGAGTACGGCGGGCGCGTCTCCTCGGTGCTGAACGTGGAGACGAAGCCCGGCGGCGGGGCCGACGAGTTCGGGGTGGAGATGGGCATCTCCCTGCTGGCCAGCCGCGTGAGCGTGCACGGCAACCTCCCACGCGCCGTTCGCGGCGCGCTGGGCGGAGATGGCGGGGGATGGCTGGTCTCCGCGCGGCGCTCGTACTTCGACGTGGTGCTGCGGCCGGTGACGGACTTCCCCTATTACCTCACCGACCTGCAGGGCTCGGCCACGCTGGGCACGCGCGGCGGCGGCCGCCTGCGCCTGGTGGCCTACACGGGCGAGGACGTGCTCGACCTCTCCGACTTCAATCCCCCCGGGCAGGGCGACGATTCCACCAGCGTGCTGCGCATCCGCTGGAACTGGGGGAACGCGGTGGCCGGCGCACGGCTGGAGCAGCCGCTGGGCGCGTGGGTGACGACCGTGTCGCTCGGCATCACCCACTACGCCGAGGCGCTGGGCTTCACCGACTTTCCCGACACGCGCTTCTCGTCGCACATCGGCCAGCTCACCGCGCGCGCCGACGCCGCGCGGCCAATCGGTCAGCGGCTGACGGTGAAGGCGGGGGGCGAGGTGACGCGGATGGGGTACCACAACACCGGCGAGGCGGGCGGCACCACCTTCTTCTCCGGCCGCCGCAGCGGGGTGATGACGGGTGCCTTCGCGCAGCTGCGCTGGCAGCCGGACAGCGCGTGGATACTGGAGCCCGGCCTCCGCGCGGACGCCTGGCGCTCGGGCGCGAGCACCCGCATGTACGCGTCGCCGCGCTTCGCGGTGAAGCGCTTCTTCGGCGCCGGGCGCGACGGCGCGGTGAAGCTGGCGGTGGGCCGCTACGTGCAGTTCGTGCACTCGCTGCGCGACGAGCAGCTCCCGGTGAGCAACGACTACTGGGTGACGAGCGACGAGAACGTCCCGGCGGTCGTGAGCGACCAGGGGCAGCTGGGCGTGGAGAAGTACTGGGGGCAGCGCTGGTACGCGTCGGCCGAGGCGTACTATCGCCGGTACCTGGGGGTCACGGACCTGAACGCGGCGGACGATCCCAACGATTCCACCGACGACCTGCTGACGGGGCGCGGCTACTCGTACGGCGCCGACCTGATGGTGCGGCGCACGCAGGGGCGGCTTACGGGGTGGATGACGCTGTCGCTGCTGAAGGCGAGCCGCACCTTTCCCGATCCGCTGCACCTGGACCTGGAGGGCCGCCCGCGGACGCAGACCTTCGCGCCCGTGTTCGACCGCCGCGTGGACCTGGACGTGGTCGGCGAGTATCGGCTGCCGGGAAGGATCGAGGCGGGGCTGCGGCTGAACTTCGGGACGGGGATCCCGTTCACGCGGCCCACGGCGGCGTACGTGGGGTTCGAGACCGACCCCATCAGCGGCGGCTACCGCGTTCCCCGCCCCGTGGGCGACGACCCGGAGACGCCCGTCTTCATCGTCCCCGGCCAGCGCAACGCGCAGCGGTACCCGGCCTACTCGCGCCTGGACCTCACCTTCCGCCGCACGTACACGCACCGCTGGGGCACGCTCACCCCGTACCTGCAGGTGCTGAACGCCACCAACCGCAAGAACGTGCTGTTCTACTTCTACAACTTCGACCACACCCCCGCGACAAGAAGCGGCGTCAGCATGTTCCCGGTGCTCCCGACGATCGGCGTGGAGGCGGCGTTTTAGCGGCCGACTGTGACGTATGTGGCAAGTCAGCTGGAGGGTGGCAGATCCCCGCGCGCAAGTGTATACTTCGGGTAATCATCGGTAACGGTTTTCCTCGGCCTCGAGACGCGAACAGCTGATATGACGTTGTCCGCCTCCCGCACGATTTCGGAATCGATGCTGGCCGGCATCGCGGGCTTGCTGGGGGCAGCCGACGTGGCTGGTTTCTCCGGGGCCGAGCGAGATCTGGTGGCTGCAGCAGATCCGACGCTGGATTTTTGGGGCGACGATCTCCGAGAGCAGATCATCCGCGGTGAAGACCCGCTGGGAAGCGCCTTCTCGCGGTTGCGCACGCCCGCGGAACGCCGTCCGCTGGGAGCGACGTATACGCCACAGCCGCTGGTCCGCTGGATGCTGGACTGGTCTGCTGCGGATGAGCATCCAACTCGCGTAGTCGACCCGGGCGTCGGCTCCGCCCGCTTCCTGCTGGAAGCAGGACGCAGGTTTCCACATGCTCATCTGATCGGCATCGAAATCGATCCACTCGCAGCGTTGATTGCGCGCGCGAATCTCGCAGTGGCCGGTCTCGCGAGCCGTGCACAGGTCCTTGTTTGCGACTACAGAGCGTTACGCCTGCCTTCTGTGAACGGGGCGACCCTGTTCGTTGGAAATCCCCCTTATGTGCGGCATCACCTCATCGGGCAGCAGTGGAAGAGCTGGCTTACCGACAACGCCCGGGCGTTGAAGCTGAACGCCAGCCAGCTGGCGGGCCTGCACGTCCACTTCTTTTTGGCCACAGCGCTGCACGCCCGTCCGGGCGACACAGGAACATTCATCACGGCCGCTGAGTGGCTCGATGTGAACTACGGGCGGCTCGTTCGCGAATTGTTCGTAGGCCCTCTGGGGGGTCGGGATCTGGTTGTGTTGGAACCTACGGCGCAACCGTTCCCCGACGCTGCCACTACCGCGGCGGTGACTACCTTCACTGTCGGAAGCCGCAGTCGTTCGATCAATGTCAGCCGTGCGACAGCAATCGACGATCTAAGCCCAATTGGAGAAGGGCAACCGGTTCACCGTGACCGGTTCGCAACGGCGGACCGTTGGAGTCATCTTACACGGGCCCCTCGCGAACTTCCTGCTGATTTCGTAGAACTGGGCGAGCTTTGCCGCGTTCACCGCGGCTCGGTAACTGGGGCGAACAAGGTTTGGATAGCAGGCGACCATAGCACCGGACTCCCAACCTCGGTGTTGTTTCCTTCCATAACGCGCGCCAAAGAACTGTTCAGCGCAGGAAACATCTTGGACGATAACAGCCGGTTGCGCTGCGTGATCGACCTGCCGGTAGAACTCGACGTATTTGATGCTTCCACACGAGTTGCAGTCGAGCGCTTCCTGAAGCGGGCGAAGTACTTAGGTGCTGATCGTGGGTACATTGCGACCCATCGGAAGGCCTGGTGGTCAATCGGCCTGCGGCAACCCCCTCCCGTGATGGCGACTTACATGGCCCGGCGTCCTCCTGCATTCGTACGAAATCGGGCTGCTGCACGATACATCAACATCGCGCATGGCCTTTATCCACGTGAGGCGATGCCGGAAGCTGTGTTGATGAACCTTGTGCGGTACCTTCGAACCGCTACATGCACGTCGGAGGGACGGACGTATTCGGGGGGGCTTACCAAATTCGAGCCGCGTGAGATGGAAAGGATCCTCGTCCCGCATCCGGAGATGCTCGCCGCCGGAGACTTCGGATGATTCCTGGACCAATGTATTCCGAAGTAGAACTCGATCAGCAACGCCGAGTCGCGATAGACCATTTCCGCCGCGAACGATTAGAGGAGCCTCTGGAGGATTACCTCGAGCACGTTGATAACTACCTCGGATCATTTGAAGACCTTTTGGAGGCAACGGTGGATCTGACCAGCATTGCTCCTGCTGCGTTGGAGTTGCTTACCGATCCCGAAATGCTAGAGGCGTTCCGGTATCTTGCCGGACCTCCAATCTCGACGGACGATCTCAAAACGGTTGCTGAGGCAACTTCGGTCACCGCGAACCGCTTCAGGAAAGATCCCGGACTCGTTCGGCGCGTCGTTGACGTCGTACAGATTGCCTTGGACCGTAGACGCTTTCCTTGGGTGACAGAAGAACGTGAGCCAACGGAAGCGGAACGGCAGGCCGCAGTACTCGCTTCCGCCGCACTGATGGCCACACGACGAATGGAAACGGCCCGGCGACATACCGGGAAGGGGCGTCAAGAGCAACGCGTCGAGGATGCGCTGCTCGCCGGCGGATGGAAGAAGGTCGCAGCACGGACGGTGAAGGTGATCTCCGATGCACCGGAGGCGGGGCACTTCTGCCGCGAGAGTATGCTGGGCTCACGCAAAGCAGATTTTATCATCCGCCTCTGGGATCAAAGAGTGATGCCGATCGAGTGCAAGGTTTCCAACAGCGCCACAAACTCGGTGAAGCGACTGAACAACGATGCCGCCGCAAAGGCGGTGAGTTGGCGGCAGGATTTTGGACAAACCCAGATCGTACCGGCAGCTGTGCTTAGCGGCGTGTACAAACTCCATAACCTCCTGGACGCCCAAGCACGCGGGCTTAGTCTGTTCTGGGAGCACGACCTCGCAAAACTCGTAGAGTGGACGGAGTCGGCCCGCCGTTAGATGACGAGAGATAGATGCCGCGCAACGGGCGGCAGCGATGTCCGCGGCACGGGTTCTGCCATCGCAACGCGTTGAACGCGTTGAACTTGAGCCCAAGGAGGAGGCGATGGCGCGCGAACGGGAGCTGATCGAGCCGCACAAGGGGGACAAGCGCTACGTCCGGCGCGACGAGCAGGGGCGCTTCACCAACGACCAGGTGGACGTGGGCCGCTCGCTGGCCGCCGACCGCCGGCAGCACTCCGAGCACAAGGCCCCGCGCGGGCAGGGCGACCGCGGCGACCACTGACCGGGGCCGGGACGGGACGGGGATGGCGATGTGTGGCGCCGCGGCGGACCTCCGCCGCGGCGCCTTGCATTGTGCCCCGGCGCGGCCCGGCGATTGCGTTGGATCGGGCCCCAAGTTCCTGTGCTACAACGCAATCCCGTGAACGGAGACGACAGGATGCCCATGCGACTTCTTCCCCAGCGGCTCGTCGGCCAGACCATCCGCGGGATCCGCAATCGCCTGGGGATGAGCCAGGCGGACTTCGCCAGCGCCGTGGGCGCGGCGAACGCGGCGGAGGTGGCGCGGTGGGAGAAGGGCCAGGTACAGCCGGACTACGGCACGCTGGCCAAGATTGCCACCATGGGCGTGGTGGACGTGCTGGTCTTCCACGACGGCGCGTCGGCCGCCGAGACGCCGCAGATCACCCCCGGCGAGGCCAACGAGCTGCGCGACATCCTGATGCGCATGGAGTCGCTGCTGGACGACGCGCGCCGCCTGGTGGACCGCGCCTCGAACCGCACCGCGCTCGAGGCGCTGGAGGCGGCCACCGGCAGCGTCCCCGCCATCACCCAGCTGCCGGACGCGGTGGTGCTGGACGCCGAGGTGCGGCTGGAGACGAAGCCGCGCTCGCGCACCGCGTCCGCCAGCCGCCGCTCCGCCTCGCGCGCGACGCCCTCCGCCACGCCGCGCAAGCGCTCGTCCTCGACCGGGAAGAGCGGGAGCACGGCGGGCACCGGCACCACGGCGAGCGGATCGTCCGCGGGCGAGACGTCCGGCAGCGGATCGTCCTCGCGCGGATCGTCGCGCTCGGGAAGCGGGTCGTCGTCGCGCGGGCGGTCGGGCTCGTCGCGGGGCCAGAAGTCGCCGGGCGGGACGGGTAGCGGGTCGTCGGGTGGGAGCGCGCCGGCCTGATCCGGCGCGGGAGCCGGATCTCCAGCATTCACGAAGAGAAGCAGAGCAGCGGAGGAACTCCTCCGCCGCTCTGCTTCTTCGCGTGAGATCCGTCCGTCGAGAATGCGGCGTTACGGCGGATGTAACGGGGCATGGCACCACCCCGCGGCTGCATCATCATCCCCCGATCCTCATCTCCATCCCAACCGACCGCGTAACCCCCGGCCCCTGCGGCGTTTCCGCATCTCCCCATCTCCCGTCTCCCTCGCTCCCCATCCGTTTGCGCGGCGGTCCGGCGAGTGCACTGACGGTGGCGCAAAATGGATCGGGAACCTGCATCCGCACGGGAATCGATGTCGCAGCCGAAGTTCGTGGGGCGGGACGCGGAGATGGAGCGGCTGGGCGCGCTCTGGCGCGACGCCGCGGCGGGGCGGGCGCGCGTCTGCTTCGTCACCGGCGAGGCGGGCGCGGGCAAGTCGTCGCTGCTGCACAGCTTTGCCGCCGCGGCGCAGCGGGCGGACGCCAGGATGGTGGTGGCCAGCGCCAACTGCGATGCGCAGACCGGCCAGAGCGATCCGTATCTCCCCTTCCTGACCCTGCTGGAGCAGCTCACCGGCGACCCCGAGGCGGGCGGCGTGCAGTCGGCCGCCACGGGCGAGAACGCGCGCCGGCTGCGCTCGCTGGTCGGCCTGTCGATGCGCACCCTGCTGGAGCACGCGCCGGACCTGGTGGGCACCTTCGTTCCCGGCGCCGGGCTGCTGGTGAAGGCGGGGAAGTACGCCGCGGACCAGGCCGGGCTGCTCTCGCGGCTGGAGGAGAAGGTGACGTCGCGCGGTGGCGCGGGAGGCGCGCCGGCCGAGGCGGTGGACCGCGACCGCATCTTCCGGCAGTACACGGGAATGCTGCGCGCGCTCTCGGCCCAGTGCCCGCTGCTGCTGGTGCTCGACGACCTGCACTGGGCCGACGGCGCCTCGATCGACCTGCTCTTCCACCTGGGCCGCGCGCTGGAGAACGAGCGTATTCTCCTGGTCGGCTCCTATCGCCCCAACGACGTGTCCATCGGCCGCGACGGCCGCCGCCACCCGCTGGAGGCGCCGCTGGCCGAGCTGAAGCGCTACCTGGGCGACGCGTGGATCGACCTGGACCGCGCAGGGTGCGAGCAGCGCCGCGCCTTCGTGCACGCGCTGGTGGACGCCGAGCCCAACCGGCTGGACGCCGAGTTCCGCGAGGGGCTGCTGCGCCACACCGCCGGCCACCCGCTGTTCGCGGTGGAAGTCCTCCGCACGCTGCAGGAGCGCGGCGACCTGGCGCACGACGCCGAGGGGTGCTGGCGCGCCGCCGGGCCCATCGACTGGGACGTCCTTCCCGCGCGGGTGGAGGGGGTGATCGAGGAGCGCATCGGGCGATTGACGGACGAGCTGCGCGAGGTGCTGACGGTGGCCTCGGTCGAGGGGACCAGCTTCACCACGCAGGTGGTGGCCCGGCTGCGGGAGATGGGTGAGCGCCAGCTGCTCCGCCTCCTTTCCGGCGAGCTGGAGAAGCGCCACCGGCTGGTGGTCGAGGGCACTACGGAGCGCGTGGGGGCGCGGTGGGTGAGCCAGTTCGCCTTCTCGCACGTGGCCTTCCAGCAGTACCTCTACCACGACCTGTCGGCCCGCGAGCGGATGCTGCTGCACGCCGAGACGGCCGAGGTGCTGGAGGAGCTGTACGCCGGGCACACCGACCGCGTGGCCCTCCAGCTCGCGCGCCACCACGAGCTGGCGGGCGACCCCGCGCGCGCCGTGGACCACCGCCTGCGGGCCGCGTCGCGCGCGCTGGCGGTGGGCGCGTACGCCGAGGCGCGGGCGCTGCTGGAGCGCTCGCGCGAGCTGCTGGCCCAGGTGCCCGCCGGCCCCGAGCGCGACCGGCGCGAGCTGGAGGTGCTCACCCGCCTGTGCAACGTGCTGAACGCGACCGAAGGGTGGGACTCGCCGGGGCTGCCGGAGATCTTCTCCCGCTCGCGTGAGCTGTGCGAGGAATTGGGCGAGCGGGCGCAGCTGTCGCGCGTGCTCTTCGGGCTCTGGGCCTATCACCTCGTGCAGCTCCAGCTGCAGCCCGCGCTGGCGGTGGCGCGCGAGTACTTCGACCTGGCCGACGCGCTGGCCGACCACGACACCGTCCTCCAGGCGCACGCGGTGATGGGCGACACCCTTTTCTGGCTGGGCCGCCCCGCCGAGGCGCGCGACTACGCCGAGGCGGCCATGCTCCTGTACGCGCCGCACCTGCGCGACGAGCACCAGGCGCGCTTCGGGCTGGACCCGCGCATGATCCCGCTGATGCTCCTGGCCCTCTCCGACGCGCTGCTGGGCCGGGCCGGGCGCGCGGCCGCCTGGGGCGCGGAGTGCGTGCGCGTGGCCGACGAGGCGGCGCACCCCTTCAGCCGCGCCTTCGCCCTGTACGCCGCGGCGCTGCTGGCGTGGCTTATGGGAGATGGGGATGCGGCACGGGCGCACGCCGCCGCGCTGCAGGAGACGAGCGAGCGCTTCGGGTTCGCGTACTACCGCGGCCAGGCCGGGGTGCTGCGCGGGTGGGGGATGGGGATGGAGGGAAGCGTCGAGGACGGGCTGCAGGCCATGCGGCGCGGCTTCGAGGAGGCGGCGGCCAACGGCGGGCGCGGCGACCACTCGCTGTACTGCCTGATGCGCGCCGAGGTGCTGCGCCGCGCCGGCCGCGCCGCCGAGGCGCTGCGCGTGGTGGACTGCGGGCTGGCCGTGGCCCGCGAGTGCGGCGAGGCGGCGTTCGAGCCCGAGCTCCTGCGCGTCCGCGGCGAGGCGCTGGCCGAGGCGTTTCCCGAGCACGTGACCGACGCCGCCGCGTACCTGGAGCGCGCGATCGCCCGCGCCCGCGCGCAGGGCACGCCGCTGCTGGAGCACCGCGCCGCCGCCGGCCTCGCCCGCCTCCGCGCCACCGTCTTCGCCGCGCCGCCGCCCGACGAGCCCTTCTCCGCCCCGCCATCGCTCCGCGTCCCCGTGCTGGCGTGAGGGGGAGAAGGAACCGAGCAGGAACTCGGCGATCTCCGCGTCTCCTCGACGGTGACTTCTCACGCGGAGACGCGGAGTCGCGGAGAACTCCGTGGCGTGACGAATCCTCCGCATCTCCGCGTCTCCGCGTGAGATCAACGATGTAGCGGCAGGGCGGCGATGAAAGTCGTACCGACCCGGCGGATCCGGAACGCGCCGGGGCCGGCGGAAAGCGGAAGATGTACGCTCCGGGGGAGAACGCCGTTACATTGGAACGGTTTACATCCGCGGGGCCGCCGCGTACCTGTAGGGCGGTCCGCCCCGTTCCCCGGAATCCCACCGCACCGCATGCGCGCCGAGCACAGCCTTCCCTCCACCAACGGCGACACGCCGAAGCCGCAGCCGCCGGCCACCGCCCCGCGCCGTACCCGCGGCGTCCGCGCGGTCCCCCGCGTCCCCGACGCGCCCGCCGCCATCCCCTGCGCGGTGCGCCCCCGAGCGGTACCGCGCGGCGCGCCGCTGGACGACAAGTCGCTGTACTTCAACCGCGAGCTCAGCCTTCTCGACTTCAACTGGCGCGTCTTCGCCCAGGCGCTGGACACGCGCACGCCGCTGCTGGAGCGCGTGCGCTTCCTGGCCATCGCCAGCAGCAATCTGGACGAGTTCTTCCAGAAGCGCGTGGGCGGATTGAAGCGGCAGGTGGCGGCCGGGGTGCAGGTGCTCTCCATCGACGGACGCACGCCGGCCGAGCAGCTGGAGCTGATCGGCGCCGCCGCGCTGGAGATGCAGGCCGCGCTCTCCGACACCTGGGAAACGGCGCTGAAGCCGCTGCTGCGCGCCGACGCCGGCGTGCACGTGTGCTCCTACGCCGAGCTGGCCCCGCATCAGCGGCGGGCGCTGGACGAGCACTTCCGCGAGCAGATCTACCCGGTGCTCACCCCGCTGGCGGTGGACCCCGGGCACCCGTTTCCCTTCATCTCCAACCTCTCCCTTTCCCTGGCCGTGCTGATGCGCCACGCCGCGCGCAGCACCTACCACTTCGCCCGCATCAAGGTCCCCGCGCAGCACGGCCGGTGGATCCCCGTCCCGGGCTCGGACGAGCGCTTCCACTTCGTGCCCGTGGAGCAGGTGATCCAGGCGAACGTGGCCTCGCTCTTCCGGGGGATGGAGATCGTGAACGTCCACCCCTTCCGCGTGACGCGCAGCGCCGACGTGGACCGCGGCGACGACGAGAGCGAGGACCTGCTGGCGCTGATCAGCGAGGAGCTGCGCGAGCGCCGCTTCGCCCCCGTCGTGCGCCTGGAGGTGGACCGGGCGATGCCGAAGGAGGTGCGGCAGCTGCTGGTGCGCGAGCTGGAGCTGCAGGACGACGACGTGTACGAGAGCGGGGGGATGATCGCGCACGCCGACACCGCCTTCTTCGCCGACCTCGACCTCCCCGCGCACCGCTTCGAGGCGTGGGAGCCGGTGGTCCCCGAGCCGCTGCAGCACGAGGGCGAGACCGAGGAGGAGCGGAACATCTTCTCCATCATCCGCCGCGGCGACGTGCTGGTGCACCACCCGTACGACTCGTTCCCCGCCAGCGTGCAGCGGCTGCTGGAAGAGGCGGCGGTGGACCCGCGCGTGGTGGCCATCAAGATGACGCTGTACCGCACCGGCGGCGAAGCCAGCCCGGTGGTGAAGGCGCTGATCGCCGCGGCCGAGCGGGGGAAGCAGGTGGCGGTGCTGGTGGAGCTGACCGCGCGCTTCGACGAGGAGAACAACATCCGCGGGGCGGAGATCCTGGAAGACGCCGGCGTGCACGTCACCTACGGGCTCGTCGGCCTGAAGACGCACAGCAAGGTCACGCTGATCGTGCGCGACGAGGGCGGCCCGCCGCGCACCTACTGCCACATCGGGACGGGGAACTACCACGCCCGAACGTCGAAGCTGTACAGCGACCTGGGGCTTCTCACCTGCCACGACGAGATCGGCGACGACCTGGTGAACCTGTTCCACTTCCTCACCGGGTACGCGCCGGACCAGCAGTACACGCGCCTGGTGGTCGCCCCGCGCGACATGCGGCGGGTGTTCGAGGAGCGCATCGAGCGCGAGGTGCAGCACCAGCGGCGGTACCAGAACGGCCGCATCATCGCCAAGTTCAACGCCTTGGACGACCCCGGCATCATCCGCGAGCTGTACCGCGCCAGCCGCGAGGGGGTGAAGATCGACCTGATCGTGCGCGGCCACAGCCGGCTGCGTCCCGGCCTTCCCGGCTACAGCGAGAACATCCGCGTGGTCAGCCTGATCGGGCGCTTCCTGGAGCACGACCGCATCTACCACTTCGGCAACAACGGCGACCCCGAGGTGTTCATCGGCAGCGCCGACTGGCGCGAGCGCAACCTGAACGAGCGGGTGGAGACGATCGTCCCCGTGATGGACAGCGTGCTGCGCGAGCGCCTCGTGCGCCTGCTGGAGAACGCGCTCACCGACAACCGCCTCGCCTGGGACCTGCAGCCCGACGGCCACTGGAAGCCCCGCCACTGCGCCGAGGACGAAACCGAGGTGAACTACCACGACCTGCTGATGCGCGACGCCCTGGAGCGCAGCCGCAAGGGCGCGCGGCCGTGGGAGGTGATGCTGTAGCTGCAGGGACAGGTTACAGGGGACAGGGAATAGGGAACGGCAACTCCGGATGAGCCCGGCGCTGCTGGGGGCCTCACCCGGGGAGCCCTCACCCGAAAAAGAGAGATGGAGAAGACAAAACCGCCGTCTTCTCCATCTCTCTTTTTCGACCTCTCCCGACAGCAGGAGAGGTGAACTGTAACAGAAACGGCAGCTCCGCGCGGGGAACCAGCCATGCGTTGAGTTCTCCCCTCCCCCGCGGAACGGGCGGAGCGGCCGGGGGAGGGGCCAGCCAGGCGGGCAGGATGCCATCGCAAAGCTGCGATGCTTCTCCTCGGGGCCGTCACTTCGCCCACCGGGAATGGCCGTTCATCCCTCCCGATTTGCGCCGGACGTCCATCCGTCCCATGCTAACCATCCAGCACTCCGCAAACAGCGTTTCCCTTGGCCCCACGATCCCGATGCATTCCATCCCAATCGCACGCACCGCCGTCCTGCTGGCGTCGGCGCTCGCGCTGGCCGCCGTGCCCGTGCGGGCGCAGGAGCGGCGCCCGCTCACGCCGCTCGATCTGTATCACCTGCGCACCGCGTCGCAGACCGCGCTCTCGCCGGACGGGCGCAGCGTGGCGTACGTGGTGCTGCAGGCGGACTCGGCCACCAAGAAGTACCGCCGCGAGCTGTGGCTGGCGCGCACCGACGGCAGCGGGGCGCGGCGGCTGACCTGGCTGAACGTATCCGCCTCCGCGCCGGCGTTCTCGCCCGACGGGCGGCAGCTGGCGTTCGTCAGCGCGCGCGAGAGCAACCCGCCGCAGATCTGGGTCCTGCCGCTGGCCGAGGGCGGCGAGGCGTGGCCGCTCACCTCGCTGGAGCACGGCGCCGGCAGCCCCGCCTGGAGCCCGCGCGGCGACCGCATCGCATTCATCTCCAGCCTCAAGCCCTTGGAGCTCGACTCCGCCGCAGCGAAGGCGGACACTGCCAAGGGCGACGCCGCCACCATCCAGCACATCGACCGCGACCGCGCCGCCGCGCTGCGCGCCATCCGCGCGCGGCTGCGGGACGACGCCAAGGACGACGACCCGCAGGTGGTCAGCCGCCTGGGCTACCTCACCGAGACCTCCATCCAGAGCGGCGACGAGTGGGGGCAGCTCTACGTGGTGGACGCGCGCTCCGGCGCCACGCCGAAGCGGCTCACGTCCAACCCGTGGAACACCGGCGAGGCGCAGTGGTCGCCGGACGGGCGCTGGATCGTGGCCACCTCCACCCAGCCGCGCGGCGACTATCACCCCGACTACGAGCTGGAGGGGCAGGTGATCCTCGTCCCCGCGGACGGCGGGGCGGCCACGCGCCTGCACGAGACCGGCTACCAGGAGGGCGCGCCGCGCTTCTCGCCGGACGGGAGATGGATCGCCTACCAGCGGCAGTCCACCGCCAGGCCCTACTACACCGCCGTGAACACCGAGCTGGTGGTGATGCATCCCGACGGCACCGGCCGCACCTCCATCTCCGCCCCCATGGACCGCTCGGTGGCCGCGCACCGCTGGGCGGCGGGGGGATGGCTCTACTTCACCGTTCCGTCCGACGGCGCCATCTCGCTCTACCGCGTACGCCCGGGCCAGGGCGCGCCGCAGCGCATCGTGAGCGGCCCGCGCGGCGTGCTCTCGTTCGACGTGGCCGGGCCGACGATCGCGTGGACGCAGATGAGCCCCGCGCGGCCCAGCGACGTGTACGCCGCGGCGCTGGACGGCGGCGGCGAGCGGCGGCTGACCACGCTGAACGACTCGCTCCTGTCGCGCGTCTACGTGGCCGACTACGAGGAGATCCGCTATCCCTCGTTCGACGGCAAGCCGGTGCAGGGGTGGTTCCTGCGCCCCATCGGCTGGCGCGCGGGGATGCGCCCGCCGCTGGCGGTGGAGATGCACGGCGGCCCGCACGTCATGTGGGGCCCGGGCGAGGCGAGCATGTGGCTGGAGTACCAGTCGCTGGCGGGCGCGGGCTACACCGTGTTCTTCTCCAACCCGCGCGGCTCGGAAGGCTACGGGCAGGCGTGGCTGCAGGCCATCCACGAGAACTGGGGAACGCCCCCCGCGCGCGACATCCTGACCGGCGCCGACAGCGTGCTAGCCCGCGGGCTGGCCGACCCGGCCAAACAGGTGGTGACGGGCGGGAGCTACGCGGGGTACATGACCGCGTGGCTGATCGCGAAGGAGGTGCCGGAGCGCTTCCGGGCGGCGGTGGCGCAGCGCGGCGTGTACGACCTGACCATCTGGTGGGGGTCGGCCAACACCTGGCAGCTGTTCGAGGGCGAGTTCGGCGGGCGGCCGTGGGAGCAGCCGGAGCTGGCGCGCGCGCAGAGCCCGCTGACCTACGTCGCCAACGTGCGCACGCCGCTGCTGATGCTGCACGGCGCGCAGGACAACCGCGTGGGCGTGGCCAGCGCCGAGGCGTTCTATCGCGGGCTGAAGGAGGAGAACCGCGAGGTGGAGATGGTGCTCTATCCGCGCGAGGGCCACGAGGTCACCCGCAGCGGCGAGCCCGAGCACCGCATCGACCACATGCTCCGCATCATCGACTGGTTCGAGCGCCACGTGACGCACTGACGGGAGCCCTCACCGGATGGCCCTCACCCGCGCTGCACCGCCAATGAATTGGCGGGCAACAACAGCACCAAGTCCCTCCGGGACTGCTTCCAGGCATTGGGGTGGCGAGCCACCCTCGGCGCGGCCATCATCAGCGGCCGCGCCCGGGCCTCTCCCGCGGGGATGTGGAGGCCGCAGTCCCGGAGGGACTTTGTGCTTTTGTTGCCCCGGAATTCCATTCCGGGGAGCGGGGGAGCCATCCACTGACTGCAACGGCAGCCCCGCGCGACCGAAGCCGCCCGCGGATATCGTCCTCGCCACGCACCCACCGTCTCCCGCTCCGCGCAGCTCAATCCGCCGGTTTCGACAACCCGTACGCCTCGCCCAGCCACCCCGCCAGCTCCGCATCCACCTCCTCCGGCGCGTTGAGCAGGATCTCGTTGTGGAAGCGGCTGCGCGAGACCTGCTCCAGCTTGCGGACGCGCGGGCTCTCGATCGGCGCGGAGGTGCGGACGTTCAGCAGGATGCCGGCGCGGCGCGGGTGCACCCCGGCGAACGCGGTGCCGCCCTCGCCTGCGGTCAGGTGGATGGACGTCTTCTTCGCGTCCTGCCCGATGGGGCCCAGGCCCGCCAGCACGTCGATCAGCCGGTCGTAGATTCGCTGGACGACGGGGTCCTTCCCGGCAATGAGGGAATCGACCGTGAACATGGGGCCTCCATTGTGGGCGTTCGCCGCGGCACGCCCACAGCATAATCCGGCGCGCGGCCATCGCCAACCCGGACGCCCGTCCCGGGGAGTTGACCGCGGGGCGTGGGCGCCGTTATCTGTTCCCGTCACGACTCATCGCACGCGCCGCCCGCCGCGCCGGTCATCTCCGCGCGGCCGTCCGGCCATCCTCCCGGCAGAGGTCCGATCTTGCGACGTCCCCCGTTCCGCCGTCCGTCCATCTCCATCTCCCCCAACGCCGTTCCCGAGACGCGGAGGCGCGCGTGATCGCGCGCGCGGTCGGCTCCAACGTGCCGCGGAAGGACGGCCGGGCCAAGGTCACCGGCGCCGCCAAGTACATCGACGACCTCAGTTTTCCGGGGATGCTGCACGGGCGCACCATCCGCTCCACCGTGCCGCGCGGCACCATCCGCAGCGTGACGCTCGGCTTTGGCGAGGACGACGGCTTCACGGTGGTGGACCGCCGCGACGTGCCGGGGATGAACGCGGTGGCCATGATCGAGCTGGACCAGCCGTTCCTGGCCGAGGGCGAGGTCCGCCACCTGGCCGAGCCCATCCTTCTCCTGGCGCACGAGGACCGGGAGAAGCTGCTGGCCGCCACGGTGGAGATCGAGTACGACACCGCGCCCCCGCTGCTGGACCCGCACGCATCCCCCCGCGTCTTCAAGCACATCCGCATCGACAAGGGCGACGTGGACGCGGCGTTCGCGGACGCGGAGATCGTTGTCGAGGGCGAGTACCGGACCGGCGCGCAGGAGCACGTCTACATCGAGCCCAACGGGATGATCGCGGTGCCCGAGGAGGACGGCGGGATCACCGTCTACGGCTCGCTGCAGTGCCCCTATTACGTGCACAAGGCGCTGAAGGCGCTGCTGGCGCTCCCCGACGAGCGCGTGCGCATCGTGCAGACGGAGACCGGCGGCGGCTTCGGCGGCAAGGAGGAGTACCCGTCGCTGATCGCCGGCCACGCCGCGCTGCTGGCCATGAAGTCCGGCCGCCCGGTGAAGATCGTGTACGACCGCGTGGAGGACATGGTGGCGACGACGAAGCGCCATCCCTCCATCGTCCGCCACCGCACGGCGGTGACGCGAGAGGGGCGGCTGCTGGCGATGGACATCGACGTGCTGCTGGACGGCGGCGCGTACTGCACGCTCTCGCCCGTGGTCCTTTCCCGCGGCTGCATCCACGCGGCCGGGCCGTACCGCTGCGACCACGTGCGCATCGACGGGCGGGCGGTGATGACCCACAGCCCGCCCAACGGCGCCTTCCGCGGCTTCGGCGCCCCGCAGACGCAGTTCGCCACCGAGGTGCACATGGAGCGCATCGCCGAGGCGCTGGGGATGGACCCGGTGGCCCTCCGCGAGCTGAACGCGCTCCGCCCCGGCGACACCACCGCGACCGGCCAGGTGATGCAGGGCGACTGCTCGGCGATCGAGGTGCTGAATGAGACGGTGCGCCGCTCCGACTTCCACCGCCGGCGCGCGGAGTACGCGGGAACGAACCGGGGGATCGGGCTCGCGCTCTTCTTCCACGGCTCCGGCTTCACCGGCAGCGGCGAGGTGATGCTGCAGTCGCGCGCGGCGCTGGAGACCACGGAGCGCGGCGTGCGCGTGCTGGTGGCCAGCACCGAGATCGGGCAGGGGACGCGCACCATGCACGCGCAGATCGTGGCCGACGCGCTCGGCATCCCCTACGCCGATGTGGAGCCCGCGCAGCCCGACACCTTCGTGGTCCCCGACAGCGGCCCGACCGTGGCCTCGCGCACCTGCATGGTGGTGGGCGGCATCCTGCAGCGCTGCGGCGAGGACCTGCGCGCGCAGCTGGGCGACCTTCATCCCGCCGAGCACTTCCGCCGCTTCGGCCCGGTGCGCATCGTCCGCGAGTACGAGAAGCCGGGCGACGTGACCTGGAGCGACGAGACCTACCGCGGCGACGCCTACCCCACCTTCGGCTGGGGATGCGCGGCGGTGGAGGTGGAGCTGGACCCCGACACCTTCGAGGTCCGCGCCCGCGAGATCGTGACCGCGCAGGACGTGGGGAAGGCCATCCACCCCATGCTGGTGCGGGGGCAGATCGAGGGCGGCACCGCGCAGGCGCTGGGGTGGGCGCTGAACGAGAACGTGGTCACGCGCGACGGGGCGATGGCGAATCCGACCCTCACCAACTACACCATCCCCACCACGCTCGACACGCCGCGGATGGAGATCGTGGTGATGGAGAACCCCAGCAAGCACGGCCCCTTCGGCGCCAAGGGCGTGGGCGAGATGCCGATGGACGGCCCCGCTGCCGCCGTGGTGAACGCCATCCGCCACCTGGGGCTGGACGTGCGCCAGATCCCCGCCATCCCCGAGATGGTGATGGACGCCCCGCGCATCGAGACGGCCGGCGTCGCGGAGCCTGTCGCGGCGTGAGCGGCGGGATTCGCAGGAGAAGCATCGCCGCGTCTCCGCGGCCTCGCGGCCCTCTCCCCCGTCGTTCCGGGCGCGACTCCGTCGCATCCCGCAACGCCGACCCCTCCCCCCAAACAGCCTGGGGGAGGGGTGGTGCGGGCCCGGCCTCTCGATCGATCCTCTATCCTTGCTCTACCCGGAGACCCGCGTGACCACACCGTCGCATCGGCCGCACCGCAATGAAGTCCGCGAAGGCGGACTGCGTGCCGTTGTAGCCGCGACTTCAGTCGCATTTTCGCAACAAACACCATCGTCCCCACCCTCGTCCCGCCGCGGCTTCACCCTCGCCGGAGGGCGGCGCTGATGCGGTTCACGCTGAACGGCGCGCCGGCGGAGGTCGACGCGCACCCGATGGCGCGGCTGCTGGACGTGCTGCGCGAGGAGTGCGGCCTTACCGGCACCAAGGAAGGGTGCGGCGAAGGCGAGTGCGGCGCCTGCACCGTGCTGGTCGCCGGCGAGCCCGTGTGCTCGTGCCTGGTGCCCTTCGCGCAGGTGGCCGACGCGGAGGTGGTGACGATCGAGGGGCTGGGCGGCGAGCACCCGCTGCAGCGCGCCTTCGCATCGCTGGGCGGCGCGCAGTGCGGCATCTGCACGCCGGGGATGATCATGATGGCGATGAAGCTGCCGCCCAACCCCACCCTCGACGACGTGCGGCTCGGGCTGGCGGGCAATCTCTGCCGCTGCACCGGCTACGAGGCCATCTACCGCGCCGTGCTCGACGCCGCTACGGAGACGGCGGAGACGGCGGAGGCCCGCACATGAAGACCGCCGTCACCCCGCTGGCGCTGCTGCAGCCCGGGACGCTGGACGACGCGCTGGCGATGCTGCGCGACGAGGGGCCGCTGGTGCCGCTGGCCGGCTGCACCGACGTGTACGTGACGCTGAACTTCGGCACCCAGCCGGCCGCGCGCTTCCTGAACCTGTGGGGGCTGGACGAGCTGCGCGGGATCGGGGAGATGGACGGCGGCCTGCGCGTGGGCGCGCTGGCCACGCACACCGACCTGCAGCGCTCGCCGCTGGTCCGCGAGCGCCTCCCCTTCCTTGTCGAGGCGTGCGGCCAGGTGGGCGGCGTGCAGATCCAGAACCGCGGCACGCTGGCCGGCAACGTCGCCAACGCCAGCCCCGCGGGCGACACGCTCCCCGTGCTCGCCGTCGCCGATGCCGTCGTCGTGCTGCGCAGCGCGGAGGGCGAGCGGCGGGTGCCGTTCAACGGCTTCTACACGGGATACCGGGCCACGGTGATGCGCCCCGACGAGCTGATCGTGGCGATCGAGATCCCGCGCATCGACGGCGATCAGTGGTTCCGGAAGGTGGGGACGCGCGCCGCGCAGGCCATCAGCAAGGTGGTGATGGCCGCCGTCCGCGGCGACCGCCCCCGCGTGGCGCTGGGCAGCGTCGCGCCGACGGTGGTGCGCCTCCCCGGCGTCGAGGAGGCCCTCGCCCGCGGCGCGCCGATCGAGGAGGCGCAGCGCATCCTGATGCAGGAAGTCACCCCCATCGACGACATCCGCTCCACCGCCGGCTACCGCAAGCGCGTCGCGGCGAATTTGCTGGCGCGGTGGTGGGCATCAGCCGCGATGTAGTGCTGGGAGATCGATCCTCCGGATTGTATGGTGAAAGCGTGGTTTGATCGAGATTTCTTCAGTGAGGAACGATACATCGAACCGCAGAGGCCATCATGACGCCCGAGGAACTCGAGTCCAGGCTTCGTGCCGGGACGCGGATCGACTGCAAGCAGCCGGACGGAACCAGGGGCAGTATCGCGGCGGAGAAGTTCCTGGAGCTCGTGGACTGGCCCGAGCACCGGGTGCGCGTCGCGATCGAGGTCGAAAACGCGACCATCGCCGGCCCGCTGCGCCTGCAGAACATCCGCTTCTCCCGCGTCGTCTTCAAGAACTGCGACTTCACCGACCTGGTGGAGCTTTCCGAGTCCGTGTTCGCGGGTGACCTGCAGTTCAGCGGGTGCCGTCTGGCCCGCGGGCTCTACCTCACGGCCTCCCGCGTCCGGTACGATCTCTCCCTCGCCGATGCCGACGTCACGGATCCGGACCTCTCCAATCTGCGGGTGGACGGCTCCGTCCGGTCCGAGAGCGCCACGTTCCGGAACAAGTTTCTCGACTCGCTCCAGTTCAGCGGCCTCCGGTGCGGGAACCTGTTTCTGCAGGACGCGAAGTTCGAAGGTCCCGCGGAGTTCCGGCAGGCCCGGATTCTTGGACGGTGCAGCTTCGAATCGGTGCACTTCGCCGGCCTGGCCGATTTCGCATCGGTTTCCGTGGAGGGACATGCCGAGTTCTCCACCGGGAACCCCACCGGGCCGCAGCCCAGGGCGCGGACGAGGTTCGATGGCCCGGCCGTGTTCTCGCACGCCGCGTTTCGAAGCTCGGTGGACTTCAGGGACGTCACCTTCGCCGACACCGTGGAGTTCAGGGCCGCCTCCTTCGGCGGCGACGCGTCGTTCGTGCTGTCGGACTTCGACGGCCGGACCTTCTTCTCCTCGGCCACCTTCGAAACCAACGCCTTCTTCCAGAGCTCCCGCTTCGCCAGGCTGGCCACCTTCTACGGGATCTCGGTGCGCTCCGACCTGGTCGTTTCGCCGCTGGAAGGCGAAAGACAGACCTGCTTTGCGGCCATCTGCCGCTTCATCAAGGCCGCGGTGCACGGCGAGGCGTGGTTCTCGGGCGTGCTCTTCGGCGACAAGGCCAAGTTCACCCACTTCTTCTGCGAGGGAGCCGCGTACTTCAACCCCCGGAACGAACTTCCGGTCTCCTTCCAGGGCCCCGCCGACTTCTCGCGGTCGCGGTTCGGGCGGTTCGTCGAGATGGGACGGGCGGAGTTCCACGACCGCGCCACCTTCGACGGAATCGTCGTGGAGTCGAAGATGGATTTCGTGGAGTCGGTCGAAACCGAACAGGGGACGGTCGAGCTCGGCGCGAAGTTCATGGCCGCCGCGGTGTTCGCCGGCGCCGAGATCCGCGGCGACCTTTTCCTGTCCGGGGCGTCGTTCGCCGCCGCGGCGAACTTCGAGGGCGTCCGGGTGGGCGGGGCCGCGGATTTCTCGGCGCTCGAGCGGGGCGTGGTGTTCGGGGGAGAGGCGTGCTTCGAGAACGCGCAGTTCGCCGGCGACCTGAAGTTCACCGGCGCGCGTTTCCGCGGCGACGCGCGCTTCAGCTGCGCGCGCGCCACGCGGCAGGTGCATTTCCGGGAGGCGATCTTCGAGGCGGGGCTGGACCTGCGGGACGCCTTCTTCCACGAGGTGTTCTTCCGGGCGGAGCTGCGGGAGCACTGCCCCCGGGATGCCCCCCCGCAGTTCGCCAGCCATCCGCGGATCGAGGGGTTCAGCTACGACAGGATCTCGGTCGCGTGGCGCGATCTGTTCAACCGGCGGCTGCCGCACGTGGGCCAGCCCTACACGCACCTCGAGAAGACGCTTCGCGCGAACGGCGAGGACAAGGCGGCCGACCAGGTGTACGCGGAGTCGCGGCGGCACGAGACCGCCTCGTACCGCCGCAGCAGCTGGCTGCGGTTCGTCCTCTTCTGGATCTACGGAGTGACCGCCGGCTACGGCGTGAGGCGCGTCCGGCTGGCGGCGACCATGGTGATCCTCGTCGCGCTGGGCGCGTTCATCTTCCAGCTTCCGCGCTCGGTGGCCCAGAAGCAGGTGGGACGCGACGCGGTGATCGTGGAGGAGGGGCTCGATCTGCCGACGGCCATCGGGTTCAGCATGCACCAGTTCCTGCCGATCGAGATCGCTTCGGGCTCGCAGTGGGAGCCCGGCGACGACCAGATCGAGATCCTGGGCCGCAGGCTGCCGTTCACCTTCAAGGCGTACGCGTCGCTGCAGAAAGTGCTGGGTTTCCTGCTGGTGCCCCTGGGCGTCGCCGCCGTGGCCGGAATCCTCTATCGCCGCGCGACGAAATGACGGCGCCTTCCACCCCGACGCCGCGGCCGCTCTCACGCCGGCCCGCGGTGTCCGGCCGACCGCGATCCGGATCTCCCGCATGAAGATCATCTGCCCCGAATGCCGCGTTCCGGTCGCGGCCGAGGACGTCAATCTCGGCACCGGGCTGGCCAAGTGCCGCACGTGCAACAACGTGTTCCGCTTCACCGACGTCGCGCCGGAGCTCGCGGCGCCCGCGGCGCGGGCACGCATCCCGGTGGAGAAGCCGCGCAGCGTGGTCACCTCCGAGTTCGGCGGCGAGCTGACGCTGGAGTACCGGTGGTTCTCGTGGAAGTACCTCTTCCTCGCGTTCTTCTGCCTGTTCTGGGACGGGTTCCTGGTGGTCTGGTACGCGATCGCCGTGCGCAGCGGCAACCCGGTCCTGATGCTGTTCCCGCTGCTGCACGTGGCGGTGGGGATCGGCCTGACCTACGCCACCCTCGCAGGGTTCGTGAACACCACGACCGTGCGGATCGACGCCGGCCGCATCCGCGTGCGGCACCATCCGCTGCCGTGGGGGCGCACGGTGGAGCTGGGCGTGGTCGAGGTGAAGCAGCTGTTCTGCCAGGAGAAGATCTCGCGCGGCCGCAACGGCGTGTCGTACACGTACGACCTCGTCGCCCTGCTCCACGACGGCACGCGCCGCAAGGTGCTCGGCGGCCTGGACTACCCCGAGCTGCCGCTGTACCTGGAGCAGAACGCCGAGTCGTGGCTGAAGATCCGCGACGAGCCGGTGGTCGGCGAGCTGGCGCGGTGAACCGAAGTGCGGAAGTGCGGGGAGTGCGGGAGTGCGGGGAGTGCGGGAGTGCGGGAGTGCGGGGAGTGCGGGAGTGCGGGAGTGCGCTGGCTCTGGAGCGGCCGGCGCACTTTTGCGTTTTCGGGAGATGCGGGGGCGGCGGCGCATCCAGGCCTCCGGACGCGGTAGCCAATCCGGTGGCGGCGGGATATCCTCTCGCGAGGGGGGATGACGGGCTGGCGGGGATGGAGACCAGGGGGAGGTGGACGATGGAGCTGGGGCTGCGGGGGAAGGTCGCGCTGGTGACGGGCGCGTCGGCGGGGCTGGGGCTGGCGATTGCGCGCGAGCTGGCCGCGGAGGGCGCGCGCGTGGCGATGGTCGCGCGCCGCGAGGACGTGCTGCGCGCCGCCGCGGACGAGATCGCCTCCGCCACCGGCGCCGACGTGCTCCCCATTGCCGGCGAGGTGGGGCGCGAGGGAGAGGCCGAGCGCTTCGTCCGCGAGGCGGAGGCGGCTCTGGGGCCGATGGACATCCTCGTCGCCAACGCGGGCGGGCCGCCGTCGACCACCTTCGCGACCACGACCGACGAGCAGTACCGCGCCGCCATCGATCTTAACCTGCTCGGCTCCATCCGGCTCGCGCAGGCCGCCGTGCCGGGGATGCGCGCGCGGCGCTGGGGACGCGTCATCTTCCTGACCTCGATGTCCGCCAAGCAGCCGCTGCCGGGGCTGATCCTGTCGAACACCGCGCGGGCCGGGATGCTCGGGTTCGCCAAGACGCTGGCGACCGAGGTGGCGGGCGACGGGGTACTGGTGAACAGCGTGCTCCCGGGCCACTTCGACACCGCGCGCGCCGCCGAGCTGGCCCGCATGCGCGCCGAGCGCGACGGCCGCAGCGTGGACGACCTGCTGCGCACCCGCGCCGCCGGCATCCCCGTGGGCCGCAGCGGTGACCCGCGCGAGATGGCAGCGGTAGTCGCCTTCCTCGCCTCCGACCGCGCGAGCTTCGTCACCGGCACGGCCATCCAGGTCGACGGCGGCCAGCTCTCCGGCCTGTTCTGATCCGATCGGCGGAGAGAACCGGTCGGTTGATAGATCCTCCTGCGCCGATGACATCCCGAGGTGAGGCGACACCGGTGCGGGACCGGCGCGTGGATGCCGCCCAGCAGTCCCGCAGGGACTTTGTGCTTTTGTTGCCGCGAAATCATTCGCCTTTTTCCAGCACTTCGAGCGGAGGATGGGATGCCCAGAGAAACCTTCAGCAGCGACAAGCTTCCGCCGACCGCCGGGCCGTTCTCGCCGGCGGTGCGTGGCGCGGGCGACTCCATCTACCTGAGCGGGCAGGTGGGGACGGATGCGGCCGGGAAGCTGGTCGGCGGCGGCGTGGAAGCGCAGACCAGGCAGGCGCTGGAGAACCTGCGGGCGGTGCTCGAGGCCGCAGGGCGCACCTTGGACGACGTCGTCCGCGTCGGCGTGTACCTCACCGACATGGGCAACTTCGCCGCGATGAACGAGGTGTACGCGCGGTTCTTCGCCCAGCCGTATCCCGCTCGCACCACCATCGGGGTGGCGGCGCTGCCGCTGGGCGCCGCGGTGGAGATCGACCTGGTGGCGAAGTGAATCCATCCCCATCCGCGGACAGGCCCATGGCGCACCGCTTCGTCATCGCCGACGTGTTCACCGACCGCGCGTTCGGCGGCAACCAGCTGGCCGTCTTCCCCGACGGCCGCGGCATTTCCGACCGCGCCATGCAGTCGCTGGCGCGCGAGTTCAACTTCTCCGAGACCACCTTCGTCCTCCCGCCGCGCCAGCCGGGGCACGCATACCAGCTCCGCATCTTCACCCCCGCCACCGAGCTTTCCTTCGCCGGGCACCCCACGGTCGGCACCGCGGCGGTGCTGGCGCGGCTGGGCGTGGTCGAGCTGCGGGGCGGCGCCGCGTCGATCGTCTGCGAACTGGGCGTCGGCCCCGTCGCCGTCGACGGGCATGGTGAAAATGCGAGTGAACTCGCGGCTACAACGGCACGCAGTCCGCCTTCGCGGACATCAGATCCGCGCGCACCTCGCCTCTCGTCTTCTTCCTCCACTCCGCTGGACCGGTCGAGGTTCGTCGTGCCCGCCAACACGACGCTGATCGCGACTGCCCGTCTCCGCGCTGGTGACGGTCGTCGCGACGGGGCGGGGTGAGCGACTCCGCGCTTGCGGCGGACCGCTTCGTCCGGCAGTTTCGCGGGGCGGACGCCCGGGTCCCGGGCACCTGCTTCGCCGCGCAGACGCCGATCGCCCTCTCCACCCGTTGACTCGTTGAGCGACGCTCCCACCCAGCTCGTCTTCCGCTCCGCGCACGTGGTGACGCCCGAGGGCGCCCGCGCGGCCGCCGTGTGGGTGAAGGACGGCCGCATCGCCGCCGTGCGCGAGTTCGGCGACGTGCCGGCGGGGGTGGAGACCGTGGAGTGCGGCGACGAGGTGCTGATGCCGGGGCTGGTGGACACGCACGTCCACGTGAACGAGCCCGGCCGCACCGAGTGGGAGGGATGGGATACGGCCACCCGCGCCGCCGCGGCCGGCGGGGTCACCACGCTGGTGGAGATGCCGCTGAACAGCATCCCTGCCGTGACCGATGCGTCGGCACTCGCGGCCAAGATCGCGGCCGCGGACGGCCACGTGCACGTGGACACCGGCTTCTGGGGCGGCGTGGTTCCCGGCAACGCGGGCGAGCTGCGGGGGATGTGGAACGCGGGCGTGCTCGGCTTCAAGTGCTTCCTCTCCCCCAGCGGCGTGGACGAGTTCACGCACGTGGGCGAGGCCGACCTCCGCGCCGCGCTCCCCATCCTGCGCGAGCTCGGCGCGCCGCTGCTGGTGCACGCGGAGTCGCCGCACGTGCTGGACGAAGCCGCGGCGGGGGTGGGGGATGCGGATCCGTCGCGCTATGCCACCTACCTCGCGTCGCGGCCGCCCGAGGCGGAGATCGAGGCGGTGGAGATGATGGTGCGGCTGGCGCGCGAGACCGGCGCGCGCATCCACATCGTGCACGTCTCCGCGGCCGAGGCGCTGCAGCCCATCCACGCCGCGCGCGAGGAGGGGCTGGCCGTCAGCTGCGAGACCTGCCCGCACTACCTCCACTTCGCCGCCGAGGACGTGCCCGACGGCGCCACGGAGATGAAGTGCGCGCCGCCCATCCGCGGCGCGGGGAACCGCGAGGACCTGTGGACGGCGCTCGGCGCGGGGTGGATCGACCTGGTCGCCACCGACCACTCGCCCTGCCCGCCGGAGATGAAGCTGCGCGAGCAGGGCGACTTCGTGCGCGCCTGGGGCGGCATCGCGTCGCTGCAGCTGGGGCTGGCCGCCGTCTGGCGCGGCGCGCGGGAACGCGGCTACACTCCCGGACACATCGCGCACTGGATGTCGGCGGGGCCGGCGCGGCTGGCGGGGCTGCACGCGCGCAAGGGCGCCATCGCCCCCGGCCACGACGCCGACCTGGTGGTGCTGGACCCCGACGCCGAGTTCCTGGTGGAGCCCGGCCGGCTCTTCCATCGCCACAAGCTCTCGCCGTACGTGGGCTCCGTGCTCCCCGGCGTGGTGGAGCAGACGTGGCTGCGCGGCGTGCGCATCCACGACCGCGGCGAGCTCGCCGGCCCGCCGTCCGGCCGCCTTCTCCTTCGCCATCGGGTGTGAGATGCACGGGCAGCCGCTCGTCGCCGCGATGCCGGAGAGCAGTCCGCGAAGGCGGACTTCGGGCCGTTGTTGCCGCGAATTCATTCGCCTTCGGGGCCAGGGAGATGCGAAGAGCAGCCGGGCGGCGATCATCCTTGGGTGAGAGAGAGCAATGGCAAAGATGGTCGTGATCTACCGGACGCCGAAGGACCCCCAGGCGTTCGATGCGCACTACTTCGACGTGCACGTGCCGCTCGCGAAGCGGCTCCCCGGGCTGCGGAAGTACGAGGTGAGCCGGCGGCCGATCCTCACGCCCGCCGGCGACCCCGAGCCGTACCTGGTCGGGACCCTCTACTTCGACGACCTGGAGGCCATCCGCCGCGCCTTCGCGACGCCCGAGGGGCAGGCCTGCGCCACGGACCGGCGCGTGCTGGCGCCCGAAGACGGCGACGTGCAGATGTACCTGTTCGACACCGCCGAGGTGTAGCGGCAGCCACCGCGCCCGGGTGCCGATCAGCAATTTCGTGAAGGCGATGGACGCCTCATCCGTATCCCTGTCTCCCGCTGTTTGCCGTAGATGACCGACTTTACCGAGATGGTGGACCTGGCGTCCGAGCGGCTGGGCGCCGCGGTGGTGGCCGCCAACGACGAGTTCTTCGCGCCCAAGGAGGCCATGCTGAAGCAGGCCGAGCCCGAGTGGCGCGAGGACGCGTACACCGAGCGCGGCAAGTGGATGGACGGCTGGGAAACGCGCCGCCGCCGCGACGACGACGGCCACGACTGGGCCATCGTCCGCCTGGGCGTTCCCGGCGTGGTGCGCGGCGTGGTGGTGGACACGCGCTGGTTCCGCGGCAACTACCCCGAGCACTGCTCGGTCGACGGGTGCGCCCTCCCCGGCATCCCCTCGCCTGAGGAGCTGGAGGCGGCGGAGTGGGTGGAGCTGCTGCCGAAGTCGGAGCTCGAGGGGAACGCGCCCAACCTCTTCGAGCTCGTCCGCTCCCCCCGCGTGACGCACCTGCGGCTGAACATCTTCCCCGACGGCGGGGTGGCCCGCTTCCGCGCGCACGGCGTGGCGCAGCCGCAGCTCACCGCGTTCGTCCTGCGCGGCGGCGAGATCGACCTGGCGGCGATGGAGAACGGGGGATGGGTGGAGGAGGTCAGCGACCGCTTCTACGGACATCCGCAGAACCTGATCCTCCCCGGCCGCTCGCTGTTCATGGGCGACGGATGGGAGACGCAGCGCCGCCGCGGCCCGGGCCACGACTGGAGCATCGTGCGCCTGGCCGCGCCGGGCACCATCCACCGCGTGGAGATCGACACCGACCACTTCAAGGGCAACGTCCCCGACCGCTGCATGCTCGAGGGGATCCACGCATCCGGCGTCCGCGAGGCGGGCAACCTCGCCGAGGCCACGGGATGGCGCCCGATCCTCCCCGAAACGAAGCTGCAGCCGCACGCGCGGCACCGCTGGGAGGCGGAGGTGGCGGACGCGGGGCCCGTGACGCACGTGCGCCTCAGCATCTTCCCCGACGGCGGGGTCGCGCGGCTGCGGGTGTTCGGCACGCTGGAGCGGCCGTCGTCGTGACGCTCGCCGAGCTGAACGCGCTGCCGGAGGACGAGGCCGCCGCCGCGCTCCTCGGCTGCTGCGGCTCGCCGCGGTGGGCGCGGGAGATGGCGATGCGGCGCCCGTTCGCGGACTTGGGCGCGGTGCTCGGCGCGGCGGACGAGGCGTGGTGGGCGCTGGAGGCGGCGGACTGGGACGATGCCTTCGCCGCGCACCCCCGCATCGGCGAGCGCAAGGCGGCGCCGGCGCAGGGCGCGCAGGCCGCCGCGTGGTCCGCGCAGGAGCAGTCCGCCGCCGCCGCCGCGGGAGACGACGTCGCCACCGCGCTGGCGGAGGGAAACCGCGCGTACGAGCAGCGCTTCGGCCGCATCTACATCGTCTGCGCCACGGGGAAGACGGCCGGGGAGATGCTCGCCATCCTCCGCTCCCGCCTCGGCAACGATGCGGACGCGGAACTGCGCGTCGCCGCCGGCGAGCAGGCGAAGATCACGCGGCTGCGGCTGGAGAAGCTGCTGGCGGGGTGAGCTGGAGCGGTGACGGTGCGCGGCAGGTGTGGAGATTGGCTGCGGTGTGCGAGCCGGCATCGCGCCCTCTACGGCCGGCCGAGACCGTCCACCTCTCCCGTACCGGGAGAGGTAGCCATCCACCATCCCCGCGGAGATCCTGCCTCAGCGCACCCGGGCCGGGGAGCGAGTCCGCGAAGGCGGACTTCGGGCCGTTGTTGCCGCGAATTCATTCGCCTTCCCGGGGCAGGCGAGCGCCTGATACCATCTACCGAACAACCACATGAGCGCGATCACGACGCACGTGCTGGACACCATGCGCGGGCTGCCGGCGATGGGGATCGCCGTGCTGCTGGAGCGCGCGGACGCCGAGGGGCAGATGCAGACCGTCGCGAGCGGCGTCACCAACAGCGACGGGCGCATCCTCGACCTCCTCCCCGTGGACCAGGCGCTGGAGCCGGGGACGTACCGCCTGAGCTTCGACACGGGCGCGTACTTCACCGCCACGGCGGTGGAAGGCTTCTACCCCGAAGTCTCCATCGTCTTCTCGGCGCGCGAGGGCGAGGCGCACTACCACGTGCCGCTGCTGCTCAGTCCGTACGGCTACTCCACCTACCGCGGGAGCTGACCGATGCCCGCCGCGCTGGGCCCCAGCAACTACGGCAAGTCCCGCGTCCGCCTGTTCCGCGTCACCCGCGACGGCGAACGCCACGACGTGGCGGACCTCACCGTCGACGTGGCGTTCGAGGGGAAGTACCGCGACGTGCACCTGCAGGGCGACAACGCCGCCGTGCTGCCGACCGACACCATGCGCAACACCGTCTACGCGCTGGCGAAGCAGCACCCGGTGACGCCGGTGGAGGGCTTCGGCCGCGCGCTGGCGGAGCACTTCCTGGGCGCGACGGAGGAGTGCGACCGCGTGCGCATCCGCATCGCCACGCACGGGTGGGAGCGCATCGCCGTGGGCGGGCGGCCGCATCGGCACAGCTTCGTGCGCGGCAGCGGCGAGCGGCGGATGGCCTACGTCTTCGCCGACCGCGATTCCGTGCGGTTCGAGGCGGGGATCGAGGACCTGGAGGTGCTGAAGACCACGCAGTCGGCCTTCGAGGGATACATCAAGGACCGCTACACCACGCTCCCGGAGACCAGGGACCGCATCTTCGCGACGATCGTCTCCGCGCGCTGGAAGTACGCGAGCGCGCCGGCCGATTTCGACGCCGCCTTCGCCGCCGTCCGCACGGCGATGCTGGAGACCTTCGCCGAGCACGAGTCGAAGTCCGTGCAGCAGACGCTGTACGCGATGGGCGCCGCCGCGCTGGACGCGGCGCCGGAGATCCCCGAGATCCGTCTCTCCCTCCCCAACCGCCACCACCTGCTGTTCGACATCGGCCGGTTCGGGCTGGAGAACCGGAACGAGGTGTTCGTCCCCACGCCGGAGCCGTTCGGCCTGATCGAGGCCACGGTGGTGCGGACGGAATAGCCCGGCCCGAGCCTTCCCCTCCCCCGCCAATGGAATTGGCGGGCAACAACAGCACAAAGTCCCTGCGGGACTGCGCCCCCGGCATCCTGCCGGTCACCGGCCCGGTGAAATCCGCCGAATGAGTTGAAGGTGGCAGGCCACGCCGAAGCCCCGTCCCTCTCCCAGGCGGTTTGGGGAGAGGGACAGGCTGGCCGGCGACGCGGCGGGAGTCGCGCCGGCCGGCCAGGGAGAGGACCCGCGGCGCCGCGGACGCGCGGCATCGTCCGAATCGTGGAGGCGCCCCATCCGTGGGCGCCTCTTTCGCTTTCCAGCCCGATGCATAGGTTGGCGGGCCTGTGGATTGCATCCGGCGCGCACCAATCCGCCGGTGGCTGCCCGCGCGCGCGACCCTTCCGGAGATGGTAAGACGGTGAACCGAGAGTACCACCGCTGGTACAGCCCGTCGCTCGGCCGCGACATGGAGATGCTGGTGTTCGGCTGGGGCGGCGCCCGGCTGCTGGTGTATCCCACCTCGATGGGGCGCTACTTCGAGTGGGAAGACCGCGGGATGATGGACGCGCTGGGCGACCAGATCCGCGGCGGGCACCTGCAGGTATTCTGCGTGGACAGCGTGGACGCCGAGAGCTGGTACGCCAGGTGGAAGCACCCGCACGACCGCGCGGTGCGCCAGGGGCAGTACGAGGACTACATCCTGCGCGAGGTGCTCCCCTTCTCGTCGTCGCGCAACGGCAACTCCTACCTGATCGCCGCCGGCGCCAGCTTCGGCGCCTACCACGCCGTGAACATCGGCCTGCGCAACCCGTGGGTGTTCAACCGCGTGCTGGGGATGAGCGGCCTGTACGACATCCGCGAGCAGACCGACGGCTACTACGACGACACCATCGCCGCGCAGAACCCGTCGCACTACATCAGCACCATCGACGACCACGGGCGGCTGGAGGCCCTGCGCCGGATGGACGTCATCCTCGCCACCGGCCACGACGACTCGTTCGTGGAGAACAACCGCTACCTCTCCCGCATCCTGTGGGAGAAGGGGATCGGCAACGCGCTCCGCCTGTGGGACGGCTGGGCGCACGACTGGCCGTGGTGGAAGGACATGGTCCGCGCATACATCGGCGGGCACGACTGAGGGGACAGGGGACAGGGAAGGCGGTGCGGAGACGGAGTTACGCGCAAGCCGCGGCGCTGCTGCCCTCTCCGGCCGGCCGAGGCCGTCCACCTCTCCCGTACCGGGAGAAGTAGCTCGGCGGGCATCCGGCACGCCCGAAGCATCAGCGTGCGAAGAGAGGTTGCAGGGCTCGCGGATGGTGCGGCAGCCCCCCTCGCCCGGTACGGGAGAGGGCGAGCGCCCTGAGGCGCGGGGAGAGGGCGGCGCGGGTCTTTTCGGAGACGCGCCTGCGCACGCGTGGGAAGGCAGTTCAACCGGTTTCTCTCGAAGTAAAAACGATTCGAGCACGGGGGGATGAAGATGACGCTGAAGGTGGGCTTGATCGTGGGGCGCGAGTGGTCGTTCCCCCCCGCGTTCATCGAGGAGGTGAACCGCCGCGACCAGGGCGTGACCGCCGAATACGTGAAGCTGGGCGCGCCGCGCATGGACGACCCTTGCGAGTACGCCGTCATCATCGACCGCATCTCGCACGAGGTGCCGTTCTACCGCACCTACCTGAAGCAGGCGGCGCTCGCCGGGTGCGCGGTGGTGAACAACCCCTTCATGTGGACGGCCGACGACAAGTTCTTCGGCGCCGCGCTGGCCACCTCGCTCGGCATCGCCCACCCCAAGACGGTGGTGCTGCCGAACAAGGAGTACATCCCCGGCATCGTGCACGAGGAGTCGCTGCGCAACCTGCAGTATCCGCTGGACTGGCAGGGGATCGTCGAGTACGTCGGCCTTCCCTGCATCCTCAAGGACGCGCACGGCGGGGGATGGAAGGACGTGTACGTCTGCCGCAGCCTGGAGGAGCTGATCCACCACTACGACACCAGCGGCCTGCTGACGATGATCGTGCAGGAGTTCATCGAGTGGGACCAGTTCATCCGCTGCATCTGCATCGGCCAGGACAAGGTGATGCCGATCAAGTACGACCCCAAGGAGCGGAAGTACCACGTCGAGCACGAGCACCTGACGCCCGAGCTGGGCCAGCGCGTGATCGCCGACTCGCTGAAGCTGGTGCGGGCGCTGGGATACGACATGAACTCGATGGAGTGGGCGGTGCGCGACGGCATCCCCTACGCCATCGACTTCATGAACCCCGCGCCGGATATGGACATCTACTCGCTGACGCCGCACTACTTCGAGTGGGCGATCAGCGCCATGGCCGACATGGCCATCGACCTGGCGAAGAACCCGCGCCGCCAGGTGCGCGACCTGCGCTGGGACGCGCTCTTCACCCACTCGCGCGAGGGCGGCGGCGGGGCGAGCACCGCGCAGGACACCGGCCCCGGCGGCGGCACCGCGTTCGGCCCCGGCTTCATGGGCGGCGGCGGCCGCGGCGAGGGCGGCGGCACGGACCCCGGCTCCGGCTCACCCTCCAGTGGGTCGGGCGATCCTTCCGGCGCCCCTTCGGGCGGTGGCGAGGGTGGCGGCTCGAACGCCCCCGGCGGGTCCTCACACGACGCGCAGGGCGGCAGCTCGCCGATCCAGGGCGCCCCGAACAGCGTGGTCGACGCCTCGCCGGCGGCGGACCTGGAGCCCGCGGCCGACGCATCGCAGCCGCCGCACGGGGGCGACGAGCGCGGCGGAGTGACGGCGGACGGCGGGGGGCCGGCCGGGTCGAAGGAAGGCGGGAACGGTCGATCGGCGGCGGGCGAAGGCGGGCGGGCGGGGGAGGACACTTCGCCGGACGCGGCGTCGCGCTCGGCGCAGGAGCAGGCGTGAGCGCGGAGGCCCTGCGCCGGGCGATCGACGCCTGGCACGGGCTGCTGGGCGACGAGGGGCTCGCCGCGGACAGCGCCGAGCGGATGGAGCAGGAGCACCGCTCGCTGGGGATGTACTTCGGCGAGCGCGCGCTCTGCACCGTGCTGCGCCCGCGCTTCTTCACGCCGGGTCAGTGGGCGGGGATCCGGCGCGGCGTGGAGACGCTGATGGGCGCCTTCCGCCGCGCCCACGAGGCGGCCATGCGCGATCCGGCGCTGCTCGCCCGGTTCCATCTCCTGGACTGGGAGCGCGAGCTGGTCGCGCAGGACCCGGGCTTCCGCTCGCCATGCCCCACCAGCCGCCTGGACGCCTTCTTCGACCCCGACGACGGGTCGCTGCGCTTCACCGAGTACAACGCCGAGACGCCGGCCGGGCCCGCGTACATGGACAACCTCAGCGAGGTGTTCCTGGCGCTCCCCGTCACCGGCAAGTTCCTGCGCACGCATGCCGTCTACCCGCTTCCCGCGCGGCATGGGGTGCTGCACGCGCTGCTGGGCGCATACGCCGAGTGGAGCGGCCGGCGCGAACTGCCGCGCATCGGCATCCTGGACTGGGCCGAGGTGCCCACCTACAGCGAGTTCGTCTTCTTCCGCGACTACTTCCGCCAGCACGGCATCGCCTGCGAGATCGCCGACCCGCGCACCCTGGAGTACCGCGAGGGAAAGCTGATGGCGGGCGACTTCCACATCACCCTCATCTACAAGCGCGTGCTGATCGACGAGCTGGTGCTGCGGATGGGGATGGACAACCCCGTGGTCCGCGCGGTCCGCGACGGCGCCGTGTGCATGGTGAACCCCTTCCGCTGCAAGGTGCTGTACAAGAAGGCCTCGCTCGCCGTGCTCGGCGACGAGCGCAACGCGCACCTGTTCTCGCCCGACGAGATGCGCGCGATCGAGGCGCACGTGCCGTGGACGCGCATCGTGGAGGCGCGGCGCACGCGCTTCCATGGCGACGAGATCGACCTGCTGGAGTGGGCGGAGGGGAACCGCGAGCGGCTGGTGCTGAAGCCGAACGACGACTACGGCGGGCGCGGCATCGTCCTGGGCTGGCTGGTGTCCGACGACGAGTGGCGGGCGGCGCTGAAGACGGCCACGGAAACGCCGTACGTGCTGCAGGAGCGCATCCATCTCCCCGTCGAGCCGTTCCCCAGCTGGGTGGACGGGAAGGTGGAGATCTACGACCGGATGGTGGACGTGGCGCCGTTCGTCACCCGCACCGCCACGATCGACGGCGCGCTCACCCGCATCGCCACCGACCCGCTGCTGAACGTGACCGCCGGCGGCGGCTCGTCCGTCGCCACGATGCTGGTGGAGGCGCGGTAGGCGCGGCGACGCGGCAGGCATCTTCGCCGCGCCGCGCGAACGTCGATTCCGCGAGAACCTTCGGCGTGGTGCGATCGGCATCCTGCCCGCCAGGTTGGCCCCCTCCCCGGCCCCTCCGCCCGCTCCGCGGGGGAGGGGAGAACTCATCGAGGAGGCACCACCGGCTCGGAGCCGCCACGATGGCGCGGCGCGAGTCCGCGAAGGCGGACTTCGGGCGGTTGTTGCCGCGAATTCATTCGCCTTCCCCACCCCGGCTCGATCCCCATCACCCCCGCGGTAAACAATTTGCGGCTGGCGCGGGGTGGGACGGCTGCGCATCATCCCCAGATACGATTTTCGTTCATCTCCATCGCCATCCGGGAGAGGACCCGCCATGCAGGCTCCGTCGCTGACGCTTGGGATCGAGGAAGAGTACCAGATCATCGACCCGGAGACGCGCGAGCTGCGCTCGTACATCACCGAGATTCTGGACCACGACCACCTGATCCTGGGCGAGATCAAGCCCGAGCTGCACCAGAGCATCGTGGAGGTGGGGAGCCCCGTCTGCCAGACGCCCACGGAGCTGCGCGGCGAGCTGAACCGGCTGCGGCGGATGGTGATGGACCTGGCCGCGCGGAAGGGGCTGAAGGTGGTGGCGGCGGGCACGCACCCGTTCAGCAGCTGGATGACGCAGGAGATCACGCCGCTGGAGCGCTACCTGGGCGTGAAGCAGGACATGCAGGACCTTGCACAGCAGCTGCTGATCTTCGGCACGCACGTGCACGTGGGGATCGAGGACCGCGAGTTCATGATCGACGCCCTGAACGTGGCGCGCTACTTCCTTCCCCACATCCTCTGCCTGTGCAGCTCCAGCCCGTTCTGGATGGGGCGCAACACCGGCCTGAAGAGCTACCGCAGCGTCATCTTCCGCAACTTCCCGCGCACCGGCGTGCCGCGCGTGCTGCGCGACTGGCGCGAGTTCGAGTCGCTCAGCAACACGCTGGTGGAGACCGGGTGCATCCCCGACGGCAGCAAGATCTACTGGGACGTGCGGCCGCACCACAAGTTCCCCACGCTGGAGTTCCGCTTCCTGGACGTGTGCACGCGCGTGGACGAGGCCGTCTGCGTGGCCGCGCTGCTCCAGGCCATCGTGCTGAAGCTGTGGAAGCTGCGGCGCGACAACATGACCTTCCGCGTGTACGCGCACGACCTGATCGAGGAGAACAAGTGGCGCGCCGTGCGCTACGGCTTCGACGGCAAGCTGATCGACTTCGGCAAGAAGGCCGAGTGCCCGGCGCGCGACCTGATCCGCGAGATGCTGGAGTGGTTCCTGGACGACGTGGTGGACGAGCTGGGAAGCCGCGGTGCCATCGAGTACGCCTTCCGCATCATGGACGAGGGATCGAGCGCCGACCGCCAGCTCCGCGTCTACCAGGAGACGGGAAGCCTGCAGGCCGTGGTCGACCACCTGATCGCGGAAACCGAGGAAGGCGTGTACTCGGCCGCGGAGCGCGAGCACGCCCACATGGGTGCGTGAACGCGCCCGGCAGCACATCGGGCTCTGGACAGAAGCAGAGGCAGCAGAGGACGGGGGTTCTCTGCTGCCTCCGCGTTTGCGTCTGGAGCAAGGCTCCGGTGTCGTCTGGCGCCGCGGCCCTCTCCCCCCGCCCCCTCCCCCAAAACCGACTGGGGGAGGGGGAGACCTCATCGAGAGAAGAGATTTCGGCGCGGCGGGATGGCACCTTGCCCGCCTGGCTGGCCCCCCTCCCTGGCCCCTCCGCCCGCTCCGCGGGGGTGGGGAGAACTCAGCGCCGGAGCGAGGTCGTCGCGTCACGGAAGCATGGCTGAGATGGAGTTTCGGCACGTGGGGATGCTGGAGAGCCACCTCCTCCCGGAACGGGAGGGGGTCGCGCCCTCCGGCGCGGGGGGAGGGCGCGAGGCATCCGAAGCGCGCCACCCGGTTCAGCGTGATGGAGTCGCACTCCCGCACTCCCGCACTCCCGCACTTGGCACTTGGCACTTGGCACTTGGCACTTCCCGATGAATTGCGCACCGCGTTACGATGCTTGACGGCCATGACGCACCGCGTTATCATCCATCCAGCGCGGCGCGAACCCGAGGGGAGACAATGGCGCGAGTGATCAAGCGGTACGGCAACCGGAAGCTCTACGACGTGCAGGCCAGCGAGTACGTGTCGCTGGAGCAGGTCGCCGGCATCATCCGCGGCGGCGAGACGGTGGAGGTGGTGGACAACGTGACGGGCGAGGACATCACCGCCCAGACCCTCACGCAGGTGGTGCTGGAAGAGGGCAAGCGCGGGCGCGGGCTGCTGGGCGCCGAGCTGCTGCACGACCTGCTCCGGAAGAGCGGGAAGGCGATCGAGTCCGGCGTGGGCCAGGTGCGCCACGGCGTGGACGAGCTGGTGAGCGCCTCGCTGGGGCGCGTGACGCGGGTGCTGCAGGGCCCGCAGACGCAGGAGCTGAAGCAGCTCCGGCAGCAGCTGGCCCAGCTCGAGGCCACGCTGAACCGCGTGCTGGAAGAGCAGGAAGACGCCCGGCGCGACGACGAAACGCCGCGGGGCTGAGGGTTTTCCGATGGCTGACGTGGGACCACACCGGGGACGGAGACGACACCGATGAGCACGAACGGCACGAAGGGCGGCGCGGGGATCCTGCGCCTGGGCGACCTGCCGAAGAACGTGGCCGACCGCGTGGTGAAGCTGCCCAGGGAGATCGCCGAGGGCGTGACCACGCGCGGCCGCGACGTGTGGCTGGCCGGGCTGGGCGCGCTGGCGGCGGCCGAGGACCGCGGCAGCGCCTTCTACGGCTCGCTGGTGAAGCAGGGCGAGGAGCTGGTGAAGCGCGGCGAGACCGTGGAGACGCGCGGCAAGGCGCGCTGGTCGGAGCTGAAGGACGACGTCGGCACCCGCCAGGAGGCGGTGGTGGAGAAGGTGGAGAGCACGATCGTCGACCCCGTCGTGGACGCGCTGCGCAAGCTGGGCGTGCCCACCCGCGCCGAGGTGCAGACGCTTTCCACGCAGGTCGAGTCGCTCACCGAGCGCGTGAACCTGCTGATCGCAAAGCTGGAGCGCCGCCACGGCACCGTGTTCTCGGTGGTCTTCCGCGCGGGCGAGTGGGCGGTGGAGAAGAGCGGGACCACCGCGCCGCTCAGCGTGCACGCTTCCGAGGCCGATGCGCTGGAGGCCGCGCGCCTGCTGGCCGTGGAGAGCCGCCCCTGCGAGGTGGTGATCCACCGCGAGGACGGCAGCGTGCAGAACACCGTGGTGTACGACGCGTAAGCCGGTGCACGGCTTCTGCAACAGCCCCGACGGGTGCGGGCGCGCGGAGACTTTCTCCGCGCCCTCGCACCCTTTTTCACGCCCGCGGTGTACGCTACACGCATGAGCAACAACCACGAAGGCGCCGGCGAGGCCGGCGATCGGCCGCGGATCGGCGTGGCCCTGGCGGGCGGGGTGCTGGAGGGCGGCTTCTACGAGGTGGGCGTGCTCTGCGCCCTGCAGGACGCCATCCGCGGACTGGACTTCACCCGCGCGGACGTGTACGTGGGCGTGAGCTCGGGCGCGGTCATCACCTCGCTGCTGGCCAACGGTATCCCCCCGCGCACGCTTTCCCGCGCCATCCTCTCGCTCGCCGGGCCCGACCTCAACCTGGATCCCAACATCCTCTTCACCCCCGCGGTGCGCGAGTACGCCCGCCGCGTGGCGAAAGTCCCCGGCCTGGTGGGGCGATGGGTGAAGCGGCGCATCGAGCGGCCGCTGGACATGTCCATCATCGGGTCGCTGCTGGAGCTGGGCGCGCTCACGCCGGTGGGGATCTTCGACAGCGCGCCGATGGAGCGCTACCTGTCGCGCGTGTTCTCCAGCGGCGGGCGCAGCAACGACTTCCGTCGGCTGAAGGGCGCGCTCCGCGTGGTCGCGGTGAAGCTGGACACCTCGGAGCTGGTGACCTTCGGCGGGCCGGGGTACGACCACATCCCCATCTCCCGCGCGGTGCAGGCAAGTCTGGCGCTCCCCGGCTTCTACTGCCCGGTTGAGATCGAGGGCGAGCCGTACATCGACGGGGTGGCGCGGCGGACGCTGAACGCCAGCGTGGCGCTGGAAGAGGGCGCGGACCTGCTCTTCTGCGTGAACCCCATCGTCCCGGTGGACGTGCACGCGGACGGGTCGGACGGCTCGAACGGGAACGGCAACGGGAAGAAGACGAAGAGCCTGTCGGACTACGGGCTGCCGGCGGTGCTCTCGCAGACCTTCCGCACCGCGATCCACTCGCGGATGGGGACGGGGTTCCGCAGCTACGCCCACACCTATCCCGGCGCGGATGTGATCCTGGTGGAGCCGGAGCTGGGCGACCACCGGATGTTCTTCTCCAACATCTTCAGCGTGACCAACCGCCGCGACGTGTGCGAGCACGCGTACGCCCGCACGCTGGCCTACCTGCGCGCGAACGAGGTGGAGATCGCGGAGAAGCTGGCGCGCAGCGGAATGTCGCTGCGCCGCGAGGTGCTGGACGACCCGCGTCGCACCCTGTTCTCCGCGGACGAACGCCCGCCCCGCGACGGCGTGGTGGGCGAGATCCGCGATGCGCTCGACCGCCTGGGCGAGGTGCTGGAGCGCCTGGAGCGCCGCCCGGCCGCATAGCGCGCCCGACCGACCGAACACGACGAAGCCCCGGACGAGAGCATCGGCCGGGGCTTCGTCCTGTTCAGCTATCCTTTCACGGGACTACATCGAAATGCCCGCGCGGGGTGCGATACGCATGGAAATGCCGGTCCAGCGTGAAGACGCGCCGGATGTCCAGCGTCTCCGCGGCGGCCACGAGGGAGGCATCCGCGAAATCCATCGGAGAGTCCGCGTACTGCCGCATCAACGCGCGGACCCGGTCCAGCTCGCCGGGGTCCGGGGGATGCAGCCGGACGATGCCGTCCGCATAGAGATTCCACAACTCCTCCTGCGCGGCCAGCCCACCGGCATGGAAGAGGAAATACATGGCCTCGGTGAAACAGGGCCACGTCGTCACGAAGGTCGTGGAACCGATCCGATCGAGAACCGCGACCGACCGCATGTGCCAGCTGTCGTTGCGGTCGATCAGGGCGACGAGCGGCCCGGTATCGCACAGGGTCACAGGCGTCCCTCGCGCTTCTTGGCGACGAGATAGTCGGTGAACGCGTTGCCCGAAGGTCGCGACAGCGCTTCGATCCCGCCGCTCGCGATCCGGCCGACGCGCCCCGCCAGACGCTGGCTGATGGGCACCTGCGACTCGGCCGGCGTATCGCTTTCCTGCTGGGGAAGCTGCGCGGCGATCCATCCCGCGGGCGTGGTGCCGGCGGCGGCCGCGGCTTCTTCGACCTGCTGGTAGATGTCGTCCGGGAGTTCGACCATTCTGCTCATCGAATCACCTCCTGTCTGTCCAAATCTACCAAAGCGCGCCGTTTACGTCCATGCGCGCATGCGGCCGCTAAAACGCGTCGCGGCGGCTCCCCGCGATCCGGTCTCCATCATCCCCCCGTCCTCTCGTCCTTTCGCGCGCGAGGTGCTAACTTGTGCGCGTTCCATCGCTTCGGCGCGCGCCGGGGCGGACGGGGAGAAACGATTCCGCATCCAGAGCTGAATGATGGCTACCGTTGACCTTGCCGCCGGCGGCGCCCCGCTGACCGTGCTGAGCGAAGACGAGCAGATGTTCCGCGACCTGGTTCGCCAGTTCGCGGAAGACGAGGTGCGCCCCCGCGTGCACGCCATGGACGAGGCGCAGAAGATGGACCCCGCGCTCATCCCGCAGTTCTTCGAGCTGGGGCTGATGGGGATCGAAGTGCCCGAGGAGTTCGGCGGCACCGGCAGCTCGTTCTTCACCGCCGCGCTGGTGGTGGAGGAGCTTTCCCGCGTGGACGCCAGCGTGGGCGTGCTGGTGGACGTGCAGAACACGCTGGTGAACAACGCTTTCCTGCGCTGGGGCTCGGACGAGCTGAAGACGAAGTATCTCCCCCAGCTCTGCGCGGAGAAGGTGGGCGCCTACGCGCTTTCCGAGGCCGGCTCCGGCTCCGACGCCTTCGCGCTGGCCACGCGCGCGACGAAGGTGGACGGCGGCTTCCGGCTCACCGGGCGCAAGCTGTGGATCACCAACGGCGCCGAGGCCGAGGTGTTCATCGTCTTCGCCAACGTGGATCCGTCGGCCGGGTACCGCGGCATCACCGCGTTCATCGTGGAGAAGGGCTTCGACGGCTTCTCGGTAGGGAAGAAGGAGGACAAGCTCGGCATCCGCGCCTCGTCCACCACCGAGCTGATCCTGGAGGACGTCTTCGTCCCCGCCGGGAACGTGCTGGGCGAGGTGGGGAAGGGGTACAAGACCGCGATCGAGACGCTGAACGAGGGCCGCATCGGCATCGGCGCGCAGATGATCGGGATCGGCACGGGCGCGCTGGAGGCGACCATCAGGTACGTGCAGGAGCGCGAGCAGTTCGGGAAGAAGATCGGCGACTTCCAGGGCGTGCAGTTCCAGATCGCCCAGATGGCCGTGGAGCTCGAGGCGGCGCGGCTGATGGTGTACAACGCCGCGCGGCTGAAGGACGCGGGGCAGCCGTTCCTGCAGGAGGCGGCCATGGCCAAGCTCTTCAGCAGCCAGGTGGCCCAGCGCATCGCGTCGACGTGCATCGACCTGTACGGCGGCTACGGCTTCACCCGCGAGTACCCGGTGGAGAAGTTCTACCGCGACAGCAAGATCGGCACGATCTACGAGGGCACCAGCAACATGCAGCTGAACACCATCGCCAAGAACCTGATGAAGTAGGCTCCACGCGACGGATCGGATGGCGACGCCCCGGCCGGGGACCTCCCGGCTGGGGCTTTCGTTCATCCAGGATCGCGAAGAATGCCGGTCCCGCTCCGATTCCCGCGGGACAACGCCGGATGCGGCGGCGCGCGACTTTTCCGACGTGCCGGGGACGATTACGTTACGGACCCGCCCGCTCTTTCCCCCCCGACATTTCCGCCCCTTCCTCGGAGATCCTTCACATGGCGCCTCCAGTCCAGGTCGTCGCCTTCACCGACCGCGCGTCCACGCGGGTGACCTATCGTCCCGGAACCACCGACCTGGCCGGCGGCGTGGGCGGGATCTGCATCTCGATGGTGCTGATGTGGCTGCGCAAGTCGTTGGAAACCGGCGGGCAGGTCACCGCCCAGCACCTCCGCGACGGCCTGCATGTGGCCACGCTGCGCGAGGGTGCGTACCTGCGGAACGCGCGGGCCGACCGCCGCGCGCGGGCCGCGGGGCTGCCGCTGTTCGGCGCGATCCGAGACCTGTTCGCCTCGTACGGCCTGGTGATGCACGAGCGCCACAAGGAAGACAACGCGCTCCACTCGTTCTTCTATCCCGTCATGGAGATGTCGCTGGCTCCCGGTCATTACGCCTTCTGGATGACACGCCCGGGGTATTCGGGGCACGCCATGGGGCTGGTGCTCGACGAGGATGGCCCGTGCTTCTGGTTCGAGCCCAACGGCGGCGTGTACCGATGGAACGACCTGAACGAGCTGCTCGACTGGCTCCCGGACAAGCTGGATACCTTCAGCTTCAGCGCGGGCTACAGGGGAGGAGCCTACCACTTCGCGCGCGTCACCCTCGGCTGAGGGCGGACGTGCCAAGGCTGTTCATCGACGCGGCGGCATAGCGCACCAGCTCCCAGACCGTGGACTCCACGGACGAGGGTGCGAGACAGGCCCCCGACCGGAATCTCCCGGCGGGGGCTTCGCTCGTTTAAGAGCGCGAACGATACACTGCGATCCTTGACCGATCTCCGATGCCGCGATTAATCTGCCGATCCCCCTACCGTACGGCGCCTGTTTGTGCGATCGATCGCGTCGCCGGCGGCGAGCCGTCGTGCCGTTCCCGCGGGGGAAGCCGCCTCCGCGGGTGATGTCCATCCCCCCAAGCCGGGAGAGCCAGCGATGGAGAAGACGCGCCTCAGCCTGGACGAGCTGGAAGTCCAGTCGTTCGCCACGACCAGCGAAGTCGGCCGGCAGCGCGGCACGGTGCGCGGCCACGACGCCCCCACCGACCAGGTGGAGTGCCCCACCGCCGACGTGAACTGGAACACCTGCTGGGAGAGCTGCGCGGACACCAACTGCTGCGGCGGGGGCGGCGGGCCGTCGGGCGACTGCACGGTGGACTGCTGGTCGGACTGGTGCTCGTGGGATTGCTACTGGACCTGGTACATCAGCTGGTGCTGAGCGGCCCCGCGGCCGGCGGGTGCACGCCCGCCGGCCGCCCTCATGCGCGGGGGAGCCGCCTCCGCGCCGACGTGACCCCACCCCCGCCCGGAGTACCCCGCGATGCAGAAGACCCGCCTCAGGCTGGACGACCTGGAGATCCAGTCGTTCGCGACCACCGGCGACACCGCGCAGCAGCGCGGCACCGTCCGCGGCCACGACGCGCCGACGGACCCGGTGGAATGCCCCACCGCGGACCCGAACTGGAACACCTGCTGGGAAACCTGTGCCGACACCTGCGGCAACACCTGCGGCTGCGGCGGCGGGGGCGGAGATTCGACCGGCTGCGGCGGCTTCTCGGACTGGGCGTGCACGGGCAACTGCTCCACGACCTGGTACGTCAGCCTCTGCTGGTACTGAATCCGTTCGGCGGCCCCGCGGACCCGGAGGGATGCGGCGGGTCGAACCGGGAATGCACAGGCAGCTGCTCCACCACGGGGTACGTCACCCCTCTGCGGGTGAGCGTGCGCCACCCGGCGGAGTTGGCCCCGCCGGGTGGCGCCGCGGGGGGAGCGTCCCCACGGCACCATCATCCCCATCCCCACTCCGGAGAGCCGTCGGATGGAGAAGAAGCGCCTGACGCTGGACGAGCTGGAAGTGCAGTCGTTCTCCACCACCCGCGCCGCTGCCGGGCAGCGCGGCACCGTGCGCGGCCACGACGCCCCCACCGACCAGGTGGAGTGCCCCACGGCCGACGTGAACTGGAACACCTGCTGGGGAAGCTGCGGCTGCGGAAGCGGCGGCAACACCGACGACTGCACGGTGATCTGCGAGAGCGACGCCTGCAGCGCGATGGACTGCTCGTTCGGCTGCCCCTGGGAAACCCGGGGAAGCTGGTACGCCACCTACTGCTGAGGGCCCGCGGATCTTCCGCGGCCGGCGGAGCCCGCTCCGCCGGCCGCGCCACCGGCTCTCCACCCTCGATCGCCTTGCCCCTCTACGACGCCCTTCCCGCGCCCACCGAGGCCGAGCTGCTGGCCGCCTCCGGCTATCCGCACCTGCCGGTGCGGGTGCGCCACCGCGCGCCGCTCGCCTGGCATCCGCTGCGCGATGGCGAGGAGACCGCGCGCTACGCCTACATCGCCGCGGACGGCGAGCCGCGCTTCGAGTGCATCCGCTTCCACCTGAGGCCCGGGCACGAGGCGGCGCCGGACAAGGCCTTTCTCTGGCGGGCGATCGACCGGAACGGCGGAGGGAGATGGGGATTGGACGACGTGGATCTCGTACCGTACCGCCTTCCGCGCATCCTCGCGGCCGCCGCGGCGGGCGAGCGCGTCTTCGTGGTCGAGGGGGAGAAGGACGTGCACGCGCTGGAGATGCTGGGGCTGATCGCCACCTGCAATCCGCTCGGGGCGATGCAGTGGACGAATCGCCACGCCGAGGCGCTGCGGGGCGCGGAGGCAATCGTCATCCCCGACCACGACCGCGCGGGGATGGTGCACGCCGGGCGGGTGATGACGACGCTGCGGGGCCGCGCCCGCTCCGCCGCGCTCCTCCTTCTCCCCGGCCTGGAGCGCGGCGAGGACGTGAGCGACTGGATCGCGCGCGGCGGAAGTGCGGCGGAGCTGAACCGCCTCGCCGGCGCCGCACCGCGCGATCCATCGCCGGCCGGGCTGGCGGCGCTGCTGAACCTGCCGATGGATGTCGATCCGCTCGCCACGTCGCCCGAGGACGTGCGGGCACTGCTGGTCGGGGCCGCGCCGGATGGCGGTATCCCCGCTCCGCACCCCGGCTTCCGCCGCTCCGCCGCCGCGTTCGCGCGGCTGGGCGCCGCAATCCGCCCGCCCGCGCCGCTGCGGGACTCGGGGCTCCCCGACGCGCATCCCACCTGGCGCGCGGTCGCCGCTGCCGTGCGGGATGCGGATGGGGACGCCGCCGCGATGCTGGACGACGCGTCGCTGCTGGACCGCGCGTCGTACGAGCTGGGCCTGCTCTCCGGCCTGCTGCGCGCGGCGATGGCCGGGGAGCCGCCGTCCGAGCCCATCGACGCGACGGCCACGGACACGGCGTTCGTCACCGCGCCCGCGGTGCGGCTGGTACGCACGCGGTGGGACTGGGACGCGTTCATCGGCGATCCCGATCTCCCCGAGCCGCCTGAGCCCGGCCCCGCCTGGGTGTTCCATCTCCCTCCCTCCGGCGCGGTGCAGATGCGGCGGCTGCACCCGCTTCCCGCGATGGTGCTGGAGCTCTGCGCCCGGCCGCACACCCGCGCGCAGGCCGCCGCGGCGGTCGCGGAGCGCGTGGAGGGCGATCCCGCGCGCATCGCGGCGCTGGTGCACGCGCAGATCGGCGAGCTGCACGCCTCCGGTTTCCTGCGCCCGGCCGTGGCCGAGCGCGCGGAAGGGACGATCGGGGAGATGAAGCGTCTCCTGCTCGCGGACGAGGCACCGCAGTCGGGCGCGCGCAGCCTCGTGGGGATGCTCGCGCGCGCGGTCGGCGGCACGCGCGAGGCTGCGGACGACGCGACGGAGGCGGGGGGAGATTCGTATCCCGTTCACCTCCTCGACGTCTCCGTGAACATGCTGGAGCAGCTGCTGGCGAGCGCCCGGCTGCGCGGCGCGTTCGCCGCCGAACTGGACGGCTACTGGGCCGGCGGCGACGTCCATGCGCGCGTCCGCTCGCTCGCGCCGCTGCTGGACGCGCTGGCCCGCGCGCTGGGGAATCGCGAGCAGGCGCTCGCCCCGTACGTGATCGCCGAATGAGCACCGTCGACGCGCCGCCCGTGGAGATCCGCCTCCCCCCCATCCCCCGCGACGCGCACACCGCCGCTGCCGAGGCCATGCTGCGCCGCCTGGCCGCCGCCTTCCCGGACGCGGGGCTGGGCATCACCGGCTCGCTGGCCACGGGCACTCACGGGCCCGGGAGCGACATCGATCTGGTGATGACGGATGCCTCGTTCCGGCGCGAGGTGCAGTTCGCCAGCGCGTCGGAAGGCATTCCCGTCGCCGTCGTCTGCCTGCGCCCGCGCTTCGATGCGGACCGCGAGCGGCGCTGGATGCTCCAGTCCGGCGGCGACGTGCGCATCGTCTCCATGGTCCGCTCCGCCTTCGTCGCGCGCGATCCGGGGGGCTCGCTGGCGGAGATGCAGCGCACGGTGGAGCGGCTGGACGCCGAGCGCCGGACGCGGCGCGACGAGCTGGTGGCCGTGCGCCGCGAGGATGCGGCGTCACTCGTCCGCGCCCTCCGCGGCGGCACCCCCGCCAGCGACGAGCACGTGCAGCTGCAGCTCTTCGACGCCGTGGTGGATGGCTGGTACCTGAAGCACGGCCTGGCGATGGACACGCGCCGGGAAAGCGAGCGGATGCTCGAGACGATCGCCGCGCGCGACGCCGCGCTGTTCGAGCTTCTGCGCCGCGCCGTCCCGCTCACCCACACGTCCATGGCGCCGCTCCTCCGCGCCGTGGACCTGGTTTTCGGGTAGTCCGGCCGAAGCTCGCCCGACAGAAATGCGACTGGCCCGGCTCATTGCCGGGCCTTTCTATTCACCTCGCTTGTCACACGCCGGGTTCCGAGTTCTTGTTGAAGCGGACGAGGGCAAGCTCAGAGCAACGGTCATCAAGACCACTCAGGATTCATATCCCATGAGCACTCCAGCTTTTACGCAGGTCGATCCGGCGCCATGGCCGAGTGGCTACGGCAACGTGATCGCCACGGTCGATGTTCCCATCGAGGAGCTTGCGGAGCGGCACGGGCTTGCGCTCTTCAGCGGCAGCGACAACCTGGACGCGTACCGCGCGGCGGCGGTGCGGCTTCGTTCCGGCCGGCGGCTCGGCTTGGTGCGTCATGACGGAGATCCCGCGCCGGGGACTGAGTTGCACGCCGACGCGGGCGACGACGTTCTCGACGCGCTGCGGGAATTTCTGGACGCGTTCGATCTCTCCGCCGACGACCTGCTGTGGGTGCGCGACGACGTTCCGCAGGACCACCTCCGGCCAGCCGAGAAGACCGCCGAAGCCTGACGTCGAGCTCCTCGCGAGAATGAACGAGAGCCCCCGGCCGGAAATCCCGGCCGGGGGCTCTCTTTATCTCCATCTCCCGAAGCTCTTACTGCTCCAGGCTCCAGGTGATCGGCATGGTCACCTGCACGCGCACGGCCTGGCCCTTCACCGTGGCGGGGCGGAAGCGGGCACGGCGCAGCACGCCTTGCGTGGGGGCGTTGAACCCCTGGTTCGGCGAGTTGAGGATGCGGATGCTGGATCCGTCCACGCGCCCGTCGGGGCCCACCACGAAGGTGGCCGTCACGCGTCCGGAGACGCGGTTGTGCGCCAGCTGCGAGGGGTAGCGGTCGCGGAGCGCGCGCTGCAGCTCGGGCGCGTTGGTCAGCCGCGGACGCTCCTCCACCACGTCTTCGTCGTAGACCTCGCTGGTCGACCGCGCGGCGGCGGCCTCCTCGCGCGGCGCGGGGGCGGGCGGCGGGGCGGGAGCCGGCGCGGGCGGCGGCGCAACGGCCACCTGCTGCGGCCGCGGCTGGGCGGGCGCGGGCTGCTGCGCCGGCGCCTGTGCGGCCGGCGGAGCCTGCGTCTGCGCGGCCGGCTGCTGCGGCTGCTGGACGAGCGCGGCCTGCCGGGCCTTCTCCTCGTCCTGCTTCCGGCGCTCGTCCTCCTGCTGCTTCTTCTTCGCGGCGTCGAGCGCGGCCTGCTGCTGCGCGGTCGGCGCCTTCGCGGCCGAGTCGGCGGCGGCGGGCGCGGCATCCGTGGCCCCGGCGGCCGCGGGCTGGGCGGCGGCTGCCCCGTTCGGCACCACGGCGCCGGGGGCGAGCTGGTTCGCCGCGGCGAGCGTGGTCGCCGGGCCGACGGCCGGGCTGGGGGTGCGGCGCGTCGCGATCCAGGCCACCGAGCCGAGCACCAGGATGCCGAGCAGGAACCCGGCGGCCATCGCCGGCGGCGCGCGGAAAGCGCCCGCCGCGCGCTTCTTCCGCTCTCCGCCGCCGATCAGCTTCAGCTCGCGCATCGGCGCCGCCGGCTCCACGGCTACCGGGGCGGCCGCGGGGATGGGAGCGATGGCGACGGATGCGCTCTCCGCGACCGGCGTCGGCGCGGGGATCGGTGGCGGCGCGGCGATCGCGGGGATGGGGATCGCGGCCGCGGCAACGGCAGCAATCACCGGTGCAGCGACGGGTGCCGGCGCCTCGTCCTCTACCTTCGTCGCGGCGATGGGCGGCGCGACGGGCTTCGGCGCGGGCGGTGTCACGATGGCGGCCGGCACCGCGGGCGCGGGCGTCTTAGCCAGCTGCGGGGGATAGTACAGCGGGAGGTCGCTGTCCGGCGTCTTCGCCGCGGCGCCGCGGCGGGGTGCCTTCGACGGAGCGGCGGGCGGCGCGGCGGCCGCACTCGCGACCGGTGTCTCGGTCACCGGAGCGGCGGCCTCGGGCTCCGCGGGCGCGGACTCAACTGCGATCGGCGCGGCGGCGGCATCCGCGGCGATGGCTGCAGTGGCAACCGCACCCGCGGCGGCCGCGATCACGGGCGCGGCGGCGGAGGGTTCGGGCTGCGGCTCTTCAGCGGGCGATTCCGCGACGGGCTCCGGCGCGGCCGCGGCCTGCGGCTCGGGCTCGGTGATGATCTTCGGGACGGAGATCATCTGCGGCGCGGGCGCCTGGCGGAGCGCGGCGGCAAAGCTGCTGCCGTCGGCGAAGCGCTCGGCGGGGTCGATGCGCAGCGCCTGCATCACCGCGTCCATCACGTGCGGCGGCACGGCGGCGGCCACTTCCCGCGGCGCCTCGATCTCCACCTTCCCGCCGTCGGCCAGGGCGCGGCGCGCGGCATCGTCCAGCGGCAGCGCGCCCGTCATCAGCTCGAAGCCGATCATCCCCAGGCTGAACACGTCGCTGGCGGGGGCCAGGCGCGCGCTCCCGTTGGCCAGCATCTCGGGCGAGGCGTAGGCGCGCATCTCCGGCGCGGCCACGGCCAGCGACTCGCGCCGCACCAGCTGCGGCACGCCGAAGCCGGTCAGCTTCACCCGCACGTGCCGCTCGGCCTCGCCGCGCACCATGTACAGGCTGGCGGGGCGCAGATCGCGGTGCACCAGCCCGGCGGCGTGCCCGGCGGCCAGCCCCTCGGCGGCGTCGCCCAGCAGGCGCAGCCCCAGCGCGATGGGCGGCTTGCCGCGCTGCGCCAGCACGCCGGCCAGGCTCTGCCCGCGCACCAGCTCCGTCACCACGAAGTCCAGGTCCAGCTCGGCGTCGCCGCCCATCTCGTGGACGGTGGCGACGTTGGCGTGGCGGATGGCGGTCGCGGCGGCCACCTCGCGCGCCACCAGCTGCCGGAAGCGCTCGCGGGCCTCGGGGCTGCGCGGCGCGTTCAGCACCTTCACCGCCACCTCGGCACCGGTCCGCGAGTCGCGCGCGCGGTACACCAGGCCGGCGCGCCCCGGGCCGATCAGCTCGTCGACGGTGTAGCGGCCGGCCAGCGTGCGCCCGATGAGCAGTTTTTCTAGCCCCACCATGGCTGGACTTCCGACGGAAGAGGGGTCGGGAAAGCTCCACCGCGGCCCTGCCGGCGCCGCGCATCCCCGGGAACGGCATGGGATTGCGCGAGATGGCCGGACGGCGCGGAGAGCGCGGAGACACGACGACCCGGGCCGTGAGCGCCCGGGCGAAAAGCCCGCGAAATCAGGGTTTGGAGACCCCGCGCGAGGAACCGCGGCCGCCGGGCGGCCATCGCGTCAGGGTGGGCTGAAATGGGTCAGGAACGCGGAAGTTAGTGCGCGAAACGGTGTTGGTCAATGCGCATGTATCAGATTTCTTCCGAATCCATAGGCCACGGTTGCGCGAACCGCACCGGGATGCGCTCGGAAAGGCGCTTGAAATCGTGGAGATTGTCCGTCAGCAGCGTCACGCCGGCTTCCGCGCACGAGGCGGCAATCAGCGCATCATTTACGAGCGAGCGAGAGATCTTCCCAAGCTCCATGCGGTGCTTGACCGCCAAGGCGCTCAGCGCCTGCGCAGACCGATCCCATGCTGAGTGCGTCGGCGTGATGATGCGGTTTTTCTTCTCCGCCGGATCGACGATCGTGTCGTGAATATCACGTATTCTCTCAGGGGAGTTCGCGCCGATGAGCAACTCGTGGACTACAACGGAGCACAGGTGCATGCGAGGCGAATGACGGGCATAGAAATCCCTAAGACGGACCCCGAACTCCGCCTCCCGAATTGAACGGATGTAGAGATTGGTGTCGAACGCGAACTTTACCAATCGGGATGATCGTCGAAGTAGTTCTCGACGCCTCCCGTGCCGATGATCCGCTCGATTCCCTCTACTAATTCGTCACGGTAGAGCACGATGTCGAGGGCCTTGTCGATGGCCTCGGTTTCGGACTTCGAGCCAAGAATCTTGACGACCCGGTCAAGCTTTTCCTGGTCGATGTTCAGGTTCTTGCGTCGAACCGGGGGCCGCCGGGCGCCACCTTTCGCGAGCGCGCTGCGTTTGTGTGTGCTGGCCATAGGCATCTCCTTTCTGTATCGATCAATTTAATATCTGTATTCACTCCCTCGCAACGGTTCTCGACCAGAACGCATGGCCGGCTTCCGGCTCACCGCATAGAATTACCCCGGGAAGACCGGTGCACCCATCGTAACGAGCCGAATGACTGACGAGACGACACCCCCCGGCAAGACGCCGCGCGAGTCGTACACCGTGCTCTCGGAAAGCATGATGCCCGACCAGCTGAACCATCACGGCAACGTGTTCGGCGGCGTGATCCTGGCGCTGGTGGACAAGTGCGGCGGCGTGGTGGCGCGGCGGCACGCGCGGCTCCCGGTGGTCACCGTCTCCATCGACCGCGTGGAGTTCAACCAGCCGGTGTACGCCAACGACTACGTGGAGGCGCACGGCCGCATCGTGCGCGTGGGCCGCACCTCGATGGACGTGCTGGTGACGGTGACGGCCGAGCAGGTGGAGACCGGGGTGCGGCGGCAGACCAACCGCTGCATGGTCACCTACGTGGCGCTCGACCGGCTGAACGGCCGCCCCGCGCCCGTTCCCCCGCTGGTGCTGGAAACCGACGAGGACCGGCGGCTGCACGCCATCGCCGAGCGGCGGACGGAGCGGCGCAGGGCCGAGGCCCGCGACGACGTGGACGACTGGTGATGCCGATGGACCGGAAGACGGACCTCCACGCGGCCGCGCAGGGTTCAACAAACGCGGGAGATGGAGACGCGCTCGAGCGGCGCATCCGCTTCGCGCTGGAGGCCGACCGGCTGAAGAGCGTGATCCGGCGCACGCGGCTGGTCGACGGCTCGCGGCGGGAGAACAGCGCCGAGCACTCGTGGCACCTGGCGCTCCTCGCCGTGCTCCTGGCCGACACCGCGGGGCCCGGCGTCGATGCCGCGCGCGTCGTCCGCATGCTGCTGGTCCACGACGTGGTGGAGGTGGAGGCGGGCGACACCTTCGCCTACGACGTGGACGCCAACCTGGGCCGCGACGAGCGCGAGCGGCTGGCCGCCGAGCGCACCTTCGGCCTCCTTCCCGCGGAGCAGGGCGGCGAGCTGCGCGCGCTCTGGGAAGAGTTCGAGGCGGGGGAATCGGCGGACGCGCGCTTCGCCGTGGCGCTGGACCGCTTCCAGCCGCTGCTGCTGAACTTCTACGGCGGCGGGGGATCGTGGCTGGAGCACGGCATCGCCCGGGCGCAGGTGCTGCGGCGGATGGCGCCCATCGAGCACGGCGCCCCCGCGCTCTGGCCGTTCGTGGTGCGGACGATCGACCGCGCCTGCGCCGAGGGGTGGATCGCCCCGGACCCATAGCTTTGCCTTCCCGCGCGCCCCGGTTATCATTCGCGGTGACGGGCCGCCCGGCCGCCGGTGGTATCCCGCGGACCGCCGATCCCCACCGCGCAGCACCCCGCAGTGTCCATGCATCACGGCTTCCCAAGCCTCGAAGCCATGTCCAGCCGCATCCACCTCGCCCTGGAGCCCGGCGTGCTCGACCGCCTGGCGCGGCTCGCGTGCACCGTCACCGGCGCGCCCGCCGCGCTGGTGCTGCGCTTCGACGCGGGGCGCACGGTGGCGGTGGGGCGGCACGGATGGAACGGCGCCACCCCCATCCCCGAGCTGGGGATCGACCCCGCGCCCGCCCGGCGCCGCGGCGCGCCGGAGCTGCGGGTGGCCGCCTCGTGTCCGCTGACGGCGGGGGAAGATGCCGAGCCGCTGGGCACCCTCGTGGTCCTCGACGCCGCGCCGCGCGACTACGCCCCGGCGGACCTGCAGGCGCTGGACGACGTGGCCGCCGCGGCAGCGGCCGAGCTCGCGCGGATGCGCGCCGAGGCGGAGACGCCGCCCACGCCGTCCGTCGAGTTCGAGCGCGCCGCCCGCATGCAGGCCGAGGCGGGGGAGAAGCGCTACGCCTTCCTGGCCGAGGTCAGCTCGCTGCTCGACGCGTCGCTGGACTATCAGACCACCTTCCAGAAGCTGGCCCGCCTGGTCGTTCCCGCGCTCGCCGACTACTGCCTGATCGACGAGGCCGAGCCGGGCGGCGGGCTGCGGCGCATCGCCCGCGCGCACGTGGACCCCGAGAAGGAGAAGATCCTCTACACCAACACCTACCATCCCCCGGTGTCAGAAGAGGAAGATCTCTCGCGCCACCCGGTGCTGCGCGTGATCCGCACCGGGCTGCCGCTGCTGGTGGCCGACTTCACCACCGAGATGGTGGAGGTGATCGCGCACGACGACGACCACCGCGGGCGCCTGGCGCAGCTGGACCTGCGCTCGTACATCATCGCGCCGCTGGCGGCGCGGGGGCGGGTGCTGGGCGCCATTACCCTGGCCGCATCGGCGGAGAGCGGCCGCCGCTACCGCGCCACCGACGTCGCGCTGGCGGAAGAAGTGGCGCGGCGCGCAGCGCTGGCGATCGACAACGCGCGGATGTACACGCTGGCGCAGGAGGCCATCCGCGCCCGCGAGGCGGTGCTGGCGGTGGTGTCGCACGACCTGCGCAACCCGCTCGCCTCCATCCTGCTGAACGCCACCATGCTGCTGGACATGACGCCCGACGGCACGCTGGACCCCTGGATGGACGACAACCTGCGGCAGATCGTGGGCTCGGTGGAGCAGACCAACCGGCTGATCACCGACCTGCTGGACGTGGCGCGGATGGAGGAGAGCGGCGGCATTCCGCTGGACCGCAGCCCGGTGGACGCGCGCCCGCTGGTGGCCGCCGCGGTGCGGATGCTTAGGCCGGTGGCCGCCGCGCGCGGGGTGGAGCTGGCCGACGACACGCGCGGGCCGCTGCCGGTGATGGCCGACCCCGACCGCGTGGTGCAGGTGCTCTCCAACCTGCTGGGGAACGCGGTGAAGTTCACCGAGCCGGGCGGCCACGTGCGGGTGACGGCGGAGACGTACGGCGGCGAGCAGTGGTTCGCGGTGACCGACACGGGCGTCGGGATCCCGCCCGAGCACCAGCCCTACGTGTTCGACCGCTTCCGCCAGGTGGGGCGCGACCGCCGCGGCGTGGGGCTGGGCCTGCCGATCGCGCGCGGGATCGTGGAAGGCCACGGGGGCCGCATCTGGGTGGACAGCCGCCCCGGCACGGGCACCACCATCCACTTCACGCTGCCGGCGGCGACGGGGAGTGAGAGCGCGGCGTAGCGATCGTTCCGGCTCATCCTCGTATCCACCTCCCAATCCTCAGTCCCCGCCGCATCCGTCTGACCGCACGGCGGATCTATCGCGCGCGAACGGCACCCTGCCCGCCACGCTGACCCCCTCCCCCGGCCCCGCCCCCGGCCCCTCCGCCCGCTCCGCGAGGGAGGGGAGAACTCATCGCGGAGGAAGCTTCATCGCGGCGCCGCGAGGCTGGAGAGGGCCCCGCATCACACGTCAGCCGAGGAGTGCGCCGCCGTCCGCGCGCCGCGTTCCAAGTTACCCCCTCCCGTTATCGGGCCCCGTTATCGGGAGGGGGTACGCGGCCCCAGCCGCGGGGGGAGGGCCCCGCAGGAGGACTCCCACGCGCAGCATTGCTGGAGTCCCATATCAGGCGGCCCGGATTGGCGGCACCCGCTCCCCCATGCCGGGGTACGACACAGCGTCCGCGCGGGAGACATTCTGGTTTGACGGCAGGATTGTTGCGCACTAGCTTCCGCGGATACACGGAAGGGGAGTAGCTAACCGGGTGAGACAACCCGGCGGCCGGATCGTCAAGACTGCGGGCCCAAACCCGCACGGTCCGGCCGGGGCGGAGGCGCGAGCCTCGGTTCAGGGCGAGACCTTCGTTCAGGCAGGCGGATGCCCGGCTTTTCCGGGCGCCCGCGCGCCGGACGAGGGTTTCGCCCCTTTTCATGGCCGGACGCAACGGAAGGTACCGGTTTGACGGCACACATGCTGGCCTGGGCGGGCTTCGTGGGGGTGGTGCTGGTGCTCCTCGCGGTCGACCTGGGGATCTTCAACCGCAAGGCGCACGTCATCACCATGAAGGAGGCGGGGCGCTGGAGCGCCATCACCCTCGTTCTGGCGCTGGCGTTCGCGGGCCTCATCTACACGCACAACCTGCCCACCGACATCGTGGGCGGGCGCAAGCACGCGCTGGAGTTCCTCACCGGCTACCTGATCGAGCTGGCGCTCTCGGTCGACAACATCTTCGTCTTCGTCCTGATCTTCGGCTACTTCTGCGTTCCCCCGCAGCACCAGCACCGGGTGCTGTTCTGGGGCGTGCTGGGCGCGCTGGTCTTCCGCGGGGGGATGATCGGCGCCGGGGCGCTGCTCATCCGCCGCTTCGAGTGGATCGTCTACGTCTTCGGCGCGTTCCTGGTCTTCACCGGCGTCCGCATGGCCATGCAGGACGACGTGGAGATCGAGCCCGAAGCCAACCCGGTGCTGAAGCTGATCCGCCGCTTCCTGCCGGTGAGCGCCGACTACGACGGGCAGAAGTTCTTCACCCGCGAGCGGTGGGACGGGAAGATGCGGCTGGCCGCCACGCCGCTCTTCGTCGTCCTCGCGCTGGTGGAGACCACGGACCTGATCTTCGCGGTCGACTCCATCCCCGCCATCTTCGCGGTCACGCGCAACCCGTTCCTGGTGTTCACCTCGAACGTGTTCGCCATCCTCTGCCTGCGCTCGCTGTACTTCCTGCTGGCCGAGGTCATCGACAAGTTCCACTACCTGAAGGCCGGCCTCTCCATCGTGCTGATCTTCATCGGCGCCAAGATGCTGGCCACCATGTTCGGGCTGCACATCGACACCGCCATCTCGCTCTGCGTGGTCGCGCTGGTGCTGATCGGCTCGGTCGTCCTCTCGCTGCTGCGCCCGAAGCCGGCGGAGGCCGCGCCTGACGTCCCGCGCGAGCCGGATCCGGACGAGGCAGCGGCGGACGTGGCGCGGACGGGAACGGAGAAGAGGTGAGGGAGATGGCGGAACGGCGATTTCCCCTGCTGCCGGTGCTGGCGGTGCTGATCGTGGCGGCCGGCGCGTTCGCGGGGTGGATGGCGGTGCCGCGGCGGATCGCGTTCCACGGCACCACGTACGATCCGGTCGCGCCGGTGGACGACTTCCGGCTTACGGACCAGGACGGGCGCGCGGTGTCGCTGGCCAGCTTTCGCGGGCGGCCGCTGCTGGTGTTCTTCGGCTACACCCGGTGCGCGGACTTCTGCCCGCAGACGCTCGGCCGCCTCTCGCGCGCCGTCCACTCGCTCGGCGAGGATGCGGGCGACGCGCGCATCGTGCTGGTGACGGTCGACCCCGCGCACGACACGCCGGCGGTGCTGAAGCGCTACGTCGCCCGCTTCGGCCCGCAGGTCTCCGCGCTGACGGGCGATTCGGCGTCGCTGGCGGCGGTGTGGCACGCGTATGGCGCCTACGTCGCGCCCAAGCCGGCGGAGCCCGCGATGGCGATGCCGCACGAGCACCATCCCGCCCCGGCGCCGCCCGCCGTCCCCGCGCAGCTCATCCACAGCGGCGTGGTGTACGGCATCGACCGCCGCGGCAACCTGCAGGTCGTCATCTCCGACGGCGCCACCGAGGACGAAACGCGCGACGACATCCGCACGCTCGCCGGGCTGTAGCACCAGAGAAGTCTCACACGGAGAACGCAGAGGCCACGGAGAACTCATCGCGGTTCTCCGTGGCCTCTGTGTAAAGCTTCCGTTCAGGCGAACAGGTCCGGCGCGCCGGTGCGCTAGCCGACGACGCAGGGCTTGCAGGGGTTCCCCGTGTTGCACGAGTACTGCGGGTAGCAGGTGTCGGCGGTGCAGTTGCAGGTCCGAAGCGTGAGCAGGAACTCGTTCGCGACCACCGTTCCCTTCGCCGTGACCTCCGGCTCCACCTCGAAACGATCGACGCGCAGCGCGCTAAGGTCCAGGTCAAGCTTCTTCATGAGGCATCTCCTGTGAGAGGGATCCTTGGTGCGGCTCGCCTCGAGCAGCAGCCTCTTCGGTCCCGTCCTGAAGAGATTTCTATGCAGGACGGCCCGTCCGGAGCCGCATGCAGAACCTAGGCGGACCAACCGGGTGGCGCAACGATGCGGGCCGGGGAGCGTGGTCGTGCGAGGACTGCACGGCGCGCGAGCATGGCGCTTTGCGCTCGACGCCGGGAGGTGAGATGTTGAGCGGATGAACGACGATCTGATCGAGCAGCAGAAGGACTACTACCGCGCCCGGGCCGGCGAGTACGACGAGTGGTTCCTGCGCGAGGGGCGATACGACCGTGGCCCCGGGCACCGCGCGCGCTGGCTGGCCGAGGTGGACGAGCTCCGCGCGGCGCTGGAGCGCTTCCGCCCCGCCGGGCGGGTGCTGGAGCTGGCGTGCGGCACCGGCTGGTGGACCGAGCAGCTCGTCCGCTTCGCCGACCGGGTGACGGCGGTGGACGCGTCCGACGAGGTGCTGGAGCTGAACCGCCGGCGCGTGGGCGACGCGAAGGTGCGCCGCGAGCGTGCCGACATCTTCGCGTGGCGGCCGGACGCGGCGTACGACGCGGTGTTCTTCAGCTTCTGGCTCTCGCACGTGCCGCCGGAGCGCTTCGAAAGCTTCTGGGCAATGGTGCGGGGTGCGCTGGCGCCGGGCGGGCGCGTGTTCTTCATCGACTCGCTGCGCACCGAGCTCTCCACCGCCACCGACCACCAGCTGAGCGGCGAGGACGACGTGGTGCTGGAGCGCAAGCTGAACGACGGCCGCCGCTTCCACATCTATAAGGTCTTCTACGACCCCGCCGATCTGCAGGCGAAGCTCGAGGCCACCCGATAACACACGGAATATGAGCGCTATCCCGCCACCCCGCGTATCTATCCGCGTCACGCTCCCCAGCACACGACACATCGGATTGCATTCGTGTGATTTACCGGCGCTTGACCTTGGATGGCAGAGCATTATCTGGTTTGGAGCGGATTCGGTTATGCACGAGGCGGGATTGACCGGCCGTGGCATTCTCTCGCAACAGGAACAGCGCCAGCAGCCTTGCACGTTAGCCGGAATTCCGTCCACTGAACAACAAGTTAGGCCGCTGGACAAGCATCGCGGCAGCCGAACGTGGTCCTTCCAGCGCTGCTGGGTTTGCCGCGCACGCCTTCTCCCACAACCTATTCCTCCTTGACAGCATACCGGTCTTGCTGAGGGTTGGTGAGTCGAGGTGTAAGCAAGTCAAAAACTCGAATAAGGACTATTTGGCCATGGCTATCATTGTGTCGACAGGCAACCCTGGGGATCTCCTGAAGTCTATCTACAAGGGGATCGATGACGGCGATATCGAGACGTGGTCCTACGACAGTGACGGCGATTTCACGCACACGCCTGATCAGTGGCGTAACAAGGCATGGCTGGTTCCCAAGGTTGGCGTTGGTGAGCTTCGATTCGGCATTCTGAAGCAGAAGGATGTGAACCTCTCCAAGCTTATTTATGGGGTTTACCACGGACGATTTATCGAAATGCTCCTAAACCACTTCGACAACGCCTTTTCCGGGGCGCTTGCGACTGCACATAAGACCACGCCGGACATCTTTTGACATCCAGTTTGCGAGGGACCGGCGTTCGCGAACTACACCAAAGCGGTCCGGCGCGGCCTAACAATCGGCTGCAGGGGATGCGGGGCCGTCCATGCTTTCGCCGGATGAAAGTCTTGCGCGCCGGCCCCGCACCCCTGACCCTTGGGCGTTAGGCGCCTGATGATCCAACCATGGGAAAGGAAAGCCCCTTGAAGAAAACCCCTCTCCTCCTCAGCATCGTTTCGCTCTTGGGGGTGCTTGCTGCCTTGCCCGCAGCCGCTCAAGAGCTCTACACCCAGAAGCTTGAGCCAAATGTTCAGATCACCCTGCCGAAGGCACAACAGCTCCGCGCATTTCCGATGCCGATTCCTGGGGCGTCCAACTACAGGATCGAAACGGGAACCATGCGAATCGGACTTACCGGCATTCCGCGCAACCTGGGCGGCGGGGAGCCGCCTCCTGTGCCCCCTGATGAGGAGCTGAAGGAACTGGCGCTGGAAATCGCCGCACAGGCTCGCCTGGAAGCCGCCAACCCGGACGCACAGCCTGTTCAATACAAGGGGCCCGGCTGGACCGCAACTTACGTTACCTACTCGGCGAAGCCTGGCAGCGCTGGGTTCGTTGCCATGGGCAGAGCGTTCCAGTGTGTATCCAGTGGCCAGATCACGACCGTGCGCACCGTCTTTGTTGTCACCATTGGGTCATCCGATTGCTCGGGCGCCGAGCATCAAGGCTTTCTCAAGGCGCTCGAGACTCTCTCGGTTGATGGCTAACAATTCTTCCAAGCCGACGCCGCTTCGCGGCGCGGCTTAACTCCGGTGTTAGGCGCCTGATGATCCAACAATGGGAAAGGAAAGCCCCTTGAAAAGGAATCGCATGGCCGGTTGACCTCGGGGTCGGGGGTAATAGACTCGGCGGGCGAGGCGGGGAAGCTCTTCTCCCTCCCTCGCCCGCCGGTTTTCTTTGCTACAGTGTGCGCGCGACGCGCGAAAGTGGGATGGATTGTGGGATAGGTGTGGCGGTAAACTCGGGCATTTCGGCCCGCAAAGTCCGGTAGGCTCTTCCGAAGCATCAAGGATTTTCAAGGGTTCCGGCATCTGTGCCGTTTCTTTCGCTGACTCCGTGTGATCCATCTTTTGCGATCTCCGCCGCCCGGTGAGATGTTGAGGGGACGAAAGGAGGTGGGGATGGACCTGATCGAGCAGCAGAAGGACTACTACCGCGCCCGCGCCGGCGAGTACGACGAGTGGTTCCTGCGCGAGGGGCGATACGACCGCGGCCCCGGGCACCGCGCGCGCTGGCTGGCCGAGGTGGACGAGCTCCGCGCCGCGCTGGAGCGCTTCCGCCCCGCCGGCCGCGTGCTGGAGTTGGCGTGCGGCACCGGCTGGTGGACCGAGCAGCTCGTCCGCTTCGCCGACCGGGTCACGGCGGTGGACGCGTCGGACGAGGTGCTGGAGCTGAACCGCCGGCGCGTGGGCGACGCGAAGGTGCGCCGCGAGCGTGCCGACATCTTCGCCTGGCGGCCGGACGCGGCGTACGACGCGGTGTTCTTCAGCTTCTGGCTCTCGCACGTGCCGCCGGAGCGCTTCGAAAGCTTCTGGGCGATGGTGCGGGGTGCGCTGGCGCCGGGCGGCCGCGTGTTCTTCATCGACTCACTGCGCACCGAGCTCTCCACCGCCACCGACCACCAGCTGAGCGGCGAGGACGACGTGGTGCTGGAGCGCAAGCTGAACGACGGCCGCCGCTTCCACATCTACAAGGTCTTCTATGACCCCGCCGATCTGCAGGCGAAGCTGGAGGCCATCGGCTGGCGCGCCGGCGTCCGCGCGACGGAAAGCTTCTTCCTGTACGGCGAGGCATCCCCCGCCGGCACTTCCTGATTGGAGATGGAGATGCCCGAGCCGCTGACGCTGGACGCCGCGACCACCGCGCTCGTGCTGATCGACCTGCAGCAGGGGATCGTCGCGCGCGACACGATGCCGCACGCGGCGGCAAACGTGGTCGCGAACGCGGTGCGGCTGGCGGACGCCTTCCGCGCGGCGGGGGCGCTGGTGGTGCTGGTGCGCGTCAGCTACTCCGATGACGGCCGCGACATGCTGCGGCCGCCGGTCGACAACCCGCCCCCACCCATGCCGCGCCCGCCGGGGTGGGACCGGGTCGTCCCCGAGGTGGGGCCGCGCGACGGCGACATCGTCGTCACCAAGCGCAACTGGGGCGCCTTCCACGGCACCGACCTGGAGCTGCAGCTGCGCCGCCGCGGCATCCGGACCATCGTGCTGGGCGGCATCGCCACCAACTTCGGCGTGGAATCCACTGCCCGCGGCGCCTTCGAGCGTGCTTACGCGCAGGTGATCGTCGAGGACGCCACCTCGGCCCTGAGCGCCGGCGCGCACGAGTTCGCGCTCACCACCATCTTCCCCCGCTTCGCCCGCATCCGCTCGACGGACGAGGTCCTCGCCGCGCTGCGATGAGGGGGATCGGGTGACGCATCCGCCTCCGATTTCGTCTCAGCACCACAACGCCTCAACCGCCGCGCCGGTTCTTCGCCGCGGCCCCGAACGTGCGGCGGTGGGAGGCGAACCCCGAGCCGAGGAGGAGCGATGAAGCTGAAGCTGGACGACATCCGCGTGGATTCGTTCGCCCCGCTGGAGGCGGCGCCGGAGGAGCGCGGGACGGTGCACGGCCAGGCCGCGAGCCAGCTGATCGTGATCACCTGCCGCGCCACGTGCCCCGGCAACGAAACGTGTCCGGAATGCCCGGTGATCTGAGATCCAACCCCAACCCGGAGGCGACCGTGAAGGTGAAGCTCGAGGAGATCCGCGTAGACTCGTTCGTCACGAGCGCGGAGCCGGTGGACGGGCGCGGCACGGTGCGGGCGTTCGAGGCCAGCCTGCTGCTGACGTGCCATCTGTCGTGCCCGCCGAAGTACACCTGCCCGGAGTGCGCCCCGCCGGTCATGCCGGAGCGCGAGCGGGAAGACTGATCCACCGCCGCCCACCCCGGCGCTCCACCCCACCCAACCCCCCGGAGGCAACGATGAAGGTGAAGCTCGAGGAGATCCGCGTGGATTCGTTCGCGACGGCCGCGGAGCCGTCTGCGCAGCGGGGCACGGTGAACGCCCACATGCAGACGTCGTACACGTGCAAGTGGTCGTGCTATCCGAAGTACACCTGCCCGGAATGCGCGATGCCCTGACGCCGGCGCGACGCGGAAGGCCGACATCGGATACGTCGCACGCAGAGACGCGGAGAACTTTGGTGAGTTCTCCGCGTCTCTGCGTCTCTGCGTCTCTGCGTGAGATCTGCCGTCAGGCGAACAGGTCCAGCTCGCCATCCGCCGGCGGCTCCGGCTCCTCGGCCGCGGCGGGTGGTGAAGCGCCATCGGAGGAGGGCGGAGGCGATGGGGCGTCCTCGATCTCCATCCCCTCGTCTTCCACGGCCGGGGCGAGGGCGATGGGCTCGTCGTCCTCGGGAGATTCGGGGAGCTCGCGCTCGGCCACGTGCGTGACGGCGGCGATGCGCTCGCTGCCGGTGATGCCGACCGACTTCTCGGCGGCGCCCGCGCGGCCGGACTGCGGCGCGGCCTCGGGCTTCACGCGCACCGCGCGGCCGCCGCTGGTGGTGGCCATCAGGTCCTCGCCCGGGTGCACCTCGCGCGCGGCGGCCACCTCGCCCGTCTCCCTGCTCGTTGCCAGCAGCGGCGTCCCCAGTCCCCCTCGCCCCTGCGGCACCAGCTCGTCCAGCGGCACGCGCTTGGCCCACCCGCGCTCCGTCACCAGGCACAGCTCGCCGCCCTCGCGCCGCGCAACCACGAAGCCGACGACGCTCTCGCCCTCCTTCAGCTTCATCCCCCTCACGCCCTGCGCGGCGCGCCCCATCATCGGCACCTCGCTCTCGGCGAAGCGGATGGCCCGTCCGCCGCGGCCCACGAGGATCACCTCGCCCTCGCCGTCGGTCACCCGCACATCGGCGAGCTGGTCCTTCCCGGTCAGCTTGATGGCCTCGATGCCGCCGACGCGCGCGTTGGCGTACTGGTCCAGCGCGGTCCGCTTCACCGTGCCGTCCGCCGTGGCGAAGAGGACCGAGCGGTCGGCGCGGAACTCCGAGACCACGTGCACCGCGGCCACGCCCGCCTTCTTCCCCAGCTCGAAGATCTGCCCCAGCGCCTTGCCGCGCGCGGTGATCCCCGCCTCGGGGATGTCGCGCACGGTGATGCCGAACGCCCGGCCGTCGGTCGAGAAGACGAGGAGCGTATCGTCGGTGCTGGCCACGAAGGCGCGCTCCACGTAGTCGTCCTCGTAGCGGTCCAGCGCGATCCGCTTTCCCGCGGTCATGCTGCGCTGGTACACGGCCATGGGGATCTGGCGGACGTACCCCTCGCGGCTCACCGTGACCACCACGTGCTCGGCGGCCAGCATGTCCTCCAGCTTCACTGACTTCTCGTTCTCGTAGATCTTCGTCCGCCGCGGGTCGGCGTACTTCTCGGCCAGGTCGCGCAGCTCGCCGCGGATCAGGTCGGTCTGCCGCTCGGAGCTGGCGAGGATGGCCTCCAGCTCCACGATCCGCCGCTCCAGCTCGTCCAGACGGTCGCGCAGCTCGCGGCTCTCCAGCTGGGTCAGGCGCGAGAGGCGCATCTCCAGGATGGCCTTGCTCTGGCGCTCGTCCAGCTTCAGCTCCTTCTCCAGCTTGGCCGCGGCGGTCTCGCGGGTGCGGCTGGAGCGGATGATCCGCACCACGTCGTCGATGCGCGACAGCGCCACCATCAGCCCGCGCAGCACATGCGCCTCGTCGCGCGAGCGCTCCAGCTCCCAGCGGCTGCGGCGGACCACCACCTGCACGCGGTGGTCGCGCCAGCGCTCCAGGATGGGCTTCAGCCCCAGCTCGCGCGGCACGCCGTGGTCCAGCGCCAGCGCGATCACCCCGAAGGTGCTCTGCAGCGCCGTCCACTTGTAGATCTGGTTCAGCACCTTCACCGCGTCGGCACCGCGCTTCAGCTCCAGCACCATGCGAATGCCGTCGCGGTCGCTCTCGTCGCGCAGGTCGCTGACGTCGCTCATCCGCCCGGCGCGCGTGAGCTCGGCGATCTGCTCGATGATGCGGCTCTTGTTGGTGCCGTACGGGATCTCGGTGACCACCAGCTGCTCGCGGCCGTTGCGGCGGCTTTCCTTGTACACGCGCGCCCGCATCACCACGCGGCCGCGCCCCTTCGTGTACGCGTCGCGGATCCCCGCCGTCCCCACGATGATGCCACCGGTGGGGAAGTCCGGCCCCGGCAGGTGCGCCATCAGGTCGTCCACCTCGCAGTCGGGGTGGTCCAGGAGATGGAGCGCCGCGGCCACCACCTCGCCCAGGTTGTGGGGAGGGATGTTGGTGCTCATCCCCACCGCGATCCCGCTCGATCCGTTTACCAGCAGGTTGGGGACGCGCGCCGGGAGGACGCGCGGCTCCTGCAGCCGGTCGTCGAAGTTGGGGGCGAAGTCGACGGTGTCGCGGTCGATGTCGGCCAGCAGCTCCATCGCCACCGCCGACAGCTTCGCCTCGGTGTAGCGGTAGGCGGCGGCGTTGTCGCCGTCGATGGAGCCGAAGTTCCCCTGCCCGTCCACCAGCGGGTAGCGCAGCGCGAACTCCTGCGCCATGCGCACCAGCGAGTCGTACACCGCCGTGTCGCCGTGCGGGTGGTACTTGCCCAGCACATCGCCGACGACCGTCGCGCTCTTCTTGTACGGCCGCGCGGGGGTGAGCCCCGCCTCGTACATGGCGAACAGGATGCGGCGGTGCACCGGCTTCAGCCCGTCGCGCACGTCCGGCAGCGCCCGCTGCACGATCACGCTCATCGAGTAGTCGATGAACGACTCGCGCATCTCGTCTTCGATCAGGCGGGGAAGTACGCGCTCGCGCTGCGTGGTGGCGATCATCGAGTGGGTCTGCGTGTGGGGCCCGCGTGTCGGCACTGCTCAGGACTGCCGGTGGATGCAACAGAATGCGCCCCGCGCGGGGCTGCGGAAAGGTGCGCCGGGGATACACCGGGCGCAAGGAGATGTTCGGGGAGTTTTCGGGAGGTGGGACGCTCAGGCTGCTTTCTGGCGGAGACTCTCGTAGAGGTTGGCATGGTTCAGGAGCACGTCCTGCAGACCGCGCCGGACCGATTCGGATTCCAGCGCCTGCGTGCTCATTGCGCCGTGGGCGTCCAGCGCGTCGATGATGGCCTTCAGCAGCTCGGACTTCAGGTCTGGAGAGTTGGCGAATTGCTCCTTGGTGTTGCTGGCGGCCTGCTGGATCAACGTCTCGGATTCGAGCAGCTTGCCCTTCAGCACCTGGCCGACGTACACCAGCTTGTCTTCCTCCGTAAGGTCACCCTGGAACAGTTCGTTCACCCGTGCGATCATCTCACGCAGGTACACGCGCTCCTGCTCGCGCAGCACGCGCGTCCCTGCCCCGGTCATCGGCTGGATCGGGACCGCTTCCGGCTGGAGCTGCATCGGCGCGCCGCCCCGGCGCTTCAGCGTGTGGTGGGTGAGCAGGACTTTCGAGAGATCCACCCCCTCGCGCTCACGGCCGAACTCCAGGAGCGGAAGGAGCCGGCGGAAGAAGATCGCGCGCTTTTCCACCCCGGTGCTGCCGTAGTCGAAGATCTGCGAGAGAAAGGTGTAGAGGCGGACGTATGTGCCGATGTCCGCCCGGAACTGCTCCAGCGCGTCGCGCTCGCCGCGCGCGGCCTCGGCGGCGGCGGAGTCGTGGCGGGCCTCTGCGTCGCGCTGGGCCTGCTGGGCGGCCGTGTAGCGCCTCAGCAGCCGGTCGGCCACGGGCGCAATCGCCGCCACCAGTTCGCGCTGCTGCGCGCCTGGGCGCAGTTCGGCCTCGACCACGCGGTCCACTTCACCTTCGTCGTAGTGGCCGGCGGCGTCCAGCTTGGCGCGCAGATCGAAGACCAGGTTGGGGTCGGTGACGCTGGTCAGGGTGGCGGTGGTATAGTACGCCTGGAAGGCGGAGAGGATGTCGTCGGCCTCGTTCACGAAGTCCAGGACGTAGGTGGTGTCCTTCCCCGGGTGCGCGCGGTTCAGCCTCGACAGCGTCTGCACGGCCTGGATTCCCGCCAAGCGCCGGTCCACGTACATCCCGCACAGCAGCGGCTCGTCGAAGCCCGTCTGGAACTTGTTCGCCACCAGCAGCAGCTGGAATTCGTCGGTGTGAAAGGCGTCGCGTATCTCGCGACCCAGGAGGTTGGGGTTCAGCCCCGTGCTGCGCTCGGTGAACGGATCGGGGCCGGAGTCCGGGTCCTTCACCTCGCCCGAGAAGGCGACCAGCGTACGCAGGGGATAGCCGCGGTCCGCGATGTAGCGCTGCATGGCAAGCTGCCAGCGGACGGCTTCCACCCGGCTTCCCACCACCACCATCGCCTTTGCCCGCCCGTCCAAGAGCGGGGCCACGGCTTCGCGGTAATGCTCCACCACTACCTGCACCTTCTGGGCGATGTTGTAGGGGTGAAGGCGCACCCACGCCATGATTCCCTTCATCGCCGTGCCGCGCTCCACCTCGCGGTCGTCCATCTCGCGCCCCTCGTGCGCCAAGCGGAAGGCGGTGCGGTAGGTGACGTAATTCCGCAGCACGTCCAGGATGAACCGCTCTTCGATTGCCTGCCGCATCGAATACACGTGGAACGGCTGCGGCACGTTGTCCGGGGCCGGCTTCCGCGACGGGTCGGGGCGGGTACCGAAGCGTTCGATGGTGGTGGACTTCGGCGTGGCGGTGAAGGCCACGTAGGTGATGCCGTCCGACTCGTCCGCTCGGGTTGCCATCGTCGCCAGGAGCAGGTCCTCGGTGCTCACCTCGCCCCCGTCGGCGAGGGCCTGGACCTCGGCGTCGGTGAGAACGGCGCGGAGTTGCTTGGAGGTCTCTCCCGTCTGCGAGCTGTGCGCCTCGTCGGCCAGGACGGCGAAGCGCTTCCCTTTCGTGGCGGCGAGATCGCGCACCGTTTTCAACGCGAAGGGAAAGGTCTGGATGGTGCTCACCACGATCTTCTTCCCGGCAGCCAGTGCCTCGGCCAATTCGGCGCTCTTACTCGCGCCCTCTCCGGTGATGGTGGCGACCACTCCGGGGGTGCGCTCGAATTCGTAGATCGCCGCTTGGAGCTGGGTGTCGATCACGTTCCGGTCCGACACCACCAGCACGGTATCGAACACCTTATGGTCGTGCTCGTCGTGCAGATCGGCCAGAAAATGCGCAGTCCAGGCGATGGAGTTGGTCTTTCCCGAGCCGGCGGAATGCTGGACCAGGTAGCTCCCGCCCGCGCCCGCCGCCCTCACCGCCGCGACCAGCTTGCGGGTGGCGTCGAGCTGGTGGTAACGCGGGAATAGAATGGCCTGCACCTGCTTGCGCGCGTCGCGCTGGGCCACCATGTAGCGGCCCAGGATCTCCAGCCAGCCGTCGCGCTCCCACACGTCTTCCCAGAGGTAGGCGGTGGGATGGCCGTTTGGATTGGGTGGGTTGCCGGCGCCGCCCCGGTTGCCCTGATTGAAGGGGAGAAAGCGCGTGGCGGCGCCCTCCAGCCGCGTGGCCATGTGCACCTCGAGGTTGCTCACCGCGAAGTGCACCAGCGCGCCGCCGGGAAAGCTCAGCAGCGGCTCGGGATCCCTTCCCTGGGGGCGTGGATTGCGATCGGCACGATACTGGGCGATCGCGTCTTCCACGTTCTGGGTGAAGTCAGTCTTCAGTTCGGCGGTGGCGATCGGGATGCCGTTCACGAAGAGGACGAGGTCGATGCTGTCGTTGGTCTCCGCCCGTGAGTAGCGCACCTGCCGGACGACACGCAGGCGGTTGGCCTGGTAGCGCGCCATGATTCCGGAATTGGCGCCCAGCGCGGGGCGGAATTGCGCCAGGTGCAGCCGAGTGCGCACGCCGAGCATCTCAATCCCCTGCCGCAGCACCTCCAGCGTGCCGCGCTGCTCCAACTGGTCGCGCACGCGGCGGAGGAGCGCCTGCGTGGCGCCGGCGCCATAGCTCTTTTCCAGCGCTTCCCACTCGTCAGGCTGCGTCTGCCGCACCCACGCGATCACGTCGTCCGGATAGAGGGCCAGCGTGCGGTCGTAGCGCGCGGCGTCGCCCTCGGCATACAGCCAGCCATGCGCGCCCAGGTGCTCGCAGATCTCGCGCTCGAAGCTGATCTCCTTATGGATGCTCATGCCGCCTCCGCCAGCCCGCGCACATCGATCTTTCCCGTCACCGCCGCGGAGATCAGGGCCGTGCGCCGCTCCTGCAGGAGTGCAATGGCGCGCTCGGCTTCCTTGATAAGAGAATCCATTTGACCAGTTCGATGAATCAAATGTTCAATGATGGATTCCTGCTCCTTCAAAGGTGGAACGGGGAATCGAAAATCCATCAGTGATGCTTTGGGAAGGTTGTTCGCTAACCCATCAGCGCCACTGATTGCGCGCTCAACCTGTGTACGCATAGCATGACCGTTAAAAGCGGCGACAAAATACCGAGGATCGACACTCTTCTCCACATGTATGCGGAAAATTTTGTCTGACAACATCAAGCGCGGCCGTACTACCGCAACGAAGGCGGTTGAGCCAACCAGTGCAGGTGATCCGCTCGCTCGCGACATCAGTACATCGCCCGGGCGTATTTCATAATCCACAATCGGCGAAAGGTTTTCCGGAAGCGCCTTGTTCTCGCTGTCGATAAACACTCCACGATTCACGCATCCCGCCTTGACGACTCCCCACTCATCCGGATCTGCTTGCCTATTGTCGCAATCTGGACTCCACCCCTGCTCGATGCGTTGGATTACGCGTCGCAGTGTCGGAAGCGTCCAATGCGCTGGCACATCGCCCAGCCATTCGATCCCGGATGTCTTCATCCGCACGTGTGGATCCAAACCCTTGGTTACAGCGTGGGATATGACAGCATGCCGCTTCTCCGTCAACCGGTCAATCAGGCGCCGCTGCACTTTCATCAACGTGTCGATCTTTGCCGTCTCGCGATCCAAGAAGCCCGCGATTAGTTCCTGCTCGGCAGAAGTTGCAATTGGAAGCTCCACGTTGACCAACGCATAATGTGATAACCCTACGCGTGTGAGGCCGTTCGCCAGCACGGCAAATTTCGACTTCACGTAATTCGAATCGAACAGCCACTTTAAATATCGGCCTGAGACGCCTGGCAGGGACCGAACGAGCGCGAGATGATACCCACAAACCACTCCCGGAAGATCGTCCGGCACATAGGCAGAGATTGCGATATCATCAGCTGTTTCGGAGTCCTTTGTGATGATTGTATCTCCACGGCGCAATTCAAACTTTGCGATTTGGGCGGTCGAGGCGGTTGCGGGCATGTAATCCAGATCTCTCGTAATCACATCATTATAATAAACGTCCGTGTAGTTGCAGAGCTTGACCGGCACTTCACCTTCGTATGTCTTTTTATCTACATTGCTCAGGAATATATTACTAACGTGCTTCAGCCGCCTGATCTCCCAACACGCCGGCACGTGACCAAGCGACTCGATGCCACTGTCCTTGTATTCAGGGTAACGGGGCAAGCTCATTGCGATAGCTCCCCGATCATTGCCACGATTCGCGCGCTGACCTCCGTCAGGTCGGCATCGATTTGTTCCAACGGGCGGGGCAGCTTGAACACGTAGAAGTAGCGGTTGAACGGAATCTCGTAGCCGACCTTGGTCTTTTCCTCGTCAATCCACGCGTCGGGCACGTGCGGGAGCACCTCGCGGTGGAAGTAGTCTTCCGGCCACTCGGTCAGCGGCACGTTCTCGGTGTCCCGCAGAGTCGTGTCGGGCACCGGCTTTCCCTTCGCCTTGCCCTTCGTCCCACGCACGATCTGACCGTTCTCGTCACGCAGCGGCCGCTCCACGGTGATGGTGCGGTAGCCGAACTCGTCATTGCGGAAGATGCGCGAGATGGGCACGCCGTCACGCTCCGCCTCCACGAAATCCCGGAAGAGTGTGGTAATCGCCTCGATGTGCTCGGGCGCCAACTCCTTCCGCTTGCTTCCCAGGCTCTTCCGCATTTTCCGCGACATCGCGCTGCCGTCGATGAGCTGCACGCGCCCGCGCCGGTGCTGGGGCTTGTTGTTGCTCACGATCCACACGTAGGTGCTGATCCCCGTGTTGTAGAACATGTCGGTGGGAAGTGCGATGATGGCCTCGAGCAGGTCGTTCTCCAGCACGTGGCGGCGGATCTCGCTCTCCCCCGAGCCCGCGCCACCGGTGAAGAGCGGCGAACCGTTCAGCACGATCCCGAAGCGGCTCCCGCCCTGCGCCGCGGGGCGCATCTTGGAGAGCAGGTGCAGGAGGAAGAGAAGCGAGCCGTCGCTCACCCGTGGCAGCCCCGGTCCGAAGCGCCCGTTGTAGCCGTCGCGCTTGTGCTCCTCACGCACCGTCTTTTCGATCTTCTTCCACTCGACCCCGAACGGAGGATTGGAGAGCATGTAGTCGAAGTGCATGCCCCGCGCGCCGTCGTCCGCCAGCGTATTGCCCAGCACGATGTTGCTGACGTCCTGACCCTTGATCAGCATGTCGGCCTTGCAGATGGCGTATGACTCGGCATTCAGCTCCTGCCCGTGCATCACCAGCCGCGCGGTGGGATTGTGCTCGACGAGGTACTCATCGGCCACGGAGAGCATCCCTCCCGTCCCCGCGGTCGGATCGTACAGCGTGCGCACCACACCGTGCTTGTTCAGCGCCTCGTCGTCCTCCGCGAACAGCAGGTTGACCATGAGCCGGATCACTTCACGGGGCGTAAAGTGCTCCCCCGCCGTCTCGTTCGAGAGCTCCGCGAACCGGCGGATCAGCTCCTCGAACACTGCGCCCATCTGTGCGTTCGTTACCGTGGTGGGGTGCAGGTCCACGTGGGCGAACTTCTCGGCCACCAGGTAGAGAAGCTTCGCCTTGTCCAGCCGCTCCACCTGCGCGTGGAAGTCGAAGCAGTCGAAGATGTCGCGCACGGCGGGCGAGAACGCGCGCACGTACTCCAGCAGGTTCTCGCGCACGTGGTCGGCGTCGCCCAGTATCCGCTTCAGATCCAGCGCCGAGGTGTTGACGAAGTGCTGCTCGGACTTCTGGAGCATGAACGGCTCGGGGTTCAGCCCGGCGCGCTCTCGCTTCGCCTTCTCGGCCAGCACGGCCGCCTTGGTGGGCTCCAGCACGCAGTCCAGCCGCCGGAGCACGGTGAACGGTAGAATGACGCGCCCGTATTCGGATTGCTTGTAGTCACCACGGAGGAGGTCCGCCACGGACCAGAGGAACGCGGAAAGCCTGGAGTCGCTCATCGGATGGGGTTGCCTGGACCGAGCGCCTGCTCTTCACCGGCTCCAATACGTAGGCGCGGTGGTGCGGCGGGATTGGTGTGAAGGACGACTGACGGGGAACATCTTATCATCCACGTGGCACGAAAGGAACTGAGCGCAGCAACTTCCATGGGCGAGGCGCGCATCTGCTTCGGCCTCGCCCGTCACCCCCGCCCGCGCCCTCGCGTGGAGGTGCGGCGCGGGGTGCCGCGGCCGCGGCGCACCGGGCGCTTCTTGCGCGCGTTGGCCCGGGCGCGGGCACGCGCGGCGGCGCGCTCGGCGGCGGCGCGGGCCTCGGCGGCGGCGGTGCCGGGGCGCGGGGTGATGGGGATGTCGGTGATCGCCCGCGCCGCCACGTCGGACACGGCCGAGCGGATCGCCAGGATCTGCCCCTCCGTCCCCCCGTCGTACACGCGGTTCGTAAGCAGGACCACGAACAGGTCGCGCTCGGGGTCGATCCAGATCGACGTGCCCGTGTAGCCGGTGTGGCCGAAGGCGCGCGCGGAGAAGAAATCGCCCGCCGAGCTCCGCTTGGCCGGCGTGTCCCACCCCAGCGCGCGCGTCTCCACCTTCAATTGCCGCGTGGTGAAGCGCTGCACCGTGCGCGGCGACCAGATCCGCCGGTCGCCGTACGCGCCCAGGTTCAGCAGCGTCTGCGCGTAGATGGCGAGATCCCCCGCCGTCGAGAAGAGCCCCGCGTGCCCGGCCACGCCGCCCAGCCGGAACGAGTTGCCGTCGTGCACCACGTCGCGCAGCACGTACGGGCGCTCGGAGCGGATCGCGCTGGGCACCGTGCGCCCCCACCACACCAGCGGCGGCCGGTACATGGTGTTCTCCATCCCCAGCGGCACGAACACGCGGCGCGCGGCGAAGCGGTCCACCGGCTCGCCCGCGCGGCGGCGCACGACCTCGGCCATCAGGATCATCCCGAAGTCGCTGTACACCATCTTCGTCCCCGGCTCGTACACCAGGTCGGTGCGGTAGACCATCTGCAGCGCGGCGTCGGCGTCCGCCGCGCCGTTGTACAGGTCGTCGCCCGCGGGCAGGCCGCCGGTGTGGGTCATCAGGTTCCACACCGTCACGTCGCCGCGCCCGCCGCCGCGGAACTGGGGGAGATAGCGGTAGACGGGCTCGTCCAGCCGGATCTTCCCGTCGTCCACCAGCGCCATCACCGCCGCCGTCGTCCCGATCACCTTGGTCAGCGACGCGAGGTCGAAGAGCGTGTTCGCGGGATCGACCGGCCCGCCCGCGACGGTGCCGTAGCCGCGCAGCTTCACCAGCTTTCCGTGCCGCCCGACGGCGACGGCGGCCGAGGTGAAGACGCCGGCATCCAGCGCGCGCTGCATCACCGCGTCGATCTTCGCCAGCGAGTCGGCGCTCATCCCCGCGTCCTTCGCGTCGCCGCGGGCCAGGCGCCGGGCGGGCGGCCACGCTCCGCGGGGATGGGGAAGCTGGTCCGCGGGGCGATGGATCTCGCCGAAGAGCGCGCGCACCGCCGCCCGCTGCGCCCGCGCCCCGGCGCCGAAGACGAGCACCGCCGTGCGCACCGCCGGCAGCGGCCGCGCGGGGTCCGCGTCCAGCGCCACGTAGACGATGCGCCGCGTCACCGTGTCGCGCGCGAAGGCCAGGCTGTCCGCGCGGAACTTCGCCGTGTCGCGCCGCGCGGCCTTCGAGGTGTCGCGCCTTGCCACGGCGCCGATGCGGTCCACGAAGCGCAGCCGCGCGGCACCGACTTCCGCGACGACCGCGCAGTCAGCGCCCGCCGACGCGAAGCTTGGGACGCGCGTCAGCAGGCCGTGACGGGCGACGACGCCGGTCCGCAGGTGCCGGAGATTGGGGACGCGCGCGGCCAGCTCGCCGGAAAGGGTGGAGACGTCCGCATCGGGCGCGGTGATGAGAATGGTCGCGCGGCACCCGGCGAGCGCGGGCACGGTCCCCAGCGCCACCGCCGTCCGCTCGAACGCGCCCCCCGCCATCTCCACCGCCTCGCGGCTGGGGAGGGGGAGACGGGTCGTGTCCGCGGGAGGAATGCCGAGCCCCGCGCGGCGCTTGGCAGCGAAGACGCGGCGCACCGCCTGGTCCACCATGTCGCGGGGGATGCGGCCCGCCTCGACCGCGGCGGCGAGCGAATCCGCCAGCGCGGCGGGATCGGAGACGCCGGCGAGCAGGTCCGCGCCCTCGCGGATCGCGGCGACAGCGCCGGGGACGATGCCGCCCATCCGCCGCGCCAGCGGGCCGTCCGCGGCCACGTCGGCGATCACCATCCCCCCGAACCCCATGTCGCGCCGCAGGATGCCGAAGGCGGTGATGCCGGAGAGCGGGAGCGGCGTGGTGTCGCCCGTGAGCGCGGGGACGGCCACGAAGCCGGGCTGCACCGCCGCCGCGCCCGCCTTCACCGCCGCGCCCAGCCAGTCCAGGTGCGACACCTCCAGCGCCGAGCGGTCCCACCGCACGGCGCGAACGCCCGCACCGGCCTCGGAAGACGAGGGGCGGAAGATGGAGATGGCGGGAAGGCGCCCGCCCTCGGCCAGCGCGCGGACGAAGGCGGCGTACGCGGCCGTCCCCGCGTCGTTCGCCGACGGCGGGGCGAGCGCGGACGAATCGCCGGGGAGCGCGGGGCCGGCCACGAAGGCCAGGTCGATCCCCATCGCCTTCGCCTCGGCCGCCGCCGCGGTGCCGGCCGCCGTGGCGAGCTCCGCATCCCCCAGCACCATCAGCCCCTCCGCGGAGGGGAGCTCCGTCGCGCCGGGGAAGACGCGTCCCGCGCCGCCGTCCAGCCGCGCGGCCACCAGCGGCGCCAGCGGCAGCTTCCGCAGCGTGTCCGCCAGCGCGGCCACGGTGCGCGCCGGGCCGCCCGTCATCTCCACCCCGCCCACCCCGTCCGTGGCCCAGCGCAGCAGCCGCGCCCGCGACGAGTCGCCCGGGGGAACGGAGGGCGTGAGCGGCGCCGCGCGCACCATCAGCAGCTGCGCCACCTTCTGCCGCGTGGTCATGCGCGCCAGCCGCGCCTCGCTCCACGGCGACGCCGGCTCCTGGCGCCCGCACGCGGCGGCGAGCGCGAACAGGCCGAGCGCCAGCGCGCGGAGGATGGCGGCGCGCGGGCGCGGCGGCGCGGGCGCGGCCGGTGCGCGGTCGGTTCGGTTCTGCGGACGGGTCAAATCATGCACCGGTTGCGGGACTTGCCCGTTGCCGGTGGCAGGAAACGGACCGGAGGGTGGGACAAGGCTGCGTCAGAACTGTGACAAGTTTGCCGCACCGGAAACAGATGTCTCATCCGTAAATCCTGTAATCGGGGGGTTCTGCAGAGGCACGGGGCTGGCTTGGGTTTTGCCACGGCGAAGGCCAAGTCGTGCGAGGTACCAGCCATACGAGCAGGCGCGTCCGCCCCCCGAGGCGAGCGCGCGCTACGCCCCACCTTGCGCTGCATCCCCCGACAATCCACGCGCGCCCGGTCCGCCGGGCCCCAGAATGAGAGCCGGACCGCGGCCCTTTACGGCCGAGGCTGCACAGGCGAACGAGATGAGCGAAGCCCCTGCCACCGTGTTCGTGGCCGATGACAACCCGTCGATCCTGCTGGGCCTGGACCGCGCCCTGAAGGCGCGCGGCTACGACGTGCGCACCGCCGCCACCGGCGGGGCCGTGCTGCGGCTGCTGAACGAGCACCCGAAGACGCCGGACCTGGTGCTGCTGGACGTGATGATGCCGGAGCTTTCCGGGATCGACGTGCTGCGCGCGCTGCGCCGCGACGACCGCTGGGCCGACGTTCCCGTGGTCCTCATCACCGCCACCAACGACGGCGCGCTGCCGGTTTCCGCGCTGCGCGACGGGGCGGTGGACTTCCTGACCAAGCCCTTCCGGCTGGACGAGCTGCTGGCCCGCGTGGACGCGCACGTCACCCGCAACCGCGAGCTGCGCCGCGCGCGGGAGCAGGCGCGGATGCGGCTGGAGGCCATCGACCTGATCCGCGAATTGAACCGCGTGGTCAGCGCCGACGAGATGTTCCACCTGGTCACCGCGCGCACCGCGCAGGTGCTGGGCGTGGCCCGCTGCTCGGTGCTGGTGGTGGAGCGCGGCCAGCAGACGGCGCGCGTGGCGGCGAGCAGCGAGGCGCAGCTGGCCGACGGGATGCTGCTGGAGCTGGACCACTACCCAGAGGTGCGCGAGGCGCTGGAAACGGGAAAGCCGGTGGCCATCGCCGACGTGTCGGCCAGCCCGCTCTTCGACGGCGTGCGGGACGGCGCCGCCACCCCGCTGCGCTCCGCCATCGTGGTCCCCTTCCCGCTCACCGAGACCGTCACCGGCCTGTTCGTGGAGCATGCCACGGTCGACGAGCCGGAGCTGGGCCCCGAGGCGGCCGAGCTGGCCGAGCGGGTGGTGGACGCCATCGTGCAGGCGTGCGGGCGGGTGCAGATCTTCGAGCGGCTGATGCAGCAGCGGCAGCACCTGCACGACCTGGCCAACACCGACCAGCTCACCGGCGTGGCCACGCGCCGCGCGCTGGAAGAGTACCTGCGCACCGAGCTGCAGGTTGCGCGCGAGCGGGGCGAGCCGCTGTCGGTGGTGCTGCTGGACCTGGACAACTTCAAGGAGATCAACGACACCTTCGGCCACCTGGCCGGCGACGCGGTGCTGCGGTCGCTGGGCAACTGGCTGCAGTCGGAAAGCAGCCTGCGCACGCACGACCGCCCCGCGCGCTACGGCGGCGACGAGTTCGTGGTGGTGCTCCCCGGCACCGGCGCGGCGGGCGCGCTGCGCTTCGCCGAGCGGGCGCGCAACGAGTTCGGGCAGATCCCCTTCGTGTTCGGCGGGCGCGCGGTGCGGGCGTCGCTCTCCGCGGGCGTGGCCTCGTGGCCCGACTTCCCCGCCGAAACGGTGGACGAGCTGATCGCCGAGGCCGACGCGGCGCTGTACCAGGCCAAGCAGCAGGGCCGGGACCGGGTCTGCATCGCCGCCGCGGTCGGATAAACGAAGTACGAAAGTACGAGGAGTACGGAAGTACGAAACAGAACGTGCGTGAGTGCGGAAGTGCGGGAGTGCGCTGGGCTCGAGCGAGTCCGGCGCACTTTTCGTTTCCGCACCTCACGCACTTCCGCACTCACGCACTCACGCACTCTTTCATCGTACTCCCGTACTTTCGTACTTTCGTACTTCCCCTGCGGCAAGGAACCTGCGGGTCGCGCGGAACATGGATGAGGAGAAACCGGTGCGTCCGCTGATCGTCGTCACCACCACGCTGGCGCCCTCGGGGTCGCACAACCTGCCGGCGGTGCGGCTGAACGTGCAGTACGTGACCGCGGTCGAGGAGCCGGGGGGCACGGCCGTGCTCCTGACCCCCGGCCACGACCGCGAGTCGGTGTGCCGGCTGGTGGAGCTGGCGCACGGGCTGGTGCTGACGGGCGGCGAGGACGTGGCCCCCGAGCTGTACGGCCAGGAGCCGCACCCCGAGCTGGGGAGCGTGAACCCGCTGCGCGACCAGATCGAGATGGCCGCGCTGGAGGTGGCGCTCCGCCGCGGCATCCCCATCCTGGCCATCTGCCGGGGGATGCAGATGCTGAACGTGGCGCTGGGCGGCACCCTCTACCAGGACATCCCCTCGCAGCTCGGCGGCGACGTGCTGCACGAGCAGGACGCCCCCGTCACCCAGCGCTGGCACCGCGCCGACGTGAAGCCCGGCTCGGGGCTCGAGGCCATCTTCGGCAACCGCGAGCTGTTCATCAACTCCTTCCACCACCAGGCGGTCCGCGACGTCGCGCCCTCGCTCGAGGCCACGGTGTGGGCGGAGGACGGGATCGTGGAGGGCGTGGAGGGGAAGGAGCACGGGTGGATGTACGGCGTGCAGTGGCACCCCGAGCGCGGCGAGGCCGAATCCCCCGCCGACGAGCGCGACCCCGACCGCCGCCTGTTCTGGGCCTTCATCCAGGCCGCCCGCGAGTTCGCGCAGACCACCAGCGACGCCCGGGCAGACGCGACGACGGACCTCGTCTCCGCCGCCGACTGAGGCGCGCACTCGCAACGCCCCCTCAGCGGCGGCTGAAGCCGCAGGAACAATGACGGGAAGCCTCGCAAACTGCGCGAGGCTGTTCGGCTCGCCGGCAACTACCGCTCGTCAGTTCCGCACTCTCGCACTTCCGCACTTCCGCACTTACCTGACGATGTCGAACCAGTCGATCTCGTCCAGCGGCACCTCCAGCGGGTCGCCGGTGCCCGGGTGGCGCGCGGCCAGGATCTCCTCGCCGAAGTCCGTGCGCAGGCGCTCGGGCAGGATCACCAGCTCGCTCCCGCGGCGGACCAGCTGGATGCGGCGCCGGTCCGTGATCGCCCGCTCCAGCCGGTCGTAGTCGCGCGGGGTCCAGTTCACGGACGGACCGTGTCGCGGCCCGTGGGCTCCGGCGGCGGCGCCTCGGTGATGGCGGGCGGCGGCGCGGGCGCGGCGGGCGCCGGGGCGGGCGCGGCCGGCGGCGGGGTCGTCACTGGCGGCGGAGCGACGACGGGCGCGGGGCCGCCGCCGCGCAGGATTCCCTCCGGGCGCACGGAAACGTAGTAGTCCTTCACGAACAGCGAGTCGATGCGCATGAAGCTGCTGTCCGGAAGGTCGCCGAACTTCACGCCCGGCTTGGCGCGCGGAACCACGAAGCGCAGCGTGTCCATCCACACGTTGAACTCGGCGCGGGAGATCTTCTGCAGGTAGCCGTTCACATTCACCCCGCAACCAACACACATCCCCCGCAGCTGCGCGGGCGTGGGCGCCGGCTCGAAGCGCAGCAGGATGCGGCGGCCACGCGGGGTGCGCACGTAGATGGCGTTGCGGCGCACCCCCGTCTCCGCCGTGCCCACCAGGTGCACCACGCGGCCCAGCTCGCGGTCGGTGAGCTTGTCCACGTTCTCGAAGGGCTCGATCACCACCGGCAGCACCGGCGCGCGGTCCGAGCCGAAGTTGGCCGCCGCGCCCACGCCGCCGTAGCGCCCGTGCGCCGTGGGGTCGCCGAAGATGGCGGCGGCCGTGATGGCGATGAGCCCCACGCCCACCAGGACGATGGTCCAGAACCAGACGCGCTGGTTGCGACCGCGTACGAGCCGGATATCCATTTGAACCGCTGGGAAACAGGGAACGGGTTACAGGGGACAGGGACGGCGGGACCGATTGCATCCGTCATGGGTACTTGGCCCCGGGCCGGCGGAGATGCCTGTGTGGGCGATCCGCCGTTCCCTGTAACCTGTTCCCTGTTCCCTGTCCCCTGCTGTTCGCAAGCGCCGTTCCCCGTTCGCTTTCCGGCGGGGAACGGCTTGCTCCGCCGGGACGGGGGCGGTTATCATGTTCCGCCGCGCCACACGGCGCAAATCACCCAACCCGTCCAGACCGGAGAACTTCCGTGCCCCGACCCGCGCCGAAGCCGCGGCGGTCGCTTACGCCTTTCTACGTGCTGCTGGGCCTGGTGCTCCTGGCCGGGATCGGCGTGGTCGCCACCCAGATGGGCTCCAAGGGCGGCAAGGCCGCCAACCAGGGCGTTCCGGTGACCATGACCCCGGACCAGCTCCAGCGCGTCCGCGGCATCACCCAGGGCCGCGAGGACGCCCCCATCACCATCTACGAGTTCGCGGACTTCCAGTGCCCGCACTGCGCCGAGTTCGCGTGGAAGGTGGAGCCGCTGATCCGCGACTCGCTGGTGAACACGGGGAAGGCGCGGTACGTGTTCTACGAGTTCCCGCTCGCCTTCAAGTGGAGCTGGCTCTCGGCGCGCTCCGGCCGCTGCGCCAACGAGCAGGGGAAGTTCTGGCCGTACCACGACCTGGTCTTCGCGCGCCAGACCGACTGGGGCTTCGAGAAGGACCCGGTGGACAAGCTGGCCGGCTACGCGCAGCAGGCGGGGCTGGACGCCGGCAAGTTCGAGGAGTGCGTGCGCTCCGACAAGTACGTGCGCGAGGTCTCGGAGAGCGCGCAGCTGGCGCAGTCGCTGGGCGTGCAGGGCACCCCCACGCTCTTCGTGAACGGGCGCAACATCGGCACGCCGGAGACCTACAAGGCGCTGGCCGACAAGGTGCGCGAGATCGCCCCGGCCGCGTTCGGCGGCGCCGCTCCGGCGGCGGCCACCGCCCCGGCGGCGGCGACGCCCGCCGACTCGGCGAAGACGCCCGCGGCGGGCGCCACCACCACCTCGTGAGCACCGCCGTGGCGACCGAAGGGCCCGTCTTCACGGACGACGCCGGCGACTACGCCGACCCGCCGATGACGCGGATGGCGATCGCGGTGCTGGCGCTGATCGGGATCCTGGTCGCCTCGTACCTGTCGCTGTACAAGCTCGGCTTCATCGGCGGGCTGACGTGCACCGTGGGCAGCTGCGAGCAGGTGCAGGCGTCGCCCTGGGCGGTGTTCCTCGGCCTTCCCGTCTCCATCTGGGGGCTGGGGGCGTACGTGACCATGCTGGCGGTGGCGATCATCGGCCTGCAGCCGCGCTTCGTGAACGCGCGCTGGGTGGCGGTGGCGCTCACCGCCCTGAGCGCGGTGGGGGTGGCGTTCTCGGCGTACCTCACGTACATCGAGGCGTTCGTGATCGAGATGTGGTGCCAGTACTGCGTGATCTCGGCGATCATCGTCACGGTGATCTTCTTCCTGTCGCTTCCCGGGCTCAGGCGGGCGCGGTGAGCGGCGGGGTTCCGGACGGAGGGACGATGCAGGAGCAGAGCGAGGCGGCGGCCACGGTGCCGGTGCGGCTGGTGTTCGCGGACCAGGGCACCTTCCACGACGAGACGGTGCACGTGCCCGCGGCCATGCTGGGCGAGTACGACCGCCTGATCGACCTTCTCCGCGAGGAGGAGTCGGTCACGCGCCAGGTGTACGTCGACCTGGGCCGCCTGGTCAGCGCCTACGTGGTGAACGACGGCGAGTAGCTCGCCCCCGATCGCCACCGGACAACGAAGCCCCTCTTCCGCGCGGATGCGGAGGCGGGGCTTCGGCTGTCTGAGGGTATCATACGAAATTCGGGAGAAGGATCGGTGCGTCCGGCCAACTCACGTGCTGCCGCACCCACAGATCCTTCGGCCTGCAAAGTGTCGTGCTGATGCGAGTTGTGGCGTGGGCGGCCTCAGGATGACGTCGGGTGGATGCGGTGCGGGATGCAGAAACTGCTCATCACGCAGTTCCCTCCGTTACCTCGGCTTCCTCGGTCATCCCGCTCCGCTATGACAGAAGCGAGCAGATTAGTCTCGTTGCATGGCGTGATGGGGACTGGTATCATCGTCGGGTGCCGGGCGAATTTCCTCGCGACCGGATGCACATCTCCCCGAATGGAGGCTCGATGAACAAGCTGAAGCTCGACGTCGACACGCTGCGGGTCGATCAGTTCAAGGTGGAGGGGGCCGCCGCCGTCGCGCAGGGGACGGTGCTCGCGAACTCCGACACTCTCACGTACACGACGTACCCGATCCGCTACTGCCCGAACATGCCGGCCAGCAGCCGCTGCTGATCCGCCGGGGGAGACAAGGAGAAAACGGGGCCGCCCCACGTTGGAGGGCGGCCCCGCTTTTTTTTCGCCTGCCGATGAGGCTACGGCTGTGGCGGGGTTCCCGCGGGCGGCGTTCCGCCGTTCTGCGCGGCGGCCAGGGCGGCATCCACCTCGCGCGCCAGGTCGGCGTAGGGGATGGCGCCGGGAAGCACCTTCTCGCGGTTGATGATGAAGGTGGGCGTGGAGTTCACCCCCGAGCTGGCCGCCTGCGTCAGGTCGTTGGTGATGAGCGGCGCCACGCGGTCGTTGTCGAAGCAGTCGCGGTACTCCGCGGCGTTCACGCCCAGCTCGCCGGCGTAGCGGGTGAAGCGCTGCGACGCGTCGGCCTGCCCGGCCCAGTCGCGCTGGCGGCTGAACAGGATGTCGTGCATCTGCCAGAACCTGCCCTGCGCCCCGGCGCACATGGCCGCCTTGGACGCCGCGAACGCCTGGCTGTGCATGGGGAGCGGATAGTTGACGAACACCAGACGCACCTTTCCCGTGCGCACGTAGGTGCTGTCGAAGCGCCGGTAGGTGCTGTCGAAGAACATCCGGCAGTACGGGCATTGGAAGTCGGAGATCTCGATCACCGTCACTTTGGCGCTGTCCGAGCCGTGCTGGCGGCCGCGGCCGGCGCGGGCCAGCACCGAATCCAGCGGTGGCACGCCGCGCGCGGCGCCCGCGGAGGTGCTGGAAGTATTGTTCCCGCCCCCGCCCTGCTGCGCGCAGGCGCTCACGGCCGACAGCATCGCCAGCGTGGCGATTCCCAGCAGTCCGGCAAGGCGCGCGCGGCGCGCAGCTCCGTGCTTCATCCCCATCATCCGCGGTCAGTGGCCGGAGACGCGCCGCGGGAGACCGCCTCCCGCGCCCGCTCCAGCGTCCATTCGTGCACCTCGGGCCCCGGCCAGCGCCCCGCCCGGGCCGCCTGGAGCAGCGCGGCGGCCTCGTCGCGCGCGCGGCTGGCGAGCTCCGGCGTCACCCAGCGCTCGGCCTCGGCCGCGCGCAGCTCGTCCTCGTCCAGCACCACCAGCGTGCCGTCGGCGCCGGACCAGAGGTCCAGGCACAGGTCGGTCGTCGTCCACCGGCCGCCGTCCATCTCCACCGGCGTGAGCACGTTGGCGTACACGCCGGTGAAGGTGCCGTCGGCCAGGTGGAAGCGGCCGACGTCGTGCCACCGGTTGCGGTAGGTGATCCAGACCACGGGCGCCCCCGGCTCCAGCACCGTGCGCCCGCCGGCCATCACCGGCTTGGGCAGACCGGCGGCCGGGAGCCAGGTGACAACGTAATCCCCCGCATCTTCCAGCACCACCTGACGGAACACCTGCTCCCGGTCCGGCAGCCGGCGGTAGTGGATGTGGACGAGCGGCAGCTCACCGCGAGGGGAGCCCCCGGCGCGCACCTCCGGGGCCCTCACCGCGTGGGCACCCTGCGCATCCCGCGCGCGGCAGTCTGCAGCTCCTGCGAATTCTTCCTCAACCGATTGGGATTCATCCGATCTCTCCGGTATGAAGTTGCAGTTCCCCCCTCTCCTGCTGTCGGGAGAGGGGGCCGGGGGGTGAGGGCTCCGTCGGACGCGCGCCGTCGTTTCTTCTGGCTGGGTGCTCGTAGTATCTGTGTGAGACTCCCCTACCGCGCCCGGTACCGCGGCCCGCCGTGCTCCTGCGCATCCACCACGGCGACCGCGGTGAGGTTGGCGATCTCGGCGGCTTCGCTGGCGCGCTGCAGGACGTGCACGGGGTGGCCCATCCCCAGCAGGATGGGGCCGAAGGCCTCGGCTCCGCCCAGGCGCATCATCAGCTTGTAGGCGATGTTGGCGGCGTTCAGGTCGGGGAAGATCAGCACGTTGGGGCGGTTGCGCAGCGTGCTGAACGGGTACAGCTCCCTGCGCATGTCGTCCATCATCGCGATGTCGGCCTGCATCTCGCCGTCGATCTCGAGCGTGGGGTCGGTGGAGCGGACCAGCTCGGTGGCGCGGCGCACCTTGTCGCTTTGCGGGTGGCGGGTGGAGCCGAAGTTGGAGAACGACAGCATGGCCACGCGCGGCACCAGCCCCAGCCGCCGCACGAAGCCGGCGGAGAGCGTCGCGATCTCGGCCAGCGTCTCGGCGTCGGGGTCGATGTTCACCGTGGTGTCGGCGAAGAACACGATCTCCTGCTCCAGCACCACCATGTACAGCCCCGCCACGTGCCGCACCCCCGGCGCGGTGCCGATGGCCTGCAGGGCGGGGCGGATCGTCTCCGGATAGTGCAGGTCCTCGCCGGCAACCAGCCCGTCGGCCTCGCCCTCGCGCACCATCATCATCCCGAAGGTGATGGCGCGGCGCACCTCGCCCTGCGCGTCGGCCAGCGTCATCCCCTTGCGCTGGCGGCGGGCGTACAGCGTCCGCGCGTACCGCTCCAGCCGCTCCTCGTCGGCCAGGCGGTCCACGATGCGGATCCCCTCCAGCGAGACCCCCAGCGCCGCCGCGGTGTCGCGGATGCGCTCGGGGCGGCCCACCAGAATGGGCTCGGCGATCCCCTCTCCGACGACGAGCGCGGCGGCGCGGATGATCCGCTCGTGCTCGCCCTCGGGGTACACGATGGCGCGCGGGTCGCTGCGCGCCTGGCGCATCATGTCGCGCATCACCTCGCGGCCGCGGCCCAGGCGCGCCTCCAGCTCGCCGCGGTAGGCGGTGAGCTCGATCTCGCGCCGCGCGACGCCCGTCTCCATGGCCGCCTGCGCGACCGCCGGGGCCACCCAGAGCATGATGCGCGAGTCGAACGGCTTGGGGATCAGGTAGTCGGGCCCGAAGCGCAGCCGCTCGGCGCCGTACGCGCGCTCGACGGACTCGGGGACGTCGAGCCGCGCCAGCTCGGCCAGCGCGCGCGTGGCCGCCATCTTCATCTCGTCGTTGATGGCGCGCGCGCGCACGTCCAGCGCCCCGCGGAAGATGAAGGGGAAGCCCAGGACGTTGTTCACCTGGTTGGGATAGTCGGTGCGCCCGGTGGCGATGATCGCGTCGGGGCGCGCCTCCATCACCTCCTCGGGCATGATCTCGGGGTCGGGGTTGGCCAGGGCGAAGACGATGGGCCGCTCCGCCATCGACGCCACCATCTCCCTGGTCACCGCCCCCGCGACGGAGAGGCCCACGAAGACGTCGGCGCCTGGCATCACCTCGGCCAGGGTGCGCGGCGGCACCGGCTGGGCGAAGCGGTGCTTGTACGGGTCGGTCTGGTCGGGGGCGCGATCCGTCGTCACCAGCCCCGCGCGGTCGCACATCCAGATGTTCTCGCGGCGCACGCCCAGCGACACGTAGTGCAGCGCCGTGGCGATCGCGGCCGCGCCGGCGCCGGAGAAGACCACGCGCACGGTGTCGATCGGCTTCCCGACGAGATCCAGCGCGTTCAGCAGCGCGGCGCCCGAGATCACCGCCGTGCCGTGCTGGTCGTCGTGGAAGACGGGGATGTCCATCCGCGCCTTCAGCGTTTCCTCGATGTAGAAGCACTCCGGCGCGGCGATGTCTTCCAGGTTGATGCCGCCCACCGTGGGCTCCAGCAGCTCGCAGAAGCGGATCACGTCTTCCGGGTCCTGCGAGCCGACCTCCAGGTCGAACACGTCGATGTCGGCGAAGCGCTTGAACAGCACGCCCTTGCCCTCCATCACCGGCTTGGCCGCCAGCGGGCCGATGTTCCCCAGCCCCAGCACCGCCGTGCCGTTGGAGACCACGGCCACCAGGTTGCCGCGCGCGGTGTACCTGAACACCTCCTCGGGGTCGCGGGCGATCTCGCGGCAGGGCTCGGCCACGCCGGGCGAGTACGCCAGCGACAGGTCCCGCTGCGTGCTGGCGGGCTTGGTGGGCACCACGGCGATCTTGCCGCGGCGCCCCTGGCTGTGGTAGTCGAGCGCGTCCTGCCGTCGGTCTGCCATCGCGTCCGGATCCGAAGAAAGTGCCGAGTGCCGGGTGCCGGGTGCCGAGTGCCAAGTCCCAAGTCCCAAGTCCCGAGTCCCAAGTGCGGATGCGGGATGGGACGAGCCGGGTAGCGTACCCCCGGCGCCGGGGGGTGTCAAGCGAGCATCGGCGCGGGGGATCAGCGTCTTCACTTGAGGGATTCGGCTTCCGGTGGGGTTCCTCCGCATCGCTGGATCTCACGCGGAGACGCGGAGGCGCGGAGGTGCATGCCGCGGCATCTGCGCGCGGGTCCAGAGGATGGCGATAAGGATCGATGATGGAGATGCGGTGGGAATGGCGATGGCCTTTTCGGTGCTCGCCCGCGGTGACATCCATCGTTCGATGAGGGAGCGGGTCGGGACGGGGATGTCTCAACGGGGCGTGCGTTCCTCGATCTGATACGCAATTCCCGCCGCGCGGTGCTCGCAATCGTTGCCCAGACGGCTGCGGCGCGCGCAGTTGGGGAGATGGCGGTGGATGGCCCGCGGCGTGCTGCCGGAGGGGCGGCTCTCTCCGCGCCGGCACCCGGCCGGCCGCTCTGCCTCACCCCACCGGAGGCGCTCGATGAAACGTTCCCTCTCCCTTACCCTTCTGCTCGCGCTTGCCGCCTGCTCGGCGGACGGGTCGCCGCTCGCCGCGCCCGCCGGATCGCCCGCCGCCGCGCGCACGGCCGACGCGGCCGCGTACATCGTGGTGCTGCGCGACGGCACGGATCCCCACGCGGTCGCCAGGGCGGCGGGCGTGGCGCCGCGGCGGACGTACATGGCGGCGCTGCGCGGCTTCGCGGCCACGCTGAACGCGGAGCAGGTGGCCGCGCTGCGCCACAATCCCCAAGTCGCCTACGTGGAGCCGGACGCGCCGGTGAGCCTGTTCACCACCCAGCTCTTTCCGGTGTGGGGGCTGGACCGCATCGACCAGCACGCGCTGCCGCTGAACAGCCGGTTCATCTACAGCTCCAGCGGCACCGGCGTCACCATCTACGTGCTGGACACGGGGGTGCGGAAGACGCACGCGCAGTTCGGCGGGCGCGCCGACTACATCGCCAACGGCGCCGGCGGAGACTTCGTGGGCGACGGCCACGGGAACGCCGAGGACTGCCACGGCCACGGCACCCACGTTTCCGCCATCGCCGCGGGCTCCGGCTACGGCGTGGCCAAGAACGCCACCCTCCGCGCCGGCCGCGTGGTGGACTGCACCGGACAGGGCACGGCGTCGATGGTGCTCTCGGGGATGGAGTGGATCATCTCCTACGGCAGGAAGCCCGGCGTGGTGAACATGAGCCTGGGGTATGGCGACGTGGCGTCCGTGCGCGACATGGCCACGCGGCTGTACTACGCCGGGTTCGTGGTGACGGCCGCCGCCGGCAACGGCGACTTCGCGGGCACGCCGCAGGACGCCTGCAAGCAGTCGCCCGCCGGCGCGCGCGACATCCTCACGGTGGGCTCCACGCGCAGTGACGACCACGAGTCCAGCTGGTCCAACTACGGGCTGTGCGTGGACCTGCTGGCCCCCGGCTCCAGCATCCGCTCCGCGTGGGTGGGAAGCGACACCGCCAGCTACGTGGACAGCGGCACGTCGATGGCGTCGCCGCACGTGGCCGGCGTGGCGGCGCAGTACCTGTCGCTGAACCCTACGGCCAACCCGCAGGTGGTGTCGATGACCATCAAGTCCATCGCGACTTCGAACGCCATCACCTTCAACGGCACCAGCCTGTACGGCGGCACGCCCAACAAGCTGCTCTACACCTCGTATTAACCGTCCTCACGTCTCACCGAGAGACGCGGAGCCGCGGAGGGGGCTCGCGATGCACCTCCGCGACTCCGCGTCTCCGCGTGAGATCCAGCGATGCCGAAGAAACGCGAAGAAGCCGGGCCCGCGCGAGTGGTCGCGCGGGCCCGGCTTTCCTTCATCTGTCGGTCCTGCGGGTGGAGCCTAGAGGGCGATCGCGCAGCTGCCCGAGCCCACGTTCAGCCAGTTGCGCTGGATCAGGAAGTTCTTGGTGCCCAGCGTCACGTTCGCCACGCCGCCGTTGGAGGTGGTGAAGGTGGTGCCCCACGTCCACGCGCACTTGTCGGCGTTCTCGTAGCCCTGCGCGTCGTACCAGGCGGTGCCCAGCGGGTCGGTGGTGGTCTCCTCGATCTCGTGGATCAGGGTGCTCACCTCGGCATCGGCGTGCGGGTCGCCATTCGGCGCGGCGAGGCCCGACGAGCAGGCGCTGGGCTTGGCGTAGTCGTCCGGCATCGCGGCGTACAGCACGGTCTTCGACACGCCGTTGATGGTCACGGTGCCGTGGTAGTGGTACGCGCAGTACTGCGTGCCGAAGCCGCCGCCCAGGTTCACCGTGCCCTGCGTGAAGATGGCGTACAGCGTGTTCGGGTCGTACGTCAGCTTGCCGTTGTTGAACGCGTACTGCAGCATGGCCACCATGTTCGCGTCGGTCACGCGCGTCTTGGTGCCCGGCACGTTGTACACGTTGTTGGCCCAGTACTGCGTGTAGTTCACCTGGTTCACGATCGGTGTGCCGGCCGCGTTGGTGTAGCTGGTGTTGATGTTGAAGTACGGCGAGCCGCCCACGTGGCTCAGGAAGTAGCCCACGTTGGAGCCGTCGGCGCTGCCGGAGCCGTTGCTGCCCGGGGTGGGGCCGCCGTTGTAGATGGTGGTGGCCGACCAGTACACCGCCGCCACGTTGGTGTTGGTCTGCAGCACGGGGCCGCCGTGGTAGTTGATGCCGGCCTGGGTCAGCGCGGTGCCGGTGCCGGCGTTGCCGTGGTTCAGCTCGTTGCCGTTGTTGAAGCGGGGCGTGCCGGGCACGCCGCGGACCGGGACCACGCCCAGGTGCTGCACGGTGGCGTCGGCCTCGGGCGTGGCGACGGACTTCTGCTGGACGGGGTTGTTGTCCGAGCACGCGGCCAGGGCGACGATGCCGGCGGTGGCCAGGGCGAAGGACGAGAAGCGGGCCATGCGACCTCCCCAAAGAGGGATGGAGATGTGGGGGCCGCGCATCACAGGCGCGGCACCAGGACGACCGGCTCCCGTTCAGCGGGGCCGGCAGCAGCGAGTCGCGTCCTGGTTGGGAGGTCGCTATCGAAGGTGGGTTCGTACTCGCGTACGCCGCCTTTCAAGTCAAGTTGCGGACCGTCCCGGTACATCGGGCGGCGCGGCGCAACTGGACAGCACCCCGGCCACGGGGAAAGCCGCACGCGCGCCTCGTCTCCCGTCCTTTCATCCGAATGAATAAAATTACAGAAAGATGGATTCGCCCTCCGCATTGTGCCGCACCAGTTTACGGCGCGCCGCACCGATCTGGTGCGCCTGTTCGGGCGGATGAAGATGAATAGATCTGCGGGTGAACGGCAGCGGATGGGTGGTGGGCGAGAGCGTGAAATGGATGTGAGGCGATGTGACTCCCGATCCACTCCTCTTCCGCGATGTTTGCGCCCTGGCGCGCCGCGCTGCAACTTGAGGCCGCGCATTCTCGTACATCCCCCCGAAGGTCATTTCCGCGACCCCCCGCACAGGAGCAAGACGATGGAATATCCCGCTGGAGGCATTCCGCGCACCCGCACGCTGGTCGAGCGCATGATCGGCGCGGCCATGCTGGACCCGAGCGTCTACGAAGAGGTCGAGGCGGACCGCAACGCGACCGGGCAGGCCGCCGCGGTGGTGGCCATCGTGGCGGTCTGCGGCGCCATCGGGAGCATCGGGCACGGCGGCAGCGGCATCGTGGGCTCGCTGGTCGGCGCGTTCATCGGGTGGCTGCTGTGGGCGGGGCTCACGTACATCATCGGCACCAAGGTCTTCGGCGGCACGGCCGACATGGGCGAGATGCTGCGCACGCTGGGGTTCGCGCAGTCGCCGGGCGTGCTGGGGATCCTGGGGATCATCCCGTTCGTGGGCGGGCTGGTGCGCTTCGCGCTCTTCTTCTGGACGCTGGTGGCCGCGGTGATCGCGATCCGGCAGGCGCTGGACTTCGACACCGGCAAGGCGGTGCTGACCGCGCTCCTGGCCGGCGCGGTGGTGTTCGTGGTGGTCCTGGGGATCATGGCGTTCTTCGCGATGATGTTCGGCGCCGCCGTGGCCGTGGGGTCGATGGCCGGGTGACGAGGTTCCGGGCAGGATGCCCGATCCGAAGCAAAACGAAGCCGCCCGGCGATCTGGTCGCCGGGCGGCTTCGTCTGCCATCCATGCTCCTCAGCGATCCAGGAGCATGGGAGCGTACCGCCGGTGGAACGCGGGTGCCAGGCGGGTGCAGAACTCCTCCTGCGTGCCGCCGCGCGCCATGTATCGCCGCATCAGCGCGCACTGCAGCGCCGTGTACGCCGCGAACCCCGTGGGGTACTCCTCCATGAACCGACGAGCCAGTTCCATCGCGCTGCCTCCTTTCCGGGCGCCCATTCCGGCTGCGCCCACGTCCCTACTACGGCATCGGCCGTGCCGGAGTTGCACTATGGTGAAACGCGCGTGGTTGCTGGATTCTTACGCCCCGGCCGTCCTCTGCCGGTGCGCCACCCTGTACCATCGGGGCGACACGTCCCGTTGCACCGTGGCGTCCGCGTCCCATCCGATTCGATGGACCCGCGCGCGAGTTTTCGGGGGTAATGCGATCGGGGAGAATCGGGAGATGAAAAATCGAAGGAGGAAGATGCGAATCCCTCTCGCTCTTCCTCCATCGCACTTCCGCACTTCTTCTATTTGAACTGCCGCGCCAGGTAGATCAGCCGCCCGTCGTCCAGCGTGGACCAGCTGACGTCGGCGAGCACGACGGAGCCGTCGGGGCGCAGCAGCCGGCGCAGGCCGCCGCCGTGCGTGTTCACCCCCTCGCCGCGGCGGAGCGCCACGACGCGCTCGTCCAGCGGGAGCAGGTCCCACACGCGGCGGCCGGCCAGCTCCTCGCGGCTGCGGCCCAGCAGCGCCCAGGCGGCCTGGTTGGTCTCCAGCAGCCGCCCCTCGGGCGAGGCCACGAGCACCGCCTGCGCCACGTCGTTCACCACGGCGCGGTGCCAGCGCTCGGCCTCGCGGGCGGCGTCCAGCTCGCCGCGCAGCCGCGCCGCGTCGGAGCGCAGCGTGGCCACGTAGCGCCACGCCACCGTTCCCGCGCAGGCCACGGTGGCGGCGACCACGAACACGGCCGCGCTGGCCGCCGCCGCGGGCGACGCCAGCCAGGGCACCAGCTGCACCGCCACGCACCCGGCGATCACGGCGGCGGCGGAATAGCCGACGACGTCGGTCCACATCCGCGCGCGCCGCGCCGCGGGCTGCGCCGGCAGAGTGGCCGGGGCCAGCGCCAATGCCGCTGCCGGCCGGGACGGCGCGGGCACGGCCGCGGGTGCCGCGGCGGCGTGCGAAAGGGGCAGATAATGCAGCGGCTCGGGCACGCGCCGGAGCGGCGACCTGAACTTGGTGAGTTCCAGAGTTGCGGCAGGCATGGGATGACGCGGAGCGGACAGGGAGAAGTTGAACCCGGGCGTGCCGGCGTACGGCGCAGCCCGCGGTGCATCCCCATGACAAGCTCCGTGCCTGAACGGCCCAAACGCGAAAAGCGAGCAGGGACGCGGCTGTCCGCCTCCCCACCCGCCCTCCCGCGCCCCGATCCGCCGTCCGATTTTCGATCGATGTCGATCTTTCGGACGCCTTGGAAAATCGCATTTCGTCCCACCCGCTTCTGCCACACCGCGCGGATGCCGGACGGCAGTCGCGCAGCGACTTCGTGCTGTTGCTGCCGCGAATTCATTCGCCTTCCGCGCCCCGCACTCGAGTTCCCCGGCGGGGCGATCACATCGCCGGGAACAGCGACATCCAGGTGCGGCCCTTCGGCTCGGGGTTGTAGCCGCGCTCGCCCCAGGGCTGCAGCCGGTCCAGCCACATCCTCTCCAGCACGGCCAGCTCCTCCGCCGCGTCCCTGCCCGCGTCGCGCTCCAGCTCGTCCAGCACCTCGAAGGCGAAGCCGTCCTCGCCCAGCGCGTTCCAGTCTGCCTGCAGCGCGCGGTTGCGGTGGCCGCCCATGCGCAGCTGAAAGCGCTGCGAGTTCAGCGCGCCGGGCAGGTTCTGCGCGGCGCCGACGAGCATCTTCCCGGTCGACAGGTTGCGGACGGCGAAGATGCCCATCGGCCGCCCCTCCTCCTTGAATCTCCGCTTCAGCTCCGCGCGGCTCTGCGTCATCATTCCGTCTCCTCCGTGCGCCAGTAGTCGCCGCCGCCGCCCTCGCGCTGCATCATCCCGAACATCACCAGCGAGCGCCGCAGCCGCGCGGTGTCGGGGTTGAAGCGCAGCAGGATCTCGTTCATCTCCTTCTCGCCGTACCGCCGCCCGGGCTCGAAGGCCTGCAGCACGTGGCGCATGAGGACGAGGAACTTCTTCTCCTGCACCGGAAAGCTGCGGATGCTGCCGTCGGCCTCGGTGAAGGTGGCCAGCACCTTCCGGTCGAACGAGTCCAGGTCCACATCGCGCGCCAGCGTGGTCAGCTCGTCGCGGCTCAGCATCCGCCGGGCGATGGCCTGCAGCGCGTCCAGCTGCAGCGAGTACATGTTGTTGTACCCCTCGGCCCGCGCCGACGTGAGCCCCGCGCGCGACAGCCGCGACAGGTGATGCGAAACCGTCGACGCGCCGAGCCCCAGGTTCGCCGCCAGCTCCTCGACCGAATACGGCTTTTGCGCGAGCAGGCCCACGATCTTCAGGCGGTTGGGATCGGCCAACGCTTTGAACACTTCCAGGAACTCGCCCGGAATCGCCTGCGTATCCATTTTCATCCATTCCTGTCGAACTGATTCGATATACGTCAAATCAATTTGATGATGATCGGGAGAGATGTCAACCCGCCTTGATGTCCTCCGCCGGATGGCGGGCGCGAAAACGAACCGCCGCCGGAATGCAGGCGACGGCGATCGAGATGGATTCCGAGCGTCGATCGCGACGAGTGGCCGCGGATGATGCGCATCCTTGCGCCGAATCACGGCCGGCTGAGTCGTCCCCCCGCTGCGCGTGCAGTGAAGATGAAAGTCGTGGGCGCCGATGCACGTATCGAGCAGATCACCCTCGCGCGGTTTGCGAGGCTTCCCGTCGTTGTTGCTGCAGCTTCAGGCGCCGGTGAGGAGCGCTGGCGCCGCGGATCGCAGCGTGGGTGAGGCGCGCCCGTTTCGTGGCCGTTTCGTACGTATGTTCTGCGTGTGAAGGTGTTGGGCGGTGCACACTTTTTACACGCTGGAGCGGTCCGAGCGAACTCATCACGCCACCGGTGGCACACGTTTCGGGAGAGTACCGGGGTGTATACGACGTAAATCTGTGCATCGGCGTTGCAGATGTGTCTTGCGTCCTACAATACCGGCCGCTAATCTGTAAGCGCATTCCGTTCCAAGTACACATAGTAACACGAGCGCGCTGCCGCTCCACGTTCCCTTTAGACCCAAGGAGGAGGATGCCAGTGGCTGAGCGCGCTCCCGATCCGTCCATCGATCGCATCCGCGAGCATGCACGACGGTCGGTAGCCAAGACTTCGCTGCGGAAGGTGGCCAAGGCCGCCGGTGTGAAGGTGGGCGCCACGAAGAAGTTCGTCGACGGCTCGGTTCCGTACGAGCGCAACGCGCGGCTGTGGAAGAAGTGGTACGTCCGCGAGCTGCGCGAGGGAATCGCCGACGCGCCCGACACGGCGCTGCCCACCGCCGACGCCCAGGCGATCGTGGACCTGCTGCTCTGGTCGATTCCGCTGGAGCAGCGCGAGGAGGCCCGGCGTGACGTGGTGCAGATGTTCCTGCGCGCCCACGCCGACCGCCAGCTCACGCCGCCCGCGTGGGCGCTGGAGCTGACCGGCGGGCAGTCGTCGTAAGCACCGCAGCACGCTGCACCAGCGCCGCCGCATCGCCCCCGGGTGATGCGGCGGCGCTGTTTCGTCCCGCGGATCCGCGCGCGCAACAGCGGGAGGATGGATCGAGGTACGGGTTCCCCCGCTTGCCCGCACGCGGAGTCAGCATAGCTTTCGATCCATGAAGATGCGCGTTTCCGCCGCCGCCCGCCTGCTGGCCGCCGTCGCCCTGCTCGTCTCGTGGACGACGGCGGGGTGGGCAGCCGCGTGCGCGCGCCCCTCCGCGCCGGGTGCGGGAATGCACGCGATGGGGATGCACCACGCGATGCATCACCAGCCTGCGCCGCCGGGGCCGGAGCGGCATCGCGCGCCGCGTGGCGGGGAGACGCCGGAGTGCCCGCTGCTGGCGATGAACGGCGGCAGCTGCCTGGGCGCCGCGCATCTCCCCGCCATCGTCTCCGCCCCCGCGTCGGCGCTCGCGCCAGATGCCGGCTATCCCCCCGCGGACGGCGTGCGCGACCGGCTGATCGCCATCTCCGTCTTCCACCCCCCGCGAACCTGACGAAGCCCTGAGCCACCCGCGGGCACCTTCGCCCGCGGGCTTCGTCGAAACGACTTTCGGGAGATGGAACGATGAGAACGATCCTCGGCGCATGCGCGCTGATCGTGGCCCTCGCTGCGCCCGCCGCCGCGCAGGACCACGGGGCGATGGCGATGGAGATGCACCCCGGCGCGCACGCCGCGCTGATGCACAGGCAGGAGCTCGGCCTGTCCGCCGAGCAGGTGGCGCGCCTGACGGCGATCGATTCCGGGCTCGCGGCCACCATGCGCGCGCACTGCCAGCGGGTGCGCGCCGCGGGCGGGCCCAACGCGCAGACGCACGCCGCCATGCACGGCGAGATGATGGCGGCGATGAACGCGTCGCAGCAGCAATCGGACGCCGTGCTGACGGCGCGGCAGCGTGCCAGCCTGGACAGCCTCCACGCCGCCCACCACGGCGCCATGGCCGGCCACGACATGGCCGCGATGCACCACGGCTCCGCTGCGGCGGCGGGCCACGACATGGCGGCGATGCACCACGACTCCGCCGGGATGGCCGCCATGCACGCGCAGATGCACGGCGGCACCGCGCCCGCCTGCTCCGCGAACGGCGCCTGCACCGCCGCGGAGTGCGCGGACTGCTGCGAGCACATGGGCTGCTGCACCCCCGCCGCCGCGCCGAAGCCCAACGGCTGACGCACGACGCGGTAGGTGAACGAAGGCCCGCCCTCCGACGTCTGGAGGGCGGGCCTTCGCTCGTCTGTGCAGAACCGAATCCGCCGGAGAGTTTGCGTTCACGCCGATCCCCCGTGACGTCATCCTGAGGCCGGCCACGCCGCAACCCGTTTCCGCGCAAAACGCTGCAGGCCGAAGGATCTGTGGCCAGTCCAGCACGTCAGCCGGGAAACGCGTCGAGAGTCTTCCTCCAGATTCGGGATGATGCACCACGCGAAGGCGCCCGGGAGTGTGTCCTCCGGCGGACGTGCAGGACGGGCTATGGATCCTTCGGCCTGCAGGGGTTCGTGCGAACACGAGTTCGGTGTGGCCGGCCTGAATAGAAAGTTCGCGGCCTGGCCCCCCACCGGCGACTGAAGTCGCAGCAACAACTACGGGAAGCCTCGCAAACTGCGCGAGGCTGATCCGCTCATTCTGTGGCATCAGCGCTCACGACCAATCTCCTTTCATCCGCCGTGGTCGCGCGCAGCGCGGTGTTCGACTCAGGATGACGTCATCAGGGTTACGCGCGGTGAAAGAAACCCCGCGATGAGTTCTTCCCCTCCCCCGCGGAGCGGGCGGAGGGGGCCGGGGGGAGGGGGCCGCCAAGCGGGCAAGATGCCTCCACCGTGCACCGCCATCCCTCCTCTCCGCCCGGCGCACATCCGTTCCGCATCTCCCATCTAAGTCATTGCAGGCACGCTAGATGCAATCTCACGCGGGCCACCTTCAGCGCACAGGAGGCGGCGAGATGAGCATCATCAGGCGACCCTTGATCTTCGTGGCGGCGGGCGTGAGCCTGCTGGCGAGCGCGGCGGCGTGCAACGGCGGCTCTCCCACCGCGGCGACCACCATCGTCGCGCCGCCCGCGCGGGACTCGACGGGGTTCATCCCGCCGACACCGCCGATGACCACGCCGTAAGCGGGAAATGCAGCGGGGCGCCGCGGCCGGCATCCGGCCGGGCGCCCCGCGCCGCATCTTCCATCCCGTCGTGGTTCTACTGCACCGTCACCGTCCCCTGCATGAACGGGTGCGGGTCGCAGTGGAAGCCGAACGTGCCCGCGGCGTCGAAGGTGCGCTCGAAGGTGGCGTACTGCTGCAGCAGGCCGCTGTCCCACGCGCCCGCGTCGGCCGTGCTGGTGTGCTGGGTGGCCGAGGCGCTGCAGTTCACGAACGTGACCTTGCCGCCGCGCGCCACGCTCACCTGCGCGGGCGAGAAGGAGAAGTCCACGATGCGCACCACGTTGGCGGGCTGCGTGCCGGTGCACAGCCCCTGCCCGGTGGGTGCGGTCACGCTCACGTGCTCGCTGAAGCACCCCGCCAGCCCGGCCGCCGTGACCAGCGCGGCGAAGGCCGAGCAGGCGAAGGAATAGGTCGCTCTCAGATTCATTTGACCACCACCGTTCCCTTCATGAAGGGGTGCGGAGTGCAGTGGAAGGCGTAGGTCCCCGGCGAAGTGAAGGTGTGCCGCCAGGTGTTGCCGCTCCCGATCAGCCCCGAGTCGAACGACCCGTTGTCGGCCGTGACGCTGTGCTGCAGCGGGTCGTTGTTCGTCCACTCCACCGTGGTCCCCGCCTCGATCTCGATCCGCCCCGGCACGAACGCCAGGTTCCGCATCCCCGCCTTCACCACCCTGCCGTTGGACGGCACCGCGGCGGCGTCCGGCTGCGGCGGCGCGGCGGGCGCGGACGGCGGCGCGGCGGCCTCGTGCGCCGCGCGGCCGAACCAGCGGTTCAGCGTGAGGGGGATGGTGAACTCGAAGCCGTAGCGCCGCGTGCTCTCGCCGCGCGACAGCCCCTGCAGCGTGTACGCGTTGGTGTTGGCGGTGTGGATGGAAAGGGTGTGCGGCGTGCCGGGAATGGCCAGGTGCACGCCCGCGCTCCACGCCACCTTCTCGGCATCGCTCCGGTCCACCAGCGACGCCACGTCGCCCGCCAGCGCGAAGTAGCGCGAGATGCGCAGCGTTCCCCCGCCGGCCACCGCGAAGCGCCGCTCCCCCGCGTGGAACGGGTCGGAGAGCACGCGCCCGGCGGCGATCAAGCGCAGCGGACCCTGACGGCGGGCGACGGTGAGCTCCCCGTCCACCCCCTTGGCTGCCAGGTTGTACGCCACCTCGCCGCCCAGGTCGAAGGGCGCGCCGCGGTCCTGCTGGAACAGCGCGTGGCGGGCGAAGAACTCCCACTCGTTGGGGTAGCGCGGCGCCAGGTTGGAGTTGGTCGCGTACTCCATCCCCACCAGCGTGCGGTACGGGAGGCCCACGGCCACCGTGAAGGTGGGAACGTTGCTCACCTTGCGCTCGGGCGCGCCGCTGGTGGTGAAGCGGTGCAGGAAGTTGAAGTACAGCTGGCCGCCGCTGCCCACCCACCCGCCGGACAGGTTGGGCGGGCGGTCCAGCAGCGACTGCGCGCGGCCACCGGCGGCGCTCGCGCAGACGGCGGCCGCCGCCATGCACAGGGCGCGGGCGGCGCGGAGACAGCGGGTGCTCGTCACGGGTTTCGGCTCCTCGCGGGGTGAGATGGAGATGGACTGCACGGGATTCGGGACCGGCCGGAGGCGGGGCGGGGAGATGCGGATCCGTGCGTCTCCCCGCCCCGCGCGGGCTTACTGCACGGTGATGGCGCCCTTCATCCCCATCGCCATGTGCGGCATGCAGAAGAACTCGTAGCGCCCCGGCTTCACCCCGGCGAAGGAGATGGTGTAGCTCCCGCCGGACTCGGTCATCAGCGGCCCCCACAGCGGCTGGATCTGGTCCGCCATGCTCGCGGCCAGCGCGCGCTGCGCGTCGGCGGGGATCCTGGCCGGGTCGAACGACACGTTGTGCGGCCCCCCCGAGGCGTTGGTGAAGCGCACCCGGTCGCCCGCGTGGATGGTCAGCGACGCGGGCTCGAAGCGCGCGGTGGTTCCCTCCATCACCATCCGCACCTCGTGCGTCACCGGCGGCGCGGCGGCACGGGCCTCGTGGCGCGGGGCCAGGGCGGCCAGGCTCAGCGCGCCGGCCATCAGCATCGATCCGATCTTCAGGTTCATCATCTCGCTCGTCCTTCTGGGTGGTTGTTCGTTGGGGATGGGAACGGCGGTGCTCACTGCACCACCACGCGGCCGGTCATGCCGTTGTGCCGGGTGCACTGGTAGTCGTAGGTCCCCGCCGTGGGGAACGTCCGGGTCGCGCTGCCGCCCGGCGAGGTGTCGGGCACGTTGCCGCCGGTGGGGCCGGGGCCGGCGAAGGTCACGTTGTGCGTGGCCCCGGAGATCCGCCACGTCACGCTCCCGCCCGCCTGGATGGTCACGAGCGGCGGGGAGAAGGCGATCGTGGGCGTGGTCACCGTTGCCGTGGAGGTGCTCGGCGGCGGCGCGGTGGTGGTGACGGTGATGGCGGCGCTCCCCGTCTTCGCCACGCCGCCCGAGGTGACGGTGGCGGTGATGGTCGCCGTTCCCGCGGCCACGCCCGTCACCACGCCCGCCGCGCTGACCGTGGCGACCGCGGGATTGCTGGTGGAGAACGACGCCGCGGGGAGCCCGGACATCGCCGCGCCGTTCTGGTCGCGCGGCGTGGCGGTGAGCTGCAGCGTGCCGCCCACCTGGACGCCGCCCGACGAGGGGGATACGGAGAGCGAGGTGAGCACGGGCGCGCCCGTCTGCGCGGTCTTCACCACCACCGAGCCGGTCTCGCCGTGGCGCGTGCAGTGGTACGCGTACGTCCCCGCCGCCGCGAAGGTGCGGCTCGCCGAGCTGCCCTTGGTGATGCGGGGGATGTTTCCCCCCGCGGGCGCCGCGCCGTCCCAGATGACGTCGTGTTCCTCGTCGGTCATCGTCCACGTGACCGTTCCCGAGGCGGCGACGGCCACGGACGCCGGGGAGAAGCCCGCCTTGCTCCCCGTGACCGCCGCCGCCGTGGGAACGACCTGGGTGACCGTGACCAGCGCCGTGGCCGTGCGGGTGACGCCGCCCCAGGTGAGCCACGCCGAGATCGTCGCCGTTCCCGCCGACACGCCGGTGACCACGCCCGACGCGCTCACCGTGGCCTTCGTGGCGTCGCTGGTGGAGAACGACGCGCCGGGAAGTCCGGTCAGCGCCGTCCCCGCCTGGTCCTTCGGCGTGGCCTGCAGCTGCAGCGTGGCCCCCGCCGCGACCGTTCCTGCGTCGGGCGTGAGCGCCAGCAGGGTGAAGGTGGTGGGCGGCGCGGCGGGCGGGGTGACGGTGAGCGTGGCCGTGGCGGTGTCCGTCACGCCGCCCCACGCCAGCACGGCGGTGATGGTGACCGTCCCCGCCGCCACCCCCGTCACCACGCCGTCGGCGGCCACCGTTGCCCTGGCCGGGTCGCTGCTGGTGTACGCGGGCGCCGGGGCGCCGGCCATCTCGTTGCCGATGCCGTCGCGCGCCTGCGGGGTGAGCACGAAGGTGCGCCCCACTTCCACGGTGCCGCTGGTGGGGGTCAGCGCGAGCGAGGCGAAGGTGCTGGCGGGGGGCTCGGGGGCGGTGGTGGTGGCCGCGCCGCCGCCGCCGCACGCCGCCAGGAAGGCCAGCGGCGCTGCTGCCAGGTACTGCGGGTACCGCATCTTTCCTCCGGGAGTCGCGAGCGAGCCGGGAGGCCGCGCCCGGGTGGGCGGCGCGGGTCCGGCTCGCGGGTGGTTCGCGGCACGGGAGAAAGCACGACCGGGACCGCACCCACGGGGTGCGGCCGAAGAAGCTCAACTCGATGCAGCAGGGGGACTTGGGAGGAGACTGCTAGAATCGTATGTTCCGAAATAACCTCCGGACCTGTCCCGCCCCGCTACACCCTGTTCCGGGCGGGGACACGGCGGATGCAGGGCGCGGGGAATATCAGATCCGGAAAATGAGTCTGTACTTCCGCGCCGCCCCGCCTGACGTCATCCTGAGGCCGACCACACTGTCATCAGCGGCTGCACGGTAGGTTGCAGGCCGAAGGATCTATAGCCGCGGCAGCGCGTAACGCGGACGAGATGCGCCGATACCGGATCGCGTGAACCCGTGAGCGGATATCAGGAAGGATATGCCGAGGAGCAGAGGAGCAGAGGAGCAGAGAGGGGATCTCTGTTTCTCTGCTCCTCTGTGTGATCCAATGCTTAGCGGATCTCGAGATCGCGGAGGCGAGAGCCGCCGAGTCAGAGGTAGCCTTCTTCGCGGAGGCGGGCCTTCATCTCCTCGTGCGAGATGACGTCGCCTTCGTCAGCGGCACGGACTCCCTCCTGAAGATCGGCCATGAAGGACACGTGATCCCCGATGTCCTCGAGGCTCGCGTAATCGGGAAGGCGCCGTAGCATGTCCATCACCTGGTTCTTGAGGATATGCTCCTCCACTTCTTCCTGCGTGAAAACACGCCCGGCTTCGACGTCGCGCACTCCGCGCTCGAACCCGGCCATCACCGACACGTGGTACTCGATCTCCTCGATCGTCACGTTGGCGGGGAGCCGCTGGAGCATCGCGATCACCTCGTCCCTCATCGTTCCCTCCCTTGCGGTGCGTGGGAGATGGGAATACGGAATCCCGAAGAAGAATCCGTGCATCCCGTTGAGTCACGTGCTGCCGCGGCTATGGATCCTTCGGCCTGCATCCTACTGTGCAGACACGGATTACGGTGTGACCGGCCTCAGGATGACGTCAGGCGGGTGCGGCGCGGAAGCACGAACTATTTCCGGATCTGGAAAGGCTACGGGGGACCGGCCGCCTGGCCAATCCCCCGTGTGGAAGCCGCCACCGCTGGCACGCTACCGCGGTAGCGCGCAGCGGAGGCGGGAGATGGTGCCGGGCAGGTGCTTGCTGCCGGGGCCCTCGCTGGTGAGCACCACCGAGCCATCGTTGGCCAGCGACACCGCCTCGCCCTGCGTCTCGGCCAGCGGATCCAGGTCCAGCTGCGCGATGGGGGTGCCGGTGCCCAGCAGGCCGGCCGTGCGGTAGATGGCCAGCGCGGCGTACGTCCGCACCGCCACGAACCGCCCGTCGGGCGAGGCGCTGGCACCGGTCACGCGGTCGCCCAGCTCGGTGGGCTCGGGGGCGAGCTGGCGCAGCGGCTCCAGCGTGGGCTCGATCCCGGCCTGCAGCGGCGTGGGCCAGCGGATGAGCTCCACCACGTCGTTGTTCCCCTTGCTGACCAGCAGCACGCGCCCGTCGGGAAGCACCGCGAGGGCCTCGATGTCGGTGGGATCGCCCGGGAAGCGCGCCTTGAACTCGCGCGCGGGCGCCGTGGCCCCGTCGCCGGGCACGGGCTCGGGAAAGACCCAGAGGGTGACGTGCCTGCGCTTCTTGCCGTTGTTCCCCGTGTCGGCCAGGTACAGGCAGTCGCCGCCGCCCCCGGGGCACGGGCCCAGGGCGATGTCCTCCCAGTCGTTGTTCTGCGCCCCGGTGACCGTCATCTTCCCCAGCAGCTGGCCGTCCAGCCCCACGGCAAAGAGGTCGGGGTGGCGCCCGGAGTCGTTGTGCGACCAGTACACCCCCGCGTGCCTGCGGCTGGCCACGATGCCGCTGCTCTCGCGCAGCTCCTCGGGCAGGGTGATCCCCTTCTCCACCACCGCGCAGGCCACCTCCGGCGCCTTCGCCTCCCCCGCGTCGCCGCGGGCGCATCCCGCCAGAACGGCGGCCACGAGGGCGAGCGCGGGCCGGCGGCCGATTGGAATCTCCATCTCCCCTACCCTTCTTTCAGGCTCTCAGCGAGGAAGGATCGAGAACACGGGAGGACGAATCTTCCCCCGTGATCTCCATCTCCCTCGTTGTGCCCATCGGTTTATCCCGTGATGATCGCGCGGCGATCGGGGTCGGGCGGCGGCACCCGCGCCTGGCGGGGGGCCATGGCCGGGCGCTGGTAGTACGTGCCGTCGGCGCCCAGCTCCCAGGCGCGCGGGTGCTCCAGCTGCGCGCGCAGGATCTCGTCCAGCCGCGCGCGGTGCGCGGGGGCGCGGACCGGAGCGGCCACCTCCACGCGCCGGCTCAGGTTGCGCGTGCGCCAGTCCGCCGACCCGATGTAGTACTCCGGATCGCCGCCGTTGGCGAAGCGGAAGATGCGCGCGTGCTCCAGGTAGCGGCCCAGGATGCTGACCACGCGGATGGTCTCCGACACCTCCGCCACGCCGGGGCGCAGCGCGCACAGCCCGCGCACGATCAGGTCGACGCGCACCCCGGCGCGCGACGCGCGGTAGAGCGCGGCGATCAGCTCCAGGTCCGCCAGCCCGTTCACCTTGGCGATGACGTGGCCGCCGCGGCCGGCGCGCGCGTGCTCGGTCTCGCGGTCGATCATCTCCACGAACCGCGTGCGCATCGTCCGTGGGGCGACGAGGAGAAGGCGGTGGTGCGGCTCGCCCCCGGCGCCGGTGAGCATGTTGAAGAGCTCGGAGATCTCTTCCGTGATCCCGGGGTCCGCCGTCAGCAGGCCCAGGTCGGTGTACGCGGCGGCCGTGGTGGCGTTCAGGTTCCCCGTCCCCACGTACGCGTAGCGCCGCACCCCGCCCGATTCGCGGCGCACGACGAGCGCCACCTTGGCGTGCACCTTCAGCCCGGGGAGGCCGTAGACCACGTGGATGCCGGAGGAGCGAAGGTAGCGCGCCCACTCGATGTTGCGCTCCTCGTCGAAGCGCGCGGTCAGCTCCACCAGCGCCACCACCTGCTTGCCGCGCGAGCTGGCGCGGCGCAGCGCCTCCACGATCCGCGACTTCCGGTTGGTGCGGTAGAGGGCCAGCTTGATCGCGACGACGTCCGGGTCCTCCGCCGCCTCCAGCACGAAGCGCTCGACGGTGGCCTCGAACGAGTCGCGCGGGAACTCCACCAGCACCTCGCGCTCGCGCAGCACGTCGGCGATGGGGACGCCGGGGTCCAGCCGCTCGTGCGTTTCCTCGGGCGGCCAGTGCGCGTCCGCGATCTCCAGCGACGCCAGCTCGCGCAGGCCGCGCAGGTCAATCAACCCCTCCACCTCGTACACGTCCTCGTCGCCCAGCGGCCAGGCGCGGTCGGGCGCCTCGTGCCGCAGCTCGCGCAGCAGCGTTTCGCGCAGGCGGCCCGGGATGGAATCCTCCACCTCCACGCGGACCACGGGGCGGAAGCGGCGGCGGCGCACCTCTTCCTCCACCGCCTGCAGCAGGTCGGCCAGGCGCCCCGGCTCCAGCTGCAGCTCGGCGCTGCGGGTGACGCGGAAGGTGGAGGCGCTGTCCACCTCCATCCCCGGATACAGGCGGTGGAGGTTCTCGATGATGACCGTCTCCAGCGGCACGTACCGCCCGCCGCCGGGGGAGACGAAGCGCGGGAGGCCGTCCGGCAGCTCGACCACGCCCAGCCGTTCCCCGCCCGTCAGCGGCTCGCGGAGGATGGCGACCAGCGCCGGACGCTGGTTGCGAATGTGCGGGAACGGGTGCCCCGGCCCGGCGGCCAGCGGCGTGAGCAGCGGGTGGACCTCGGCGTCGTAGTAGTCGCGCAGCCACGCCCGCTCGTCGCGGTCCAGGCCGCTGCGCCGCACCACGTCGATCCCGCGCTCGCGCAGCTCCGGCATCAGCGTGTCGAAGAGCAGGCGGTACGCCGAGTCGGCCAGCCGCCGCGCGCGGGTGCCGATGGCGTCGAGCTGCGCGCGCGGGGGAACGCCGTCCATCCCCGGCTTCTCGGACCCCTGCGCCACCTGCCGCTTGTACCCGGCCACGCGCACGCGGAAGAACTCGTCCAGGTTGCCGCCGAAGATGGAGAGGAAGCGCACCCGCTCCAGCAGCGGCACCGCGCGGTCGCCCGCCAGCTCCAGCACGCGGCGGTTGAAGGCCAGCACGCTGAGCTCGGGGTTCAGCAGCGTGCCCGGCGGAAGGCTGCTCTCGTCGAAGGCGCCCGGCGGCGGCGCGTACGGCGGGGCGGCGTGGAGCGGGTCCAGCGCGTCCGTCTCCGCCGCCCAGTCGCCCGAGACGGGGTGCGCGGCCACGCCCGAGCGCGCCAGCACGTGCAGCGCCGAGAGGGTGGCCGGGTCGCGCACCGCGGGCGAGCCGGCGGCCTCGATCAGCTCGTCGACCGCCACGTGCACCATCCCCTCCGTTCCCGGCGCGTACGCCAGCTCTTCCGCGAGCCAGACCTCCGTCGCCGGGTGGCGCGCGGAGCCGGGGCCGGTGCCCGCCAGGCGCAGGCGGCCGCTGGCGTTCAGCACCTCGTCCAGCACGCGGCGCGCGGCCTGCAGCCCGGTTCCCGGCCCGGCCGGCACCTGCAGCGAGCCGTCGCGGTTCAGCAGCGCCACCCGGCCGCCCTGGTAGGCCAGCACGGCCACGCGGCGCGAGGAGCGGACGGCCTCTTCCAGCCAGTCGACCTCGGTCTCCTCCAGGCTGCGGGACCAGCGGCGGAGCGGGTCGCCCGTGAGCAGGGTGAGGCCGAACTCCGTCTCCAGCGCGCGGGCGGCGGCGCGCCCCTCGGCGGTGTCCTCCGCCAGCCGGACCTCCACCTCGAACAGCTCGGCGGTGACGTCGCGGTCGCGCACCGTCCGCTCGTCGCAGGCGATCTCCATCTCCAGCCCCTCGTCCCCCTCCGCGGAGGGAGCGGCGGCCAGGCGGACGCGGCGGCGCGTCTCCACCTCCAGCCAGGGGTCCAGGTGCGCGGGGTCGATCAGCGCGCGGAGCAGGCGGGCGGGCTCGCTCTCGGCCGCGAAGAGCGCCGCGGCGTCCGCGGCGGGCGCGCTCTCGGCGGCGCTCCGGGGGAGCGCGTCCTCCGATCCGCGCACCTCCACCGCCAGCGTCAGCTCGCCCGAGGGGTGAAAGCGCACGCCGGCGGTGGCCCCGCGGCGGCGCAGGTCCAGCTCCGGCGTGTCGTAGTAGACGTCGCGGAACAGCTCGGTGGATGGGGATTCCGCCGCGATCCCCGCCGGGAGCGGGCCCCCGGCGATGCGGTCCAGCGCGTCGCGGCCGGGCGCGGCGAAGCGGACGACCAGCTCGCCGCCGCGGGCCCATCCGGCGGGGAAGCGCGGCCGCGGGGAAGGGCCGGTGAAACGGCGCGGGGCGCTCGCCATCTCCTGGCGCCGCGTCAGAACGGGAGCCCGAAGCCGGCGTACACCGTGTTGCGCTCGCCGTGGGCGTACGTCACGGTGACGGCGCGGCGCCGGTCCATGAAGGCGAAGAAGAGCCCGCCGCCGTACGCGGTGTGCCAGTCGCCGGGCGACGCGCCGCCGTACCACACCCGCCCCGCGTCGGCCAGCGCCAGCACCCCCAGCTCGCCGCGCGCGACCAGGAGGTTGGCGCGGGTGACCACCTGCCGCAGCTCGGCCGTGCCGAAGGCCGAGGCGTCGCCCTGGTAGCGCTCGGACTGGTAGCCGCGGATGGTCCCCCCGCCGCCCAGGAAGGCCGCGTACTGGAAGGGGAATCCCCCCCACACCCGCTCGCCGCCCGCGCGCAGCGCCAGCGTGGGCCCGAGCTCCCTCGCGGAGAGGTAGGTGATCCCCACCGCCCGCGCCCGCCCGAAGGCCGTGGCGTCGTGGAAGGCGATGGGGAACCCCGTCCCCCACGTCTCCAGCTTCCACCCGCGGCGCGGATACGCGGTGGTGTCGGCCCGGTCGAGCACCAGGCCGAGCCGTCCGCCCACGATGGCGAAGTCGTCGGACCCGCGCGGGTGCAGGTCGCCGGCCGGCGTTCCCGCCCGGGGCTCGGGGTCGGTGAAGCGGCCGGTGATCTCGCCCACCACCCACGCGCGCCGCCCGACGCCGCGCCAGTACGCCGCGTTCCCCATCAGCTGGTGCTCGAAGACGCGGAAGTGCGAGCTGGTCTCGCCCTCGCCGCCGGTGTCGTTGCCGAAGCCGTGGAAGCGGCTGGCCTCCATCTCCGAGACGCGCGCCAGCACCAGCGTCATGTCCTCAGGCCGGCCCACGTAGCGGAAGTCGCCCAGGTACTCGGCGCCGAAGCGGGCGTGCTGCACCGCCCACATGAAGCGCACCTGCTGCTTGGTGGCGTACGGCTGGCGGCGGAAGCCGTAGCGCGTCCACGACGGCCCGATCCCCACGTACGGCCCCACCGACGCCGGGCGCCACCCGAACGCCGGCGTCAGCAGCCCCCCCGAGGTCCCCCACTCGCGCGGCGGAAGCGAGCCGCCGCCCGGCACCCACAGCTTCGGCTCCCACGGACTCTCGTCGACCTTGGTGTGGTCGCGCCGCGTGTAGCGGTTGTCGCCCTCCGAGTCGTAGAAGGCGGTGCGGTGCCCCGCGCGCCCCTCATCGCGCAGGTCGTCGTCGCCCCCGCCGCCGATCACCCGCACGATCACCTGCTCGGGCCCCGTCCCCGTCACCCGGGCGACGTCGCCGCCGCCGTGCAGGTAGACGCGGACCTCGCGCGTGTCCCACCAGTTGAACCAGCGCCGGTAGATGGGCTCACCGCCGCCCGCCGGGGTGAGGGTGACCCACACGTTCCCGTCCGGCTGCCGCTCGACGACCGCCGCGTCGGCCAGATCCGTCGCGTGCGCCTCGGGCTCGCGGGCGATGATGTGGTAGAAGCTGGCGGATACGCGCGGCAGGTCGTCGCGCCGCTCCTTCAGCGTGCGCGACAGCCGCGCGCCCTCACGCTGGCGCCAGGCCGCGGGCAGGGCGCCCACCGCCGCGTCGATCTCGGCGTCGGTCAGCTCCGCGCGCACCGCCGCCGTCACCGAGTCCCACGCGGTGCGGGGGATGGCGCCCAGCAGCCGGTGGTCCAGCTGCGACGCGTTCAGCAGCAAGGGGCGCAGGTCGATGGTGCCGCGGTAGTGGATGACGTTGGGGATGAAGCCGTGGGCGATGCGCGGCCCCAGCCCGTCGTAGTCCACGAAGGCGTAGTCGCGGTCGCGCGGCAGCACGCGCCAGAGATGCCCCCCGCCGGCCTGCGGAAAGCGCGCCCACAGGTACTGCCCGCCGTGCCGGTCCCAGTCGCCCAGCAGGATGTCGACCAGGCGGACGGCCAGGTAGCCGCGGTCGTCCAGGCGCTCGCCGTGCCCGCTCTGCAGCGAGTCCAGGAACTCCTCCGTCTCCACGATCCGGTCCGCGCCGGCCAGCGCGTGCACCCCCGTGCGCCCGGCGGCCGGCCGCTCCTCCATGGTGCCCACCATCCCCGCGAACTGCCGGCGGAACTCGCCCAGGCGCGGGTCGTCGGGCATCACGAACAATTCCTCGGTGGTGTGCGGCACCCCGGCCGCCGCCTCCACCCGGTGCGCGGCCACGCCGGCGGCGGGGACGAGGGACGAGACCTGGTCCTGCACCACCCACGCGGTCAGCGTCCGCCCGCGGAGATCGGGGTGGAGCGACTGCGTCTGGTCCTTGTCGGCCGAGCGGAAGGCGTACTCGCGCCCGTTGTCCGCGCGGAAGCGCAGCGAGTGCGTCTGCAGCCCGCCCCCCGTCTCGGTGGGCGTCAGCCCGCCCGCGTACGTCCCCAGGTCCAGCACGGGGATGGTGGCGGGCGCGGTCCACAGGTCGCGCCAGGTGGAGCCCAGCAGCCAGCGGTGCACCCCGCCGGCCCGGTAGCGCGGCCCCGCGGCCACGACGGTGTCGGAAGAGCGCTGCGAAGCGAGCGCCGCGGGCCCGGCGAGCCACGCGGCGGCGAGAACGGCGTACGCGGTGGAGCGATGAATCACGGACGGGCTCCCGCGGGGGGCGGCGGTGGGGGCGCCGGCCGGGGTGGAGGCGTGGTGACGGGCGTGGGCGACGACGGGGCCACCGGGGCCGGCGGCGGCGCGGCCGGCGCCACCGGCGCGGGGCGCGGCACCTGCCCCGCCGGCGTGGGCGTGGTGGGCCCGGAGTTCTCGGCCGCGTGCGGCGTGGTGGGCGCGCCCTGCGACTCGGGCACCAGCGGCGGCACGTCCAGCCACATCGAGTAGTCCTCGCGGAAGGTGCCGTCGGGGTTCACGATGCGGTACGCCATGCGCACCCGGCCGTCGCGCAGGAAGGCCATCGTCACCCACCCGCTCACCCGCCGCGCGTACAGGGTCCCGGAAATGGCGCGCGTCTGCGTGGTGTGGTTGTAGATCCCCGCGCCGCTCACCACCTGGTACTTGGCCCCCACGCCGCGCAGCAGCTGCAGGTTGTGCTCGTGCCCGGCCGCGTGCACCAGCGGCGCGTTGGGCTGGTAGGCGCGCGAGAGCGCGGTGATCATGGTGCGGTACTCGCGCCCGCTCACGTCCTGCCGCGCGAAGGCGCCCGCCTGCCGCGCCCACGGGTGGAAGGGGAAGAGGTAGGTGGGCCAGTCGAAGTAGCCGCCGTGCTGCCCGCCGGAGACCAGGGGATGATGGCTGACGACCACGGTGCGCCGCTGCCCCGCCGAGCCCAGGTCGGCGCGCAGCGAGTCCACGATCTCCTCCTCGGTCCTGGCCCGGCACTCGCTGGTGGCGCCGAACGGGCGCGGAAAGCCCTCCTGCAGCCACCACTGGGTGTCGAGGATGATGAGGCGCAGGTAGTTGCCGAAGTCCAGCGAAACGGGGCCGGGGCAGCCGTCGGCGGGAAGGAACTGCACCAGCCCGCGGCCGTGCGCGTTCACGTAGCGCGCCTGCGTGCGCACCGCCTCCAGCCCGCCGGCGGTGCCGGTGGCCCAGTCGTGGTTGCCGGGGATCATGATCCCGTGCACGCCCTGCGAGATCAGCGGCGCCAGCTGGTCGTTGATGATGCGCTCGTTCTCGCGCCGCTCGGCGGCGGTGCTGTCCAGCACCATCCCGCGCGGATACACGTTGTCGCCCAGGAACACCACGAACGAGTGCTTGGGGTCGTACGACAGCTCGGTGCGCAGCGCCTTCATCACCGGCTCGCCGCCGGGCGCGGGAAGCCCCGCGTCGCCCACCAGCACCAGGCGCAGCTCCACCGTGTCGGTCTCGGCCACGTTGGGGATCAGCCGCCCGAGCCCCTTCACGTAGCGGAAGCACCCGGCCATCATCAGCACCGCCGCGCACAGGAACGCGGCGGCCAGCGCACGTCTCGCCTCCCTCATCTCCATCCCCGTTGTCGTTCTTCCGACCGTATCGGCCCGGACTCGCGGACGCACCCGCCGCCATCGCCGGACCCCGCCGATGGCGGCGCATCCCGCGTCCCCGCGTCCTCGCGCCATCCGTTCACACGAGAGTCGCGTGCCGCCACGGATTCACGCGGCGGCGCGCGGCCTCCTCCATCTCCCCATCAGTCCTTGCCGCGCTTGCCGCTGTTCTTGGTGCGCTTGCGCTGGCGGGTACGCATGGGAAAGAACTCGGCGGCCTCCACCTGCACGCTCCAGCGCTCGTCCAGCGCGCCCACCAGGTCCGGCGGGGTGATCCCCTTCTTCATGCGCACGAGGTATTCCAGCGTGTGCACGGTGCCGCGCGGCACCACATCCACCAGGCGCCAGTCGCGCGCCAGGTCGGCCAGCGCCTCCTGCACGGTGTTGCGCGCGGTGTCGGGCTCGGAGCTGTGCACCAGCAGCACGCCGTCGGTGCGCATGTCGCCGTCGGCGGCCAGCATGCGCCGCCGCACCGCCCGCTGCTGCGACGGCTCCTCGGCCACCAGCAGCGCGGGGTCGCCCACCGACAGCACCCCCGTGCGCCCGAAGCTGCCGCTGTAGATGGAGCCCACGTTGAACTTCCAGACGGTCAGCACCACGAAGTTGAAGGCGATGGAGATGGCCAGCGCCACGTCCAGCGCCTGCACCCCCGCCGACAGGCCGATGGCGATGACCAGGAAGATGTAGACGGCGTCGCGCGGGTCCTTCAGCGTGTTGCGGAAGCGCACCGCGGCCACGATCCCGGCCAGCGAGAAGGCCAGCGCCAGCGAGTTCTTCACCACCATCGAGGTGCCGGCCACCACGATGGGCAGGATGATGACCGAGGCCACCAGCGCCGGGTCGTAGCGGAAGCGCTTGGTCAGCATGTACACCCAGGCCACCGGCACCACCAGCAGCAGCGCCCCGGCGATCACCAGCAGTGTGGTGAGGATGCGGTGCAGCGCCTCGTCCAGCGACAGCTTGCGCCCCAGCTCGGCGGTGATGGGGCCGGCGGTCATCAGCCCGCCCTCGCGCGGCGGCAGCAGCGTGGGCGCCACCAGCGCGTCGCGGATGGCGGGCACGAAGTACACGAGCGACGCCATGATCGCGATCAGCAGGACGTAGTACACGGCCAGCCGCAGGTACGGGCGGCTGCGCGCCTCGAAGATGCGCTCCAGCACCGTGCGCCTGGGGCCCTTTCCGCGCGGCGGCATGCGGATGGCGCCCCCCGGCTGCGGCGCGGCGTACGGGCCGCCGGCCGCGGGGGCGAGCAGCGTTTCGGACTCGCCGGGCGGAATCACCGGCTCGGCCCCCTCGTGGTTGTCCCTGGCCATCCCGGGTTCTTCTGGAAGGAGATTTCGTGGCAGCTGCGTGGGATTTGCCGGCCCGCCTACAAGCACGAAGCGCGCCGCGGCCCTGTCCCGCGCAGGGGGAAGATGCGGAGACGGCTGATGGTCTCCGTGGGGAAGCGTATCGCCTCGAGCGGATCGCCCCGCGCCCGTCCCGGCGATCATGCGCTTGCGACGATGCCACACGGTACGTGCAAGTACGGAAGTACGAAAGTACGAGAGTACGGAAGAAGAAAAGGAAAGGGCTCGCACGGAGGGAACGGAGGGAGCGGAGAATCTCCTCCGTTCCCTCCGCTTCCTCCGTGTGAGCCCGATCTTTTGGGGGGATGGAGATCAGACCGGCGCCAGCTCGTCGCCGGTGTTGATGGTGCCGCCCTGGAGGATCTCGGCGCGCAGGCCGCCGCGCTCGTGCAGGTCGCGGACGACGCCGCGCCAGGTGAGGCGGCCCAGGTGCGTGCACGGGTCGCAGCGCTCGATGCCGCGCAGGACCACGCCGCCCACGCGGAAGGTGCGGCCGACCAGCGCGTTCAGCCGCACGCCGCGGGTGACCACGTTGCGGCGCGCGTCCGCGGCGCCGAAGTCGCGGCCGGTGGCGCGCACGGCGTCGATCGCCTCGGCCTCGATCAGCGTCACCTGCCGCTCGGGGCGGTACTTCGCGGACGGCGCCGCCCTGCGCCCGAAGTTGCGGTCGCCCTCCAGCCCCATCCCCGCGACGGCGCGCACGCTCTCCACCCGCGCCCGCGGCGTCCCGCGCGCCCCTGCGGCGATCCAGATCTCCTCGACACGCCCGGAGAGATGTGCATCGTCCGCTACCTCTTCGTCGAACAGGCCGAGGGTCGTTCCGTGATCCATCATCCTCTCCATCCCGGTCTCTTCATCTCCCCCAACCCAAGATAACAGCCCTCACGCGGAGACGCGGAGACGCAGAGAACTCATCGCACACCTCCGCGCCTCCGCGTCTCCGCGTGAGATCCAGCGAAAGCATGGCGCCCGAGCCGAAGCCGGCCCGGGCGCAATTCCAAACGTACTTCCGTACTCCCGTACTTTCGTACTTCCTACTGCGACCCTGCTGAATCCGACGTCGCCGCCGTCGCGCGCGGCGTGTTGGCCATCGCCCCCGGCTCCTGCCGCGAGAACTGGGTGACGATGGTCCAGTCGCCCGCCCAGTCGCGGCGCAGGACGACCACGTCGGTGCCCAGGTACGGGCGGTCCGCCGCGCCCTCCTTCACCGCGTAGCTCACCTGCACCGTGGCGAAGGCCAGGTCGCCCGCCGCCTTGAACTCCACGATCTGCGTGCGCAGCGGCTCGGCGTTCGGCAGCAGCCGCGCGAAGTGCTCGCGCACGGCGTCGCGGCCGGTCAGCATTCCGCCCTCGGCCGGGTAGACCGTGGCGTTGCCGGCGTAGAGGCCGGACAGCGCGCGCAGGTCGCGGCTTCCCCACGCGGACTCGTACTCGGCCAGCAGCGCGCCCACCTTCTCGCGCGCCTCGGCGATGAACTGGCGGCGCGCGTCGCCGGCCGACGAGCCGCCCATGCCGTACAGGTCGCGCTGCGCCGACGCGGGCCGCGCGGCGCAGGCGAGGGCGAGCACGGCCGCCGACGCGGCGATCCAGCGGCTTCCAGGCGAGATGGACATCGGGCGAGCGGGAGATTCGGACGGATTACGGGCCGGGCGCGGGACGACGGCGGAAGCGGCCTTCTACCGCGCCCGCCGCCACCGGTTCCCACGGTGATAGCCGAGAACGCGCGGCGGCGGGCGATCCGGACACGGCGACGCGAATCTGTTCAGGCGCCCGGCCGCAGGCTACCGTATCCGTGCCCGCCGCTCGTCTCCCGTCCCATCCCCGCCCCAAGGCCATCTCCATGCGCCCACGCGTCATCCAGATCAACATCACCGGCCGCGCCATCGCCATGCTGCTGGCGGCACTGGCGCTGGTGTGGCTGGTCGTCGGCTTCAGCAAGATCCTGTTCATCCTCTTCCTGGCCATCCTGCTGGCCGTGGGAATCGACCCGCTGGTGGACCGGATGGAGCGGTGGAAGCTCCCCCGCTCGCTGGCCATCTTCCTCGTGTACCTGGGGATCATGGCGGTGCTGGTGGCCGCGGTCGCCCTGCTGGTTCCCGTACTGGTGGAGGAGAGCAGCCAGCTGGCCGACAGCCTGCCGAAGATCGCGCAGCAGGTGGGCGACCTGGCCGGGAGCGGCACGATCAGCATTCCCGGCGTGGGGCACGTCTCCACCGCCGAGATGGGGCACCGGCTGGGCGGCGAGGTGGGGTCGATCGTGGCCAGCGTGCCGCGGCTGCTGGTGGGGGTGGGGAAGGCGGTGACGGGGGTGCTGGTGAGCGCGCTGCTGGTGCTGGTGGTGGGCTTCTTCCTGAGCGCCGACGCCAACTTCGCCCCGCGCTTCCTGGGGCGCTTCTTCTCGCCGCGGGTGCGGCCCACGGTGGCGGAGCTGTCGCGCGAGATCAGCGGGCGGCTGGGGCACTGGGTGCGCGCGCAGCTGCTGGTGGGCGCGTTCTTCGGCACGGCGTTCGGGGTGGGGCTCTGGCTGCTGGGCGTGCCCTTCGCGCTGTCGCTGGGCGTGGCCGGCGCGGTGCTGGAGCTGATTCCCTACGTGGGCGGCGTGACGGTGACGGCCATCGCCATGCTGGTGGCGCTCACCATCAGCCCGTGGCGCGCGCTGGCGGTGCTGGTGCTGGAGATCGTGGTGGCGAACATCGAGAGCCACGTGCTGTACCCGAAGGTCGTCGGGAACGCCGTGGGGCTGCACCCGCTCACCATCATCCTGGCGCTGTTCATCGGCGCCGAGGCCAAGGGGATCATCGGGGCGCTGGTGGCGGTGCCGGTGGCGGTGGTGCTGCAGGTGGTGTTCGACCGCTTCTACCGCTTCCACGACACCGGCCAGATCATCCTCCCCGAAAGCGACCTGGTTCCGGCGGCCGAGCCGGTGGCGGTGTCGGTGACAAGCGAGGAGGAGTAGTCCAGAGTTGGGATGGTGGTTTCGCGCATCGAGGCCGGCTGACCTGCACGTCAGCCGGCCTCGCTCATGCCGGAGTATTCGCTCTGGCGTGAATCGCCAGTTTCTCTTCTACCATCGGCCGGAGGCGCTCCCACACCGCGCCGTCAACCTCGTCCGCGAGCTCCGCGATCTGCTCATCACTCAGCGAAGCCTTGCGCCGGATGTTCTCGAGGACAACCCAGTCGAGAAAGTCCGACAGCTCTTCGCGCGTGAAGAAGTCCGCGCGCATCCGCACGACGATGTCATCGCCATCGCGCGCAACACTGTACGGCTCCCCTGATGTGATCTCCATCGAAACCCTCCCGTTCGGCTACTCCCCGAAGTTGCGGCGGAAGTCGTCGGTGACCTGGCGCAGGACGCGGTCGACCGGGTCCTTGGAGCGCGGGAAGAGGACCGCGTCGGAGAGCGAGTTCAGCGCGGCGCGCACGTCGGCGAAGCGGTCGGACACGCGCAGGAACAGCTCGCCCAGCCCGTGGCGCAGCGCGATCTCGTTCCCCGCGGCGGTGCGGAAGCCGGTGGCGCCCATCGCGTCGTAGTACGAGATGGGCGGCGCGGCGCGGCGCTGCACGCGGTGGGTGATGTGGTCGGGGAACATCCCCGCCAGCCAGAGCGCGTAGTTGCCCAGGTGCACACGCAGCAGGAACTCGCGCTCGCCGCGCGCCCGCTCGATGGCGCCCAGGATGTCGACCAGGTAGGTGAACGGCTCGCCCTCGCCGCCGTCCACGCGGCCGGCGCGCCCCTGCAGCCCGAACTCCAGCAGCACGCCCGCGGTGTAGTCGGCCAGCTGCCGGTCGTGGATCTCGCGCTGCAGCAGCGCGTGGCGCACCAGCAGGTAGAACACCAGCGGCGCCGGCGCGCGGCTCAGACCGTCGCGGCGCAGCAGCTCGCGCAGCACCCCCACGTCGTCCAGCAGCGCGTCGAACCCCTCCTCGCGCAGCCGCTCCTCGCCGCCGGGGCCGGTCACCGCCAGAAGCAGTTCGGCCTCGCGCCGCCCAAAGCTCGCCCGTACGTTCGGCTTGATCATCGCGTGCCTCCAGGGGGACGTTCGCCTCTCGATCTACCCTTGCTATACCGGCCGGCGCGCACCGGATGTTCCCGGCGGCGGCCACCTGCATCCGCATGTTTGCAGGAGGAATGCCGCCGTACGTCGCATCTCCATCGCCATCCGTGGAGACATCGGCGCGGCCGGGCGCGTTTACTACGTCTACGAAGGAACCGGGCTTGCATCGCCGCGCGGGCGGACCCGTGGAACGGAGATCGAATCCCCATGAAGCTCCCCCTGCCCGGATCCTGGCGTCCGTACCTGGACGCGGAGACGGAGAAGCCGTACTTCGGCAAGCTGTGCGAGTTCGTGGAGCGCGAGCGGCGGACGCGGGAGGTGTATCCGCCGGAAGAGGAAGTGTTCGCGGCGCTGGAGCTTACGCCGTACGAGCGGGTGAAGGTGATGATCCTGGGGCAGGACCCGTATCACGGCCCGGGGCAGGCGCACGGGCTGGCGTTCTCGGTGCGGCCGGGGGTCACGCCGCCGCCGTCGCTGCGCAACCTGCTGCGCGAGCTGAAGGACGACGCGGGGTGCCCCGTTCCCGACAACGGTGACCTGATCCCGTGGGCAAGGCAAGGGGTGCTGCTGCTGAACGCGGTGCTGACCGTGCGCGCCGGCGAGCCCAACTCGCACAAGGGCAAGGGGTGGGAGACGTTCACCGACGCCGTGATCCGCGCCGTGAACGAGCGCCCGGAGCCGGTGGTGTTCGTGCTGTGGGGCGGCTACGCGGGAAAGAAGGAGGCGCTGATCGACGCCGGCCGGCACACGGTGCTGAAGTCGGCGCACCCATCCCCGCTCTCGGCGAAGCGGGGCTTCTTCGGCAGCCGCCCGTTCACCAGGATCAACGCGGCGCTAGAGAAGGCCGGTCAGGCGCCGGTCGACTGGTGCCTGCCGGACCTCGGGCGGTAGCGCGGCGATCCGCAGCGCGGGAATGGCGCGCCGCTTCTCGGGCGATGGGTGGCGGAGCGGGGCGGCCGGGGCGGCGCGGCGGCCGTACCAGATGCGCGCGCGGCGATGCAGGGGGAGCTGGGCGTTCATGGGGTCCTCGCGGGCTGGCGTGAGCGCTATCGACCGTTCGCCGCAACCCACGCGCCACCGCGAGCACTCCGCGTCCACATCCGTATCTCCCCATCCCAAGCCGCTTTCTACGTCGGGGGAGATGACGATCCATCCCGTCCGCCCGCGCGGATGCGGCACCGCAGGTACAGGTGAGGCAAAGAATTCCATCTCCGAGGAGATGGGTATCACACTTCCCGATCACCCCTTTTCACACAGAGACACAGAGGACCGGAGACGCGCCGTACTCACCGTTTGCCGTAGTTCTCTGTGCCTCGTGTCTCCGTGTGATGATGTTTGCGGTTCTATCCCCCGAACCCGCAGCTCGTCCGCACCCACCTGACGACCGCGTGCTGCAGCTCGATGCGGCGGTCGGAGAAGGAGTGGTCGGTGTGCCAGACGTCGGCGGTGAGGCGCGCGCCGGCCTGGCGGAGGGCGGCGGCGGTGGCGGCGTGGGTGGGGTTGTGGTCGTTGTCCAGCAGCAGCAGCGCGCGCCCGGCCAGGCGCGGCGCGTTGGCGGCCACGGTCCAGCGCGGCCCGTTCGCCTTCAGGCTGGCGATCAATTCCGCCGCGTCGGCGTGCAGCGGCGCGCCGGGCTCGGTCAGCCAGCGCGTGTACTGCGTGAACTCCGTCTCGACCGCGGGGCTGGCGTTCATCCCCACGCCGATCTGCGCCATGTCGCCCAGCTCCAGCGCGCCCGCGCAGGAGATGGTGCTGTCCGCCGCAGCGGCGAGCATGGCCAGCCACGCGCCCATGCTGTGGCCGACGAGCGCGACACGGCGCGGGTCCGCGCGGTACTTGCGCGCACTGCCGGTATCGCGCACGAAGCGCACGGCGGCGGCCACGTCCTCCTGCGCGCCCGCGAACGAGAAGGTGCCGCCGCTTCCCCAGCTGCCGCGGTAGTCGAAGAAGAGCACGTTCACCCCAGCGCGCCGCAGCGCCTGCGCCAGGTCCAGGTTGCGCTCGTTCCCCGGGTAGCCGTGCAGCAGGACCACGGTGGGGTGCGGCCCGCGCCCCGCGGCGACGTACATCAGCCCGTTCATCCGCGCGCCGCCGCTGGTGAACGCCAGCTCCTCCACCGACGCGGGCGCCGCCGAGTCCCGCGCCGGGTCCATCGTCACCGGATCGAACGCCTGCGCCGTCGCCGTCTTCCCCATCGCCATCAGGGAAACGCCGAGTACGAGCGGCCGCACGCCTTTCATCATCTTGAAGATTCTCACGCGGTGCCTCCGTAAGGATGGAAGGAGATTGGACGACGTGGGAGGAACGAGGAGGATGATTCACCCAAGCTATCGGCGACCATCCCCTGGACGCGAGCGAGGAGGTGCGGGATCGGGAGATCGCATCGGTGCGCGCCCTCCGCCTCGCGCCCTCTCCGGCCGGCTCAGGCCGTCCACCTCTCCCGTACCGGGAGAGGTAGCTCCCACGCCTTCCCGGCACTCCGGAAACATTAGCGCGACCTGAGGTTGCAGGCCGCGCCGCGGCTGGACAGCCCCCCTCGCCCGGGACGGGAGAGGGCGAGCGCTCTGAGGCGCGGGGAGAGGGCGGCGCCGATGCATCCGAAGCGCATCGCCACTGCCGGAGCCGTGGCACTCTCGCACCTTTGCACTCTCGCACTTTCGCACCCGTATCGCGCCGTGTCAGAACTCCGAACGACCGTCCGTTAGAAATATGAAGGGCCGCGCGCCGCGGGAGAGGACGCGCGGCCGGGAACACCGGCCGGTTTGATGCGGTACGGCTTGGTGAGGGAGCGACCGCAGGCGCTCCCGCTTCTCCCCCGGGCGTCCGTCGTGGGCGCCCAACGCGAACGGCCGCACCATCGCCCTGGAGGAGCCATGTTCAACGTCGTCACCGATCGCCGCAAGCGCAGCGTGTGGACCCCGCGCACGGTGGCCCTCTCGGCCGGCGCGCATCTGCTGCTCCTCGGCGTCTTCGTGACCGCGGCGGAGAGCACGCCCGCGAAGCCGGCACCTCCCGGAGTGATCGAGTTCCCGATCGGCGACGAGCCCAGGCCGGAGCCGAAGCCGGTGACGCCGCAGCCCAGGCCGGACGAGCCGCAGCCGAAGAAGGGCGATTTCGTCTCCCCCAAGCCGCCGCCGGCCGTCCCGGACGGGGTCACCAAGCCCGATCCGGACGACACGCCGCTCCACGACGCCGACGTCCGCGGCCTGGGCATCGAGGGCGACGTGATCGGCAAGCCCGATCCTGCCGGGCCGGCCACGACGACCACCACGACGACGGGGCCCACCGAGGTGTTCCCATATTTCGGCGGCGGCGACGACGTGATCGAGGCGAAGGACGCCACGGTGCTGCCGCACCTGGCCAACGAGCGCGACGCGCAGCGGATGCTGCAGCGCGCCTACCCGCCGCAGTTGCGCGACGCGGGTGTCTCGGGGCAGGCGACGGTGGTGGTGATCATCGACCGGAACGGCAACGTGGAGCCGGGGAGCGTCCGGGTGCAGGAGGCCTCGCACCCCGCGTTCGAGGAAGCCGCCCGGCGGGCGGTGGAGCGGTTCCACTTCACCCCCGCCGAGCTGAACGGGCAGACCGTGTCGGTCGTCATCGCGCTCCCGATTCACTGGGAATTGCAGCACTGATCTGCTCGTTCCGGGCAGCAGACAAACACTTACTGGTTCTGAAGATGAAGGGGTCCGGCATCGCGCCGGACCTCTTCGTATTTTTACGAACTTCTTCGTCAGAACCGGAGGTCGCGGATCGTTCGATACATGGAGGGCCACGCGGCGGAAAGCGCGCGGGCTGAACACCGGCGGTGCCGGTGGGGGGTGACTGCAGGCGCTCCCGCTTCTCCGGGCGTCCATCCACGGCGCCCAGCGCGAACGGCCCCGCACGGGGCCACCCACCGGGCCGGGCGAGCGGCCCGCACCATCGCTCTGGAGGAGCCCCATGTTCAACGTCGTCACCAACCGCCGCAAGCGCAGCATCTGGACCCCGCGCACGGTGGCCGTCTCGGTCGGCGCGCACCTGCTGCTGCTGGCCGCGTTCGTCACCGCCGCAGAGAGCACGCCGCCCGAGACCCGCGAGCGCATCGTCGACCTGCGGCTCCCCGACGCGGCGCGACCGAAGCCCGCGCCGAAGCCCGTGACCCCGCCGCCGCCCGCGCCCGACCGCCCCCAGCCCGTGAAGGGCCGCGTGGTCACCGAGCGGCCGCCGGAGACGGTGCCGACCCGGATCCTGCCGCCGAACCCCAACCAGGCGCCCACCGTCCCCACCGGCGGCGACGGGCCCGAGGGCGACGTCGAGGGCACGCCCGATTCCACGCACACGGGGCCGCTGACGGGCAACACCGATCCGCAGCCCGCGCCCGGTGACGGTCACCCGTACACGCCGGAAGAGGTGTCGGTGCTGCCGCGGCTGGCCAACGAGCGCGAGGCCCAGCGGCTGCTGCAGCGCGCGTATCCGCCGCTGCTGCGCGACGCGGGCATCACCGGCCAGGCCACGGTGATCGTGGTCATCGACGAGAACGGCAACGTGGAGCCGGGAAGCGTCCGCGTTCAGGACGCCACGAACCCCGCGTTCGAGGAAGCGGCCAGGCGCGTGGTGGAGAAATTCCACTTCTCCCCCGCCCGGCTGAACGGCCAGAAGGTCTCGGTCGTCATCGCCCTGCCGATCCACTGGGAGCTGCAGCGGTGACGGAAGTGCGGAAGTGCGGAAGTGCGGAAGTGCGGAAGTGCGTGAGTGCGTGAGTGCGTGAGTGCGGAAGTGCGTGAGTGCGTGATCAGTACGAAAGTACGAGAGTACGGAAGTACGGAACTGCAGGTTGGGGATGGAGATGCGAGGGGCCCGGCGCGCGTGCCGGGCCCCTTCGTCGTGTGCGGGGTGCGTGCGGAGATGCGTGTAGGGGTGCGGTGCGAGACGATGCGGATCGGTGCGGTGGAGATCCGGAGATGCGGAGGTGCAGATGCCGAAAATGCGAGTGAACTCGCGGCTACAACGGCACGCAGTCCGCCTTCGCGGACTCCACATCTGCGTGGAGCCAGCGGCGGCGCGTTTCACCTATTCTCGCACTCTCGCACTCTCGCACTTTTCATCACGCCCTGTCGTACTTCCGTACTTTCGTACTCCGCCGAAGGCGGCGAAGACATCGCCGTGCGGGCGATGGTGGCGCCCAGAATGAGGATGCCGCCGGCGATGGACCAGATGCCCGGGCGCTCGCCGTGGACCAGCCACGCCCAGAACGGGTTCAGCGCGGGCTCCAGCAGCAGCAGCGTGCTCGCCTCCAGCGCGGGAACGTGGCGGATCCCCGAGCCCAGCAGCAGGTACGCCACCCCGATCTGGAAGGTGCCCAGGTACGCGATCACCGCCCAGTCCACCGGCGCGGCGTGCGCGGGAAGCGCCATCGGCAGGCACGCCAGGAAGGCGATCGCGTTCCCCGCCACGATCGTCGGCAGCGTGTTGCCGTCGCTGGCACCGCCGCGGTTGCCCATCCACCGCAGCCCCATGATCGTCGCCGCCCAGAACACACCGCTGAGCAGCGCCAGCAGGTCGCCGGTGCGCGGGTCGGGCGCGGTGGCGGCGGCGGGCGGCCGCTCGACGAAGAAGAGCAGCATCCCCAGCGCCACCACCGCCATGAACCCCACGTCGCGCGGGCGGATGCGCTCGCGCAGCAGCAGCGGGCTCAGCAGCAGCACGTACAGCGGCGCGGTGGACTGCAGGAAGATGGTGTTCGCCGCGGTCGTCAGCTTGTTGGCGGCCACGAACAGCGTCAGCGTGGCCGCGTACGCGATGCCGACGGGGACCACGTGCCAGCTCCACCCGCGCCGCGCCTGACGCGCCACCAGGTACACCGTGAGCGCCGCCACCCCCGAGCGAAAGCTGGCCACCTGCCAACTCGTCAGCGTCGTGGCCTTGATCGCGGCGCCGCCGGTGGAAAAGAGCAGCGCGGCGCCCAGGATCTCCAGGCGGTGCCGGGCGGAAGCCACGTCGGGATCGCGGGATTGCGGGAGATGGAGGGCGATTCGGGCGCGCTGAGGATGCCGCCGCGGCACCGATGCGGCAACCCCCGGCACGCATGCTGCACCCGTCCGCGCGCTCGCTCGTGAAGGTTGGACGAACCCGAGGCAGAGGGAGGGACGATGGCGACGAACGATGCCCCGCACGGGGCCGAGAGCGTGCCCACGGAAAAGAAGCTCGACGACCTGTACGCCCTGATCGACGGCATCTCGGTGGCGATGTTCACCACGCGCCGGCCCGACGGGCAGCTGGTTTCGCGGCCCATGCAGACGCAGGACCGCAACGGCGCGGCGGACTTCTGGTTCGTGACCGACGCCGGCGACCACAAGCTGGACGAGCTGGAGCACGACCCGCACGTGAACCTGGCCTACTACCGCGACCGCACGCGCGAGTGGGTGTCGGTGAGCGGCACCGCGCGCATCTCGCGGGACCGCGAGCAGATCCGCCGCCTGTACAAGCCGGACTGGAAGGCGTGGTTCGCCGACGAGGGCGGCGAGCGCGACGGCAGCCCCGACGACCCGCGCATCACCCTGCTGCTGGTGGACGCCGAGTCGGTGGTCTACATGAAAAGCGACACGCCGCGCCCCGTCGTCCTCTTCGAGGTGATGAAGGGGATCGTCACCGGCAAGCAGCCCGACGTAGGCTCCATCCGCGTCGTCAGCTCCGGCGAGATGCACGGCGCGCGCTGACACGGGCGCGGGCGCGCGGCACTGCTGGATCTCACGCGGAGACGCGGAGGCGCGGAGAACTCACCGCTCGCACGGAGTTCCCTGCGTCTCCGCGTGAGACATTCAGCTGTTATTGCCGGGGAGGATGAAAACGGCGGCCGCGCACAAGCGTGGCCGCCGCACCGAATTGAAGTCCGCGAAGGCGGACTGCGTGCCGTTGTAGCCGCCACTTCAGTGGCATTTTCCCCCACACCGGCGACGATCCATCGCGACGATCCATCACGACAAATCCGCCACGACAATCCGTCACGTCGATCGTCACGACCGCTCCAGCAGCGCCTTCGCCACATCCAGCAGCATCAGCGGGGGGCACGGTTTGACGAGGTAGCGGGCGACGCCCTCGGCCACCAGCAGCTCGCGGTCGGCCTCGCCCAGGATGGTGCTGAGCGCGACGAGGGGGACGGAGGCAGTGGCGGAATCGCGGCGGAACGCGCGGAAGGCGTCCAGGCTGCGGGCGCGCGGGGGAGAGAACTCCAGCACGATCAGGTCGGGCCGCCGTGCACGCGCCAGCCTCAGCCCCTCGTCGGCATGCGACGCGGCCGCCACCGCGAAGCCCGAATGCTCGAGGATCGTGGTGTAGATGGCGCGGCTGTCCTCGTGCGAATCCACGAGGAGCACGAGTTTGGCGGGCACCTTGGGGCGTGGCGGGTGAAAGGGTAAGGAATGACAAGATGTCCCACCCCCGCCCGCCAAACAAGAGTTTTATCCCGCCGTTTCTGCCGGTGTCCGAAAATCCCCTACACGCTCACGAGCCCGGCGGCACGCGCATGGAGATGAGCGTCTCGAACCCGCTCTCCTCCGCGATCTCCAGCACGTACTTCTCGTCGGCCGGCTTGCGGAGCCAGGGGAAGGGGAGGACGGGAACGGGGGCGAGGAGATCCGCCAGCGTCTCCAGGTTCGTACTTTCGGCGATCCCCGGCGGCTCGGGATCGAGGGTGTTCAGCACCACGCCGCGGACGCGCAGCCCGGCGTCGTGCGCGGCGCGGACGGTGAGCAGGGTGTGGTTGATCACCCCCAGCCGGTTCCCCGCCACCACCACCAGGTCCAGGTCCCACTGCACGAACAGCCCGTCGTACGCCACGTCGCGGGTGAGAGGGACGAGGAGCCCGCCCGCGCCCTCCACCACGATGGCGTCGCGCCCGTCGCAGAGCTGGCGGAAGGCGGAGTCCAGCACGTCCAGGTCCACCCGGGTGCCGCCGCGCGCGCTGGCCACCCACGGCGCCAGCGGCTCCTTCAGCAGCAGCGGGCGGACCGTCTCCAGCGGGTCCTCGCCGCCGGCGGCGTCGCGCAGGCGGTGGGCGTCGCCGCGCGGATCCTCGGGGCTCACGCCCGTCTCCACCGGCTTCATCGCCGCCACGCGCAGGCCGCGGGCGCGCATCAGCCGCAGCAGCACGGTGGCCACGAGCGTCTTCCCCACGCCGGTGTCGGTGCCGGTTATCCCCAGGCGGATCATCGCGTCTCCAGAAATCTGCCGATCACCCGATATACGTTGTGCACTTCGGACGCCGTGGCGCAATAGGGAGGCATCAGGTACACCGTGTTCCCCAGCGGCCGCAGCAGCACGCCCTCGCCCCGCGCGTACGCCGCCAGCTCGCGCCCCACCGGCTCCAGATACCCCGCCCCCCCCGCTTCGGTCTCGAACGCGGCCACCGTCCCCAGCACCCGCGGCGCGCGGACCCGCGGGTGCGAGGCCAGCGCATCGAGCGCGCCGCGGTGCGCCCGCTCGATCTCCCCCCGCCGCGCGGTGCAACCGTCGTCGAGCAGGAGATGGAGCGAGGCGCGGGCAGCGGCGCAGGCAAGCGGGTTGCCGGTGAACGAGTGGCCGTGGAAGAAGGTGTGGCGCCGGTCGCCGCTCACGAACGCCTGGAAGATCTCCTCGCGCGCGGCGGTCACGCCCAGCGGCATGAACCCGCCGGTGACGCCCTTCGACAGGCACATCAGGTCGGGGGAGATGCCGGCGCGATCGCACGCCCAGAGCGGCCCCGTGCGCCCGAACCCCGTCGCCACCTCGTCGGCGATCAGCAGCACCCCCGCGTCCGCGGTGCGCTGGCGGATGGCCCGCAGCGTGTCCTCGCTCCAGACGCGCATCCCCCCGGCGGCCAGCAGCAGCGGCTCGACGATGACGGCGGCGAGCTCGTTCCCCCGCTCGTCCAGCAGCCGGTCCAGCGCGGCGACCGTATCCCCCTCCGTGGGGTCGGGAAGGCGCGCGGTCTCGAACAGGTGGTCCTCGAACGCCTCGGTGAAGACGCTGCGGCCGCTGGCGCTCATCGCGCCGAAGGTGTCGCCGTGGTAGGCGTGCTCCAGCGCGGCCACGAGCGGGCGGCGCTGGCCGCGGAGGCGCCAGTGCTGCAGCGCCATCTTCACCGCGACCTCCACCGCGGTGGAGCCGTCGTCGGAGTAGAAGACGCGCGTGAGCCCGGCCGGGAGCACCGCCGCCAGCTCCGCGGCCAGGCGCGCGCCCGGCTCGTGCGCGAACCCGGCGAAGATCACCTGCTCCAGCACCCGCGCCTGCTCGGCGATGGCCGCGGCGATGGCCGGGTGCGCATGGCCGTGGAGCGTGACCCACCACGACGAGATGGCGTCCAGCAGCCGCGTGCCGTCCGCCAGGTGGAGGTATGCGCCCTCGCCGCCGACGACGGGCGTGGCCGTGGGCGCGATGCCGTGCTGCGTGTACGGATGCCAGACGTGCGCGGTGTCCAGCGCCAGCCAGTCGGGAGACATCACCTGCCGGGGATCAGGGGGATTCGGGGCGACAACTTCGCCTCCCGATCCTCCCGCGTCCACCCCGGTGGCTCGTCGCGGCACCCGGAGGTCGCAACGTGGACGGCGGATCATCTCCAAAGGCCTACCGACGACGTCCGGTCCGCTATCGGACGCGAGCCGCCGGAAAGCCGAGACGCGCGTCCGCGGCTCCGGCGTGGTGGACACGCTCTCAACTGCGTCATCAGGTAGATCCGGCGCCAGGCAATCCATCGTGCGCGACCGCGGCGCCGACAGATTGTCGATATGGCGGCGGACGAAATCTCCGCGAGGTTCCGAGTGACGGAGGTGGGGTGCGAGGATGCGAATCGATATGTCGGAAATTTCCGACATATCAGGCCGCGACGAAAACGAGAGGTATCGCTGCGGACTCGTCCAGCGGGAAGAGAGTCGCGGACGGGCACGGCCGTCGGCCTCGTCCATCACCCCCTGATGACGCAGTTAGGAGTGTTGCGGCCGCGCTCCCGTCGTGGGTCTCGCCGCAATGCCCCACCGATCCGGATCCGATCGATCGATATGGTTGGATCAGCGGGGCGATGGGGTTGATGGAGATGGCAGCACTTCCGCGAGCGCCGCCAGCAGCCCGTCCACCTGCTCGGGCGTGTGGGCGGCGGAGAGGGTGAGGCGCAGGCGCGAGGTGCCGGGCGGCACCGTGGGCGGGCGGACGGCGCCGACCAGGAAGCCGCGCTCGAGCAGGAGGCGGCCCGCGCGCACCGTTGCCTCCGCGCCACCGGTGAGGACGGGGACGATGTGGCCGTCCGCCTCGCCGGGCGCAGGGCGGCCGAGCGCGTCCAGCCCCGCGCGCAGGCGGCGGGCGTTGGTGCGCAGGCGCTCGCGCCGCCACGGCTCCTCGCGCGCGATCCCCAGCGCCGCGAGCGATGCGGCCGCCAGCGCGGGCGGCGAGGCGGTGGTGAAGACGAACGGGCGCGCGCGGTTCATCAGCCATTCGCACAGCGTCGCCGATCCGGCCACGAACGCGCCCGCCGTCCCCAGCGCCTTGCCCAGCGTCCCCATCACCACGTCGATCCGCCCCTCCACGCCCCAGCGCTCGACCGCGCCGCGTCCGCCATCCCCCAGAACGCCGGTGCCGTGCGCGTCGTCCACGTACGTCCACGCGCCGTGGCGCCGCGCGACCTCCGCCAGCGCGTCCAGCGGGAAGAGCGCGCCGTCCATGGAGAAGACGGAATCGGCCACGATCAGCCGGCGCCGGAAGAGCCCGGCGTCCGCGCGCAGCATCGCCTCCAGCGCGCCGACGTCGCCGTGCGGGAAGACGCGGAGCGCCGCGCGGGAGAGGCGGCACCCGTCGATCAGCGAGGCGTGGTTCAGCGCGTCGGAGTAGACGGCGTCGCCGCGGCCGACGAGGGCGGGGATGGCGCCCGTGTTGGCCGCGTAGCCGGACGCGAAGAGGAGCGCGGCCGGCGCGCGTTTGAACCGCGCCAGCTCGCGCTCCAGCTCGTCGTGCAGCGGGTGATTGCCGGAGATCAGCCGCGCCGCAGCAGCCCCGGTGCCCGCGTCGCGCAGCGCCCGCGCCGCCGCCTCGGCGATGCGCGGGTCGGAGGCGAGGCCCAGGTAGTCGTTCGAGGAGAAGTCCACCGCGGCGCGGCCGTCCACCACGGCCTCGGCGCCGCGCCGATGCTCGACGCGGCGCAGCGACCGGCGCAGCCCCGCCCGCTCCATCTCCGCCAGCTCGCCTCGCAGCACATCGTCCAGCGACGTCGCGTCCGCGGCGGGCGGGGCGGCGGAGACCTCGGGTAGCGCGCTGTCGATCACTGCCGCAGGTCGGAACGTCCCGGCAGCGTTCCCAGGCAGCGGTCGTCCACCACCGGCGGCCGCGGAGCGTTCACGCGCCGGTCCCCGCGCACGGGCGTGTTCACCAGCACCGGCGGCATGCGCGCGCGCCGCCCCATCACCAGCGCGCGCAGCCCGCCCCATACCGCGCCGATCCCGGCGCCCACCGCGGCCGCCTCACCCGGCGAGTCCGAGGGCGCGCACTCCGGCGTGGCCTGCGTGGCCACCACCCCGAGCACCGCCCCGGCCAGCGCGCCCTCGCCCGCGGCGGCCAGCACGTCGCCGCCCCGATGCCCGGTCATCGACGTGGCGTCGGGACCGGCGGGGAAGCTGGGCGGCAGCGGCACGGGAACGTGCGTGGGCACGGTGTCGCGCGGCAGGGGCACCGCCTGCGCAGCCAGCGCGACGGGCGCGGCGGGCGCGAGCGACAGGGCGCACACAAGGATGATCTTCTTCATCTCTCACCTCCTGGGGGGAAGATGCATCCCGGCTCCGATCCGGGGCAAGACGTAGCAGTTGAGTGCGACCGGATGAAAGTGGGACCCAAACCGTGGCGCGGCGTGTACACGCGTATTACGTTGCAGGACACCCACTTCCATCATCCGGAACGTAGCAGAGGGTAACAGATGTACCAGGCGTTCGATCAGAAGACGCGTGGCGCGAAGACCGTGCTGATCGTCGAGGACCAGATCGAGATGCGGGCGATCAACGCGATGTACCTGCATCACCACGGCTACCGCGTGCTGGCCACGGACAACGGGGCGGAGGGGATCCGCGCCGCGCGCGAGGAGCATCCCGACCTGATCCTGATGGACATCTCCATGCCCGGCATGGACGGCATCCGCGCCACCGAGACGCTGAAGCTCGACCCCGAAACCGGAGCCATCCCGGTGGTCATCATCACCGCACACCGTTACGGCTCGGTGGGCAAACGCGCGATCGACGCGGGGTGCGACGGGTACCTGACCAAGCCCTGCGACCCCCGCCGCGTCCTCGAGGAAGTGCGCCGCCGCCTCGGCGAACTCGAAGTTTCCCACTGATTCTTCGCCGTCCCCAACCGACGTAACCGCCGGGTTCGGGCGTGTTCCGCGCCGGGGCGCGGAACCGGGCTGCGCGCGCCGTAGGGCACGATACGACCGTGCCCAACGGCGCCGGGCCCCCGGCGGCCTCGTCACGCCGAAGTCTCGACGCAAGCTTCCCGCATCCCCGCTGGCTGGCTGCGGCGGGGGACAAACGCGTACCGGCCCCGTCCCGAACGAGCGTTTTCCACATCCCCGACGCGAGGAACGTCGCTTCCGCCATCGCCCAACTCAGCACTCAGCACTCAGCACTCAGCACTCAGCACTCAGCACTTAAACACTCAAGCCTCCGAATCCCCCGTCCCCCACTTTCGCACTCTCGCACTCTCGCACTCCCGCACTTCCCCGGGGGCACACTCCTCGCGGAGCCGTCCGGTGACCGCTCCTGCGCACCGCCGACCCGCTTCTGATGGATCAACGCCGCATCCTGCTCATGCTTCCCGTCCTCGCCGCGCCGCTGCTGGTCTGGGGCGCCGTGCGCCTCGCCTCGCCCGAGCCGGCGAAGCCCGGCCCCGCGCCGGCGCTCGCGCCCGCCCCGACGCGCGTGCCGGCCAAGGTCGCCAACGTCCCCGTTCCGCAGGACGTGGCGGAGCTGCTGCGCGCCGGGCGCAACTGGGCCGCCGCGCGCCGTCTCCGCGAGCTCGTCCGCGCGGACTCGGCGCCGGGGCTCGTCCTCCTGGCCGCCCGCACCGAGGGCGCGTGGGGCGGGTGGAGCAACGTGCGCGGGCTGCTGAACGCCAAGCCATGGCTGGACACGCTGGAGCACGGCGAGGGGTGGTTTCTCCTCGGCCGCGCGCGCGAGGAGGCGCGCGACCTGGCGGGCGCGGCGGACGCGTACGGACGCGCGCTGCGGGCGTCGGCCGGGCGCGAGGTCCCGGAGTGGGAGGGCGTCGCGGAGCTGCGCTACGGGCTCGTCCTCCTCCGCGCCGGGCGCGTGGACGAAGGGGTGCGGGCGCTGGAGGCCGCGCGCACCCGCACCCCCGCGCTCTCCGGCTGGGCGAGCGTCCTGGCCGCCGAGGCGCTGGTGGAGCGCGGGGACACGGCGCGCATCCGCGCGCTCGTCGGCGACGGCGTAGCGGAGGCGCCGCTCCGCTCGCGGCGCGCCCGCGTCGGCGCGTACCGGGCCGCGCGCGACCCCGCCGGCGCCCGCGCGCTGGCGCTCGCCTTCCGCGCCCGCGCCACCGAGCCGGCGGAGCGCGCCGCGCTGGCAACGCTCGCCGCGCAGGCCGCGCTGGCGCAGGGCGACACCGCGGCCGCCCGTCAGGAGCTGCGCGCCGCCCTCTCCGACGCGGCGGCCGGTGTCGCGGCGGTGGACGCGGCGCGCACCCTTGCCGCGCTCCCGCGGCTGGGGGCCGACGACGATCTCGCCATCGCCCTGGCGTACGACCGCAACGGGAACCCCGGCCGCGCGGCGGACGGCTACCGCGCGTGGCTGTCGGCCGGCGGCGGCGCGCCCGCGCAGCGGCAGGACGTGCAGATGCGGATGGGGCGCGCGCTCTTCGCCGCCGGCCGCTTCGCCGAGGCCGTCGGCGCGCTCTCCACTATCGGCGACGCGCCGCCGCCGGTGGCCGCGGAGGCGTCGTACCTCGTCGGGCGGTCGCGGTACCGGACGCAGGGGCGCGCCGCCGCCATGCAGGCGTTCATGGAGACGGCGCGGCGCTTCCCCGGCCAGCCCTCGTCCGCCGACGCGCTCTGGCAGGCGGCGGACCTGGCGGGCGATGCGAACGCGGCGGGCGCGAACGCGATCCTGCGCCGCCTCGCCTCCGAGTATCCCACCTCGCCGCGCGCGGGGCAGGCGCTGATGCGCCTGGGCGGCGCGGCGCTGCTGGCGGGCGACTGGGGGGGCGCGGCGGGCGCGTACGACCAGTACCGCGCCCGCTTTCCCGCGGGCGACCTGTGGCTGCAGGCCACGTACTGGGCCGGCCGCGCCGCCGCCGCGCGCGGAGACGCCGCCGGCGCGCGCGAGCGCTGGCGCGAGGTGCGCGCCAAGGAGCCGCTGTCGTACTACTCCGTCCGCGCGGCCGAGCGCATGGGCGAGCGCTACTGGCCCATCCCCCTGGCCCCCGCCCCCGCCGACGCCCCGGCGGCGGTGGAGCGGGTGCGCGGGTGGATGGAGACGCTGGACCTGCTGCGCAAGGCCGACCTCTGGCGCGAGGCCGAGGAGGACGTCGCCCGGCGCGTGAAGGAGGCGGGGACCGACCGCGCGCTCCTCTACCCGCTCGCCGAGGCGCTGGAGGCGCGCGGCTTCGCGCCGCAGGGGATCCGCATCGGGCTGGAGGTGCGCAAGGCGGGCGCGCCGTACGACCTGCGGCTGGCGCGCATCCTCTACCCCTTCCCCTTCCGCGACATGATCGCGGCCGAGGCGCGGGAGCGCGGGGTGGACCCGTTCCTGGCGGCGGCGCTCATCCGCCAGGAGTCGTCGTTCAAGCCGCGCGCCCTTTCCCGCGCCGGGGCGATGGGGCTGATGCAGGTGATGCCGGGGACCGCCTCGGGGCTGGCCGCGGGCGCGGGGGTGGGGGGATGGAGCTCCGACCTCCTCTTCAACCCCGAGATCAACGTGCACCTGGGAACGCGCTTCCTGGCCGCGCAGATCCGCAACTACGGCGGCGACCTGCCGCTCGTCTTCGTGGCCTACAACGCGGGGCCGGGGCGCGCCAACCGCTGGCGCTCCTTCCCCGAGCACCGCGACCCGGAGCTCTTCACCGAGCGCATCCCCTTCGACGAAACGCGCGACTACGTGAAGATCCTCACCCGCAACCGCGCCATCTACCGCGGGCTGTACGGCGGGTGAAGTGCGGAAGTGCGGAAGATTCCTGAAGGCGAGGACGGTGGCGACAGCTGCGACAACGGAAGCGGGGCCGGCGCTGATCGCGCCGGCCCCGCTCGTCAGCTCCATCCGCCTCACCGTCAGTAGCTCGTCCCCGACGACACCACCTGCGGGGCGCGGGCGAGCAGCTCGGCCAGCGAGGTGCGCTCCTGGCGCCAGCCGAAGTCGTAGCCCACGTCGCCGGTGGTGCGGGCGGTGGGCTGCACCAGCATGGGGTCGACCGGCAGGCCCTTGCGGCGCACCTCGTAGTGCAGGTGCGGCGCGGTGGCCAGCCCCGTGGCGCCCACGTAGCCGATCACGTCGCCCTGGCGGACGATGGCGCCGGGGCGGACGGCGACCGACGAAAGGTGGCCGTAGCGCGTGGCGTAGCCGTTGGGGTGCGTGACCTCGATCAGGTTGCCGTATCCGCCCTTGGGCCCGCTCCAGGTGATGCTCCCGTCCGCCGCGGCGCGCACCGGCGTGCCGTACGCCGCCGCCAGGTCCACGCCCAGGTGCGGGAGCACGCGGTGCAGGATGGGGTGGAAGCGGTTGGACGCGAACGGCGACGTCACCCGCATGCTGGACAGCGGCCCCGTCCACGGCACCGGGTCGAGCGAGCGGCCCCAGTCGTCGTAGTAGCCGGGGCGGTCGCCGTGGTCGTAGAGGAACACGGTGTAGAGCGTGCCGCCCACCGCCGCCTCGGCCGCCAGCACCTGGATGGCGCGGGTGGTGCCGTCGGGCTTGCGGGTGCGCTCGTACGCCAGCCGCAGGCGCCCGCCGTTGGGCATCCCCTGCTGGTTCAGGAGGGGAAGGAAGATCTTGTCCAGGTGCCGCCCGATCATCTCGCGCTCGGGCTGCGACAGGTCGCCCGCCACGGCCTGCAGCGCGTCCGCGAACGTCCCCTTGGCGTATCCCCCGATGAACTGCGTGTCCACCACCACCGCCGGCGCCGCGCGCATCGCGGGAAGCACCGTCAGCGCGGCGTCGGCGGACTCGGGTGCGTCGGCACGCGCCCACGCGCTCACCATCCCCACCGACAGCAGCGCGATGGCGAGGGCGCCCACGAGGGGAGCGACGAAGGACAGAAGGTCGATACGGCGGCGATGCATGAGAAGGCCCGCGGTCGGATTGCCCCGGAGCGGCTGCAAGTGTCGTAGGTGTGGGGGATTCACGAAGATACACAGGATGGCGCGGAAGGGGAAGGGAGATAAGTGCGGAAGTGCGGGAGTGCGGGAGTGCGGGAGTGCGCTGGAATCGGTGAGCCGCGCGGCATCGGTGCTGGCCGGGCGCCGGTGCTCGCCGCGGAGCCCTCTCCCCGCGCCTTAGAGCGCTCGCCCTCTCCCGTACCGGGCGAGGGGGGCGGGGGCAGCATCGGCGCGGCCTGCATGATCCGGCTCGCGCTGGTGGCTTCGGTGTGGCGGAGGCCCGGACCTGCGCTGAGGGCCGGGGGGAGGGGGGCCAGCGGGGCGGGCAAGGTGCCGCCGTAGTCGCGCAAATCTCATCGAGCTACCTCTCCCGGTACGGGAGAGGTGGACGGCCTCGGCCGGCCGGAGAGGGCGCGATGCCGGCCGATGCGCACCGAAGCTCCTCCCGCACCCCGCACTCACGCACTCTCGCACTCTCGCACTCTCGCACTCTCGCACTCTCGCACTTCCGCACTTCCGCACTTCCGCACTTCCTTTCCTCCCCGTGCCAAACCGCTCCCCATCCGCTACATTGGCGCGCGTTTCCGTAACCCGTACCAACCCGTTCGAGCATGGCTGAATGAGTACCGTCACCCTTCCCTCGTCCGCCCAGTCGGTCACGGTCGACGAGCTCTGCAACTACATCGGCACCCAGGGCCGCGCGGACCAGCAGCTTGCCTGCGACTTCGCGCGGATCTTTTTCGGCCGCATCCCCCGCACGCTGCTGGAGGAGCGCTCGGTGGAGGAGCTGGCCGCCATGACGCTGGGCGCGTGGGAGTTCCTGAAGCGCGCCCGCCCCGACCAGGTGAACGCCGAGGTCACCGACCCCCGCGACGAGGGGTGGAAGGCGCCCGTCACCGTCATCCGCACCGAGGTGGGCGACCGTCCGTTCATCGTGGACACCATCCGCGAGTACCTGAACGCCGAGAACATCCCCATCCTCCACTACGTCTACCCCGTGCTGCGCGTGCAGCGGGCGGAGGACGGCGCCATCACCGCGGTGGGCACCGGCGCGGGCGGCGGCGAGGGGCTGGAGGCGCTGGGGCACGTGGAGATCCCCCACGTTCCGCGCCGCGAGCGCGCCGCCGAGATCCGCGAAGAGGTGCGCCGGCGGCTCAGCGACGTGGTGGAGGCCACACGCGACTTCGCCGCCATGGTGCGGCAGGTGGAGCGGGTGCAGGCCGCGGTGGCCGGCTACGTCCGCCGCTTTCCCGACCGCGCGCGCGAGTACGGCGAGTACCTGGAGTTCCTGGGGTGGCTGCGCGAGGGGAACTTCGTCTTCCTGGGCGCGCGCGCCTACGAGATCGCGGGCGAGGGCGAGCAGGCCGTGGTGCGGGTGGAAAAGGGGAGCGGGCTGGGGATCCTGGCCGACGAGGACCGCTCGCAGTACGCCGACCCGCAGCGCATCGGCACCATGCAGCCGGCGCTGCGCGAGCGCGTGCTGCGCGGGCCGCTGCTCATCGTCAGCAAGGCCAACCGCGAGTCCACGGTGCACCGCCTGGCGCGGATGGACTACATCGGCGTGAAGCGGCTGGACGAGCAGGGGAACGTGGTGGGCGAGTGGCGCTTCCTGGGGCTGTTCACCAGCCAGGCGTACGGCCAGAACCCCGCCGAGATCCCCATCGTGCGCCACAAGGTGCGCTCGCTGCTGGAGCAGGACGGCGCGCGCCCGGGGAGCCACGACTACAAGGAGATCATCTCCATCCTGCACGAGATGCCCAAGGAGGAGCTGTTCCAGGCCTCCACCGGGCAGCTGCGCGACGAGGTGGACGCGGTCCTTGGGCACCTGTTCAGCGACGAGGTGCGGGTGGTGCTGCGCCCCGACCCGCTGCGCAACGAGGCGGCGGTGATGGTCATCCTCCCGCGCGGGCGCTTCAGCAACCGCATCCGCAAGGAGATCGGGGCCATGCTGGAGCGGCGGCTGGGGGCCACGCTGCGTAGCTCCAACCCGGCCGGCGCGGCCGACCAGGCGCGCATCCACTACTACCTCACCGGGCGCGACGGCGCCGCGCCGGGGCAGGGCGACGTGGCGGCCACCGAGCGCGACCTTGAGGCCGGGATCGGCGAGCTCCTGCGCTCGTGGGAAGACCTGCTCGAGGAGCGGCTGGCGCACGCGGTGGACGCGGGCGAGGCGCGCCGCCTGGCGCAGGCGTACGGCCAGGTGGTGGGCGCCGACTACCGCGCGGCCAACAATCCGCTGGCCACGGTCCCCGACGTCCTGCGCATGGACGAGATGCTGCGCGCCGGCCAGACCGTCTCCCTCCTCCTCCGCCCCGCGGTGGACGGCGAGCTGGTGGCCGCCGGGGCCACCGTGCTGCGCCTGTACCTCGCGGGCGAGCGGCTGGTGCTCTCCGACTTCATGCCCATCCTGGAGGACCACGGGGTGAAGGTGCTGGAGGTCGACACCTTCGAGTTCCAGCCCAGCGACGAGCTGCCGCACCTGATGGTGTACTCGTTCCACGTGCAGACGCGCGCGGGCGAGCCCATCCCCCCGGAGCTGTTCGGCGCGCTGGCGGAAAGCCTGCTGGCCTCGCGCGCGGGCGACGCGGAGCGCGACGCCTACGCCGCCCTCACCCTCCTGGCCGGGCTGCGGTGGCGCGAGGTGGACGTGGTGCGCACCTACGCCAACTACGCCTCGCAGATCGGCGCGGTGCCCAGCCGCCTGGCCCCGGTGCGCGCCTTCACCACCCATCCCCACTTCGCGCGTCTCCTGATCGACCTCTTCCATGCGCGCCTGTCGCCGGAAAAGAAGACGACGAAGGCGGAGATGCAGGGGCTGCGGCAGACGGTGCTGGTGGAGCTGGAGAAGGTGACGTCGCTGGCCGACGACCGGGCGCTCCGGCGGCTGATGAACCTGGTGGAGGCCACGGTCCGCACCAACTACTTCCGTCACGGCGGCGCGGACCCCGTCTTCCGCTCCGGCGGCGTCCCCTACATCTCCGTGAAGGTGCGCTCGGCGGACGTGGAGGACCTGAAGAAGACGCGTCTCCTCTACGAAGTCTACGTCCACTCCGCGCGGATGGAGGGGGTGCACCTGCGCGCCGCGCCGGTCTCGCGCGGCGGCATCCGCTGGAGCGACCGCCCCGACGACTTCCGCACCGAGATCCTGGGGCTCGTCCTGACCCAGGTGGTGAAGAACGCCACCATCGTTCCCAGCGGCTCCAAGGGCGGCTTCATCACCAAGCGGCAGCCGGCCGACCGCGACGCGCAGATGGAGGAGGCGCGCCAGCAGTACATGACGCTGATGCGCGGCCTGCTGGACCTCACCGACAACCTGGTCGACGGCAGGGTGGTGCCGCCGCCCGACGTGGTCCGCCACGACGGCGACGACCCGTACCTGGTGGTCGCGGCCGACAAGGGGACGGCGCACCTGTCCGACACGGCCAACGCGGTGGCGGCGGAGTACGGCTTCTGGCTGGATGACGCGTTCGCGAGCGGCGGCAGCCAGGGATACGACCACAAGGTCGAGGGGATCACCGCGCGCGGGGCGTGGGAGTGCGTGAAGCGGCACTTCCGCGAGATGGGCACGGATATCCAGACGCAGCCCTTCACCGTGGCCGGCATCGGCGACATGAGCGGCGACGTGTTCGGCAACGGGATGCTGCTGTCGCCCGTCATCCGCCTGGTGGCGGCGTTCGACCACCGGCACATCTTCATCGACCCCGACCCCGACCCGGCGCGCTCGTTCGCCGAGCGGAAGCGGATGTTCGACCTCCCCCGCTCCAGCTGGGACGACTACGACCGCTCCGTCCTTTCTCCCGGCGCCATGATCGTTCCCCGCGCCAGCAAGGAGGTGGAGCTGACGCCCGAGGCGCGCGCCGCGCTGGGGCTGGCCGACGGCGTGGGGCGGCTGGACGGCGAGGGGCTGGTGCGCGCGGTGCTGAAGGCGCCGGTGGACCTGCTCTGGAACGGCGGCATCGGCACCTACGTGCGCTCGCCCGACGAGACCAACGCCGACGTGGGCGACACCAGCAACGACCCCGTGCGCATCGAGAGCGGCGAGCTGCGCGCCAAGGTGGTGGGCGAGGGCGGCAACCTGGGCTTCACCCAGCAGGGGCGCATCGACTTCGCGCTCCGCGGCGGGAAGATCAACACTGACGCGCTGGACAACTCGGCCGGCGTGGACATGTCGGACCACGAGGTGAACCTGAAGATCCTGGTGGGCCGCGTGGTGCGCGACGGCGACCTGGCGATGGAGGGCCGCAACGAGCTGCTGCGGTCGATGACCGGCGACGTGAACCGGCTGGTGCTGCGCAACAACTTCGGCCAGTCGCTCGCCGTCTCGCTCGACGAATTGCGGAGCAGGGAGGCGCTGGACGACTTCGCCTCGTTCATGGAGGCGCGGGCGCGCGACGGGCGGCTGGACCCCGCGGCCGAGGGAATGCCCGACGCCGAGGGGCTGCGGGCGCGGCGGCAGAACAAGACCGGGCTCACGCGCCCCACGCTGGCCGTCCTCCTGGCCCACGCCAAGCTGCAGGCCAAGGGTGCGCTGCTGGAGAGCACCGTGCCCGACGACCCGGCGACCGACGAGTACCTGGTGGACTACTTCCCGCCCGCGGCGGTGGAGGCGGCCGGCCCCGCGCGGCTGCGCGAGCACCGGCTGCGGCGCGAGATCATCACCACCGAGCTGGTGAACGACCTGGTGAACCTGATGGGCTCGTCGTTCCTCCACCGCGTGAGCCGCGACACGGGGCGGGGGATCGCCGAGGTGGTGCGTGCATGGCTCGTCGCCAGCCGCGTGGCCGGGGCGCCGGAGATCCGCGCGGACCTGGCCGGGGCGGAGGGGCGCTTCCCGTCGGAGACCATCTACCGCTGGCTGAACGGGCTGGCGCGGGTGCTGGAGCAGACCACGCACTGGCTCCTGGCCAACCTCCCGGACGGCGGCGACACCGGCGCGCTGATCGAGGAGGCGCGCACCGGCCTTTCCGCGCTGCGCGGCAGCTTCGGCAAGTTCGTGGCGGGCGACGACCGGACCATGTTCCACGACCGCCTGCGCGAGCTGGAGCAGCTGGGGGTGGAGAAGGCGCTGGGCGAGCGCATCATCACCCTGCGCTTCCTTCCGCAGCTGCTGGAGATCGTGCACGCGGCGCGCGGCGCGGGAACGGAGGAGATCCGCACCGCCAGGGCCTTCTACGCCGTGTCGGAGAAGCTGGGGACGGCGCGGCTGCGCGAGGGGCTGCGCGTGGCCGCGGGCGACAACCCGTGGGAGCGGCGCTACGCCGGCGCGCTGGGCGACGACCTGACCGGCGCGCAGCGCGTGGTGGTGGCCGCCGTCCTCCGCGGCGGCGAGGACCCGGCGCGCGCGCTGGCCGCGCTGGAGAAGGCGCACCCGCGCGAGTTCCGCGCGTACCGCGACCTGACCGCCGAGCTCTCGGCGGGCGACTGCCCGCTGGCGGCGTTCGCGCTGGCCGTTCGCCAGCTCCAGGCCGTAGCCATCGCCCTGACGGCGAACGCGAGCTGACCGGATCGGCGGGGATGGAGATACGAAACGGGCCGGCAGCGATGCCGGCCCGTTCTGCGTCTACCCGGACCTTCGAAATGCCCGGCCCCGCATCGAGTCGACGCGGGGCCGGAGATGGGGGCGCGGTGCGGCGCTCGGGGGTCAGGCCGGCGTGCCGATCAGCGCGGGGACCACGTTGCGGAACTCGCCCTGGCAGAGGACGTCGATGTTGCGCGCTACGTCGTCCTTCTCGGTCGCGCGGATCAGGCGCACCACCAGGCCGTCGTTCAGTACGGCGTCGCCGATGAGCGACACGGCGGCGTCGTGCGCGGCCATCCGGGCCACCTGTGGCAGGTGCCGGAGCGGCGCCAGCTCCTCGGCGAAGGCCCACGCGGCGGCACGCGCCTTGTCCATCGAGAAGCCCACCATCTTCAGCTCCAGCTTCGGCGCGATCCGCGACAGCGTGTCGAAGCCGGGCGAGCACTCGTCCAGCTGCTGCTCCACCACCGGCGTGAGCGCCGCCAGCACGTCGTTGATCCGGTCGAAGTCGCCGCGCAGCCCCGGCAGCTCGCTCCCGGCGCAGGTGCGCGCGGCGGCGACGCCCAGATCCAGGTTGATGTGCGCATTCATCCCCGCCAGCAGGTGCTGCAGCACGATGTGGTCGGTCGTCTGCGCGGCCTTGAACGCCTTCAGCCACGACAGCGTGGGCACCTCGCCGGAGCGGTAGGTCTCGTACGCGGTGATGTACCGGTTGGCGAAGGTCACGTCCAGCCGCTCCATCCGCGACCCGTCGTCGAACTCGCCCTTGGCGATGCCGTCTTTCACCGCCACGGTCACGCGGTTGTACAGCGCCGCGAAGTAGCCCAGCCGGTCCTGCCGGGCGATGCAGTCCTGGATGATGGTGGAAAGCCGCTCGATCACCCGTCGATGTCGGTCGGAAGCGCGCTGCTCATGTTGTTGCTCAAATTAGAGTAGATAGAAGGCAGGGCTGCTATGGATCTGCGAAACTCTGACGACTAGAATCCAGCTCATCCGCAACAAGCAGCCAAGAAATCTTCCATAAATGACGTATCGAGCGATCAACCACCTGCGCTTCTCCGGTTACGAACAGTTCTATGCTGCTTCTCTGTTATAGCTCGCGCTGCTAGTCGCTCGAACAGTGGCTGAAGATCGAAAACATTTGTCTGACCTACGCGCAACTGTCGCTTGAGATACCCCTTTGCTTGGAGTGTACGTGCCAACTTGCGGGCATATACCTCCGAAACACCCATTCTCTGCGCGATCGTTTTGTATCCTGGAAACGGAGCTCGTTCATCCCACTTGTAGACCATGATCTCAAGGACAAAAATTGCTTCAGTTGGCGTAAGACTTGGGCTTAACGTCCCGAAGTACTTTAGGAAAGTAGTGGGAACAGCCATAAAGCCCTCTTCGAAGATGACCGCCTCCCCACCCCAACGCACAATTAAATCACGTGCGTTGGTCGGCGGTGGTGTCGGACTCGTCTCGGAATTTCCTTCGACCATCGTTAGATTACCCAGTCGGGGCGGAAGGCGCGGGAATCGAACCCGTCAGGCTTTTAGACCCTCTAGCGTTCTCAGGGCTAGCCGCGTAGGCCTCTCGCGGACCGCCCTCCTACCCCAACGGCCCCCACGATAACCCCGGAAATGCCGAGTGCGCAAGAGTCTTGTTCGCGCGCAGCGTGCCTATGTTTTAGCTGTATATAGGTAGTGCTTGTGCTTAGGCTGATATTCTTTACTGTTACAATCGTAATAGGGGGGTTTCATACTATGAGAACGGGGGTATGTCCCTAGAGTGAGTATCTAGATAAAACCAGTTTCTTGCAAGATCGTCATTCTCATATAGATTTGTGTCACGTTCTCAGGGCTAGCCGCGCGCTTGCGCGGTTGCACCGGCCCGGGCTTTTGCCCGGGCCGGTTTTTTGTACTTAAGTAGGCACTCACGAAACACTTCATAAATCTGAGCTATATTCGATTCGATATTCATCGTTGTTCTAATAATGCCGTGATCATCTCCAGCGTGTCCGCGTCCTCCGGCTTCTTGTCCGTCCGCCATCTCAGCATGCGCGGGAAGCGGACGGCGATGCCGCTCTTGTGGCGCGGCGAGCGCTGGATCCCTTCGAATCCCAATTCGAAGACGAGCTCCGGCTTCACGGCGCGCACCGGCCCGAACTTCTGCACGGTGTTGCGGCGGACGAAGCTGTCTACGCGGCGGATCTCCTCGTCGGTCAGCCCGCTGTATGCCTTGGCGAAGGGGACCAGCTCGCCGCCGCTCCACACGGCGAAGGTGTAGTCGGTGTAGAGCGAGGCGCGGCGGCCATGGCCGCGCTGCGCATAGATCAGCACCGCGTCCACGGTGAACGGCTCCACCTTCCACTTCCACCAGTCGCCGCGCTTGCGGCCCACGCGATACGGGCTGTCGGCGCGCTTCAGCATCAGCCCCTCGCGGCTGGCCTGCCGCGCCTCGCGGTACGCCTGACGCACGTCGTCCCAGCTCGCCGTGGAAACGACGGGGGAGAGGAGGAAGCGCCCGTTCGTGGGTACGCTCGCGAGCAAATCCTCCAGCATCGCCCGGCGCTCGGAGATGGGCCGCTCGCGCACGTCCTGGCCGCCGATCTCCAGCAGGTCGTACGCGAGAAGGACGACGGGCACCTCGCCCAGGATCTTCGGCCCCAGCAGCTTGCGTCCGATGCGGCGCTGCAGCTGGGCGAAGGGGAGCGGGCCGCCGTCCTGCCACGGCAGCACCTCGCCGTCCAGCACGGTGCCGTCGGGCAGCAGCGCCGCCGCGGCCGCCAGCTCGGGAAAGCGCTCGGTCACCAGCTCCTCGCCGCGCGACCAGATGAAGGTGGTTCCCGCGCGGCGGACGACCTGCGCGCGGATGCCGTCCCACTTCCACTCCACCTGCCACTCGCCGGGCTCGCCCAGCGCGTCCGGCTCGCCCTCCAGCGCGTGCGCCAGGAAGAAGGGATAGGGACGGGAGACGTCGGTGTCGCGCGTGTCCTCGCCCACCAGGCGGCCGTAGAACTCGGGCGACGGGTCCCACGCGCCCATCAGCCGGTGCGCCACCGCCGCCTCGTCCACGCCGCTGACGCGGGCGATCGCGCGCACCACCAGCTTCTGCGACACGCCCACGCGGAACGAGCCGGTGATGAGCTTGTTCCACACGTACGCCTGCGCGCCGTCCAGCTCGCCCCACGCGCGGACCACGGCCTCGCGCTGCGTGGGCTCGCTCTCGCCGCGGAGCGCGAGGAGGCGCTCCTCCACCCACACGCGCAGCGGCAGGTCGCTGGACGCGCCGGAGGGCGGCAGGAGAAGGGAGATGGTTTCGGCCAGGTCGCCCACGGCCTCGTAGCACTCGCCGAACAGCCACTCCGGCGTGCCGGTGAAGTCCATCGCCCACTCCGCCAGCTTCCGCGCGCCGACGAGGCGCTTGGGCCGCCGCCCGCTGAGGAAGTGCACCGCCCAAGCCGCGTCCGCCGGCGCCACCGACGCGAAGTAGCGGGCGAGCGCGTCCACCTTCTCGCCCGTCTTCGTCGTCTCGTCCAGCGCGGAGTAAAGCTCGGCGAATGCCTTCACTGGAGTACGAAAGTACGAGAGTACGGAAGTACGAAACTACGCCCGGAGAGCAGAAAAGGTTGGCGCAGCCAATCACACGCACGATACCGGCTCGACGGCAGGATGCCGGACAGCAGTCCGCGAAGGCGGACTTCGGGCCGTTGTTGCCGCGAATTCATTCGCCCTCCCCCTCTCGCCCGAGCCCATCCATCGAATCCGCCACCGCATCCCCATCTCCCGCAACACTATCCACCACACCCGCCTCCCCCGCCTCCGGCGCGATCTCCACATCCCCTGCATCCTCGTCTCCCTCCCAGCGGCTGGCGACCGCCTGCGCCTCGATGCCGCGCTGCCGGAGCCACCGCACCACCGGCTCGCGGTACCCGTGCGTCACCCACACGCGCCCAGCGCCCGTCGCCTCGATGGCGGCCAGGAGCGAGGGCCAGTCCACGTGGTCGGAAAGCACGAATCCGCGATCGACGGAGCGGCGGCGGCGCTGGCCGCGCACCCGCATCCACCCGCTGGCGAAGGCGGTGCTCACCGCGCCGAACGTGCGCATCCACGGCGTCCCGTGCGCGCTGGGCGGGGCGACGATCAGCGCGCGGCTCCAGTCGTGGCCGCGCGGCTGGGCGCCGGCGTACTCCGTGGGCGGAAGCGCCACACCGGTGTCGCGATAGTCGCGCGTGAGCCGCGCCACCGCGCCGTGCTCGTAGATCGGCCCGATCTGCGGGTCCACCCCGGCCAGCAGCCGCTGCGCCTTTCCCAGCGCGTAGCCGTAGATGAGCGACGCCTTCCCCGCCTCCTGGTTGGCGCGCCACCACGCGTCGATCCCCGCGAACACCTCGCGGTCCGGCGACCAGCGGTAGATGGGGAGCCCGAAGGTGGATTCGGTGACGAAGGTGTGGCACGCGACCGGCTCGAACGGCGTGCAGGTGGGGTCCGGCTCGGTCTTGTAATCCCCCGACACCACCCACACCTCGCCGCGGTGCTCGACGCGCACCTGCGCCGAGCCCAGGATGTGCCCGGCCGGGTGGAGGGAGATGCGAACCCCGTTCACCTCCACCGGCTCGCCCCAGTCCACGGCACGGATGGACGCGTCGTGGCCCAGGCGCGTGCGCATCACCCGCTCGCCCTCGCGCGAGCCCAGGTACCGGCGCGAGCCCCAGCGCGCGTGGTCGCCGTGCGCGTGCGTGATCACGGCGCGCTCCACCGGCATCCACGGGTCCACGTGGAAGTCGCCCGCGTCGCAGTACAGCCCCCGCTCGGTGATCCGCATCAGCATCCGGAACCGTCTCCCGTTCGCGATCCGCGGGTGCATCATCCGAAAACCGTGCCGCTGGGCTCGGGCGCACCTTGAAAGCGCGCGGCGCCGGCGCCAGAAGGCGGCTGAAGCCGCGGCAACAACCACGGAAAGCCTCGCAAACCGCGCGAGGCTTCAACCGCAAAGGGAGGGCGAAGCAACGAAGCCCGCCCGGCGCGCTGCCGGACGGGCTTCGTCGATCCACATCCCGCCGCCGCTTCAGTCGATCGTGGCGAGCTCGGCTACCGGGGTCAGGCGCACGGAGGCGTCGGCGTCGCGGAAGGTGGCCAGAGCCTCGCAGAGGCGCGCGATGTCGGCCTCGTTGCTGGCGATGCCGAGCGACGCCCGCACCGCGCCCACCGCATGGTCGCCCATGCAGTCCGAGAACTGCTGCAGCGTGAAGCTCTCCGCCGTCATCGTGCTGATGCAGCGGAACGCCTCCTCGTCGTGGTAGTCGAACGCGAACTCGGCCGCGCCGGGGTTGCAGAAGAAGCCGGTGCGGATGGAGATGCTGGCCTCGTTCGCGCGCTGCTCCACGATGCGGAAGTCCACCAGCTCGCCCTCGGCGTCCAGCAGGTTGAAGGCAATGGTGCCGCCGCGACGCTCCATTCCTTCGGGGCCGTAGATGCGCACCACCGGCGCGCCGTTGGTGTGCGCGAGCGCCCTCAGCCGCTCCAGCAGCACGGCCGTGAGCGCCATCACGTGCGCGTTGATGCGCTCCACCCCGATCTCGCCGATGTAGTCCAGCCCCGCCGCCGCGGCCGCGATCCCCAGGTAGTTGGGCGTCCCGTCCTCGTATCCGCGCCCGGTGATGTGCGGGAGGAACACGGGGTTCTGCGCCGAGACGAAGCGCACGGTGCCCCCCGAGAACCACGGGCGGTTCAGCTCGCCCAGCACGTTGCGCCGCGCCAGCAGCGCGCCCACGCCGGTCGGGAAGCCGAACATCTTGTAGAACGAGAGGCAGACGAAGTCCGGCGTGCAGCGGCCCAGGTCCAGCCGGTTGGTGGGCACGAACGCCGCCGCGTCGAGCAGCGTGTGGTAGCCGTGCGCGCGCGCCGTCTCGATCCACTCCAGCGGGTGCTTCACGCCCGAGAAGTTGCTCTGCGCGGGAAAGGCGAAGAGGTTGGGCTTGTTGCAGTCCTGGCAGGTGAGGTGCGCCTCCAGGTCGGCCACGCGCAGCTCCCGCCCCATCGGCACGTAGCGCACCTCGGCGCCGCGCGCGGCCGCGTACTCGCGGATCCCGTTCACCGAGTTGTGGTTGTCGGCCGTCAGCAGGAACTGCACGCCGGGCTCCCACGGATACGCCTCGGCCACGAGCTTCAGCGCGCCGCTGGCGTTCAGCGTAAAGACGACCTCGTACGCCTCGGGGTCGGCGTTGAAGAACGCCAGCACCTTCTCGCGCGCCTCCTCCACCTTCAGCGTGGCCGCCTGCGAGGTGGGGTTCCGCGAGTGCGGGTTCCCCAGCACGGTGTGGCAAAGGTAGTCGGAGTGCGCGCGCACCTGGCTCTCGGCGTACAGTCCGGCGCCGGTGTAGTCCAGATACACGTGCCCCAGGTCGTCCAGCCGGCTGAAGTCGCGCCGGCGCAGCTCGTCGAAGAAATCGCCCATCTTCGGCTTCGTTCGCGTGAAAACGTAAGGCGCTGTCCCGCAAGCGCTTCGCAAAACTAGCCGGTTCGGGGGATACGGGGAAGCCCGCCGCCCGCTCGCGAGCCGCATCCCGGGATCTCACGCGGAGACGAGGAGTCGCGGAGGAACTGAACGCGAGATGAGTTCTCTGCGTCTCCGCGTCTCCGCGTGAGTGCCGTGGGCGATGCCCCTCCGCGCGCGCCGGACGCGCCTCACCCGCCGGGCGCCGCCAGCCCCAGCTGCTCGCGGATGGCGCCCGCGGTCACGCCGAAGCGGTCGGCGTCCCACACCGGCCTGCCGCCGCGCAGCAGGATCACCTGCGGCGACTCGTGCTGCACGCCCGTGCGCTCGGCCACGTAGTCCGACACCTCGCGCCGGGCGTTCACGTCCACCCGGTACACCGGCACCGGCTCGCCGCCGGAGAGGAGCGAATCCATCTCCTGCCGCGCGTTGGCGCTGATCGGGCAGGTCATGCTGTACTTGAAGAGCAGCGCGGTCTCCTCGCCCAGGGCCGCGTCCGTCTCCTCGCGGCTCGTCATCTCCTTCATCCCGCCTCCATTCTCGGTGGTCCCCGGCGATCCGCGGCGGACGAGGAAACGCCCGTCGCGCGGGCGGGCCCCTCCGCGCAACGGGCGTACCGCGGCGGTATCGGGAGATGGTCAGCGGGTGATGGAGATCGTCTGCGCCCCCTCCCAGCGTGCCCCCGGCTCCAGCCGCGCGGGCGTTCCCGCCTGCGCCGCCTCCACGCACACGAAGCGCGGATACTGGTCCTCGCCCAGGTCCTCCGTCCTCGCCGCCAGCTCCGCCCACGGGTTCCACACCACCGCGTCGGGAAATCCGCGCTTGGTGACGACCACCGTTCGCTCCTCCGCCTCGTCGCGCACCCACACCTCGTCGGGCGCGTCCAGGTAGATGCGGTCCGTCTCGGAATCGAACCGCAGCTCGTCGGTCTCCTGCACCCGCAGCTGTCCGCCCAGCACCTTGTCGCGGAAGCGCACGCCGCCCAGCCCGTGCACCGCCGTGCGGTGGATGTCGCCCACGTGCAGGTAGCTGTGCAGCGCGGCGGTGAAGTCGAACGCGTCCTCGCCGGTGTTGATGACGGAGAGGGTGACGGTGAGCTCGTCGCTCAGCTCCACCCGCAGTTCGGCCTCGAAGGCGTGGTCCCACACTGCGCGCCGGTCCGCCGAGTCCGCCAGCCGCAGGACGGCGCGGTTCGTCCCGCTCTCCTCCAGCTCCCACTCCGCCGTCCGCACGATCCCGTGCTTGGGGAGCGGCCCCTGCTCGGCGAACTGCGGGAAGACCACGGGGATGCCGCCGCGGATGCGCGCCCCCGCCCCGAAGCGCGACCGCGGGCTCAGGTACAGCACCTCGCCCCCCGCCGCGTCCGTCCACCGCACCACCTGCGCCCCGTGCCGCAGCACCTCTACCCGCCCGCCCGCGCTGGTGTCGAGAATGATCGGGCCCGCACTCACTTCCTCAGCCTGTGACACATCCCCTCCAGAGGTTCATCGCCGTCTCGCCTGCATCATCCCAAGCCATTGGATCGCAATATCTTGTCCGGCCAGCAGCCGTCGCGCGCACCCGGCGCAGGCCGTGGATCGGAATCCGCCAAACCGCACACTCGGCGTGAAAATCAACCACTCACTGGCTGATTTTCAGCCACGCAGTGGTTGATTTTCAGCCACTTGCCCATAAGTTGTAGTGAAACAGACTGGTTACGTCCCTCGTCTCAGCGGCCTGATGTACCCGCGCAATTTGCTGACCTGTCTTCAGGAAGCCGTCTCCGACACTCCGGTCGTGCTGGTCAACGGCGCACGGCAGACAGGAAAGAGCACGCTGGTTCAGTCCCTCGCCGGCACCGGCTTCGAAGCTCGGTACCTGACGCTCGACGATGCCACCGCACTCGCGGCGGCACGGACCGCGCCCGCCGAGTTCATCGGGGGAATGGACGGCCCCGTGATCCTGGACGAGGTGCAGCGTGCCCCGGAGCTGTTCGTGGCGCTGAAGGCCACCATCGACCGCGCCCGCCGCCCCGGGCGGTTCCTGCTGACCGGCTCCGCCGACGTCCTGATGCTTCCCGCCGTCTCCGAGTCCCTGGCCGGGCGCATGGAGGTGCTGACGCTGTGGCCGCTCTCGCAGGGAGAGCTGGCCAGCGTCCGCGAAGGGTTCATCGACGGGCTGTTTTCCCGCTCCCTGCCACCATACGCCGGAACGGTCATAGACCGGACCGATCTCGTGAATCGCGTGCTCGCCGGCGGGTTTCCCGAAGTGCTCGCGCGCGGCAGCGTGCGCCGCCGCCGGGCCTGGTTCGGCTCGTACGTCACCACGATCCTGCAGCGCGACATCCGCGACATCGCCAACATCGAGGGGCTGACCGACCTTCCACGGCTGCTCGCGCTGCTCGCCACGCGCGCCGGATCGCTGCTGAATTACGCCGAGCTGTCGCGCAGCAGCGGCATCGCCCAGTCCACCCTCAAGCGTTACATGACGCTGCTGGAGATGACGTTCCTCGTCCACACGCTCCCCGCGTGGTCGGGGAACCTCGGCAAGCGGCTCACCAAGTCCCCGAAGCTGATGCTGAGCGACACGGGCCTCGCGGCGTACCTTCTGGGACTGGACGATGCGGCTGGCGTGGACATGGGCACGATCTTTGGCTCGCTGCTCGAAAACTTCGTGTCGATGGAGATCCGGAAGCAGTGCGCGTGGAGTGAAGTGCAGCCACGCCTCTACCACTTCCGCACTCAAACGGACCAGGAGGTGGACCTGGTGCTGGAGGACGCTCGCGGCCGCGTAGCCGCCATCGAGGTGAAGGCGAGCGGCTCCGTAAGCGAGCGCGATTTCCGGCACCTCAGCTATCTCGCGGAGCTGCTGGGGAAGCGGTTCATGCATGGCGTGGTGCTGTACACCGGCAACGAAGCCATCTCTTTCGGCACCCATCTCACGGCGTTGCCCGTGAGCGCGCTCTGGGAACTGAACGCCACGCCAACCTCATCAACCGCACACTCAGCGTGAAAATCAACCACTCGGTGGCTGAAAATCAGCCACCGAGTGGTGGATTTCCACGGGTGCGCGAGACAGTTGACGCTCCCTTCACCGCGTGAGGCGGTAGATGAGGAGCGCGGCGCGCTTGATCTGCTGCGGCAGCGTTTCCAGGTTCACCGTCTCGCGCTCGGTGTGCGAGCCGGTGCCGTGCGCGCCCAGCCCGCCGATGCCGCTCACGTACGGCGCCACGAACGAGATGTCCCCCGCGCCCCGCCTCCCCGGGTCGTTCGGCGCGGCGGCGGCGAGGCCCAGCGAGCGGTTGACGCCGTTCAGCACGCCCAGGATCTCCAGGTTCCCCGGCGTGGGCGGCATGGACGGGTAGCCGTCGCTGAAGGTGATGGACGACTGCGCGCCGGCCAGCGGCGTGGCCAGCACCTGCCGCATCCGCTCGCGGGTGCGCTGCAGCTGCTCGTCCGTCAGCGTGCGGATGTCGCCCGTCGCGATGGCGGTGGCGGCGATCACGTTCGACTTGCCGAACGCGGTGCCGCGGCTCTGGCCGGTGTCCAGCTGCACCTCGGTGCCGCCCAGAATCATCCCCGGGCTGAAGGTGAGCCCCGGCTCGCGCAGGGTGGACTGGAACGCGTCCAGCACGCGCGCCGCCTCGTAGATCGCCCCGCTCCCCACGCCCTCGGCGAAGATCCCCGACGAGTGCGCCGGCCGCGCCCGCACCGACAGCGTCCACCCGCTGGAGCTGCGGCGCGAGGTGACCACCGTCTCCGTGCCGTCCTCCTCGCGGCTGGCGCCCTCGAACTCCAGCGCCGCGTCGCTGCGCCGCCCCGCCTCGATCAGCTCCGCGCGCGCCACCGAGAGCGGCCGCCCCGGCGCTTCTTCATCTCCCGTGAACGCCACGATGATCCGGCGGTCGCGCAGCACGCCGGCGGCCCGCAGCGCGCGCAGGGCGTAGATGGCGATCACGTCGCCCCCCTTCATGTCGTTCGATCCCGGCCCGCTGGCAGTCGGGCCGCTGCGCACGAAGCGCTGGAACGGGCTTCCCGGCTCGAACACGGTGTCCAGGTGGCCGATCACCAGCACGCGCTTCCCGCGCCGCCCGCGCAGCTCGGCGAACAGGTGCCCCGCGCGGTGCAGCGAGTCGGGCAGCTCCACCCACCGCGTCTCGAACCCCAGCGAGTCCAGCTGCGCGCGGAAGATGTCGCCCACCTGCCGCACGCCGGCCAGGTTGTGCGTGCCGCTGTTGACGTTCACCGTGCGCTCCAGCAGCGCGATGGCGTCGTCCGCGTGCGCGTCCACGTACGCGGCGATGCGGCGCTCCTCGGGCGAAAGCTGCTGCGCGCGGACGGCGGACGGTGCGAGCGCGAGCGCGGCCCCGACCGCGGCGGGCAGGATGCGATGGACGAGCGTGCGGAGCATGGAGATGCGGAGCGCAGGGGGATGATGCGCCGCCGGAGCAGCGCGCGAGTTCGGGTGATTCCGCCGAATCTCGCGCGCCGCCCGGCGCCCCGCCAGCCGCCGGTGCCTACCGCGGCGTCGGGTTGGTGGGGATGACGATGGTGTCGCGCGGCGCGTTCGGGTTCGGCGCGGGCACCTGCGGCACCGGGATGGGCACCTGCACCGGCGGCGGCGGCGGGGGAGGTGGCGGCGGAGGTGGCGGCGGCGGCGGTGCCGGCACCGGCGCGGGCGGCGGCGAAGGCCGGGGCGTGGGCTGCGAGGGCGGTGCCGAGGGCGGCGCGCTGGGCGCGGGCGACGGGGCCGCGGGCGGCACCGGTGCCGGCGCGGGCGCCGGCTGCGGCGCGATCCCCGGCGTGCGGACGATCGGCGGGAGCGGCTGAGCGCCACCGTCGCCGCCGGTGTTGTCCGCGCCGCCGCCGTCCGTCTGCTGGCCGGAGCCGTCGGGCGAGGATGGGGACACACCGCCATCGCTGGACGACGGGGGCGGCGCGGGCGCGGGCGACGTCACCGGGCCGTTGTCGCCGCCTTCGTCTTCCGCGGGTGCGGGTGCCGGAGCGGCACCCGTGTCCGGTCGATTCCGGTCGGGCGACCCGTTCCGGCGTCCCATCCCCCACACCGCCGCCGCCGCGCCCCCGGCGAGGAGGAGGAGCAGGAGGAGGAGCATCGGCGCGCGGCTGCGGCGCGGCGCGGCGGCCGGCGCCATGCGCGGCCCCGGCTCCGGCGCGCGCTGGACGACGGGCTCCGGCGCGGGCGGGCGCACCGTCGCGGGCGGCGGGGTAGGGGCGATGATGGTACGGTCGTCGTCCATCGCCGCGGCCGCGCCAAGGCCCACGGGGGCCAGGATGGTGCCGTCGTCCTCCCTCGCCGCCGCGTCCAGCGCCTCGGCGAAGGCGCCCGCGTCGGGGTAGCGCTGCTCCGGATCCTCCGACATCGCCCGCTCGATCACCCGCTCCACCGCGGGCGGCACCTGCGGGTTCAGCTCGTGGATGGGGCGCACCGGCTCGCGCCCGCGCCCCCGCCGCCCCTCCGCGCCGCCGAACGGCTTCTCGCCCGTGAACAGCTGGTAGCCCACCACGCCCAGGCTGAACACGTCGGCCGCGGGCGTCAGGTGGTGGTCGCCGCGCATCTGCTCGGGCGCGGCGTACGCGGCGGTGAGCGGGTTCTCGGCGCCGATGGTGCGCGTGAGCTCCGGGTCGTCGGTGGCGATGCGGGCGATGCCGAAATCCAGCACGCACACGCGGAACGGATCGTCGTCGTGCGGCTCGGCCAGGAAGATGTTCCCCGGCTTCACGTCGCGGTGGATGATTCCCGCCGCGTGCCCCACCGCGATCCCCTCCGACGCGTCGCGCAGGATGGCCAGCGCCACGTCGTGCGGCGGGCGCCCCTCGCGCTTGAACAGCTGCGCCAGGTTCTCGCCCTTCAGCAGCTCCATCACCAGAAAGTCCAGCCCCAGCTCCGGGTCGGTGCCGAAGTCGTGGACGGTGATCACGTTGGGGTGGTGCGGCAGGCTGGCCGCGGCGCGCGCCTCGCGCTCGAAGCGCTCGCGCAGCCGCTCGCGCGCGGCCGCGTCGTCCGCCGCCAGGGTGATGATCTTTACGGCCACGGGGCGGCCCAGGCGCAGGTCCTCGGCGCGGTACACCGCCGCGAACCCGCCCAGCCCGATCACTTCCTCGATCCGGTACCGCTTCACCAGTGTCTTGCCGGCGAGCAGGTTTTCCAGTCCAGACATCCGCCGTCTTGCTCGGGGCACGCATCGCGTGTGGGGTGGGGCTACGAACCCCGCCTCTCCGGCAAGATGCGAACCGGTGGGCGCGGGAGAGGAAGTGGCGAGACGTATCGGTGCGGCGGGTGTCAGCCGCAAGAATGCGATCAGCGGCCCGACGTCGCCCCCGTCCGCGGTTGTCTTCCTCGGGTGTCCTGTCAACCTATAGTTTGTTCTATAAGTCATCCGAGACAAACTATAGTTTGTTTTGGACTGAAATTCTCGCCCGCACCGCCGTTCTTACCCGGTCCGCCGATTGCGCCTGCCGGTGCGCAGGTCCAAGTTGCAGAGGGACCTCAACCGGACGAACGCGCGCGATGGATCGACCCTTCCACAACCCGTACTCGCACGGCTTCGTGCGCGCGGCCGTTTGCATTCCGCACGTGCGCGTGGCGGACCCGGCGTTCAACGCCGAGCGCACGCTGGGGCTGGCGCGCCGCGCCTCGGAGCTGAACGCGGCGGTGGCGCTCTTCCCCGAGCTGGGCATCAGCGCGTACAGCAACGACGACCTGTTCCACCAGAGCGCGCTCCTCGACGCCACGGTGCAGGCGCTGGCCCGCATCGTCCGCGAGAGCGTGTCGCTCACCCCCGTGCTGCTGGTCGGCGCGCCGCTGCTCTTCGAGGGCAAGCTCTTCAACTGCGCCGTGGTCGTCTACCGCGGCCGCGTGCTGGGCATCGTTCCCAAGAGCTATCTCCCCAACTACCGCGAGTTCTACGAGAAGCGGCAGTTCACCTCCGGGCGCATGGCCGCGTCGCGCGAGGTGCGCTTCCTGGGGCAGGTCGTGCCCTTCGGCAACGACCTGGTGTTCGACGCGGTGAACGTGGACGGATTCCGGCTGGCGGTGGAGATCTGCGAGGACGTGTGGGTGCCCATCCCCCCCAGCACCTGGCTGGCGCTGGCCGGGGCCACGGTGATCGCCAACCTGAGCGCCAGCAACATCACCGTGGGCAAGGCCGAGTACCGCCGCGAGCTGTGCGCCGCGCAGAGCGGCACCTGCGTCTGCGCCTACCTGTACTCCGCCGCCGGGCCGGGCGAGTCGACCACCGACCTGGCGTGGGACGGGCACTCGATGATCTTCGAGAACGGCGAGCTGATCTCCGAGAGCCGCCGCTTCGCCGACGAGGAGCAGGTGATCGCGGGCGACGTCGACCTCGAGCGGCTGGCGCAGGACCGCATGCGGATGAACTCGTTCAACGACACCGTGGGCGCCTACCGCGACCGCATCCGCGAGATCCGCGCGGTGCCGTTCGAGTTCGCCGTCCCCGCCGCCGCCGGGATGGCGCTGGAGCGCAAGGTGCCGCGCTTCCCCTACGTCCCCGACGACCCGGCGGTGCTGGACCAGCGCTGCTTCGAGGCGTACAACATCCAGGTGCACGGCCTGATGAAGCGCCTGACCGCCACGGGGATCCAGAAGATCGTGATCGGCGTCTCCGGCGGGCTGGACAGCACCCAGGCGCTCATCGTGGCCGCGCGGACGATGGACCGGCTGGGATTGCCGCGCACCAACATCCTGGCCTACACCATGCCCGGCTTCGCCACCAGCTCGGGAACGAAGGGGAACGCGTGGGCCTTGATGCGCGCGCTGGGCGTGACCGCGGGGGAGATCGACATCCGCCCCAGCTCGACGCAGATGCTGAAGGACCTGGGGCATCCGTTCGCGTCCGGCGAGCCGGTGTACGACGTGACCTTCGAGAACGTGCAGGCGGGGGAGCGCACCTCGCACCTCTTCCGCCTGGCCAACTACCAGAACGGGCTGGTGCTGGGGACGGGGGACCTGAGCGAGCTGGCGCTGGGGTGGGCCACGTACGGCGTGGGCGACCAGATGTCGCACTACAACGTGAACGCCTCTGTGCCCAAGACGCTCATCCAGTACCTGATCCGCTGGGTGATCGGGAGCCGGCAGTTCGACGACGAGACCGGGCGCGTGCTGCAGGCCATCGTCGACACCGAGATCAGCCCCGAGCTGGTGCCGCACGCCGAGGGCGCGGCAGACACCTCGGCGCCGGCGCAGAAGACGGAAGAGGTGATCGGGCCGTACGAGCTGCAGGACTTCAACACCTACTACGTCACGCGCTTCGGCTTCCGGCCCAGCAAGGTGGCGTTCCTGGCGCTGCACGCGTGGGGGGATAAAGAGCGCGGTGCCTGGCCCGCGCTGGTGCCGACGGAGAAGCGCCACCAGTACGACCTGGCGACGATCCGGCGCTGGCTGGAGGTGTTCGCCTGGCGCTTCTTCAAGACCAGCCAGTTCAAGCGCTCGGCCATGCCCAACGGCCCCAAGGTCGGCTCCGGCGGCTCGCTCTCCCCTCGCGGCGACTGGCGCGCGCCCAGCGACAGCGAGGCCGTGGTCTGGCTCGACGAGCTCCGCCTGAACGTCCCGGAATCCTGAACCGATCGGCTGCACACGGAGGCACGGAGACGCGGAGGCACGGAGAACGCACGGTGAGTTCACCGTGCCTCCGCGCCTCCGCGTGAAGTTCAGCAGTTCGAAGGATTTAAGACGAAGATGAAGATGAAGATGAACATCACGCCGCTGCTCGCCCTCCTGCTCGCCGCCTGCAATTCGGCGGATGCGCG